>X355_Hoffmanns_Two_toed_Sloth__coassemble_1811_pt1 | contig 217350 bp, 163 predicted proteins | sample X355_Hoffmanns_Two_toed_Sloth__metabat2_high_PE_009 | metagenome-assembled genome bin X355_Hoffmanns_Two_toed_Sloth | reverse complement strand
CTGGCGAATCCCAACGCCCTGCTGCTGGCCAACGCCTGCTTCGACACGGTGCACAAAATCGGCATGCCCGAGGCACGCATCACGCTGGCCGAAACGACGATCTACCTGGCCACCAGTCCCAAGAGCAATTCGGCCTACATGGCCATCAACAAGGCGATGGGGCTGGTCGAACACGACACGACGAACCGTCCGGTGCCGCTGCATCTGCGCAACGCCCCGACGAAGCTGATGGATCAGGCGGGTTACGGCAAGGGGTACAAATACGCCCACGATTACGCGGGGCATTTTGCCGAGATGGAGTTTCTTCCGGAATCGCTCTCGGGCACGAAATTTTACGAACCCGACACCGGCAACGCCACCGAAGCAAAGATCGCTGAACGAATGGCGCAACTCTGGAAGGATAAGTATAAATAGCCGGTTACTTGGGTACATCCATCGTACCTCTTTTTGCTGTCGCCCGTCGTTGTCGCCGCCTGCGGCGTCGTATACAAGTCTGACCCCACCCCGGCCCTCCCTCAGGGAGGGAGATGGCGGACGCTTCGGACGGTGATACGTTGAAATACAGAATCGCGTACAACAAAATAGGTCCGCCTTGGGCGGACCTATTCGTTATCTAAAATTATCAAGTCAAAATCTTCTTACGGGCCGGATACGGCAGTATTGCCCGCCGGACTTGGTCATCACCCTGTACATACCTTGATCTAATTGGATTGACCAAACGGAATCGCCTCCTCCGTTTTCATAGCAGGAATACAGACGACCGGTCAAAACGAGCGGATTGGAATTGGAAATAGCATCCAGTTTCGTTTTAAACGACTGTCGTGCCGCCACGGCATCCGAGGAGTTATATCCCTCTAAAGCGACATTATCCGCCGTCGCCTTCCACTCGGAATGGGCCGCAGGGTCCATACCGCACATCACCAGATAAAGTTCCCGCAACTCCGGACGTGTGGGCACATACCAAACACCATTGGCGTCACTTTCATTTTTCGTATTCAATAACCATTCGAAACCGGGATAAGCTGTAGCGAAATCAACGGCATCTTTACGTAAACCGATCAGCTGTTGTGTCACGGCTAATCCGTCCTCGGGCTCCCCGCGCATCAGCGTCACACCGTCGTTCTTTTCGCTCTTGTTCGGCCCCCAGTTCCCGGTCTGCTCCTGATGCGACAGAATCACGCCGTTGAGTCCACCGTTCGAGACCGAAAAGACAATGCCTTCGGGTGCCGTATCGTTGGGCCAGTAGTCCAGCACCTGATAAAGGTTCTTCGCATAGGCGACCACCGGAAGGCGCACCACGGTGGAGGCTGCGAAGGTCTTGGCAGCGGTCGTCTTCTGAACCATCGTCTCCGTTCCGCCCACGGCCACCGTAAAGGCCGCGTCGCACGGGGTCTCCGAACCCTCGACCACGATATAAAATGCCGCCGGCGTCGCCGAAAGCTCCACACCGTCGCCGGGACACGCAAGCGTGTAACGCTTCGCCTGCCCGCCCGAAGGCGTCAGGTCCAGACGCACCGAAGTCACCTTCTCACCATTACCGGTCAGCCGGAGGCAGGCGACCGAAACCAGGCTTTCGAACGCAATCGGAGCGCCGGGGTCGCTCACCGAAGCCCGCATGACATGGGCCGCGGGGTCGAAACTGCCGGGCGTGTAGGTCTGCTCCGCAGGCACGGCGAATCCGCTTGCGGCCAGCGCCTCGGGATAATAAATCTCGGCAATGGACGCCGGAGCCGTCTGCCCGCCGTCGTAGGTGAACGTCCCGCTGGCCGAACCGCCTGCGCCCACGAGCCGGTAAGCGTGTCTGACGGTATACTCCCCGGCCGTTTCGTAAGCGACGATCCGGTCGCTCTCGTCCCAGAATACGGGCAGTTTCCCGTCGCTCTCGTCACCGAACGACGCCCGGGTCCCGGGTGCGCCGAACTGCGCCATGCCGACGGTCAGCGTGCGGATGCCGCCTTCGGCCGCAGGGGTGTCGGGATTCCCGGCATCGGGCGTCCCGTTCATTTCATCGAATCCGTCCCCGGAACAACCCGGACACACCAGGGCGCACACCAATGCCGCACCTGCAAGGAAAGTCAGTTTTTTCATGGCTGTCGTGTTTATCGGGTTTACCATTGGTCTTCGTCCACGACGCCGAATTCGGGAAGCGTCAGGTCATCGTAATCGGAGCCGGCGAAACCGCGCTCCACAGCCACCTCTACGATTGTAACGGCGGGAGCCGCATATCGGTCCCCGGAGGCGCGGGGAGGAGTAATCCTGTACTGCATAACGTTTGAAGTTTATAGGTATATACACAAATTTAGGCAGCCTCGCCGAGGCGGGTTGAAACGATCGTACATTAAATTGAAACGATCATACATATATCAAGACACGGAAAAAATCGCTACCTTTGTCCAAAACAACCCCATGAAACGCATCGGCATCCTATCCGACACCCACGGCACCTTCGACGAAACCCTGATGAATTTCTTCCGGGACGTCGACGAACTCTGGCACGCGGGCGACATCGGCTCGATCGAGCTGGCCGACCGGATCGCCGCCTTCAAACCGCTGAAAGCCGTGAGCGGCAACATCGACGGCGGACTGACGCGCCGCATCTACCCCCAGTTCCTCTCCTTCGAATGCGAGGGTGTCCGGGTGCTGATGACCCACATCGGCGGCTATCCGCGCCGCTACGATCCGCGGGCGGTGCAGAAAATCCAGTCCGTGCACCCGAAACTCTTCATCGCCGGGCACTCCCATATCCTCAAGGTGGTTTACGACCCCGTTTACGACCTGCTGGCGGTCAATCCCGGCGCCGCCGGGGAGTCCGGATTCCACAAGGTGCGCACCGCCATCCGGCTGGTGATCGACGGCACGGACATGCGCGACATGGAGGTCGGCGAATGGCCGCGAAAATAGGACGATCGGTTTTCACCCGGACCAAAAGATTCAGCTTACCCCGGCTTTTTCAGCTACCTTCCCACCCGAACCCGATTAATATATCAAAAAAAGCCGGAATCGCATTCCGGACGGACATAGCTGATAGCCAAAGCGATAAATGTCACATTCCGCCGGGACACGCCGCAGAACGGCCCGATCTGTACAATTCCGCCCATCGGAAACCCAATACAGCCCGCAACCCCCTGATAAACAATCGGTAGTCCCAACCCTCAAGATCGGCCCGAGAGAGGCCTCAGACGCGGAACAATCTCATAATCAACGAGCACAGTTCAGCAACCAAACAAAAACGACCTGACAATAATCAGATACGCTTCGCCGTTAGTATAGCGAATTCATTAACGACGACGCAACATGCAACTGAAAATTTCGAAAACGCTGGAGGGTATCATTGCCCGTTCGGCATTCAACACCACGAAGGCGGGAATGACGCATTCGTTCAAGGACTTCCTCACGCTGGAGCTGCTCCGCGAGGAGGGTTCGCTCGCCTATCAGATTCTATCCTCCCGGCTCAAAGACTGGGAGCTTTACCAGGTACGCCTGCGCATCGAGCGCGAGATAATTACCGTCAGTGCGCAGGAATCCCGCTCCCCGGAGATTTTCTTCCGGGATTTCACCGAAGAGCTGCTCTCGACGTCGGGCGCCACCCGAAGCGTCTCGACCGCCCATGCGCTGCTGGCCGTCATCAAGGACCGCACGACGGCCACGTCGCGCGTGCTGGAGATGTACCACGTGACGCCGGAGACCGTCGCCGAGGACCTGCAGAAATTCTCCGTGGGCGACGATTTCCGCTCGGAGATACAGGTTCACATGCTCGACTTCGGCGAGGAGAACAAATCCGCCGAAAAGGAGACGGCCCACCTGCTGGACAAATTCGGCGTGAACCTCACGCGGCTGGCCCGCGAGGGCAAGATCGACCCCGTCGTGGGGCGTGAGCAGGAGATCGAGCGCGTAGTGCAGATTCTCTCGCGCCGCAAGAAGAACAACCCGATCCTGATCGGCGAAGCCGGCGTGGGCAAGAGCGCCATCGTCGAGGGGCTGGCGCTGCGTATGGCACGCGGCGAGGTGCCCTACACCATCGCCGACAAGACGCTTTTCTCGCTCGACGTCTCGTCGCTCGTGGCGGGCACGAAATTCCGCGGCGAATTCGAGGAGCGCATGCAGCAGCTGCTGGACGAACTGCGCAAGGCCAAGGATACGATCATCTTCATCGACGAAATCCACACCATCGTCGGCGCCGGCTCGACACAGGGCAGCCTCGACACGGCGAACATCCTCAAACCGGCCCTGGCACGCGGCGAACTGCAGACCATCGGCGCCACGACGCTCGACGAGTACCGCGAGAACATCGAGAGCGACTCGGCCCTCGAGCGGCGTTTCCAGAAGGTCGTGGTCGAGCCCACGAGCCCCGAGCAGACGCTCCAGATCCTGCGCAACATCGCCCCTCACTACGAGAGCCACCACAAGGTGCGCTACACGGAGGAGGCGCTGGAAGCCTGCGTGAACCTCACCGGACGCTACATCACCGACCGCTACTTCCCCGACAAGGCCATCGACGTCATGGACGAGGCCGGATCGCGGGCGCACCTGCAGTCGGCGCGTGAGCCCGAAGAGCTGCAGGCCATGAAAGCCGCGCTCAGCGAGGCCAAGCGCGAACGCCGCGAAGCGGTCGAGGCGCTGATCTATGAAAAAGCCGCATCGGCGCGTGTGCGCGAGATCGCGCTGCGTTCGAAGCTGGGCGAGACCAGCGCCGAATGGAAGCGTTCGCTGGAGAACAACCCCGTGGAAATCACCGCGGAGCACATCCAGCAGGTCATCACGGCAATGACGGGCATCCCGGCCGAGCGGGTCTCGGGCGGCGAGATGAGCCGTCTGCAAACCCTGCGCGACCACCTCGCCCGGCGCGTCGTGGGACAGCAGGAAGCCGTGGAGAAGATTTCGCGCACGATCCAGCGTTCCCGCGCGGGGCTGAAGGACGAGAACCGCCCCATCGGGGTCTTCCTCTTCGTGGGTCCCACGGGCGTAGGCAAAACGCTGCTGGCCAAGGAGGTGTCGAAATGGCTGTTCGACGAACACCGCGGACTGATCCGCATCGACATGAGCGAGTACGGCGAGAAACACAACGTGGCGCGTCTGATCGGCTCGCCCCCCGGATACGTCGGTTACGGCGAAGGAGGCCAGTTAACGGAGGCCGTGCGTCGTCAGCCCTACGCCGTGGTGCTCTTCGACGAGATCGAGAAGGCCCATCCCGAGGTCTTCAACGCCATGCTGCAGATCTTCGACGAAGGGCACCTCACCGACGGCTCGGGGCGCAAGGTCGACTTCCGCAACACGATCATCATCATGACCTCGAACGTGGGTTCGCGGGCCGTGGTCCAGAAATCGGTGCAGGTGGGTTACAGCACCACCTCGAAGAGCGCCGTGGCCGACGTGACGCCCCAGAGCGAGTACCGCAAGGCGCTGGAGCAGACCTTCGCCCCGGAGTTCCTGAACCGGATCGACGACATCATCCTGTTCCGCACGCTGGAGATCGCCGACGTGGAACGCATCATCGAGCTGGAGCTGCAGGGACTGCTCAACCGCACGAAGCGGCTGGGCTACAAGGTGAAGATCACCGAAGGAGCCAAACGCCGCCTGGCGGCCATGGGCTACGAATCGCGCTACGGCGTGCGTTCGCTGAAGCGGACGCTGATGGACAACGTCGAGGAACCTCTTTCGGCGCTGATCATCGACGGCAAGCTCCACGAGGGCGACACCGTTGTCGTGGAATCGGACAAGGCCCGCGGCGTGAAGCTGCGCGTAGCCTGAACCGCATCGTGACTCCCAAGGGAGGCAGGGAGTATCGCCCTGTCTCCCTTTTTTCGCGTCCCCTGCAATCATTTTTGACGGAAAATAGGTCTGTTTTTTGTATTTATTGTTAAATTTGCACGAATTCTTCAAACGCCTTTTCGAAACCGTTATGCGCCCGATTATCTCGAAAGTCCTCTCCGGGACCGTATTCCTGACAATCTGCGCCGCCCTGACGGCGCACTCCGCATCCCCGGCTGCCGATAGTCTGTCCGCAGCGCCGACCGGCCATTGGGAGCAGACGCTCGCCGAAGCCGCCGGGGCCGGCGACGATTACGGCTGCCGCGAAGCCCTGGACCGGCTCGTGCAGAAACTGGCGGCCCGGGAGCCCGAACGGGCCCTGGAATTCGTCCGCCTTGCCGACAGCCTCCTCCCCGAACCCCGCCACGCCCTGTTCCGCGCATCGCTCAACGTCTGCTGGCTCTGGAAACAGATGATCGCCGCCAATTCGTTCGAAGCGACGGACCACGCGCTGGCGAAACTCCGGGAAAAGAGACCGGGCAACCTCACGCCCGAAGAGCTGATCGAACTGGAATTCCTGACGGGACTTTCGATCGACTACCAGTCGATCGCCGCCGAAGCCTACGGCAACATACCCCAGGCTATCCCCTATGTGGAGCAGGCGCTCCGAAGGCTCGAAAAATACCCGCTCGACGAGCGCGTCCACCTCGAAAAACTCTGCCGCGAGGAGCTCAGCGACCTCTATTCATACGCCGAAGACCGACGGGCCGCCGGCGAGCTCGAGAAATGCCTCGACCTGCACCGTGCGTGGCTGGCGATGGACACCCGCCCCGACCGTCCCCACCGCGACACGACGGAATATCCGATGCAGATTTACGGCAAAATGGTCTTCCTGCTCGATCTCATCCCGCGGGAACAGCTCACCGAATATTACGACCGATGTATGCAGCTGGCCCGGAAGCGGAACGACCTCGAGGAGATTTACAGGACCAGCGCCCGCTACTACGAGTGCATGGGCGACAACCTGCGGGCCGCCGCCTACGTCGACTCGGTGCTGACCCACTATGCCCAGACGGGTAAAAAGGCCGACCTCGGCTCCATTTACATGGCGCAGTCGCACATGTATGAAAAGGCAGGCGATTACGAAAAAGCCCTCAAAGCCGTGCGGGAGGGCAACGAATACCGCTATCACAACCGCATGGACGAAGCGCAGCGACATCTGGCCGAGATGCGGACCCTGCTCAACGTCGACCGCCTCGAACTCGAAAAGGCCCGGCTGGCCGACCGCAGCAAGTTCTTCATGCTCGTCGCCGGTGCGGTCGTCGTGCTGCTGCTCGTCGGCTGGATCATCTACCAGCAGGCCATGGTCCGGCGGCTGGAATGCATCCGCAAGCAACTCACTGCGGCCCACGAGGAGGCGCAGCGTCAGAGCTGCCGCGCCGCGGAGAGCGAAAAGATGAAGACGGCGTTCATCAACTCGATGTGCCACGAGATACGCACGCCCCTGAACGCCATCAACGGTTTTTCGGAACTGATGCTGACCGAGGAGGACCCCGAAGCGCGGCATCTGTACCAGGAGGAGATCCGGAAAAGCACCGCGGCCCTGACGTCGCTGCTCGAGAACATGCTGGAACTCTCGAAACTCATCAGCACCGAAGAACCCCTCCCGGTGGCCGAGACCGATGTGTGTCTGATCTGCGCCGAACGGCTGGAGTTGCAGAAGCAGCTGAGCGCCAATCCCTCCGTAGCATATAGTTTCGAGACGATGGAGGGGGGGGGAACCTGCGTCGTCCCAACCAATGCGGTCTATCTGACGCGCGTGATCGACAACCTGCTGCAGAACGCCGCCAAATTCACCGCTGCGGGACACATCACCCTCGCCTGCCACGACGACCGGACAAACCGTATGCTGCGTATCAGCGTCAGCGACACGGGCATCGGCATCCCGCCCGAAAAGCGGGAGTGGGTCTTCGAACGCTTCACCAAGGTCGATCCCTTCAAACCCGGAACGGGCATCGGGCTCTACCTCTGCCGGCTGGTAATCACCCGCCTGGGCGGCGACATCCACGTCTGCCCCGAGTACGAGGGAGGCTGCTGCATCCGCATCAGCCTGCCCTACTGACACCCGGCACCAGTCTTTTCGCGCCCTTCCGACGGTTTTTCCGTTCCGGGAGGGCGCGATGGATTGTATTCCCGGCGGAAATAGCTATCTTTGCACCCTAATATCCGAATCGAATGTACAGTTTCGCAACATACAAAGACCAGTACAAGGCCAACCTGAAGCTGGCGCTGCCCGTGGTGCTCACACAGCTGGGACAAATCCTGACGCAGTTCGCCGACAACCTGATGGTCGGCCGCTACGGCGGGGACGATCCCACGCCGCTGGCCGCCGTGTCGTTCGGCGGCGCGGTCTTCTTCATCCTCTTCATCGCCGCCATCGGCATCGCGCTCGGCATGACGCCCCTCGTGGGCGAGCTCTACGCCCAGGGCGACCGCGAGAAATCCGCGGGCCTGCTGCAGAACGGCATCCTCTTCTACGGACTGCTGGGACTTGCGATGGCCGTCGTGCAGTATGCCGCCATCCCGCTGTTGTACCACCTCGGCCAGCCCGCCGAAGTGGTCGACATGGCCATCCCCTACTACAAGATGCTGGTTTACAGCATGCCCTTCATCATGCTGTTCTTCACCTTCAAGCAGTTCCTCGAGGGTGTGGGCAACACGAAGGTCGAAATGGTGGTCACGATCGTCGCCAACCTGGCGAACATCGGCTTCAACTGGGTCTTCATCTACGGCCGCTACGGGTTTCCCGAGATGGGCGCCGAAGGTGCGGGCCTCGGCACGCTGATGTCACGCATCATCGCCCCGATTCTGATGGTCGGTTACTTTTACAGCCGCCACAAATACCGCGCTTACCTCGACGGATTCTCGCCCCGCAACTACTCGTGGAAAGCAATCAAACAGCTGCTGCACATGGGCCTGCCGATCTCGCTGCAGATGTTCCTCGAGGCCTCGGCCTTCGTGGGCACGGGAATCATGATGGGGTGGTTCAACAAGGAGACCATGAGCGCCAACCAGATCGCCACAACCATCGGCAACTGCGCCTTCATGATCGTCATGTCGATCGGCGCGGCCACCACCATCCGCGTGTCGCACTGCTACGGAGCACGCAACATCGGCGAGCTGTCGCTGGCGGCCAAGGCATCGTATCACCTCGTGCTGGCGTGGAACGCCTTCGCGGCGGTGATCTTCATCACCATGCGCAACATCATCCCGACGCTCTTCACCACCAACACCGAGGTGATCGCCATCGCCTCGCAGCTGATGATGCTGGCGGCGCTGTACCAGCTTTCGGACGGCATCCAGAACGTCTCGGTGGGCATCCTGCGGGGCATTCAGGATGTGAAGATCATCATGCCGATCGCCTTCGTGTCGTACTGGCTGCTGAACCTCCCGGTGGGCTATCTGTTCGGCTTCACGATGGGCATGGGGCCCGCAGGACTCTTCCTGGGCTTCTCGTTCGGACTCTCGGCTGCCGCCGTGATGATGATCCTGCGCATACGCCGCAGCATACGCCGCTTGTACACAAGCGGCAATTCATAATTTGAGTTTGCTGACGTGGCTTCCGGACAAGCCAAAATTCTGAATTATGAATTCTGAATTATGAATTTTTTCCGTATCTTTACGCAAATTATACCCATAATGGATACCGAAAAACAACATACAGGCGCCTGCAAACCCGAAGTGGGCCGCGGCTGCGCCTTCTGTAACTGCGGCTCGGAGCCCGAGGCCAAGCTCTGCGACGGCTGCTTCAAGCTCCACGAGACCCCCTGGCTCGAGGAGTACCCCGTCAACGTGCCGACCGACATTGTCGAGGTGCGCTTCAAGAACACCCGCCGCGCATTCTACCAGAATGCCAACAACCTGCCCCTCAAACGGGGCGACATCGTGGCCGTCGAGGCGTCGCCGGGCCACGACATCGGGGTCGTGTCGCTCACGGGCGACCTCGTGGCGCGGCAGATGCGCCGCACGGGCTTCAACCCCTTCAACGGCGAATACAAAAAGATTTACCGCAAGGCCAAGCCCTACGACATCGAAAAATGGCAGGAGGCCATCGCGCTGGAACACGAGACGATGATCACCTCACGCCAGATCGCCGCCGACATGGGACTGAACATGAAGATCGGCGACGTGGAGTATCAGGGCGACAAGATCAAGGCCATCTTTTACTACATCGCCGACGAGCGCGTCGATTTCCGCGAACTGATCAAGGTCTTCGCCGAGCGGTTCCACATCCGCATCGAGATGAAGCAGATCGGCGCCCGCCAGGAGGCCGGACGCATCGGCGGACTGGGCGCCTGCGGCCGCGAGCTGTGCTGCGCGTCGTGGATGTCGAGTTTCTCGAGCGTCACCACGGGTGCCGCCCGCGTGCAGGACATCTCGCTCAACCCCCAGAAGCTGGCCGGGCAGTGCTCGAAGCTCAAGTGCTGCATGATGTACGAATACGACACCTACGTCGATGCCCGCCGGGAGTTCCCGCGTCTGCGCGAACCGCTGCAGGCCGCCGAAGGCGAATGGTATCTGGTCAAGAGCGACGTGCTGGCCGGTACGATGACTTTCTCGTCGTCGAAAGACGCGATGGTCAACGTCACCACGCTGCCCGTGTCGCGCGTGCGGGAGATCATGGCGCTGAACCGCCAGGGCAAGAAGGTCGAACGGCTGCAGGACGCCGACGACATCCGTCCGACGGTCGAGGAGCCCACCTACCGCTCCGAGGAGGACAGTATCACCCGTTTCGACCAGGCCAAGCGCCGCAGCAAACGCGGAGGCCGCAACAACAAGGGCCGCGGCGGGGAGCGTCCGCAGCAGAACGGCGGAGACAACGACCGCCGGGAGGCTTCGGGCGAGGAGCGCCAGCGTCGTCCGCAGCGTCCGAACAACGGCGGCAACGGCGGAGAACGTCCGCGCGGCAACAATCCCGGAGGCAACAACAACGCCCCCCGCGAGAACAACGGCAGCCGCGAGGGCGGCAACGGAGGCAACCGCAACCGCAACAACCGGCGGCGCCGCGGCAACGGAGGCGGCAGCAACGGCGGAACGCCCCAGAACCAATAGCGCGTGAAAGTTTCGGCACGGCATATCGCTGCGGCCACGGCGGCCGCATGGCTGGCCGGAGGGTGCATCTCGCCCCACCAGTCGGCGGCCACGGATGTCGATCCGTTCCGCTGGGAGCGGGGAGCCGAAATCCGCCTGCCGAACGCCGACACCGTGACCCTGCGCGACGCAGCGGTGTTCCTGCGCTGCAACGACCGCTTCGCCGAAGATACGCTGACGCTGCGCATCGCCACCGTGACGCCCGACTCGCTCCGCTTCGAGGAGCCTTTTCGGCTGGTCATCCCCCGCGATGAAAGCCCGGCGCCGCTGAAGCGCGAGGTCGCCGTTCCCTACCGTCTGCACATCCGTTTCACGCAAAGCGGCGACTACCGCTGCATCCTCACGCCGACGCGTCCCGTCCGCGGGGTCGAGGCCGTGGGCATTAACCTGACAAAGAGCGAATAGATACGCAATATGGGCAAAGACAAGCTCCGCAGGTTCCGCGAGAACCTGACTTTCGAATGTTTCGTACAACCCGAATTCGACGAGGTGTTCCGCCGCGACCACCCGCTGAAGGGGAACTGGCGCCGCGACTTTTTCCGCAACGACCACCCGATCGTGCTGGAGCTGGGCTGCGGCAAAGGCGAATACACCGTGGCACTGGCCGAACGCGACCCGATGCGCAACTACATCGGCATCGACATCAAGGGTGCCCGCATGTGGCGGGGCGCCCGGACAGCCACCGACCGCAAGATGCTCAACGTGGGCTTCCTGCGCACGCGCATCGAGTTTATCAACGCGCTGTTCGCCGAAGGCGAGGTCTCCGAAATCTGGATCACCTTCCCCGACCCGCAGCTCAAGACGCGGCGGGCCCGCAAGCGGCTCACCTCGCCCGTCTATCTGGCCTATTACGCCCGCCTGCTCGAACCCGGCGGGAGCATCAATCTCAAGACCGACTCCAAACACCTCTATGCCTACACCGGCGAGGTGATACGCCGTTTCGGACTACCCTGCGAGGTCTCCGAACCGGACATCTACGGGACGGGCTATGCCGACGAGGTGCTCTCGATCAAAACCGCCTACGAAACGCAGTTCCTCAGTATGGGGCTGCCGATCACCTACACCCGCTTTTCGCTCGGCGAACGCCGCGATTTCCCGTGGTTCGACTGGGAGGAGGACGACAAACCGGAAAAGGACAGCGAAGCCGAGCGGCAGCTCCGGTAATCCACGCATGACAATCGACACCCCACGGCTGGAAATCCGGCTCCTCAGTGCGGAACAACTCTCCCTGTGGCTCGGCGACCTGCCCCGGCTGGAGCAGGAGCTGAACGGCACGTACCAGGCCGAACCCCTCACGGGCATGTTCCGCACGATCGTCGAAGGGCAGCTTGCGGCCGTAACTGCCAACCCTGCAAATCCGCAATGGCACAGCTTCTGGTTCATCCTCCGCAAAACGGACCGGAACGTCATCGGCTCAGCGGTCTTCAAAGACGGTCCCGACTCCGGAGGCCGCGTCGAAATCGGTTACGGGCTGGGCCGTGCATTCGAGGGGCACGGCTACATGACCGAGGCTGTCGAAGCCTTGTGCAGCTGGGCCCTGCGGCAGCCGGGAATCCACCGCGTCACGGCCGAAACGGATGCCGACGGCATCGCCTCCCAACGGTTGCTGCAACGCTGCGGATTCCGCGAACTGAACCGCGGCAAGACCGTCTGGTGGATTCGGTAATCCCTTTCTTTTATTATAGGTATCTCTTTTTTTGCCTGATCTACTAAATTTTTAGATGAAAAATTTGTTTTACTAAAAATTTAGTAGTAAACTTGTGTTGTAAACTGAAAAACAACACACCCCATGGATAAGAACATCACGGAACTGACGCGCGGCGAGGAAGAGATCATGCAGATACTCTGGCGGCTGGGCGACGCAGTGGTCAACGACATCATCGCCGAGACCGACGAGCCCCACCCCAAGTACACCACCGTGGCGACATTCCTCAAGATTCTGGAGAACAAAGGCTTCGTCAGCCACCGTTCCGAAGGCAAGAGCCACCGCTACTACCCGCTCGTCGGACGCGAGGAGTATGCCCGCGGGGTGATGTCGTCGATGCTGACCAACTATTTCGACGGTTCGCTGGCCCAGCTGGTGTCGTTCTTCTCGCGCCACGAGAACATCCCGGCCCGGGAGATGGACGAAATCCGGGAAATCATCCGCAACACCAAAAAATAACCTGCCATGAAAGCGCTCGCACTCTATGCCCTCGAGGTCCTGGCCTGCAGCGGCGTCCTGCTGGCCGCCTACTCCATCCTGCTCGAACGGCGTGTGGCATTCCGCTGGTGCCGGGCCTACCTGCTCACGGCGACCCTGCTCGCGGCGATCATCCCCCTGCTGCGCATCCCCGTCTGGCCGGGCGAAGTGATCGAGCTCGCACCCGCGATTGCCGCGGAGCCTCAGACAGCCGCATGGACCGACGAAACGTTCGAAGCCGTCGAAACCGCCGCCCCGGCCGTCACCCCCGAAGCCCTATGCCTTGTGTTCTACCTGACAGGCGCCGGGCTGCTCGCCGGCGTGATGATCGCACAGGCCGTGCGCATCCGCCGCCTGCGCCGCGGGGCGGAAATTTCCCGCAACGAACGCTTCACGCTGGTCCGCACGCGGCAGCAAATCGCCTCGTTTTCATTTTTCCGTTCGATCTATGTCTGGCTGCAAACCCCTGCGGAGGAGCTTCCGGTCATCGTCGCCCACGAAGCCAGCCACATCGCCCACCGCCACTCCCTCGAACGCATCGCCATGGAGTGCATGAAGGCCGCCCTGTGGTGGAACCCCTTCGCATGGATTGCCGCCCGGCGGTTGACCGAGGCCGAGGAGTTCGAGGCCGACAGCGACGTGCTGGCGGGCGGTTACGACATGGAACACTACATGAACGTCCTTTTCAGGCAGCTCTTCGGCTATAGTCCGGAAATAGCCAACGGGCTGCGGGATTCCTTAACCAAAAAACGCTTTCAAATGATGACCACTCCCAAATCGGGCAGGCATACCCTGCTCCGGCTGGCGGGCACGCTACCCGTCGTCACTGGCCTGCTGTGCGCCTTCTCGTTCACCACACGGGCCGCGGAAATCCGGATTCCGGAAACCGAACAAACCCCGGCCGACACCGTCCGGACCGAAGAGACCCGCCATGTGCAGGTCGCCGTCACCCGGGACGGCAAACCGCTTGCGGGCGCAGTCGTCGTAATAGCCGGAACGCACCGAGGCACCGTGACCGACAAAGCGGGCCATGCCGGCATCGACGCCGTGCCGGGCGCCACGCTCGTCGTGACCTACGTGGGCTGCGAATCGCAGAAAATCGTGATTCCCCCGGCAGAAAACGGGCCGGAGACAATCCGGGTTGCGATGGAGATGCGGGTGAACGAACTCGTCCCGATCAGCATAACTCCGGGCGATAAAAACAACGAACCGCTCTGTATCGTCGATGGCGTCGAACATCCGAACATCTACGACCTGGACAAGGAGACGATCGCACGCATAGACGTACTCAAAAATGAATCCGCCATTGCGTCGTATGGTGCGCGGGGCCGGAACGGCGTAATCATCGTCACCACCAAAAAAGCCGCCGCAGCCTCGGATGTCCGGGATGATAAGGATACTTTCGTCAACTACCAAACGATGCCTTCGTTTCAGAACGGCGACCTCCTCTCCTTCCGCAGATGGGTGCAGGCGAGGGTGAAATACCCGGCCAAAGCGGTGAAAAAGGGTATTCAGGGACGGGTCGTCACGTCGTTCGTCATCGCCGAGGACGGCTCCCTCACCGATGCCGCCATCGTCCAGTCGCCGGACGAGCTGCTGTCGAAGGAGGCGCTCCGGGTGCTCGAATCCTCCCCGAAATGGAAACCCGGCATGACAAAAGGCAAGCCTACCCCCGTGAAATACACCTGCCCCGTGGATTTCCGGCTCGATGCCAACGGCAACGTGGAGTTCATCGACCTCACATCCAAGGGCGCCTCGTTCCGGGGCGGCTCTCCCCAGGATTTCCGCCAATGGGTGCAGGAGCGGATCGAATATCCGCAGGATGCCTTGAAGGAAGGTGTTCAGGGCCGTGTTATCCTCTCGTTCGTCATCCGGACAGACGGCACGCTGACCGACATCGAGGTTGCCAAATCGCCCGATCCGCGGCTCTCGGCCGAAGCCGTCCGCATCGTCGAATCCTCCCCGGCAGACGCCTGGACCCCGGCCCTGAAGGAAGGCAAACCCATCGATCGGAAAATCCACATCCCGGTGGAATTCCGCCTGCCCGGCTCCGATGCCGACCAGCCGTTCGTCATCGTCGAAAAGATGCCCACATTCCGGAACGGCAACCTCGACACCTTCCGCAAATGGGTGCAGGGAGAGATAAAATATCCGGCCGAAGCCGTGCAGAAGAACATTCAGGGCCGCGTCGTCGTATCGTTCGTCGTCGAACCCGACGGTTCGCTGGGCGATATACAGCTATTGCAGGCGCCCGACAAGCTCCTCGCCGACGAAGCCCGCCGCGTCATCGCCTCCTCGCCCGCCGGGGAGTGGTCGCCCGGCATGCAGCGCGGAGAGAAAGTGCGGGTGAAATACACCCTGCCGGTTGATTTCCGGCTTCCGGACGGGAACGGCAAATTACCGGGGCCGACTGCTCCCGACGGTGACGAACCTTTCCTCATCGCCGAAACCATGCCCACATTCCAGGGCGGCGACATCAACAATTTCCGCAAATGGGTGCAGATGCAGGTGAGATACCCGGCCGAGGCGATGAAAAACAATATTCAAGGTCGTGTCATTACCTCGTTCGTCATCGAAAGAGACGGCTCGATAAGCAATATCCAGGTACTTCAGGCTCCCGACAAACTCCTCGCCGACGAAGCCCGCCGCGTCATCGAAACCTCCCCCGCAGGAGCTTGGAGCCCGGGCAGACAACGAGGACAAGCCGTCCGGGTAAAATTCACCATTCCCGTGGATTTCCTGATCCAGAGCGAGGACGGCAAATTGCCGGAAAGGGACGAGAAACCGACAGGAAGCCTCGACGGAGTTGTCGTCGTGGGCTACGGCAGCCCGGTAAAATAACCGTCCTTTCGCCGAAAAATAACCGACGGCGTTCGCCCCGAATTCGGCGAACGCCGTTGTTTTTGACCCTGCAAGCCAAAAAACGCCCTCAGGATAATGGCATTCCGACAACTTTTTACTACATTTACACGACTTTAACTACCTTGTAACATGGATGTAAAGATAGCCCCCGACTGGAAAGAGATTCTCGCCCCCGAATTCGAAAAGCCCTATTTCACCGCCCTCACGGAGTTCGTGCGGCAGGAGTACGCCTCGCGGCGTATTTTTCCCCGCGGCAGCAACATCTTCCGGGCATTCGACAAATGCCCGTTCGAAAAGCTGAAAGTCGTCATCATCGGTCAGGACCCCTACCACGGTCCCGGACAGGCCAACGGACTCTGCTTCTCGGTCGCAGACGGCGTTCCCTTCCCACCCTCGCTGCAAAACATCTTCAAGGAGGTCGCCGACGACACCGGTACGCCCATCCCCCCGACGGGCAATCTCGACCGCTGGGCCGAGCAGGGGGTACTGCTGCTGAACGCCGTGCTGACGGTCCGCGCCCACGAGGCGGCCTCGCACGCCGGACACGGCTGGGAGACCTTCACCGATGCCGTGGTCCGCGCCATCGCCGAACGCAAACAAGGCGTCGTCTACATGCTCTGGGGCAGCTACGCCCAGCGGAAAGGCGCCATCGCCGATCCCCGGAGCAACCTGATTCTCAAAGCCGTGCATCCCTCGCCGCTGTCGGTCTACCGCGGGTTCTTCGGCTGCCGTCACTTCACGCAGGCCAACGAATACCTCCGCTCTGTCGGCAAGGAGCCGATCGTGTGGTAAAAAACCCTTAAAATATCGACCTTCGGATGAAACACTTCGCACTACTGATTGCAGCAGCGCAGCTGGTGCTTGCACCCCAGGCCCTCCGGGCACATGATTACGAAGACGCCACCATGCGCTTCACCGTTCCCGACGACTACACCTACCAGCCCCTCGACGACACGGCGCAGGGCATCACGGGCTTCACGGCCGAAAAAGACGGCGTAAAGACCACGCTTTTCCGCTTCTCGACCGATCAGCGGATCGACCGTTCGAGCTGCCTGTCGCAGCGCGACGACCAATGGCTGCCCTCACTCGCCAAACTCCCCCTTATCAGCCAGTCCACGCCCCTCTGGAAACGCTACGACAAAGTGAGCGACTACCGCACCGACAAAGGCTACCTGCGGGTCTACCGCTATGTAGACCGCAAAGGACTCGGGTTCCTGATCGCCGAAAGCCCGCAGCCGGAGTGGGAGGCGGCAGAGCGGATCGCCTCCGGGCAGCGCTACGAAATCACGGCCGGATACCTCCTCGACCGGGGCTGGTACCTGCTCTCGAAACTGCTGGGATACCTCGTGCTCGCCCTCGCCGCTCTGTATGTATTCTACGCACTGCGGGAGAATGCCCGCAACACCCGGATGTGGACGGTTCTACTGCTGATAGCGATTGCCGGAGGCCTACTGATCTGGTTCGAGCCGTTCTTCGGCCGGAAGCTGTGGATGATCATCACGGCCATCAGCCTCGGCGTCTGCGTCTCCTCGTTCGACGGTCCGGATTCGGACTCCTCGGGCGACGACGGCGACACGGGCGGCGGTTACGACGGCACGGGAACCACAATCCATTACGACGTATAAAAAAAGAATCCGGACGCCCGAGAGGTGTCCGGATTCTTCCGTTTTCTGCTGCCGGGGATTACCCCAGGTAAGATTTCAACAATTTGCTCCGCGACGAATGACGGAGGCGGCGGATGGCCTTCTCCTTGATCTGACGCACGCGCTCGCGCGTCAGGTCGAATTTCTCGCCGATCTCCTCGAGAGTCATCTCCGAGGTGCCGATACCGAAGAAATACTTGATGATGTCGCGTTCACGCTCCGTCAGGGTCTCCAACGCACGGTCCACCTCCGTCGACAGCGACTCGTTGATCAGCCCGCGGTCGGCGTTGGGCGAATCGGGATTCACCAGCACGTCCAGCAGCGAGTTGTCCTCACCGTCGGCGAACGGGGCGTCCACCGAGACGTGGCGGCCAGCGACGCGCAGCGTATCCGTGACCTTCTCCTTCGGAAGCTCCAGCTCCGTGGCCAGCTCCTCGGGCGACGGTGTGCGCTCGTGCTCCTGTTCGAAGCGGGCGAACGCCTTGTTGATCTTGTTCAGCGACCCTACCTGGTTCAGCGGCAGGCGCACGATACGCGACTGCTCGGCCAAAGCCTGGAGAATCGACTGGCGGATCCACCACACGGCATAGGAGATGAACTTGAAACCGCGGGTCTCGTCGAATTTCTCGGCGGCCTTGATCAGCCCGAGGTTGCCCTCGTTGATCAGGTCCGGGAGGCTCAGTCCCTGGTTCTGGTATTGCTTGGCTACGGACACCACGAAACGCAGATTGGCTTTGGTGAGCTTCTCTAACGCCTCCTGGTCTCCTTTTTTGATTCGCTGGGCGAGTTCCACCTCCTCCTCGACCGTGATGAGCTCCTCCTTGCCGATTTCCTGCAAGTACTTGTCCAGCGAGGCGCTCTCGCGGTTGGTGATGGACTTTGTGATTTTTAATTGACGCATATTTATTCTAACTACCTAAAAATTATTTCACTGCAAAAACCCGCCCGGAACCGTTCCTACTCCACCAGCGTGTAACTTGCCGAGCGTCCGTTGGGATAGACGCCGTCGATCGCCGTGACCTTCTCCGTCATCCGCTGCATATCACTGAGCGAATAGACCGGGCGGTCGTTGATGTGAGTAATTACAAATCCCTGCTTAACACGGGCTCGGGCCAGAATTCCGTTGGCCTTGATGCCGACCACCTGTACGCCGCCCTTGATGTCGAGCTCGCGGCACAGTTTGGCGCCCGCATCGGCGAACTTACCTCCGAGAGCCTCGACCACGTCGACATCCTCCTTGGCAACCAATTCCGTTTTACCAGCTTTATTACGCAAAGTAACGTCAAATTGTTTCACCTTCCCGTCTCTTTTTACCGATAATTTAACCGTATCATTGGGTCGGCGCTTGGCAATCTGCTCCTGGAGCGTCGAGGGGTCGGTGACTTTCACGCCGTCGATGTCCAAAATGATGTCGCCCTTGCGGATTCCGGCCTCCGAGGCCGAACCGCCTTCGATCACAGCGGCCACATAGGCTCCGCCGAGCTCCCCGATGCCGAGCTCCTTGCCCTCCTCATCGAGGAAATCCTGATCCACCACGCGGAACTGGATGCCCAGCAGCGCACGCTGCACCACGCCAAACTCCTTGAGGTCCATCACGACCTTCTTGACAATCGACTCGGGAATGGCGAACGAATAACCCACATAGCTGCCCGTCTGCGACTTGATGAGCGTATTGATGCCCACCAGCTCGCCGTGCGTGTTGACCAGCGCACCGCCCGAGTTGCCGGGATTCACCGCCGCGTCGGTCTGGATAAACGCCTCGATGCGGAAATCGTTGGGAATCACACCCAGCTGACGCGCCTTGGCGCTCACGATACCGGCCGTGATGGTCGACTGCAGGTCGAACGGCGAACCGATTGCCAGCACCCACTCGCCCAGACGCAGCGCATCGGACGATCCGAAAGCCAGCGTCGGCAGCCCCTTGGCCTCGACCTTCAGCAGCGCGAGGTCCGTCGCCGAGTCCTTGCCGATGAGCTTGGCATCGAACGAACGGCCGTCGTTGAGTTTCACCTTGAGTTTCGAGGCGCCGTCCACCACGTGGTTGTTCGTCACGATGTAGCCGTCCTCGGAGATAATCACGCCCGAACCGCCCGCACGCTGTTCACGGTACTGCGGCTGACCGTCACTGCGGCCGCGGCCGTAATCCTGCGGAATGCCAAAGAACTCCAGAAACGGATCGTAACTGCCCCGGCTGCGCTGGGGCATCTCGACCTGCTGGATGGCCTCGATATTCACGACGGCCTTCACCGCATTCTCGGCGGCATAGGTCAGGTCGGGATACTGCTCGGCCTGGTAAGCCGTAAACTGTGCGCCCAGCGCAGGAGTGCGTTCCACCTCGCGCTCGACGTATCGGACCGAATCACTGCGGTCGCCCGCAACGGTCCACGCCGTAAGTCCGCCGGCTGCGGCCGACACGGCAACTATTCCTAAAATTAAAAATGCCTTTTTCATAATAAATTAAAGTGGTTAAGTTCTATTAATCAGAGGCAACTTCATTACATAAGCTATACGTTTAGATTTCAATTTCGAAGGACAAACGCACAATAACGTCCGGTTAGTATGTCCTTTTCGCACAAAAATCGGGACATCCTGCACGGACATCCCGATTTTTCAGCATATCCGTCCGCTAAAGGCCGAATTCCCGCTTGATCTGCTCCACGGCATCGAGTTTCTCCCAGCCGAAGAACTCGATCTCACGCTCGACTTCGGCGCCGTTCTCCCAGACCCGTTCGGTCTTCGTATAGGGACGGTTGCCGAAATGTCCGTAGGACGCCGTGGCCTCGAAAATCGGGTTTTTCAGCCCGAAACGCTTCACGATGGCCGCAGGCCGCAGGTCGAAGAGTTTGCCGATACGGCGGGCGATCTCGCCGTCGGTCATCCCCTTCAACGCCTCGGGACGGGGCGAATTGTAGGTCTCGACGTAGATCGACAGCGGCTCGGCGATGCCGATGGCGTAGGACAGCTCCACCAGAATCTGGTCGGCGACACCCGCCGCCACGAGGTTCTTGGCGATGTGCCGTGCGGCATAGGCCGCCGAGCGGTCCACCTTCGAGGAGTCCTTGCCCGAGAAAGCGCCGCCGCCGTGCGCACCGCGCCCGCCGTAGGTGTCTACGATGATCTTGCGGCCCGTGAGGCCCGTGTCCCCGTGGGGACCTCCGATCACGAACTTGCCCGTGGGATTCACATGCAGGATGTAATCGTCGCCGATCAACTCCGCCAACTGGTCCCCGGCCCGCTCCAGACGCGCCTTGACACGCGGAATGAGGATCGTGCGCACATCTTCGCGGATCTTGTCCTGCATCTGCTTCTCCGCCTCTTTCTCGCTCCGGCCGTTACCCGGGAGGATAAACTCGTCGTGCTGCGTCGAAACGACAATCGTGTGCACGCGCAGCGGCTTGTTCGTCGCCTCGTCGTACTCCATCGTCACCTGCGATTTCGAGTCGGGACGCAGATAGGTCATCACCTCGCCTTCGCGGCGGATGACGGCCAGTTCTTTCAGGATTACGTGCGAGAGAATCAGCGTCGCAGGCATCATCTCGCGGGTCTCGTTGCAGGCGTAACCGAACATGATGCCCTGATCGCCGGCTCCCTGCTCCTCCTCGGCTTCGCGGACGACGCCCTGGTTGATGTCCGACGACTGTTCGTGGATGGCCGACAGGATGCCGCACGAGTTGCAGTCGAACTGATACTCGCTCTTGGTGTAGCCGATGCGCTCGATGACGCGGCGTGCCACGCCCTGCACATCGACGTAGGCGTCCGAACGCACCTCGCCGGCCACGACCACGAGGCCTGTGGTGCACAAGGTTTCGCAGGCGACCTTTGAGTTGGCGTCGCGGCGCAGGAATTCGTCGAGGATTGCGTCGGAAATCTGATCCGAAACTTTATCGGGGTGCCCTTCGGACACCGACTCCGATGTAAATAAAAAGCCCATTTTCATACATTTTAATGGTTAAACGTATAAAATGGGAAAAATTGGCTGCTTGGGAATAAAAAAAGGGGCTGCTTTAGCGCTTTTTTATTGTGGTTTGCAATCAGTCAAATCTTTCCACATTTCCCCGCGTGACAGACGGGACTGCAAAGATAGGTATAATTTCGGAATCTGCAAAACAAAAGCCACCGCCTGATGCGGTGGCTTCTGCACATTATATATAGGAGACTATTTCCCCAGCATCTTCTTCACCTCGGCGGCGACAGTCGGGCCATTATACCCGAATTTCTCGTCGAGCACCGTGTAGGGTGCCGAGTAGCCGAAATGATCCAACCCGTGGATCATGCCGCTGTCGCCCACAAGGCCCAGCAGATTCACCGGAAGCCCCGAGGTCATGCCGTAGCGCACAACGCCCGCAGGCAGCACGCTCTCCTGATACGATTTGGGCTGGTCGCGGAACAACCCCTCGCTCGGAACATTCACCACGCGGACCGCGATACCTTCTGCGGCCAGCAGTTCGGCGCCTTCGACCAGCGTCGCAACCTCCGAACCCGTGGCAATCAGCACCGCGGCGGGTTTGGCGGCGTCCATCACCACATAACCGCCCTTGGCGACCTGTGCGGCCTCCTCGCGGCGGCTGGCGCCCAGCGTCGGCAAGTTCTTGATGTTCTGGCGCGAGAGAACCAACGCCACCGGACGGTGCTCCTCGACAGCCAATTTCCACGCCATGACGGTCTCTTCGCCGTCGGCCGGACGCAGCACGACCATCGAACGCTCACCGTGGTGGTTCTTCAGGTGCTCCATCAGGCGGATCTGCGCCTCGTGCTCCACGGGCTGGTGCGTAGGACCGTCCTCGCCCACGCGGAACGAATCGTGCGTCCAGACGTAAACCACGTGCAGGCGCATCAGCGCCGAGAGGCGCACGGCCGGTTTCATATAGTCCGAGAAGACGAAGAACGTGCCGCAAACGGGAATCACGCCGCCGTGCAGCGCCATGCCGTTCATCACGCAGGCCATCGTCAGCTCCGAGACGCCCGCCTGGAAGAATTTTCCGGAGAAATCACCTTTCGTGAACGCCTTGGTCTTTTTAAGGAATCCGTCGGTTTTGTCCGAGTTCGACAGGTCGGCCGAAGCCACGATCATATTGTCGATTTTCTCGGCATAGACGCCCAGCACCGTCGCCGAAGCGGCCCGCGTGGCCACACCGGCCTTCATTTCAATGGACTTATAGTCGATCTCGGGGAGTTTGCCCGAAAGGAAATCGTCAAGTTTACGCGCCAGCTCCTTATGTTCGGAGCGCCACGACTTTTCGACAGCGGCCTGCTTGGCGGCCCACTCCCTCAACGCCTCACGACGCTCGGCGAAGACCTCGCGGCTCTCCTCGAAAATGGCGAACGGATTTTCCGGATCGCCACCCAGATTCTTCACCGTAGCGGCGAAATCGGCTCCGGCAGCCGTCAGCGGCTGTCCATGGGTCGAAACCTTGTCTTCGAAGCTCTCTCCGGCGGGGCCTTTGGCTCCCTTACCCATGACCGTATGGCCGATGATAAGCGTCGGACGCTCCGTCTCGCTCTCGGCGGCGACCAACGCTTCGCGAATCTCGTTGATATTGTGTCCGTCGACCGACAGCACATTCCAGCCCCACGCCTCGTATTTCATGGCCACGTTCTCGGTCATCACCTCGTCGACCTTCGTCGAGAGCTGGATGTTGTTCGAGTCGTAGTACATCACGAAATTCGACAGGCCCAGATGGCCGGCGATGCGGCCCACGCCCTGCGAAATCTCCTCCTCGACGGCGCCGTCCGAAATATAGGCGTAGGTCTTGTGCGCCATCCACTCGCCGAAGCGGGCGGCCATGAAGCGCTCCGCAATGGCAGCGCCCAGCGCCATGGCATGTCCCTGACCCAGCGGACCCGAGGTATTCTCCACACCGCGCAGCACGTCCACCTCAGGGTGGCCCGGCGTCACGCTGCCCCACTGGCGCAGCGACTGCAGGTCCTCCATCGAATAGTGGCCCGTCAGTGCCAGCGTCGAATAGAGCATCGGCGACATGTGGCCCGGGTCGAGGAAGAAGCGGTCACGGTAGGGGTAAGCCATATTGTCGGGATCGTAGCGCAGGAATTCCGCGAAGAGCACCGTGATGAAATCGGCACCGCCCATCGCGCCGCCGGGATGTCCCGACTTTGCCTTTTCGACCATCGCGGCAGACAGGATACGGATATTGTCGGCTACGCGAGTAAGTTTCGAGTTCGTTGTAGACATGGATTAGTGTTTTTATTCGTTTTATTTACATTCTTCAGCAAAGATAGCCAAAAAGAACTTATCCGACTTGTTTAAGCTCTAAAATATTTGCTTTTTCTATCTTTTTCTTTGCATAAGGCAAAGTAACGGTGAATTTCCGGGTGTCGGTCGACGGGATGTCGAACATCGTGTCCATCATGATCGCCTCGCAGATCGAGCGCAGGCCGCGGGCCCCGAGTTTGAACTCGACGGCCTTGTCGACGATGTAGTCCAGCGCCTCGCCGTCGAAGGAGAGCTTCACGCCGTCCAGCTCGAACAGCCGCTTGTACTGCTTCACGATGGCGTTTTTCGGCTCCGTGAGGATCGACCGCAGTGCGGCGCGTTCCAGCGGCTGCATGTAGGTCAGCACCGGGAGGCGTCCCACCAGCTCGGGAATCAGCCCGAACGATTTCAGGTCCTGCGGCGTGACGTACTGCATCAGATTCGAACGGTCCACAGGGTCGGCGTTCAGGCGTCCGTAACCCATCGCCCGGGTGTTCAGCCGCTGGGCGATCTTCTTCTCGATGCCGTCGAACGCACCGCCGCAGATGAAGAGAATATTGCGCGTATCGACCTGAATGAATTTCTGCTCGGGGTGCTTGCGTCCGCCCTGGGGCGGAACGTTAACCACCGTACCCTCGAGAATCTTCAGCAGGGCCTGCTGCACGCCTTCGCCCGACACGTCGCGCGTGATCGAGGGGTTGTCGCCCTTACGCGCAATCTTGTCGATCTCGTCGATGAAGACGATGCCGCGTTCGGCCTGCTCGACGTTGTAGTCGGCGACCTGCAGCAGCCGCGAGAGGATGCTCTCGACATCCTCGCCCACGTAACCCGCTTCGGTCAGGACCGTTGCGTCGACAATCGTGAACGGCACTTTCAACAACTTGGCGATCGTGCGGGCCATCAGCGTCTTACCCGTACCCGTCGGGCCCACCAGCACGATATTCGACTTGTCGATCTCCACCTCGTCCTCCTTCGGGGCGTACAACAGCCGCTTGTAGTGGTTGTAGACCGCCACCGACATATAGCGTTTGGCAGCGTCCTGCCCGATGACATACTGATCGAGGAACTCCTTGATTTGCGCCGGCTTCAGCAACTCCTCCATCTTCAGCGGAGCCGCCGAGGGACGGCGGCGCTGTTCGGTGGCGATGTCGTTGTCGACGATAATCTTATACCCGTTCTCGATGCACTTGTTGCAGATGTTGGCGCCGTCCGAGCCCTGAAACATAATCTCCACGTCCGAACGCTTGGCGCCGCAGAACGAGCAGCAATCGCCGCCGTTCTTATTGTTGTTCTTATTCTGTGCCATGCGGTCTATTTTTCGCGTTTGGAGAGCACTTCGTCGATCAGGCCGTACTCTTTAGCCTCTTTGGCCGAGAGCCAGTAGTCGCGGTCGGCATCCTTCTCGATCTTCTTCACCGAGACGCCCGAATGGGCCGAAAGAATCTCGTACAGTTCGCGCTTGGTCTTCAGAATCTCACGCGCCGTGATTTCGATGTCCGAAGCCTGCCCCTGGGCACCTCCCAGCGGCTGGTGGATCATCACCCGCGAGTGCGGCAGCGCCGAACGCTTGCCCTTGGCGCCCGCCGTGAGCAGCACGGCACCCATCGAGGCCGCGAGTCCCGTACAGATGGTCGCCACGTCAGAGTTCACCAGCTGCATCGTGTCGTAGATGCCCAGACCGGCCGAAACCGATCCGCCGGGCGAATTGATGTAAATCTGAATGTCCTTTTCGGGATCGACCGATTCGAGGAACAGCAGCTGGGCCTGGATGATATTGGCCGCGTCGTCGTAGATCGGCGCACCGAGGAAGATGATGCGGTCCATCATCAGGCGCGAGAAAACGTCCATCGTCGCAATGTTCAGCTGGCGTTCCTCGATGATCGTCGGCGACACATAGGCCGAGCTTACCGACTGGAAATCGTGCAGTTTCAGCGAACTGATCCCGCAGTGGTTCCGTGCGTATTTTTCAAATTCTGACATAGTTGTATCTATTTACTTTTCATTCATCCGTCGGGAGCGGGCAAAACCGGCTGTAAGCACTCGGCTTCCCATCGCCTTCTAAAACCCGCTTCTTAAGCGGGCGGGCCTCCTGCCGCCCCTAAGAGTGCCTTCTTAAGGCACAAAGGACTTTGCAAACATCACGCCTGCAAAGTCCAAAGATACATAAAATCCCGCTAAATCTAAAGCTCCTTGGCCAATTTAGCGAAATCGTCGGCAGATACGGCCTTTTCCGTCACCTTGACCTTCGATTTGACATCCTCGACGACCTTCATTTCGTAGAGCTTCTCGTAAATCTTCTGGCCCTGGTCCTTGTCGGCGAGAATCTTCTCGGCATAATCGGCCAGCATCTCGTCCGGAGCCGACGGCATGCCGTACTGCGCAAACTGCGCGGCAGCCAGCGCCTTGGCCTCGGCCAACGCCTCCTCCTTCGTAACGGAGAGGTTGTCGGCCTTGATGAAATGCTTCTGGAGGTAGTTCCAGGTGAACATCTTCAGGAACTGGTCGAAATCCTTCTCGATGTCCTCCATCGAGAACTTGCCTTCGTTGATGGTGTAGAGCCAACGCTTGAGGAAGGCCTCGGGCATCTTCAGCCCGGCCTTCTTCACGAGGTAATCGCGCAGCTGCATCGTGAAGAGGTAATCGCTCTCGCGGCGCAGCTCGCCTTCGATCTGTGCGTCGATGAACTTGTCGAACCCGGCCTCGTCGGTAACGCCGCCCTGCGGGAATGCCATCTTGAAGAACTCCTCGTTCATCTCGGGCTCGGCGAACTTGCGGATTTTGGTGATTTCCAGCGAGAATTCGGGATTGATGCCCTCCAGCTCGTTCTCCTTGACCTGCAGGCAAGCGGCACGCTGGGCGGGATTCTTATAGAGCTCATTGAGGTTCACCTTCATCTTGGCACCCACTTTCTTGCCGACGAACGGCTTGCGCTCCTCCTCCGACATCGAGATCAGACCCACGTAGGCGTCGGCCACGTTCATCTCGCCGTTGTCGAGCGTCACGGTCAGCGCCTCGTCCGAAGTCACCTTGTCGGCATCCACCAGGCGGCCGAAGCGGCGCAGGTAGTTCGAACGGTAGTCGTCGTGCATCTTCTTGTCGACCTTGATCTTGCTGTAAGTCAGCTTATCCTTGTCGGAGAGCTCCAGGTTGACAGCGGGAGCCTCGCCGATCTCGAACACGAATTCGAACTCCGTGGCATTGTCGAAATCGAAGTCGCCCTGCTCCTCCGACGGAATCACGTCGCCCAGATAGTCGATCTTCTCCTTCTCGAGGTATTCGAAAGCGGCGTTCGAGGCCTTGCGGTACGACTGCTCGGCCACAACTCCCTTGCCGAACATCTTTTTCACGACGCCCATCGGCACCATGCCCGGGCGGAAGCCGGGGATGTTTGCCTTGCGCTTGTATTCGCGCAGGGATTTCTCGACCTCCTGTCCGTAATCGGCCTCGCCGACAGTCACGCGGATCAGCGAGTTGTTCTCGCCGCGTTGTTCTCTTACAATGTTCATAATGAATGAATTATATTTGTTATTCTTCGTTTTTCCGCTCAGAATCGGGAGGCAAAGATACGAAAATAATTCGTAATTCCGGCTATTGCCGTCCACATTTTTGCATCCCGGGAACAAAGTATCGGTCCCGAATTGCCCAGTCGGCAAAAACAGCACCGTAGAACCTAAAAAAACACGAATACAAACTATTCGAAACAAAACCAATCGACATCGAACAATTCACACCGATCCTCGCCCTGAAAACGAAAATAAAGCGTATGCACTCCCGTCAGCGGAACCCGGACGGGAACCGTAATAAGTTGCGACACCAGGCCGTCGCCCGGCGGAACGGTAATTTCAGCCAGCAGCGGAGCGCACAGATTATCCGCATAAATTGTCATCCGACCGCCCTGACGGGGCACTGCACACACCGTAACAGATTCCGGAGCGCGGGAAAAATCGAAATATTTATACCCTGCCGAATCGAACCGACCGATCCGGGTCAGGCGCTCTTCGCCGGCAGCAAAAGCACTGATACGGGCACTCCCGGTCAATGCGCAGGCCCATTCGGCCTCCGTCCGCACAAACGGATCGAGCGGCCCGGAAGCTCCCTGTGTCGTCATTTCGGCTTCGCAAATCGTACCGTCGTCCCGAAAACGGATCGGTTCGACGCAGGCTTTGCGCATCGTGACGCTCCCGTGCGTGGAACGATGGTAAAACACATACCACTGTCCGTTCATGCAAGCTACCGAACCATGATTGTTCCAGGTGCAGGGGTCGCAGCCGAAATTGTCGACGATCACACCCCGGTAGGTATAGGGACCGAGCGGTTCCGAAGCCGTGGCATACCCGATACAAGTCGCCATACCGCGGCGGCTGATGTCGGTAAAAACCGCATAATAGATACCGTTCCGCTTGAATACCTGAATCCCTTCGTGGAAAAAATGATTGCGCTCGGTCAGCAGACTATCGCGCAGCGTCCCGGGATCGACCGATCGCCGGTCGGGATTCAGCACAGCCCCTTTCGCTGCGAATTGCCCCCAGAACAGGTAACAAGTCCCGTCGTCATCCCGGAAAACCGCAGGATCGATCTGGCGGCACCCCGCAACGGGGGTCCCGCCGCAGAACGGCCCGGCCGGGGACAACGAGGCGGCCACTCCGATCACGTCACCCGGCCCCGCAAGACAATAATAAAGATAACAGATTCCGTTTTCATACAGGCAATCGGGCGCATAAAGCAACGCATCGGAATAGGAAACTTCGTCGTGTTCCCCTTCCGAGGCAAAGACATCCTCCGCTGTCCGCCAATGCCGCATATCGTCCGTCGAGATCACATCGTAACGATGCGAGCAATAGTAATCTGCCGACTCGTCTTTCGACCCATAGAGGTATAGCCGCCCGTCAGGCCCCACCCGGGCGCTCGGATCGGCAAAATAGCGTCCGGGAGTGACGATCGGATTCCTGGCTCCGGCCGTCAGGCACAGCAGCGCTCCGAACAGGAACGCCCCGGTTCTACATACGCTATTAGTCATACTGCAACTCCATCCGGACCGGAAGGCCGAACAAATCCCGGGTATTGACGCTCAGCAACGTTTCATTTCCGGAGTGCGACACCCGTACCCGCGGATGCTCTGCCACCGGCCTGCAATTCCCGGGAATACGGATCGTCAGCGATTCGGACCGCTGCGTCGGATCGGTCGCAGCGAACGACAGTTTTTTTCCACGGCGCTCCAGGGCAACCGAGGCAGGGCCGTCGCTGGTCACTCTGCCGGCCTCCGCTGCGGTCCAGAAATTCGCCATCCAGACCGTCCCCGACCGCACGGCGCTCACGTCTGTCCGGTTGGCGACGATTTCGAACGACGGCCTGCGGGCGAGTTTCGGCATTTTCTCTGCCGGAACACCCGGACATACGGCATAAGCATACCGCTCGTCAGCGGGCATCCGCCCGTGGTCATACCAAAACGACAGGTGGTTGCGCGTGATCGGCTGCGCGTCAATCGTCAGCTCATAACGATTGACATTGCGCCAACTGTTCGTCCGGGCTTCCCGACGCATCAGGACATCCTGCCCATCCAGGAACAGGTAGCCGATGTCGCTTTCCGGCACGTTTCCCGAAAGATGCGCCCAGCGCGGCGCGGCAAGCCGCACGGCTTCGGGCGAAAGTGTATCGGCAAGCACCCGGCCGTCAACAGTCACGCGATTGGCATTATCGGTGCGTATTTTCCGGTTTTCAACGACCGTGTAGACCGGCTTCTCAGGATTCGTATCGCCAATCCCGCTGCCCAGGCAAACAATCAGGTCTTTCAGGAAAAAATAGGATTTGTTCGCCGTCAACGTCGGCGGCTCCGCAGGCTGCAACTGCTGTCCGAAACAGCCGTATCCGTCACGGAGGGCAACGCCTCCGCACCAGGGACTGCGACCCAGTTTGTTCCCCCGCTCCATCTCGCTTCGCTCCTCGACGGTCGTTCCGGCCAGCATGTGATAATCCACCGTCACCCAGAAATTATCGTTATAATGGTCGTAATCCCGGTTGTAAAGCAACAGCATTCCGTCGCCCGTGTGCCAGCCGTAGTAATTTTCGGTATTCAGCCCTTCGTAATTGAAAATACGGTCGGAATGGGCCGAAACCCCGGCGATAAACCCGGACCGGTGGTGCACTGCGCGATTGATCAGCGGATAAATCCGGGTCGTTTCCGGCACCGGGTCCGCGGCGACCGTATGATCGTTCCATACTTGTTCGGCAATCGCCGCCACCTGCGGAGAAATCCGGCCTGAAATATCCTGAAGACGGTCCCCTTCGCCGTAATAGCGGCGCAGGTATCCGAACTGCCGTTTTACGAAAGCCTTCAGCCAGGGGACATCCGCCTCGGGTGCCATCGGAAGATAGCCGACAATGGCGTTGAGCAGTTTCATCCCGTCGCCGATCCCCTGCAACGGCCGCGCCAGCCCCCGTCCCCGAACGCTTTCCATGGCCGAAGCATAACAGACGAACGGTATGATGCCGTCACGTATCCATTTCGAAATCACGGCCTTTTTTTCATCCGAAACGGCATAGTCGCTTCCTTCGAAAATGCGGATCAGAGCGATGTTATCGGCCAGTATTCCTTCGCCATAACCGCAATTATAGGGGTGACGCGAATGGCTGATGCACGATCCGTCTTCGTAAAAACCTTCCCGGTAGGAGCGTCCGTAACCCGACTCCATCGGAAACAGCCGGATCAGGCTTTCGGTCTTCAGTTTTGCCGCCGTCAGCTTGTCCGCCGAATACCGGTAACGGGACGTACTTTTATCCTTCGGATCGGGGTTCCCAGCCAAAATGGCACGGAGTGCGACATTACGTGTAGCCCAGGCCCCGTTGGCGCCTTCCGCTCCGCCTGTCGTCCAGTCGGGACTGGGAATGAACGTGTCAACTGCGTCCAAATAACGACTGCGTGCCTCAGCCGGCATGAAATCGTACAACACGGCCACAATATCGAGCAGGTCGCGCGGAATGCCGATCTCCATGTGCCACCAGTTACAGCGGCGGCACTCGACCTCGTCGGTCTGTTTCACCCCGTCGTTGTTCAGATCGACCCAGCGAAAAGGCAGGATACGGCCGTCGCCGTCCAGATCCTCATAGTAAATGCCGAAAGTCGCCGGACTGAAAAAGTCATACATCCGTTCCAGCCCCGACAACACGCGCTCTATCAACGCTTCATTCTGCGGACTCTTCCGGTAATAGTAGCGACTTGCTGGCGTTGTCAGCACCACGGCTATTTCGCGCAAACGGTCGTAAACCAGATTGATACTCTTACTGCCGTCCACATCTTCTTCGCCCCGGGCCGGGAGTGAAATATCCGTAAAAACCGTGTTCATGGCCCCGGCAGGCTCCATTTTTCGCAAATGCCCGGCAACGGCTTCATCCCGAGCCTCGAGGTTCGCCCGGATCAGCGGATTGCCGTAATCCAGTTCCGCACCCGTCACCCAGGCAGTATACCGCTCCCGCAGCAGCCGGCACTGCTCCTCCTGCGAACGGGCTTCCGCCTGAAATACGCTCCATACGCATGACAGCAAGCACACGAACCATTTTATCTTTTCCATATCCCAATCAGTTGTTTTTCATCAATTCGAGTATTTCCGAACCGGCCAGCAGATAAGCCCCGGCGGCATATTCCACATTGCTGGTTCTGTAAACGGGCGAACGCGGGCTGTCGGCGGCCATCTGCACATATCCCAGTCGTCCGCTCTGCGGATCGATACAGGCACTCAGCGCACGCCATGCACGCAGGGCCGACCGGCGATAGGATTCGCTCCGGAGCAGTCCGTGGTTAACACCCCAGGCCATCGCATAGCAGCAGAATGCACTGACGCTGGTTTCGCCCATCGGATAGGACTTAGGATCGAGCAGGCTGGCCCGCCAAAGTCCGTCACGGCCCTGCAGTTTCAGCATCCGTGCGCACATATCCCGAAACAAGGTTTCGTACTCGCCCCGCAGCCCGGAATCCGCAGGCATATACTCCATCACCCGGCACAAGGCACCCAGCACCCAGCCGTTTCCACGCCCCCAGCATATTTTCCGACCATTACGTTCGCGCAGCTGAAATCCGTCTTCCTGCACGCAATAGGTCAGATCACGGTAAAAGAGCGACTCCCGACGGTCGTAAATCAGCGCCACGGTCTGCTGCCAAAGCCGATCCATGTGTTCCAGATAGCGCAGATCCCCGGTCAGGCGAGCCATCCGCGCCCAGACCGGAGGCGACATGAACAAGGCGTCGCACCACGACCACTCCGTTTTCCGGGGATCGTAACGCGCTATCAGCGAATCGAGCACACAACGCGTGGGAGTAATATCAGCCGTTTCGCACCCCGCCTCGGCCAACTCCAAATAAAACTGCGCAATAGCCAGGTCGTTCCCGTCGTGCAGGGCATTAGGACCCGGACGCCATGCTGTGCGCCGGGCCAGTTCCACGGACTGATTCCAATACCACGCATCGCCCGTTGCCCGCCAGGCCGCCATCACACCCGCGAACAGCGTCCCCCGGTACCACGACCGGTCGGCATCGCGTGCATCATCGGCACTTCCTCCGAACAGATTGGCCAGCTGCGCCTCACAGGTCCTTCGCATCAGGGCAAGCGACGCAGCCCGGTCCGGTCCCGGAAAATCGGCAAGCAGCGTGCGCTGTTCCGCAAGGTCCCGCTCATGCCGTTCCGACACCACGAACCGCTCGGGCCGGGACATCTGATTGGTCAGGTGGTAAAGTCCGCAAAGGGCCAGCATCGCCGCGGCATCCTCCGAAACCGACGGTTTGCGGAGAACTCCGATCCGGCGCACCAGCGAGAGCCCGAGCCGCAGCACCGGGACCCGGTAGGCATCGAGCCACATCATGCCGACGGGACGCGTAATCCCCCAGCAGACATTATATATGTAAAGACGCGACGACAATTCCCCCGGCGACTGCAACGCTGCTGCGCGGTCGTCGTGCGCCGCCGTCACGAGACGCTGCTTCAACGCATCGGCGACGCGACCTTCGGGCGCACTCCTCAAAGCCCGGTAAAGATTCAGCGGCTCCGGCACATCCTTCGCCGGGGATGTCTTTTCAACGACGGGCAGGGCCGCCGCCCGGCCGGCAGCGGCAGTCCATCGTTCCGTACCGGTCACTCCGGCAACGGCCTGCAGGGCATCGACAAGTAATTCGCGGTCCAGCGAATCCAGTTCCAATTCCGAAGCATCCGCATACCCGGCGGCAATCCGTTCCAAGACGGCGGCCAGACGCGCCGGACGGAGCTCCCGGGGATACGCCCCGTATTGCGGAGAACGTGCCGCCGTTCCGAAAACCGCCGGCAGCATAAATAAAAGCGAGCAAATGAATTTCAGTTTCATCGTATTTTTGAGTAATGAACCCGGCAGCGGAACAGACCGTTCCGAACCGTTTTTCAAAAATACCGGCTTTTCCACAACGGTACATCCGCAAATGCTCCATTTTTTTTAGCGGATGTTTCAAATTCCCGCAAAATACGGAAAAACGGGACCGCACGATTCAACCGACCGATCGTATTGCAGAACGCCGCTACGCGATCGACTGGCCTTCCGTGCGGAGGTAATCGCGGGGAGAAACCCCGAAATGTTTCTTGAACGACGCCGAAAAATGCGAATAGGTTCCAAAACCCGTCATGTCGGCAACCTCGGTCAGGGAGTGCTCCTGGTTGCGGATCAGTTCGGCCGAACGGTTCAGCCGGTAAATGCGCAGGAAATCGTTGGGAGTAACCCCCGTAAGGCCCTTGACTTTGCGGTAGAAACTCGTACGGCTGAAACCAAGCTCCTGCCCCAGGGCATTGACATTTAGGTCGGGATTCGATAATTCCCGATCGAGATAATCGTAGATTTTCTCCAGAAAACGCCGGTCCGAAGCCCGGAGCTTTTCCCGTCCGTCCCCGCTCTCGACGGAGTCGGAACGACGGGTCAATGCCGCCTGACGCCGGGCCATATTCTCAAAACTGTTTTTCACGACCGAAAGCAACAGTTCCGGATAAAACGGTTTTTCCAGATAAACATCCGCCCCCTGTTCATAACCTTCGATCCGCTCTTCAGGTTGTGTACGAGCCGTAAGCATCACAAATGGAATGTGGCAGAGCAGATCGTTTTTGCGAACCTTCCGGCAAAGCTCATATCCGTCCATCCGGGGCATCAGCACATCGCTCAGAATCAGGTCGGGGATTTCCCGGCAGGCGGTTTCGTAACCTTCGATGCCATCACAAGCCTCCGACACGAAATAATAAGGTTCCAACAACTCGACCAAAAACGACCGTACCTCATTGTTATCCTCCACGACCAATATATGCCGGGCATCGGGCCTGCACACGACCTCGGGTCCGACAGGCACCATCGGCTCCCTTGTATGCCCATGAATCATCCGATCGGAAACATCCGTCCATTCCGTTTCATCGTAGGCCGCCGGGTCCGCCGGCACCGCGACCGAAAAGACCATGCCCCGGGGTTCATTGCGCCAGGCTGCAATTTCTCCTTTATGAATTCCGGCCAGCGTCCGGGCATAATTCAGGCCGATTCCCAATCCACTCTGCGTATTTTTGTTGTGCAGATCCTTTCGGAAACGCTGATAGCGCAGGAATAACTGTCCGAGTTCTTCATCCGACATACCCTCTCCGGGGTCTGAAACCGTAATCCGCAGGTAACCGCCTTCATAGGACGGAAGGTTAAAGTGTCGGCCCGGATCGGTCACACGCTCTATCCGCACACAGATACTTCCCGACTGCCGGGGCGTATATTTTACCGCATTGGACAGCAGGTTGTAAACGATCTTGTCCAGCTTATCGAAATCCGCGGGTACACGCAACGGATCATCAGCCCCTTCGAGCCTTATTTCCAGTCCCTTCTCATGGGCCGAACAAGCAAACCCGGCCGTAATATCACGCACGAGCGCGGCCGCATCGTCATACTGCACGCCGAGCGGCAAGGCATCGCCGACGATCTTCGTCAGATCAACCATCTGATCGAGCAACCGGAGCAGCCTGCGAATGTTATAATCGACCAAATCGGTCAGCCGCGCAGCCTCCGCCGGATCTTTCCCCCGGCCCTTCAGCAGACCAATCCCTCCGCAAATCAGAGTCAGCGGAGTCCGTAGTTCATGCGACATATTCCCGAAAAAACGGACTTTCAGCTGCGACAGTTCCTGTTCACGGCGCTTTTCGGCCTCAGCCAATCGCAAACGGGCTGCATTCATGCGGTTTCTGAAGACGAGTCCCAATACGAAAAAAGCGACGGTCAGCACAGCAGCCGCATAACCAGCCAATGCCCAAAGCGAAAGCCATGGGGAGCCTTTCACATCGATCCACAACGATGCCTGGCCTGCATTCTCCCAGGTACCGTCCCGATTGCAGGCCTTAACCGACAAGCGGTAGCTTCCCGGCCGCAGATTCGAATAAACCGCCCGACGATGGTGCTCCACATAATTCCAGTCCGCATCGAATCCCTCCAATTTATAGGCATAGCGCAATGTCTGGGGCGATATCAGGTCGACCCCGCCATAATCGACGGAGAAAACCCGCTGCCGATGGTTCAAAACGATACGTTCGGTCAGTTGCAGGACACGCTCCAGTATGCCGTCCGTATCTCCAGGCCGTACTGTCCGGTTCCCGATCTTCAGGTCTGTCAATACCACCGGGACCTGTCCGGACGAAGGAACTATTGCCGCAGGGTCAAAACGGGTCAGTCCGTGATTCCCGCCGAAACAGATATTTCCGTCCCGGTCACGAAAGGAACTCTTTTCATGGAATTGATTGCCTCCCGTTCCATCATCGTCAAAAAAATTCAGGAATACATTCCGGTCCGGGTCGAAGCGCGAAATACCATACGACGTACTGATCCAAATCAGATCGTCTGACCGTTCGATACCGAGTATGTCATTGCTCGGAAGGCCTTCGCTCCGGCCATAAAAATGCACCACGCCACGCTCCCGATCGAAAAGGCCCAGTCCGCTTCCATAGGCGCCCAGCCACAACCGCCGGCGCTCCCTGTCATAATTCATCGTAACGACACTCGTCTCCAAACGGGCCGGCATTCCGCCGCAGACGAGCGGATACGGATGCAGCGTTTTCTCATCGACACGGAACACCCCCATGGAAAAAGCAGAAAGCAGCATTTCACCCGCATCGCCCCGTATGATCCGCGTTATATTATTACTCTCGGCCGCGGGATTCACAAGCAGGTTAACCGGAGCAGAATCGCCGGGTGTAATAATATACGCTCCGTTACGGGCTGTTCCGACCCAAATCCGGCCAATTTCGTCCTCGCACAAAGTAACGGCCCGGATCGGAAAACTCCGTAACAGATGCAGCCTGCCTGCACGATACTCGGCTTCGGCCAGCGAAACTTCGCTCCCGATCCACAGTTTTCCGCGGGAATCGGTATACACGCATTGGACGAAATCGCGGTTAGCGCCTGCGAAAATCGGCGAATTTCCGGCCGTATAGCGTCCCGATCGCCCGGTGCGAGGATCGTAACGAAACAACCCATCGTAAAGTGTCCCCAGCCACAACGTCCCGTCAGGCGTTTCGCAAACCGACGAAACGAACTTTCCAGCCGTCAGTTCATGCAGACAACGGTCCCGGTTGAATGTCCGTTCGGCCGCAGTCCCCCGGAAAAGCCCCCGGTCAAACGTCCCGACCCAGATATTTCCGTTTTCCTCTGCCAGACAACACGTCACGGAACCGGGTATTTCATCCTCGAAGAAGGGAGTATCCCCGCACGGCACAAGTGTCCTGCAGGCAGCATCGAGCACAAATAAACCCCGGTTATCGGAGCCGATCAGCGTCCGGCCATCCCCGAGGAATTGAATCGTCGTCACCCGCAATCTTGCCAATTCAGGCTCCAATGCACCGAAAAAAGAGCGGCACAATCCGCCCTGTCCGGATTCCGTCACAACGATACCGGCCTCCGTACCGAACCAAACCCGACCGTCCGGATGCAAATAGGAACAGTTCACCCGTTTCGAACGCCCCAGGGAAAAACGCCTCTTTTCCCGGAATTCACCGTCGAGGCACACGATAACCCCTTCGTCCAGACCGCCCCCGATCCACCAATCGCCAGTCGGCACAGGCGAAATCGTCCGCACGAAAAAATCACTTTCATAACAGGGTGTCAACAATCCGTCGCCACGATCCGCCCGTGCAATCCCCTTCAATCCGCAGGCATATACGTCACCCCCGAGCCGGACCAGCGAAGCGAAATGGCACCGTTTCCGATCTGCATAGGAGTACGATTGAAAGTACCCTTCCGCAGCACGCAGCAACGCCACGCCCTGTCCATGGGCAACCCAAACGCCCTCTGTTCCGTCACAAAGCACGGCATTCACGTTATCGTCGCCCAGACTGGCCGAATCGTCTGACTGATGGTAATAATAAGCATAATCGGAACCGTCGTAACAGCACAGGCCTTTCGACGTGGCTATCCACAGACGTTCGACACTATCCCGGCAAAAACCGTTGATATGTAAATTGCGAATGCCGCCGGTTATCATAGGCATCTGCGCCGGGGCTCCCCGCAGCACGACTACCAATGATAATCCGGCAATACAAAGCATCCATCCTTTCACACGCATCGTCGAACAATTTAGGCACTAAAGTACACCTTTTCCGACAAAGTAAAAAATGCAGGAAATCCCATTTGCGGAATTTCATTTCCAAGGTGTGTGTTTTCGACAAAATTACGCTTTTCAGACGGAAAATTCAATCAGATTCGCTACCTTTGTAAATTAGTTCTATCCGACAAATGAAAAAGATACTTATTACGGCTCTGACCATCGGTATATGCTGTTCATGCGGCGGCTCTGCGGCGCGTTCCAAACGCACGGCGCAGACGGCCCCGGCAGCCGCGCAGGAGCAGCCCAAAACATACACCTACCGCATCGTGGCGGCCTATCCCCACTCCACGGAAGCCTACACCCAGGGGTTGTACTACGACAACGGCCTGCTGTGGGAAGGGACGGGGCAGTACGGCGAGTCGCGCATACAGACCGTCGACCTCACGACCGGCAAGACCGACGTGCTGGCACGCCTGCCCCGCTCGGAATTCGGCGAGGGGATCGCCCGCGTGGGCGACGAACTCTTCCAGCTCACCTGGCAGTCGAACACGGCACACGTGTATTCGCTGAAAGACGGCAAACTGCAGAAAATCCGCGACCACCGCTATCCCGGCGAAGGCTGGGGGCTCACGACCGACGGCACGAAACTCTACATGTCCGATGGCACGGCCAACATCCACACGGTGGACCCTGCGACGTTTCGCCGCGAAAAGCGCGTGACGGTGACTTTCAAGGGCGTGCCGGTCAACTACCTCAACGAACTGGAGTGGATCGGAGGCAAACTATGGGCCAACGTCTACACCACCGACCAGATCGCGATCATCGACCCCGCGACGGGCGTCGTGGAGGGCATTGTGGATCTGACGGGCCTGCTGCCCGAAGCGGAGGCCGCCCCGGAGACCGACGTGCTGAACGGCATCGCCTATGACTCTGCCGCAGACCGCATCTTCGTGACGGGCAAGAACTGGCCGAAGCTCTTCGAAATAGAAATAATCGAGAAATAAATGGCAACGACGCTATACGAACAACTGGAAAAACGCATCCTGCTGCTCGACGGCGGCTTCGGCACGATGGTGCAGGGCTACGGGCTTCAGGAGGAGGATTACCGCGGCGAACGCTTCCGCGACTGGCCGGTGCTGCTGAAAGGATGCAACGACCTGCTCGCGCTGACCCGTCCGGAGATCGTCGGCGAGATTCACCGAAAATACCTGCAGGCCGGGGCCGACATCATCGAGACCGACTCGTTCAACGCCAATGCCGTGTCGCTGGCCGACTACCGGATGGAAGGGCTGGCCTATGAAATATCGAAGGCCGCCGCCGAAACGGCCCGCCGTGCGGCGGATGAATTCACGGCCCGCAATCCGCAGAAACCCCGTTTCGTGGCGGGCTCGATGGGACCTACGAACCGCACGTCCTCGATGTCGGCCGACGTGGCGAACCCCGCGGCCCGCGAAGTGACCTTCGCGCAGCTGGTCGAAGCCTATTCGGACCAGGCGCGGGGACTCATGGACGGCGGCGCGGACATCCTGCTGGTGGAGACCGTCTTCGACACGCTCAACGCCAAGGCGGCCCTTTACGCCATCGACCTGCTTGCGGCCGAACGGGGCTGGGCAATTCCCGTGATGGTCTCGGGAACGCTGGCCGACGCCAGCGGCCGCACCCTCTCGGGGCAGACCGTCGAGGCCTTCGCCGCCTCGATGTCGCATGCAAAACTGCTCTCCATCGGCTTCAACTGCGCCTACGGGGCCAAACAGCTCCTCCCCTACCTCGAACGGCTGGCGGCGGTGGCCGGAACACGCATCTCGGCGCACCCCAACGCGGGCCTGCCGAACGTGATGGGCGGTTACGACGAGACGCCCGAGATGTTCGCCGAGGATGTCGGGGAGTATCTGCGGCGCGGACTGGTGAACATCGTGGGCGGATGCTGCGGCACCACGCCCGCACACATACTCTGCCTGTCGAAGATTGCCGGGGAATACGCCCCGCGGCCCGTTCCCGAACCCCGCCATACGACGGTGCTGAGCGGACTGGAGCCGCTGCGGATTGTCCCCGAGGCCAATTTCATCAATATCGGCGAACGCACGAACGTCGCCGGATCGGCCAGGTTCGCACGGCTGATCCGCGAAGCGAATTACGAAGAGGCGCTGTCGGTGGCCCGCGCACAGGTCGATGCCGGGGCGCAAATCGTCGATGTCTGCATGGACGACGGGCTGATCGACGGCCCCGCGGCGATGCGCACGTTCCTGAACCTGATGGCTTCGGAACCCGAGATCGCCCGCGTGCCGGTGATGATAGACTCATCGAAATGGGAGGTGCTTCAAGCGGGACTCGAGGTGACGCAGGGTAAGTCGGTGGTCAATTCCATATCGCTCAAGGAGGGCGAGGCGGAGTTCCTGCGCCGGGCCGCAGAGATACACCGTTTCGGAGCGGCCGCCGTGGTGATGCTCTTCGACGAACGGGGACAGGCCGACACCTACGAACGTAAAGTGGAGGTTGCGGAAAGGGCCTACAAACTGCTTACCGCCAACGGATTCCCGGCGGAAGACATCATCTTCGACCCCAATGTGCTGGCCGTGGCGACGGGCATTCCCGAGCACGACGGCTATGCCAAAGCCTTTATCGACGCAACGCGCTGGATCAAGGAGAACCTGCCCCATGCAAAGGTCTCGGGCGGCGTGTCGAACCTCTCGTTCGCCTTCCGCGGCAACAACGCCGTGCGCGAGGCGATGCACTCGGCGTTCCTCTACCACGCCATCCGCGCGGGGATGGACATGGGCATCGTCAACCCGCAGCTGCTCCGCGTGTACAGCGAGATCGAGCCCGAACTGCTGGAACACGTCGAGGATGTGATTCTCGGCCGCCGGGCCGACGCCGCCGAGCGGCTGTCGGAGTATGCGCAGCAGGTGCAGCAGACGGCCCGGACCGAGACGCAGGCTCCCGACGCCTGGCGGGCGGGAACCTTGAAAGAACGCATCGGCCACGCGATGCTCAAGGGCGTGGCAGACTACATCGAGCAGGACGCGCTGGAGGGTTACGAGACGCTGGGCAGTCCGATGGCCGTAATCGACACGCTGCTGATGCCCGCGATGGAGCAGGTCGGCACGCTGTTCGGGGAAGGGAAAATGTTTCTGCCCCAGGTGGTTAAAACGGCCCGCGTGATGAAACGCGCCGTGGCGGCGCTGACGCCCTACATCGAGCAGGGTTCGGGCGGCATTTCTCACAACGCCGGCAAGGTGTTGATAGCCACCGTAAAAGGCGACGTGCACGACATCGGCAAGAACATCGTGGCGGTCGTGATGGCCTGCAACGGATACGAAATCAGGGACCTCGGCGTGATGGTCGAATCGGAACGCATCGTCGACGAGGCGGTGGCGTGGGGTGCGCAGTGCATCTGCCTGAGCGGCCTGATCACCCCGTCGCTCGACGAAATGGCCCACGTCTGTGAGGAGCTGGAACGCCGCGGGCTCCGCATCCCGGTCATCATCGGCGGTGCGACGACCTCGGACCTCCATACGGCGGTTAAAATCGCCCCGGTCTATTCGGGGGCGGTGATTCACTCCGCGAACGCCAGCCGCAACAGCCAGATACTGGCGCAACTGCTCGGCCCGGACGGCGACCTGTACGTCGATAAGGTGAAAGCCGACCAGCAGGCCCTGCGCGGAGAGTACGCCCGCAGCCAGCGGATGCGCGACCTGATGCCGCTCGCCGAGGCACGCAAGGCGGGGCGGAGCGTCCAGCCGCATAATCCGGTAAAACCGCTCCATCCGGGGCGCATGGTCTTCCCGGATTTCGACGTGGCAGACGCCGAGCCGTTCATCGACTGGAATTTCTTCTTCCCGGCGTGGGGGCTCAAGGGGCGGTATCCCGAGATACTGGACCATCCCGAACGGGGCGCCGAGGCCCGCAAGGTTTTCGACGATGCGCAGGCATTGCTGGCCCGCATCCGCGACGAGCGGCTGCTGACGCTGCAGGGCGTCGTGGGCATCTTCCCGGCACGCTCCGAGGACGACGACATCTGGGTGACGGACGCCAAAGGACGCGAAAAGCGGCTTCCGATGCTCCGCAACCAGACGCGCGGGGAGGAGAACCTGTCGCTGGCGGATTACATCGCCCCGAAGGACGACTGGATCGGCTGTTTCGCCGTGACGGCCGGCATCGGACTGAAAGAACTCACGGAAAAATTCCGCGCCGAAGGCGACGACTATTCGGCGATCATGGCCAAATTGCTGGCCGACCGGCTCACGGAAGCCTTCGCGGAGGCCGTGCACACCTTCGTACGGCGCCAGATGTGGGGTTACGAGACCGGCGAACCGCTCACCCCGAAACAGGTCGTACGCGGCGAATACCGCGGCCGCCGCATGGCCTTCGGCTACCCGGCAACGCCCGACCACTCGCTCAAACGCGAGGTGTTCGACCTGCTGGCCGCCGAGGTCACGACCGGCATGCGGCTGACCGAAAACTGGATGATCGATCCCGGCGAAGCGCTGTGCGGACTGCTGCTGGCCGATGCCGACTATTTCTCAATCGGGACCGTCGATGCGCAGCAGCTGGAGGAGTATGCCGACCGCCGCAGCATGGAGGTCGGAGAGGTGAAAAAGATTATACCGAACAACGTATGAACGTAGTAGACATCATCAACGAGGCGGTCGCCTCCGGACGCACCCGGTTTGCATTCGAGCTGCTGCCGCCGCTCAAGGGCGACGGCATGCAGAAGATATTCGCCGCCGTGGAGCCGCTGATGCCCTTCGATCCCGCCTATATCAACATCACGTTCCACCGCGAGGCGATCAAGGAGACCGAGCGCGGGGACGGCAGCATCGAATGGCACGTGGTGAGGCGCCGTCCCGGGACGGTCGGCATCTCGGCAGCCCTGCAACACCGCTACGGCGTGGAGGTGGTGCCCCACCTGATCTGCGGGGGACTGTCGAAATACGACATCGAGGACACGCTGATCGACATGGATTTCCTCGGACTGCACAACGTGCTGGCCCTGCGCGGCGACAAGTCACAGAACGAAAAGCGCTTCATGCCCCATCCGCAGGGACACGCACACGCAGTGGATCTGGTCAGGCAGATCGCGGACATGAATCAGGGAAAATTCATCGACGGCGAGGTCGAGGAGTGCCACCACTCGAAATTCTCAATCGGCGTGGCGGGCTATCCCGAGGTGCACGCCGAAGCCCGCGACATCACCTCGGACATCGTCCGCCTGAAAGACAAGATCGACGCCGGCGCGGAGTATGTCGTGACGCAGATGTTCTTCGACAACAGCCGCTATTTCGATTTCGTGCGCCGTTGCCGCGAGGCGGGAATCGGAGTGCCGATCATTCCCGGACTCAAGCCCATTTCGACGCTCAAACACCTGGAGATACTCCCGGAGACGTTCGGCGTAGAGCTGCCCGAAGAACTGGTCCGCGAGGCAAAGGCGCATCCGGACAGCGTGCGCGAGGTCGGGACCGAATGGGCCGTAGCCCAGAGCCGCGAGCTGATTGCCGCAGGCGTTCCCGTCGTACACTATTACACGATGAGCCGCACGACGAACATCCAGAAGATCGTGAAAGCGGTATTTTAAAGAGACTACGATTATGACACCCGTCGAATTTCGCCGCCACCTGCACGCGCATCCCGAACTGTCGTTCAAGGAGCACGACACGGCAGCATTCATCGAACAGCAGCTCACGGAGCTGGGCATCGAACACAGCCGGATCGCATCCACGGGCGTGCTGGCCCGCATCGAAGGCCGTAAAACGGCCGACGGCGACCGGCGTGCCGTCGTGCTGCGTGCCGACATCGACGCCCTGCCCATCGCCGAGCTGAACGATTTCGCGTGGCGGTCGCAGAACGAAGGAGTGATGCACGCCTGCGGCCACGACATGCACGCCGCGGTGCTGTTCGGAGTCCTGAAGGAGTTCGCCGCAACGCCCGACTTCCGGGGCACGCTCTTCGGACTGTTCCAGCCCGGCGAGGAGTGCAACCCCGGCGGAGCGTCGCTGGTGCTGGCCGAAAAGCCCTTCGACGGATACGACGTGCGGGCCGTGGTGGGCGAGCACGTCGAGCCGCAGCTGGAGGTGGGGACCCTCGGGTTCCGCGCCGGAAAGTACATGGCCGCGAGCGACGAACTGCGCTTTCGCATACACGGCACGGGCGGCCATGGCGCGATGCGCAAACAGCTCAAAGACCCCGTCGCGGCGGGCGCCGAACTGCTGACGCGCCTCATTGCGCTCAACGGCGAGGAGTGCGTGCTGTCGGTGGGCCGCGTGGAGGCTCACGGCGCGACGAACATCGTGCCCGACGAGGTGTACATGGAGGGTACGCTCCGCACGTTCGACGAACGCGAACGCGGAATCATCCACCGCCGCATCGGAATCATCGCGGCGGACATCGACGCCCGGCACGGCGTGAAGACCGCGGTGGAGATCGGGCGCGGCTACCCGTGCGTGGTGAACAACGAGATACTCGTCAAGCACGCCGCGGCGCTGGCCAAAACCGAAGGTCTCGGAGTCGAGATGCTCCCGCTGAGGACCACGGCCGAGGATTTCGGATTCTACTGTCAGCAATATCCGTCGCTGTTCTACCGGCTGGGCGTGGGCGCCGCGGCCGGACGGCCCCACACGGCGACGTTCTCCCCCGACGAAGGGGCCATAGACGTGGGCATCGGCTATATGGGCCGATTAGCCCGGAAAATTCTTGAAAAACAATGAACAAACAAAACCAACGCTCCGGAAAAGGAGCCCGGAAAACAGACCGCACATCGGTGATACTGAGCCTGCTGCGCGAATTTCCCAACAATAAATTCTCGCTGAAGCACCTCGCTTCGGCATCGGGAGGCGCCTCGAAGGAGGGACGCCGCGAAACGCTCGAAATCCTCGACCGGCTCTTCGAAGAGGGCATCGTCGAGGAGTGCGCACGCGAAAAATACCGCCTCACCCAGAAGCACCTGCCCCACTACGAAGGCGTGGCCGACATGACCGCATCGGGTTCGGTATACGTGAAAGTCGAGGGGCTGGAAGCCGACATATTCGTCAACCAGCGCAATGCGGCGAACGCCCTGAACGGCGACCGCGTGGAGGTCGTGGTGATGCACCGCGGCCGCAACGGGCAGATGGAAGGCGAAATCACGAAGATCGTCGAACGCAACCGCAAACCCTATGTGGGTGTGGCCGAGGTCGGATTGCACCAAATATTCGTGCGGGCCGATTCGCGCCGCATGCCGATGGATATATACCTCTCGAAGCGCACCTGGCCCGACGTGCGCGACGGCGAGAAGGTCGTGGTCCGCATCGTCGACTGGCAGCCGGGGAGCAAAAGCCCCGTGGGCGAGCTGGTCGAGCGGCTGGGCATGGCCGGCAACAACGACACGGAGATGCACGCCATCCTCGCGGAGTACGAACTGCCCTACCGTTTCGAACCCGAGATCGAAGAGGCCGCCGAGGCCATCGACGCCCGCGTGACGGGCAAGGAGATCGCCGAACGGCGCGATTTCCGGCAGGTCGTGACCTTCACGGTGGACCCCGCCGACGCCAAGGATTTCGACGACGCGCTGTCGGTGCGCAAAATCAAGGACGGCGTCTGGGAGATAGGCGTGCACATCGCCGACGTGACCCACTACGTGAGGCCCCACTCGGTGATCGACGACGAAGCCGTGGAGCGCGGCACATCGGTCTATCTGGTGGACCGCACCGTGCCGATGCTGCCCGAACGGCTCTCGAACGAACTCTGCTCGCTGCGTCCCAACGAGACGAGCCTTTGCTTTTCGGCGGTGTTCACCCTCAACGAAAACCTCGAAATACTCGAAGAGTGGTTCGGCCGCACGGTCATCCACTCCGACCGCCGCTTCACTTACGCCGAAGCGCAGGAGATTATCGAAACCGGACGCGGCGATTATGCCGAGGAGGTACTGACCCTCAACCGACTGGCGCAGGCGCTGCGGCAGGAGCGTTTCAAAAACGGCGCGATCTCGTTCGACCGCGAGGAGGTGAAATTCAAACTCGACGAAAACGGCAAGCCTCTGGGCGTCTATTTCAAGGAACAGAAGGAGTCGAACCAGATGATCGAGGAATTCATGCTGCTGGCCAACCGCCGTGTGGCGGAGTTCTGCGGCAAGCGCAGGACCGAGAGCGGCCGCACGGCGGAGCGCACGATGGTCTACCGCGTGCACGACTCCCCGAGCGAGGAGAAACTCGACCGCTTCCGCCAGTTCATCCTCCGCTTCGGGCACATCTTCAAGGCCACGAAGGGCCGCGCCGTGGCCAAGGAGATGAACAAGCTCTTCAAGCAAATCAAGGGCACCACCGAGGAGAACGCCGTCTCGACGATGGCCGTGCGCTCGATGGCCAAAGCCTACTACACGACCGACAATATCGGCCACTACGGACTGGCGTTCCCCTACTACACGCACTTCACCTCGCCCATCCGCCGCTATCCCGACATGATGGTTCACCGGTTGCTGGCGCGTTACCTCGCGGGCGGCAAGTCGGCCGACAAGACCGAGCTGGAAGACCTCTGCGCACGCGCCTCGGACCGCGAGGTGGTGGCCGCCGAGGCCGAACGCGCGTCGATTAAGTACAAGATGGTCGAATTCATGAAGGAGCACATCGGCGAGGAGTTCGAGGGGCACATCTCGGGCCTCACGGAATGGGGCGTCTATGTGGAGCTGGACGAGACCCACATCGAAGGCATGTCGTTCCTGCGGGACATCGAAGGCGATTTCTTCCAGTTCGACGAGCAGCTTTACGAGATCATCGGACGCTCGACGGGCATTCGGCTGACGCTGGGCAGTCCCGTGCGCATCCGCGTGAAGCGTGCCGACCTGCAGAAGCGCCAGCTCGATTTCGAGGTGCTGCTGCCCGAAACCGCCGCACGCCGCGCCGCTGCGCCCTCGGAAGGACGCACCAAAGGCCCCAAGGTCCGCACGTCGTCCCGCCGCAGAGGTCGGTGAAATATCCGACAATAAAAAAGGGACCGACGACGGGTCCCTTTTTTATATTCAGAGGGCATACGGCCCATCCGATACCGGAATATCCCGGAGCAGCACTTTTTGCGAAGCGACCGCCTCCGGAAGCGGCTGACCGCCGCCGACACTCAGGCGGATACGTCCCGGCTCAACGACCGGCAGGTCGTATTCGTCCAGTGCAGCCATCTGTTCCGGGAGCAGTTCGAATGTCACACAACGGCTCTGACCGGGCTGCAAACAAATACGCTTGAAACCCTGCAACGAACGAATCGGACCGCTGTATTTCGAATCGGGCAAGGCAACATAAAGCTGCACCACTTCGTCGCCGGCACGCGCTCCGGTATTGGTTACACGGACAGCGACCGACATCGGGTCACCGGCCTGCACACTCTCGGGAACCGAAACCCATTCATAGGAAAAAGTCGTATAACTCAGCCCGTAACCGAACGGATAGAGCGGATCGCCCGCGAAATAGCGATAAGTTTTTCCAGCCATATCGTAGTTTTCAAAAGCTGGGATTTGATCGACCGACCGATAAAAAGTCACCGGCAGGCGTCCCGCAGGATTGTAGTCGCCGAAAATCACATCGGCAACGGCATCTCCGCCGGCCTGCCCCGGATACCAGGCTTCCAAAATGGCCGGCATGGCCTGAATGTCGGGACCGAACGCCACGGCACTGCCGTTGAGCAGGACCAGCACAACTGGTTTCCCGAGTTTATTGATCGCACGGATCAATTTCTGCTGCGAAGCAGGCAGGCCAATGTCCACACGGTCGCCGCCCGAGAATCCCTTCACGTCGATATTCAGGGCTTCTCCCTCGAGCAGCGGACTGAGCCCCATGCAGAGAATCACAAGGTCCGACGAGGCGGCCGCCCGCAAAGCCTCGGCCTGCAGATCGGGTTTGGGATAGTCCCACAACAGACGCATCATGGCGTATTCGGTATCCTTCTGGCAATACTCGGCTTCGATACGATAGCACCGCCCGGCTTCAAGCCGGACCCAGCTGTATTCCTTGTGGGGTTGGTCGGGGACCTTCCACGAAGCCAGCCGTTTCCCGTCCAAACGCAGTTCGAAGCCGAGATACCCTTCGCCGCCCAATGCGTAATCGCCGCTCTCGGAAACCGAAAGCACTCCGGACCAACGAGCCGAAAAACAATCGTAACGCATCCCCGGATGCGGAGGCGTCGTGCGCCAGATATGATCGACAGCAGGTTCCACACCCTGCCAGCAGGGAGTTCCGGCCAGCGAATCGTTGTCGAAATACACAACATGCAGACCGTGTTCCCGTTTGGTGCTGTCCGTATAGAAAGCCGCAGCCGGAATTGCCGACAGATGCGGCATCTCCTCAGCCAGACGGCATCCCTGCGCATAGATCACCTCCGCATCGGGCAATTTGCGGCGAACACCCTCCGCCACGGTGACCGCCGAAGAGGGATAACCGCAATAATTGGCCAACAGAACCTCCTCCTCATCGGCATTCGGGCCGATTACGGCAACCCGGCGCACCTGCTTGGTGAAAGGCAGCATTCCGCCCTTGTTCTCCAACAATACCATCGATTTGCGGGCTGCTTCAAGCGCCAGTTCCCGGTGTTCCGCACAATCTACGACGCTAAGCGGAATATCGGAATAGGGAACCATTTTCGCCGGATCGAACATCCCGAGGCGCATCCGAGCCTCCATCAGCCGCGTCACCGACACATCGATCTCCGGTTCGGTAATCAATCCCTGCCGCACAGCCTCGGTCAGGGCCGGATAGGAATCGCCGCAGTTCAGGTCCGTACCGGCCTTCACGGCTTTGGCCGCCGCGGCTTCGCGGGTAGGAACAACATGGTGGGCATTCTTTTGGTAGAAATCGGCCACGGCCCAGCAATCCGAAACGACATACCCCCCGAATCCCCATTGATCCCGAAGCAAACTGCTCATCGCGGAATTTCCACAACACGGTTCGCCCGAAATGCGCTGGTAGGCGCACATCACCGACCAGACTCCGGCCTGCTGTACGGCCTTGCGAAAATGGGGCAGATAGGTCGCAGCCATGTCTCGGTTCGACGGGAAGATATTGGCCGAATGACGTGTCGACTCCGGTCCGCTGTGGGCTGCAAAATGTTTGGCCGTAGCCACGAGTTTCAGATAGCGCGGATCGTCACCCTGCAATCCGCGAATGTACTGCACGCCCAGTTCGCCGGTCAGGTACGGATCTTCGCCATAGGTCTCCATTCCCCGCCCCCAGCGCGGATCACGGAAAATGTTGATATTGGGCGTCCAGAAAGTAAGCCCCTGATAAAGGCCGCGTTTCCCCCGCGAAGCATAGTCGTTGTATTTGGCACGCGCCTCATCCGAAACAGCGGTGGCAATACGGAACATGGTGGAATCGTCCCACATGGCCGCCATCCCGATCGCCTGGGGAAAAACCGTCGCCAGTCCCGAACGTCCGACTCCGTGAAGGCATTCGTTCCACCAGTTATAGGCCGGAACCCCCAGCCGTTCGATCGCCCGGGAATCATTGGTCATTTGCGACACCTTTTCCTCGAGGGTCATACGCGACACCAGGTCTTCAGCCCGTTTTTCAAAAGGAAGGTCTGTATCCAAATAGGTCGGCACGGAACATCCTGCCATCAGTAGGAATAAGGCAGAGCATACGCCATACCGCATCCGAATCGTAAGAAACCTGTTCATAATCTGCTTATTTCCAGTTATCGAGCGGAACGACCGTACCAACCGGAGCCGCGACATCCGCGCACTCCACACAGATCGTCTGCGGCCCGCTCAGGTCTGACAGGCGGATTTGCAATTTTCCGAAACCCTTATTGACCTGATTTAGTGTCCCGATCCGGTCCGAAAAAATAGGACGCGTCTCATCCAAAAAAAGAATATCGGTATCCGAAGGCGGCACAACCTCAAAGGTCGCCGAAGACGGACAGAGAATACGAAACACCACCTGCCGACCCTCCTGTGTGAGTGTGACGCTCCGCCCATCAGGAGCGACATTGCAACCCGGAATCGCCGAAGTGTGCATCAGCCAGTAGACTGTCGACCCCAGATTCCGGAGCGTAAACTCATCCTGCACAATCACGGCACGCCGGGCGCGATCGATCGCCACGCCGCGGCGATAGGCAGTCACGTCGCGCGAATAGCATTGGGAAAGATCGAGGAGATGCGAATCCCGGCCCTGCCGAACGACCACAGCGACGCCCTTCGGGTCCTGTTCCGGACGCGCATCGGGGTTAATCACGACGACACTCTTCCCTTCGGCCCGGGTCCTGTAATAGGAGAACCGCCCCGTAGTCTGCACCCGGTCGCCGCCAGCATCCGTATAACCGGGTTTCGCCGTATCGAAATAATCCGCCGGATAAGGACTGGTCGTCCCGAGACTGCCGGCGGCAAAGTTCTGTCCGTTGGCCTGGATAAAAAAGGTCCCGGCATCCAGATGTCCATGGCTGGCATTGTTGTCTCCGGCATGAATCCCGATATAAAAAGCGTCGTCCGAACTGTCCTCCCGCAAAAAAAGATACTCCACACCGCGAAGATAGCCCGATTCGGGAATATTCGACGAAGAGCCGGACGCCACGAGCTGCGGATCATAATAGAGATAATCCAGCCACGAATTGAACTTCACGGGATTGGACGCATTCTTTTGCAGACAGGCCAGATAGTGTGTCTTGGCGAGATCGGAGTCCTGGAAATGACGGGCGAACCAGAAATAGGAAAGGTATTTTTTCTCCGGGCTGTAATAGAGGAAATCATCGCCAAACGAGGCACTGCCCACAGGCCCTGCCATTTTATAGGGAAACCACCCCGTCTGCCGGAATCCCGGAGAGTCGCTCAACCCGAAAGTCGTTCCCAGATTACGCTGCATGGCTTCGAGGGCCAGCATCGTATTGCTCAACCCATAGGACCAGTACATCATTCCTTCGACACTGGCCCCGTCGGGATCGAACGAACGGATATAGAGCGGAAGCCGGTTGACCGCCTGCGTAATCACATCGGCACAGAACGCCGGATCCCGGTCGTACATAGCCAAAGCGGCATCGATCAGGCCTCCGTGGCAGATACCGTTCCAATTATCCTTGCTCGCATACCATCGCCAGACGGCTTTGCCGCCCTTCATCTGCGACAAACCCGGTTCGAGCGCCAGCCGGCGGGTCCCCTGATAGAGGGCCGTACGCTGGGACTCGCTCAGGTAGTCGTACAACCCGTCGTAAATCATCGCACAACCTTTCGCCCCGATCCCCGTATCGAGGAAATGACGGTATGCACCCCAGTCGGGCCATTCGAGCAGCGCTTCCATCTGGCGCCAGCAGCGATCCGCATAACGTTTGTCTCCGGAAATACGGTAGGCCAACACCAGATAAGGCACCTGGTCGTTCGCAAAGTCATGGATGCCCGGAATGCGTAGATTAGCGCCATCGAGGGCATACGAAATCAACGGCTGGGAAAGGATGCGGTCGGCGGTGGCGACAATCAAATCCTGTACAGCCTGCAATTCGGCATCATTACGGGCCAATTCCCGCTGTTTCGACAACTCCGCGTCCGTGAAAAAGAGACACGGATGCTCAGGCTGTCCGGCCTGCATCAACAGGGCATTCACCGATTTAGGCGTAGTCGGCAGCGTCTTCAACCGGTCGTCGACCGGCGTCCGCAGCCGGAAAGGCGCGTCTGCCGTAGCGATTCCCTCCGCCGTTTGAACCTGAACGATGTAATCGCCGTCGAAGAGCTCCTCCGGCATCCGAAATACCAACTCCGTTTCAGTGGCTTTTTCCGGGGCAAAAGCCCGTGTTTCGTTCAAAACGATCCGGTTGTAGGAAGCCAACCGGCTGAAATTTGCCCCGGAGATTGTGATCAGGGTCGAACAGTCGCCCGTAAGAGGCGTCACCGATGTGATCACCGGGGCGTCACCCTCTTTTCCGCCGGCCGCAACACGGCTATCCGAAGAACAGGCCCCGGCGGCAGAAACGGTCGTGCAGACCATCCAGAGATAGGATATAAAATATTTCATAAGAATTATCATTCTATATTAAAAAACTTCTCTCCGGATACAAGATCCGGAGAGAAAGCACCACAAACCTACCAACCCGGATTCTGTTGCAACGATCCGTTGCTCTTGTTGATCTCCGCAACAGGAATCGGATAAAGATACATTTTCGGAGCGACAAATGCACGCTGTTCCACGACAAATTCCTCATAACGGGTCTCTCCGGAAGAGGAATCCACAGAGACTTTCAACCCCAGCAGGGGTTTGTTTTCGGTCTGCTCGGCGATCATCCAGCGGCGCACATCGAAGAAACGATGTCCTTCGAAAGCCAGCTCGACACGGCGCTCTTCGATCAGCCATTGCCGGAAATCGTCTTTCGAAACAATCGACGCCGGGACTCCTTCGGGTTTGTACTTATAGCTGTTCGTAACGAGTTGCGAGAGTTCCCGTGCCGAATAGGCGTAATCCGTTCCTTCGATCAAACCCTTCTCATCCGGTCCAAAGGCCTCGTTCATCGCTTCGGCCAAATTGAGCAGCACCTCCTGGTAACGCATCAGCACCCACGATTTGTGGCGAGTGTCGCCTTTCACGATGTCCAGATTCGTGCACAGGAACTTCCGCAGGTAGAAACCCGTAGTAGTCGCCCCCGTACGGGCCCCGACGCCGTCAACACCGCCTTCGTAGGATTCCACGATCCGGTCGACGCCATTGACTTTACCCATCTTACTGCCGGGAGTCACGATCATATAACCCGCCCGCGCATCGAGGTTATCCAGCGGTTTCGCCGGATTCCACGCCGAATTCTTTGCCCCCATAGCGCGAATCAGCGTATACGAAGGACAAACACACTGCCCCGTGGCATTGGTCATACCCACCGGATAATTCGCCTTTTCGAAAGCATTCGTATTCGCAGCATAGGGCCGGGTCAGAATCAATCCGGTATTGAGGTCGGCCCGGGGCTGAAGCGCCTGGTAATTGGATTCCGTGCTGAAAAGGAATCCGTAATTGTCCCCGAACAGCTTGCGGACATGGGCACACTCCGGATCGGTCATAAAATCGTTTCCTGCCTCGGCAGCAGCCACCCACTTATCGTGTGACATCGACGGATTATGCAACTTGCTGGCCGCATAAAGCAAAACCCGCAGTTTAAGCGCCTTGGCAACGGGCTTGTCTACCCGGCCGAGCTGCGACATATCGGTGCCCAGTCCGCCGTTACCCTGATTCGTCCCTTCATCATAGCCGAAATTGGTATAATGAGTGGCCAGTTCTTCATAAACATCGTCGATTTCATCAACGATATACTGGACACACTCGTCGAACGATTTCCGGGGAATTTCCAGGTTGTCATCCATGGTCAGCACGTTCTCCACGACGGGAACTCCGCCGTAACGCTTAATAAGTTCCGTATAAAAATAGGCGCGTAACAACCTGACCTCGGCACGCAGACGCCTGACATTGTCGCAATTACGCAGCCACAGAGGACGTCCCGACCCCAGCGTATCCACGGCGATCATCCGGGGGTATTCGTAGGTATCCTGCAGGAAAAGCGTCGCATGACGAATGCCCTTGTAATAATGTCCCCAGACATCGTCCGGATTGGAATAGGAATCCCAGGCTCCGGTGTTGAAATTCTGCACCGCGGCATTCTGACTGTAATCGGCCTCGTCGCAGGCTGCGGCCAGCAGGGTCCCGCTGACAGAGTTCAAACCCTGCAAATAGCCGTAAACCCCCAGGCCGTAATTGAGTATATTGGAATAACCCGATTTCAGGAACATCTCCCGGTCGTAGTTTTGTTCCATCTCGGTATCGAGGAAACTGCACGACGCAAACAGGGATGAAGCGAAGAGTACTATGATAAGTTTTTTCATGGCTTGTTTGAGTTTTAACATTAGGTACCCTTAAAATACCAGCTGCACACCGAAATTAGTACTGCGCATCGACGGATAGACGAACATATTGCGCAACTGCGGATTCCATCCCAGATCGTCGTTCTTCGAGAACACGAACGGGTCGTTGACATTGACATAGACGCGCAGCGAACGAATGCGGGCCTTACTCATCCAGCGCTTCGGGAAGGTGTAGCCCAGTTCAATGTTCTGGATGCAGAAGAATGCGCCGTTGCGTTTCCAGAGCGTCGACGCCTGCGAGTTGTTGACATTATTCTCGGTGGACAGGCGGGGATAACGGGCCCGGTCGCCGCGTTCAGGCGTCCAATAGTTGTCACGCACCCAGGCCGTGGGTTTTACACCGCCGTTGACAAACGGAGTAAAGTTGCTGTTGGTCGCATCGAAACGTCCGTATTCGCAGAACCATAACCGTAGACAGACAGATCGAATCCTTTGTAATCCAACCCCAGATTCAGACCGTAGTAAATCTCCGGAGTGGCCGAATAACCGACCGGAATACGGTCGTTGCTGTCGATAATCTTGTCCCCGTTCTGATCCTTGTATTTGATGTCGCCGGGTTTCACGTCGCCGAACTGCTGCGCCGGACTGGAGGCGATGTCGGCGTCATCCTTGAAAAACCCGATGGCCTCGAGCATGAACGGCTGATCGATCGGATGCCCCTTTTTATAGAGATAGTCCCAGCGCTGGGCAACCTCCTTGAGGTCGACGACATTGCTGCGCGAGAAGGAAAACCGGCCGCCGACATTGAACCCGACCTCACCGAAACGATCCGAATAATTCGCCGAAGCCTCGAAACCCTGATTCGACGTTTCTCCGGCATTCACGTAGTTGAGGTCCGCACCGATCAGCGAAGGAATATATCCTGCAGGGTCCACGGCAATGTCCGAACGCTTTTCATAAAAATATTCCAGCGACATCGAAACCCTTCCCGCCAACATGGCGTCAACTCCGAAATTGTATTTCATGGCCTTTTCCCAGGTGACGTCCGGATTGGCCAGCGCAAGCTGTCCCATGCCCGTGACTCCGGTATACGCATTGTCGGGGCCGAAAATGTAGCTGCCCGAGCTGCCGTAATACTGATGATACAGGAACCGACCCGCAGTTCCGGCCAGCGAATTGCCGACCAAACCGACCGAAGCCCGGACTTTCAGGAAATCGACGGCCTTGCACTGCTTCAGAAAACCTTCTTCGCTCATCACCCAGCCGACCGACACGGCCGGAAAGACGCCGAAACGATTGCCTTCCGGGAAATTCTCGGCCCCGTTATAGGCCACGCTGACCTCTGCCAGGTAACGCTTGTCGTAATTATAGCGGACCCGGCCGACAATCGCCTGCTGTCCCTGGAACAACTCCTTGCCGTCGCCGTTGTATTTGTACTGGCGGTAGAGCAGGAGCGCGTTCACATCGTGTTTGCCGAACGTACGCGCATACTCGGCTCCGGCATGTACCGAAAAACGATTCCACTGACGGCCCGAACTCTGGGAAATGGCAAACGCAGCTTCCGTATCCCCCTTCACCGTCGAGGTATAGGGAATCGTACCGTCGGCGGCAATATTATCCAGATCAGGGGTCAGTTCGGTATAGGCCATGTTGCGGGTCTTGTTATAATAAGACCAGTAATTGTTGCTGAAATGGAGCTGGCCGTAGATGGAGAGTCCTTTCACCAAGGTGCTGAGATCGGCCTTGAGTTTCACGCTCGCATCGACCGTGCGCTCGTTGACCGTCTTGTAACCCTTCTGAAGAATGGCCGCCACGGGATTCTCAGCATAGCCCTCCTTGCCGCCCCAGGCTCCGTCGGGAGTCCGAACCGGATAGGGATTGAACAGCGCCATCGTCTTCCAAAGCGTCGTTTCGTCGGCATTCGGACTCCATTTGTCCTCCATCGTACCGCGCAGTTTCACCTCCGAACTGAGCCAGCGGTTGATCTGTATGTCGACATTGCTACGGACGCTGTAACGCGTCAGACGCTGGTTCGAATTAACCTGCCGCGAATTGTCCGTATGGTCGTAAAGACCCTCGTCGTTGCGGAATCCCAATGCGACGAAATACCGGACGACGCGACCGCCGCCCTGCAGCGAAAGATCGTATTCGTGCGCAAAAACCGACTTACGGACAATTTCGTCGTACCAGTCCACATCCGGATAAAGATAAGGCTGCGAGCCGTCCTTAAAATAGTTGACAATCTTCTCGTTTTGAAAATAACCGCTGGAAATATCCTTTCCGTCGCTCATCATGGCCCGGTTATAGAGTTCGGCGTATTCGCCGTTGTTGACCAGATCGGGCAGGAACGTCGGCTTCTGGAAGCCCCACCGCGCATTGAACGAGATGGTCGGAGTTTCAAATTGAGTGCCGCGCTTGGTCTGGATCAGCACGACGCCGTTCGCAGCCCGCATACCGTACAATGCCGTCGCAGAAGCATCCTTGAGCACCGTGATATTCTCGATCTCACTGACCATCAAATTCTGCCACTTGGTTTCGAAACCGTCCACCAATACCAGCACGCCATTGTCGTTCGTCGTCTGCGTACCCCGTATTTTCAAGGTCGGGCTGTCGTTACCCGGCGATCCGGCGCTTTTGACAACCAACAGTCCGGGCAGCTGCCCGAAAAGCGAGTTGGCGAAATTGGCGGAATTGATGCCCGTCAGCTTATCGCCGTCGACCGATGAGGCCGAAACAGAGAGGGTCTCCATCGGCTGGGATTCTCCCAGCAATACGCCATACTGCTTTGTACGGAACCGATCGACACGCTCCTCACGCTGCTTCTGCTTATCGGGATTACCCGCCGAAACTCCCAGAGCCAGGCACGCCAAAACAATACTCAGACACGCCTTGCGGCGCATTATCTTATAATCATTCATAATTCAAATCACTTTAAGGTTCAACGCCGCGATTAATTCCAGCCGGGATTCTGCACAAGGAAACCCTTGTTCACCTCGTCTGTGGGGAAAGGATAAAAATACATCTTGTCCTCCCAGACCCGCGTAGTGGACTTTTCCGTTTTGTAAGATAATGCCCTGTCATTGGCCTCCTTCTGCTCGGGAGTCCACGAATCGAAATCGGGAACCATTTTCGCATTCCGCACATCCTTGTAGGCGACACCGTCAACCTGCTGGACCACCAGACGCTTCAGATCGCCCTTCATCACACCATCCTGACCCGCAATCACCCAGCGGCGAACATCAAAGGGACGGTGTTCCTCGGCATACAGCTCCACGGCCCGCTCCTTATGGATGCACTCCCGCATCAGTTCCAAATGGCCGAAACAGGTGTCGTATGTCTTGTTCCCCGGGACGAGCGCCGGAAGACCTCCGCGTACACGGACCTTGTTCAGGTAGGTCAGAATTTCCGGGTCCGCAGGATTATACTCGTTCAGCGCCTCGGCGTAGTTCAGATAGAGTTCCGCCAAACGGAATGTCGGCCAATAGAGGTCCACACCGGCAGCCGTCACACGATTGATGAACTTTTTGAAATAAAAGCCCTCGGGCGTTCCATGCGATGCGAAAGTCCACTTGCCGTCGACAATGCCCACGCCCTGCCAGCCGCGTCCGAGACTGCCCGTACCGCGTCCGTCACACCAGAAAGCAAATTTGCAGGTATCCGTACCTCCCCATTGCGACAGGAAATCGCCATTGTGCGTATACTGGAATCCCGGAACCCACATCGTCTCGTGCAGGCGCGGTTCGGCCTCGCGCAGAACGCGTTTCATATCGACGAAATTACCTGATGCCGGCAGATTGAGATCCTCGCCCTGCTTGTCCCGGTAGAATTTACCCAGGTTATCATAGGGTACCGAATGCGCGCAGGAACCCCAGGAATAATAGATCGGACAGCAATAACGGATGATATTGGCTCCGCCGGCCTGACGTCCGTGCGAATGGTCGAAGAAAATGACCTCCCGATTGCGGGGATCGACGACCGAAGAGGTGGCAACGGCATAGCCCTCTCCGGGACGTCCGCCGACATCGGAATCTTCCACCAGCTTCATATTCTGCTTGTGCGCCCACTCGATCGCAATCAAAGCCGCATCGGCAGCGTCTTTCCAGCGTTCCCGGTTTTCATTGCCGTAGCAAACCAGGCTGTCCGCACCGACAGCATCCACCAGCGGCGACGATCGGTTATAAAGCGGACTGGCGGCATAGAGCAGCGTGCGGGCCTTGAGAGCCAGGGCCAGCCCCTTGGTTACACGGCCCAGTTCGGCAGCTCCATAGCTGTCCGGCAGATCGGGAGCCGCCAAGTCGCATTCGTCAACGATGAACTTCACCGTCCGTTCCACACTCATACGATAAGCGGCGGGAACGACCTCGGCCTTATTGACCCCGTCATGCTCCGTAACGACCACACGCGGAGTTTCGTACATCAGCGGAATACCGCCATAGCGGCGAAACATTTCAAAATGAATCAGCGCACGCAGCACCCGGGCCTCGGCTTTCACCTGATCCCGGTATTTTGCGGTAAAATCAACCGTTCCGGTAGACACCAGCGGAGTCTGGTCGATGTTATCGATAAACACGCACGCCTTACGGCAGGCGGCCTGTTTCCCGGAGAAATCGAATTCCCGCTGGTTCGAAGGTCCCCACGACCCGTTATTGAAAGTCGTGGGAACATGGTTGCCGGTCTGGATTCCCTCGTCACAGGTCGCCATCATCAGGCCATCGTAGGCCCCGCCGTTCATCGAAAGCTGGCCCGTACCGTTATGCCCCCACAGGAAACCATTGACCACACAGGCTCCGTATACCGAATAGAGAGCTTCCATCGCCGACTCGGGATCGCTGAAAATAAACTCCGTAGTCAGGTTGCTCCCCTCGGGCTGCTCCAGGAAATCCGTACATGCGACCATACCGGACATTCCGAACCCGACGCACGCAAAAAGGAGCAGGCTTTGTATTTTCTTTTTCATAATCGTCTGTTGTTAGATCATTAGAACTGTAAAGAGACTCCCAGGTTGAATACCCGCATCAGCGGATAACCCGCACCCGTACCGTTAGCGGCCTTCTCGGGATCGTAGTAAATCACATCGGTCCATGTCACCAGGTTCTGTCCGCTGGCATAGACCCGCAGTTTCTGAATACCGGCCTTTTTCAATCCCGGCATCGTAAACGTATAGCCGATCTCGACATTCTTCAGACGCAGGTAAGAAGCATCCTGCTGCCAGAGCGTCGAATAGACATAATTGTGCATGGCCGAATTGGGATTGAGCTGCAGACGCGGATAGGAGATCGGCTCCCCGGCCTCGTAACGCTCCTTCGTCCAACGGTTTCGGGTAATGGTCGTACCGCTCTTCGAGTCTCCGACGAACGACCACATACCTTCATTCATCACATAGGTCGAAACATTGGCTGCGCCCTGGAACAGAACCGAAAAATCGAGTCCTTTCCAACTGCCGCCAAACGAAAAAGCATAGACTTTCTCCGGAACGTTCGGGAATCCGATGCTCACGCGGTCGTTCGAGTTGATGACATGGTCGCCATTGACGTCACGGTATTTGGCATCGCCGGGCTGGAGACCGGCTCCTTCCCACTCCGAAATCGGGCGGTTCGGGTCATTGATCTCATCCCATGTATTGTAAAAACCTTCGAAAATGAGTCCCTTCGGCTGGCCGATACGGCAGCCCGTCTCCGTAAGTCCGGGGTAGGGTTTGGGAATTTCGTCCTTGTACACCACCTTGTTGCGGGCAAACGAATAGTTGGCGTTCAGCCAGTAGGTGAAACGTTTACCGATATGTCCGTTAAAAGTCGCCGAAAGCTCGAATCCCCGGTTCTCGGCCTGGCCGATATTATAAGGAGCCACCAGCGAAGGCTGACCGAAAGTCACCGGAATATTGAGCGACCAGAGAATATCATCGCGCTTCTCGGTGAAATAGTCGCCGGAAACGGAAAGCGCATCGTTGAAGAAACGCAGGTCGACACCCAGGTTCATCTTGGCGGCCGTCTCCCAGGTCACATCCTGATTGCCGAGCGATTTTTCGGTATAGCCGCCCACCCCGGCATGGTTCTCTCCGAAGAAATAGACATTGCTTTGTGCACTATAGGACGACGGCTGGTAAAGAAACCGGTAACTCGACTTGTCGTTGCCGACCAGACCGTAAGAACCGCGCAGTTTCAGGAATGTCAGCACCTCGTTTTTCGGGAAGAACGGCTCCTCGGTCAGCACATAACCGGCAGAAACCGCCGGGAATACGCCGAAACGCTTCCCCTTGGCAAAATTCTCCGAACCGTTATAGCCGATGTTGAACTCCAGCATATAGCGGTTGCTGTAATTGTAGGTCACACGCCCTACGAGGCCCAGGTAATTGTAAGGAAGCTCGTTGGCACCGTTGTAGTAACGCTGCAGGTTGCCCAGCAGCAGGGCCGTCACGGTATGTCCGCCGTTAAACGTGCGGTTATAATCCAGCGCTGCTTCGGCATAGAATTTTCGGTTGTGTCCGTAACCTTCGCTCACGAATTTCACAGGGCCTTCGTATGAATGCGGAGTCAGCACAGGCGTCGTATAATCGGGGCTTGCCGGGTCCGTCGACAGGCGGTTCAGGTTATAGAGCGGAATCTGCTTGCTCTTTTTCACCGAATGCTTGTAGTAATTGTCATAAGCGACCTTGCCCCGAACAGACAGCCCTTTGGTAAGGCGGTCGAGTTTGTAAACCGCCGAAATATCGACATTCAGCGAGCTGGTGAAATGATTCTGATAACCGTCTTTCGTCAGGACATACATCGGGGGCGACGAGACCTGCCCGATAGGCGCACCGTCGACCTGATAGATGAATTTATTGCCGATCATCACGGGCGAACTGACCGGATTGGCACTCAGGATCGTACCGACGAAATCGTTGTTATTGCCGGCATAATTGGCATCGGTCATCGAAGTCCCCAGTTTGACCGAAGTCGAAAAATATTTCGTCCAATCGAGATCGACATTCGCACGGATATTATATCGCGTATATTTCGGATTGGTCTTCAGCCCGGAGAACGAGTTGCCGTATTTATACATACCCTGCTGATCGAGCATACCCAGCGATACGAAATACCGCACGCGCTGCGTACCGCCGCGAACATTGACATTGTACTGCTGCTGGGGCGACGCCCTGCGGAGCAACATATCCAAATGGTCCACATTGGGATAGAAATAGGGATCATCCCCCAATTTGAGGTGTTTCAGCGCCACTTCATCGAAAGTGGGCTGACGGTCATCGTTCTCCGACGCTTCGTTATGCAGCATGGCATATTCGTAGCCGTCGAGCAATTCGGGCAGTCCCGTAGGATTCTGCAAGGCTACGTTCGCCGAGAAATTAACTTGGGGCTTGCCGACCTGGCCCGTCTTAGTCGTCACGATGATGACGCCGTTGGCACCGCGGACGCCGTAAACGGCCGTTGACGAAGCGTCCTTCAGCACGTTGATCGTCTCGATCTCGTTGGGATCGATCTCGTTCATACTCCGTTCGATACCATCCACGATAACCAACGGTTTGGTATTCGCGCTATTAAAAGTCGCCGTACCGCGAATGTATATGTCGGCGACATCCTTTCCGGGCTCACCGCTGCGCTGTACTGACATCACACCGGGGATACGTCCCATCAGCGCATTTCCGACCGCCGAAACAGGCGATTTAAGCACTTCGCTGCCTTTCACAGTACCCAATGCACCAGTCACCGAAATCTTCTTTTGCGATCCGTAACCGATCGCCACGACCTCGTCGATCATCGTCGTCGCCTCTTTAAGCCGGATCGTCAGCTCGGTTTTCCCTCCGACGGGAATCTCCTGGCTTTCAAATCCGATGAAAGCGACATAAAGTATGTCCTTCCCGGAAACCGGAATCTCGAAACGGCCTTTGCCATCCGAGGTGGTACCCTTCGTCGTACCTTTAACGATCACGCTCGCCCCGACAACCGGATTACCCGCCGGATCGAGGATTGTACCCGCCACTTTCTGATTTTGCGCAGAGGCAACCTCTCCTGCAAAAAAAAGCGCGGCCAGTATTGTCAGCAACCCCGACAACCTGAATTTGTTGCGCATAGATTTCCTCATATTTCTACATTTTAAGTTTTTTAGGTTAGTTTTCCGGAGCATCCCGGAGCAGATTCGCGAAAAGCGACGCCAATTAGCATTTTTTCATCATTACTATTGTATTATTTTGAATTATTCATTGTATTACAGGGAGGGGGGGGGAAATCCGACACCATAACACCCGCAATATGTTCGATTAGGTAGTGCAAACTTAAAAAAGATTATCAGCGGAATATGATTATTTTTTGTCAATTTTTATTCATTCTATGAAAGTAGTGCGAACAGCTTTTTATCTTTGTCAAATATTGATAAGTTTTTAACAGATTTTCATCAGTCGGCTATATGCTATTCCTCTACTTTTGCTTCGAATAATCCAAAAAGACAGGCATTTATGAAACTAAAACAGACGCTTATCCTACTTTCGATCCTGACGTCGGGCTGTTCATCCAGTCGCCCGGAACCAATGTCCCAGGTTATCGACCGGGCTTTCAACCGCGCTTACGAGCAGGCCTCCCGCCTCGCGTCGCAGCTCAAAACCGACTCGCTCGCACTCCCCCGCACGACAGATGCACAAGGCCGCCTCGTCACATCCGACTCCCGTTGGTGGACCTCGGGATTCTTTCCGGGAACACTGTGGTATCTGTTCGAATACACGCACGACAGGCAGATACTCGAACTCGCCCGGGATTTTACCGCCCGCGTCGAGCAGGAGCAATACACCACCGACAATCACGACGTGGGATTTATCCTCAACTGCAGCTTCGGCAACGGCTATCGGCTGACCGGGGATGAACAATATCGGACCGTATTGCTGCAGGGAGCCTCGTCGCTGGCCACCCGCTTTCGTCCGCTGAGTGGCGTTATCCAATCCTGGGACATCGCCCCGTGGAGCACCCGGTTGGGATGGCAATGCCCCGTAATCATCGACAACATGATGAACCTCGAACTGCTCACCCGGGCATCCGAACTGTCGGGCGATCCCCGCTTCCGAGAAATGGCTGTCGCCCATGCAGAGACAACCCTGAAAAACCATTTCCGCAAAGATCACAGCTCCTACCATGTCGTCAGCTACGACACCCTGAGCGGCCGCCCACATCTGCATATTACCAAACAAGGCTATTCAGACTCCTCGGCCTGGGCCCGGGGACAAGCCTGGGCACTCTACGGATTCTCGATGATGTACCGCGAGACCGGCGAAGAGCGATACCTGCAGCAGGCAGAACTGATCGCCGATTTCCTGTTGCGCCATCCCCGTCTACCCGAAGACATGGTTCCCTATTGGGATTTTGACGCTCCAGGCATTCCCGACGCCCCGCGCGACGCGTCGGCAGCAGCCGTCATGGCTTCAGCACTCGTAGAATTAAGCCAGGCCGCGCAAAATCCCGAGGCCGCCCGCAAATATCGCGAAGCAGCCCAAATGCAAATCCGATCACTGGCAGCGGATACCTATCTGGCAGCCCCCGGAACCAACGGCGGATTTATCCTCAAACACAGTGTCGGATCATTGCCCGACAACTCCGAGGTGGATGTTCCGTTGACCTATGCCGATTATTACTTTCTGGAAGCCATGCTCCGTTACAAGGCCGCTTATCCGGAAGATTGAAGCGTGCTCATATCCAAAGCGGTCCGGCTCAATGAACCGGACCGCTTTTTCTGTTCTACATACCGACCTCGCACAGATCAGCCCGGGGAATATTGTATCCTTCAGCTGTAATTTTCATCCGCGGAGTCGCGTCGGCCGCTGCGAACTCGTAATTCACCCGCTTCTCCTCACCCGGCATCAGCGTAAAATAACCGTCGGAGAAAAGAGTCGGCAAAACAGCTTCGTCCGTCGCAGCATCGCGCAGATTCAATTTCACGGTAAGCGCCACGCTTGCGCCCGGATTTTTCACAATCACTTCACCACGGACGGTTTCGCCGTCGGACTTGCAACGCGAGGCAGATGCAGTCAGTCTCACATCGGGAAGCGTGTTGAACACCCGGAAATCCCGTTCCGACTCCCCGGTCCACTGCCAGTAGAAATTCTCCGCCAGTATGCGTTTGCGCCGATCGAGCAATTTCACACGGACAAAAACGACATCCGGCATTCCCTTTAGGTCGAGTGCAAACACGGCATGCGCCTCATTCCGCGGAGCATTCGCAGCCCGGCTTTCCTGCTTCAGCAGCCGTCCCTGAACATCGAATACCTCGGCAACGGCCGTCAGATTCCCATAGTCACAACGGCTCTGATTCACGACGCGCACGAAATGGCCGACATAATCGAATTGCACGTGCAGCGGTTCACACGCCTTTTTACTGCCGAAATAGGCCCCGGGAGTCTCTTTGTCCCAACTGTATGTCTGCCAAACCAAACTCGGCCAGGCCGGATGGCTCATCCAGATCAGCACCCCGGTGGCATTGTTCCACAAACGACTGTTCCAGGCTTCGAAGATCGCCCGATAACTCTCGTAATTCACCAGCTGGGCTTTTTTGCAAAAATCATCGACATTATCCGAAGGGCCGAACATACTGTCGATCGCATTCCGATACGAATCCATAAAAGCTCCCAGATTGCCCCATACACCCATATGCCAGTCGTGATAACACCACACGTCGCCGATGGGCCACACATCCTCCGGAGCCATCATCCGACGAACGGTCTCGGCAGTCGGCAGCGACGGGGAACCGGCTTCGGTATTGAATCCGCGTCCGAAAAAAGTATAGAACAGATCCGGCTCGTGATAATCCCAGGGACCACTATCCGTGGAATTCAGCTTGATGGAACTGGGAATATAGTACCGGGTACCGTCTTCCTTAGCCAGCATATCGGCCACACGGTGTTCCATAGCCGGCAGCAGTACCCCTTCGTTGCGGGGACACCAAACCGCTATCGAAGGATGATTCCGGAAACGCCGCACGGCATCGACCATATTCGAGAACATCAGCGGATGATCGTTGGGCTCCAGGTTGTAATCGTCCGTCGAAAGCCAGAAATCGTTGAACACCATCAACCCGTACTCGTCGCACAACGCATAGAATGCCTCTTCCGTACTCTCGCCCGTCCAGTTGCGGATCATGTTGAAATGCTGATCCCGCTGGAGACGGAAATAGGGCTCCAGCCGCTCACGCGACACACGCTTCATGCCGTCGTCCATCCCCCAGTTACCTCCTTTGAGAAATATGCGAACCCCATTCACCCGCAGTACAAAGAACGGCGAAAGAGTCTGGTCCTCTATCTTCTCGATTCCGGGCGTCGACAGCGACGCCAGCAGCATCGGAACCCGCGACATATGCGTATTGGCGACATCCCTGCGGCGAACGTTATCGAATAGCGGATCGCCATCCTTGTGAGCCGCCGTCGGATTGAGCCGGATGCGGAGATTCTCCTTGTGAGGGGTATCCACGCTCATCTCGTACTCCATCTCCCGCACACCGAAACGCACCGTCTTTTCATCCGAGACGGCACCGTCGGTGTCGGCACGGAGTTTCATCGAGTAGAGATGCTGAGCCCCATATCCGTTGGGCCACCACAGCTCGGGCGAGGCATAACGCAGCGCCGGGTACTCCTGCGGCGTCAGCACGACGGCCCGGGTCTCACCGGGAGCCAGCGTCACGGAATGATTCAACTTCAAGCGATCCATTTCTACCGCCAGATCGACCTGCTGCGGACGGTCCGAACAATTCTTCAGCCGGGTCTTCAGCGTCAGGTCGACATACGTCGTATCAGGCAAAGGAAGGTCCGTTATAACCTGTACGTCTCCGATCTCAACGTCTTTGACCAACTGCAGCCGTACATCCTGCCACAAACCGATATTCCGGTCGCGGATCGTCGGCACCCAATCCCAGCCTTCCGAAGCAATGAAGGTCGGACCGTCAAGACAAAGCTGGCCTCCGTTACCGCCCTGCCCGTTTTTCATCGAAGCTTCATGGGCATAACCGGGATTGTGCGGCGGCAAGATATGTACGGCAAGCACATTGCGCCCTTCGCGCACCATAGTCTTAGTGACATCAAACTCCCCTCGGATAAAGGCTCCGTTTATCACGCCCAGCTTTTCTCCGTTCAACCAAACCTGAGCTTTATAGTTGATGCCGTTGAAAAGCAGTTTCGCCCGGCTGTAATGCTGCATATCTGGCATATCGAACTCGAGCCGATACCACCAATCCATCCGGCAAAGCGTATCGGGAACAAGCAGGTTGTTCAGTCCCCAAAACGGATCGGGATAAACCCCGGCTTCGACCAATGTAGTGAGCACCGTGCCCGGCACCACGGCATTATACCACCCCTCCGTAGAAAAATCCGTAGAAAAAAGGGACACGGGAGATGCAATGACCCGATCAGCGTCTCCTAAACGCCAACCCGCGTTCAGCAGGTATTCACCCTTGCCGAGCGGGACAAGACGAGTCTCTGCGGGAGCCTGGGGTTCGGGAGTCGACGGTTTTATCTCTACCCGCGAACGAGGCAATTCGGTCATTGGCGCACGTTCTCCAAAATTCTTCTGACGCTGCGCCTTTACGTCCGAACCTATCACCACCATAGCTAAAACAAGCAATACAATACAGTATGCCCTTGATTTGATTTTTGTCATTTTTGTATAATCCAGATTGTATAATTTTAAACCTTCGCGACACACGCATATATATAGGTGCAAACTAATACATTGAAGAACAATGCATAACACCTATAATTCACGAAGACAAAATTACACACTAAATCCCGTCCGCCTCGACAGAATTTTGTTAACCTATTATACTTTTATGAAAAAGTGCAAGAATCCCGGTTGTCGGAAATCACCAGAACAAAACAAGCAGAAAAATGGCCGCAACAAGCAACGCATACGACCAAAACCGGTAGTTACACCACCAGACAGTGTGACTCAGATCGGCATTCTCCGCACGGAACGATTCAGCCGTCCAGACATACCGGCCAATCTTCGCGTAGTCCGGAGCCGGAGTGCAATAACTGACAACGATCATCACTGCCGCACTAAAAAAAAGATAATACGGAATCGTCATCAGGAAATGAATATCACCAAAAAAAGAGACCCCCGTGCTTATCTTGTACCAAAGATTGGCTCCGCTCAATGCCGCACCGGCCATCAACCCCGTAAACACACCCGGCAAATTGATCCTGCGCCAAAAAATACCTAACAGGAATGCCGCAACGATCGGCGGAGCCACGAGTGAAATGATTTCCTGATAATATTTTATCAGCGAATCAAACCTTCGGCCGATTTCCGGTGCCCAGAATATGGCAATGACAAGCGCCGCTACCGATGCCAACCGGCCGACCCGCACCATTTCACGGCCACTGGCATGCGGTCGTATGCGGCTGTAAAAATCCATCGTAAAAAGCGTCGACACAGAATTGAGCAACCCGCTGAGGCTGGAGGTCAGCGAAGCGATGAGCACAGCCAGCAACAGACCGATTATTCCCGAAGGCAGCATCGTCAGCACCAACTGCGGATAAACCATATCTCCGTAAGGCAATCCAGGCAAAAACCGGTGCGCCATAACACCGGGGATTACCAGCACAAAAAGCGTAATGAGCGTCAGAGCCCCGACAAAAAGAACGCCTTTCCGGGCCTGATCCACACTATTGGCGGCCAGCGCCCGTTGGACGATCTGCTGATTGTTGCCCCAGAAAAAGAATCCAAGCACCGGGATTCCCACAATCATTCCCAGCCACGGAACAGAACTGTCGGAAAGCGGCCGGACGAGCTTCACCATGATATCGCTCTGCGCCCAAAGGTCCGCAATATACGCCGCACCGCCTTTGGAAGCCACGACCACCGTCAGCAGCGAAGCTCCGATCAAAATGAATATCCCCTGTACGACATCGACCCGAAACGCTGCGGACAACCCTCCGGGAATCACATACGCGGCAACGATCAAACCGAAGGCCGTCACCAGCCAGGAAATATCGACACCGGGGAAAATCAGATGCAACACCAACGCCGCAGCATACAACGACCCCGCAGCGTCCAGAAAAATATTGATGAGGATAGTCACTACCGAAAAATAGCATCGCGGTCCGACCCCGAAACGACGTTCCAGAAATTCCGGGATTGTAAAAATCTTCGACCGGATATAAAGCGGAAGCAGGAACCAGGCAAAAAAGACCATCACGAAAACCGAAATCAGGTCGTAATTGAATACGGCAATCCCCGTCGCATAGGCGTCTCCGGCGCGTCCGACCACCGTCGAACAAGAGATACTCCCTGCAAACATGGAAAAACCGATCGCCGGCCACCACATCGAACGGTTCGCCAGGAAATAACGTTCCTTGCTGTCGCTATGTCGGTAACGCATCCCGAACAACAGAATACCCGCCACATATACGGCAATAAAAAGAAGATCCCAGATGACAATTTTATCCATGGTCCTGACTGCGGCTGATTCTTCGCCTTACCCGCACAAAGATATAAAAAAACGACCGTTTTGTCCGCTTTGCGGATTTCACCCGGACGATTGCACATCTATCCGCTCCCGGAACTGATTTTTACACTTTTTTTAGCTTCATTTTACCTTTTTTGTCTATATTTGCATAAAACCGACCTAAAATATGAGCCGATGAATACACTCACCCGCGAAATCACCCCGCTGACAAACGACGATGTGTTCCTGCTGCTGAACAACCCGCAGGCCCGTTTTGATTATCCGCTTCATTTCCACTCCGATTTCGAACTGAATCTCGTACTGGGCACACAGGGGAAACGGCTCGTCGGCGACTCAGTCGAGGATTTCGCCGAAATCGATTTAATCCTGCTCGGCCCGAATCTGCCGCACGCCTGGAAAGCCCCGACCCTGCAAAGGACTCATGTCATCACACTCCAATTCAGCGACAGTTTCTCGGAAAACGAACTCATCGGCAAACGCCTGTTCGCCCCGATCAAGAAAATGCTCGAGCGGTCGACGCAGGGAATCGATTTCTCGCCCGAAACCAGACAGCGCATTGCAGACAAACTGATAGCCCTGACCAAATCGCAGGGTTTCAATACATTCCTCGATTTCTGCTCGATCCTCTACGACCTCGCCATATCCCCTCAACAGCGACTGCTGGCCAGTACATCGTACAACACCGACACGGTTATACGCGAGTCGAAAAGCCGGCGTATAAAACTCGCCTGCGAATACATCGAACAAAACTACATGAACAGCATTTCGCTGAGCGACGTTGCGAAACTGACGAACATGTCAGACTCTGCATTCAGCCACTTTTTCAAGAAACGCACCAGCCGCAGCTTCATCAATTTCCTCAATGAAATCCGCATAGGTCACGCCAACAAACTACTCTCGGAGACCTCCCATAATATCTCCGAAATCTGTTATATGTGCGGATTTTCGAACATCTCGAATTTCAACCGGATCTTCAAGAAATCGGCAGGTATCTCACCGAGCGAATACCGGAATCAAATACACGATATACTTATCCGTTTTTAGCACTGTGCTGATACTTTTTTGTCGGACATAGCTCTATTCCTGTTTTGAATTTGGCAAATTTGCTTTTTTGGTTTTCTTTTGCAGCAAATCAAAAAACAAAGCCATGTATCTTTTTCCCCTGCTGCTGGCCGGAACCCTCAGCCTATCTCCGAAGGCTGCCGGTGATTCGACTCCATACTGGAATTCAAACACCTGTCTCATCCCCTGGCACCTACCGCCGACAACGGACCCCGGAGAAATCGCCTATCTCGACCTGAACGGCGACGGGAATCCCGACGTGCTGAAAACGATCCTGCCGGGTGGTATTCCCGCCATCTGGATCGATGACAATGCAAATATGCAGCATGGCGACCTGGAAGGCGACCAAACGGACGACTGCCTGGTCATCGACCTCAATAAAGACGGAATATTCGGAGGACCGGGTGATTTGATCGTCGACTGGACAGACACCAACGGCGACGGAATAGCCGACATTCAACTCGTCATTCGCAACGGCAGCCGGGAGCGCCGCCACAATTTCGATTGGAATGCCGATTTCATGTACATCATCGATTTCGGAGAAAAAGACGGCATCCAGAATTTCATCGATTGGCGCCAATTGGCACTCAGATGCTGGGAGCACTCCGGACATTCGAACTTTTATACCGACTACCACGGCAATACGCTCTTTCTGAAGATGCACGGATCGCCGTTCAACATAGCCGACCTGCGATACAACTGGGAAAATCCGTTTATCTTTTTCGACAAGGACAACGACGGACTGACCGAAATGACGGTCCGAATGGTCGATACCCCCGCGTTCCGGCCTCCACCGGATAAAAACGACGATCCGAGATTCGACCGGGTGGCGCTGGAACACTCTATTCTGTTCTCGCACCGCATCACTTGGACAGCTTTGAGCTGGGACCTCGACAACGACAACGGCCCGGGCAACGAATTCGATATGGATATGTCGATCCGCTTCACGGGTCCCGGATTCGACTATTCGGACCAGACTCACCACTACGCCAAACTTCGCGGACTTCCGGAAGCGGATTCCCTGCTTTTCGATCCCCGCTGGCGGCAAAATACGGAATTGATCTATCCCGATCCCAGGCAAGCCGAAAAACTGATCTTCGAACGGGGCGACTGGAACGCTTGTTGGTTTGTTTTCGACGAAGACGACGACTGCAATCGGTGGGAAAGGGTCGAATTTTATGAACCCCTGAACCTGTTTTCAATAGGTGCGCATAAAGGCGGATTGGACAACAATGCGCAAGCCGATGCCGTCGGAGACCGCGGAGAGTGGGATACGGATAATTCAGGACACGGCAACCTCTACATCGCCCCCTTCGACGGCCGGCTGCATCTCTACGGGGCAGAATGGGGCGCATGGCGCATCGATCCGTCGAGCCGTTGCTTTCAGGGATACGGAGGGCTGTATCCACCCTGCAATTCCCAGCGGCTTGCAGCTGATCCCGAAAACTGGGCTACGGTGCGTTACGAAGACAACGACGGAAACGGTTTTTTCGACATCATCGAATACGATCTCGACGGAGACGGTATTTTCGAAGAGCAGGTATCGCTCAAAGAGTTGGGAATCGACGATCGGGCAAACGTCATCGACCTGTCCTCAATGGATTACGAGAAGATGCAAAAACTTTTCGCACGTCTGACGGATGACATCTGGTCCCGGGCAGGCGACGTACAGCAGGTAGCACGCCGGCAAGGAGTAAGCACTGACTGGTATAATTTCTGGAGACAGCCGCGCTCCCTGCACGAACGTTACGCATACGGCTACTGGCTGACGTTTTATCTCTACCGGGATATGCGCCACAAAGCCAGATTGGAGCAAAACGCAAAGCTAATCAAGGAGTTGGATAAAGCCTACTACAGCGGCTCATGGAAAACATTGCTCGACCGCAGCCTTTAAATAAAAACGCCGGGCTCTGCGGAGTGTGGGATTGAATAAATGTAACGACTTGATAAATCAAGTCGTTACATCACTTTAATCCCTCACTTCCTGAAACCCGGCGTTTTATTTCCATCTATTGCAGCGGAACCGGCGTTACATAACGGACTTTTCGAGTCCGCAGCGCCTTGTTGATTCCGTCAGCCACCATCGGCTCCATCAACGAGTAACCATAGAGCGTAGGATGGCAACCGTCTTTGGAGAATCGCTCCGTAAGGCCCCCCTGACCGTTGTCAAATGCCGTATGATAATCGACATAGACAATTTTGCTTCGGGCGGCGTAACGTTTCAGCATTTCATTGAGAGCTACGACTTTCGGACCCGGATCGATGCTGGGACGCCAGGCAAAATGATCGCACGGAAGCACCGAACACAAAACGACCCGAATCCCGTTGTGCCGGGCCAATTCACACATCGAAACGATATTGCCGAAAATATTCTCAAGCGAAATAGGTCCTTTGTTCTGAGCGATGTCGTTAATTCCTGCCAGAATGACGACGGCTTCAGGCTTGATTCCGATCACATCGTTCCGGAAACGCGCCAGCATTTCCAAAGTCGTCTGCCCGCTGATGCCGCGTCCCACAAAGCCGTTCTTAACAAAAAAATCCGGATCGATCTTGACCCAACCTTCGGTAATCGAATTCCCCATGAAAACCACTTCAACGGGCTTCCCATCCAATTCGGCATTCTGTTTCTCATAACGCCCATAGCGAGCCCAATCGCCAGGCTGCTCGGCATGAAGGCCCGACAAAGCCGACAATGCAAATACAAAAAGGAAAAACTTTTTCATTGATCTTTATTTTAACTGCCTGCAAATCTACAAAACGAACCGTATTTTCCCGAAGCCTCCGCAAAATCTTTTAGCCATTTTTCAAAAACGAAGAAGAAACAGCAAAAATAATATGGACACGGCACGGTGTGAATATATCCTGCATACAAAAAAAGGAAGCCGCGAGGGCTTCCCTTTTTGCGTTCGGACGATCCTCCGGTTTAGAAGAGGTTCACGCCGTCGAGCGTGGCGATCAGGTAGGTAGCAGCTACCGTAAGGATAGCGTACAGCTCGGGGAAAGCCGCCAGAATCAGCGTCTTACCCATCACGTCATGGCCGTTGCCGATGGCAGCGATACCGTTGGCGCAGACCTTGGCCTGATAGATCGAAGCCGCGAGGTTCACCATGCCGACCAGTAGACCCGCACCGAAAATGGCGGCGCCCTGAACCAGCGTCGGAGCCGTCAAGCCCTTCTGTACCAGGAAGAAGCAGACGAAACCATAGAGACCCTGCGAACCCGGAAGCGCCGAAAGAATCATGTAGCTACCGAAAGCTCCGCCGTTCTTCTTCATGGCCCCTACTGCGGCCTGACCCGTAATGGCCGTGCCGATCGACGAAGCGACACCTGCCAGGCCCACCATCAGCGCTACGCCGACGTAAGCCAATACCAATGCTGTTGTTTCCATAATGAGTTGAGTTTTTAATTGTTATTATTCGTTTGTTTCATTCATTTTGCGGATCGGGTCGAAATTGCGCGAGGCCATTTCGAAACCGGCATTCTTGTAAAATTCGACGAACGTCAGACGCAGCGGATGCACAAACGACGAAATGGTCGACATGAACAGGTTGATGCCGTGGCCGATCAGCAGGATCGGAATCATGACCAGCAGCCGCACCACGATCCCCGAGCCCTCGGGCACGAAACCCGCTGCCAGCGTGTTGAACACCAGCGCCAGCACACCTCCCGAAAGCCCGATGGCGAACAGACGGATGTACGATAGCACATCGCTCAGCAAGCCCGTAATATTGTTGTAGAAATCCCACAGACCCGCTCCCAGATTGATGAGCGGATTGCGCTTCGGATTGTTCAGGAGCAGCATCAGCACCGCCCCGACACCCACCGCGACGTAGAAGGCCACCGACCCCGACGTGAAGCCCGGAATGGCGAGCCCTGCCATCGGCAGCCCCATGGCCAGACAGCACGAAACGAGCATGATGAACCACCCCAGCTGCCCGAGCGCATGGCTCAGGCCGAAACTGCGGACGGTCATCCAAATATTGAGCGTCATGCCGAAGAGAATCTGCACGATACCGATGACCAGCGCGATGGAGAAGAACTGCCCCTGGAAATCGAAGAACTTCACCGAGGGGAACCACGCGCTCATATTGATCCCGAAAAACGAGCCGCAGAACAGTCCGAAAGCGACCGTAGACAACCCGCACATCGTGGCGAACCACGACGCACGGCGCATCATGCCGGGCTTGCGGAACTTATACAGCATGAAAGCCCCCATCAGGGCCAGGATGGCTCCGTAACCGGCGTCGTTCAGGCAGATGCCGAAGAAAAGCACGTAGAACGGTGCAAAGAAGGGCGTGAGGTCCATCGTACCGTATTTCGGACGGGCATACATATCGCCCACCAACTCGAAATTGCGGGCGAACCAGCCGTTCTTCAGCTTCACCGGCGTATCGTCCTCGGGCGTAGGGTCATTCTTGAGGTAGACCACGTTGGGATACTCCTCCAGCAGGGCGTCGACCCTGTCGGAGGTCTCCTTTTCGGCCCAGCCCTCCAGCACGATCAGCGTGCCGTCGGCGGCCTCCTGCGCCGTGGCCTTCACACGAACATCCTGCAACTGCTCTTTCAGCGAACAGGCGTGCTGCGCGAGCAGTTCCTCCGAAGCGGCCACGCGCGAAAATTCGATATCGAGGGCCCGGAGTTTCTTTCCAGCATCGGCAATGCGGCGCTCCGCCCCGCGGATGTCCATCGTCGGGGTCTTCATCTCCTGCGCATCGAGCGTCACCTCCTCGCCGGGCTTCGCCACGACGATGAACCACACCATCGCGTCGGTGCGGCTGACCTCCGAAATCGTATAGGTCTCCGACCACTCGGCCAGCTGTTTGTCGAAGGTGTTGCGCTGGGTGAAGAAATAGCGCAGGACGATGCCCTGGTCGGCCAGTTTTTGGGTCCGCTCCACGTCGAAGGCGCCCCACGGACGCAACTCCTCGGCGGCTTTCTCCAGACGGCCGATCTCGGCGTTGAGCGCAGCGGCCTCGCGCTGCGCCGCAGCGTAGTGTTCATAGGCCTCTTCGCCCGAAGCAAACGGTTCGGCCTTTTCCTGACAGCGCCCTTCGGCCCGAAGGGTTCCCAGGAACTCCGCGGCCTTCGCATGGCCCTCAATGTCGAGCAGCAGCTGGCGGTCCTCCTCGGAGGGTTCCCAGCCCGTGGTGGTGATGTCCACCAGGCCGAGTCCGCGCAGCTTTTCGATGAAATCCTCGCTTTGCGCCGCATAGAGCACAAAGTCGTATTTCGACATTTTAGCTATCATAACATCGCGCCCTCCCCGGCGGCCTGCTGTTTGGTTTTAACGATCTTCTGGGCCGACTTGGAGAGGTTCTCCTCGTCCTCCATGAAGCGTTTGATCTTACGTATGGCGTCCTCGTACCCCGGTATCTGCACCTTCTCGTACAAGTTCACCTTCTGAGTGGTTTTGCGGCGTGCGTGATCCAGCAGCTCCGTTTTGCGGTTGTAGACCTCGAACTCGATGCCCAGCTGCGCCATGCGCTTGAGGATATCGACTCCGTCGGCGAACCACACCGGAGAGGAGAACAGATCGTAGGGTTTCTCCTCGAATTTCACATCCTGCAGGACCGGGGTGCGCACACCCGCGATCTTCTGTATCGACAAGTCGACATCGACGACGCGCAAGAGGTCACAATCAAACTCTCCCCAGAGCGACACCATGTAGTCGTACTCGGCCTTCAGGGCATCGAGACGACGACGGTAGTCGCTTGCGGAGTCCTTCGCTTTCTTCACTTCGGAACGCAGGGCCGACTCCTTACTTTTGATCGTAGGGAGGGCCTTCTGGCGCATTTTCAGCTGTTTGCCGAGGTCGCCCAGCGAGGTCTTGTTATATTGAAATTTGATTGCCATTGCGTTTTACGCCTCCTTCCAGTATTTTTTGATGAGCTCCTCCTTGATGGCGACCTCCTCCTTCGAAAAATATTTCGCGAAGAGCCCCCACGCGATGTCGAGCATCTGGGTGATCTCGATATTCACGTCGATCGCCAGCAGTTTCTCCGAATAGTCGAAGGCGAATTTCAGCGTGCGTTCGTCGTAGTCCGAGAGGTCGAAACCGTTCTCCAGCTTGGTCTTGGCGTTGGCGGCGTCGGCGTAGAGGCGCACGCAGGCGTTCATCACCTGCGGATGGTCCTCGCGGGTCTTCTTGCCGATCACCAGCTGCTTCAGACGCGACAGCGAACGGAACGGGTCGACGATGACCTTGCCCGTGTCGGAGTCGTTGCGCAGGAACAGCTGGCCCTCGGTGATGTAACCCGTGTTGTCGGGCACGGCGTGCGTGATGTCGCCGCCCGAAAGGGTCGTCACGGCGATGATCGTGATCGATCCGCCGTTGGGCAGCTGCACGGCCTTTTCGTAAATCTTCGCCAGATCCGAGTAGAGCGAGCCGGGCATGGAGTCCTTCGACGGAATCTGGTCCATACGGTTCGACACGATGGCCAGCGCATCGGCGTAAAGCGTCATGTCGGTCAGCAGCACCAGCACCTTTTCGCCCTTGTCCACGGCGAAATATTCGGCGGCGGTCAGCGCCATGTCGGGAACCAACAGGCGCTCGACGGGCGGATTCTCGGTCGTATTGACGAACGACACGATGCGGTCCAGGGCGCCGGCATTCTCGAAGACGCTCTTGAAATAGAGAAAGTCGTCATTCGTGAGACCCATGCCGCCCAGAATGATCTTGTCGGCCTTGGCACGCAGCGCCACGTTGGCCATCACGGCGTTGTAAGGCTGGTCGGGGTCGGCGAAGAAGGGAATCTTCTGGCCCGTCACGATCGTGTTGTTCAGGTCGATACCGGCGATACCCGTGGCGATCAGCTCCGAAGGCTGGATACGTTTGAAGGGATTCACCGTCGGGCCGCCGATCTCACGGGCCTCGCCCTCGACGATCTCACCGCCCTCGAGCGGTTCGCCGTAAGCGTTGAAGAAACGCCCGGCGAGGTTGTCCGAAACCCGCAGTTTGGGAGGCTCCCCGTGGAAAACGACCTCCGAGTTGGTGGCCAGGCCCTCGGTTCCGGCGAAAACCTGCAGCGTGACGTTCTCGCCCATAATCTTCACCACCTGCGCCAGCTTGCCGCCGACGGTGGCCAGTTCATCGTTGCCGACACCCGTGGCACGCAGCGTCACGGTAGCCTTGGTGATGTTGTCAATCCTGGTATATATCTTCTGAAATGCTCGTGTTGTCATGGCTTATTTGGTTTTTTCACTCACATACTGCTCGATCTGCTTGCGGTAATCCTCGAATTTCTCCGACTTCCACTCCGAGTAGTTCATCTGGCGGAAGAGGTTGATGAGGCCCTTGAAGAACTGCGAGCACTCCTCGAAATCGGCGAACGAGAACGTCTGGTCGCAGATGCCGAGCACCATCTTGTACATCATCTGCTGACGTTCGATCGGGCAGTTGGCGTCGATCGAGTCAAAGGCGTCCTGCTGCAGGATCACGAAGTCGATCAGCTCCGATTTCCAAAAACGTTCGTGGTACTCCACCGGAACGCCGTCGTCGCCCAGGATGTTGATCTGGTCGTTGGCCTCCTTGCCGCGCTGCACGATGGTCTTGCCGGCATAGACCAGGTCCACCCAATCCTTTTCGATCTGGCCGTCGAGGTATTCGCGGATTTCGGGATATTCGAGGTATTTCGAATAGGATTCCAGCGGGTCGATGGCCGGGTAGCGCTTCGAGTCGGCACGTCCCTGCGAAAGGGCGTAGAAACAACGCGCGGCCTTCTTCGTGGACTCCGTGACCGGCTCCTTGAGGTTACCGCCCGCAGGCGACACCGTACCGAGGAACGTCACCGAACCGGTCTCCCCACCGACCAACTTCACCAGTCCGGCACGCGAGTAGAAATTCGAAATGATCGCCGAGAGGTCCATCGGGAAGGCGTCCTGACCCGGAAGCTCCTCCAGACGGTTCGACATCTCGCGCAGCGCCTGCGCCCAGCGCGACGTCGAGTCGGCCATTACGAGCACCTTCAGGCCCATGGCACGGTAGTACTCGCCGATGGTCATACCCGTATAGACCGACGCCTCACGAGCCGCAACGGGCATGTTCGACGTGTTGCAGATGATGATCGTGCGCTCCATGAGGTTGTGCCCCGTGCGGGGGTCGATCAGCTCGGGGAACTCCTTGAAAATCTCGACCACCTCGTTAGCACGCTCGCCGCAGGCCACCATGATGATGACATCGGCGTCGGCCTGCTTCGAAATGGCGTGCTGGAGCACCGTCTTGCCGGCGCCGAAAGGCCCCGGGATGAAGCCCGTGCCGCCTTCGGCCATCGGGTTGAAGGTGTCGATGGCACGCACGCCGGTAATCATCACCCGCGAGGGGCGCGGCTTCTCGGTGTAGCAGCGCACGGCCTGCTTCACGGGCCATTTCTGCACCATCGTCACGGCGTGTTCCCGGCCGTCGGCGTCGGTCAGCGTGGCGATTGTGTCGGTCACCTTGTATTTGCCGGCCGCAGCCACGCTCTTGACCGTATAGCTGTCGGTCAGCGTGAAGGGCACCATGATCTTGTGCATCACCCACTGCTCCTTCACCTCGCCCAGCCACGAAGCCGCGGAGACCTTGTCGCCCGCCTTGGCCAGCGGCGAGAACTCCCACTCGGCATTGAAATCGATCGGGTCGGTGATCGAACCGCGGGCGATGAACAGGCCGTCCATCTTCTCGAGGTCGTTCTGCAGACCGTCGTAGTTGCGCGACAAAAGGCCCGGGGCAAGCGTCACCTCGAGCATGTGCCCCTCGAACTCCACCCGGTCGCCGATCTTCAGACCGCGGGTGCTGTCAAAAACCTGGACATAGGCGGCATCGCCTACGACCTTGATGACCTCGGCCATCATTTTGGTATCCCCTGCCCAGACATAGCAGATCTCGTTCTGGCCCACGGGTCCGTCGGCCTTGACGATCACGATGTTGGAGATGATACCGTTTACACGTCCTGTCGTTTTCATGAATATCTTTGTTATTTATTTTTTTCAATCAGTTCCCTGCCGTCCAGCTCGGCCAGCAGTTTGGCGAACATCTCGCGGCCGCGGGCGGCGTCGAGCTGCGTCCAGCGAGCCACGATGTTGATACGCGCCAGGTAGGAAAGGATGGCGTTAATGTCGAAATAATCGAACGTGGCCAGTTCCGTGGCTTCGTTCCAGCGCACGAGGTCGATCTTGTGCTCCTTCTCGACGAGATTCGCCTCGTCGTTCACAGCCGCGATCACCGCGTCGATGTAAGGCAGTTCGCCCCGCAGTCCGAAATCGGCGGCCGAGCTGCGCTGCAGCTGCTCGGCGACGTCGCCGCCTCCGACCACCACCTCCTCGATCGCACGGCCTGCGGCACGCGCCGTGACGGCGGCCGAGACGTTGCGCAGATTCCGGTCGAAAGCCGACCATTCGCGCAGGAAACGGCTTCCGGCCTTGGCGCACGCGGCGTAGTAGGCGCCGAACAGCTCCTTCTCGAAGCGCTGGGCGGTATCGACCGCCTCGGCGTCCTCGCCCTCGGGATCGGCATAGGCCCTCACGACGCGGGCGACCGCTTCGGGCAGCCGACGGGGAGTTTTCAGCTCCTCCTCCAGCTCCTCGCGCGTGAGGTTGCCCAGCGGATTGTACGCCGAACGCCCCGCACGCAGGGCTGCGATATTCTCACAGTCATAATAGCCGTACAACAGCCGCACCTCGCGGGCATCGTTCCGGTCCACCTCCTCGAGTATCTCGGAGACGATGGCCCGGGCGTCGAACCCTTTGGTGTCGGCGTCGAGCGAATACTCCTTCAGCCCGGCTACCAGACAATAATAATCGGTTGCAAACATCCCGTTATGCCTTAAACAACATCTCGAAAACCTTGTCGCGCAGATACTCGCCCAGCAGCGCCTCGATATCGGCATCGGCGAACGAGATATAGTAGCCGCCGTCCTTGGCGCCCACCTTGAAGCCGGTCTTCACCTCCTTCGAGTAGCCCACCTCGATACCGGCGGCCAGCAGTTCCTGAGCGCTCTTGCCGAACGCCTCGTCGAGCTTCTTGCGCTCGCCCTCGGGAAGCAGGGCCTGCAGTTCGACCTTGCCCGAATCGGAGCCGTTCCAGTTCTTCGCCACGGCGACGAGCATCTCCTTGATGAACGCGGGGTCCACGACAGCCTCCTTCACGCCGCCGGACGTAGCCTTGGCGATGATGAGTCCGGCGATCTCCGACTTGAGCTTCGAAACGGCCTGCTTGCCGGCCAGTGCGATTTCGGTCATGGTGTTCTTCTCGACATCCTCGGCCTTCGCCTGCGCCTTCCGGACGATCTCCTCCGCCTCGGCGCGGGCCTCCGTAACGATCTTCTGCGCTTCGGCTTTGGCGTCGGCGACCAGCTTGTCGGCCTCGGCGCGGCCTTTCTCCAGCCCTTCGTCATAGAGCTTCTGGGTCAACTGTTGCAGTTTGTTTTCCATAGCGTTATATTTGTTTGATTATTGTTTTTCATTTTAACGTACAAATATATAAAAGATTATCAAAAGACCGGGGTTTCAGGCAGCAATTTATCCCTTTTTGACAAGATTCAGGAAGAAATGTGCGAAATCGAAAAACCGGAACGGAAAACTTCGGGGTCCCCGTTCCGGTCGTCTTTGCCGAACCATCCGATCTATTTCACAGGTTTGCGGACATCCTCCCATTCGCTTTCCGTCTCCCAAACCCGGATTTTACCCCGACCGCCGCACTCCGGACATATTACCCGTTCATAATAAAACCTCCAGAACTGATTGACTGCGGAGCCCTCACTTTCCACGACATAATCACCAGAGCGAAGGGCCTGCGCAATCCTTGCATCAGCAAGATTGCCTGGAGAAAACCGATATTTGGCACCGTCTTTCAGACGACGGACATTCGACATATCCTCCCCCTCGAACACAATTTGACACATCACGACTGCAACGCTCAGCCGGTAATACCATCCCCGCCCGGAGCAACGCTCCCACCGGCGGCCGTATCCGGCATCGCACGGCCGATCGACCGGCACATTCCGGTCTCGGCGGATAAAAAACGCCGTTTCTCCGCAATGCGGACAACTATCCGCATTATTCGACATTCGACCGCCACACGTTGGGCAGTAAACCAAATATCCCATACATCCAAATCTTTACTAATGTTGAAGTCTTAACAAATCCTGCACCACCTTGACGGGCGAGAAGGTCGTGACGGGCACGTCGACGAAAACCGTGTTCCACCGGGCCATCGCACCGTTCCAAAGCCCCGGAAGCTCCTGAGCCCGCAGATCGCGGCCGCCCGCCGATTTCGACGAGATGAAACCTGTCGAAGGATCGGTGTATTTGCGCAGGTCGAATTTCCGGCCTTTCGAATCACGGATGCCGCAGACAAGGTCCACGGGATTGAAATGCGTGGCCGATTGCATCAGCGGCAGGTCGTCGGGCGAAATCTGGCTCGACTCGGCGATCTGCAGCGATTCGGTGCCGTCGGGATTTCCGACCCAGAAAGGACCGCCGCCCGGCTCGCCCTCGTTGCGAACCATGCCGCAGACGCGGATCGGACGGTCCAAAACAGCACGCAGCAGCGCCGAATCGTAGTCGGCGGGGAGTTTCACGCAGAGCCGCTTCTCGATAAATTCCACGATGGGGTCCAGCTCGGCGCCGCCCACCTCGAGGGCTTTGAGGTATTCGAACGCCTGCTCCTCGAGGTCGAGCAGGATGCCCGCAAGCACCTTTTTATAACGGATCGTGTCGCCGCGGCGGGCATCGGTCGTCACGTTGTCGATGTTCTTGATGAAGACCAGGTCGGCGTCGATCTCGTTCAGGTTCTCGATCAGCGCCCCGTGCCCCGCGGGACGGAACAGCAGCGAGCCGTCGTCCTGCCGGAAAGGCGTGTTGTCGGGATTCACGGCAATCGTGTCGGTCGCCGGTTTCTGCACGGAGAACGAAATGTCATAACGGATGCCGAACCGCTTTTCGTAGAGCGGCACCTTCTCGGCAAGCAGCTCCTCGAATCCGGCGACATGCTCGGGAGAGACGGTGAAATGGATGCGTGACACGCCCTTCGCGGCGGCATATGCCGCACCCTCGACCAGATGCTCCTCGACGGCCTTGCGGGCCCCTTCGGGATAGGCGTGGAAGGTGACGAGCCCCTTGGGTTTGCGGCCATAGTTCAGTCCTTCGCCGATGATGGCGCTGACGATCGTCCGGTCGTCGGCCCCGGCGGGGAGCACCGCTTTCAACTCGGGCCAGAAGGCGAATTTCTCGAGGTTTTCCAGCAGGATGTCGATACCCTTGCCGCGTTTGCCGTCGTTGACGAACTCGAACAACTCCTTGAACATACGCGTCGCGGCGCCCGAAGCAGGCACGAATTTCACCACGCCCAGCCGCGCCGCAGCCGCCTCGTAACGCGCCGCGGCGGCATCGGCCTCAGCCGGATCGACCACCGTCACGCCGTCGCCCGGCGAAGCGGCCCGCACGACGTTCAGGAAAGGAAATCCCCGGCGGAAATTCTCCAGCTGGGTTTCGATCTGTTCGGGAGTGAGTCCGTGCCCGGCAATCTGTTGTAAATCCTGTTGGGTAAACATAGCTATAAGTCTTTAGATTATCAAGTTTGTCTTCTCGCTTTCGCCCGCCGTTGTCGCCGCCTTTGGCGTCGTTTACAAATCCGACCCCACCCCGGCTAAGAGCCGGGCTTTAGGGGCGACACTCTCCTATTGAGTTTCGAATCCGATTCTGCGCCTCCACCATCAAAAAGCCGTTTCTTAAACGGCCCCCAGGGAGGGGCTTACGATGCTGCGCATGGATCGTTTCTGCCGGGACGACCCTATAATCGGCCGGATTATCATTCAAAGTTACACAAATATTTCGTAACTTTGCACATCATGATCCGAGAATTTCACCCAATCAGCCTGCGCCGGCGCAATAGTTTCGGCGTCGATCAGCAAGCCGCACGCCTCGTCGAGTTCGAGACCCCCGAGGACCTGCGCACGTTTTTCGCCGCAGGGATTCCCGAACGGTGGACGGTGCTCGCGGGCGGCAACAACATCCTCTTCACCGAGGATTACAACGGCGTGCTCCTGACCCCCGTCGCCCGGCAGATCGCCGTCCTGAACGACGACGGCGAGGAGGTCCGCGTGCGGGCAGACGCAGGCGTCGAGTGGGACGACCTGGTGGAATGGGCCGTCGAACGCGGGCTGTGGGGCATCGAGAATCTTTCGCTGATCCCCGGCAAGGCCGGAGCGGCGCCGGTGCAGAACATCGGGGCCTACGGCTGCGAGGCGAAGGACGTGATCCGTCGGGTCGAGATGTTCTGCGTCGAGACGGGCGCCCTGCTGACGCTCGACGCCGCGCACTGCGGATTCGGATACCGCGAGAGCGTCTTCAAGCACGACCTGAAAGGACGCGTCATCATCACCGCCGTCGAAATCGCACTCGCACACACGCCCCGGCCCAGGCTGGGCTACGGCGACGTGGAACGCGAGGTCGAGGCCCGCGGAGGCGTGACGCTGCGCAACATCCGCGAGGCGATTTGCTCGATCCGCCGGGCGAAACTCCCCGATCCGGCCGTGCTGGGTAATGCGGGCAGTTTTTTCAAGAATCCGGTGGTCGAAGCGGCCGTGGCGGAGCGGCTGCTCGCGGAGTATCCCGAAATGCCGCACTATCCCGCTCCCGAAGGCCGCGTGAAGCTGGCCGCCGGATGGCTGATCGACCGGGCCGGCATGAAGGGCCACCGCGAAGGCTCCGTCGGGGTCCACGAGCGGCAGGCGCTGGTGCTGGTGAATTACGGCGGCGCCACGGGCAGCGAGGTGATCGCCTTCGCACACAAGGTGCAGGAGAAGGTTCGGGAAAAATTCGGCATCGGGATAGACACGGAGGTTAACATTTTGTAATATGAACCTGATCGATACGTTTCAGCGCTACATCGACGAGAACAACCTCGCCACGCACGACGACAAAATCCTGCTGACGGTCTCGGGCGGCGTGGATTCGATGGTGATGCTCTCGCTCTTCACCCGCTGCGGCTATTCGGTGGGCGTGGCCCACTGCAATTTCCAGCTGCGGGGCGCCGAGAGCGACGAGGACGAGGTGCTGGTGGAGGAGGAGGCCCGCAAATACGGCGCGGAATTCTACAACAAACGGTTCGAAACTACGGCCGAGATGGAGCGCACGGGCGAGTCGATGGAGATGGCGGCCCGGCGGCTGCGCTACGCCTGGTTCGACGCCCTGAGCCGCGAGCACGGCTACACGGCCGTGGCCATCGCACACCACGCCGACGATTCGATCGAGACCTTTTTCATCAACCTTCTGCGAGGGACCGGACTGCGGGGCCTGACAGGAATATCGACCCAGGTCGGGAAGATCATCCGCCCGCTGATGTTCGCCTCGCGCAAGGAGATTCTGGAGTACGCCGTGGCGAATCACATCCCCTTCCGGGAGGATTCGTCGAACCGTTCGACCAAATACCTGCGCAACAAAATCCGGCTGGGACTCATCCCCCGCATCCGCGAAATCAACCCCAAGTTCACGAGCCTGATGAGCCGCAACCTCGCACGGCTGACCGACGCCCAATTATTCATCAACCACGGCATCGAGCGCATCCGCGGCGAGGCGGTCACCTCCGACACGGGGATCGACACCATCCACCTCGACCGGCTCGACCCGGCCTTCCCGCAGGGATTCGTGATTTACGAGCTGCTCAGCTCGGGATACGGGTTCAAGGGCGACGTGATCGACTCGCTGTGCCACGCCCTCGAGCAGGGAGCCACGGGACGACGGTTCTACGCCCGGGAACACGTGGCCTGCGTCGACCGCGGACGAATCGTCGTGGCGCCGATCGCCCCCGGCGACGAGTGCCTCACGACGGTGCGAAAGGGCGCCCTGCGCAGCTACTGCGGCAACTCGGCGCTCTACTACGAATACTGCGACATCGACACGATCAAGAATTTCGGCGTGCCCGAACACATCGCGCAGGTTGATGCCGACAAACTGCAATTTCCGCTCACGCTCCGCCGCTGGCAGGAGGGCGACTGGTTCGTGCCGTTCGGCATGACGGGCCGCAAGAAAGTGTCGGATTTCCTCATCGACGCCAAGGTCTCCGTGGCCGAGAAACAGCGGCAGTTCGTGCTCCTGTCGGGCGACGAAATCGTGTGGCTCGTGGGACGCCGCATCGACGACCGCTACCGCCTGACGCCCGAGACGGAGAACGTGCTGCGCATCACCAAAGAGATCGTATAGAAGATGGCCAAAAGTACCCTGAAATTCAAGGATTCCGTCGCCGAATACGAGCGGATCGCCGCCGAGATCGCGGCACGCCGGTTTTCCGGCATCTACCTGCTGATGGGTGAGGAGAGTTATTTCATCGACGCCCTCGCCGACCGGCTGGCGGCGTCGATTCTCGACGAGGCTTCGCGGGCCTTCAACCAGATCACGGTCTACGGCCGCGACACCGAGGCGGGGCAGGTCATCAACCTCTGCCGACAGATGCCGATGATGGGGTCCTATCAGGTGGTGATCGTCAAGGAGGCCCAGCAGCTCAAAGGACTGGACAAACTCTCGCTCTACACCCAAAAGCCCTCGCCCACGACCATTCTGATTCTCTGCCACAAGGAGAAGAACGCCGACAAACGTTCTGCCTTCTACAAGGGGTGTGCGGCTAACGGCACGGTGCTGGAATCGGTGCGGCCGCGCGACTACGAAATCGCGGCGTGGTTGCAGCAGTTCATTAAAAAGCAGGGACTCACAATCGACGCCAAGGCGCTGTCGATGCTGACAGACCACCTGGGAACCGACATCGCGAAAATCTCCAACGAGCTGAAAAAACTCACCGTGTCGATGCCTCAGGGCACGACGCGCATCACCGACGCCGACATCGAGGCCAACATCGGCATCTCGAAAGATTTCAACAATTTCGAGCTGTGCAAGGCCGTGGTCACAAGGGACATGGGCCGCGCACTGATGATCGCCGACCATTTCGCCCGCAACCCCAAGGAGAACCCGCTGCTGCTGACGATCATGGCGCTGTTCGGACAGTTCCGCGACCTGTTCGTCGTCAACTACCTGCGCTGGCTCGCACGACACAAAGGCCAGGCATTTCCGCAGGACATGGAGCTGATGCGCATCCTGCGGAAAAGCAACACCTACGTCCTCGGGGAGATCAAACAGAACTCCGCCGCGTGGGACAACCGCAAAGTGTTCAACATCCTGGGACTGCTGCGCGAATACGACGCCAAGAGCAAGGGACTCAACGCCGGAGGCGCTCCGGACGGCGAACTGCTGCGCGAACTGCTGCTGAAAATCTTCCTGCTTTGACGGAACTTTACCTATACCAGACCGTCCACCTCGCCCGAAGGCACGCGCGGAACATCGCGGCGCACATCGCCGTGCTCGACGCGGCGTCGCACGAGCTGTTCGGCCGGCGATACGCGCCCGGAGCGGCACAGCTCGCGGAACGCATCGAGGCCCTTGCCGCCGCGGAACGCTATCCGACGGGCGTGTCGGGATTCGTGCGCATCGAACTGACGCCCGACGGGGAGGAGCGGCTCATACCCGCGGGCGTGTCGCTCTACGACGGCTACGCCTTCCGGAGCCTGACCCCCGAGGCCGTGACGCTCTGCTACGAGCTGCCGCTCACCGAGGCCCCGACCTCGGCCCGCGAGGCGGCGGCGCAGCTGGCCCGCCGGATGGCCGGGCAGGCGGGAGCCGAAACGGCCGTGCGCTGCGACCGGGACGGAATCCTCCGCGATGCCGACAACGCTCCGCTGTTCGCCGTCACGGGACACACGGTGCTGGCCGCCCCCGGGGCGGGGAGCGTCGAACGCGAACTGGCCGTGCGGGCTGTGCAGGCCGCAGGGCTGGAGCTGCGCGAGGAGCCTTTCGGACGCGGGGACCTGCGGCGGATCGACGAGCTCTTCTTCGCCGACCATAGGGGCATCACCGCCCTCGCACGCTGCGACGAACAGCCGCTGATGACGCTGGTCGCCGAACGCATCGCGACGGCTGCGGAAGGGCTTTTTCTAAAAAAATAGAAACCGCACCGCGGCTTTCCGCCTTATCTTTCGGGGAATCAAAACCCGAAAATCATGAAAAAATACCTCTTTTTATACGCGGTCCTCGTGACCGCGCTGCTGGTCGTCACCTGCCGCCGCTACCACGCCGAAACCCGGCGGCTGGTTCAGAACCAGGAGGCGTTGGCCTCCGACGTCGCGCACTACCGCACCCGGGCCGGGCAGGAGGCCGCCTCGGCGCAGGCCCTGCGACTGCGCTGCGGGGAGTTCGAGCGGCTGCGCACGGACGACGCCGAAGAAATCCGCCGGCTGGGGATCAAAATCCGCCGGCTGGAAGCCGCCGCAAAAGCCGTGACAGCCACCGAAGCCGAAATCCGGACGCCGCTGCGCGACACGGTCGTCATCCGGGTCCGCGATTCGGTCCCCGTACACGACACCGTGCGGCTGTTCCGCTGGCGCGACCCGTGGGTCTCGGTCGAAGGGCGCATCGGACGCGACTCGGCCGTGTGCCGCATCCGCAGCGTCGACACCCTGCGGCAGGTCGTACACCGCATTCCCCGCCGCTTTCTGTTCATCCGCTGGGGCACGAAGGCGCTCCGGCAGGAGATTGTCTCGACGAATCCCCACACGCGGATTGTCCACGCCGAATACGTGAAAATCGAGCACTGAACCCGCTTCGCACGAATAAAAACGGAAAATACGGCAGTATTTCCGTTTTTTTCCTACCTTTGGTGTCGGTGCCGTCAGGGCGCTTTCAGGAGAACGGGCCGTTTTGCTGAGCCGCCCGCAATTCGTTTTTGCTCCTTTTCGGTTTTTTCGTACCTTTGGAGTCGTAACAGGTCGGACCCGTCCGATTTATTCGTACCTTATTGATTATTATGGAACGGACAGCAATATTCCCCGGGTCGTTCGACCCGTTCACGCGCGGCCACGCCGCGCTGGTCGAAGAGGCCCTGAATCTCTTCGACCGCGTGGTGATAGGCATCGGCAACAACTCCTCGAAGCAGGGGCTGCTGACCGTAGAGAACCGCAAACGGCTCATCGACGACGTTTTCCGCAACGAGGAGCGTGTCGAAGCCCGCGTCTACACCGGACTGACCGGCGAATTCGCCGAAGCGACGGGTGCCTGCGCCATCATCCGCGGCGTCAGGAACACCACCGATTTCGAATACGAGCGCACGATGGAGTCCACCAACCACCGCATCTATCCCGACATCACGACCGTCATGCTCTTCACCCCCTCACCCGTGGCCGACATTTCGTCGTCGACCGTGCGCGAGGTGCTCTCGTTCGGCCGCAACGTCGAGGAATTCATGCCTGAGGGAATAGACATTAACAAGTACCTATGAGAAACGCAATCCGGTCAAACAGGCCCGCGCAGAGCTCAGGAAGGGCGCAGTCGCAACCTTTGGTTGCGTTTACAAGTCTGACCCCGCCCCAAACCCCTCCCTCGGGAGGGGCTTAATGCCGCAAAGCGGCAAAATCAGCCTTGCCGAAGGTATATGAACGAAATACAATAACAAAAAATTTAACGATACGCTTATGATGGAATTTACTGCCGAAATGATCGCCGGATTTCTGGGCGGCGAAATCGTCGGCGACAAGAACGCAAAAGTACACACCGTCTCGTCGATCGAGGAGGGCAAAGCCGGATCGCTGAGCTACCTCACCAACCCCAAATACGAACAGTTCCTCTACACCACGGGGGCGTCGATCGTGCTGGTCGACCGGGCGTTCACGCCCGCGCAGCCCGTGGCCGCGACGCTCGTCAAGGTGGACGACGCAGGAGCCTGCGTCGTGAAACTGCTCGAGATGTACAACGCCGCGAAGCCCCGCCGCAAGGGAATCAGCGACCGCGCCGCGGTATCGCCCGAAGCGCAGGTGGGCGACGAATGCTACATCGGCGACTTCACGGTCGTCGAAGAGGGCGTGCAAATCGGCAAAGGCTGCCAGGTCTATCCGCAGGTCTATCTCGGGCGCGGCGTCGTGATCGGCGACAACACCGTCCTCTACCCCGGGGTGAAGATTTACGAAGGCTGCGTCGTGGGCGCGAACTGCATCCTGCATGCCGGAGCCGTCATCGGAGCCGACGGATTCGGATTCATGCCCAATGCGCAGGGCGGTTTCGACAAGATTCCCCAGCTGGGCAACGTCGTGATCGAGGACGACGTGGAGATCGGCGCCAATACCTGCATCGACCGTGCCAAGACCGACTCGACGGTCATCCGCCGCGGCGTGAAACTCGACAACCTGATCCAGATCGGCCACAACGTGCAGATCGGCGAGAACACCGTGTCGTCGGCCCAGACCGGCATCGCCGGCACCTCGCGGGTGGGCCGCAACTGCTTCCTCGCCGGGCAGGTAGGCATTGCGGACCACGTCGTGATCGGCGACCGCGTGAAGATCGCCTCGAAGAGCGGTATCGACAAGAATGTCCCCGACGACGAGGTGCGCATGGGCTATCCGGCGCTTCCGGGGATGCAGTACCACCGTTCGTCGGCCGTTTTCAAACGGCTGCCCGAGCTGGAAAAACAGGTCCGGGAACTGGAAAAACGACTCGCAGAACTCACCAAAAACCAATAAGTCATGAAAAAGATTCTGATTCTCGCAGCGGCGGCGGCCGTGCTGTGCAGCTGCGGCAGCAAAAACAAATACACCGTCGAGGGGACCGTAGCCGGTGCGAACGGGATGGTATACCTCTTCGATGAAGAGGAAGTCATCCTCGATTCGGCAGTCGTCAAGGAGGGCAAATTCCGCCTCTCGGGCGTCGTCGAAACTCCGGCCGTGGCAATCTTGCGCGACGCCCGCGACCAGGGGGCGACCTTCGCGACGATGCTGATCCTCGAACCGGGACGGATCACCGTGAGCGACGATGCGGAAAACGCCTACCGCAAACACGTGACGGGTACGCCGGCCAACGACGCCAGCGACGCCTATGCCACGACCAGCCACGCCCTGATCGACGAGTTCCGCAACGAAGCGACCGGCGACGAACGCCGCGACGCCATCGAGAAGGAATACGACCAGCTGACCCGCACGACGATGGAGCAGAACCGCACGAACCTCTTCGGCGCACTGCTGCTGGCCCAGCAGCTGGGTTACGAACTTTCGGGACAGGAACTGCTGGACGAGATCGCCCTCTTCCCCGAGGAGATGCAGCAGAGCAGCGTGCTCAAGGCCCTCAAGGAGAGCGCCGGACAGAAGATCAAGACCGACGTGGGCCAGCCTTACACCGATGTCGCACAGCCCGATGCCAAGGGGCAGGAGGTGTCGCTCAAATCGGTGGTCGAGACCCCGGGCAACAAATATGTCCTGCTCGATTTCTGGGCTTCGTGGTGCGGCCCCTGCATGGGTGAGGTTCCCCACCTGAAAAAAACCTATGACGAATTCCACAAGAAAGGCTTCGAAATCTACGGCGTATCGTTCGACAAGGACCGCGAAAAATGGCTCGCGGCCGTCGACCAGAACGGCATGAACTGGATACACGTCAGCGAGGTGAACGGCTTCGACAACCAGGCCGCCAAAGATTACGCCGTGCAGGGCATTCCGGCGAACTACCTGATCGGCAGCGACGGCAAGATCGTCGCCAAGAACCTCCGCGGAGAGGCGCTTTACGAGAAAATCGCAGAACTGCTGGCCCAATAAGCGGCAGATCGTTACACACCCCTCCGTTCCGTTTCGGCGGAACGGAGGGGTGTTTTCCCTGAAAAGGCCCTGCAGCTTATGAAATCCACCGAAAAATACAGGATCATGGGCATCGACCCCGGCACGAACTACATGGGTTACGGCGTGCTGGAGGTCGAAGGACGCACGGTGCGTTCCGTCGTGCTGGGCGACATCGACCTGCACAAACTCCCGGACCCCTACGCCAAACTGCGCTACATCTTCGAGCGCGTCGGGGCGCTGGTCGACGAGTATGCCCCGAACGAGGTGGCGCTCGAATCGCCCTTCTTCGGTGAGAACGTGCAGTCGATGCTCAAGCTGGGACGGGCCCAGGGCGTGGCGATGGCGGCGGCGCTGAGCCGCGGAATCGACGTCTTCGAATATGCCCCGATGCGCATCAAGCAGTCGATCACCGGCCGCGGGTCGGCCACCAAGGAGCAGGTGGCCTCGATCGTCTGCCGCATGCTCACCATCGACCAGCCTCCCAAGCGTCTCGATGCCACAGACGGCATGGCCGTCGCGCTGTGCCACTATTTCACCACGGCCAGCCCGCTCAACGCCGCATTGGGCGGCGAGCGCGTAAAGGGGCTCGGCGGCGGCAAGAAAGCCGCATCGAAAGGCGGTTCGCAGAGCTGGGAGCAGTTCCTGAAAAAGAACCCTGACCGGGAGATCAAATAAAACCGACTATGAAACAAATTTCCGCGCTCTTCCTCCTCACCGCCCTGCTGTGCAGCTGCGGCGGTCCCAACTACACCCTTTCGGGCAAGACGGACTTCACCCCCGGAGACACGCTCCGCCTGCGCTCGCCCTATCAGGACGATTCGCTGCTGGCCGTCACGGTGGTCCGCCCCGACGGTTCGTTCCGGATTCGCGGATATGCGGCCGGACCGATGATCGCCGACCTGATTCGCGACAACAGCCGCGTCGGGGCCCCGATCCTGCTCGAAGCCGGCGACATCCGGCTCGAGGCGACCGACGATGTGCGCGGCTACCAGTTCACGGGCACGCCGATGAACGAAGCGTTCAACGCCATGAACGCCGCACAAGTGGCATTGGGCAACGTCCTGCAGGCGCTGGAGAATGAGCCCGACACCCCCGAACGCAAACAACGGCTCGACTCGCTGGGACGCATCTACCGCCAGATTCCGGGCGATGTGCTGGAGGCCAACCGCGACAACCTGTTGGGAGCGTTCCTCTACGCCCGGCGCACCGACGCGGACCCGGTCCGCGCCCGCGAACGGCTGGCGCAGTTCCCGGCCGAATTGCAGCATCATCCCGTATTGGAGAGCGTTCGGCGGCAGATCGAGGCGGTCGAACGGTCGGCCGTGGGACAGCCTTATATGAACCTCACGCTGAAAAACACGAAGGGCGAGACCGTCGCCCTTTCTTCACTCGTGGGAAGCGGCCGCTGGGTGCTGCTGGATTTCTGGGCCACGTGGTGCGGCCCCTGCTGCCGGGAGATTCCACACCTGAAGGAGGCTTACGAAGCCCTCAAAGGACGCGGATTCGAGATTTACGCCGTGTCGATCGACAGCGACACGGAGCGCTGGCGGCAGTTCGTCGCGGAGAACGGACTGGCGTGGACGAACGTGATTTCCGAAGGCGGCGGCAAGGAGAACCCAGCCGCGGCGATGTACGGCATCCGCTTCATCCCTTCCAATTTTCTGATTGCACCCGACGGCACGATTGCGGCGAAAAACGTGCCCGGCAGGCAGTTGCAGGAGCGATTGGAGAAACTGATAAAATAAAAAATATTTATAAAATACTGATAATCCGGCCGATGACATCTGCCGCCCGAGCGAAATCTCTTTTTCGGCAAAATTTCCGCCGAATTATTTGCGCATTTCGGATTTTTGCCCTACATTTGCACCTGCAATTCGGCACCGTAGCTTAATTGAATAGAGCATCTGACTACGGATCAGAAGGTTACAGGTTTGAGTCCTGTCGGTGTCACACTCAAAATCAACCACTTACAGCGATGTAGGTGGTTTTTTCGTGTCTTGTTTCGAGCCTGTTTTCCGTCGGTTTTTACAGTTTGTGTAAACCAATGTGTAAACCGAAAATCCCGATGAACACGACAATCGAGGCGGTACTCTACACATCCAAAACATTATCCAACGGTCAGCATCCCATCATGTTACGGCTGACAAAGAACCGAAAACGAAAGTACATCAGTCTGCACATCTCCCTCGCTCCGCAATACTGGGATGCAGAAAAGTGTAAACCGCGCCGTAACTGTCCCGACAAAGAGCGCATCGAAGCCCTTATCCAACAGAAAACGCAGGAACTCCAAAGTCAGATCATGGACTTTAAGACCAGCGACAAGGAATATACACTGAACACGCTTCTCGAAAAGGCATCCCGCAAGGTCGTGCGCCAAACCGTCGGCGAATATCTGAACGGCTACATCGACCGCCTGTTGTCCGCAAACAGGGTCGGCAATGCAAAAACCTTTCAGGAACTCCGCACCTCGCTGACGAAATTCAGCCGTTCGCTGGACTTTTATTTTATAGACATCGACGCCGAGTGGCTGAAACGGTACGAACAATGGCTGCGGGTGGAACGGCATTATTCCGACAACTCCATCGGCATCCGTTTCCGTTCGTTGCGGGTGCTTTACAACAGCGCAATCACCGACGGGCTAATCAAGAAAACGGACTACCCTTTCGACACGTTCAAAGTGAGCCGATTCAAGGAAGCCACAGCCAAACGGTCGCTGACGAAAGAGGATATTCGGCGGATTATGGATTGTGAGGTGCGGACGCTGACCAAGTACCCCAAACCGTTCCTGCAACTGGCAAAGGACTTGTTCCTGTTCAGCTACCTGTCGTGCGGCATCAATCTGACCGATATTCTGCACATCCGCTATGCCGACATCGTGGACGGGCGGCTGGTTTTCAACCGTCAGAAAACGGGTAAACTCCTGTCGTTCCAACTCCAACCTGCCGCCCTCGACATCCTCGACAAGTACCACCAACCGAACGCACACCCGCAAGACTACATTTTCCCTGTTTTAAGGCGTTCTATTCACGTTACAGCGCAACAGCAGTACGGACGGGTGCAACGGACGAACAAGCGGATAAATCGCTATCTGAAACTAATCGGCGAGCATCTGCATCTGCCTATCACGCTCACGACATACGTTGCGCGGCACTCGTTCGCCACCGTGCTGAAAAGGTCGGGAGTTTCGACATCCATCATCAGCGAATCGCTGGGGCATAGCTCAGAGAAAATCACACAGATCTACTTGGATAGTTTCGAGAACTCTCAAATCGACGCAGCTATGCAGCATTTATTGTAGAGAGGAGCAAGGACAAACTTTGTAAAAGGGTCTAAAAGATAAACCCTTTTACAATGTCTGTCCTCACTCTCTACTCAACCAGCATCAACAATTCATAAAAGACAAGGACAGACTTAGACGAGGGGTCTATATTTAAGACCCTTTGGCAATGTCTGTCCTCCTTTTCATTTAAGGATTATCTGCGTTGTGCGGGTAATCCTTTTTTTCTTTTTTCGTACCCAACTATATACTTTTGTATACCAAATTAAAAAGCCGCTCAAATTGGGCGGCTTTTATTGTCATGCTTTAATGTTTAATTAGTTACCAATCAAAGGAAATCGAAACATTGGCATTGTGGCAATAATAGACGGTAACTCGATGTTACTATCGAATTCAAAGATTCTATTACCGTTGTTTATTTCGGCAACCGATACGGATTTTGAATTCGGATTACTCGTCAGCCTACCATGAAATCCATTATCTGTTTGATAGTTGCAATATTCAAGGATGCCGTTAATAGCTTTACCAGTATAGGTTATACCGTTATATGAGAACTTGAAATTACCAGTCAGAAAACCTTTATAAATATCGAGGTTATATGAATCTTTGAGTTTCATCTCATTCCCGAAGGTCGATGCAGTTTTTACATCCCGTGAATAGGTAAGTTTACCGTGCACTATTCCGTTGCGATAATAGTAAGTCAATGTTTCCACGCCATCGAGATAAACCCAACCATAAGTATCAAGTCCCGTCCAATACTTATGATTATTGAAATTCATGGTAACAGAATATTTACCGTGTTTAACCTCGTAACCATTTTCATTGACATAATATTGATATGTTACTTTTGCACCTTGTGCATTTGTCAATGATTTGGTTTGAATCACACCAATAGGCTCTGTAAATTCATATTCAATATCGCCAACAAGTCGATATCTTTGTTCCTGCTCTAAAGCGGCGAGTTCTTTTGCTCTTTGTTTCTCTTTATCAATCCAAGGCTCATTTTTACGCAGTTCGGCTAACTTATTCGTATATGCAATAATTTTGGTTTCTACCTCAGCTAAAACCTTTGTGTGGTTATCTTTGAGATACTCGGATATTGCAATGCCATTGGGGAATGTGCGTACATCACGCCAACCGCTCATAAAATCGTTTTTCTGAATAGCGATAATTAACGTATCGAGTCCTGAATCATATTTACAACGCCATTGTTCGTCTCGTTTGTCTTTGTTCGTTTTCAATATGACAGACACGGAAATATCTGAATTCGTATGGTTAGACCCGCTTCGGGCAAATCCATAAGGAGTATTGTCGAAAATAGCATATTCGACTGGTTTCATTGTAAATTCTTGCCCTGCACTTTGTGCATTGCCAATCAGTGCAATAAAAATTGCGCTCACTGTTAAACAGATTCTTCTCATAGCTTTAGGTTGTTTGCCTACTCTCCAGTCCCGAAAGAGCTATTCAACACAAGAAGGCGTGAGACTGTTAGACTCATATCAAGTGTAGGTTTTGGACGACCTGTGTTGAATATAAGAAAAACGGCTCACGCCTTTGGTTGTATATCGACGCATTAAAGCGGTATATAACAAACCAAAGGAGAGCGTCTTTGCCTATTTCCTCAACACAGTTCGAATCGTCCAAATTCACACTTGAGAAAAAGCACTAAACGCTTCCTAAATATGTAATGTCCCGTAGGACAGTGCAAATATACTGAAACTTTGGAGGATTATATAAATCCGTAGCATAATTCTGTATATCTTAACCTTTCACTCGGTCTCGATAAGAATTGTAGGAATCTTTGTATATCGGTCATCTTTCGAGTATTGTATCTATATGCGAACTCGTCGCAATACAGTTGTAAGTGTTTCGGTCTAACCACATGGTAGATACCTTTAAGTCCCCGTTTTAAGTGAGACCAAAAGCCCTCTATTCCGTTGGTGTGGAAACCTCTTTCGTTTACATAGTTACGAATACCGTGTTCCACTCTTTCATGGGTATATTCTATAGATAAACCGTTATAGGCCTGCCATTCATCTGATACAATAGTAGAACCGGGTTTAACCATTCCATATATGATTGGTTTCAACGTCCGACCTTTTGTATCGGGAACGACCATTGTATAAACTCTATCGTCGGTTAATAACCCGAATACGGCAACCTTTTGTTTTGTACTTCGTCCTCGATTGAATTTGTATCGGCCTTTATTGCGACCGCCGATATAGGTTTCATCGACTTGTACGATACCCTCGAATTTATCGTATAGATAGGATTCGGTTTCATTAAGGTTGTACCGTATCCGATTGAGCATAAACCATGCAGTCTTTTGAGTAACCCCGATGTCCCGTGATAATTGAAGGCTGCTTACTCCTTTCTTATTGGATAGGAATTTGTCAATCGCATAAAACCATTTACCTAAAGGCACATTGCTCCCCTCGAACATGGTTCCTGCCGTTACCGAGAACATTTTTCTACAATGCCTGCATTTATAATAGCCTTCCCGTGCCAGTTTATAATGATGTTCGGATTGTCGTTTACAGTGTGGGCATATAGGTATGCAGTTCCATCGCTTTTGCTCTAATAACTCTCTACAAGATTTTTCATCGTGCATTAACCTTTTCAGGTCCCAAGATGTCTTTAATTCCCGTACCATTTACTTGCCATTTTTGGAATGGCGGGGTAATACAGAAATGAGCGTGTTTGGTTCATGGATTTTTGTATTATATTATAGTATAAATATAATAAAAGTTTATAACATATTAAAATTCAAGCACTTAAAAGGTGTAACAAATTTTTCGGACGTTGAATTATTTGCAATAAAGCCTCAAAATGAAGAATTCTAAACAAGAAATAAGGCATAAATGCATCGTAATCGACGGTACATTAGAGTCGTTTACGGGGTGGCTAAAAGAGGTCAATAACTTCGATGACCGAAAATATAAGGAGTTTGCTAAAAATAAAACCGATAAAGAAATTGCCGATATGCTTATCAATGGGGAAATAAGCGACAACGACATTTTGCCTTATCTGAGTTTTGACAGAGTGAAATCGGTTTGTGATATTCTTGAACAGGTCGGCTATTTTGCATAGCCATTGATATATCCCTCTATAATCCTTAAAAATCATAGTACGGAACTATGTTAGCAATCTTTTCGGAAAGTAATCGCTTCATCAAAGATATTTTGAAATCCAAAATCCAACTCGAACCTTGGATGCATATCGGGATTATAGAGTTAGATAACGGCAAACTTGGATATTCTATTTGGACTTGGGATAGCCGTCAAGTTATCGAGGAAAACGAATTATCAAAAGGACAAGAAGAAAGGATTAGATTTTACATTACCGACCATTATTTCACGAATGATAAGCGAACGAATGATAACTATTTGCCGCTAATAGGTGGTGGCGATATTTCAAAAGCCATTTCGCAATATTTCGATGAACATTATAACGCTCTTGTTAATGGCATCGAGGCTCTTATGAAACTATCCTATGAGGATGCTATCCATGAATTATCCGAAGAGCCGGATAAAGTCGAGTTAGTGAAAATCGTAAAACAGATTCTTGGCAATACATCGACACATGAGCAAAGATGTATTAGCGTCGATGGTTTCAAAGACGGTATCAAAATCCGATGCAATGGCGGGCACGATGTTGCCGTAATGGTCAATGAGAAATTAACCAAAGCCGGATTAAAAACAAACCTGCCGAACAACAGCAGGTTTATTACGGTGTATTTCAAGTAAAACTTATACTATGGACGACAAGCAAAAAGTAATACCAGATACCGATTATAATGGAGGGATATTTAAGGCAGAATCTTTAGAAGACCTAATTCAACAACTAAAGCAACTGCAACAAGAAAATTGGACGATATGCGATATAGAAGCGATGGTTGTCGTCAAAAGGCATCCAATCGATTAGCCAATGTTTATTTCCTTGCAGCAATAACTTGTTTCATTATTGCAGCAATTTTAGTTTGCAATTCTTTGTCGAATTGACCGCAACAACAGTTACTTGTTCGAGGTACACCGATAGGAAATATTATAGTAGCTGATTTCTTATGTATCCGACATTTTTCTTTTTCAAGAATTTTGAATAGTTGCTGTTCTTCAGGTGTAAAATGATTTGTTAGCATATTTGTATCATATTTATTAGCACCGCAAAGTAACAAAATATTTCATAAAAATCATGCCTTTAATTTGGTATACAAAAGTATATAGTTGGGTACACAAAAAAGTATTATGGAATGGATGCCCCGTATTTCTATGAAGCCATTCCCTTTCAGAAAGAAGAGTTTGTAACAATCTTCTTCCGAACGGAAATACTACTTTTCGATCGTCTTTTTGATGAAGATAAAACAATCGCAAAATATATCGAACCGATAGCAGACGACGAAAGAGAAATGCTCCTTTGGGTCTTTAAGTTTTTAGACTGCGCCTTTCTCCGAGCCGAGATAAAAGAACAAGCGGAAGAAGACAATTTCAGCGACCTCATGGATATAGGAGAATATTACCATCAAACCATGCGCAGAGAATTGCTGGAACTCTATCTGTTCTGTCAAGAAACGCCCGTCCGCTCCAAAATGACAAACGAAATAATTCTTACCATCAATAAAGGTGTAAAGAATTTTCACCGTAAAATCATCATTCCGAATTACAGTAATTGGATGTTGCGCTCTGCCTTATCGAATTACTGCAAAGAACATTTAGGTAACATCCATTCCGTCGAAGATGCCCGCCGCGAACTGAAACGTTATCAGAAAGCAGGCCGTACATCGTCCAATCCCATTGCCGACTGCATCATATACGGGACATATGCAATGTTCAAAGATGCCGCCAAAGATAAGAAAGCCACCAGCACAGGGCTATGTAAAATCATTACCAACTACCTCTGTCATCTCGATATGATTACCGAAGACGAAGCGGTCGATGAACAGTTGGTAGCAGGACGCATTAAATATATGCTGAAAATGGATAAAAAGCCCCGCTTTACACCAATGAGCTATTCGGAAATGAATGAAGCAGAACGCGCCGAGTTAGAAAAAGCATTACGCCGCCCATTGCACAATACGCGCTTCGACGATTTGCTGTAAACTGATTTACACACCCCGATTTTAGAAAGAATAGGTAGCATTTTCGCTGCCTATTCTTTCTCTTTTTTGCCCGTAGAAAGTGGGACATTTGTAACTGTAATCAGACAAGCTGGCCAGCTAAAAGGTTACGGGAGCAAGCCGAACGCCCAAGCAAGTGGAGGCAAAATAAAATTTTCATATACAATGATTAATTTAAATAATAAAGCAGAGCAGCTGGCAGCTGCCAATAGTATTCAGAAAAAGGCTCGTCGCATCGTAACGATGAAATCAGGCAACAATCAGGTAATGGTACAAACCGTACAGAAAGCCGTTACACACGGAATCGACTTACTGATTTTAACCCCGCGCGTAGATGTGGCAGGAAACAAATACGCATGGGTGGGTCTGCGCAAGGGCAAGACCGAGTTGCAGGGTAAAATCCTGCTCAACTCTCATGTATGGAACTACCTGCTGGCAGTCTTGCAAGGCAAGGAATTACCCGAAATCGCGGAGTATTCCGCAGAGAGCGCGAACTGCGGCCAGCACGAGTGGCTGACAGAAATGGAAAAAAAAGTCAGCCAGCATACCCGCAGACAGCGTGAAGAATATGTCGAAACCCAAAACGGCAATGGGTATCTTGTACGCAAGTACCTATTTCCCAATGGAAAAGTTATCATGCCCGCAGAGGCGATGACGGATATAACCGCAATTTTCGAATAACCAAATGTATAACAGGAGAGCGGGTTCACCGCCCGCTTCCCATAAATTTTTAAAATGATTCGTAAAGAATTAAATATCAAAAAGGGAGAGTGGCTCTCGGACGTAATTAAGGAGATTCCGACCAACACCATCCTTAACAAGACAATGACAGGTTGCGGCGCAACGACGCTGGAAATTAATGCCGCCCGTAATTCCATTATCATCGAGCCGAATGTACCCGTTATCGTCGGGAAAAAGGCTCAACATTCGTTCCTTTTTGCCGTGTACGAGGGAACGAGTAAAGAGGATGTGAAAGCCTATCTTGCAGGAGAATCCGACGGTTACCGCAAGATTATCACGACGCCCGAGGGCTTCGACAAAAAGGTACTGCCTGCCATGTATGAAACGGACACTCCGATATTCGAGGATTATTTCCTCTTGTTCGACGAATGCGAAAAGGCCATACAGGATGTGGGCTACCGTGGGGATATTTACCTGCCCGTCGAGGACTTTTTCAGGTTCAAGAACAAGGCAATGGTTTCGGCAACGCCCATCATTCCCTCCGACCCGCGTTTTGCAGAGCAGGGTTTTGAAATGTTGCGTATCGTCCCGACCTACGATTACCGACAACCGCTAACAGTCTGCATTACCAATAATACGGTCAGGGTATTGCGGATTCTGCTGGCGCGGTTCAACAGGGAGAACGAAAAAACCTGCATTTTTCTGAACTCCACAGACACCACATTGAGCCTTATTCAAACACTCAAACTACAAGGACGGTGCAAAGTCTTTTGTAGCGAAAAAAGTGTCAAGAAACTCAAAAGACAAGATTTTTCAGAGGTGAGCGACAACCTTATGGAATTGGCCGAGGTCAATTTCTTCACCAGCCGCTTCTATTCGGCGGTGGACATCAAGTTGGACTACCAACCGAATGTCATTGTGCTGACGGACGTATTTCGCGCCCCTTATTCGATGATAGACCCGCAGACAGAGGTCGTGCAGGCTATCGGGCGGTTCCGTAACGGTGTGGCGCAGGCATACCATATAACGAATACGAGCGACAGTTTACCTTGTATGTCCCGAGAAGCGCTCAACCACCAACTGACAAGTGCCGAGAATATCTACAAGCAGGTAGCGGCCATTAAGACCGAAAACGACATAGAACGGGAGACTTTATTACAAGCTATTGGTGGGATGGATTATAAAAGGTTTATTACCCGTGATGGCAAGCGTAATCACTTTATGTGGGATAACGCATGGGAGGACGAAAAAATCAGCGGATATTATCAATCTCCCTCCGCATTGGAGGCGGCTTACACAGATGCGCCTTTCCATACGAAGATACACCATTACAAAGCCCCCGTTACAGACAAAGACCGTCTGCGCAGGCAATCGGGAAGATTGAACGCAAAAGAGTTGTGGCAAGAGGTAACGGCACAACTTACCAAACTGACGGAAGACAAACCCAATGCCGAAGCATCCTATCTGATGGAGGAGTTAGGGGATGAATTCAGCGTGATGGTGAAAGCCTTCATGCAACTCGGAGCAAAACGTATCGAAACATTAGGATATGACAGGCGCAAGATAGAAGCCGCATTAGGCTGTGATGCCGAAAATCGGCTGCTGATCTCCGAGAAAATGCAGCAGGCCGTATATGGTCGGTTCCATACGAACGATATTGTTCCCGCCAACGAGGTCAATACTTTTATGCGGCAGTTAATAAACGATAACGGTATTCCGTTCAACAGTCGGGTGGACAGGAAAATAATCGGGCTGTTCTTCGAGCTGGAGGACTGCAAGCAGGGAGGAGCAAGGGCCTTTAAGTTCGGACGGAAGAAATTCGAGTTTTAGAGACTGATAGACAGAGGACAGACATTGACAAGGGGTCTATAATTCATACCCCTTGACAATGTTTGTCCTTGTCATTTTTTCTTACAGACAACCCACTCTCCGAAACGGGTAGCCCCAACCCTTTGGAGAATACCCGATTTGGTAAGTTTTTGCAGGTGATATTTAACCCCATCGGGAGAAATACCGACAATCAGCGACAATTCGTTCCGAGTAATTTTAGGATTCTTCTGAATTTCCGAGAGAATAATCTCTTGGGTAGATATTCGGGTAGGCTCTTGGGCAGTCAATGTTTCCGCGATTACCCCTAAAATGAACTCGACGAAAGGTGTGCATCCCTCTTTACCACCACTTATGGCAATCGCTCGGTAATACTCCTTTTGATACTTATATACGATATTCTCAATAGGCAGATTCTTAAAGATAGGCCGCCACCTGCTCAAAATCAAGGTCTGCCACAATCGTCCCGTGCGACCGTTACCGTCCGCAAACGGATGGATAAACTCGAATTCATAATGAAAGACGCAACTTGCGATCAACGGGTGTTCATCCGTGGTGCGCAGCCACTCGAACAGATCGTTTACGAGAAACGGCACACGTTCGGCATCGGGCGCATAATGGATAACCGTTTTCCCCGACACCACACCCGCACCGCCTTTGCGGAAACAACCGATTTCGTCGATCAATCCCGCTTCCATCGTGGCGTGCGCCTTTAACAGATCATCGACTTTACAAGGGTCGAGCGTGTCGAGCAATTCATACGCTTTAAGAGCGTTGCGCACCTCCTGCACCTCGTTAATAGGAGCAACGACGGGTTTTCCCTCCAATACCGCCGTGACCTGCTCCGTCGAAAGCGTGTTGCCCTCGATAGCCAGCGTCCCGTGAATCGTCTTGATCCGATTGACCCGATGCAGGCGCAGATTTTCATGCGCATAGTAGCTGCCGATTGCTTCGCTGATTTGTGCAACCAAATTCGTGATCTTCGGTGTAATCGTATATGGCGGCTTATAGGACATGGCAGACTTTCATTTTGCACAAAGATAGGAATTATTTTCTTTTGGGTAGCCTATTGGGTAAATTATTGGGTAGAATATATCCCCTACATATCCATCCACTCCATACTAAAGCCCCCTCTCCCTTGTCGAATGTAAAACCTTTTCAGATATGAAAACACTTGACAGGAGAGCCGCGGAAATTTTCCGTAGCATGTTAGCTTTACAGACAACCAAAATCGACAATTCGGACGGTGCTTATATGCCCGTCTATCTTGAACTAATCGGCCGTATCGACAAGTACGACTTTTTTTCGCTGGCTCATTACGGACAGCAGAACGGCGATGCCATGCGAGACCCCGAAATGTTGTTTGCCCAGCACAAAGACACTCGGCAATTCATTCCCTACTATTACCGCAACGACTATTACGGCATCGAGCAAAACAGCGTCAGATGGTCGGAAGATGGAATAGCGTTGAATCCTCGCTTACAGGCCAGTCATACAACCTTTGCTAACCAATGGTTACGCAATATAGCCGCTCAACAAGGAATCCAATGACAGCACAGCGATTGGTGGAGAACTGCGTACTGACGAATCAAACCGCAGTCGTGGATGAAATGCTCGACAGGCACTTATTACCCGAAGAATATATCTATCCCTTTGTGGGCGATGTGATGGAATGGTGGCTGATTGACGGTTGGCTGGCCGAACGTCTGAAACGAGAAGGAGAGGTTATTATCGACGAATACGGTTGCTGTTGGTGGGGAAGATTAGCCAGCGGACAGGCTATCTGTATGGACAGCGTAATACAAAAGATAGCCGCAGAATAATGTGCGGAACACTCTATATACTCGGTTGGTCGGTCGGCTGATTATCGGTTGCTTGTAATCCTTACAGCCAATTACCAAACCGTCAAAACAGATTTTAAGTCGGCATATTCTCGATAATTGAGGGTTGGAATGATTTGCAACTCACCGTTAGAGGGAATATGTCGGCTTGTTCTTTATAACGGAATATCCCAACCAATGAAGAACTTTTTAGAATGTCAATCTTGATTTTCTGAAACTTTAGAACGAAATTTGAATTTGCAACAACACCGTATAGGCAGGATGTTTTGCATTTTCCGCGAATATCGTTACTTTTGCGGTAACATATTGAATACACGGAAAGTGTAGCTTGTTCTCGCTAAACGAACGTAGGAAATTCGATTAAGAGAAGAGAATAGGCGAACATCTTGCCGCGTCATATCCATTCGTGGATATAGGCGTGGTGTTGTTGCTTATTTATTCTCATGGTTTCCTACGACCAGTTTAGCTAAATAAGTTTTCGGCACCACGCTTTCTGTTTACTTAAATCAAAAACATTAAACCGTCGCGTTGGTGCTGGAGCGACAACCTAAACTTATTCAATTATGAAAAAGTTGTTTCTTATTGTAGCTGCTATGTTTGCGGCAGTTTCTTTCTCGGCTTGTTCCGATGACAAGGATGATGCGTCCATTGTCGGAGAGTGGCAATTAACCCGTTCTGTCGGTTACGAAATCGAGGCAGGAGAACAGTATGATTTCGACAAGACATTCCCCGATGATGGTTACTACACGGGGTACATTTTCAATGAAGATGGCAAGGGAACGTATTATGCCACATATACAAACTCTGCCACTCCCGAAGAATCAACGCCTATTACCTACTCTATTTCGGGAAAGACGCTGACAATAACTGCATCGGGCGATACGCAGACCTTTGAAATCAAAGAGCTATCCTCGGTAAAACTCGTTTTATATGAGAATAATTTAGATGCAGAATATGTCGAAACCACGACTTACAAAAGAGTAAAATAGACTTCTACATAACTAAGGACAGACTTGTGCAAAAGGGTTAATTTTTAGACCCTCTGCACAAGTTTGTCCTTTCTTTTTTACTTGCATAAGTCATAGATTTTTCGTATATTTATATCATAATCAAATATATAATAACAACATAAATTTTAGCTAAAATGAACAAAACACCAAAAACAGAATGAAAAATCGGCAAGGAGAAACAGGACGATGCCCAAATATCCTACATTGCCAAATCCGTAGCCTATAATGATTATGACGGAATTTGCCTATTCGTCGGGAGAAAAGGCGATGAAACCGTCCCGTTTACCTTTTACTATTTCTTTGCGTTGGACATCGACCAACAGCAACCTGTAAAAATGACATTCCAAAGACGAGGGAAGCCGATCGTTTCAATGTCTTGTCCGTTAGAAGATATACACGGAGATATAACGCTAATCATGCCTAACGTTATTGAGTTTTCAAATTCCGCAGAGAGCGTAAACCTGTTTGCCGTTCACAACAAAAGTGACGCCGTTAACTTTACATATACAGCGACAGATGGAACGCAAAAAGATTTCAAATTCCCGTTAGCGGGGTTCAATGAAAAGTATCTGGAACAATTTCTGTAAAAGGTAGCGGACAATTAATACCCATCTTCATATGCAATAATTTCAAAAGGCCAATTATTTTAGTAATTTTGTTCCAATAAAACATCATAAACTATGATACACAAATTACGACTAAAGAATTTTAAGAAAATTCAAGACGAAATTTTCATATTCAATAATTTCAATATCATAGTTGGCGCTAATAATTCAGGTAAAAGTACTGCATTACAGGCTTTGGCAATATGGCAATATTGCATCGATCAATTTAAGTTAGCACCTAAAACAGGAACAAGGGGTATTCAAATAGTACTACCAAATTTTACAGCACTTCCTCTCCCCGAATTTAATTTACTTTGGAGGGATAAAATAGATCGTATCTATAGTAAAAAAGACGACACAAATAAGAAAGAGCAAATTTATATTTATATTGAAATAGACGTATATTGGAAGAATTCAGAAGGGATAGAGAAGAATTTTTGTGTGACGATGAGATATCAATCGCCCCAAGCCGTATTTGCAATTCCTGCAAATGGCTGGGCTGAATTCGGAGAATTAATACAGACACCCGAATTTCCTAAAATTGTATATGTTCCTCCATTTTCTGGAATTGAACCACATGAACAATGGATGGATGATGGAAATGTAAAGCAGCATATTGGAAAATCTCAACCTGGATCAGTTCTAAGAAATCTTCTATTTCGCGTCATCAATACCGATACTCCTATTGATCAAAATATCGGATGGCAAGAAATCTACACGAAAGTTAAAGAGTGGTTTGGGATCGAATTACAATTGCCTCAATATACATTTGGTGTTAGCACAGAAATTAAAGCCGAATATAAATCCAATGGGAAATCTTTTGACGTGATTTCTGGTGGTAGCGGATTTCATCAAATTATAACATTATTAGCATTTTTACATGGATATTCTGATATTACAACTATTTTATTAGATGAACCCGATGCCCACTTACACAATAATTTACAAAAAAAGATTGTAAATTATTTTATTGATAAAGATAAACAATTTTTGATTGCAACGCATTCTGAAGAATTCATTCGCAATGTCGATATGCATTCAATCATTTCAATCATGTCTGGCAAACCTGTTGCCATTGATTCTACAGATAAAATCATAAAGGCATTAAGTGAGGTTGATAATAATGATGTACTCCGAACACAAGAATCCCCGTATATTTTGTATGTTGAAGGAGAAGATGATGATAGGATTCTATCTGCATGGGCTAATGTTATAGACAAAGATAGCATTTATCAGAAATTTTACACCTATCCGTTAGGCGGACGCTCTAAACAACTAATGAAAGAATGCTCTGACGATCATTATACAGCATTAAAACAAATTGTTCCAACACTAAAACGGGTGGTTTTATTAGATTATGACAATGAAGACACATATCATCCTGATAACAATAACCCATGTTTAAAGGAATGGAAACGAAAAAACATTGATAATTATTTATTAGTTCCAGAAGCTTGGCGACGCGCAGTTGCAATACAACTTAACGAAAGTGAAGATTCTCTGTTATTAAATCCATATTATGAAATTATTAATGAGTTTTTTGAAAGCCAAAATTTAACATTACCACGTAATGCAAATTGGCGGACTGTTAACGCTAATATTTTTACTATTATTGATGGGAAAAGAATATTATTTTCTGATCAAAATTCATTATTTAACCAAATATTGACAGCAAGTGAAGGTAGGTTAAAAATAAGTAGACAGAATATTGCTTTAGCAATGCAAAAAGAAGAAATTCATCAAGATGTATATGATTTTTTTGAAATTCTGTCTCATACAACAATAGACTAAAACCAAAACAGTAGAGATTATTGATAAAACGAAAAGATTAGAAGGAAGAGGGACTATAGCAGAACAAGGACAGACTTTGCGAAAGGGGTATATTTATAGTCCCCTTTGTAAAGTTTGTCCTCTCTTATTCAAATATAAGATTACCAACTAATTCACTATTGTTTAACCAGCATTGAGTTTGCCTTATTGTGTAAACCAACGTGTAAACCGCGCCGAGCAACAGCACGAAAAAGAGAAATTAATCGACAAAATTCACGACCGTAACTATCTGTTAATCAACGCCACCCTATATTTGCACTCGCAATTCGGCACCGTAGCTTAATTGAATAGAGCATCTGACTACGGATCAGAAGGTTACAGGTTTGAGTCCTGTCGGTGTCACAAGCAAAGGCCACACAAGGGCCGCAATCAGGCAGTTACAGCGATGTAACTGCTTTTTGTTATACCTCGGTAAAACATTTTCCGGAAAGGGCCGCATTTCACCCCCGATTTTTTCCGTTTCACCGACCGGGGCACGGACAATCCGTGCCGGAAGCCGCAATTTCGGGTCTCGAAAGGTCGTTTTGCCGGCGCAGGCCGCGGACAAAACCGCATTTTATCGTATCTTTGCATACAACCCTCAACGCAAACCGTACTCGCAGCTATGAATAAAAAGAAAAAATGGATTATCACGGCCGTTATTCTCGTGATATTCTGCCTGGCACTGGGCCTCTATAACCTCATGAACGGCAAAGGAACCGCCGAGTCCGATGCGGATGCGGCGGTAATTCCGCGCAGGACAAGCATTCTGAACGTCAACGGACTCGTCATACGTCCCCAACAGCTGACCGACGGAATCACCACCGTGGGCAACCTGCTGCCCGACGAAGAGGTGGACCTCTCGTTCGAGACCTCGGGCAAAATCGTGGCAATCAATTTCAAAGAGGGTACCGCCGTCAAGAAGGGCGACCTGCTGGCCAAGGTTAACGATCAGCCGCTGCTGGCGCAGTTACGCCGTTACGAGGCGCAGCTCAAGCTGGCCGAGGACCGCGTATACCGTCAGAGCGCCCTGCTGGAAAAGGACGCCGTCAGCCAGGAGGCTTACGAACAGGCCCGCACGGAGCTGGCGACGCTCAACGCCGACATCGACATCGTGAAATCGAACATCGCGCTTACGGAGCTGCGTGCCCCGTTCGACGGCGTGATCGGCCTGCGGAACGTCAGCGAGGGCGCCTATGCCTCGCCGAGCGTCGTGGTGGCCAAACTGGCCAAAATACAGCCGCTGAAGATCGACCTCTTCGTCCCGGAACGCTACGCCAATCAGATCAAACCTGGCACGAAACTCTCGTTCACGGTCGACGGACAGCAGGCAACCTTCCAGGGATCGGTCTACGCCACCGAATCGAAAATCGACCTGGCGACGCACACGTTCGCCGTGCGTGCACACTACTCCAACGCGCAGGGACGGCTGCTGCCGGGGCGCTTCGTCACGGTGCAGATCCGCCTGCACGACATTCCTGACGCCATCGCCGTGCCGACCGAGGCCATCGTCCCCGAGATGGGCGTGGACAAGGTCTATCTCTTCAAAGGGGGCCGGGCGCATGCCGTGGAGGTGACGACCGGCCTGCGGACCGACGCCGAGATACAGATACTCAGCGGACTCAATGTCGGCGATACGCTCATCACCTCCGGAACCCTCCAGCTGCGCGAGGATCTTCCCGTCAAACTCGACACCGTCGAATAAATCCGCCGCCGCATGAATATCTCCGAACTAAGCATCCGGCGGCCCGTCCTGGCCTCGGTGCTGACGATCATCATCCTGCTATTCGGCTTCATCGGATACAGCTACCTCGGCGTCAGGGAGTACCCCAGCGTCGACAACCCGATTATCTCCGTCTCGTGCTCCTACCCGGGCGCCAACGCCGACGTGATCGAGAACCAGATCACCGAACCCCTCGAGCAGAACATCAACGGCATCCCGGGCATCCGGTCGCTGTCGAGCGTCAGCAGTCAGGGCCAGAGCCGCATCACCGTGGAGTTCGAGCTCTCGGTGGACCTCGAAACCGCCGCCAACGACGTACGCGACAAGGTGTCGCGTGCCCAGCGCTACCTGCCCCGCGACTGCGATCCCCCGACCGTGACGAAGGCCGATGCCGACGCCTCGCCCATTCTGATGGTGACGATCCAGAGCGACAAGCGGTCGCTGCTGGAGCTGAGCGAAATCGCCGACCTCACGGTCAAAGAGCAGCTGCAGACCATCAGCGACGTGAGCGGCGTGCAGATATGGGGTGAAAAACGCTACTCGATGCGCCTGTGGCTCGACCCGGCCAAGATGGCCGGCTACGGCGTCACCCCCACGGACATCAAGAACGCCCTCGACCGCGAGAATGTCGAACTGCCCTCGGGCAGCATCGAGGGCAACACCACCGAACTGACCATCCGCACGATGGGACTGATGCACACCACGCAGGAATTCAACGACCTGGTGGTACGCGAGGACGCTGACCGCATCATCCGCCTGAGCGACGTGGGGCGGGCCGAGCTGGGTCCGCAGGACACGCGCAGCTACATGAAGATGAACGGCATCCCGATGGTCGGCGTGGTGGTGATCCCTCAGCCGGGCGCCAACCACATCGAGATCGCCGACGCCGTCTACAAGCGCATGGAGACCATGAAGAAGGACCTTCCGGACGACGTGGTGACCTCCTACGGATTCGACAACACGCGCTTCATCCGCGCCTCGATCGACGAGGTGAAGACCACCGTTTACGAAGCCTTCGTGCTGGTGATCATCATCATCTTCCTCTTCCTGCGCAACTGGCGCGTGACGCTGATTCCCTGCATCGTCATTCCCGTGTCGCTGATCGGCACGTTCTTCATCATGTACGTCGCGGGATTCTCGATCAACGTGCTGTCGATGCTGGCCGTGGTGCTCTCGGTGGGACTGGTCGTCGACGACGCCATCGTGATGACCGAGAACATCTACATCCGCATCGAACGCGGCATGACGCCCCGCGAAGCCGGTATCGAGGGCGCCAAGGAGATTTTCTTCGCCGTGATCTCGACCTCGATCACGCTGATAGCCGTCTTCTTCCCGATCGTCTTCATGGAGGGCATGACCGGGCGTCTGTTCCGCGAATTCAGCCTGGTGATTTCGGGCGCCGTGGTCATCTCGACCTTCGCGGCGCTCACCATCACCCCGATGCTGGCAACCAAACTGCTGGTGCGCCAGGAGAAAAAAAGCTGGTTTTACAGCAAGACCGAACCCTTCTTCGTCTGGCTGAACAATTTTTACAGCCGCACGCTGGCCGCGTTCCTGCGCCGACGCTGGATCGCCCTGCCGATCGTGGCGCTGACCGTGGCGCTGATCGGCTGGCTGTGGAGCTCGATCCCCGCCGAGATGGCCCCGCTGGAGGACCGTTCGCAAATCTCGATCACCACCCGCGGCTCGGAGGGAGCCACCTATGAATACATCCGCGACTACACCGAGGACATCAACCGGCTGGTCGATTCGCTCGTGCCCGAAGCCGAGTCCGTGACAGCCCGCGTGTCGAGCGGTTCGGGCAACGTCCGCATCGCCCTGACGAACATCGCGGACCGCGAACGTTCGCAGATGGAGATCGCCGAACAGGTCTCGGCCGCCGTGCGTTCCAAAACCAAAGCCCGCGCCTTCGTGCAGCAGCAGAGCACCTTCGGCGGACGCCGCGGACGCATGCCCGTGCAGTATGTCCTGCAGGCCACCAGCCTCGAACGACTGCAGGAGGTGCTGCCCGAATTCATGACCCGGGTTTACGAAAGCCCCGTGTTCCAGATGGCCGACGTGGACCTGAAATTCAGCAAACCCGAGGTGCGCATCGAGGTCAACCGCGACAAGGCCAACCTGCTGGGCGTTGCGACGCGCAACATCGCCCAGACGCTCCAGTACGGGCTCAGCGGCCAGCGGCTGGGCTATTTCTACATGAACGGCAAGCAGTACGAAATTCTGGCCGAGATCAACCGCCAGCAGCGCAACAAGCCCGCCGACCTGCGTTCGATCTACGTGCGCAGCGACAAGGGCGAGATGATTCAGCTGGACAACCTCATCACGCTCCGGGAGAACGTCGCGCCGCCGCAGTTGTACCACTACAACCGCTTCATCTCGGCCACCGTGTCGGCCGGACTGGCCCAGGGCAAGACCATCGGGCAGGGTCTCGACGAGATGGACCGCATCGCCGACGAGATTCTCGGCGACGATTTCCGCACGGCGCTGGCCGGCGATTCGAAGGAGTTCCGCGAAAGTTCGTCGAGCCTGATGTTCGCCTTCGTACTGGCCATCCTGCTGATATACCTGATTCTGGCGGCGCAGTTCGAGAGTTTCAAGGACCCGCTGGTCATCATGCTCACCGTACCGCTGGCCATCGCTGGAGCGCTGGTGTTCATGTGGGGCACGGAGCAGACAATGAACATATTCAGCCAGATAGGCATCATCATGCTCATCGGACTGGTGGCCAAAAACGGCATTCTGATCGTCGAGTTCGCCAACCAGAAGCAGGAGGCGGGGCTCGACAAGATGCACGCCATCGAGGAGGCTGCGCTGCAGCGCCTGCGCCCGATTCTGATGACCTCGGCCTCGACCATCCTGGGCCTGCTGCCGCTGACCGTCGCCTCGGGCGAGGGCGCCAACGGACGTATCGCCATGGGCGTGGCCGTCGTGGGCGGCATGGTGGTCTCGACGCTGCTGACTCTCTACATCGTTCCGGCGATTTACAGCTATGTTTCGACGGACCGAATCAAGAAATCGAAAAACAACGACGCATGAAAAAAGCACTATTAGCGGTTTTGCTGCTGGGAACAGGCGTCACGGCCGGGGCGCAGGAGATGCCGTCGGCCCGGGAGGCGTCGGCCACGCTGACCCTGCGCAAATGCCTGGAGATCGGGCTCGAACAGAATTACGACGTGCGCATCGTCCGCAACGAGGAGCAGATCAGCGACAACGACGCCACGGCCGGAAATGCCGGAATGTTGCCCACGATCGACCTCTCGGCCGGATACACGGGAACGCTCGACAACGACCGCACCACCACCCCGCGCGACGGCGCCGCCGTGAGCGAATCCGGGGTCTACGATCAGACGGCCAGCGTGGGGCTGGCGGTGAACTGGACGCTGTTCGACGGATTCCGCATCCGCACCAACTACAAGCGGCTGAAAGAGATGCAGCAGATGGGAGCCCTGAAGACCCGTATCACCATCGAGGATTTCATGGCCAGCCTCACGGCCGAATACTACAATTATATCCAGCAGACGCTGCGGCTGCAGAATTTCCGCTATGCCGTAGGCCTTTCGCGCGAACGGCTGCGCATCACCGAGGCGCGGGTGCAGGTGGGCAACTTCTCGCGCCTCGACCTGCTGCAGGCCCGCGTGGATTTCAACGCCGACAGTTCGAAATACATGTCCCAGCATGAACTGGTGACCGCCTCGCGCATCCGCATCAACGAACTGCTGGCCAACGAAGACCTGAACGGGACACTCTGCATCCGCGACACGCTGATCCGCGTCAACAGCACCCTCGAATGGGACACCCTGCTGGAGAAGACCCTCTCGGCGAACGCCTCGCTGCTGATGGCCGAGCACGACAACACGCTGGCCGAACTCGACCTGAAGACCGTTCAGGCACGGAACTACCCCTATGTGAACCTCACGACGGGATACGGTTACAGCTACAACCGTTACGGCTCCGCGGCGAACCGTTCGCGCGGAACGCTGGGGCTGAACGCCGGGGTGCAGGTGGGTTTCACGATTTTCGACGGCAACCGCCGCCGCGAACAGCGCAACGCCCGTATCAGCATCGACAACGCCCGGCTGACGCAACAGCAACTGGAACAGTCGCTGCGTGCCGACCTGTCGAATTTCTGGCAGGCCTACCGCAACAACCTCGAGGTGATCCTGCTCGAGGAGGAGAACCTCATCGCCGCCAAGGAGAATTACGAAATCGCCATGGAACGCTACCTGCTGGGCGACCTGCCGGGCATCGAGATGCGCGAGGCGCAGAAGAGCCTGCTGGATGCCGAGGAGCGTATCCTCACGGCGCAATACAACACCAAGCTATGCGAAATATCGCTGCAGCAGATCAGCGGCAACATCATGGTCTACTTAGATTGATGTACTTTTGATGTCAAAAGGGCGTAAGACGCCGGATTCAGGGGTTGCGGCTGCATCCTGCACATCGGAACCGGATTTCCACTACCCCCCCCTCTCCAAACCCATCCCTGCAACAGCCCGGCACTCCGAATGCAGTGCCGGGCTTTTTCCTGCTCTTTCATTTATTTTCCATTGGAAATTTGTTTTATTGGAAAATAAATTCTATCTTTGCACCGTTATTGATACAGAACAATAAAAAAAACCGAGATGAAAAAACTGCTCATAACCGCTTTCGCACTGCTGGCCTTCGCCGCCGGAAGCCAGGCACAGACTAACAACAAAAACGCAAAGAATATGAAAACGATCGCATTGACCAAAGCCGACTTTCTGAAGAAGGTCGCCGACTATGAAAAGAACCCCGAGGAGTGGAAATACCTCGGTGACAAACCCGCACTGATTGACTTCTACGCTTCGTGGTGCGGCCCCTGCAAGGCGCTGGCACCGGTGCTGGAGGAGCTGGCCGCCGAATACGGAGACCAGATCTACATCTACAAGATCAACACCGAAGAGGAGCAGGAACTCGCCGCGGCATTCGGCATCCGCTCGATACCCACGCTGCTGTTCGTGCCGATGACCGGCAAACCCCAGATGGCGCAGGGCGCAATGCCCAAGGCGTCGCTCAAGGAGGCCATCGACAAAGTAATGCTCGGCAAGTAATGGCACTGTCCATCGACCCCCTGCTATGCCCGCAGAACCACCGCTGCCCGATGATTGCGATCTGTCCCGCAGGTGCGATCTCGCAAAAGGGAAACGCCCTGCCGGCGATCGATCCCGAAAAATGCATCGAATGCGGCAAATGTGTGAAACACTGCGGCAGACAGGCCGTACACAAGGCGGAAAGAAATGGATAAACTCTGCAGGATACGCGATTTGCAGCGTGCCGTGAACCAGTTCGAGACCGCTTTCGAAAAGCGTTACGGCATCTGCCTGAACGAAGGCATGGTTCTCTGCAGCCTGGCGAACGCCGAGCGCATCTGCCCGGGCCGGTTGGGAGAATTGCTGGGGCTCACCCCGTCGAACACCTCGAAGGTGCTTCGCTCGGTGGAGTCGAAGGGACTCGTGCTCCGCGAACTTTGCTGCAAGGACCGCCGGCAAATGTACTACTCGCTGACCCCGAAAGGCCGCGAACTGCTCGCCTCGGTCGACTGCCATGAGGTCGAGACCCCCGAAATACTACGCAAGTGGCTCTGCGGATAGAGAATCCAAGTGCGTAAGTGACGCTTCACAGCAAACGGCTGCCCCGAAAGGGACAGCCGTTTGTCATTTCCGGACGGAAGGCCTATTCCAGAAAATGGTTCTCGTCGTTGTTAGTGGCGGCGAATTCTCGCAACGACCTCAGATGACGGTGCAGCATTTCGGCAGCCCCCTCTTCGTCCTTTTCACGGACACAGCGCAGCAGTTCGCGATGCTCGAAACATACCTCGTCCGAAGGCACCGAGCAAACGCGGTAACGTTGGTAATAACGCAGCACGTCGGGCGTAATGACCAGCAGCAGCGAGACGATCACCGGATTATGGGCTCCGCGGGCCAAAGCCTGATGGTAGGCAAAGTCTTTCGAGACACGTTCGTCGGTGTAGAATTTCTCCTCGCATTCGCGCAGGGCCTGCTCGATGTTATCCAAATCCTCGGGCGTGCGGTTTCGGGCGCAGAGTTTCACGGCTTCGATCTCAAGCAGCACGCGCACATAGACCAGCGATGCGAAATCGTACTGTTCGATCTGCAACGCATCGGTAATCATACGCTCCAGCACCTGCATCTTCTCCTGCGCCACGACCGTTCCGCTCTGGGGAAAGGTCTGGACAATGCCGTAAAACTCGAGTTTCTGAAATGCCGCACGCACATGAGCCCGTCCCACACCCAGTTTTTCGGCCAGACGGCGCTCCGCCGGCAGGCGCTCACCCGGTTGCAGGCGTCCCGAGTAAAGCTGCTCCTTGATATATTTCAGTACGGTTTCTACCTGTTTGATGTTCGGTGAATAGTTCATAGCATAAATTCCTGTTTGCACCGCAAAGGTCGCAAAAAAACCAATTAAACCAAATTATCGGGAGACCTTTTCGACCGAAAAATCGGCAAAATGAAGCATTTCGTCACGCAACTGGGATTTGAGCGATCCGCCGGTCCCGAAACTGCGGTAAATACCCCATTTGGGACGCATCCCTACCGTGCCGTCACGCCACATCGTCAGGTCAGGTTCGGAAACGGAAATCAACTCCCGACCGTCGTCAAGGCGCTTCATGCTCACCCGGTAACTGCCCTGCATACCGCACACGATACGCTCCTCAACCTCGACCCAGCGACCCAGAAACTCCGCGAGATCGGCCCGGGCAAGATATACGTTGCCGGCCGAAGCGGAAGAGGGACCGACGAAGATCACCTGAAACTGCTGTTTGCCGTTGGAGAGCGTGCGGGCCGTGAAAGTGATGAGGGGATTGCCGACATCGGCTGTTCCGGCCGAATTGTCGATACCTTTGATCTGATGCAGGTGGCAGAATTTATTGGTGGTTTTCATCCCGTCGGGCAGGCGGAATTTCCAGCGGAAGACCATCTCGTCTCCCGACTGCCCCACCATCGAAGCCGGTGATTTGGCGTCGGTCTTGATCTCGTTGCGCTGACGGTCGGTGATGTTCGGAAGCCCCCGGTCGTCATCGATGTCGATATGTATGTAAAAATCGAAAACATAGGCACCCAGCTCCTCGTCATAGGACTGACGGATATGCTGAAACGGCTCCTGTGCATGGGCGTTGGAGGTGTCGGGCGTTTCATAATTGTAGCCGCTACGGCGAATCAGCGCATAAGTCCCGGGAGTATCGCCGTCGGCGACAAGCCTACCCTCCGCAGGAACAGGTTCACTGCCCGAAACACCGTCCGAACAGGCCGGCCCGAGCAGTAAAAAAAACATAAAAATTAATCGTTTCATCGTTTGGTTATGTAGTTTTATTCGGTTATCTTTGTTCACGGCGAAATTTTGGTTAACCAATTTTCGCCGTTGAACAAATGTATAAAAAAAATTCCGAACCTAAACGTGAAACCAATGAAAAAAATCCTCTTTGCGGCGCTTCTGGCCGCAACTTTCACGGCTTCGGCGCAACAGCCTGCGCAAAAACCCGTACAGATCACCAACCGTTATGCGATGAAACTCTCCCAGAACGCCGACGGAAGCTATTCGCTCATCAATGAAAGCCGATATGCCAAGATCCTCGATCTCTCGAAGATCGAAGACCTGCTCGTGCCTTACACGTATGAACGCGACCGGCTGCAGACCAAAGACTACCGCGGTGTAGAGGTCCGCGAGTTCGTCTATACGACCCACAAAGGTTACGACCTGCAGATCGCCGTCGACATGGCCGAGAGCGACAAACCGACGCCTGTTGTCTTTTACTGCCACGGTGGAGGCTGGTCGCGCGGCAACAACGGGGTCTATCGTATGTTGTCACAATATATGGCCAAACAGAAAGGCGTAACGGGCGTGCGCATCGCCTATTCGCTGGCGCCTCAACCAGGGGCCGATGTACGCGTTTCGATCAACGACGTCCTGGCCGCCGTACAATACGTCCGCGACCACGCCAAAGAACTGAATGTCGATCCTTCGCGCATGGGCTTTGTCGGGTCGTCGGCCGGGGCGCACCTGGCCGCCGCAGGAGCAATGCGCACCCCCGAAGCCAAGGCGTTCGTCGGCTATTCGGGCATTTACGACCTCGAAACCGCCGCCATCTGCCAGCGTTCGAAGGATGAACAACGCATCGCCTATTTCTGCAACCGTGATCCCAAAATCCTGCGCGAGGCATCGCCTGCGAGCATCGTACCCAAAAAACAGGTTCCCGCGGCGCTGCTCTTCTGCGGTACGGGCGATATCACCGTGGAATATACCCAGAGCGAAGCTTTCGCCGAGGCCCTGCGCAAACGCGGCGGTAAAGTGGACCTTCAGGTATATCCCTGCTATGACCACAACCTGAGCAACAAGGCGTCGGACAAAATGGAGGAGGTCTTCTTCAAGAGTGTGGATTTCCTCGCCGAAAACCTCTGATCCGCATGAAACGCACATTATTTCTGTTACTCGCGGCCTCGGTTGCACTAACCGCCCAGGCCAAAGTAGTCCTGCCGTCCGTCTTCGGCGACAACATGGTGCTGCAACAACAGCAGAAAGTCCGCATCTGGGGTGACTCCGACCAAAAGGAGGTGACACTCTCGACATCGTGGAGCGACACGCCGGTATGCGTCGAAGTAACCGACGGACGCTGGACGGCCGAAATCGAAACCCCGGCCGGATCGTATGCACCGCAAACGCTCACGGTACGCGACGCAGACTCGGAACTGACATTCGGCAACATCCTGATCGGCGAGGTGTGGGTTTGCTCGGGTCAGTCGAATATGTATATGCCCCTGCGCGGCTACACGGGACAGCCTGTGGAAGGCGCCATGCGCACAGCCCTCGAATCTCCCCAGTACCATAACCGTATCCGCATGATCACCCTCCCCAAAAAAGAGGCTGAAACCCCGCAACGCGATTTCGAGGGACACTGGGATATTCCCACTCCCGTGACCTCGCAGCTGATGAGTGCCGTAGCCTACTATTTCGCACAAACGCTGACCCAGACGCTCGACGTCCCGATAGGTATCATTTCCACCAGTTGGGGAGGTTCGAAGATCGAAGCGTGGATGGCTCCTGCGTCATTGCGCGGCATGGGTTACGACGTCGACAGGATCAATGCCGATCCGAAGATTCAACAGCGGGCCAAATGCGGTCTGCTCTACAACGGACTGATCGCCCCCGTAGCCGGTTACACCGCCCGCGGCTTCGCCTGGTATCAGGGAGAGTCGAACCGCCGGGAGGCCGGCCACTATGCCCGGCTGATGCAGGAGATGGTCAAATACTGGCGGACACAATGGGGAGACGCAAAAGCCGCAATGCCTTTCCTCTATGTACAGATCGCACCCCATGACTACAAGAACGCCGATGCAACGGACGGCGTGGCGGTCATGGAGGCCCAGAGCGATGCCCTGGAACTGATTCCGAACGCAGCGATGATCGCTACTACCGATATCGGCGAGGAGACCTGCATTCATCCCCGGAAAAAACGGGAGGTGGGTGAACGGCTGGCCGCCGAAGCGCTGATCCGCGCATACGGTATGCGGCTCGCCTGTTGGTCGGGCGTGCGGTTCCACAATGCGGAGTTTTCCGATGACAAGGCCGTCGTAACCTTCGACAACGCCCGTTACGGACTGACACCGCAGGATGAAGATATCACGGGCTTCGAACTGGCAGGCTCCGACGGGGTGTTCCACCCCGCCGTAGGCCGCATCGTCAAGTCGAAACCCGTCGTGGAGGTCACCTCCGAGGCGGTAGCCGCTCCGATCGCCGTGCGCTACGCGTTCCACAACTACACACCGACCAACCTGCGCAACACCCTCGGACTGCCGGCATTCCCGTTCCGCACAGACCGCGAATAACCGTTCCCTGAAAATAGAAAAATCCCCGCAACACACACGTTGCGGGGATTTTTCGTCAAGGGCCAGCAGCTATTGCAGTTCGAAAAAGAGCATATCCGCGAAATCGGCTTTACCGCCCTTGTATCCGATACGGCGGGCAGCATCGATCCATTCCGAACGGCCAAGGGCAATCCCGGCTTCATAGAGCAGGGCCGCGCCACGACGACGTTCGAAAGGTTTGATCTGAAGATGCGGCCACGCCGCAGGCTCCTCATAGTAAGGCAGCAGGAATTCCAACACACGCTGTGCCTCAGGCATGATCCAAAACTCCGCATTCGCCGACAACGCCACATTACGGGCCGTCGAAAGGGCTTCGAGCACAAAAGTCGAATAGTGCAGCGACAGCGTGCGCTCCAATTCTTTGGGCAACGAGCCGTCGGCGGCAACCTGTGCCGCAAAGCGGGGCTTCACGGAACTTTCGGCAATCTCCCGAACCCGGTCGTCGAGCCCTGCGGCCTTCGCCGTCATCAACCGGATGGCATCGTACCAGAGCCCGTGATTATTAGGCGCATGCAGCTCTTTCAGGCCGTTGACGCTGTGCTCGAGCCAGTAGAGAAAGGCCCGGGCCCACTCACGCAGTTCGGCGCGGTCCCGGTCACTCCAGGCCGGAGAGTCCCCGATCAGCGAAGCGGCATTCAGCGCGAAGCACATCCGCCGGGCGTCGATGATGCCCGTACCGCGAATCGCCGTGCGGCCGCGGATCAGCTGCGCATAGGTCATGTTGGGATTCATCCCCAGCTGCGGGTCGAGGAACCACGTGCGCAGCAGTTCGGCACACTTGGCGGCATAACGTTCGTCGCCCGTGACGCGGTAGAGTACGCCCAGCGTCCGCGCGGCATAACCCAGCTTGTCGCCGTTCTCCCGCTCGGGGCAGTCGTAAACTTCGGGGTTGCGCTCCCCGTCGCGGCGGATATAGGGAAGCCCGTCGGGTTTCGACGGATCGGGCCACCAGTATGGCGACAGCGACATATAGTCGCGCTTGTCATTGCTGGGCGGCAGCTGGGTCTTGGCCGTCACACTCATCGGCTCCATCGCAAGGAGTTCCCCGGAAGCCGCAGCGACACGTTCCACGGCCTTCACCGCCCGCGGGTCGTCCGCACGGTAAGCCGTGACAAGTCGTTCGAGCAGTTCGGGGCTGAACGCATACTGCGCCGCAGCCGGAAAGGCCGCCACAGTCAACAGCAGAAGCAGAAAGATTCGTTTCATAACAACAGGATCAAAAAAGGGCGGACGATACCGTGTAAGGAATCCGTCCGCCCCATGAAAACTGGTCCGACGCCTTTACGAGAAAAGCGTACCGCCGTTGATGTCGATATTCGTACCCGTCAGGTAGCTCGACTCGCTGCTGGCCAGGTAGCATACCAGGTCGGCAACCTCCGAAGCCTCACCCTCGCGGCGCAGCGGAGCGGTGTTGTGGAGGTTCTCACGCGCTTCGGGTTTGGTGAAACGGTCGTGGAACGACGTGTTGATCATACCCGGGGCCAGCGCATTGACACGGATTCCCTTGGGACCGAGCTCCTTGGCCATGGAACGCGTGTGGCACATCACGGCAGCTTTGGCCGCCGCGTAAACCGAAGCACCCGGACCGCCGCCGTCGCGTGCGGCCTGCGACGAGAAATTGACGATCGATCCGCCGGCAGGCATCATCGGAACCACCTCGCGCGTGCAGAGGAATACCGAACGCATGTTGACATCCATCAGGAAATCGTACCATTTCTCATCCTGTTCGGTGATGAGTTTGCGGCCTACGATACCGCCCACGACGTTCACCAGAATATCCACCTTCCCGCCGAAAGCCTCACCGGCCTTGGCAAAGAGGTTCTTCACATCTGCGGCCTTGGTCATATCGCCCTGCACGGCGATCGCCTCACCGCCGTCGGCCTTAATCATCGCAAGCGTCTCTTCGGCATCCTTGGCGTTGTCGAAATAGTTCAGGCATACTTTGGCGCCCTCGGCAGCCAGTTTTACAGAAATTGCACGACCCAGGTCGCGCGCACCGCCCGTAACGACGGCAACTTTTCCACTTAATCTCATCTCTTTTTTATGTTTAAAAAGGTTAATTATGAATTATTTCACTTGCTGTTCGATCCGTCCGCCGAACAGGAAAACGCACAGAAGGCTGGCCGGAACGAGCGCCGCGCCCAGCACGAAGAACAATGTCCAGTCGCCGCTCTGCGTCAGGTAAGGAATGAACAGGATCGAAACGATGGTGCCCAGCACAGCGGATGCGCCGCCCAGTCCGGCCAGCGAACCTACGGCCTTTCCGGTTTGCAGATCGCTGGCAAGGGTCTGGATGTTGGTCATCACGAACTGGTAACCGCCCAGGATGAAGGCCATCATCACCACGGCCATCATCGCCGACGATGCCACGGCAGCCAAAGCCATGCCCGGAACGATGAAGCAGGCACCCACGATCATCGCGGCCTTGCGTGCAAAGTTAACGCTTTTGCCCCGGTTGATCAACAGTCCCGAGAACCATCCGCCGGCCACCGAACCGATGGCTGCGCCCACGTAGGGGACCCAGGCCGACATGGCAATCTGCTTGATATCAAGCCCGAAAACCTCGATCAGGTAGATCGGCAGCCACGTCACGAACATCCACCAAATGGGATCGAGGAAAAAACGGCCGAGGATCACGGAGTAGTTCTTCCGCTCGCCCAGCAGCGTTCCCCACGATTTGGCCGTGTCGCACGACACGCGGCATTCGGGCTGTCCGGTGAGGATGTATTCGCGCTCCTTCTCGGTGATCCAGGGATGCTCCTTGGGGCCTTTCTTGTTGATGATGAGCCACGGAATGACCCAGACGATACCCAGTGAACCCACGACGACGAACGTCACGCGCCAGCCGAAGGCCAGAAACAGCACCGGAATCAGCACCGGGGCGATGATCGAGCCCACCGAAGCGGCAGCCCCGAAGATGCCCTGTGCGAAAGCACGCTCTTTCTGCGGAAACCACTCGGCATTGGACTTGGTGGTACCGGGCCACGGCCCCGCCTCACCCAATCCGAGCAGGACCCGGAAAAAGGTCAGCGATTTGAGTCCCGAAGCCAGCGAGGCCAACGCATCGGCTCCGCCCCAGAGAATGGCCGAGAGGGTAAAACCGCGACGGGTCCCGATCTTATCGTAAATCTTGCCCGAAACCAGCTGGCTGACACCGTAGGCCACCATGAAGAACATCGTGATGACGGCCAGCAGGTTCTTGGCCTGACGCTGCTGCTCCTCGGCGGGAGCCGAGGTATCGATCAGCCCCAGTTCCTTGGCGATACCGCCGTGCTTCACATACTCGATGGCGCCGTCGGCCAGCGGAGTCACCTCGCCCGAAGCCAGCACGAGGCTCTCCTCACCGGAGGAGACCGTGTAGGTATCGGACCCGGCATCGAAGGTGTACTCCCCGGCGGGGCACACCACCTTCGTATTGGCCACCCACATATAGTTGAGCGTGCCGCGGTCGAGGTAGTTGATGATCGTCACGACGGCAATAAGCGTCAGCACGACCCATCTCAATCCTTTGATTTTCATTCAGGTTAACGTTTACAGGTTTATTTCTTCAGGAAATCCTCGCGGTGGGGCGAGAAGGTGTCGATCAGGATTCCCGGCTCGAGGCATACGCAGCCGTGAATCTCATCGGGGGCTACGTAGTAACCGTCGCCGGCACCGAGAATCTTCTTCACGCCGCCGATCGAGAGTTCGAACTTGCCGCTGACGACATAAGTCGCCTGGCTGTGGAAATGCTCGTGCTGCGTTCCCACCGCACCCTTGTCAAATTTTACCTTCACGATCATCAACTGACCGTCGTAACCCATGATCTGGCGCTGGATGCCGGGAGCAGGGTTCTCCCACTGCAGCTCGCTCTCGAGCTGGTAAGTTTCACTGCGTGTTTTCATTTTTTCAAGTTTTTACAGGTTTGTCATTTTATCTTTACGTCGTAAGGACCTATCCATTCGAAGCGGCCCTCGGAGGTCTTCACACTGTGGCGCACCGCGGCATCGGCCGTGCGGTTCGAAACACAGAGCGTGACGCTGTGTCCGCCCCTGTAATCGGCTACGGCCACCGTATAGTCGGGCGTATCGGCTACAAGCCGTAAACCGAGACACGAGGAAGTCAGGTTGTCCGACTGCTCGACCTGCAGGTCGTAGGTGCCGTGGGTCTCGATCGACGAGAAGAAAGTGTGGTTTTTCTTCCCCTCCTCACGAACGATATACGCCTTTTCGGAACGCAGGTTGAAATCGGGATCGTTGGCTCCCGCTTCGACGAGCACCATCTCACTGGCAGGGGTCGTCAGGGTCGAAAGCGAGTAGAAACGATTCCCCGTGATCCAGGTAAAAATACTCGTCCCCGACGCTTCGTTGTGCCCTGCGGCCTGCCGCCAGAGATGCTGGTACCCATTGGCGGTCCCCAGTGCCGACATCGTCGAAAGAGCCCTCTCATAAGGGAAATTGAGGCTCACCAAATGGCCATTGTACCACATCGGATAGTCATAGCGATGCTCCGCAGCACTCTCAGCACGCAGAATATCGAGAATCAACGGATACTGCAGGAACGACGTAGTGACATAAGCCGCCGTGCGGTGCATACGCACTCCGGGGCAGGCGTTGTTCTCCTTTGCCGAAACGACCTGCACGCCTTCGCGAGCGAAATCCGCAAAGTAAATATCCGAATGATGCTTCATCGACTCGTCATAATCGCCCCCGAAATGCGACTGCTCGTCCACAACCAACGTGTTGTGAGCAATGGTCTGCATGGCGAAAGTCTTGTTTTCAGGCGTATAGTGCCCTTTGTATTTGGCCTCGATATTGAGCCAGCGCGCGGCACCGTAGTCCGCCAGGATTTCGTTGCCGTTGTCGTAATAAGCGAGCGTCAACTTGTCGTAATGCCCGTGGCTCAGACCGTGGGAGGTGGCTTTCAGCGTCAGGGCGCTGTTCAGCGCCGGGTCCGTGGAACGGAGCACCGCCACCCCGCCCTCGTCTCCGCGACGGCCGTCGCGGAAAAGTGCGCTGCGGAAAACGAGCGGCTGCGCTTCACCGCGGGCAATATCGCGTGCTACGGCAAATCCGGCATCGGTAGGCAACACCCAATCCTGCCAGCGGGCCGCCGCATCGAGCAGCATCTTGTTCGACGGATCGGCGTTATAGGCGATATTCACGGCATAGACCAGTTCCTGGGCATCGTAGCCCTTTTCCAACGAATCATTGAAACGCATGAAACGGCCGTCATAGGCCAGCTGCAGCAGTGTCGAAACCGCTTTGAGCAGAATCCCGTCGCGGTAAGCGAAGATCTTCAGGTCGGGACGGCTGTGCTCGATACATTGCGCAAAGACCATGAAAGGCCAGATGGCATAACGTTGGTAATAGGCCCCCTCGGTGAAATAACCGTCGGGAGAAAAAAGATAGTCCAACTGACGGATAAAACCGCCTTTCTTGCCCGTTTCATCGGTACCATAAAGCGCTTTGTTCACCAACGTATCATCGCCCATGGCCATACCGATCATGCCCACGGCCGAAGTCGCCCAGGTGGCATGGTTGTGCATCTTATTGAACACCTTGTTGTTGCCGCGATTGCCTTCCAGGCCGTTCATCAGAAAGTCGGCCATCGGACAGAACAGATTCTTCTCCACATCGGCACGCTGGGCGGGAGTCATATAGTCGTAAACGCAGTCATAGGCCATCGCGGTGTGTACCAACCAGACGCTTTCGTTGAGCGTCTGCCAGAAGATGCGGCCCGGCGTCTTCGAGAGGGTCATGGGATGGAAACCCAACGTCGGATAGAGTTTGGCATAAGCCGCCAGCATCTCTGCAACGCGACGGGCATATTTCTCCTCGCCGGTCATCTGCCACGCAATGCCGCAGTCGACCATCTCGTAATAGTTGAGTTTATGACGCTCATGCGTATAGCCTCCGCCTCCGTCACGAGGTTCGGGCACAACAATCTCCGAAGCCACGGCGGCATCGGCTCCGGCCAGCGTACGGACCATCACGGCATCGAACGCCGGGACCTTGCCGTGGGCTTCACGCATGGCGGCAACACCCTTCTTCGTGAGCAGCAGCGAGGGATGCTCCCCGGCCGTCAGGATAAATGCCGGAAGAGCGAACAGAAAGGTCAAAAACAGCTTTTTCATCGTTCCATCACTTTTTTTACGCCAATCCCCAACTGCGCCGGGCGGCTGCCGACACGTTGGGCAAAGTCGTATTCGGCGGCGTTGACATAGTCCGGCTCCATTTCGTAAAGTTTTCCCTTGACGACGTTACCCGTCATCGAAAGGATGCCTCCGGCGTTCCAGAAATTGCAATCCGCAATCGACACCTTCTCCCATGTAGCCTCGTCGAGGCGGATCGAACGGCCTCCACGACCGCTGTTCGAAAAATTACAGCCCGTGATGTCAAGCACCTGCGGACCCACCAAACGCATCACCGAGCCGCGCTCCTTGTTACAGCAGTCCTCGAAATTGCAGTTGCGAATCTCCACATAGGGCCCGGCGGTCGACTCGTCGCTTCCGCCGCGGTAGATGTTGATCGGCAGGCCGAGGATACGGTAGAACGAGCAGTTCTCGATCACCATGTCATCGGCGTTGTAACGCCCCTTGTCCTCGCGTTCGGCTGCGTAGTTAATGGCGTCGCCCGAAAGGTCGCGGAACAGCGAATTGCGGATTTCGATCCGTCCGGCGAAGGTCGCCTGCGTACCTTTCACGGCAAAGAACCCGCCCTCGCCGAAATCAAAGAACTCACAGCCGTCGACCCACAGGTTGTAGGGCCGGATCATATCCACAGCGGTCGATATGCCCGCCTTGGCCAGCGCCTTGCCAGCTTCGAGCGCCCCCGAGAAGGCGATACCCTCGATGTGCAGTTCGCCGCCGTCGGCAATGGTCACCATGTTGTCGCCCTTCTGCCCGTTGAAACGCACCACGGGACGCGCCCCGCCCTTTGCAGCGCGAATCGTCAGCGGCACCTTCACCACCATCGCACGGACGATGGCGTAATCGCCCCCGGCATCGGCCAGTTCGACGACCGCACCCGCCTCGGCCTGCTCGACCACAGCGGGCAGGTCCTCGCCGGCATGCACCGTGTAGACCCGCTCCGCAAGGTTGCGGACCTCCGTCCGCGGCTTGTACCACGCCGCGCCCTTACCGGCACGCATCGCAGCCTCGGCAGGCAGCACGGGAAGCTGCGGCGTAACGTTCTCGAAACCCTCGGCAACATATCTTTTCGCCAGTTTCACCCGATTGTCGCGGAACGTGAAACCGTCGGTGCGGTCCACAGCGATGAAGGGAGCATCGAGAGCCGGATTGACAATCGTGTTGCGGGCGAAGAGGACGCGCTCGGGCGCCAGCGTGCGCTCGAGGTCCCGGCCCGTTCCGAACTCGATATTCGAACAGTCGATGAACGTATTGTCCGTCACCTCGACATCCTCGACCAGGCAATACCGGTTAGGCAGCGAGTTGGGCACGGCGTTCATCAGCGCGAGGGCCGAGAAGAAGCGGCCTCCGGCAATGCCGACCAGCGTATTGCGCCGCACCTTGTGGCCGGCGTTCACAATGCGGATACCACCCGTGTTACGCTTTCCATGCCCCACGAAAAGATTCTCCTCGACCGTATTGCGGTCGCCGTGGCGCAGGGCCAGCACCCCCTCGGATTCGAAGAAGACATTGCGGCGGATCACATTGTCACTCGATTTGATCGAAACAACCTCGACCTCGCCGTTACAACGGTCGAAAAGGTTCTCCTCGATCAACGTGTTCGACGAGCTGTATGCCTGCTGGGAGGTCCCGACACGGATCGTCTCGGCGCCGTTGGAGCCGTAGACAGGCCGCGGACCGAACCAGTTGTGGTCGATGCGGTGGTGGTTCTGCTGACTGCGGGGCTCATTGAGCATCACAATCAGCGTCACGCCCAGATTCAGCTTACCGGTCAGCGTACAATGGTCCACACGGTTGCGACGCCCGTAAAGCAGGATATAGCTGTACGCCATGTCACGGCGGGCGGGGTTATAACCATCGACGACGCACTCCGTCAGCCGACAGTCGTTGGCGACCTCCTTGCCACAGCGGAACTCGATGACCGAACCCGACGGAGCGTGTCCGTCGCGGAAATCGAATCCGGATATTTCGAGCCACTCACCGGCTATACGAAGCGTCGAAGCACCGCCGATCACGACACCGCCCGGAGTCGCGGCTTCAATGCGCACGGGATTGCCTTCAACGCCCGCACCGCGCCATTTGAGTTCCATATCATGGTAAGTCCCCTCCTCAACGACGATTCTGTCGCCGGGCCGGGCTGTTTTAAGCGCCGCAGCCACACCGTCCAACGCCACACGGTATTCGCGTGCCGATGCGGGTAAAATCAGGAATACGGCAACTGCCGCCAGAAGAATCTGTTTCAGGTATTTCATAAAGTTGGTGTTATTCGGTTTTCCACGAACATCCGGCGGCATTGCGAATGGCATCCATCGCCGGCTGCACATTGGGTTTGGTGGGAGCCGTCGCTGCTGCCGGAAGCGAAACGCCCCGCTGACGGCCGTAGAGAATATTCTCCTTCCAGGTAATGTCAGGGACAGGCGACGCCGCACAGTCGACGGCATAACCCGACGAAAGGGCCGACACGGTATTGCCTTCGATCAGGGTCGACACAACGGGAAGCACCTGATCGCTGCCGCTGCTGGCATAGTTGACGTTCAACCCGTATTTGCAATCTACCACCGTATTGTAACGCACCTTGGCATCTTTCACCTGCCAGTAACCGCTCAGGAGCGCATCCTGCTGTCCGCGGACGAGGCAAATTGCCGAACGGTACCCCGTGCCCGCCAGCCCCTCGAGGTAATTGCGCTCGACGGTGTGCCCCTCGCCGATCAGGCGGATACCACCCGTGCCGTTCATGCCGTTACCCACGAAATAGTTGCCCGTTGCAGTGCAGTTGTTGCCGTGGCGCATGGTCAGCGTACCCTGGCACTCGACGAAGAGATTGCGGCGGTAGAGGTTGCGGCACGACTTGTTGGAGACAATCTCGGCCTGCTCGCCGTGGCAGTGATAGAAATAATTGTCCTCGACAATACACGACGCATCCTGCATCGAAAAATCGCTCGTGCCGATACGGATCGTCTCCTGACCGTTGATCGCTTTGCCCTCCTCGTCATAAAGTGTCACAGGGCGTTCGAAACGGTTGCCCGCAACGGTATGCTCCGGAACCACGCCCGTTTCGAGCCAGATGACCAGCAACGTGCCGATATTGCGTTTGTCACGGAAGGTACATCCTTCGACACGGTTATGCCGGCCGAACAGCGAAACCCATTTGGTATCGGTCGAGGCATCCTCCTTCGTATCGTCGCCCGTGATGGCGCAGTCGCGGAGCGTACACTCCTCCGTCCCTCTGGCCAGCGTCACAACCGCTTTCCCTTTTACGGGTTTGGGGTTCTGCCACCAAAATCCGCTCACCTGCGCATGGTTTCCCGAAACCGAAAGGTACGAAGCGCCCGTAAAGCGGACCCCGCCCGGGGTTTCGGACCGCAACACAACAGGCTTCTCCGCCGTTCCGCCACTTTTCAGCTCAGCGACCTGATCGGCATACGTGCCGTCACGCCAAATGACGACAGTACCCGCCGCAACGCTTCCCAACGCCTTGAGTTCGGCTGCAGAAGCGATGTAGACAGGTTCATCGGCCGGCACCTCGGGCGTTTCGGGCCCCGGAGGAATCACCGGGTCGGGAATCTCGAAATCGCGTCCCGAACAGCCGAGCGTCGGCAGAACCAGCAGGACCATCAACAGGGTTTTACACATCATTTCGTTTCATGTTTTAAACGCCCCGGGAACTGCCTCCGCTGCAATGCGGAGGCAATCCCGGCATGCGTTCCCCAATTACCTATAAAAAACCGGTTATCAATCTTATTTATTCAACGTTTTGGACCAGTAGAAATCGAACGTGATCGTCGAGGTTGCAGCACCCGGAATATCATCTGAAATACCATCCTCATGGATGCAGATGTACCCGAACTTGTAGACATTGTCCGCCTTCATACTGGCACTCTTCCCATATGAATAAGTCGGATACTCCACGACAATGATCTGCCCCTGGTTGATGGTCGAGGTCGACGGTGCGGCATATTTCGGCGCCGAAGACGAGGCGATATAAGGAACCTCCGCCATCGAGGCAAGCGTCCCGGCTTCAATGTCCGCCACAACTTTTTTCTCTGCCGCTGAAGTGCTGGCCGAAATGTTGCGGTAAACGCAAATCGACGTTCCATACCACGAGGCCGACGATCCGCCCGTGATGTTCTTGCCGTCGGAATCCTTGATGTTCTTCAGCTGGCCGTTGCTGCCCGCGGGGGATTGCAACGTCAGGACATTACCCGTAAAGGTGGACATGAAATAGGGCTTCACAGCGTAATACTCCTCCTCGGTGACGACCGATTTGTCCACGACGTTCTTGTCGGACATGACATTCGTCGATGCCTTCGTATCGAGAGTTTTCCACTCGTCGGAGGTGATCACCCGACCCAGATCGGGAACGAAGAAGGCCTTGTCCCGGTTCAAAAGGTCCTGGGCGCCGATGGTGATATTCGGGAAGAAATAGAACGGATAGACCGTCGCCTTGCCGAAATCGGCCACGTCGCCGCCGTTGTAGAGCGCTATGACATCCACCTCGGAGGCCGTATCGAAGGTCACCTCCTCGGGAACGACGAATTTCAACTCGCCGTCGGTCGTTCCTTCGAGCAGCGTGGCTGCAATCTTGCGATCCTCACCGTCATTGTAACGAAGCTCAATGCCCTCGACCGCCATGAGGTTCATACCCGCTACGGTCACAGTCTTGTCCAGATAGAACTTATTGTCCGAACCGCCGTCCACTGCTGTCATCGACGAAGCCTCGGGAACAAGTACGGTTGCCGAAGGAGTCGTATCCAGGCGCCATGCGGCTGCGAGCGTCACAACCTGTGCCGGAGTGCCGTATTCCGCTGTGAGCGCAGCGCTCTGAACTACCGGATCGGTTTGCTCGATGGTAGCAGGGAAGCGAACCTTCAACGTTCCATCCGCCTTCTCGACGATCGTAAGGGCGGCTTCACCCCATTTCACGGCATCGATCAGGTCAAGGTTCTTACCCGTCAGGTCGATCTCGTCGCCGAGGACCGAATTAACCCCGTCAGGCTGGGCAGCCAGCGGATCGAGTATCGGAATATGCAGCGCAAAGAGCGTTTCGCCCGTCACGTCGATGGTCGCAGTTCCCCACTCCGCCGAAATGGCAATATCGCTGTCGGCCTCGGTGTAGTTTCCCGCAGGAACAAGGAACTTGACGGCTTCGGGGCCGACCTCGGTAAAGGCTGAAGCCTCGACCGCAACGCCTCCGAAATGCACGCGCGTGACCTGCTCCAGATTACGTCCCGAAAGGGTGATCTCCGTACCGACGGTACCTTCGGCAGGCGCATAGCCCGAAACGATAGCGTCCGTCACGGGAATGGTCACGAAATAGTCTCCCGTATAGAACGCCTGCTCCTGCTTATCAAAAGCCTTGAGCTCCACGGCATAGGGCTGGTCGCGCTGGGCATGGTCCAACGCCGGAATCTTGAATTTGATCTGCTTGATATTCTGTTCGGTGATCTCCACGGCAATATCGTCCATCGTCACGGAACCAACCTGATCAAGGTTGAATCCCGAAACCGAGACCTCGGTGCCGACATAAGCCTTCACCGACCCGCTCTCGTTCGACAGCGGCATGAAAGTCTGGGCATTCAGCGCCGGCACATGGCGTGCATCATCCTTGTCGATGAGCCCGTCCCGGTCGTTGCAGCCGCCCGACAGCAGGGCGGCACATACGAACGCCGCGGCAAAAAATGAATATCTGTTATTCTTTCGGTTCATGGTGTTTCAGGTTTTAGAATTTGTAATCCTCTTTCTGCCAATAGACATTATACGTGATGTCGCTCTGGGACGGCGCCCCCGACACGGGCCGGAAATTGACCTTGGTGATGTGGATGAAACCGATGCGTTTCACATTGGCAAGCGGATCGACCGAAGCAATGCCGTGGTGGTCGAAATAGAGCACCATCAGCACGGCATCCACCTCGGCGTCGAGTTTCTCGGTCTTGTCGGAGAAGATACCCGGAGCCCAGTCCACGCTGTTCGAACTACCCGCCGGCTTGGCGATAGGCACTCCGGCCACGGTTTTCTGCTCGACGTCGATCGGGAAAGCCGCCTCGTCGATCACCTCGAACTCGAGGTTGCGCACCTTGTCGGCCAGCGCTCTCTCGGCGGGAGCCGAAGGATCGAGGTAACGGAACGACAGCACGGGAGTTCCATAACCGCCATTGGGCAGCAGACGGTACTGGTCCTTCTTGATCGGTTCGAAGAAAAAGTTTTTGAACTGACTGTTCGACGTCGCCGGCCCCATGATCTGGATCGAGCACTCGGTGGCCGTTCCGGCAGCCTTGACGCCGCTGAAATAGAAATAGGGATTGACCGAATTGTAATCGGCTTCAGACACCGAAGGTACGTTGTTGGTCGAGCAGACCTTACCGTCGTTGTTATACGACACGGGGTCCACCTCGGTACGCCAGCGATTGTTGTGATAGATGATACCGGTCTCGGGCGAGAAGAAACTCTCGAGACGAATGCAGCCCACATCCTGGCAGAAGGTCGTGATGCCCTCCCAGATCTTCAGGCGCAGCACCGTCGCGGGAAGGCTCTCCTTGATAACGGCGGATTCGAAATCGCCGAAATAATCAATGGCCAGCGAGGTCTGATTGCCGGCACCTTCGACGAAACCTTCGACCATCGGAACGGTGAACGACAGTTCGGTCGCACTCTGCGAAGCGATATTGGCGTTCTCTCCACCCACCTTGACAGCAGATATCTGATCGAGATTCTTACCCGTAATGGTAGTGATCCGGCCCACGATCAGGTTGGAGAATGCCGGTTCGTCCACCTCGGGAACCAGGCGCACGACACCGATGGAGGGAGCCGTCTCCAGCGGGGTCTCCACCTCGTTGTCGGCCTCCATATAACGGAGCGTGATCCGGGCCGTCTCGCTGGTCACATAAGGCACCGTCACAACGACCTCGGAGCCATCCTGCGAAAGGATCTCCGCTTCGCGCCCCTCGCCCGGTTCAGCATCCGTACCGGTAACGATAACCTTGCGGATAACGGCCATATACTGTCCCTTTAGCGTCAGGCGGCCGAACATATCGACCTTTTCAGGCAGCTCGGCGGCATTGATCGCCGGCACGGGATAGTCCACCGTAAAATCCGACGCGGAAGCGGCTGTACCCACGGAGTTGACGAGCGTGATCTTTCCCGACCGCGCCTCCCTGGAGGCCACAACGGTCATACGGGTATTCGAGACGCGCTCGAGGATGCGGACTTCGGCACCTCCGATCATGGCCTTCGTAACGGCCTGCAGGTGCTGTCCGGTAATGACTACCGGCGTATCGTCGCCCGAAAGGGCCGACGTCGGGGTGAATGACTCGATCTCGGGAGCCTCGGCTACGTACTCCTCGACGTAGGTTTCGGCGCAGCCCGCCGCAAGAAAAACGGCTGCTGCAAGGCTCAATATGCGGTTGATGTAGTTTTTCATAGGGCGAATGCGTTTAGTAACCGATATTTTGTGCCACATCGGGGTTGATATTGGTAACAGAGAGCGGAATAGGCAGCATCGTCTGCCAATCATCGATAGGCTGTACATAGCCGTATTGCGTATAGAACGAACTTTCGGTCTCCATGAGGTGTGTATTAACGGTCGTGGTGGCAATGCCCCAGCGCACGAGGTCGAACCAACGCTGGTTCTCGAAAGCCAGTTCCATGCGACGCTCTTCGCGCAGCGCCGTGCGGAATTCGGTCATCGATCCGAAATCCGAAAGCTGGTAAACCGGAATGCCGGCCCGCTCGCGCGTCATATTGAGGTATTTGACAGCCTCGTCGGTCGGCGTACCCGCAATCTCGGCCGAAACCTCGGCGTAGAGCAGCAGCAGATCGCCCACACGAATGACCGGCCAGTCGTTCTCACCGTCGTACTCGGTCAGCACGGGCGAGAGGAACTTGCTGACATAACGGGCCTTGTCGGCTTGTGTCACCCACGTACCGGTAGTCGAGTTATAGTATTTCTCGGCATAGGACACTTCGATACGCTTATCCTCGGGATGCCGCTTGAACACAGCCAGCAGATCGTCCGTCGGGAAATTAAACTGCTTGGGCGAACCGATGATGACATTGCCGCCGTTGTTGTTGGGACCGAACAAGCCGCCGAACGGCGAGCCGAGGCCCTTGTTGCCCGAAAGGTAACGCACGGCGAAGACAATTTCGGCATTCATCTCGTTCTTGATCGAAAAGGCCTCGTCATAGGGCACCAAATCAGCGCCGCTCTGGGGTGCGCCCGCCTCGGCAATAGCCTCAGCCAACAGGATTCGGGCTTCGGCATACTGCTCGCTGCCCACATCATAGCGTGTAATGTAAACTTTCGCCAGCAGGGCCTTGGCGGCAGTCAGCGTAGCACGGCCCAGGTCGGTCGAAGCATAGTCGAGGGGCAGCAGTTCGCCATCCACGATGGCCGTAAGGTCCTCTTCGATCAGTTCGTAAATCTCTTCCGAAGGCGATCGTTGCATCACACGCGACTCGGCGGCCGTGAGTTTCCGGGTGACTTTGAAAACCGGTCCCCAGAGACGTACCAGGTTGAAATAGTTGAGCGCACGCAGGAAGCGGGCCTCCCCTTCATACTGATTGTAGAGTTTTTCATCGGTCACCACATCCAGATTGGCCAGCACGTTGTTGGTGCAGGCGATAGCGTGGTAAGAGGCCGTCCAGTAATCATCGACCCAGGAATTGGCCGTCAGGATAGTCCCCTGGTCGAGCTGTTCGACCAGCTTGGTTTCGGACGAGGTGGAGTTGGCCGAACGCATACGGGTATTGTCCGACCGCAGTTCGGTCATGGCCCACTCGTAGTAGAGCACATCGTGCATCGCGCCGTATGCGCCCATGAGCATACTATTGACCCCTGAGGCGTCCTTGGCATAATCGTCGGCCTCGGGTTCGGAGTAGATCTCGGGATTCATGTCGCAGGCGGCAAGGCCAAAGATGGCAAGAACCGGGAGGATATATTTCAGGTATTTCATAGCTTCAGGTTTTAGAAAGTGAGGTCGATGCCGAAGGTTACGGTAGAGGTAAGCGGAAATCCGCCGCGCTGATATCCCGAGATCATCGGACTGGAATAGTCACCCGAGGTCATGCGCGACTCGGGGTTGATGCCCTTGTAATCGTCGCTCCAGATGTAGAAAAGGTTGTTACCCGTAGCATAAAGACGCAGGGCGCTCAGGTGGAGTTTGCGTGCGATGCGCTTGGGGAAAGTGTAGCCGACGGTGAAATTGCGCAGGCAGACATACGAAGCGTCCTGCAGGCCGTAGTCGGTAAGCATCAGGTCGGTACCCAGTTTCTCATAAGGCACCTTCCCGTTACCCGGATGCTCGGCCGTCACCCAGCGGTCCTTGATGTAAGCCTTGTTGTAACGGACGGTCTCGTTATAGAAGACATCGCCGTTGAGGACCGTCACACCCTGCACGCCCTGAATCAGGAACGAAACATCGAAATCACCGATCCGGAACGTATTGGTCATACCGTAAGTGAACGAAGGGTAAGGATTCCCCAGAGGCACCCGGTCGTTGTCGTTCAACTCACCGTTCCCGTCTGCATCCCAGATACGCAGGCCGCCCGGCACGTCGGTCGAGAAATGGGGATTGGCATCGATCTCTTCACGGCTGTTCCATACGCCGATGGTCTTGAAACCGTAATATTGGATAAGCGGTTCACCCACCCGGGCCAGATAGCTTTCCGAGCGCTCGCCCTGGGTAATGACCTGCTTTTCGCCGCCAATCTCCAGCAGTTTGTTGCGCGAAAGGGAGAAATTGACCGAGGTGTTCCATTTAAACCGTTTGCGGTCGAAATTATAGGAGTCGAGTTGAATCTCCACACCGGCATTGCGCACACGGCCGATGTTGTTCCAGTAGTTGGTATAGCCCGAGAAGGACTGCATGGGCTGCTTGAACAGCAGGGCGCGGGTCTCGGAATAGTAAGCGTCCACCGCAAGGTTGATGCGGTTATCGAGGAAGCCCATGTCCACGCCGAAATTGAATTCGTCGGTCTGCTCCCAGGTGATGTCGCGGTTCGCCAGCACAGCGGCGGGCGCAACGCCCGGCTGCAACGTACCGTTACCGTCGCCGGTCACATAGTTGGCCGCCTCGAAGACCTCGACAGCCGCATTGTAGTTGATGTTGTTGTTACCCGTCACACCATACGAAGCACGCAGCTTGAGGTTGGAGAGTCCGTGCCTGCCCTTCAGGAACTCCTCCTCCGACACACGCCAGCCTGCCGAAACCGAGGGGAACCAGGCGTTGCGATGGCCCTTGGTGAAGAGCGACGAAGAGTCCAGACGAATCGAAGCAGAGAAAAGGTATTTGCTGGCAAAGCTGTAATTCACACGTGCCAGGAACGATTGCAGCACCACATCGGGATAACGGAACGTTCCCGTACCGGCATTGTTGCCATTGTTGGACGAGGCCAGCGAGAAGACGGTCGCAGCATTGAGCGTCTCGATGTCATCGGTCGGGAAACCCGTACCGGTCAGCGCCACGCGCTGTACGCGGGTGGTTTCTGCGGTGTAACCGGCCAGCACCTCGATGTCATGCTTGCCGAAAACACGGTGCCAGTCGAGTGTATTCTCCGACAGCAGGTCGATATAAAGGTTGCTGAAGAAGGTCGCATTGCTGGCTTCGCCGTCTTTCGAAGCATTCTCCTTGGCATAATAATAGGAGGGCGCATATTTGACGTTGAAACCGTTCGAGGTTTTGAACTGCAGTCCCTTGCAGATGTCAATCGTCAGGTAGGCATTGCCCTGGCCGGCGAACGACTCGTTCCAACGGCGCGTATTGGCCATCACGCTGCGGGGATTGTTGTTGGCCGACTGGAACGGACTGGCCGATTCCCACTCGGCATTGCCCGTATCGGAAGGACGCGTGGGGGTCGAGATGGTATTGAAATGACTGCCGCGGGCAAATCCCGTATAGCCGCCCGTGAGGGCCGTAGTCCAGTCGTTGTGGTAGACGGGCAGGAACGAGGGCGTGCGATAGAAATTGATGAAATCGTTCTTGGGCCGCGACGCCTTCTGGTAAGTACCGGCCAGATTGACCCCGAATTTCACAGACTTGGAGAGGTCCACATCCATCTTGGTCCGGAAATTAACCTTCTGAACCTCGTTCTGAAGCATGATGCCTTGATCCTTGGTGTAGGCCGCCGAGGTATAATAACGGAAAGCGCTCTTGCCGCCCTGCACCGAAAACTGTACATTGGTAATGCCGGCCAAATCGCGCAGGGCCTCCTTCTGCCAATCGGTCGAACCGATATTCTGCTCGATCCACGAAGCGGCCCGGTAGTTGGCTGCCGGCACGAAATTCGAACCCACGGCACCGATCGACTCCTGGTACTGCAGCAACTTGAGGTGCTCGCTGGAGGAGAGCAGGTCGTGCAACTCGTAGGCGTACTTGATACCCTGATAGAATTTCACCGAATAACGGGGTTTATCGGCCACACCGCTCTTGGTGGTGACCATGATAACGCCGTTGGCGGCACGCGATCCGTAGATGGCAGCCGAAGCGGCATCCTTCAGAATCTCGATCGACTTTACGTCGGCAGGATTCAACTGCTGGAGTCCGTCGGGAACGGGGTAGCCGTCGATAATCACCAGCGGCGAACTGTCGGCCGAAATCGACCCCGTGCCGCGCACGCGGATCGAAGGAGCCACACCGACCTCCGAGGTGATGTTGTTGATGGTGAGGCCCGATATCTGCCCCTGCAGGGCGGTGGTGATATCCGACACGGGGCGATCTTCGAGCACATTGCCGCCGATCTTGGAGATGGAACCCGTCAGGTGCGATTTCATCTGCGTACCGTACCCCACCACGACCACTTCGTCAAGCGCCGCCGCTTCGGGTTCCAGTTTCACATTGATCGACGTCTGTTTTCCTACCTTGACCTCGACCGTCTTATAGCCGACATAGGAAAAGACCAATACCGACGCCTCGCTGGGTACCGTAATCGAATAAGAGCCGTCTATGCCCGTTGCAGTCCCAATCGAGGGGGGGGATTTTTGACCACCACGGAAACACCGATCAGAGGTCCCTGCTCGTCAGAAACCACACCGCGGACGGTGACTTTCTGCGCATAGGCTGCCGCCGTACCAATCAGCAGGGCCGATAGCATCAGCAGCGACTTCAGCAAGTAATTTTTAGCCATAATGCAGTTTTAAGTTATTTGGTTAGTTGTTGATTCTATGGCTGTTGACACGTTCCAAAACCGGATATTTGGTAAACCAAACTGGAGAACCAAACTGGTAAACCAATTTCAGACCGTGCACAAAGATAAAGAAAAAAAGAAGACATTAGCAAATATATCGGGAGGTTTTTTCGCCTCCGGAGCGAGATTTTTTTCACCTCCGAACAAAGGTTTCGGGAAACCTTATATATAAATAAAAGAGGGCCGGCCGGCTGTGTCGCAAAAAAATCCGAAAAATCTGTCATACTTTTTTCCGCGCCGCGCATTCTTTATCAAACTACTGCAAACAGACCTATAACAGATGATCGACAATTCAGAGTTACTGGAACACTGGACCGAGCTTTTCATCGGATATTTAAACGGCACGCTGAACGAGCGCGAGGCGGCCGAATTCGAAGAGCTGACCCGCGACCCGCATTTCGAGGCGCTCCGCGAACAGCTCACGACCAGCGATTACATCGCCGACCGCATGGCCGGATACGATGAATTCGACGCCCACGGGGCTTTCGGACGGTTCCGCTCCGCCGCAGGCCTCGGCAAACCCGCCGGCACACTGCGCCGCTGGGCCGTCGCCGCAACGGGCATCGCCGCGGCTGTCGTCATAGCCGCCGGAATCGCATTCCTCACCCGGCCCCTGCCGACCGAGCGCGAACGCACGCTGCAACTGGCCGACGCCATCTACCCCGCGCCCGACAAGGTGACGCTCACGCTCGCCGACGGCCGCAAACTGCAGCTCGACGAACAGGCCGAGCAGCGGATCGAGGGCGTGGGACGTGTCAGCTACGGCACCGAAGGCGTGAAATACGAAGCCGCCCCTGAAATGGCGGAACAGGCACAGGAGGCTCCGCTGTACAACGAACTGTCGGTCCCCGAGGAGAGCAAATGCCTCGTCACCCTCGAAGACGGCACCCGCGTATGGCTCAACGCCCGCTCGACGCTCCGTTATCCGGTGAAATTCGCCGCCGGCGAACGCCGCGTGGAACTCTCGGGCGAAGGTCTGTTCGACGTCACGCACAACCCCGAGCGTCCGTTCATCGTCGAGGCCGGCAAGGCGACGATGACCGTCCGCGGCACGAAATTCAACGTCCGGGATTTCGACGACGAAAGCATGGCCAGCACCACCCTGCTGCAGGGATGCGTGGAGGTCGGCAATCCGGGCGGCACGGTGACGCTCGCCCCGGGCATGCAGGCCCAGACGCGCGGCGGGGCCGAAGCGCCCACGGTGCGCGAGGTCGACCCCACGGCTTACACCGCCTGGACCGAGGACAAGATCGCCTTCTACAACGCCGACCTGGAGGAGGTCCTCGCCGACATCCGCCGCTGGTACCGCGTGGAGATGCGGGTCAATGTCGATCCCAAAGCGTATGCGCTGACGGGAAAGATTCCGCGCGATTTCTCGCTGGCGCAGGTGATCGACCTGCTGGAGGCGATCACCGACCTGGAGCTGGTGATGCCCGACGAAAACACGCTGATTGTAAACAAGAAACAATAAATAACACCTTAATCCAAACTGTATGATACGAAAAGGCCTATTCCTCGTGTGTGCGCTGCTCATCCCGGCGCTCCTGCTGGCTGCCAAGCCCTCGAAAAGCAAGGGAAAGAACAAGAAAAAAGCAAAAACCGAACAGACGGATTCCACATCCGCCAAAAAGACTTCCGACTACGACAAGCTCTTCAAGGGCAAAAAGTGTCAGACGGTCAAAGGCCTTTTGACCATCCATAAAGTCGACGGCGAGAAGCTCTATTTCGAGCTTCCGATGTCGATCTTCGGCCGCGAGATGCTGCTGGGTTCGACCGTCTCGGAGACCAGCTCCAACGACCACGGCGTGGTCGGCTACAAGTCGAAGACCCCGCTGCACGTGACCTTCGCCAAGGAGGGACACAAGAGCGTGCAGCTCTGTCTGGTCAACGACATCTACAGCGGCGACGGCAAGGATAAAGGTATCGACGCGGCGGTGCGCCGTTCGTCGATCCCGGGCATCTACCGCGCCTTCAAGATCGAGGCTTACAACGCCGATTCGACGGCCGTGGTGATCGACGTGACGAACCTCTTCATGGAGGACAACGACGACCTGACGCCGTTCGACCCGTACAGCACCTACGGTTACAAGCCCTTCTCGCGCACCACGTCGTTCCAGAAATCGAACAGCCACCTGGGCGACATCAAGGCCTTCGAGGACAACGTGACTGTCAAGAGCTACCTGAGCTACACCACCACCGTGACCTACTCGAGCGGCAAGCTCATCGGCAAGGTCGAGGACAAGCGTGCCTTCACGGCCCTCGTCACCCGCACGCTGCTGCTGCTCCCCGAGCAGGAGATGCGTCCGCGTATCGCCGACCCGCGCATGAACGTCTTCGTGACGGGCAAGGCCCGCTTCTCGCCGAACATGAACCGCGGCACGCTGCCCGTCTACTACGCCCGCCACTGGCGCGTGGAGCCCAAGGATGTCGAAGCCTACAAGCGCGGCGAACTGGTCGAGCCGGTGAAGCCCATCGTCTTCTACCTCGACACGAACCTCCCCGAAGCCTGGAAACCCTATGCCCGCGAGGGTATCGAGCAGTGGAACGACGCCTTCGAGAAGATCGGCTTCAAGAACGTCGTCCAGGTCCGCGACTTCCCCACCAAGGAGGAGGACCCCGAATTCGACCCCGACAACCTGAAATACTCCTGCATCCGCTATGCGCCGATCGCATTCCAGAACGCCATGGGCCCCTCGTGGGACGATCCCCGCACGGGTGAGATCATCACGGCTTCGGTGATGGTGTACCACGACATCGTCAAGCTGCTGAACCGCTGGCGCTTCCTGCAGACCGCCGCCGCCGACCCCAACGTCCGCACGATGAACATCCCCGACTCGATCATGGGCAGCGCCATGCGCTACGTCCTCTCGCACGAGGTGGGACACTGCCTGGGCTTCATGCACAACATGTGCTCGTCGTCGGCCATTCCCGTCGACTCGCTCCGCTCGCCCTCGTTCACGCAGAAATACGGCACGACCTACTCGATCATGGACTACGCCCGTTTCAACCACGTGGCACAGCCCGGCGACTACGAGCGCGGCGTGCAGATGATGCCTCCCCGCATGGGTCTCTACGACGAATACGCCGTGAAATGGCTCTACACCTACCTGCCCGACGCCAAGACGCCCGAAGAGGAGCAGCCCTGGCTCGACAACCTGATCCGTTCGCATGCCGACGACCCGATCTACCGCTACGGCAAGCAGCAGATATTCAACACGCTCGACCCCACGTCGCTTTCGGAGGACCTCGGTGACGACCACGTCCGCGCTTCGGAATACGGCATCAAGAACCTCAAGTACATCATGAAGCACCTGAACGAGTGGTACGGCGAGGACGACAACGACCTCACGGCCCGCGAAACGATGTACAAGTACCTGCTCAACCAGTACCTGACCTACATCAACCACGTCTACAACGTCAAGGGCGGCATGATCATGAACGAACGCAAGGCCGGCGACCCGCGTCCCTCCTACTCGTTCGTCGACGGCGACTACCAGCGCCGCGCACAGCAGTTCCTGATCGACCAGCTCCACGACCTCGACTGGCTCGACGATCCCGAGCTGCTCAAGGAGCTGCCCCTCCAGGGCAACCTCTCGGTGCGCGTGCAGCGTATCCTCGTGGCCTGCATCGAGGCCGACAAGGGCAGCTTCGGACGCATGATCGATCCCGCTCCCAATGCCTATACGCAGCTCGAGCACGGCGACGACGCCCTGAAGGGTATCTTCCTGCACACATACCAGGGCAAGACCCTCACCCCGCGCGACTGCAGCAACCAGAACTCCTATGTCGACATGCTGCTGATGATCACGCGCCTGGCGCCCCGGAGCGAAGGTGCGTCGAAAGGCATCGCCGACGACGAGCGCGGCATCGGCTTCGCCCCGCAGCTCGACGAGAACGGCTGGAACATCTCGACCGGCAACGTCTACGCAGAGTTCCTCGGCGAAGGCGACATGATGTCGCGCATGGAGCGCCAGCTGGAAAACGACCTGTTCGGCACCTCCAACACCCCCGAGGAGATCAGCGGCTTCGGCTATTTCCGTTCGCTGACCGAATCGCTCTCGCCGCGCGACGCCATGTACTACGGCCGTCTGATCAAGGTCCGCGACCTGCTGCGCCAGAAGCGCTACACGGGCGACCAGGAGACGCGCAACCACTACGAACTGTTGCTCCACCGCATCGAAGGCGCTTTACAGTAGTTTAACCCCAAACAGCGATTCACATTATGAAACGATATCTGATCTGTCTGCTTTCGCTGCTGCTCCTGTCGGGCGCCTCGACGGCAACTTTCGCCAAGGGCAAGAAATCGAAGAAGAAAGCCCAGACGACGGCCGCCGCACCCGCAAAAAAGCAGAGCGAATACGACAAACTATTTAAAGACAAGCAGGTAAAGACCTCGAAGGGCGGCATCATGACCCTGCACATCGTCGACGACAAACTGTTCGTCGAGCTGCCCCTGAAAATGCTCAACCGCGACATGATGCTCATGTCGTCGGTGGCCGGGATCACCGACCACACCGACAGCTACGTCGGACTCTCGCCGCTGCGCCCGCTGCAGGTCAAGTTCGACACGATCAACCGCACGGTGCTGCTGCGCCGCGACCGCAGCCAGTCGGTCGTGTCGGACAACAGCCAGGACATCCGCCGTGCGCTCGAGCAGAGCAACATGCCGGCAATCCTCGGGTCGTACAAGATCAAGGCCTTCAACGCCGACTCCACGGCCGTCGTGTTCGACATGACCGACCTGTTCACCGGCAACGAAAGCCTGCTGACGGGCATCGACCCCCGCTCGGAAACGAAACTCGTGCTGCGCGGCGTCTCCTTCAACCAGAAGAAGGACCGCTCGATGCTCACCGACGTGGCCGCCTTCGACGACAACGCCACCGTCACCAGCTACATCACCTACGACAGCAAGATCGGCAAGAGCTACAACAAGGTGACCACCGCCAAACTGGTGCGTTCGCTGGCCCTGCTGCCCGAAACGCCGATGCGTCCGCGCCTGGCCGATTTCCGCCTGCCGCTGAACGTGCTGGGCAAGTACAACTACCGCCCGGGCTACAAACTGATGGACCCCGTCTATTTCGCCACCCGCTGGCGGATGGAGCCGTCGGATCAGGCTGCCTATGACCGCGGCGAGGCCGTGGAGCCCAAGGCCCCCGTCACGTTCTACATCGACACGACCTTCACGGCGCAGATGAGCGCCGCCATCACGAAGGGCATCCTCGAATGGAACAAGTGTTTCGAGGCCATCGGCTTCAAAAACGCCATCCGGGTGAAACCGTTCCCCACCCCGCAGGAGGACCCGCAGTTCAGCCCCCAGAATTTCCGCTACAACTGCATCAACTACGTACCTTCGCTCACGGGCGACACCCGCGTCCGCACTTACGTCGATCCCCGCAGCGGCGAAATCCTCCGCACGACGGTCATGGTCTGCCACAACATGGTCTGGGAGATGCCGTTCGAGATCTTCGTCTTCACAGCCCATGCCGATCCCTCGGTACGCCAGCGCTACATGCCCGACAGCACGCTCTTCGAGCATATCAAGAACCATTTCACCTGGCTCACGGGCGTCGACTGCTTCGGCATGTCGTACAACCTGACCTCGTCGGCGGCGTTCCCCTCGGATTCGCTGCGCCACAACGCCGCCTTCACGCAGAAATACGGCACGACCCCCTCGATGCTCGACATCGCCAAGTACAATTTCATTGCGCCGATCGACGCCGTGAAGAAGGGCTTCCGCATCACTCCGGTCGGCGTGGGCGAATACGACTACCACGTCGTGAAATGCCTCTACAAGCCCATTCCCGAAGCCAAAACCTCCGAGGAGGAGCTCAAGGTGGTCGAAAAATGGGTGGACGCCACGGTCGGCAACCCCGTCTATCGCTATGAGAACGCCAAGGACTGCCCCGACTGCGGCGCCAACGACGTGGGCGACAACGACATCAAGAATTTCAAGTATGCACTGGGGAACCTCAGGTACTGCATGGAGAATTTCGACAAATGGATTTCCGACGAAGACGATCCCGAGTACCTCTACCGCAACGGACTCTACAACTACCTCTACCGCCGTTACAAGCAGCTGCTGACGCAGGTGGCCATCACGGCTTACGGCGTGAAGACCTACGAGCGCAAGGCCAACGACCCGGTTCCCAGCTACGAGTTTACGCCGTATGCGGAGCAGAAGGAGGCCCTCGACATCCTCTACGCCAACCGCTACATGCCCGATTGGGTGCAGCGTCCCGAACTGGTGCGCCTGATGGGCATTCAGCGCGAGCGTATCGAGGAGCACAAGGACTATCTCCAGCTGCTGATGACCGCCACGGCGACCCGCCTGTTCATCTACGACGGGCAGGGCAAGACCAGCTTCGACCACGACCGCTACATCCGCTACATGTTCGACAAGCTCTTCGAGAAGACCCGCAAGGGACAGAAGCTCTCCGACGAAGATTTCGCCTACCAGATGAATTTCGCAAAAACGATGATGGCTTCGTCGAAGATCGTCGACCGCAACGCAAAATACCGGAACCGTTCGGCATCGGCCCTCGCCGAGCAAATCGCCAACGATCCGACGGTCTTCGATTTCAGCAACCCCGAGGCGTGCATGAAGGCCGTCGAGGAGATGCCGCTGCTCTACTCGATGAACGACGTGAATTTCGGCCGCGACGAGGTGAGCGCCCAGTACGGAGCGCTGAAATACTGGCCCGTGGTGAACACGCAGTCGACGCGCCAGCTCTATTACGGCATTCTCAAGGAGCTGCGCCAGGTTGTGAAACCCTACATCAACAGCAGCGACCGCCGCACCCGCGAGCACTACCGTTTCATCTACGAGTCGATCAACCGGCTCATCGACTAAGACTTTGAGGAATCCCCGCCTTCGAAGTCCGGAGGCGGGGATTTCAATTTTTACAATTATATAACCCGACAGCGTATGAAGAATTTTTTACCCGAAGATGGTTTTTCCGGCAGACTGATACGGCGGCTGGCCGTACTGCTGGTAATCTGGACCGCGGGATTGGGCGCCGTCCACGCGCAGCAGGCGCAGCAGACGATCGCGGTCAATTTCCGCAACGCCACCGTGCAGCAGGTATTCACCTGGCTGGACAACCACACGCAGTATGACTTCGTCTACAACAATTCGCAGATCGAGTCGCTGCCGCGTGTTTCGATGCAAATGAACAACACCACCGTCGTCGACGTGGTGAAATACTGCCTGCGCAACAGCAGCCTCAGCTACCAGATCCGCGGCAACATGGTCGTCATCCGGCCTTCCGACGAGATCAAGAAGGGCACCGAGGAGGCCGTGCAGTTCTCCGGCGTGGTTTACGACGAGAACGGCCTGCCGCTGGCCGGCGTGAGCGTCGTGCTCAAGCAGGCGAGCCGCGGCGCCGTGACGGGTCCCGACGGCAAATTCGTCCTCAAGGCCCGCCGCACGGACAACATGACCCTTTCGTTCTCGTTCCTGGGCATGAAGAGCCAGACGATCACCGCTTTCAGTAACGGCAAGCAGGCCCTCAAAGAGCTGGACAAGCTCAGCATCCACATGGACCCCGAAGTGAGCGAAATCGGCAACGTCGTGGTCACGGGTATCCTGAACATCGCCCAGAAATCGTTCTCCGGATCGTCGACCACGATCACCGGCGAACAGCTCAAGACCGTGGCGCCCCAGGGCAATGCCCTGAGCGCCATCCAGATTTTCGAACCCTCGTTCCGCATCGCCGAGAACCTCGACATGGGTTCGAACCCCAATGCCCTGCCGCAGATGTACGTCCGCGGACGCTCGGGCATCGGCACGCTCGGCCTCGACGAGAGCCTCACCTCGGAGCATGCGCTCAAAAACGATCCCAACCAGCCGATCTTCATGCTCGACGGCTATGAGGTGTCGATGGAGAAGATCTACGACCTCGACATCGAGCGCATCGAGACCTACACCATCCTGAAGGACGCCGCGGCAACGGCCATGTACGGTTCGCGTGCCGCCAACGGCGTGATCGTCATCACGACCAAGTCCCTGCCCGCCGGACGCCTGAACGTCAGCTACAGCGGCAATTTCACGATCAACGCCCCCGACCTGTCGAGCTACAACCTGATGAACGCCCGCGAGAAGCTCGAAGCCGAACGGCTGGCCGGATTCTACGATACGGACGACCCGAGCCAGATCGCCACGAAGCTCAAGGAGTACAACGGCAAACTGCAGAACATCGAGCGCGGCATCGAGACCGACTGGCTCGCGCTGCCGTTGCGCACGTCGTTCAGCCACAAGCATTCGATCTCCATCGGCGGTGCCTCCGACGCGTTCCGCTACGGACTCGACCTGATGTACGACGACCAGGAAGGCGTGATGAAGGGTCTGAACCGCAAAAAAATGGAGGCGGCACTAACCCTGCAATATCAGTACAAGGGTCTCACTTTCCGCAACCAGATGACCACCACGCTGGTCAATTCGCAGGAGTCAAACTACGGGACCTTCTCGGACTACGTGCGTATGAACCCCTACGACACCTATCTGGATGAAAACGGCAACATCGGCATGAACATGGCGACCTGGCACAGCGGCTCGCCCTACCGCAACCCGATGTACGACTCCACGCTGGGGAGTTTCGACAAGGGCAAACGCCACGAATTCTACGATAACTTCGACGTCCGCTACTACCTCAACAAGAAGATTAATTTCAAGGCCAACATCGCCCTGGGATATATCGTCAGCGACGCGGACCGGTTCACCGATCCCGCCGCCGCCAGGTTCCAGAACACTACAAAAAAAGGCCAGCTGGTAACCTCCCGGCAGAAAGAGTCGAACTACGACATCAATCTGAACGGTTACTACAACGATCAGATCGGCAAACACAACATCAATTTCGTCGCCGGCCTGAACATCCGCGAGACGAAGACCAACTACGAAGGATTCACCTACAGCGGCTTCCCCGAAGGCGGTTTCTCGGCCCCGGGTTATGCCAAGGACGTAGACACGAAGAGCTTTCTCGAAAGCAAGAACCGCCTGTTCGGCGCTCTCGCCGTGCTCAACTACTCGTACAACGACATCATCTTCGCCGACCTTTCGGGACGTATCGACGGCAGTTCGCAGTTCGGCTCGAACAAGCGTTTCGCCCCGTTCTTCTCCAGCGGCCTCGGTGTCAACATCCACAACCTGAAATTCTTCAAGGAACGCACCCCGTGGCTCACCCAGTTCAAACTGCGCGGAAGCTACGGTATGACGGGTAGCGTGTCGTTCCCCTCCTACGCCGCACAGAACAAGTACGAACTGATCACCGACTGGCAGTCCCCGACCGGCGATGCCGTGCAGATCAAGTACCTGGGCAATCCCAACCTGAAATGGCAGCGCACGATGCAGACCAACCTCGGTTTCGAGCTGTCGGTTTTCAAGGGCCTGTTCTATGCCAGCTACAACTACTACATCAAGGACACGCACGATATGCTGGCCGACATGACCATCCCGACCTCCTCGGGCTTTACCTCCTATAAGGAGAATATCGGCCGCATGGATAATCGCGGACACGAAATCAAGATCCAGAGCCGCATCGTCAATACCGAGAACACGATCATCACGCTGCTGTTCAACGGCGCCTCGAACAAAGGCAAGCTCAAGAAGATTTCCAACTCGCTGAAATCCTACAACGACCGCGTGAACGATTTCTATCACAGCGGAGAAGGCGGCAACGACCTGCAGGCCACCCCGCAGCTGCGTTACATCGAGGGCAACTCGCTGACGGGTATCTATGCCATGCGTTCGCTGGGTATCGACCCGGGAACGGGTCAGGAACTGTTCCTGCGCCGGGACGGTTCGACCACCTTCAAGTGGGACCCCGCCGAGAACGTGCTGGTGGGCGACACCGAGCCCACGATGAGCGGTTCGTTCGGCGTGAGCGCCTATTGGAAAGGCTTCTCGCTCGACGCCTACTTCATGTACGAGTGGGGCGGCCAACGTTACAACGACACGCTCCGCACAACCATCGAGATGGCCGACATCCTCAACAGCAACTGCGACCGCCGCGTGCTGAGCGACCGCTGGATCGAAGGCAAGAACATCATCGCCCGCTTCCGCGACATCAAGGACTACAACACCGTGACGCGCCCCACCTCCCGATTCGTTCAGGACTACAACTACCTCAACATGTCGAGCCTCTCGGTAGGTTACGAATTCAAGCGCGACATGATCCGCAAGCTGGGCCTCTACCGCCTCAAGCTGCAGTTCAACTGCCGCGACCTGTTCACCGCCAGCTCGATCCAGGTCGAGCGCGGTCTCTCGTCGCCCTATGCACGGGCGTTCACCCTCTCCGTCAATGCCTCTTTCTAAAACCGCGCGACTATGAAAACGAAAAAGATATACCTCGCAGCACTGCTCCTGGCCGCAACGATGACCACGGCCTGCGAAGAGTGGCTGAAAATAGAACCCCAGTACGAAATCACCGACACCGACCTCTACAAGAACACCGCCGGCTACTACAAAGTCGTCAACGGCCTCTACCGCCAGATGTCGGAGTTCTCACTCTACGGCAAGGAGCTCTCGTGGGGCATGACCGACGTATGGGCACGCTACTACGCCGTCGACCCTGCCAGCGACTACAAGTCCTATCCCCAGATGTACAATCTGGAATACGACGCCAAGGAGGCCGCATCGCTCGCCTCGGCCGCCTGGAGCGCCGGTTACAAGGTCATCGCCCAGGCCAACGACCTGATCGCCAACACCGAGAAAACCGACGCGGAATTCTTCACCTATGACGAGGTCGACCGCAACACGATCCTCGGCGAGGCCTATGCCATCCGCGCCATGATGCATTTCGACCTGATGCGCCTGTTCGGTGCGTCGCTGGAGGTCGATGCCGACGGACGCTACATTCCCTATGTGACGACCTATCCGTCGACGGTCAACCCGCCGATTCCGAACCGGGAGTTTATGGGGAAAGTAATCGCCGACCTGAAGAAAGCGCAGGAGCTGCTCAAGACGTTCGACGTCGAGGTCAACCCCTCCTACGCCACGTCGACAACCTACCGTTTCTTCTCCTCGACCAATCCGGCGCAGGGCAAGTTCTACAACAACCGCGGTACGCGGCTGAACTACTACGCCGTGACGGTGCTGCTGGCCCGCGCCTGCCTCTGGGCCCAGGAGACCGACGACGCATTGACCTACGCCCAGGAGATCATCGACCTGGTGACGGCCGGAACACTCGGCATGGATGAAACGAGCATCTCGACCGATCCGAAGATTTTCCAGGAGCTGCTTTTCGGATTCTACCACGAAAAGCTGGTAGAAACCTACGAGCCTTATATCAATGCAACGGCTTCCCGGCGCCTGACGGTCGACGACCGGACGCTCTTCGAGACTCCGGAAGAAGACCTGCGTTCGAATTTCATCGACAGGAATTTCATGCAGAGGTACAGCTACAGCGTTTCCCAGGAGAAGGACAAAATCATTCCGAACATCCGCATCAGCGAAGCCTATTACATCGCCGCCGAATGTCTTTACAAGACCGACATGGCGACAGCCGCCGCCGACCTAACGGTCGTGCGTACGGCCCGCGGGTATGAGACCGCCCTCTCGGAAACGATGACCGAGGAGGTCTTCTGGGAGACCCTGACCTACGAATACCGCAAGGAGTTCATCGGCGAGGGACAGCTCATCTTCTTCTACAAGCGCACGAACCGCCCGATCACCTTCTCCGAAGGCAATTTCAACCACAACGGCAAACTCGCCCTGCCGATTCCCGACAGCGAAAGCGCGATCTAACAGATGAAACACATGAAAGCAGACACGATGAAAAAAACGACAGCCATACTTGCAGCGGCAGCAGCATTGGTTATGACCGCCTGCAACAAATCGGAGATTCTCGCACCTACCGACCAACGGCACATCTATATCGTTTATCCGGAAGAAGGCAATCAGGTATTCAATTTCTCGTTCGTCTCCACACCCGAGGAGAGTGCACAGATCGCCATTCCGCTCAAATTTGCCGGACGGCCGCTGACCGAGGATCTCGCCTTCGCCGTAAAGGTTGAACCCGGGAATACGGATACAACACTGACAGAGGGAGAGGAGTACGAATTTCCGGAGCTGGTCTTCCACAAGAAGAACGGCTTCGAAGAGACGATCTACATCACCATACACAAGACGGCCCGGATGGAAACCGGCACCTACAGCCTTAAATTCAGCCTCGCATCGAACGAGAATTTCTTCGCCACGCGGACCGGATCGTTAGAGGCCGAACTCCGCGTCACGGCCCTGATCTCGCAGCCTTCGTGGTGGACCAAGCAGGTCTCGGACATCTATCTGGGCGCATACGGCGACGAGAAATTCAAGCTTTTCTCACGAAATGTATTCAACGGCGATTTCGGAGCTTTGGACGATGATGAAAAACGCTACTATGCACTCAAATTCAAGTACTGGCTCGAAGAGAATCCCAGCTACGAAAACGACGTGCGGATCACGGTAGCGATCCAGGGTTAACCATTAAAAGAAACGTATTATGAAAAAATACAGAATACTGTTCCTGACAGCCGTAGCGGCCCTGGCTGCCGGATGTTACGGCGACGACACGAATCTCGACTATAAGACGCTCGACCTCCCGACGATCGAGAATCCGGACAAGGACCCGGCATTGTTCGTCGAGAACTCCACGTACAAAATCCCGATGTCCGACCCGCTGGTGATCACACCGAATGTGGTTTACAAGGACATGAACGACCTTTCGTACCGTTGGATCATCAACGGCAAAGAAGTGGCCGCAACCAAAGACCTCAACTGGATGTGGGATGTGACCGATACCGAACGTGTAGTCGGAGTTTATGAAATCCACCGCAACTCGGCCGGGAGTTCCCAGATTTACTCGTTCAGCGTAGAGCTCGAAAAGCCCTATGCCACAGGCTACAGTGTGCTCGTGGAGCGGGACGGGGAGCTTCAGTACGACTTCATCGAAGAGTACCGGACCGGACTGCAACTTTACCAATACACCTACCATCCGAACGCAGCCGGTCAGCCACTCGCCTTTTCGGGCGACAACCCGCGTCTGCAGGAGTACTGGTCGTGCGAGGGCGGCAATACCGTCATGGGCAAACAGATGTTCCTCGACGAAAACCCGGACAACTGCGTTTCGCTCAACGGCAGCTCCCTCCAGCAGGAGATGAAGCTGTCGCAGGAATTCATCAACGAAGAATTTCCTGACGATTTCCGCATCAGGGACTTCATGCACGGCGGCTTCATCAGCTACCTGATGGCCGACGACGGACGCATTTTCTCGCGCAAGGGCCTGCGCATCTTCTACACGGGCCGCTTTTCGGACCTGCCGCTGCAATACAAAGGCAAGCAGATCAACGGCAAGAAATTCGTCACAGCCAAATACGATCAGGATTACGGCCTCATCTATGAAGAAACCGGAGAGGGAGGACGCTTCCTGCTGGTCAATTTCGATTTCGACACAAGTACGACCTATGACCCGGCCAAAGCGGGACAGATTCTGGAATTCGAAAAGGACGCCAAGCTGAGCGGAATCACCGACTATGAATTCGTCGAAGGGTGGTTCGTTCTGTTGAACAATCCCTTTGCATTTGGCGAACCTTCGAGCATTATGATGCTTTTCCGGGGAAAGGCCGACCCCGGCAAATACTATATCCGTGAAGTTCAGATCGGATTCGACGCCCGTACCGGAGCCATCACGACAAAGGAGGTTTTCAGCGAAATCTACCGGGAACTGCCCGATTTCGGTCCGAACAGCAAAATGGCCGTCTTACAGGTCGACGGTGGCGGCAGTTATTTCAAATCAGACTACATATTCTATACGGCAGCCTCGGACCCGCGCAAGGTGATGAGCCGAGAACGCAAAGGTACCGCCGCACCGTCCGACTTCCACACCTTCGACCAGGAGGTCGTGGCCCTTATAAGCGGCGTATCGAAACGCAACAACTGCATGGTGTTCTTCGCACTTGCCGACGGAACCGTAATGGCATACACCCCCTGGAACGCCAAAGTACTGTCGGGCAAGGCTAATTTCGCCACGTTCGAAGAGGAACGCATCGTCTGCCAATTCGAAACCGGCGGCAAAGTACGTTGGGTCAGCTTCAAATACGGAGGGTTCCAAACTTTCAGTTGATCGGTCTCCGATGTACGAAAAAAGCCGCTTCTTTCGAAGCGGCTTTTTTTATTTCAGACCCGTGAGCAGGGCGAAAAGCGAACCGAAAAGGAAAAAGAATTTGCTGAGCTTGAGCCGCAGCGAGCGGTAACCGCGGTATTTCTGGGTTTTGACCGTGTTGATGCTGATCCCCAGCCGGCGGGCAATCTCGGCGCCCTTGAACCCGGCAATCGAGAGGCGGATGATCCGGCTCTGCTCCGAAGGCAGGGCGTGGATGTCGTTGTAAAGCCGGCGGATAACCTCCTCCCCGACCATTCCGGCAAGTAGTTCGGACTCCTCCTCGGGATCGGTGTGGGGGGGGGAAATCTCATCGCGCACCCGCTGTTCGTGCATACTCCGCAGCAGCGACTCGCGGTTGCTGCGGTCGCGCCGGTAAGCCAGCGAATTGTGGTAGACCGAACGGTAGAGGTAAGCCGCAAGTTCGGGAAGCACCGAAAAAGTCCGGTCCGACTGCCACATCCGCAGCAGCAGTTCCTGAACCAAGTCCTCGGCAAACGAAGCATCGCCGGTCAGCGACGCGGAATAGCCGCAGAGAGCCTTATAGTAACGGGCATAGAGTTCCTCCCAGGCAGCGGGCTCCTTCCCGTTGATCCGGTTCACGAACTCTTCCGATTCCGTTCGGTTTATCTCCATGACAGTTTTTTCCGACTCGTGCAAAATGATTGAAACACTCCGCAAAACCCCTCGAAAAGGAGGTTTCGATGAGGGGTTTGCTTGCAAATATAAGTATTTTACACCATATATATATGCGTTTCGGACATTTTTCTGTACGCTTCGGACAACGTCCTATGTTACATTTTTCAACAAAAATCCGGGCCACGGCGACATTTGTTTCGGATTCCGCCCGACGGCATAATAAATTGTCGCAAAAGGTTGCATTTTAATTATATTTTCCTAAATTTGTATTATCCGAATCACACCGCAAATTTTATGGAAAAACGCGAACTTTTACTCGGAGACGAAGCCCTCGCGCTGGGGGCGCTCCATGCGGGACTGTCGGGCGTCTATGCCTATCCGGGCACACCCTCGACCGAGATCACCGAATATATCCAGGGCCATCCCCTCGCCGCCGCACGCGGCGTGCACCGCACCTGGTCGTCGAACGAAAAGACGGCCATGGAGGAGGCGCTCGGTATGTCGTTCGCCGGCAAGCGGGCGCTGGTCTGCATGAAACACGTAGGCCTGAACGTGGCGGCCGACGCCTTCGTCAATTCGGCGATGACCGGCGCCAACGGCGGACTGGTCGTCACGGTGGCCGACGATCCCTCGATGCATTCGTCGCAGAACGAGCAGGACTCGCGGTTCTACGGGAAATTCGCCCTCGTACCGACGTTCGAGCCCTCGACGCAGCAGGAGGCTTACGACATGGTGCAGGCCGCCTTCGAGCTCTCGGAACGCTTCCGAATCCCGGTGCTGATGCGCCTGACGACCCGCATGGCCCACTCGCGGGCGGTGGTCGAGGTAAGGGAGCCCCGCCCGGAAAACGAACTGCGCATGCCCGCCGAGACCCGCCAGTGGGTGCTCATGCCGGGCAATTCGCGCGTGCGGTACAAAACGCTGCTGGAGGATTACGCCCGGCTGGAGGAAGAGGCCGCCGCAAGCCCGTTCAACACATACACGGAAGGTTCGGACAAACGGCTGGGCATCATCGCCTGCGGCATCGCCCACAATTACGTGCTGGAGAACTACCCCGACGGTTGTCCGCATCCGGTGCTGAAGCTGTCGCAGTATCCGCTGCCGAAGGAGCTCGTGCGGCGCATAGCCGCGGAGTGCCAGGCGCTGCTGGTCGTCGAGGAGGGACAGCCCGTCGTGGAGGAGGCCGTGCGGGGTGTGCTGCCCGGCTCCCTGCCGATTCGGGGCCGCCTGACGGGCGAACTGCCCCGCACCGGGGAACTCACCCCCGACAACGTCCGCGCGGCCCTCGGCATGGCTCCGCACCGGGCTCACGCCGCCAGTGCGGTCGTCGTGCCCCGTCCGCCCGCGCTGTGCCAGGGATGCGGACACCGCGACATGTACACCGCGCTGACCGAGGTGGTCGGCGAATACCCTTCGGGAAAAGTCTTCAGCGACATCGGCTGCTACACGCTGGGATGGCTGGCGCCGTTCCACGCCATCGACACCTGCGTGGACATGGGGGCCTCGATCACCATGGCCAAAGGCGCCGCCGATGCGGGCCAGCATCCCTCGATCGCCGTGATCGGCGACTCGACCTTCACTCATTCGGGCATGACGGGACTGTTGGACGCCGTGAACGAGCGGGCGAACATCACGGTCATCATCTCGGACAACCTCACGACAGGCATGACCGGCGGTCAGGATTCGGCCGGCACGGGGCGTCTGGAGCAGATATGCGCCGGCATCGGCGTCGATCCGGCGCACATCCGCGTGGTGGTGCCCCTGCCCAAAAACCGCGAGGAGCTGAAAGCGATGATCCGGGAAGAAATAGCTTATCCGGGCGTCTCGGTCATCATCCCGCGAAGAGAATGTATCCAGACCGCAAAGCGACACAACGCTGCTAAAAAGTAAAGGCTTATGAAACGCGACATCATACTCTCGGGCGTCGGAGGACAGGGAATCCTCTCCATCGCCACCGTCATCGGACGGGCGGCCCTCGCCGAAGGGCTCCAGCTCAAGCAGGCCGAGGTTCACGGCATGAGCCAGCGCGGCGGCGACGTGCAGTCGAACCTGCGCATCTCCTCGTCGGAGATTCACGCGGACCTTATCCCGCAGGGGCAGGCCGACCTCATCGTTTCGCTCGAACCGATGGAAGCGCTGCGCTACCTGCCGTGGCTGGCATCCGACGGCTGGGTCATCACCAACACGGTCCCGCTGGTCAACATCCCCGACTACCCTGACGCCGAGGCCCTGCGGCGCGAGCTGGAAGCGCTGCCCCATGCGGTGACGCTCGACATCGACGCTCTGGCCCGGGCCGCGGCATCGCCCCGCTCGGCCAACATGGTGCTGCTGGGCGCCGCGGCACCGTTTCTGGACATCGACGCCGCGAAGCTCGAAGCGGGCATCCGCGACATCTTCGCCCGCAAAGGCGACGCGATCGTCGAAATGAACCTCGCGGCGTTCCGCGCCGGATACGACGTGACCCAAAAACAGACGAAATAATGGAGATACCCTTCGACAGGTCCCATCTGCGCTCCGCGCTGGAGCGGATGGACATCGCGGACATCGCGCAGGCCACGATCCGCCAGTCGGGCGACATCGCCCGCATTCTGGAACGCGAAACCGGCGCCGAATTTCTCCACCTGGAGATGGGCGTGCCGGGACTGCCTCCCGAACGGGTGGGCGTCGAGGCCGAATGCGCGGCCCTGCAAACGGGCATCGCATCGCAGTACCCCAGCATGCAGGGCATCCCGGAACTGAAAAAACAAGCCTCGCGGTTCCTCGAAGCCTTCCTCGGCGTGGAGGTCGCCTCCGAAGGGTGCATCCCGACCGTGGGGTCGATGCAGGGCAGTTTCGCCACGTTCCTGATGTGCTCGCAGCTCGATCCCGCCAAACGGAAAATTCTTTTCATCGACCCCGGATTCCCCGTGCAGCGCAGTCAGGTGCGCATCCTCGGCATCCCCGCGGAGTCGTTCGACATCTACGATTTCCGGGCCGAAAAGCTGGGTCCGAAGATCGAAAGCTACCTCGCCGCGGGCGACATAGCAGCCATCGTCTACTCGAATCCGAACAATCCGGCATGGATCTGCCTTACGGAGGAGGAGCTGCGCACGATCGGTGAACTGGCCACGAAATACGACGCCATCGTCATCGAGGACCTCGCCTACCTCTGCATGGATTTCCGCAAACCGCTGGGACGCCCCTTCGAAGCCCCCTATCAGGCGACCGTCGCCCGCTACACCGAGAATTACATCCTGCTGGTCTCGGGTTCGAAGATATTCAGCTACGCCGGACAGCGTATCGCCGTGGCGGCCGTCTCCGAGGCGCTCTGGCACCGCGAATACCCGGCCCTGCGCCAGCGTTACAACATCGGACGGCTGGGCGACGCCTTCGTGCTGGTCTTTCTTTACGCGGCCTCCTCGGGCACGAGCCATTCGGCGCAGTATGCCCTGGCAGCGATGTTCCGCGCGGCGGCCGACGGCGCATTGGATTTCGTGGGCGAAGCCTCGGAATACGCCCGCCGCGCCCGGCTCACCAAAGAGGCGTTCCTCCGCCACGGCTTCCGCATCGTCTACGACAAGGACCAGGACGAAGCCGTCAGCGACGGATTCTTCTACACGGTGGGCTACGGCGGGATGACCAGCGCCGAACTGCTGAGCGAACTGCTGCTGTACGGCATCTGCGCCATCTCGCTCACCTCGACCGGCAGCCGCCAGCACGGCATCCGGGTCTGTGTCTCGCAGCTGAACCGTCCCGAACAGTTCGACCTGCTCGAAGCACGTTTGAAAGCATTTGCCGAAAACCATAAATAGACGAACCCATGCGCTTTACGACTGCCGCGGAGGCGGTAAAACTCATCCGATCCAACGACAGCGTCTACATTCAGGGCAGCACCTCGATTCCCGAGGTGCTCGTGGCCGCAATGGCCGACCGGGGTCCGGAACTCCGGGGCGTGAAGGTCTACTCGGCCTTTGCCGTGGGAGCCTTCGAAGCGCCCTACTGCCGGCCCGAATACCGGGAGTCGTTCCTCGTGAACAGCCTCTTCGTGGCCAACAACATCCGCCGCTGGCTGGCCGACGGCTGCGGACAGTCGATTCCGGCCTTCCTGGGCGAAATCCCCGGACTGTTCCGCGACGGCACGCTGCCCCTCGATTTCGCACTCATCAACGTCTCGCCGCCCGACGCCGAGGGCTACTGCTCGTTCGGCGTCTCGGCCGATCTGGCGGTGTCGGCGGTGGAGTGTGCGAAGACCGTTATCGCGCAGGTCAACAAGGCGATGCCCTACTCCTACGGCGACGCCGTGATCCACTCCTCGCGCTTCGCCGCGGCCGTGGAGGTGGACTCCCCGCTGGTGGAGGTCCCGACAGCCGTGCCCACCGAGACCGAACTCAAAATAGGCAACTACATCGCCGAACTGATTCCCGACGGAGCGACGCTCCAGATCGGCGTCGGCGGCATCCCCAACGCCGTGCTGGGGGCGCTCCGCGACCACAAGCACCTGGGACTGCACACCGAGGCGATGACCGACGGCGTGCTGCCGCTGCTGGAGAGCGGCGTGATCGACAATTCGCAGAAAGCGGTGATGCCCGGCGTGACGGTGGCGTCGCTGGCCCTGGGCTCGCGCCGGCTGTACGACTATATGGACTACCGCAAGGATTTGGTGATGAAGGACGTGGCGTGGACCAACGATCCGTTCCGCATCCGGCAGAACCCGAAAGTCATGGCCATCAACTCGGCCGTGGAGGTGGACCTCACGGGTCAGGTGTGCGCCGATTCAGTCGGCGAGCGCATCATCTCAGGCGTGGGCGGCCAGCACGATTTCATGTACGGCGGGGCGCTCTCGGAAGGGGGCAAGACCTTTATCGCCATCCCTTCGGCCACGCCTAAAGGCGAGTCGAAGATCAAAGCGCTGCTGACACCCGGTGCGGGCGTCGTGACGACGCGCCACATGGTCCAGCACATCGTCACCGAATACGGCGTGGCGCACCTGCGGGGCCGGAACCTCGCCGAGCGGGCTCGGGCGCTGATCGCCGTGGCCCACCCTGCGGTCCGCGAAGAGCTGGAACGCGCCGCTGCGGAGCGCTTCGGCTACTCATTCCTGCGGCTCAAACCGTAATCCCGTCCCGGCCCCGAGAGGCCGGGATTTTTAACCATTTTCACCAAGGTCACGGGTTACACCTTGCCGCGCAACGGCACAAAGCTCCTCCCCGAGGGCCGTTTAAGAAACAGCTCTTAGAAGGCGGCAGCGGAGAATTGCTTTTAACTGCAAATACCGGACATCGCCTCTATAAACCGGCTCTTAGCCGGATGGGGTCAGATTTGTAAACGACGCCACGGGCGGCAAATACGACCTCCGGGAGCATGGAGAGATACAGTTTATAGCACGATGAATATGTATAGGAAATACCTCTTTTTCGACCTCGACGGCACGCTGACCGACCCGATGCAGGGCATCACCCGCTCGGTGCAGTACGCCCTGCGTCATTTCGGCATCGACGAACCCGACCTGCGGAAACTCTGCCCCTTTATCGGGCCGCCGCTCGCGGATTCGTTCCGCGAACGCTACGGCATGAGCCCTGCCGACGCAGAGACCGCCGTCGCCAAATACCGCGAATATTACGCCCCGAAGGGCATCTTCGAAAACGAAATCTACCCGGGGATTCCCGAACTGCTGGCCACAACGTCCGCCGCCGGGTGCGTAAACGTGATGGCCACCTCGAAGCCCACGCCGTTCGCCGAACAGATCGCCGCACATTTCGGCTTTGCGCAATATTTCACCCTCGTCAGCGGCAGCACCTTCGACGGGAGGCGCACGACCAAGGCCGACGTGATCCGCTACGCTCTCGATACGTTGGAAATCGCCCCGCAGGAGGCTGTGATGATCGGCGACCGCCGTTACGACATCGAGGGAGCCGCCGAAACGGGCCTCGCCTCGATCGCCGTCGGCTGGGGATACGCCTCGCCGGGCGAACTGGAAGCCGCCCGTCCCGACCGCTTCGCCCCCGATGTCGAAACACTCCGCCGATTATTGACGGGACAGCCCTCCGGAGGCATTTACGATCTGTAAGTTCCCTCTTATCGGGGGGGGGTAATATTTTATTGATTTTCGATAAAAATAAGTTGTTTTTCACGATTTCTTTATTACCTTTGCCGTCAAGTGCGTAACAGACCGTTACCCGCCAACCCTCACTCGACTGCTAACGGACAATGATTAAGCTGGAAAACATCAACAAAACCTATAACAACGGTTCGCCGCTTCATGTGCTGAAGGGCATCGACCTCGAGGTCGGCAAGGGCGAACTGGTGTCGATCATGGGAGCCTCGGGATCGGGGAAATCGACCCTGCTGAATATCCTCGGCATCCTCGACGACTACGACAGCGGCAGTTACTACCTCGCGGGACGCCTGATCAAGGACCTCAACGAGACGCAGGCCGCCGCCGCACGCAACCGAATGATCGGCTACATCTTCCAGTCGTTCAACCTTATCAACTATAAAAATGCCGTCGAGAACGTCGCCCTGCCGCTCTACTACCAGGGCGTCGCACGCCGCCGGCGCAATGCGCAGGCGCTGGAATACCTCGACATGCTGGGCCTGCGGGATTGGGCCACGCACATGCCCAACGAAATGTCGGGCGGCCAGAAACAGCGCGTGGCAATCGCCCGGGCGCTGATCAACCAGCCCGAAATCATCCTCGCCGACGAACCCACGGGCGCCCTGGACAGCGTGACCTCGCAGGAGGTGATGAACCTGCTGCGCCGGGTCAATGCCGACATGGGCATGACCATCATCTGCGTCACCCACGAACAGTCTATCGCCGACCAGACCGACAAAATCATCCGTCTCAGGGACGGCGTCATCAGCAGCATCGACCAAACGGGCCTCGGAAAACGATGAGGGAACTGCTGCTGGAGATCTGGACCTCGGTGCGGCGCAACAAGCTGCGCACGTTCCTCACGGGCTTTTCGGTCGCGTGGGGTATCTTCATGCTGGTCATCCTGTTAGGCTCGGGAAACGGACTGAAGAACGGCGTGCTGGCCAACTTCGACGACTACGCCACCAATTCCATCGACCTCTACGGCGGCGAGACCTCCAAACCGTGGATGGGCTACGAGAAGGGCCGCCGCATCCGGATGCGGAACAGCGACCTGGAGATTCTCAAACGGGAGTTTCCCGAAATCGAGGAAATATCGGCCAACAAATGGCTCGACGGCAAGAAAGCCACTTACGGCAATGAATTCACCCAGGTCTGGCTGCGGGGATCGCTCCCGAAGGTGCAGCAGATGGAGGGCATCAAACTCTCGGCCGGGCGTTACATCAACGACGCCGACGTGGAGAACTACCGCAAGGTCATCGTCATCGACGAACCGATGCGGCGCATCCTCTTCAAGGGCGCCGATCCGGTGGGCAGGCAAATCAAGGTCGGCGGGCTCGTCTTCACGGTCATCGGCATCATGAAGGGCGACGCCCAGCGCAACAACTCCTCGTGTACGATTCCCCTCACCACCGGGCAGCTGATCTACACGGCCAACAACCCCGAAATCAACAACGCCATCCTCACGCTGCGGGGCATCGACACCGACGAACAGATGGAGGATTTCGAGAAACGCCTCCTGAGCCGCCTCTCCACCGAACACCATTTCGCGCCGGACGACCGGAGCGCCATCTGGATCGACAACACGATGGAGATGTACAAGAACATGATGGTCGTATTCGGGGGTATCAACCTCTTCGTCTGGATCATCGGACTGGGGACGCTGCTGGCGGGCATCGTCGGCGTGAGCAACATCATGCTCGTGACCGTCACCGAACGCACCGCCGAATTCGGCATCCGCAAGGCCCTCGGGGCGCGGCCGTCGTCGATCATCCGTCTGATTCTCACCGAATCGGTGCTGATCACCGCGGCGTTCGGCTATCTGGGCATGGTGCTGGGCGTGGCCGTGATGGAGGCGGTCAACTATGCGCTCAACCAAGCCCCGGCCCAGCAGACCGAAGGCGGCATGAACTCGGTGTTCCTCGACCCGACGCTCGACCTGGGCGTGGCCGTGAGCGCCACGGTGGTGCTCGTCGTCGCGGGACTCATCGCCGGATACATCCCCGCCTACCGCGCGGCACAGCTGAAAACGATCGACGCATTGCGTTACAACAAATAAAGCCATGTCCTTTTTCGACACAGACCGCTGGAACGAAATCTGGCAGACCATCGCCCGGAACCGCAAGCGCAGCATCATGACCGCGCTGGGGGTCTTCTGGGGCATCTTCATGCTGACGGTGATGCTGGGCGCGGGGATGGGGCTGGGACGCCTGTTCCGGGCGCAGCTGGGCGATATGTCGACCAATACGCTGCTCATGCAGACCCAGCAGACCGGCATCCCCTACAAGGGTATGCCCAAAAACCGCTGGTGGGGAATGCACAACGAGGATGTGACGACCGTGCGGAAACTCCCCGAGGTGCAGTATGCTTCGGCCGTCTTCTGGGGCAACGAGGTACACGCCAGCCGCCACGAGCACAAGGGCGACTACACGCTGATGGGCTATATGCCCGACTACCAGAAGATCAACCCGCAGAAAATCCTCTACGGACGCTTTATCAACGAGGTGGACATGGTGCAGAAACGCAAGTCCTGCGTCATCGGCACCCAGATTTACAAAGACCTTTTTCCCGGCGGGCAGGACCCCACGGGCCAGATCATCAAACTGAGCAACACCTATTTCCGGGTGGTCGGCGTGCTGCGCAAGCAGAGCACCGCCATGTCGTTCAGCGACGTGGAGCGCACGATCGTGGTGCCCATATCGCTGGCGCAGCAGATGTACGGACGCGGCAACAACATCCACATGCTCGCCGTGGCGGGCCGTGACGACGTGCCGAGCAAAGCGGTCGACAAGGCGTGCCGGGAGGCGGTCTTCGCCCGTCACATCATCTCCCCGGACGACGAAAAGGCCATGTGGACCATGGCCACGGCCGAGATTTTCGAAAAGGTGATGGGGCTCTTCCGCGGCATCGCGCTGCTGACCTGGATCGTGGGTCTCGGGACGCTGCTGGCGGGCATCGTCGGCGTGAGCAACATCATGCTGGTGCTCGTGAAGGAGCGCACGCAGGAGATCGGCATCCGACGCGCACTGGGCGCCCCGCCCCGGGCCATCATCGGGCAGATACTCTCGGAGAGCTTCATACTCACCTTCATCGCAGGGGTGCTGGGGCTCACGGCGGCCGTGGGCGTGCTCTCGGTGTTCGACTCGCTCTATTACCAGGCCGTCACCGTGGCGCAGGACGGGTTCGAAATCTCGTGGATGATCTCGTTCGGCACGGGAATCCTCGCCCTTGCAATCCTCGTGGCGGGAAGCCTGCTGGCGGGAGTCATTCCCGCGACCCGCGCCCTGAGGATCAAGGCCGTGGACGCCATACGCGAAGAATAAAAACAAACAACAATACACAGCCCTATGAAAAAGTTTCTGAAGATTTTTGCCGGAGTGCTCTTCGCAGCGCTCTTACTGGGAACCTTCTGGTTCCTGTGGCAGAAAACCCGTCCGGTGAAGGTCGTCTACACGATCGTACAGCCCAAGCTGGACACGCTCAAACAGTTCGTGGTGGCCACGGGCAAGGTCGAACCGCGCGACGAAGTGATGATCAAACCCCAGATTTCGGGCATCATCTCCGACGTCTACAAGGAGGCCGGACAGTCGGTGCGCAAAGGCGAGGTAATCGCCACGGTGAAGGTAGTTCCCGAAATGGGCCAGCTTTCGGGCGCCGAATCGCGCGTGTCGGTGGCCGAGATTTCGCTGGCGCAGACCCGCCGCGAACACGACCGCACGACGGCCCTGCACGCAAAGGGCGTCGTCTCGGACGAGGAGGCCGAGCAGAGCCGCATGGCGCTTGACAAGGCCGTGGAGGAGCTGCAAAATGCCAAAGAGAACCTCGAGATCGTGAAGGACGGCATTTCGAGCCGGTTCAAGGAGCTGAGCAATACGCAGATCCGATCGACAATCGACGGCATGATCCTCGACGTGCCGATCAAGGTCGGCAACTCGGTGATCCAGGCCAACACGTTCAACGACGGCACGACGATCGCCACGGTGGCCGATATGTCGAACATGCTTTTCCGGGGCAACGTCGACGAGACCGATGTGGGCAAGCTCCACGAGGGAATGCCCGTGCAGCTCACCATCGGCGCCCTGCAGAACGTCGAACTGGAGGCCCTGCTGGAGTACGTCTCGCCAAAGGCTACCGAAGACAACGGGGTGGTCCTCTTCGAGGTCAAGGCCGCGGTGACGGTGCCTTCCGAGGTCTTCGTGCGGGCAGGTTACAGCGCCAACGCCAGCGTGGTGATCGAGAACCGCGAAGGGGTGCTGACCCTCCCGGAGAGCACCGTGGAGTTCGAGGACAGCAAGAGCTATGTCTACGTGCTGACCAGCGCCGAGGGAGCCGAGGAGCAGACCTTCGACAAACGCGAGGTGCAGATCGGACTCTCGGACGGCCTGAACATCGAGATCAGGGAGGGCGTGACCGCCGGGGACAGAATTCGCGGCGTCAAGGAAGATAAAAAGAAAAAGTAACTGCAAAACCCCCGCATGATGAAAACCGGCATCTTACTCGCGGCCCTGTTCGCCGCCACAGCGGCTTGTGCGCAGGGCGCGGCTCCGGAGGACTCCGGGCACGCTCCGGCGGCAGGCAGCCCCTGGTCGCTCGACGACTGCATCGGTTATGCCCAGCGCAACAACATCGACGTCCAGCGGCGTTCGCTGCAGGTCGAGAAAAACGAAGTGGAACTCTCGACAGCCAGATACAGCCGCCTACCCGACCTGAACGCTTCGGTCGGCGCCGACGCCTCGTTCGGCCGCGTGCTGTCGAGCGACAACACCTACCAGACGAAGAACCAGACCTCGGGATCGCTCAACGTCTCGGCCTCCGTACCCTTGTTTCAGGGCATGCGCATCAACCACCAGGTCAAGGCCGGAAAACTGGATCTCGCGGCAGCCGTACAGGACCTGGAACGGGCCCGCGAGGACGTGGCGATCAACGTCATGACGCTCTATCTGGAGGTGCTCTACAACAAGGAGATGGTCGGCGTGGCCGAACGCCAGCTGACGCTGAGCACGCAGCAGGCCGAGCGGAGCCGGGCGCTGGCCGCCGCAGGCAAACAGCCCGAATCGGCCGTTTACGAGAGCGACGCCCTCGTGGCCGGCAACCGCATGACCCTCACGCAGGCCCGCAACGACCTGCAGCTGGCGCTGCTCAACCTGAGCCAGGCCCTCAACCGCGAGAGCGCCGCCGGCTTCGACATCGTCGATCCTGCGCTCGACAGCGTGGGCCTCGCCGCACTCCACCGCCTCGGTTCAGCCGACGACGTCTACGCCTATGCCGCCGAAAACCGTCCGCACATCAAAGCGGAACAGCTGCGGCTGGAAAGTTCGGAACATTCGGTGGCAATCGCCCGCTCGTCACTCTACCCTTCGCTGTCGCTCTCGGGCGGATACGGCACGGGGGTTTACAGCGCCGACAAGGACAAGTTCTGGGCCCAGATGCGCCACAACAGCCGCGAATATGTGGGGCTCTCGCTCAACGTCCCGATTTTCAACCGCCGGGCCACGCGCAACGGCATCCGCACGGCGCAGATCGCCGTGCGCAGCCAGCAGCTGGCCATCACCGAAGCCGAGCGCGAGCTGCGCAAACTGATCGAGCAGGCGTGGTACAACGCCGACGCCTCCTACGCCAAATACCGCTCCGCCGAAGCCGCATCGGCGTCGGCACGGGTAGCCTTCGCCTACGAGGAGCGGAAAGCCGAGGCGGGGCGTTCGACGGTGTTCGATTTCAACGACGCCAAGACGCGCCTGGAGAAGGCCGAAGCCGAGGCCGTGCAGGCCAAATACGAGTTCGTATTCCGTTCGAAGATTCTCGATTTCTACCGCGGGAAGCCGCTGCGGCTCTGAAAAGACCGGCTCCGGATAAACAAATTCAAACAAATAGGGCGGCCTGAAACGGTCGCCCTATTGCTGCCCGGGACATCAGTCCCAACAAAACCCCGGACAGCTTCCGGTAGTGAATCCCGGACCTCCTCCGGCAGGAAGGCCCTTCGTGCGTCACTGAAATCTGTGTTTATCCCAGCGGTACAAAGGTAAAATAAATTATTTTAGCCACAAACAAACGGACGTTTTTGTTTCAATGCTCGACTGAATTGTTATAATATAAGAAGGCAAATAATACCCCCGGCCGCATTCGGAATGCTTTTCGTTCGGCAAAAAAGCGGCAATCCGGAAAATTTGCCCTACTTTTGCAGCGATTTCAACGGCAAAAAGATGGAATGGCTTAAAGAATTACTCGTCGAGCACTCGGCCCTGCAGGCCGTCGTGGTGATTTCACTCATCTCGACAATCGGCATCGGGCTGGGCAAAATCCGCTTCTTCGGCATCTCGCTCGGCACGGCCTTCATCTTCTTCGTGGGAATCATGGCCGGGCATTTCGGGCTGTCGCTCGACCCGGCGATGCTGACCTACGCCGAAAGCTTCGGACTGGAGATCTTCGTCTACGCCCTCGGCCTGCAGGTGGGACCGGGTTTTTTCAGCTCGATGCGCATCGACGGACTGCGGCTGATGTCGCCGGCCATTGCCGTCGTGCTGTTAGGCACGGCGCTGGCCGTGGGACTGAGCTACGCCTTCGGGGTCTCGATGTCCGACATGTCGGGCATCCTCTGCGGCGCGACGACCAACACCCCGGCGCTGGGAGCCGCCCAGCAGGCCCTCCAGCAAATGGGCATGGACGCCAACGGCGCCGCGCTGAGCTGCGCCGTGGCCTACCCGCTGGGCGTCGTGGGCGTGATTCTGGCCATGGTCTTCCTGCGCAAACTCTTCGTGCGGCCCTCCGACCTGCCGGGCCCCGACGCCGAACACCACAAAAACGTCTTCATCGCCAGCTACCGCCTCACCAACCCCGCCGTCTTCGGCAAAAGCGTACACGAAATCGCGGCACACAGCCACCACCATTTTGTCATCTCACGGCTGTGGCGCGACGGGCGGGTTTCGATTCCCACGTCGGACATGACGCTCGGCGAAGGCGACGTGATTCTGGTCATCACCACCCCCGGCGATGCCGACGCCCTGCGGCTGATTTTCGGCGAACAGGAGAAAAAGGACTGGAACAAGGAGAACATCGACTGGAACGCCGTGGACCGCCAGCTCATTTCGCAGCGCATCCTGGTGACGCGCCCCGAGATCAACGGCAAGAAACTCTCGCAGCTGCGCCTGCGCAACAACTACGGCATCAACATCAGCCGCGTCTACCGTTCGGGGGTGCAACTGCTGGCGACGCCCGACCTGCGGCTCCAGATGGGCGACCGCCTGACGGTGGTGGGCGAAGCGCAGGCAATCCGCAATGTCGAAAAGATTCTCGGCAACGCCGTGAAGAGCCTCAACGAACCCAATCTCGTGGCGGTTTTCATCGGCCTGATCCTCGGCCTGACGCTCGGAAGCATCCCCATTGCGATTCCCGGCATCTCGATTCCCGTGAAGCTGGGCCTCGCGGGCGGCCCGATTATCGTCGGCATCCTCATCGGCACGTTCGGCCCCCGGCTCCACATGATCACCTACACCACGCAGAGCGCCAACCTGATGCTCCGCGCCCTGGGGCTCTCGATGTACCTCGCCTGCCTCGGACTCGATGCCGGAGCGCATTTCTTCGAGACCGTCATGCGGCCCGAAGGGGCGCTGTGGATCGCCATCGGCTTCGTGCTGACCTTCGTGCCGGTGGTGCTGGTGGGACTGTTCGCCCTCCGGGCGCTGAAGGTCGATTTCGGCTCGGTGTCGGGACTGCTGTGCGGCAGCATGGCCAACCCCATGGCCCTCAACTATGCCAACGACACCATCGAAGGCGACAACCCCTCGGTCTCCTACGCCACGGTCTACCCCGTCTGCATGTTCCTGCGCGTGATCATCATTCAGGTGATGCTGATGCTGGTGCTTTAGCGTCCTGCGGGGCAGGAGGAGCGTTCTGCGGGACAGGCGGCACATCCGCCGCGGCCTGAGGCCCCGGACCGCGCAGCGACGCGATGTCCTCGCCCGAAGGATTCTGGAAGACCCGCAGTCCGAATTCCGGAATCACGGCCAGCACATGGTCGAACACATCCGACTGAATCCCCTCGTAATCCACCCACACGACCGTATCGGTAAAGAAATAGAGTTGCATCGGAAGCCCCGTTTCCGTGGGCTGCAGCTGGCGCACCATCAGCGTCATGTTCCGGTTCACCGGCACCTCGTTCTGCAGGTAGCGCACCAGGTAGGCGCGAAAAACCCCGAGGTTGGTCTGGTGGAGTCCGTTGACCCGCCGTTCGCCGGACTGGATGCCGTGGGCGGCGTTGTATTCCTCGATGCGCTGCTCGGTCTGGTCCACATAGTCGCGGATGAGGTCGATGGTGCGGTAGTGGTCCAGCATCTCGGGCGTGCAGAACCGCACGCTGGTCATGTCGATCGATACCGAGCGCATCACGCGGCGGCCTCCCGAGAGCTGCATGGCGTGCCAGTTCGTGAAGGAATCGGTCGTCAGCAGGTAGGGCGGCAGCATGACGATCGTATTGTCCCAGTTGCGGATTTTGACCGTCGTGAGCGACACCTCCTCGACATTGCCGTCAGCCCCGTACTTCGGGACCGAAATCCAGTCCCCGACCTTGAGCATATCGTTGGCCGCCAGCTGGATGCCCGAAACGAACCCCAGGATGCTGTCACGGAAAATCAGCATCAGCACGGCCGCCGAGGCGCCCAGCCCCGTCAGCAAGATGGCGGGCGACTTGTCGAGCAGAATCGAGACAATCAGGATGGCGCAAATCAGCGCCGCGATGCCCTGCCCCGTCTGCCGCAGTCCCTTGATGGGTTTGTTCTGCCACGCGGGGCGCGATGCGGCAATGCGGAAGGCGGCGTAAAGCAGCGCATTGACGAAACGGAAAACCGTGATGACGATATAGACCTGCATGAGCCGCATCACGACGACGCGCTCAGGGGATTTCTCCTCGAAAACGACCGGCAGGAGCGCCGCCAGCAGGATGGCGCTCAGGATATGGCACATGCAGTTGAGGACCGGAACGCTGAAGAGCGTGTCGTCCCATTTGACCCGGGTGCGTGTGACGAGTTTGCGCACGCCGCGGACGATTCCCCACCGCAGCAGCAGATCGAAGACCACGGCGGCCAGCAGGACCAGCGCGAAGGCCACCCAGCGGTCCCAGCCGTCATCGGCGGCCGATGTCGCCCCCAGCCACTCCAGGAGGGCGTCGGTCCAACGTTTCAGGTGTGTTTGCATACCCCCGCCCCTATCAATTTTCGGGCCTTAAGCGGAGCTGCGACCGAAAACCCGGAAACAACGCCGGTACGGACAACGGATTATCCGAAAATCAGCCCGACCTCGCCCTCGAAATTGGGCGTGAAAGTCCCGTTGCCGAGGTTTTCGCGGATCTCCTGCGGAGACCAGAAACGCCCGCCGTCCAGTTCGTCGCTCGGACGGACCGGGCCGTCGCAGACCGCGCGGTAGACATGGACCAGCTCGCGTTCGCGCTCCGAGCGGAATTCGTAGACGGCGACCGCCTCGGGCGTGAATTCCGTGATGCCCAGCTCCTCGCGGACCTCGCGCCGCAGGGCTTCGGCAATCGTCTCACCGTAGTCCACATGGCCGCCCACGGCGGTGTCCCACCGCCCGGGCTGGATGTCCTTCCACGCGGGGCGTTTCTGCAGGTAGAGCTCACCGCACGAATTGAAGACGTGGAGGTGCACCACCGGATGCAGCAGCATCGACCCGCCGTGGCACTCGCCGCGCGTGGCTTTGCCAATGACCGTTCCCGAAGGATCGACCACGGGAAAAATCTCTTCGTTGTTATCGCAATTCATGTCGGGGATATTTGCGGATATAGATCATAACGGCCGTCATGCCCAGCAGCACGAAAGCAGCGCCGGGCAGCGCCGTGTATTCATAGCCCAGTTTGTGCTCGATCGGCAGGCCGCCGACATAGGCGCCCAGGGCGTTGCCCAGGTTGAAGGCCACCTGCACGAGGGCCGCACCCAGCATCTCGCCGCCGCGCGAATTTTCGAGAATCAGCAGCTGCTGGGGCGACGACACGCAAAAGAGGCTGGCGGTCGTCAGGCACATCAGCGCCACCGAGAGGTAAGGGATATGCGCCCCGAAGAAGATGCCGACGAGCGCCAGACACGCCACGCCGAGCGTGAAACGCACAACCTTCTCGGGCGTGAACCGGTCGGCATAGTGGCCGCCGACGATGTTGCCGGCGAACATGCCGAAGCCGGCGAGCATGATGATGAGAGTCAGGTCGTCGGGCCGGAATCCGGAGGTATGGAGCATCAGCGGACTGACGTAACTGTACCAGCAGAAAATGCCGCCGTTGCCGAGCATCACCGAGACCAGCACCAGCCACGGAGCGGCGCTTTTCAGGAACCGGAACTGCCCTTTCAGCCCGGTGTCGGGCAGAGCCGGCAGGGCCGGAACCCAGAGTTTCACGAGCAGCATGGCCACGGCGCCCCACACGGCGACGATGCCGAAGGTGGCACGCCACGTCACGGCGCCGCTGATGTAGGTCCCCAGCGGCACGCCGAACAGATTGGCGACGGTCATGCCGACGACCATGATCGACACGGCTTCGGCCCGCTTGCCCTTGTCGGCGACACGCTCGGCGACGATCGATCCCACGCCGAAAAAAGCCCCGTGGGGAAGCCCTGAAACGAATCGCATGGCTATCAGGGTCCAGTAGTTCGGCGAAAGCGCCGCGCAGGCGTTGCCGAGGATAATCAGGCCCGTGAGAGCCAGCAGGATGTGTTTCAGCGGCCGCGTGCGGGCCACCAGCACCGTGAGGGGCGCTCCGAAGCAGACGCCCAGCGCATAGGCGGAGATCAGATGCCCCGCTTCGGGGATCGAGACGCCGAGACTGCGGGCGATGTCGGGCAGGATGCCCATCATCACGAACTCCGCCATCCCGAGCGCCAGCGTCCCGAATGCCAGGGCTATCAGGCTTTTTTTCATAAGAATCCTGTTACATAAATCGACCGGGCGCACGTTTCCCCAGGCCGTTGTTCGTCGCTTTCAGCGCCGTTTACAAGTCTGCCCACCCCTATCCCACTTATCGCATGCGACCGGAATGCGGGTAGAACATTCGCCCGAAACCTACTTTCTAACCGGCTGCAAAAATAGCACAAAAAAGGTGAAAAGTTTTCGCGACTTTTCACCTTTTTCAATTTTTCAGAGCTCGGGTCCCGATTCTCTTGGCTGGCCGACTTCGAAACCCAGCGCCCGCATCCACTCCACGGTGGCGGCGTCGACCTGTTCGTTGCGGTCCGCCCAGCGCCGCTCCTCGATCAGCCGCTTCTTGTGCTCTTCGAGCGCCTTGAGCAACGGGAAATCCGGATGAGGCAGCTGCGATTTGACCTCGCGCTGCGAAGGACGTATCGTGCGGTCGAAAACATCGGCCTGCGTCGGACGCCGTGCCCCCTCCCACTTGAAGCCCTTGAGGAAAAGTTCCTGATCGGGCGGAATCTTGTCCATCGGATAGATGTTCCAGTCGGGGTCCTTGCGGTAGACGATCGTTATGACCTGTTTGTCCTCGATGTAGAACGAGCAGTCGCCGCTCTCGATGACGCCGACTCCCGTGATCTGGGGCGGTTCGCCGTCCTGCATGTAGTAGATTGTCTGGGCATTGCCGTTCACGTCGTTGCGGTAGATCGCGTTGTCGCGGAAATAAGCGGTCATCTGCTTGCCCGCCACCTGGTTGTAATGGAGCGTGTCCAGCTCGGAGACCATCATGGGGCTGCCGACGAACTCGGCCCGCGTGATCTGCTGGTTCTCGGTGAAAATGTCCATCACGTCGGAGGTGATTTGGTTGGACTGGTTCCACAGCACGGGATCGATGTACATGTGGATCGTCGAGTCGGTACTGATGGCCGTCATCGAGTCGCAGACGGCCTGGAAATCCGAGCGGTAAATGCGCACGTCACGGAATCCTTTCAGCAGGCGGTAGACCGAGTCGGCAGGTGCGGCCAGCGAATCGACCGAATCGGCCGGAATGGCCATCGCAAGCGTGTCGGCAGCCAGCGAATCGGCCATCCGCAGCAGCAGCGAATCCATCTCCCGGGTATTGAGGTCGATCAGCGAGTCGATCTCGCGCAGCGCAGCGGAGTCGATCAGCAGCGGCTTGCCTTTGCGGGCCGCACGGGCACGACGGGCACGCAGTTTCGATTCGGCCTTGAGTTTGCGGGCCGCAAGGCGCCGCTCCTCCCGCTCCTTCTGGACCAGCAGTTTGGCCGTGACCTTCTCCTGCCGTTTGGCGGCGATCTGTTCCAGCTTCTCCTTCCGGGCTTTCGCCGCCGCGGCTTTCAGGGCGGCTTTGGCTTTGAGTTCCTGCTCCTTGAGGTAGGCCTTCCGGGCGTCGCCGACCAGCGTGTCGAGGGGATTGATAGCCGGAACGGCCAGCGAATCGGTCCCCCGCAGCGAATCGGGAAGAATCGGATGTCCCAGCGAGTCGATCATCCGGGAGCGCTCCACGGAATCGGCCCCGGAGGGCGTCACCGTGCGTCCGAGCGAGTCCGTCACCGGCCGGCGGACCGGCAGGGAATCGGCCCTTTCGACGGGCATTCCGCCGACGGAATCGGGCTTCAGAAGCGCCAGCGAATCGGCCTTCGCGGCCTCGGCAGCCCGGCGCAGGGCATTTTCGTTGATCGTGAAGAGGAACATCGAGTCGGCCCGCATAAAGAGCGAATCGCCCTGCGAAAGATCATAGCTCACCACGGCCGGCCGCCGCGTAAGGATCGCATTGCCCGGCTCCTTCCAGTATTCGCCGTAGTCGCCGAAAGCGAGCACCTTGTGTTCGGTATCGTCCAACTGAAGGTCGTGCCGCAGGATCACATGGTCCTTGGCGCGGTAGAAATCGAGGCTGTCGCTCCAGATCTCCTGCTTTTCGGTCAGGATATAACCGTTGTGCGTGACGATATAGAGCGTGTCGAGCTTGTCGTAGGAGCCCCGGTCGGCATAGAGGTAGTCGCCGTCGCTGCTCCAGATATTGGTGCGCTCGAAGAAAAAGGCATTGTCCGTGGCCATGTTGTAGACCACCGAGTCGCCCTTGAGCTCGTACTCGTCGTTGCGCATCTCCACGCGGTCGACGGCGATCAACTCCTTCGTATCGGCATAGTAATAGCCCCGGACGGATTCGAGCAGGTTCTCGCGGTTCAGCATCACGCCGCCGTTGTCGAACTGCCCGACATTGCTCTTGGTGTTGAAGAGGAATTTATAGGTGTAGAGCGTGGCGTCGCCGTCCACCACCTTGACGATGTCCGAATAGACCCGCGCCTCGTTCACATTGCCGTCGTACTCGGCCCGGTCGCCGTAGATATAGGTCGTGTTCTTGTTGATGAGCACATGGCCGAAGAACTCGATGCGCATGTCCGAATAGCGGACGGCCGAGTCGCAGGTGATGACGGCTCCGTTGTGCTGTGCGGCGAAATTGCCCACCAGAAAGACCACCGAATCGCCCGGGGCGATGGGGCCCATCAGGTCCGACTTGAGGTCGATGAGCTTCTTCTCGCCCTCCTCGGGCGCGGGAGCCTGCATGACACTGCGTGCCGAAAGCACGCCGGCCGCAGCCAGCGCCACAGCGGCTATGGACACGAGCCTGCGCACGGCCTATTTCACCCAATGTTTGTTCTCGAACTCCCCGTCGCGGAACTCGGGCTCGATATAGACGTACATACCGTCGATCTTCTTCGAAAGCCACTCCCTGAAGACCCGCTCCTGTTTGTCCTGCAGGGCCATCTCCTCCAGCCGCAGGTAGTCCTCGTTGAGCGAAGCCGTATGCGTGGGGATGATCTCCACGAGCTTGACGATCTTGGCCATCTGGTTGCCGAGCATATCCTCCGTGAGGTAGGCGTTCGACACCTCCCCGGGCTTGAGCCGGTTCAGGGCGTTATAGTCGTCGAGGCTCTTGAAGCGTCCGAAATCCTCCTTGAGGAATTTCGTGACGGTCAGTTTGGCGTCGAAAGCGTTGAAGCGCTCCAGAATGTCGTGATTCGAAACGACGCCGCCGTTCATCTTCGACTGCGCGTCGTCCGAATATTGCAGGGCCGCCTTCTCGAAGGAGAGCGAGTCCTTGTGGATCAGGTTGGCGAGACTGTCCAGCAGGTTGAGCGACTCGCCCAGCTCCTCGGTCGTATAGACCGGGCGCAGCAGGATGTGGCGGAAATGGTACAGCTGGCCGCGCTTGTCCAGCAACTGGATGATGTGGAATCCGAACTGCGATTCGACCACCTCGGAAATCTGCCCGGGCTTCATGTTCTCGAGCGCCGCGGCAAACGCCGGATCGAGGCTGGCCAGCGGCGAGGGGTCCATCTCACCGCCGCGCATCATCGTACCGGGGTCCTGCGAATACATACGGGCGAGATTCTCGAATTTCGCAGCCCCCGTGATAACGCGCTCGCGCATATCCAACAGGCGTTCGCGGGTGCGCTGCTTGGCGGCGGTCATCGACTTGGGGAACTTGGTGATCTGCGCATAGACGTACTGGTCGGCGATGGTCGGCAGGCTGTCCTTCGAAATCGATTTGTAGAACCGCTCGACCTCGCCCGGAATCACCGAGACCTTGCCCACCACCTCGCTCTGCATGGCGTTGGCATAGGACTGCTCCTCGAAACGCTGGCGCATGATCTCCCGGATGTTGAAGATCGGCATGTGGTGCTTGGCCTCCAGGGCGGGAATCGAGCCCTCCATGTCGACCATCTGCTGCACCTGCTCCTCGACACGGGACAGGATGTCGCCGTCGTTGACCTTCACGGAGTCTATCTGCGCCTGGTTGTAGAGCAGTTTCTGGGTCATCAGCGCCTCGAGCGCCTCGTTCATCGGGTCGCGGTCGGACGTATAACCCTCCTGCCGGCGCTGCTCGGTGAGCTGGCGTGCATATTCGTCCACCTCGGAATAGAGAATCGACGAACCGCCCACCACGGCTACCACCTTGTCGAGCATCACCTGCTGTTTCTGCGCAAGGGCCCCTGCGAACAGCAGGGCGAGCGCCGCGGCCAATATACCTTTTTTCAACATCTCGGTTTCGTTTATCGTTTTTATTTAATTGTCTTTTTTCGCTTTCTCGTCGCCGAAAATCCTCACCTCACCGTTCTCCGCGGCCCGGGCGCTGAGCTCCTCCTCGTGCCGGCGGATGATCTCGCCCTGCCGCTGGTTGAACAGGATGCGGCGGATGGTTCCCAGCAGCCGTTCGGGCGGAATCGGCTCGCCCTCGCGCCGCACGTCCTCGATCTGGAAATAATAGTGCGAATGGCTGTCGCGCATCTCCTGCACGGCCGTCGAGGCCAGCAGCGGATCGTAGGACTGCGACCGCGGCGTCGGCAGGTAGCTCAGGAAATCCGGAAAGTCGATCCACTGGTCGCGGAAATCACTGACCGTAAAGTCGTTCTTCGCGCAGATGTCGCGGAAATCCTGCTGCTGAGCCTCCGACTTGGAGGCCATCAGCGTCTTGAGCTTCGCGGCCTGCCGGTAGCCTTCGCCGAAGCGGACGATACGTCCCTTGACGATGGTGCGGTCGAGTTTGAAATCGGCCTTGTGGGCGTTGTAGTAAGCCGCGATCTCGTCGGCGGTGAACACCGTGTCGATCGAACGGTCAACGTAATGCTGGTCCAGTTTGCGGATCAGCAGCGCCTGCCGGTACTCCTCGACCATCTTATCGATGTCGGCCGCCGAGGAGGAGAAGAGCGTCTCCGCCTCCTGCAGTTTGAGCTGCTTCACGACCCAGCGGTCGATGAAGACCCGCATGAAGGCCGCGCTGTCGTCGCCCGTGAGCCCCTGCGGAACCACCGAACGCACGTCGCCCATTTTCAGCTCTTTGCCACCGGCCCGCGCAATGGTCGTATCGCTCGCGAAATAACGGGGCAGCTCCCGGCAACCCGCCAGCAGCAGCACACCCGCCGCGACCGTTATTTTCGCTCGCAAATTCATATTCCGAAGGGCAAAGATAGTTTTTTTACCTTTAAGTAACGCACACCGCAGGCGGATTATTACGCCGCGGACGGATTTTTATCCCCCGCCTTCATGCGCCGCAGCGTCCGCAGCATCATGTAACCCGAGACGGCGGTGAGCGCCAGCGCCGCGATATAGATCAGCACGTAGAGCGTCCGGCTCTCCACCAGTTCGATCAGCAGGGCGTTGCCGTGTCCGGTGACCATCGCCAGATAGGCCACGGCGTTGTTCAGGGCGTGGAGGATCATCACCGACCACATCGAATCGGTCGCCAGGTAGACGAAGCCGAGAATCAGGCCGATGACCGAGGCGCCGATGACCTGCGCGGGCTGTCCGTGGAGCACCCCGAAGAAGAGCGACGACACGAGCCATGCCGTGACCACGCCGTAGCGTGCACGCAGCGAACCGAGCACCACGCCGCGGCAGATCAGCTCCTCGAAGACCGGAGCGAAGACGACCAGCGAAAGGATGGTCCAGAATCCACGTCCCACCTCGAGCGACAGCTCGGGGAGCAGGGTCAGCAAGGGTTCGAGCACCACGCCGACGGCGAAAATCAGCACGAAGGCCCACAATAGCAGCGCCGGATTGAGCCCACGGACCGAAAACCGCGCCCACGGACCGCTGCCGCCACGCGCACGGCGGTAATAGAGGATCCCGACGAGGGTGATCGACATCGAGCAGAAATAGAGCGCCGCCATCAGTTTGCCCAGGGCGGCGGGTTCCATCGACTTATAATCGAATCCGTGTCCGGCGAAAAGCATGAAGAGCATCGCCGCGGTGCCCACGACGATCTGCGCTCCGAGCGCGATGCCCAGCAGGGCGAGCATATCGCCCACGGTCGGGAATTTCCGCCGTCCCGGCAGACCTCCGTCCCCGGTTTCGGGCCGCATTCCGGCAGCCTCTGCGGGCTCCGCGGCCGGAACCGTCGGTTTTTTTTCTTCCATAATATCGTGTAACTATCAATTCGTTCCGACCTCAAAGGTAAGCATTTTTCCGGCACGGTTATGGATTTCCATTTAAATTCATTAAATTTGCCTGCTTATAAACCGAATTCATCTATGGCAAAGGTAATCGCATTGGCCAATCAGAAAGGCGGCGTGGGAAAGACCACGACAGCCATCAATCTGGCGGCGTCATTGGCCCTGCTGGGCAAGAAGGTGTTGCTGCTGGACGCCGATCCGCAGGCGAACGCCACCTCGGGACTGGGTTTCGACATCAATCTCGAAGGTATCTACGAGTGCATCGCCGGGCAGAAACAGGCCCCGGAGGTGATCCTCGCCAGCCCCGACGTGAAGAACCTCTGGGTGCTTCCCTCGTCGATCGACCTGGTGGCCGCCGATACCGAACTGCCGAAGATGGAGAACGCCCACCATGTGATGAAACGCATCGTCGATTCGGTGCGCGACCGGTTCGACTACATCTTCATCGACTGTTCGCCCTCGCTGGGCTACACCACGGTCAACATCCTCACGGCGGCCGACACGGTGCTGATCCCCGTGCAGTGCGAATACCTCGCGCTGGAGGGGCTTTCGAAACTGCTGAACACCATCCGCAAGGTCAAGTCGGGGCTGAATCCCGACCTCGACATCGAGGGCTTCCTGCTGACGATGTACATGCGCAACCGCCTGAACAACCAGGTGGTAAACGAGGTGCGCGAGCATTTCGGCGAACTGGCCTACGACACAATAATCCAGCGCAATATCCGTTTGGGAGAAGCCCCCTCGCACGGAAAACCCGTCATGCTTTACGACGCCGGGGCCGTAGGTTCGGAGAACTACCTGACGCTGGCCCGGGAGTTCCTGAAACGCAACCGCAAACGCAGCAAATAGCGATACCGACATGAAACAGAAAGGATTAGGACGTGGCCTCGACGCCATTTTCGGCAGCGAGCCGGTCGATGCCAAGCTCAAGCCCATGAGCCAGATGGCCGAAATCGAAATCGCCGACATCATCCCCAACCCCACGCAGCCGCGCACGCAGTTCGACGAGGAGGCCCTCGACGAACTGGCCGACTCGATCCGCCAGCTGGGTGTCATCCAGCCCGTGACGGTGAAGAAGGCCGACAACGGCAAATACATCATTATCAGCGGCGAACGCCGCTGGCGGGCCGCGCAGCGTGCCGACCTGAAGACCCTCCCGGCCTATATCCGCGAGGTGGACGACGAGAACCTCCACGCCATGGCCCTCGTGGAGAACATCCAGCGCCAGGACCTCAATGCGATCGAGATCGCCCTGGGCATGCAGCGCCTAATCGACGAGTGCAACCTCACGCAGGACGCCCTCTCGGAGAAGGTGGGCAAGAAGCGTTCGTCGGTGTCGAACTACCTGCGCCTGCTGAAACTCCCCGACGAGGTGCAGCTCGCCCTCAAGGAGGGGCTGATCTCGATGGGACACGCCAAGGCCATCGCCGGGGCGCCTGCCGACCAGCAGCTCCGCGCGTTGAAGAAATGCATCAAGAAGGGACTTTCGGTGCGTCAGGCCGAAGAGTTGGCCCGTTCGCTCGCGGAGACCCCGGCCGCCGCGCAGCCGGCCGAGGACGAGGAGTATCCCGACAGCTACCTGCGGCTGGTCGAACAGCTCGAGAAATTCTTCTCGCAGGAGATTTCGATCAAACGCGCCAAAAACGGCGGCGGCAGGATCGTCATCGGCTTCAACGACGACAAGGACATCGAGCGTTTCATCGAACGTTTCGCCAAACGCCCCTAAACTCCGATATGGCAAGAATCCGGACCAGATTGCTGCTGCTCGCCGCAGCCTTCGTGCTGTGGCTGCCCGCCGGCGCCCAGCTCCACCGCGGTGCGCGTACCATCGTCCGGGGCGGTATGCTCGAAAAACCGGATTCACTCCGCTCCAAACGCGACTCGCTGGAGCTGGCTAAAGTTATCCTGCACTACGATTCGGTCGCCACGGCGGAATACCTCGCAGACTCCGCAGCGGTCGCGGCCCTGCGCACCGACGACCGCCGTTATCTCGATTCGGTGGCGCTGGCCCATTTCGAGGTCGCCCGGCTGGGCATCGACACCACGCCCAAACCCCGCGTATTCAAAAAGGGATGGCTGATGAGCGACTCGATGTCGCTCTCGAAGGTGTGCTGGCTCTCGACCGTACTGCCCGGCTACGGACAGATTTACAACAAGCAATACTGGAAACTGCCGATCCTCTACGGACTGGTGGGAACCGGGCTGGGGCTCTACATCCACGAAAACAAGACCTACAAGCCGCTCAAACGGCAGTACGAAGCCTATACGGATGCGAGCCTCTCGCGCACCCCGGAGTTGGACGCCCTGCAGTCGCAGATGATCCGCAGCAACACCCGGCGGCAGGCTTACCTCGGAATCACGATCGCGTCGTACATCTATTTCATCGGCGACGCGGCCGTCAGCTACAAGACCAACGACGTGTCGGACGTCAAGAAAGCCACCACGCTGGCCTGCATCTTCCCCGGTGCGGGACAGATTTACAACAAAAGTTACTGGAAAGTGCCGTTCGTCGTGGGCGGATTCGCCTCGATGATCTACTGCATCGACTGGAACAACCGCGGCTACCAGCGTTTCAAAAAGGCCTACAACCTGCTGAGCGACTACGAGCACAATCCGGACAAATATCCCGACGGCCCGACCGACGAGTTCCACGGCCGCTATTCGGCGTCGTTCATCCGCAACCTGCGGAACAACTACCGGCGTAACCGCGACCTGTGTATCATCATCTCGGGTGCGCTCTACGTCCTGCAGATCGTCGACGCACACGTCGATGCACACCTGAAGGACTACGACGTGTCGGACGACCTCTCGATGAATATCGAGCCACTGATCGACTACACCTACATCCCCACCCTCGGAGGCAACCGCCCGGTGTTCGGCTTCAACCTGAGCCTCAAATTTTAGACGATGAAGAAATTCCTGACCATAGCGCTGCTTTTAGCCGTCGCCTTCGAGGCGTCGGCCCTCGACCGCAGCCCCCGCAAGAAACGCCGCGACAAGGCCAAGACCGAAACCCCCGCCCCGGCGCCTGTTCCGGAGGCCGCAAAGACCGTCGCCCCGGAACCGGAGCCCGAATCCGCCCCGGAACCTGTCGAGGTGCCGCCCGTCAACGACATGACGCTGGATTTCACCCCCGAGCAGACCGATTCGCTGCTGGCCGTATGGCGCGAACGCCAGCGGCAGGACGCTTACAGCGAATTTTTCAAACAATACATCCTCGAAGACTCCACAGAGGTGGCGGACTCGACTCCCGATTCGGTCTACGCCCGGCGGCTGCTGGACCTCGCATCGCCGATCCAGTTCCCCTACAACAGCATCGTAAAGGGATATATCAACCGCTACACCAGCTCGCGCTACGGCACGATCAGCCGCATCCTCGGCATGTCGCAGTACTATTTCCCGATCATCGAGGAGGAGCTGCTCCGCGAGGGCCTGCCCGTCGAACTGCGTGCGCTGCCGGTCATCGAGTCGGCGCTCTCGCCCACGGCCGTGTCGCCGATGGGCGCCGTCGGACTGTGGCAGTTCATGCCCACGACCGGCAAGAGCTACGGACTGGAGGTCAACTCGCTCGTCGATGAACGCCGCGACCCCTACCGCGCCACGCAGGCCGCCTGCCGCTATCTGAAAGACCTCTACGCCATCTATAACGACTGGTCGCTGGCCATCGCCGCCTACAACTGCGGTCCGGGCAACGTCAACAAGGCCATCGCCCGCTCGGGAGGCAAAAATTTCTGGGAGATTTACGACTACCTGCCCCGCGAGACGCGCGGTTACGTACCGGCCTTTATCGGAGCATCGTACGCCTACGCCTACCACCGTCAGCACGGCATCGAACCTACCGAGGCGCCGATTCCCCTTTCGGTGGACACCATCCGGGTGAACCGGCTGATGCACCTGCAACAGATCTCCTCGACGATCGACCTGCCTATCGAGACCCTGCGCCAGCTCAATCCCCAGTACAAACTCGACATCATTCCGGCGACGACCAAGCCTTACACGCTGGTCCTGCCGCAGCGCTATGTCATGCAGTACATCGCCCACGAGCCTGAGATTCATGCCAAAGACTCGATGTACCTCAAGGAATACATCAACCCGGCGAACCTCGACAAAAAACGTCAGGAGCGCAGCGGATCGGTCTATGTGGTGAAGAAGGGCGACACGCTGGGCGCCATCGCCCGGCGCTACCGCGTGACCACGACGCAGATCATGCGCTGGAACAACCTCAAAAGCGCCCACAAGCTCCGCATCGGGCAGCGACTCCGCATCGAAGGCAGATAAACATGATTCCCGACCACGATACCATCGTCGCCCCCGCAACCGCCGCAGGAGGGGCCATCGCCGTCATCCGTGTGAGCGGCCGGGAGGCCCTCGCCCTCTGCGACCGGATATTCCGGGGCCGGCGGCCGCTTGCCGAAGCCGACGGGTACACGGTGCATTACGGGGAGATCATGGACGGCGACCGCATCGTGGACGACGTACTGGCCACGGTGTTCCGCGCACCGCACTCCTACACGGGCGAAGATTCGGTCGAGATTTCGTGCCACGGATCGTCCTATATCGTCTCGGAAATCCTCCGGTTGCTGACCGCCGCGGGCGGACGCATGGCCCAGCCTGGGGAGTTCACCATCCGCGCCTACCTGGCCGGAAAACTCGACCTCTCGCAGGCCGAAGCCGTGGCCGACACGATCGCCGCGTCGTCACGCGCGGCGCATGCCCTGGCCTCGACGCAGATGCGCGGCGGGTATTCCGACGAACTGGAACAGCTCCGCGACAAACTCCTGAACCTGACCTCGCTGCTGGAACTGGAGCTCGATTTTTCGGAAGAAGAGGTGGAATTCGCCGACCGGACAGCGCTGCGCGAAACGATGCAACGCATCGGACGCGAGATCGACCGCCTGCGCAACTCTTTTTCGCTGGGCAACGCCATCAAGGAGGGTGTCGCCGTTGCGATTGCGGGTGCCCCGAACGTCGGCAAATCGACGCTGCTGAACCAGCTGCTCAATGAGGAACGCGCGATGGTTTCGGAGATTGCCGGCACGACGCGCGACGTTATCGAGGAACGGGCCAATATCGGCGGCGTACTCTTTCGGTTCCTCGACACGGCGGGCATCCGCTCGACCGACGACCGGCTTGAACGCATGGGCATCGAACGCACGATGGAGAGCATCCGCCGGGCGCAGATCGTCATCCACATGATCGATGCCTCCCTCCCGGAAACCTCGTCCAAACCCGATTTCGCTCTCCGTCCCGATCAGCAGCTCCTGACCGTCGCGAACAAAATCGACAAAGCCCCTGCGATGCTGACGCTTCCCGAAAACGCGATCGGCATCTCGGCCAAACAAGGCACGGGCCTCGACCGGCTGTACGACGCCCTGCGCGGGGCGATTGATACGGAAGCGCTCTACCACGGCGACCCAGTCGTTTCGAACAACCGCCATTACGAAACCCTCACAACGGCTCGCGAAACCCTCGACCGGGCTCTCGAAGGCCTCGGCAACGACCTTCCCACCGACCTGCTGAGTGAGGAAATCCGTCAGGTCATCCACCATCTCGGCTCCATCACCGCCCGTGGTGCCATCGCCCCTGATGAGGTTCTCCAAAACATCTTCTCGAAATTCTGCATCGGCAAATAGAAGCCGGTAAACAACGATCGAGTTAAAGCTTATCAATGAAACTTTTTTTTCTCTTCCTCTATTCGATCCAAATAATCGAACACTGAAATTCTTAGGAAATTTTGATCGTTAAACGGTCTTTTTTTCACGTTACGCCGAATCATCTGATATTCATCGGGGTTTCTCTCTTTGGCTAAAAGAACGTCTTCAGCCCATTCATTAATACTTTTCGAGGAATAGATCGCTTTGTAATTATCTTCGATTCCGAAAATCCGACACCAATTATCTACCGCATCTTGGTATGGACCTCCAAGTAACTTAAGGTCGATTTTTTCCCGTACAAGTTGAGGTAGATCACCAACGGCTTTCAGATTCAGTTCAATTTTAATATCAGGAGGATCGGCTCGGAATGGAAAAAAAGCCCGAACCCGTCTAGGCCTATGAAATTCATCAAGCACAAAGAGCGTATTTTCAGCAAGTTTGTACTTACTGTTACATACATCGCAAATCGGAACGAGATTCTTGCAGTTAATTGAAACGAAAGGATAAATACTACGTGGTAGATAATGATCCAACGCACTGCGATGAGCATGAAATTTATTCAGCACCATCCCGACGCCACAGCAATGGCAAAGCGTATCGTTCTCCACGACCGAATCATAATATGTACGCAAGTCAGAGAAATGCTTTTTTGCAAATTCAGTCTCTGCAAACTCGTCATATAATTTGTCACAAAACAAACGAATCGGGGCGACTAGTTCCGGATAGGTGGCTCCAATTTCATCATACGTCACGGGCTGAAGTTTGTTTGCGCAGAGTTCGTAAATCCGGTTGTTATTCAAGACGGCACGTCTCAATAATTTAGCGGCTCGCGGTTTCTGCTTCAAAATTAAGTATATTTCAGCCAACGGCTCTCGAATATATTTGAAATGCTGAGAATGAAATATCCATTGATAATTACCGGTATTCAACCTCGAATCGAAAGTTGCATTCGGTAATTTCGGGGCACGACATACCACTTGAAGGAAAATGTAGTTGACAAAATGCATTATCCCCTCAATCCTGTGTTTGTGGTATTTGTACGGCAGTAACATTTTACTGTCCAATAAATTGTCCGATTAATAATTCCTTCTCGATCGAATCTCCCATTTCGTCATCTATTTCACGGATCAATTCCTTGGAACAACCCTCTTTTCTCAAGCGGGAATAATAACGATCAAAACTTCTGCGGGCGTGATCTCCAACTGTTTGCGTCGTTTGGAATATTCTAGAGTTCAATAGGTTTGCAGATGTACCATATGTGCGGATATTCGCCTGCTCTGCCGATTGAACTGATACAACATTGTCATCTTTTCGCTGAAAAATAAGCACTTTATCGGCCCGGCAGTCGGAAAGAATATAGGAGGAATGGGATGTCAGTATAATCTCCTTTTGTAAATTATTGCATGCACTCGCCTGCAGGCTCCGATCTAATGTCTCAACAAACTTCGATCGCCACTCCGGATTGAAGTGGGTTTCCGGTTCATCCAACAGCATCAGGCATCGTTTATTTTTAAGCATCAAACAAATACCCATTGCATGCAAAAACTGATGCTCCCCATCAGAGAACTCCCGAAGCAACAATTTCTTCGCTCTTTTTTCGGTCCCAACATTTTTAAGAATCATGAAATCCAGAAAATGAAAAACATCCTGCGTAGGGCTCGGTTCAGGCAATTTACCTTGCGTATACACCCCCTGGGAAGTATAAACCTCCTCTTTGATTGATTCAGGAAGAAAGTTTGCGTTGAGTTCGTAAAGAGTCTGGAAAAAACGGAAACAGCTCAATGCATCGTGAAACAGCAGTCTGAATGCTTCTTTAGTTTGATCATTGACCCAGAAATCGAGAATAAGAACCGGGCACGACACGTCAGCCGATTCATTCAGGAGTTCACTCCGATACCAGCATGTCGCATAGGCTTTTAACCGTTCTACAATGTCTACAATGTGATCAGTAACCGACACTTTTGATTCTTGCAGTACCTGCTCATTGATATGCATACGAAAGCTGGCGATGTCCCTCACCTGGAGCTCCCGTTCAAGAAACTCGAGCGTAGTCTCTTTTTTCTCGAACATCATACAAGCGAGTAAAACAGCCTGGCTCATGGTCTCATCTACATAAATCAGGCTGTTTTCGGGCTCTTCATAACGATATTTGTTCCGATAATCGCTACAATACTTATCAAAATTAATGAGACGGCTTTTGATGAACGGAATACTCAAAATCTCGTTTTCCCCCGAGGAATACCCAACTACAATATCCGGCAAAAATCGTTTTCCCTCAGCAGCTTGCTGCAGCCCATTTACAGACTTCGGACGTAATGAAATATTTTGCAGCCGAACTCCCTTACGCCATTTACAGACATACATACGAGGTTCAGTACCCACCTTCTTAATAATCCGAACAAAATCGAAATTTTCAGCATTCGGAGCTTCGCTCAAAGGCTGAATCAGGTATTCAAGACAGTAAGCATCGGGAAAGCACTTGTCACGCCGGAAAGCCCGGAGTGACTCAGGTCTAAATTTATCAACACAGCATTCGAGGTGATAGAAAATCGCTGCCAACGCCTCCAACACATTCGATTTGCCAGTTCCATTCAGACCGGCCATACAGAAAGGTCCAAACGTTTCAAGTTCTTCCTGGCGGATTTTATTTTCATCCCGAAACACAACTTGAAATCCGGGATAAAGACTTCGGAAAGAACTCTCTCCTATTTCGAATTTCAGAAGTTTCATGACAAATGGAGATCTATTTTTTGTTCCTGGGCATTCATAGTCTGCGTCATCATCTGATTATCAAGCAACGCGAATAAAACCTCCTTGGCCTGATCATAAAGCGAGACATCGCCAAAGGATTCGGACGCTGTTCGTATCATCTCAAGAAGTTTTTGCCGGAGTTCCAGACGTCGAAAATCATCGACAGGGAGCTCTCCGGAAGCAATACTACTCTGAAGTAATGAAATGAGTTCCTCTTTAATATCCAGGTAGTCTGTCTCCCGAAAAAGAGTTGAGGCAAGTCCTGTTAGCAGATACTCTAACGTCTTCAACTGCACTTTTTTATACCCAATCAACTGATTGATCTGCGTAATGCCTTGCTCGAACTTTTGCTGAGACGACATATCAGGAACCGGAATCTCGAACTTGAGAAGATCCGTTTTAGGGATATTGGACATAGAAACCACAGTTCCCGTCTGATAGCTTTGAAGGTAACGATGAAAATTCTCCGCGTTGAAGACATAGCTTAAATAAATACCCGATATAATATGCCGATCACACTGAATACGATAAACCGTACTTGGGAATAGTTTATTACCTGCAGTCTCGAATACATACACAGCCGTCCCCGCAAGATCTGGTGTGTTCGATCGGGAAAACAATAAATCACCGGTACGCACAAGGTAGCGACTCCACTCCGGCTGCCAACTATAAATGGCCTTACATTGTGTTTCGTCAAAATAGCCCAAACCGGACACTGCACTTTGCTTGAGTAGATAATACGAAGCCTCGGATTCTCTGGCTCTCAAGGCCTCCTGTGGAATATTCGCCCCGATCTCGACTTGTATCATCTCATTCAACGGCCTCTTAGGAAAGCGATTATCCAAAATCGGATCACCAAAATCCCGGTAAAAAAACATCTGCGCAATCTTATCCAATTTGGAGATAGACTCCTCATTTTTATGAATAATCGCCTGCAACCGCTTTAAAATGTCGATAACTTTATGCTGCCGGGCAAGTAAAAGTTCTGGAATCATAAGTTCCGCAACATAATTTCGGGGTAGTTGTTTCACGCCAACTCCCTGAAATCCAAGCTCCAAAATCCGGATATTACTATGCAAATAGTAGTAGATAAACTCCAGATCGAAACGACTTGCCGCCTCATTCTTCAGTGTCAACACATAACAACTCTTTGCAACAGCAAAAGGTCCCTCGCAGTAATAGACATTTGCACTGCCAGCAGCTCCAATAATAAGAGCAGGGCCAAAATGCGTCGGAGTTTCATAATAACGCTCTTGGACAGAGGACGAGGTATAAAACGGCACTCCATTCGTCACAAAATCATTGCCCTTGCCCGTAAGTTTCGAGCTCGGTGCAAAGATGCATATTTCTTGTAAAGCAACGCTCATCGGAGTAACTCTTTTAATACATTTAAGCTGCTGTCAATTTCCTGTTGCTCGCGCATAAGTTCTGCAAGGAGCTTCTGCGGATCAACTTGTTCAATCGGTTCATATTCGGGCTTTTTATACCGCTTTACAGCAAGCACCCAATTATTTTTTTGAATTGCCTCTTTATCAACGAAAAATCCGAGTTTCTGGTCTCCATTAGGTCGTGCATTATGCCGATCGGAGAATCTTTTCAGACAATCCTGCAGCGGCAATCCCTTTGTCCGACGCTTATTGCGATCGAGCGAATATCCGATATTTTCTAACTCATAAAACCAGACACGTTCTACAGACTTCGTCCGATGTACAACCAGAATCGACGCTTTGGCATTCGTAACTGGGCTAAACGTTCCTGCCGGCAACGAGATAACTGCCTCCAACGCATACTCCTCCAGCAACAGTCGCCGATAATAGACATAATCGCGCACCGTTTTCGTCAAACTACTCTCAGGAACGATGATACACGCACGCCCTCCAGGTTTAAGAAACTGAAGAATCCGGACCAAAAACTGAATATCCATATACTGCGTTTTGAATCGTACATCCCTAATACTACTCTCAAAAGAGGTATTTTTCCGAGACCCAAAAGGCGGATTTGCCAGCACAATATCGAACTGGCTCTCTTCTTGACGACAGAAATCAAAAAAGTCCTTCTTAACATATTTTACAAAAGAAAGCCCATGAAGCGCAATGTTTAAGATTCCCAGCCGATAATAATCCTCATTCTTCTCAACCCCCTCGAGATAAGTATTGTTCTGTTGATCAAACAAGTGAATGTTATCCTTCGTATTCGGGACAGATGGAAATCCATCGGCATCTTTTTCAACCACCTCCGGATTAGGGAGGAGTGTATATTGAATCCTTTTATAAGCCTCCAATAGAAAATAGCCACTATTAAATGTCGTATCAAGCACGGATTCATTCGTATTTGGTTCGATCAAAGCAACCATTAACTTAATGATTTGTCGAGGAGTCCTCAGACATTGTTTATCTTTCACATACTGAGTTTTCGCATACAAAAGATCAAAAACCTCAGCATCTACTTCATCCGAAACATAGTCGGTAGAGTCCTCCTGACATCTTTGATGAATATACTCTAACAAATTGGTTATTTCCAAAACGTCCGCATCTCTGTCAAAAGAAAAAAGCCATCTTAAGTCGAGTTCTTTTAAAATAGGATACATGCTTTCAAGCCTTTTATAAGCCTCCGGCAAACTATCCCGTACCAATCCGGCAAAATCGTTATATTTTTCCGATGTCAAAACATTCGCTTTGGTATAAAGCATTCTGCGCAAAAGAAGTAATACCCCTACAATTTCCAATAAATCTTTTCTTGAAGAAAATTTATTGGACAATTCATCTACGGACTTCGCGATGAATTTATTCAGATCCGATACCATTGTAATAGAATGTTTATGATTATAGATGATATACAAATATAATAAAAATATCGCGAAGATTATTCTCCCACCCTTTTCTTATCCAATACCCCTCAGAATAAACTTCTGTTATGTCCCGACCATGAACCCTTATGATACAAAGTATATTACCAATTATTTCATTTGCATAATACAAAACAAATAATTATCTTTGAGAATAAATAGATGACACCATAAAGACTAACAGATGAGATTTTACTACACAAATAGTATTCGTGAGTTTGTTACACAAACATTCTGTGAGATTTGGTCTCAATTAACAGCCATTGACCATGGGAATTTATTGCAAACTCAGAAGCAAGCATGGGAATTGCAAATCGACATTCTCAAAAATCATCTAACCAATTTCCAAGGTAATATCTATTTTGAATATTCCATACCTCGTTTAGGGAAAAGAATCGATGCGGTAGCCCTAATACAAGGAGTTATCTTTGTCTTCGAGTTCAAAGTTGGCGCCAAAGAATACAACAACGCAGACATTAACCAGGTTTGGGATTATGCGCTTGATTTGAAATATTTTCACGAAGAGAGTCACACACAACCGATTGTTCCGATACTCGTTGCAACAAAAGCTAAATGCAATGAAATCAACATTATCTCACAGGATGATTTGGTCGTGCAACCAATTTTGACAAATGGTGAAAACCTGGAATATATCATCCAACAAGCACTCCAACTCTATCCATCCCATTCTACCGATAATTATCTATGGGGCATTAGCCGGTATGCCCCAACCCCGACCATTGTTGAAGCGGCACAAGCACTCTACCAAAATCACTCTGTGCAGGAGATTTCAAGGTCTGATGCCGACAATCTATCCATCACAAGCGATTACATTTTTCGTGTAGCTGAAGAAGCCAAACGACACAAACAGAAAGTTATCTGTTTTGTAACGGGGGTTCCAGGGGCTGGCAAAACACTTGTTGGGCTTAATATTTCGACACAAAGTTTATCCAAAGAGGATGTTAATGCGGTCTATCTCTCCGGAAATGGACCTTTGGTAAAAATCCTAACTGAGGCTCTCACGCGGGATAAAGTTCATCAACTGAAACAACGCAGCGAAAAATGCACGAAGAAAGAAATTGAGCAGAAAGTAAAAGCTTTCATCCAAAATGTGCATCATTTTCGTGATGCATGTCTTGAAGGTACTTTAATCAAAGACAATGAGATCGTTGCAGACATCGAATATTTTCACAGCGAAAAGAATCGCACCAAATCTTTTGCACCAATCGACCACATTGCCATTTTTGATGAAGCACAACGTGCCTGGAGCAAAGAGATGACAGCTGATTTTATGCACCGCAAGAAAAACAAGCCGGGATTTCCCTATTCCGAACCCGAATTTTTGATCTCATGCATGGATCGTCATGAAGATTGGGCAATGATTATCTGCCTAGTCGGCGGCGGCCAAGAGATCAATACGGGAGAAGCTGGCATTAGCGAATGGATCAATGCACTCAATAGCCGTTTTCAGGATTGGCATATTCATATCTCGCCTCGTCTTACCGAAAATGAATATGCAGCAGGCAAAGCCTTCGAATTATTAAAAGGGCATCCCCATGTAACAACTTCTGACGAACTCCATTTAGCAGTTTCGCTAAGATCATTTCGGGCTGAAAAGCTAGCACTTTTCGTTCAACAATTACTTGATCGAAAGAAAGAGCAAGCTCAAAGCACCCTCCACGAATTATCCAAATACCCTATCGTTTTGACACGCGATATCGAAAAAGCCAAACAATGGCTTTGCGACAAAGCAAGAGGAAATGAACGCTATGGAATCATTGTCTCGTCTCAAGCCTCTCGTCTTCGACCTTTAGCAATTGACGTAAGAGCCAAATCCAATCCAATACATTGGTTTTTAGCCGACCGGACAGATGTCCGATCTTCCTATTACTTGGAAGATGTCGCAACCGAGTTTGATATACAGGGTCTCGAGCTCGATTATACTTGCATAGTTTGGGATGCAGACTTTCGCTATCATGCTGAAGATTGGGGCAGCCATTCGTTCAAGGGAAGCAACTGGCAAAAAATCAATAAAGAGGAACGAAAAGCATACCTTAAAAATGCCTATCGAGTTCTTCTAACTCGTGCCCGTCAAGGAATGGTAATTGTTGTTCCCCGGGGAGATAAGAATGATCACACTCGAAAACCAGAGTATTACGATCCGACCTATAACTATTTAAAAAGTATAGGCATAACAGAAATTTGACAATCACACTTATGGCTAAAGAGATAAATCCGTTCATCGTGACCGGCAAAATCGCACCAGATTACTTCTGCGATCGCGTGCAGGAATCGGCCCGACTAATCAAGTCGCTGACCAACGGCAACAATCTGGTAATCATCTCACCCCGGCGCATGGGTAAAACAGGATTGATCCGATTCTGCTACGAAAAACCGAAGATTAGCAAAGAATACTATACATTTTTTATCGACATCTTGCATACATCAAGCCTTCGGGAATTCACCTATTTACTCGGCCGCGAGATTTACGAAACACTCCTACCTCGCAGCAAAAAGATGGCTAAGTTATTCATACAAACGCTTAAATCAATCAGTGGCAAATTTGGATTCGATCCAATTACAGGGCTACCGATATTTAACGTCAAATTAGGAGATATCGACCGACCAGAATACACGTTAGAAGAGATTTTTCAATTATTGGCTTCAGCCGATAAACCGTGTATTGTAGCTATCGACGAATTTCAACAAATCGCCAAATATCCGGAAAAACATATCGAAGCATTGCTTCGCACTCACATTCAACAAATCAACAACTGCAATTTTATTTTTGCCGGCAGCGAGCGCCACATGATGCAGGAGATGTTCACCTCTTCAGCCCGGCCCTTCTACCACAGTGCGGACATTATGGAACTGAATGCGATTATTCCAGAACTATATATCCCATTTATCATTCGGCACTTTGAATCTCGCAATCGGCATATCAGTAGCGAAAATGTCGAAAAGGTATATAACCTGTTCAAAGGACATACCTATTACATTCAGAAGACGTTCAATGAGGCTTTTGCAGATACACCCGAAGGCAGTGAATGTAGTATCGAGATACTCCGCACGGCAATCGACAATTTGGTTGCCTATAACGACACGATCTTCCGCGAGATTCTGTCTAACATTCCCGAAAAGCAGAAAGAATTGTTGTATGCGATTGCCAAGGACGGCGAGGCGGAAAAAATCTTGTCCGCAGAGTTTATCAAACGCCACAGCCTAACTTCGGCTAGCTCCGTTCAATCCGCAACAAATAAACTTCTGGAAAAAGATATCATCACCGAAATCAACAAAGTTTATTCGGTGACCGATAAACTTTTCGCCATGTGGATCAACACCATCTACGGAACAAAATACCATATAGACTAAACGAGCGAGCGTCAGACTGACGCTCGCTCGATATGGGAAAGTTCAGATCCCGAAAAAATTTGGCCCAGAAGGAGCTTGTTCTTCGGAAATCGGGATTATTCGCCGACCGAGAATTTATAAATGCAACGGCTCTCGTATTTCTCGCCGGGGCGTAGTACGGCCGAGGGCCATTCGGGCTTGTTCGGCGTATCGGGGTATTTCTGGGTCTCGAGGCAGACGGCTGCGCGGAACCCGTAAGGAATACCGTTCTTTCCCTTGACAGTCCCGTCGAGGAAATTGCCGCAGTAGACCTGAATGCCGGGTTCGGTCGTGTAGACATCCAGCCGGATGCCCGTGGCGGGCGACTCCAGCGAGGCACATGCCTCGGCAATGTTCCCACGAGTGTTCAGCACCCAGTTGTGGTCGATGCCGTTGCCGTTTTTCAGTTGCTCAAAATCCTGTCCAATACGCTCGCCGATGGGCGTCGGAGCCCGGAAATCCATTGGAGTACCCGCCACCGGTGTTATCTCCCCGGTGGTCATGAAGGTCGAATCGACCGGCGTATAGCTGTCGGCGTTCACCGTCAGCAGCCAGTCCGAATTGTCCTTCGAGGGGTCTCCGTCGAGGTTGAAATAGGAGTGGTTGGTCATGTTCACGACCGTAGCCTTGTCCGTATCGGCAGCATAGCGGATGTCGATGGCGTTGTCGTCGGTCAGCGTCATCGTCACCCGGCAGTTGAAATTCCCCGGGAAACCCTCCTCGCCGTCCTTCGCCGTGTAGGCCAGTTCTAACTCGCGATCACTCTTCTGCACGGCGTCGAAAACCCGGTACTGGAATCCCCGGGGACCTCCGTGCAGGCAATGGCCGTAGTTGTTCTGCGGCAGTTGGTACTCGGTGCCGTCGAGCGTGAACCGGCCCTGGTTGATGCGGTTCGCATAGCGGCCAATCGTGGCCCCGAAGTCAGTCGGAACCGTCCGGTAGTCTCCGATGTTGTCGAATCCGAGCACGACGTCGCGCATGACGCCGTTGCGGTCGGGAACCATCACCGACACGATGCGTCCGCCGAAGTTGGTGACGCACACCTCCATACCGTTGTCGTTCTTCAGGACGAAGAGGTCGGTTTTCTTCCCGTCCGCCTCGCTCCGGAAATCGCTCCGTTTCAGTCCGGAGAGCGTCTGTTCGTCCTGCTCCCCGCCCGTGCATGCGGCTGTCAGGGCCGCACACAACAAAATAATCATTCGTTTCATTTTTCAGATTTTCATTTATCGTTCGGTAATCATCTCTCAGTCTTTTTTTCAATCAACGGGGATTACGGCTGAATATGGCATGAATCCGCTCCGTATCGAATTTCGGCGTGCGGTCGTAATAGTAGACGCCGTTTTGCTCCTGCTCCACGTCGGTCAACTGGGTGTAGCAATAGCCCCAGACCTGGTCTCCGAGTTCCAGAATGCCGTTGATCTGCCCCTCGAGCCGCTGCAGGAACTCCGCCTCACTCTTCGGCGGCGTGCCGTAACCCCACGACTCGGTCTGCGACTCCCGGCCCTGATCCTTCGCCCACTTGATGCCGCCGACCTCGTCGATGAGGAAGGGCATTTTCCCGTCGTAGACCGGGAATTCATAGCGGTCGTTCTGGCGCAGGCCGTTGAACCCGATGTTGGCCGGAGCGACTCCGGCGGGATACAGCGGCGTCTGGAAGAACGCGCCGTCGTTATAGATGACCGCTTTCAGTTTGGCCGGGTCCTGTTCGTAATTGTGCACGGTCCAGATGTCGGTCTTGATATGGGTGCCGCCGCTGGCGTCATTCACCGGACGGGTCGGGTCCAGCGCCTTGGTCAGGTCGTAGAGGTCCGCCGTAAAACGGGGATACTGCACCCGGTCGGGCCACCACTCCTCGTTCATCGGCGTCCAGATCAGCAGCGAGGGATGGTTCCGGTCGCGGAGGACCAGCTCCGACCACTCGGTCAGGAAGTTGCGGGCCGCCTCGATGCCGTTGGCATCCATGCCCCAGCTGGGAGCCTCGCCCCAGGTGATGTAACCCAGCCGGTCGGCCCAATAGTAGAAACGCTCTTCGAAAGCCTTTTGGTGCAGACGCGCACCGTTGAACCCGGCCGCCATCGAAAGCTCGATATCACGCTTCAGCGCCCCGTCGGAAGGGGCCGTCCAGATGCCGTCGGGATAGAATCCCTGATCGAGCACCAGCCGCTGGTAATAGGGCTTGTTGTTCAGGTATATCTTATTCCCTTCGATGTGCACTTTGCGCATGCCCGCATAGGAGTTCACCTCGTCGAGCACCTCCCCTTTCGCGTTTACGAGCCGGTAGGTGATGTCGTAGAGAAACGGCGATTCCGGCGACCAGAGCTTCGGACGCCTGACCGGAAGCACGGCGACCGAGCTGTTGGCGGCCTTCACTGCCGCGGAGGCCACCGTCTTGCCGTCGTCCTTCACCGCAATATGCAGCGTGTTGCCGCTCTCCGACCGGAACCGGGGCGTAATGACCAGCTGTCCCTGGTCGATGTCCGTCACGACCTGCGCGGAGAGCAGTCCCGCAGGGTCCACCGCCTCCATCCACACCGTCTGCCAGATGCCCGTGGTGCGGGTGTAGTTGCAGCCGTAGGAGGCATACTGCAGGTTCTGCTTGCCGGCTCCCTGCGCCCTCGAACGCACATCGCTCGTGGCCCTTACGACCAGATGGTGGCTCTTGCCGGGCGTGACCAGCCGCGTCAGGTCAACGCTGAACGACGAACTGCCCCCGATATGGCGGGCGGCAAAAACGCCGTCGACATAGACCTCCGCATTGTAATAGACGGCCCCGAAATTCAGTAGGATGTCCTTTCCGCTCCACGCCTCGGGAACGGCCACCTCGCGGTGATACCAGATGCAGTTGATGAAATCGGTGTACCCGACCCCCGAAAGGGAGCTCTCGGGACAGAACGGAACCGTGATCCTGCCCCCGAAGGAGGTCGCCTTCTCCAGTCCCCGTTCCAGCCCCGACGCGGAGAAATCAAACGTATAGTCCCACACCCCGTTGAGATTCATCCACGCCGTCCGTTCGAACTGCGGGCGCGGATACTCCGCGCGGGGAATATCCGAGGCATTTGCCTGAAATACCGTTCCGGCGGCAAATAGCGCCGCGATTAAAGATTTCTTTATTTTCATATCCGTTTCACATAAGTCACATCGAGGAACGCTTATTCCGGTTGTAAAATTAAACGATTTGTCGGATTATTACCATCGTTATCCAGTCAAAAAATAGCATTATTTGCCCAACTGATAGAACGTTTTGCCTAATCGGGGAAAAATACGCATCTTTGTACTCCGAAAAACAATCCGAAAAATGCTCTACTCCGAAGATACCCGTATCGAAACGCTCGCCGTGCATGTCGTCGGCAACAAATCGAAGGACGAACCGCTGATGATCTCGCCCGGCGTCTCCCCGCAGGTCGCCGACGAGGGGCTGATGCGCACGCTGACGGCCTATTTCCTCGGCGGATTCAAATCCGAAGAGTGCTACAACCTCTACCACGAGACCGACCTCACGTGCAACGAGGTCTGGAATTTCGCGGGCCGGATTTTCGACGATCCGGAGGCATTCTACGAACATTCGGTGAGCCTTGCCAAACATCTCTACGAGAGCGGCCTGCATCCGCAGATCAAGAGCGGGGAGTTCTATGCGGTCTATTTCGCCGACTGCCGTTTCGGCGGCGAGCCGACCGATGCGCTGGGGCTCTTCAAGTCCGAAACGCGCGACACCTTCCTCGATGTCGGCCACGAGGCCGAAGGGGTCCGCATCGCCGCCCGCGAAGGCATCGACATCAAGCGGCTGGACAAAGGAGCCGTTATTTTCAACACGGACCGTGAAACCGGCTTTGCGGTTTACATCGTCGACAACACCAACCGCACCGAAGCCCGCTACTGGATCGACGATTTCCTGCGTGTGCGCCAGCGTCAGGACGACTACCACAATACGCACAACGCCCTGGCAATGTGTAAGAAATACGTCACGAAGCATCTTTCGAAGGAGTTCGACGTTTCGAAGGCCGACCAGGCGGAGATGCTCAACGACACGATAACCTATTTTCAGGAGCAGGACAATTTCTCGCTCGACGAATTCTCGGAGAAGGTGATCCGCCAGCCGGAGGTCGCCGAGAGTTTCGCGCGTTTCAAGCAGGAGTACGAGCAGGACCGCGACATCCGCATCGAAGACGAGTTCGGCATCTCGGATTCGGCGGTCAAGAAGCAGGCGCGGTCGTACAAGAGCGTCATCAAACTCGACCGCAATTTTCACATCTACGTCCACGGCAACCGCAGCCTGCTGGAGCAGGGCGAGGACGAAAAAGGCAAGTTCTACAAGGTCTATTACGAGGAGGAGCAGTAGCGGTTAGCCGAGCACGCCGCCCAGCACCAGCCCGAACAGCACGAAGAACAGCACCCAATGACACAGCCGGAGGTAATGACGCCCTCCGGCTTTTTCACAGGCCAGCGATACCAGCCAGAAGACTCCCCAGCCGCCGAAGACCGACAGCAGGAACACCTCGAGCCAGAAGCTGCGGGGCAGCAGTCCCAACCCCGACAGGAGCAGGAACCCGGCGGCCAGAAAGAGGTCCACGGAGATCATCTGCACCCCACAGCGGCCCATCAGCCACGCCTCATAAGCCCCGGGGCGGGCGTCCGGACGATCGGGACGCGCCGCCGAATAGAAACGGTTGCCCGAAAATACATGAACGAAAAAGGCGGCAGCGAGCAGGGCTCCGGCTGCAAGAAACCATCCGTTCATCGCTATCCCATTTTACGGTAAATCCAATCGGGCATATGTCGGAGCAGCCATGCGATGATCCGCCAGCGGCGCGTGACGACCGCCACACGACGGCGCCGCCGCACGGCACGCAACAACTGGTCCGCCACCTTATCGACGGGCATCACCCAGAACAGCCCTTCGCCTTTGGCCATCTCCGTCGCCGTGAATCCCGGACGGATGTCGGTCACGAAGATCGGCAGCCGGAATTTGGCAGCCTTCTGCCGGAGCCCCTCGGCATAGTTGATCTGATAGGCTTTCGAAGCGTTGTAGGCCGGGGCCCCACCCCCGCCGCGCAGTCCGCCGACCGAGGTGACGACGACCAGATGTCCGCCGCCCTGCCGTTCGAAAAGGCGATAAGCCCAATCGACCGCAGCCGTCCAGCCCACGACATTGGTGCGGATGGCCGGTTCCTCCAGCGCATAATCCAGCCCGGGGTTCAGTTCGCCCGCCCCGGCGCTCACCACACACAAATCCACACCGCCCAACTCCCCGGCGAGGGTGTCCAATGCGGCGCACGAGGCCGCCGGATCGGTGACGTCAGCCACCATACTACAAAAGGCATCGGGATTCGCAGCGGCCAGTTCATCCAGCAGCGCCCTGCGCCGCCCGGTCACGCCGACCCGGTATCCGTCGGCCGCAAGGCGTTCGGCCACCGCGCGGCCGATACCGGAGGTAGCTCCTATGACAATAGCCCGTTTCATACGGGCAAATGTAACGAACGGAAACGGAAAAAAGATTGACCGAAATCAAGAAATCAGCGAATCCGGCCGCGGATGCGGCTCAGGGTCTCGGGACGCACCCCCAGATAGGAGGCCAGTTCGCGCAGGGAAATCACTTGCAGCAGGTCGGGGCACCGTTCCAGCAAGGCTTCGTAACGCTGCTGCGGCGACGCGGCATAGCGGTCCAACAGCCGTTCGTAAACCTCGGCCAGCATGTGTTCGGCCAGCATACGGCCCAGCCGTTCGTGTGCGGCGTCGGTGCGGTAGAAGGCTTCGAGCCGTTCGCCCGTGACGACCAGCACCGCAGCGTCGCACATCGCCTCGATCGTCACCTGCGAAGGGGCATCGACACGCATCGAGATATAGTCGCCGACGAACTCCCCGGCAAAGGCATACCCGACGACATGCTCCCCGCCCGTGGCATCGGCATGCACATAGCGGAACGCACCCTGCACGACCAGTCCCGCACGATGGCTGCAAAGACCCTGTGCGGAAAGGTGTTCGCCGCGTGCGAAACGGCGTTCGGCCCCCTTCGCACGGAGGAACTCCGCCAGTCCGGAAAACTCCGCCTGCGTGATATGCCGGTTGAAATTCACGCCGTAAAGATAACCCGCCGATTTGGGAGAACCAAACGAAGGTATTAAATTTGCGGTATTCACCAAGAACAGAAAACGACCATGAACGCAATTCTCCGGTTCCTCTTCCCCGTTGCGCCCTCCGGTGCCGGGACCTCGTGGCTGCTGCTGGCAGCCCGCATCGTCTTCGGCACGCTGCTGATGACCCACGGCATCGCCAAATGGCACGATTTCGACTCCCTCTCGGCCTCGTTCCCCGACCCGCTGGGCGTCGGCAGCCCGACATCGCTCGTGCTGGCAATCTTCGGCGAGGTCGTCTGTTCGCTGGGATTCATCACCGGGACCCTCTACCGGCTGGCGTTGCTGCCGATGATCTTCACCATGTGCATCGCGTTTTTCTCGGTCCACAGCGGCGACCCGTTCGCCGTCCGCGAAATGGCGATGCTCTACCTCGCGGCCTTCGTTCTGCTCTGGTTCGCCGGACCGGGCCGCTACGCCGTCGACAGCCTGATAGCCTGCAAAATCCGCCCGAAACGATGACACGCCAGACGCAGTTCACGCTCCGCCCGCGCAGCCGGGGCTTCCACCTCATCACCGACGAGGTGGTGCGCAACCTGCCGCCGCTGCCCGAGACGGGACTCCTGCACCTCTTTATCCAGCACACCTCGGCGGGACTTTCAATCAACGAGAACGCCGACCCCGATGTGCAGCAGGACCTCACGGCGATCTTCGACCGGCTGGTCCGCGAACGCGAAAGCTACTACGCCCACACGCTCGAAGGCGACGACGATATGCCGGCGCACGCCAAATCGACCCTCACGGGCGTCAGCCTCACCCTTCCGATCGTCGGCGGACGGCTCGGACTGGGAACGTGGCAGGGCATCTACCTCTGCGAATTCCGCAACCGGGCTTCGGGACGCCGGATCGTGGCGACCATCCTCGGATAACCGCCGCACACGGACACGAAAAAGCCTGCACCGCTCGGTGCAGGCTTTTCCTTATCCGTACTCCGCCGTTACCAGTAACGGGGAACCAGCTCGTCTTTGTAATTCCTGTACCAGTTGCGCTTCTGCGTGCCGTTGCTCTCGATCCACTCCTTGAGGTCGGGATACGCCGAGAACATGCTGACCCGGTCGTAGACGTGGGGCGTCCCGACGGGAAGCCGCAGCACCCAAACGTCATTGTTCTTGCTGCAATAGGGCACCGAAGACATCAGCCCCTTCGAATCGTTCTCATAATTTTTGTAGTGATAGGTCGGCTCGAAACCCTTCTGGTGAATCTCCACGCCGCTCTTGAGCACCAGGAAAAAGTCGTGCTTCTGCGGATAGGACGTCACGTCGCGGAAGGCCTGCGCCTGTTTGCGGCTCGCCTCGCCGAGCAGCACCGAACGGTCGGGAGCGCCCGCGATATGGATGTAGGCGCGAAGCATCGGTTTGCCGACCTCGATCTGTCCCTCGGAGGTCTGGTAGTGCTTGCCGTTCACCAGTTTATCCAACCCGTCGAACAGAATGACCACCTTGTCCGGCTGGCTCTTGTCCACGTCGATGGAGAAACCGCTCTCCGTGACCTTTTCGAAGACTCCCTGCCCCGATTTCCGCTGAACCTCGGTCGTAACGTCCTTGATGATCGAGGTGTCGAAATCCAGCTGGAGACCCGCTTTTTTCGTCAGGCCGCTGCCGACGCCGCGGATGTCGAGCGTGATGAAAAGTCCCTCCTTGTAGCCGTGAGCAGGCAGCAGGGCCGGCGACGTGACCTCGGCCGTCTTGAGGTCATACTCCACCACAAGGTCGTTGAAATCAGCGTCCGAAGCCGAAAAGTCGGGCCACATGTCCTCGGCCATGATGACGCCCGAATTGTAGTAATACTGGTAATCGGGCACCTTTTCATAACGGCTTTTCACGGCGTCGACCGGGAATTTGTAATCGACGGCATCCGTTCCGTTCGCCGTATTCACGGCAAGCGCCACGACGCCCTCGCCGCCCGATGCCGCGGGATATTTCACGTAGAGTTTTTCGGCTCCCGAAGGAACCGCCAGGTTGAAGGTGCGGGCCGCGCCCGCTTCGAGCAGCGCGTCTTCGACGAGCAGCGAACTGCCCTTGCAGTCCTCCTCCGAATAGACCGACACGTTGGTCTGCACGTCCGATTCGAGCGTCAGCGCCACGGCGGCCTCGGCGGACCATCCGAAATCCGACGGAACGACGGGTGTCTCGGGGGTTACTACGGGTTGTTCCGGCGTTCCGGGGCCCGGGGTGTCGTCTCCGGCGGGATCGACGTTGGTGCAGGCACCGAACAACATCACGGAACCCAAAGCAAAAATCGAGAAGATTTTTTTCATAATGCGTACTATTGGCAGTAATTATTCACTCAAAAGTCGGTTTTGTTCCATTTTCGCTCAGTCAACCCCGACCCGGACTATCTATTTTCGTCCAAAACAAAAACTATTCCGCCCGCACAAATATACGCAAATAAATGATGCCCGCCTCAAAAAAGCGGTATTTTTTTCCAATTATCTTCCGAAATTCCTGCACGATGCGCCCGGAGGTCCCTCCCGCGGGGATGGCTGCCGAAACGGCCGAAGGGCATCCGGGCAGCCGGGAGTGTGGCGTGAATTTTGCCGCCCCGGATTGAAAAGCTCCCGCCATGACCACAACCGCCAAAACCCCCGACCGGCTGACCGCCGAAGAGCGCCGCAAACTCCCCGCTTCGGCGTTCGGAATCCCCGAAACCCGCGAATTTCCGCTCGTCGATGCGGCACACATCCGCGCCGCCGAAGCCTATTTCCGCTATGCCCCCGACGACCGGAAAGCGGCCCTCGCACGGCGCATCCTCGCCCGGGCCCGCGAACTGGGTGTCGACGTGCAGAGCCGCACCATCCGCGGCTGGGGCGGGGAGATGTAGCAACCGAAAAAATACGTATCTTTGTCCGGAGGGCCTGCGAAAAGGGACCTCCCGGACACGTTATGGAAGCTATCACTGAATTTCTCATCGACTGGGGCTACTGGGGCCTCTTCCTCTCGGCGCTGATTGCCGGAAGCGTCCTGCCGTTCAGCTCCGAAGCGGTGATGGTGGTGCTCGTGGGCATGGGCCTCGACCCCGTGGGGTGCATCGTCGCGGCGGCGCTGGGCAACACGCTCGGCGGCATGACCTGCTACTGGATCGGGACGCTCGGCAAGACCGAATGGATCACCAAACTGGGGGTCTCGACGCGCCAGCTGGCCCGGGCCCGGAAATTCCTCTCCGGACGCGGGGCGCTGATGGCCTTCTTTTCGTTCCTGCCGACCATCGGCGAAGCCATCGCCATCATGCTGGGGCTGATGCGCAGCAACGTGTGGCTGACGAGCGGCGCGATGCTCGCAGGCAAGACCGTGCGTTACATTGTCGTACTGGCGACCTTCCAAGGCGCCCTTTCTCTTTTCTGATATGGAAATTCGCAAAACGGAAACCCCTTCGCGGGAACTGCTGCTGCTGGCCGACGAAGTGGAGGCATCGGTGGCCGACTACATCGGCCGCGGAACGTGCTATGCCGCTTACGACGGCGACCGGATCGTCGGACAATATGTGCTGATCCATACGCGACCCTTCACGGCCGAGGTCGTGAACATCGCCGTCGAACCCGACCGCCAGCGGCAGGGCATCGCCACGGCCCTGCTCGCCCACGCCGCCGAAACCGCCCGCCGGGCGGGATTCCGCCTGCTCGAAATCGGCACGGGCGATTCGGGATTCGGGCAGATCGCCCTTTACGAACGCTGCGGATTCGTCCGCTGCGGCATCGACGAAGACTATTTTCGTAAATTCAGCCCTACGCCGATTTTCGAAAACGGCGTCGAGTGCCGCCACATGATCCGATTACGCATGGAATTGTAAACCGGCTAAGCCCCCGTCAAGGCGGGGGTTTGGGGGTGGGTCCAATTTGCAAACGACGCCGGAGGCGGCGAATAACAACAGTCGGTCCGGCACAACGGGAGAAGAACAAATCAACACAAAAAAATCGGTAAAATGTCCGTTTCGTGGAACCCCTGGCACGGATGCCGGAAGATCAGCGAAGGCTGCCGCAACTGCTATGTCTACCGGCAGGACAACCGCCACGACAAAGACAGCCGCGAGGTGCGGCAGACGGCGATGTTCGACCGTCCGGTGCGCCGCAGCCGCGACGGGCGATTCAAGGTCCCCGCCGGCGAGATGGTCTACACCTGCTTCACATCGGATTTTCTGCTGGAGGAGGCCGACGCCTGGCGTGCCGAGGCCTGGGAGATGATGCGCATCCGCCACGACCTGCGGTTCCTCTTCTTCACCAAGCGCATCGACCGGCTGGCCGCCGTACTGCCGCCCGACTGGGGCGACGGCTATGAAAATGTCGTCATCGGCTGCACGGTCGAGAATCAGGCGATGGCCGATTACCGGCTGCCGCTGTTCCTCGCGACGCCGGTCCGCCACCGGATCATCGTCTGCGCCCCGCTGCTGGGACCGCTCGACATCGCACGCTACCTCTCGCCAGCCGTCGAGGAGGTCTCCGCGGGCGGCGAATCGGGTAACGAGGCCCGGCCGTGCGACTACGCCTGGGTGCTCGGGCTACGCGAACAATGCGTGGCGGCAGACATCTCTTTCTGCTTCCACCAGACCGGGGCGCGGTTCGTAAAGGACGGGCGCATGTACCGCATCCACCGCCGTCACCAGCACTCGCAGGCCCGCAAAGCGGGAATAAACTACAAAATCGGCCGCTAACGGACCGGCTCGTAATCGATCGTCGATTCCTCGTCGGTGCGCTCGATCTTCATAATCACGGGGCGCAGTCCGTCGTTGCACGAGCAGATAGCGACGCCTTCCTTGTCGATCCAGTCGCCGTAATAGAATTTCCCGGCTCCGTGCGAAAGGGCGAAGACGTATTGGTATACGGCCTTCCAGGCCTCGTCGCAGAACCCTTCGGGCTTGGCGTAATCGGCGTAAAAGACCTGCCCTTCGCGCATCATCGGGCAGCGGTCGAATCCGGGTGCGGCATACTCTTTGGCGAGCTCCTCGTTGAACATGGTTTTGAGAATCGTGATCTTACAGCGTTTCATCGTAAAGCGGTTTTCCGTCAAAGATAACCGAAAACACGGTTTTTCACAACTCCGGAACGATAAAAAGACGTGCGGAAGGAATCCGGTCCGTTCTCACGGCGCCGCCCCGCAGGGCGATCCTCCTATTAAAAAGCAAGGACGCAGGTACAACCCCTACAGTCGGCCCGTTACAGCCTTATGATGGTAGTTGCCCTTACGCCCAAGCCTATATTCCGTCCAAAGCCGAAGCCGCCGGACGGGGCTATAAAAAAATGCGGAAGGAACCCGGTCCGGCGAACAAACAGTGACGCCTCATTTTCGCTTTGTTCGGAAATTCCATGAAGAATCTCCAAAAAACCGGACCGGGTTACATTCCTTCCGCACAAGTCATGTACCCGGTCCGTTCTCACGGCGACGCCCCGCAGGGCGATCCTCCTATAAAAAGCAAGGACGCAGGTACAACCCCTATTGGTCGGCCTCGCGAGCCTTGCATGGTGAGTTGCCCTTACGCCCAAGCCTGTCCCCCGCCCGGACGGGCAGGGACAAGACTCAGGTTTCAGACAAAATTCACACCATGTTAAACCTGCCGCAATCGCAGCAGTCGCGAGTTTACCAATAGATGTAAGGTTTGTCTTAACCTTTAATCGTATATTCTATTGCAAATGTAGTCAAATAATCCGACGAACCAAAAAATCCGGCCCCTTTCGGAGGCCGGACCCACTATAAATAACTATAACAAAAACTTTCGTTTATGCGTTGGCGGTCGCCAGCGGCGAAGCCTGCGTATAGGTGCGGGCTGCCAGCTCCTTGTCGAGCATGTAGAGCCCGAACTTGTTGCCCTCGACGGCCTCGCAGGCGGTGATCATGTCGCGTGCCGACTCTTCCTCCTCGACCTGCTCGTCGACGAACCAAACGAGCATGTTCGACGATGCGTAATCCTTGTCCTCGGCGGCGATGGCGGCCAGATTGCCTATCATGGCCGTAACCTCCTTCTCGTGCTTGAGCGTGTCCTGGAACATCTCCAGCGGCGAAGCCCACTTGGTGCGCACCTCCTCGATCGGAAGCAGCTTCACCTCGGCGTCGCGCGAGAGGATGTAGTTCATAAAGATCCGCGCGTGGTCCTGCTCCTCCTGGAACTGTACGTAGAACCAGTTGGCGACACCCTTCAGCCCCTTGGCCTCGGCGTCCATCGACATCGACAGATAAAGATAGGCCGACCAAAGCTCGGCATTGATCTGAGCGTTCATCGCTTCGTGTAATTTCTTGCTTAACATAACTGTATTGTTTTAAGTTTGCGGTTTATCATCGTTTGTGATACAAATATACAATAGTTTTTCGTGATTTGTATCAAAATAGCCATCAAATTATTTTATACATGAATAGCGAGATATTATAAAACAGAATAGACGGCGCCCGAATAGGAATTCGGACGCCGTCGGATGGTTTTCAGCGAGATGCGGATCAGTCGTCGATCTCGATGAGGCGGAATTTCAGGTCGAATTTCAGTTCAAGGCCGTTGTCGAGTTTCACCTCGTAACCGCGCTTGTCGCGATCTATCGAGACAATCTTGCGGCCTGCGAAATTCTTGGCCACATGGTCGCGGATCTGCTGCGGAACGATGGCCGCCGGGACCTCGCCGTACTTGCAGTCCACATCCGTCCACTGGCCGTTCTTGGCGAACTCGACCTTCGAGCCGTTGACGAAGACCACCTTGTAGTCCTTGTCGAACATCTCCTCGTCGACCTTGGCGTAGGAGACCTCGACACCCGCGAAATGGGCCTTGATGAACTGCTGCGAAACGGCCGGGAGTTCGGCGACGGTGATAATCCGGTCGCTGCCGGCGAAAGCGGTAAGGGTGGAGGCCATGAGGGCCAGGGTAGCGAAGATAATCGGGAACTTTTTCATAATCGTAGTGTTTTAATTAAGTTTCGTACTGCAAAGTTGCGGCCTGAAACTGAAACGAATCTGAAAAAAGCGAAAAAATCAAAAAAATTATACCGGAAACTCCACCGTGAAGCAGTGCCGCCCATTTATATAGGTGTAGGCGACCTTCATCCCGTAAAGACGGCACACGGCATCGACCACGGCGAGGCCCAGCCCCGTCGAGCCCTCCTTCTTCGCACCCTGGTAGAAGCGGTCGAAAATATGCCCGGCATCGAGCGGACCGCCCGCACCGCTGTTCGCGACCGTGAGCCGGTGCGGCGCCACCGTGACCGCAATCTCCCCGCCCGCATCGCCGTGAACGAAGGCGTTCTTCAGGAGGTTGGCGACCACGCTCCCGGCCAGCGAAGGGTTCATGCGCACCGTCAGCGGCCCTTCGTCCGCAAGCGAGAAACGCATGCCGCGGTAGGCGTAAATCTCCTCCATATCCTCGGCCGTGCGGCGCACCAGCGCATTCACGTCGACCTCTTCGGCTTCGGGGAACTGCCCGTTGTCGATTTTCGACAGCAGCAGCAGCGAACGGTTGAGCCGCACGAGGTAATCCAGCGTCCGCTGCACCTTGGCGATCTCGCCCAGCTGCTCCTCCGTGAGCGTCTGCGCATCGTCGACCAGCATTTCCAACCGGTTGCGGCACACCGCCAGCGGGGTCTGCATCTCGTGCGAAGCGTTGCCGATGAACTGTTTCTGCCGTTCGAACGTCGATTCGGCCCGCGCGGCATAGCGGCGTGCGGCGTCGTTCAGCCGCCGGAACTCCGTGACGGAGGTTTCGACCGCCAGCGGCGGATTCTGCGCCCCCACGGTATAGCCGTCCAGCCACCGCAGCAGGGCGTACAAGGGCCGCATCGTGCGGTAGAGCACGACGACCGTGACCAGCAGGATCATCCCCAGCAGGAAGAGGTAGAGACAGACTATCCAGCCGAGAATCGCCTCCCGGAGATCGTCTTTTTCGATGGTCGGCGTCATCACCGTCAGCTCGTACCACTTCCCGTCGCGGTCGTGGAACACCTTGCGCAGCACACGCGCCGGCTCCTCGTCGTCCCGTTCGGGAATGAATATTTCCTCGTCGGAATACCGCTCGCGCGGCTGTGCGGCGGCGTATTCGGCCGACACCTCGTTGAGAAAATAGGCATTGTTGCCCTCGGAAGCCGGGGCCGGAAGCTCCCGGCCCGCCAGCACCCGGGTGAGAATCACCTCGGCACGCGCCTCGAGGGCATCGTCCATCTCGTCGTTGATCTCGTCGATCATCGTGACGTAGAACAGCACGGCCCAGGCCGCCAGCAGCAGCGACAAGGCCCACGCGAGGTGCAGCAGGATGCGGTAGACCAGTTTCATGGCTGTACGAGTTTATAGCCGAAGCCGTAGACGGCGCGGATCTCGATGTCGGCGCCGGCCTCGTGGAGTTTGCGGCGCAGGTTCTTCATCTGCGCATAGATGAAATCGAAATTGTCCGCCTGGTCGATATGATCGCCCCAGACCCCTTCGGCCAGCGCGGTCTTGTCCACCGTGTGGTTGGGCCGCGACAGGAAATAGTGGAGGATGTCATACTCCTTGCGCAGCAACTCCACCTCGCGGCCCGCCACCTCGACGCGGCGGCTGTCGGGCCACAGACGCACATTCCCGGCGTCGAGGCTCTCGTGGCCGTCGCGCTGGTGACGCCGCAGGACGCTGCGGATGCGGGCGCTGAGTTCGGCCAGGTGGAACGGCTTGGGCAGGTAGTCGTCGGCCCCGAGTTCCAGCCCTTCGACCTTGTCGTCCAGCGAGTCGCGGGCCGAGATGATGATGACCGCGGCCCGGCTGCGGCGCTGCTTCAGCGCTTCGAGCAGCCGCAGGCCGCTGCCGCCGGGCAGCATGATGTCCAGCAGGATGCAGTCGTAGTCATAGGCGGCGATCTTGTCGAGGGCCGCGGCATAATCGGCGGCCTGCTCGACGACGTACTGTTCCCGGACCAGCGTCCGGGTCATAATCTCCCGCAGGGAGGGTTCGTCCTCAACGATAAGTATTTTCATAATATCTCTCTTTTCTCCGGGCAGGGCGCAAATCCGGGTCCGCAACCCGCCGACCTGCCATCGCCCCCTAAAACCCGCTTCTTAAGCGGGCGCTTTTTAAGCGGGGCGGGATAAAGTTACAGCCCGAATCCGAAAGGAAACTGAAACGGCCCCACCTGCCCCACCAAATATAGCCATTTTCCGGCCGAACCACAAAAAAAGCGGCGCCCCGAAGGACGCCGCGCGATTATCTGCAGGCGAAAGCTATGCTTTCTCGCCGTCGTAAGCCCACTTGACATAGATGGAACCCCAGGTGTAACCGCCTCCGAAAGCCGCGAGGATCAGGTTGTCGCCCTTGCGGAGCTCCTTCTCGTAGTCGTAAAGACACGTCGGAATCGTGGCGGCCGTGGTGTTGCCGTTGCGGTCGATATTGATCATGCACTTGTCCTGCGTGATGCCCATGCGGCGTGCCGTGGCGTCGATAATGCGCAGGTTGGCCTGGTGGGGCACCAGATAACGGACATCGTCACCCGTGAGATTGTGACGCTCCATCATCTCCACCGAAACGTCGGACATCTTCGACACGGCGGCCTTGAACACGGCGTGCCCGTCCCACATGATGGTGTGCCAGTTGTTCTGCACGGTCTCCATCGACGCCGGGTAGCGCGAACCGCCCGCCTTCATGTAGAGCTGCATCTCACCCGAGCCGTCGGAACGCAGAATCGAATCGAGCACGCCGTAGCCCTCGGTGTTGGGCTCCAGCAACACGGCAGCCGCGGCGTCGCCGAAGAGCGGGCAGGTCGAACGGTCGGTATAGTCGACAATCGTCGACATCTTGTCGGCACCCACGACGATGACCCGCTTGCTCGTGCCGGCCTCGATGAACTTGGCTCCCGTCGTCAGCGCGAACAGGAATCCGCTGCAGGCGGCCGAAACGTCGAATGCGAAGGCGTTCTTGCAGCCTGCCTGGTCGGCGATCAGATTACCCGTCGAGGGGAAAAACATATCGGGAGTCACCGTGGCGCAGATCACCAGGTCGATCGACATCGGATCGACACCCGTTTTGTCGAGCAGATTGACGACGGCACGTGCTCCCATATAGGAACTGCCGATGCCCTCGCCCTTGAGGATGTGGCGCGTCTTGATACCGGTGTGCGACATGATCCACTCGTCGTTGGTGTCTACCATCCGGCTCAACTCATCGTTGGTGAGAATGTATTCCGGAAGGTATTGTCCCACTCCCGTTATCGCTGCTGTAATCTTACCCATTAACTTAACTTTTGCTATTCGTAATTCGGATTAATTTTGGAACGCACGCTGCAGTTTCGCCGTGAGGTCGGCCTTGATGACCTGTTCCGTCGACAGGATCATGCTTTTGATGGCCTGGGGCGAAGAGCATCCGTGCCCGATAATGACAGGCGCATTGACTCCCAGAACGGGGGTGCCGCCCACATTTTCGTAATTCATGGCGTCCCAGAAAGCATTGCTGCATCCCAGCGCCTTGTTGATGCGGTAGAGGCCCTCGGCCATCTTCAGCACCGTGTTACCGACGAATCCGTCGCAAACGATCACGTCGGCGACCTTCGCCGAGAAGATGTACGACGCCTCGACGTTACCCACGAAATTGATGCGGCCGTCGGCCTTCAGCAGTTCGTAGGCGGCTTTGGTCTGGACGTTGCCCTTGGTCTCCTCCTCACCGATGTTGAGCACGGCGACACGCGGTTTCTCGATGCCCAGCACCGCTTCGGCATAGATCGAGCCGATCAGTCCGTACTGCTCCAGCACCTCGGGTTTGCAGTCCACGTTCAGCCCCACGTCCAACAGCAGCGCGGGACGCCCCGCAACCGTGGGAACGATGGATGAAATCGTGGGCCGGATGACCCCTTCGATGGGTTTGACGGCGTACATCGATCCGACCATCATGGCGCCGGTGGACCCGGCGCTCGCAAAGCCGTCGATGGCGCCCTTGGCCAGATAGCCGAAACCCACCGTAATGCTCGAATCGGCTTTGGCCTGGAACGCCTTGGCCGGATGGTCGCCCATCTCGATCACCTCGGTAGTGGCAACGATGTCGAACCGGTCGGCCGGACACCCTTCCGAAGAGAGCACGGAGTTAATTTTCTGTTCGTCGCCGAACAGCACGATGCGGCTGTCCGATCCGACCTCCCCAAGTGCCATAATGGCGCCCTTTACGGCCGCTTCGGGAGCATAATCGCCGCCCATGGCGTCTACACCAATCTTTATCATACTCGTGCGATATTGGTTGTTATCTCGCTCCCCGCCCACCCCACACATACGGCAACGACCATGTGACGCCCGGCCTTATCCGGGTGAAACGGGAGTTCTTTTCATAAAAAAAGAGGCAAGCCCGGAGGAATGCACTCTTTGGAGTGCCGAATTTATTCGGCAGCCTTCTTTTCGATAGCCAGCTTTCCGCGATAGAAGCCGCACTCGGGACATACGCGGTGGTACAGCACGGCTGCACCGCAGTTCGAGCAGGTAACCACCGTCGGAACGGTAGCTTTGTAGTTGGTTCTGCGCTTATCGCGTCGCGTCGACGAGACTTTGTGTTTAGGATGTGCCATTTTACAGTATAAATTATAAGTTTAACGTATTTATCGCTTTCGTTATTTCGTGCCGCGGGGCTTTTTCTTCTTTTCCGGCTCGTCCCCTTCGGCTTCCATCTGCTCGCGCAGGGCCGCCAGTTTGGCCCATTCGCCCTCGTTGTGCTCCTTTCCGTCTTCGGCCCGGGCCTCTATCGAAGCGAACTCCCGGTCCGACACGATGCGGAAACGCTCGAGCATTTCGGGGTTGCACATCCCCTCGGGATGCACCCGCTGGTAAGGCAGCGACAGCACGATGCTCTCGTAGATGTACTGTTTGAGGTCCACCCGGTCCTCGCCCGGCAGCATCCACATCACCTCGCCGTCGTATTCGTGCACCTCCTCGGAGAATTTCACCACGAGCTGCCCCTCGAAATCGATGGGCACACGGCAATCCTCCAGACAACGGTCGCACTCCACGACGACGTAACCCGCAATCGCCACATCGAGCGTGATCTGGCTCTCCGAGCGGTCGGCGCCGACCGTCACATCGCAGTGACCGTCCTTGATTTCCGTGCTCTGGAACTCCTCGAACAACGATCCGTCCACCTCGAACCGAAATTCGTGGCAGCCGTTCTTCAACCCCTTATAAGGGATCGCATATCGCTGAGTTTCCTCCATTTATGCACATTTAGTGCGCAAAGTTACGAAAAAATAAGACATTTGCAAAGAAAACCGCGAGATTTAGCGCTTCCGGCCCGCTTTGCGCCGAACCCGGCACAAGCCGGTTTTGCATCCATCCTTCTTTTTGTTATCTTTGGTGTCGTAACGACACTTTTTATTAGTCGGTAGGTTTTGCCGGATCGGACACAATCCAGTTTTGAACCCATCCGACTTTTATCTATCTTTGTACAATATGGACAAAAAAGGATTCACCATCGAAGTCACGAGCCGTTACGACGGGTGGTGGCGGTATAATGCGGCGCTGATGTGCGGCTGTTTCGACGCCGAGGACCGGCGCATCGGGTTCGCATCGGCGGAATCGGCCGTCGCAGCCGTGGGAGCTAACCTCGCCGAACGCCCGGCGGACATCCCGGCAGACCGCCGCGCAGTGCTGGAGACCATGCCGTGCGACCACCTCGTGCTCTACCTCTACCTCATTCCCCACACGCTGCCCGCAGGCAACGACATCGACGCGAACAAACCTTTCGAAATCGAGCTGAAAATCGCCTACGACGGACACCGCCTGCGCACCGAGAAACGGACGATCAACCAATGGTCGGGCGCCTCGATCGAAATGCGCATCGACGCGAAGAATTCTCAATGAGGCCGCAGCCCTTGCCCGCGAACCGGCTTACAGACCAAAAGACACAAAAAAGGGACTCTTGCGAGTCCCTTTCCTTTTGAATACGGCTTACGACTATTTGTTGTTGTAAGCGGCCATCTTCTCGATCAGCATGAGGACCTTGTTCGAGTATCCCCACTCGTTGTCGTACCACGAAACGACCTTTACGAAGGTGTCCGTCAGTGCGATACCGGCAGCCTTGTCGAAGATCGACGTGCGGGCGTCGCCCAGGAAGTCCGACGAAACGACAGCCTCCTCGGTGTAACCCAGGATACCCTTCAGTTCGCCTTCCGAAGCCTCCTTCATGGCGGCGCAGATCTCGTCGTACTTGGCGGGCTTGGCCAGATTCACGGTCAGGTCGACAACCGAAACGTCGAGGGTCGGAACACGCATCGACATACCGGTCAGCTTACCGTTCAGTTCGGGAATCACCTTGCCTACGGCCTTTGCAGCGCCGGTCGACGAGGGGATGATGTTGCCCGAAGCGGCACGGCCGCCGCGCCAGTCCTTCATCGAGGGACCGTCGACGGTCTTCTGCGTTGCGGTGGTCGAGTGAACGGTGGTCATCAGACCGTCGGTGATGCCGAACTTGTCGTTCAGGACCTTGGCGATCGGGGCGAGGCAGTTCGTGGTGCACGATGCGTTCGATACGATCGTCTGACCCTTGTAGGAATCGGTGTTCACGCCGCATACGAACATCGGGGTGTCGTCCTTCGAGGGAGCCGACATAACGACGTACTTGGCACCGGCAGCGATGTGGGCCTCGGCCTTCTCCTTGGTGAGGAACAGACCCGTCGACTCTACGACGTACTCGGCGCCTACCTCGTTCCATTTCAGGTTTGCGGGGTCCTTCTCGGCGGTTACGCGGATCGACTTGCCGTTTACGATCAGCAGGCTCTTCTCCGTGTTGAAATCCACCGTACCGTTGAAGCGGCCGTGCATCGTGTCATACTTCAGCATGTAAGCCATGTAATCCACGGGAACCAGGTCGTTGATGCCCACCACTTCGATGTTGTCGTTCGTGCAAGCGGCACGGAACACCAGACGGCCGATACGACCGAAGCCGTTGATACCGATTTTAATAGTTGCCATAATGATTTGAATTATTTGTTAATAAAAGATTCCGTTATTTTTTTCACAGCACAAAAGTACATACTTTATACATTTTACGCAAATAAAAAATTAAATTTTTTTACGAACCGCCTGCACCTTTTCTCCGCACCCCTTTTGCGGCCTATTCCGCGACCTTTTTGGCCCGCTTGGCCATGGCCGAGGCGAAGACGAAATCGTTGAGTTCGCGGTTGTCGGCGTGCAGAATATCGTCCTTGGTGCCTTCCCACCATTTGCGGCCGTCGTGGATGTATACAATTTTCTCGCCGATTTCCATCACCGAGTTCATATCGTGCGTATTGATGATCGTCGTGATGCCGTACTCCTTCGTGATTTCGTGAATCAGGTTGTCGATGACGATCGAGGTCTGGGGGTCGAGGCCCGAGTTGGGCTCGTCGCAGAAGAGGTAGCGGGGATTCATCACGATGGCGCGGGCGATGGCCACGCGCTTGATCATGCCGCCCGACAGCTCGGCCGGATAGAGCCGGTTGGCATCCTCGAGGCGCACGCGCTGCAAACAGAAATTCACGCGCTCCATCTTCTCCTTCGTGCTCTGCGACGTGAAAAGGTCCAGCGGCAGCCGGACATTCTCCTCGACGGTCGACGAGTCGAGCAGCGCCCCGCCCTGGAAGATCATGCCGATGTCCTTGCGAATGGCCTTGCGGTCGCGGAATCCCAGCCGGGTGAAATTGATGTCGTCGTACCACACGTCGCCCGAATCGGGTTCGTGCAGTCCCACCAGCGTCTTGAGCAGCACGGTCTTTCCCGAGCCGCTGCGGCCGATGATGAGGTTGGTTTTCCCGGTCTCGAACTCCACCGAGATGTCGTCGAGCACCACCCGCCCGTCGAACGATTTGACGATATGTTCGGCACGTATCATATAAGCAGGACTTGCGTAAGGATGAGGTCGAAAAGCAGGATCACCACACAGCTGGCCACCACGGCGCGTGTCGACGCGGCGCCGACCTCCAGCGAGTTGCCCCGGGCGTTATAGCCGTAGAAGGCCGAGATCGAGGTGATGATGTAGGCGAAGACGACGGTCTTGATGAGCGTGTAGGTGATCGAATAGGGCTTGAAATCCATCAGCAGGCCGTCGACATAATCGGCCGGAATCATAATGCCCGTTGCGGCGGCGATGATCCATCCGCCGAGGATGCCGATCAGGATCGAAAGGATGGTGAGGAAAGGGAAGAAAATCATCGCGGCGACGATCTTCGGGAGAATCAGGTACGAGGCCGAATTGACGCCCATGATCTCCAGGGCGTCGATCTGTTCGGTGATGCGCATCGTCCCGATTTCCGAGGCGATCGACGACCCGACCTTGCCGGCGAGAATCAGCGCCACGACTGCCGACGAGAATTCCAGGATCATCGTCTCGCGCGTGGCATAGCCCACCAGCGAGCGGGGGATGAACGGCGAATCGAGGTTGATGCACATCTGCAGCGTGATGACCGCGCCGATAAAGACCGAGATGATGGCCGTCAGGCCGATGGAGTTGATGCCCAGCGCCTCCATTTCGAAAACGATGCGCCGGCGGTAGATCGCCGCCTTCTCCGGACGGGAAAAAACCTTTCCCATCAGCATGAAATAGCGGCCTATGAGTTCGAATACCTTGAGCATGTGGCTACTGTTCCTTTTCCTCCTCGAAATCGACGTAGTCGCCCACGTCTCCGGAGACCCGTTTTTCGGGCGTCCCGGCGGTCTTGTGCACCCGCACCTCGCCTTCGCGTCCCCCGCGTTCCCGGTCCGTAAACGGCGAGCCGGAATTCCGCGGCCGGAATCCGCCCTGCGTCCGGCCCTGTTCGCCGAACTGCTCCTCCATCTGCCTGCGGACCTTGTAAATCCGCCAGCGGAAGGCCAGCATCAGTATGATTGCCAATAATACGATTCCCATCAGAAAATACAAGATAAAGAGCGCAATGCCTTTCAACAAAGCCGGAGCGCCGATTGCCAGTATGACGATCAGGAGCGTCGTCAGCGGATTGCGCTGCACGAAGCCTACCAACGAGTCGATGATTGCCGTGATGAAATTCATTTCCGTTTTTGGTTTACATCCCCACAAAGGTAGGGAAAAATCTGCGTATTTCAATTAATTGTCGTAAATTTGGCGTCTGAAAACGAAAACAAATCATAACCCGATATGTTAACTTCCCTCACCGCCATTTCGCCCGTCGACGGGCGCTACCGTAATAAAACGGAGAAACTGGCCGATTATTTTTCCGAACAGGCCCTCATCCGCTACCGCATCCGCGTCGAAGTGGAGTATTTCATCGCGCTCTGCGAACTGCCCCTGCCGCAGCTGGCGGGCATCGACCCTTCGAAATTCGCGGCCCTGCGCTCGCTGTACACCGATTTCTCGGCCGCCGACGCCCAGCGCGTCAAGGAGATCGAGTCGGTCACGAACCACGATGTCAAGGCCATCGAGTACATCATCAAGGAAAAAATGGACACTTTGGGACTCGAATCCTACAAGGAGTTTGTGCATTTCGGCCTCACGTCGCAGGACATCAACAACACAGCCATTCCGCTCTCGCTGAAGGAGGCCCTGACGGGGGTCTACTACCCCGCCGTCGAGGAGGTCCGCGGCAAGCTGGCGTCGTTCGCCGAGCAGTGGCGCACGGTGCCGATGCTGGCCCGCACGCACGGACAGCCCGCATCGCCGACCTCCCTGGGCAAAGAATTCATGGTCTTCGTCGAGCGCATCGAGAAACAGCTGGCCATGCTCCACGACATCGCCGTGCCGGCCAAGTTCGGCGGCGCCACGGGCAATTTCAACGCCCACCGTGCGGCCTACCCCGAAATCGACTGGGTGGCGTTCGCCAACCGGTTCGTCGGCGAGACGCTGGGACTCTGCCGTTCGCAGTACACCACGCAGATCGAGCACTATGACAACCTGGCGGCGATTTTCGACAACATGAAGCGCATCGACACCATCCTCATCGACCTCTCGCGCGACATGTGGACCTATATTTCGATGGAGTATTTCAAGCAGCAGATCAAGGCCGGGGAGGTCGGATCGAGCGCCATGCCCCACAAGGTCAACCCCATCGATTTCGAGAATGCCGAGGGCAATTTCGGCATCGCCAACGCCGTCTTCGAGCACCTCGCGTCGAAACTCCCCGTCTCGCGCCTGCAGCGCGACCTGACGGACTCCACGGTGCTGCGTAACATCGGCGTGCCGATGGCCCACGCGGTGATCGCCCTGCAATCGCTGATGAAGGGGCTGAACAAGGTGATCCTCAACCCCGAGGCGCTGGAGCGCGACCTGGAGAACAACTGGGCCGTCGTGGCCGAAGGCATCCAGACCATCCTGCGCCGCGAGGGATTCCCGAAACCCTACGAAGCACTGAAGGCCCTGACCCGGACCAACGCCCACATCACCCGCGAATCGATCGCGGCCTTTATCGAGACGCTCGACGTGGCGGAATCGGTCAAGGAGGAGCTGCGGGCCCTCTCGCCCTCGACCTACACGGGCGTGTTCCGGTAGGCCGTCCGTCTAAAGCCAAAGGCAGGGTCCCGCAACGGGCCCTGCCTTTGTTTCATTATAAGGGTGTGCTACTCCTTGCAGCAGCGCACCGAGTAACCCCAAGAACGTTCTTTGTCCCCCTCGGGGTTGATCGAACCGCTGCTGGAGAGTTTGCTGCGGAAAAACAGGTAATAGGATTTGCCCGTCGTGGACGTATCCGTCGACCAATATGCGCCCGAACCGCCCGTCGTGGAGCGCAGACCCACGATGGCGCCCGTACTGTAACTGCGGTATCCCTGCGCAGGATACCAGGCCGTCTGCCCGTTATGCGTATAGGTCATTCCGTAATTCGTTCCATCCCAGATCGATACGCCGTCGATGTACTGGCGGCCCGAACTCAGGTTCTCCCACGCATCAATTCCGGGAACCCGGTATCCCGGAGGGCATGGATCGTTTAGGGTCTTGGTCTCTCCCCATAGTTTTGCATTCGGCTTCGCCAGCCAGTCGTAACCCGTCCCGACCTTTGCATTGTAGAATGTCAGGGGATTTGCAGCGGCGGTCTCCACGGTCGCGGCAGTCTTGTCGATCGTCCAGGTCAGTTCCGGATAAGCCGGATTGACGGTCGTATTGTCCTTTGCTTCCAGGAAAGCATTGGCCGAGGCTTCGGTTTTTACACCCCAGTAGAACGGGTCCTTGCGGCCCCATTGGTAATACATGCCGTAAGCGTCCGTACCGCCGACGGTGGTTCCCACGGCACCTAAGTTGCGGTCCATAAAGACCGCGCCGTTTTCATAGACCATCGTCTGTGGGGCGTCGGTGGCCCAGATGTGCCAGCTCCACACGATCGCTCCCTCCTGCACCAGAGCGACCAGCGTGTTGCCCCGGCCCTCGCCGACCGTGAAGACGATCTCCCCGGACTTCTTGTCGAGTGTAACGTCCGAAACCAGCCCCTCCCGGTCGGTCCATACCCAGTCGGCCTTCATGCCGTCCGTGATCTCGATCGCCGGGTCGAAACCCGCCGAAGCCGCCTCACCCGCGCCGTTGCCGCGCACCTTCGCGCTGAACGCATAAGTCCCCGGGACCGACACGACATAGCAGTTGGCCGTCCCCGCGGCACTCAGATTGTCGATCTTCGCCGCCGAAAGCTCCCCGCCGCCGGCCAGCGCGACCGTCACACGTCCCTCGGCGGCCGATACCGAGCGGAACAAAGCTACCCGCACCTCCTCGGAAGCCTCTATGGGCTCTCCGGCAGCGTCCACGATCCGCCACGGCGTCACGGCGGCATCCGTCGTCACGGTCCAGAAACCATCGTCGTCACGGCCCGTCACCGGCACGGGGCCCGAAACGGGCAGTTTCGCTCCCGCAGCGTCTTTCAGCCACGGCGTATCCTTTTCCGCGGCGAGCGTCCAGTAATAGACGCCTTCGTCGTCAGCAATGCCGATCAGCGGCGCCTCCGTGGCCTCCGCATCGCAGGCAACCGTCACCTTCGTGCCGTCGCGGAACGCAATGAGCGTTCCGGCTTCGCCTTCGGTCACGGCGCCGACCGCTGAGCGCGACATGGCCCCGGCCAGCTCCTTCAGGGTAACGAGCCCGGCGTTAAGGTCTTCGATTTTCTGCGCCAGTTCCGGGGAGACGGGATTTGCGGGGGGGGGAACATCGCCCGGTCCTTTGCCCGAATCGCTCTCACATCCGCCGAGCAACAATGCCCAGGCCGAGATCACAAGTAATTTTTTCATCATGCTTTGTATTTAAATGGTCTGTTCTTCGTCCGGCACGGACAGACTTTCACGGCGGCGGCATACCGCACAGGCAGGAACCGGGTCCGCAAACCCGGCAAAGCATGACGACAACTTCCTCATCCGACCGTAAAAAAGTCTGTCCGAAGAGGTTTGCGACCGATGGAAAAAGAAAACCGAAAGAAGAGACCCGGACACACGAAAAACGCCGGCAGCGACTTCAGGCGCTCCCTTTCTCCGCAGGAGCAAACACTCTATCGTGCAAGGCAGGTCTTCTGACTCGTCCCGGATGCGGCGCCTTCCCGGTTTTCACCAGTGGCTCGGATTGTCGCATCCCTTCGTGCCCTCGACGGGCGGGACTCACAGCAGCGGGAACTGTTGCCGATTCACACGGCATTCCCTTTTAATTCCCCGTGCGGGGAAACCATTGCGGCAACAAAGATAGGTTTTTCCCGCCAGGAAGCAAGCGAATCCGGCGGAATATTTGCCCGAAGGACCTCAAAGTCGCTCAAAAAGCCCTCCGAAACCCCTGCCGGCCATTTTCGGACAGTCTGCGTCCGACTTTGGCACGGGCTTTGCGATTACTTAAATCAGCTGCGGCACAGCAACCGCAGTGAGGTTTCTTCATTTATTTAAGTTTGGGTTAGTAGTTTTAGGAGGGCAACCTCCGGGGGCAGCAGGCAATCGAGACGATTCCCTGCTGTTTTTTTGTGCATCTACCCGTCGCAGCGAGGGACCGGACCGGAAACGCGGCGACCATCCATCACCTTTAAAACTCCACCGTGACGCCCAGCGACGGCAGCAAAGTGCCGCTGACCTGTTCGAGTCTCTTCATGCGGTAACGCTGCTCCGACGCCGGAGCACCGGGATTCTCGATCTCGCCCGTGGACATCAGCACGTCGGGCTGGCGGAGTTTTCCCCCGGCGACATTCTGCAGGTCGATATAGATGCCCAGCATACAGCGGCGGAAATAGAACACCTTGTCGATGCGCACGTCCAGCTGGGCGAAGGCGTCGAGCCGTCCGGCATTGTATTTCGAATAGTCGTAATAGGGCCGTCCCTGCGCGTTCCACGCCTCGACGAGCGACGATTTCTCCTCATCGTAAGGCGTGTAGGGCGCACCGCCCACGGCGCTCAGCTTCGCCCCGACGCTCCAGTGGCGCGGCAGGTCGTAAGTGCCGCTGACGTTGACCACGAACCGGTTGTCCCACGCCGAAGCGATCCACGGAGCCGAACGGTCGTTGCGGTACTCCGAACGGAACACGGTCACCGACCCCACGACACTCACGCGCCCCGGAATCTGCCAGCGGGCCATCGCCTCCACCCCGTAGGCGCGTCCCTGCGCCGAGGAGACCAATGCTTCGTTGCCCACCACGCCGTAATCGTTGCCTTTGCAGGCGAGCGGAATCCCGTCCGTGACCGACAGGGGCACATCCCCGTAGCGTTTGTAAAATCCCTCGACCGAGACGATCAGCCGGTCGCGCAGCCGCCAATCGACGCCCGTACTGAAAATTCCGACCCGCATATAGTCGAGCGACCCGTTGACCAACGCGCCCTCCTCCTTGAATCCCAACGCCGTATAGGCCGGCAACTGGTAGTAGAGCCCTGCGCTGCCGCTGACCGACCAGGCCGGAGCCAGCGCATAGGAGAGCGACGCCCGCGGCGAGAGCTGGCGCCACGGCCGGGCCATGCGTCCGGAGTAGTCGCACCCGTCGGCCCGCAGTCCCGCCGAGGCGGTGAAACGCTTGTCCGCAGAGGCGTACTCGGCCCCGGCGAAAAGCCCCCAGCCGACGATTCCCAGCCGCGTGTTGTAATCCGAAAGCTGCGATTTGTCGGTGTAGAGCCGCTGCAAGGTGCGGTTCGTATAATCGGAATAGTTCACCTCAACGCCCTCGCGGACGGTCCAGCGCCCCAGATAAGAACGGTTCTCGGCCCGCAGCGCGGTCTTCTGCTCCACGGAGCGCAGCCGCAGGGTCAGGTTGTCCTCCGACGACGAGTCGTTGCGCAGGTATTTCAGGTTGCGGTTGTTCAGGTAGTTGTGGCTCAGCGTCACGGTCTGCACATGGCGGCCCGCATAGTGCCGCCACGAAGCCCCCACCGTGAAGGTCTCCTGCCGGATGCGGGGCAGATAACTCAGCAGATATTCGGCATCCTCGCCCTTCTCGTCGACGTTGAGTTTCATGTTGTCGAAACCCGCCAGGGCCAGCACCGTCAGTTCGTCGCGCTCCGAAAGCCGCGTCTTCACCTTCACCTGCCCGTCGATGTAGTTGGGCAGGAACGGAAGCCCCAGCATCTTGAACAGCAGCTGCAGGTAGGACTGGCGGAGCGAAAACAGATAGGTCGTCTTGTCGCCGATGTGTCCGCTGCCGCTCACACCTACCTCCGAAGCCCCCAGCGTGGCCTTGAAGGTCTGCTTTTCGGCGTTGCCGTCGCGGAGTTTAAAATCCAGCACCGAGCTCAGCGCCCCGGCGCGGTCGGCGGGAAAAGCCCCCGTATAGAAACTGATCTCGCGCACGAGGTCGGCATTGACGATGCTCACCGGACCGCCCGTGGCACCCTGCGTGGCAAAGTGATTGATGTTGGGAATCTCGATCCCGTCCATGTAAAAGCGGTTCTCCGAGGGACCTCCTCCGCGCACGATCAGGTCGTTGCGGTAGCCCACGGGCGAAAAGGCCACGCCGGGATACGAGCGCACGATGCGCGACACGTCGCGGTTCGAACCGGGACTCTTCTCGATCTCCTGCAGGCCGATTACCTTCAGGCTCACAGGGCTTTCCACCGTGGCCCGGAACGGCGAGGGACGGACCGTCACGGCCTCCAGCCGTTCGGCGTCCTCCTCCAGTTCGACCTCGATGAATGGCGTGGCCGCGGAGACCATATATTCGGGCGTCGTGACGCTCTTGTAGCCCACCGACGAGACCGCCAGCCGCCAGATGCCGGGCTTCACCCGCTCGATGCGGAACCGCCCCAGCGAATCGGTCGAAGCACCCTTCTGCTCCTGCCCGGCCAGCACCACGGCGGCATAGGCCACAGGGCGGCGGGTCAGGCGGTCGATCACCCGTCCGCCGAGGGCATAGGTTTCCTGCTGTCCCCGCACGGCGGACGCCGCCGACAGACACAGGCACAACATCGCAACTTTCAGGAGTTTCATAGGGCAAAGATAGCCGATCGGGACTAATCCGCCACCGTTTCGCCGGAATATTTCGGCAGTAATTTCAGATAGGCGAGCAGGACGACGTTCATCACGAGGGCGTAGACGATGGCCGGAACAGCCATCTCGCCGTTGTCGAAGATCAGCGGCGACGCGGCGATGGCGATAGCCTGCGCGGCGTTCTGCATCCCGACCTCGATGACGACGGTTCTCCGCGCCGCTTTCCGCAGTCCGAACGCCCGGGACAGCAGCGACCCGGCACCCATAGCCAGCAGGATCAGCACACCGGCGGCCGCTCCCAGCGTCCCGAGGTTTTCCAGAATGGTGCCGGCGTACTGCACGAAGAAGACCGCGGCCAGCAGCATCAGCGCCGGAAACGCCACGCGCCCCAGCAAACCATGCGCCCGCTGCGCCGCGGCGGGCCGCCAATGCCGGAAAGCCATACCCGCGGCCATCGGCAGAAAAAACAAGACGATATTCTGGACCAGCAGCTTCCCCGCCGGCAGGTCGATCGCCGCATCCGCATGCACGGAGACGAACCGTGCGGCAAATCCCATCACCAGCGGAATCGTGAAGAGCGTAATCACGCTGCTCAGGGCGGTGAGCGTCACCGAAAGGGCCACATCGCCTTTCGCCAGCATCGAAAAGACATTCGACGAACTGCCGCCGGGACAGCAGGCGATCAGCATCAGCCCCATGAACCAGACGGGCGGCAGGCGAAAGGCCAGCGCCACGCCGAAAGCGATGAGCGGCAGGGCCAAAAGCTGCCCGGCCAGCCCCGCGACGACAGCCGCCGGGCGTCGGAACACCCCGGCGAAAGCCTGCCGGTCGAGCTCGATACCGAGCTGGAACATCAGCACGATGAGAATGGGCAATACAATCCAAATGGTATTCATAGACAGCTCCGGAATAAGGTTCTGGGCACAAAAACGCCTCTCGGGAGAGTCCCGAAAGGCGTTTTTTCGTTGGTGGGAACATGCGGATTTGAACCGCAGACCTCCTGCTTGTCGAGCAGGCGCTCTAAACCAACTGAGCTATGCTCCCTGCATAAAAAAACCATCTTCCGAGATGGTTGTAACCTTGTGGGAGCTGAGGGATTCGAACCCCCGACCCTCTGCTTGTAAGGCAGACGCTCTGAACCGACTGAGCTAAGCTCCCGAAGACTCTCCCTTGCGGGAAAGTGGAAATATATAAGCGGCCGCAAGGCCGACAAAAAAGCCACCCTTATCCTACGGTGGCTTTGTGGGAGCTGAGGGATTCGAACCCCCGACCCTCTGCTTGTAAGGCAGACGCTCTG
>X355_Hoffmanns_Two_toed_Sloth__coassemble_1810_pt1 | contig 247373 bp, 190 predicted proteins | sample X355_Hoffmanns_Two_toed_Sloth__metabat2_high_PE_009 | metagenome-assembled genome bin X355_Hoffmanns_Two_toed_Sloth | reverse complement strand
GGCCGAACGACAACTACCATCCGACGCACAGCCATGTGCTGCCTGCGCTGATCCGTCGCTTTCACGAAGCAAAAGAAGAGCATCTGCCTTTCGTGACCTGCTGGGGCGACGGAAGTCCGTTGCGCGAGTTCCTCTATGTGGATGACCTCGCCAACCTGTGCGTGTTCCTGATGAACAATTACAGCGGCAACGAAACGGTCAATGCCGGAACGGGTAAGGAGCTTTCGATCAAAGAGCTGACCGAACTCGTGGCGAAAGTGATCGGTTACGATGGTGAGATTCGGTGGGACACCTCGAAACCCAACGGCACACCCCGTAAACTGCTGGATGTGTCAAAGGCTGCGGCGCTCGGCTGGACTTACAAAACCGAACTGGAGGAGGGTATTCGGCTGTCGTATCGGGATTTTCTGGAAAATCCCATGCGAGCCGAACGATAACCTTGTCCCATGATCTCTATGTGTCGAGGATGTACATTATATCATCGACCAGATCAAGGAAAACATTATCAGATAACTATCGACAAAACTCGAAAATAGGACTGAGTTCTATTTTTCACCATAACAATCAGCAACTTGCAGAAATGAAGTTGCTGATTTTTTTGTTTACACACGGCGAAAACGAAGGTAGAAACAGCCTTTTCTTAGCTCTACCTCCCCATTGCCTCTCCATATATCATTACCGCAAAAACGGAGCGCACAAGATATGAAACCCCGTGCGCCCCACCTTCAATGATCAAAAATCACAGGGCCTGCTCAACGGCAACGGCCACCGCTACCGTAGCGCCGACCATCGGGTTGTTGCCCATTCCCAGAAAACCCATCATCTCGACGTGCGCAGGCACCGACGACGATCCGGCAAACTGAGCGTCGGAATGCATGCGGCCCATCGTGTCGGTCATGCCGTAGGATGCCGGTCCGGCGGCCATATTGTCGGGATGCAGCGTGCGTCCCGTGCCGCCGCCCGAAGCCACCGAAAAATATTTCTTGCCCTGCTCGCCGCACTCCTTCTTGTAAGTACCGGCCACGGGATGCTGGAAGCGGGTAGGGTTGGTCGAGTTGCCCGTGATCGAGACATCGACCTTTTCGTGGTGCATGACCGCCACACCTTCGCGCACGTCGTCCACGCCGTAGCAGCGAACTTTGGCCCGGAGACCGTCGGAATAGGCTTTCTCGCGCACGATCGTCAACTCCCCGGTCGCATAATCGAACTCGGTCTGCACGTAGGTGAAGCCATTGATGCGCGAAATAATCAGCGCGGCATCCTTGCCCAATCCGTTCAGAATCACCCGCAGCGGACTTTTGCGCACCTTATTCACCATCTCCGCAATTTTGATAGCACCTTCCGCCGCCGCGAACGATTCGTGACCGGCAAGAAACGCGAAACATCCGGCCTCCTCGCGCAGCAGGCGGACAGCCAGATTGCCGTGACCGATGCCCACCTTGCGGTCGTCGGCCACCGATCCGGGGATGCAGAACGCCTGCAACCCTTCGCCGATGGCTTCGGCGTTTCAGCAGCCGTTTTGCAGCCCTTTTTGACGGCGATGGCCGCACCCACGACATACGCCCATTTCGCATTCTCGAAGCAGATCGGCTGCGTCTGCTCACACATTTTGTAGGGGTCGATACCCTTGGCGTCGCAGGGCGGCGGTTAAAGGCAGATACCATTGCCTGAAACAAAAGTAGAAAATAAAGCGGTTGCATCCAACAACCATGCGATTTTTTGTATCTTTAGCAGCCGGGCCTGCCCCGGAACACGAAATACAACACATACCGAATGATGAAACCCTACAAAATCCTGTGCCTCGGCTGCTGTCTGGCGGTCGCAGGCTGCGGCGGAGACAAGACTCCCGGCCGGAATTACGACAAGGAAATCGACCGGCTCGTGAGCCGCATGACCCTCGCCGAGAAGATCGGCCAGATGAACCAGGTATCGGGCGCGGAAGACCCCACCGGCGTCCTGAAACAATATTCGTCGCTCGAAGGGCGCGTCCGGGAAGGCAAGATCGGCACCGTGCTCAACGTCACGGGCGCCGCGACGACCCGCGAACTCCAGCGGATCGCCGTCGAGGAGACCCGGCTGGGCATTCCCCTGATCTTCGCGCTGGACGTGATCCACGGCTATAAAACTATTTCGCCCGTACCCCTCGCCGAGAGCTGTTCGTGGGATATGGAGACCATCGAAGCCTCGGCCCGGATGGCCGCCGTCGAAGCCTCGGCAGCGGGCCTGCAGTGGACTTTCGCACCGATGGTAGACATCGCCCGCGACCCGCGCTGGGGCCGCGTCATGGAGGGAGCGGGGGAGGACCCCTACCTCGGGTCGCTCATCGCCCGGGCCCGCATCAGGGGATTCCAGGGCGACGATCTCGCGGCGGCGAACACCATTCTCGCCTGTGCGAAGCATTTCGCGGGTTACGGAGCCTCCGAAGGGGGCCGCGACTACAATACGGTGGACATCTCCGACCAGCGGCTGCGCGAACTCTACCTGCCGCCGTTCAAAGCCGCCGCGGATGCGGGAGCCGCCACCTTCATGAACTCGTTCAACGAACTGTCGGGCGTCCCGGCGACCGGAAACCGGTTCCTCGTGAAGCAGATCCTGCGCGGCGAGTGGGGCTGGGACGGCGTCATCGTCTCCGACTGGGGTTCCGTGGCCGAAATGATTCCCCACGGTGTCGCCGAGGACAAGAAACAGGCCGCGCTGCTGGCCGCCGGAAACGAGTGCGACATCGACATGGAGGGCGACTGCTATGCGAGCTCGCTCGAAGAGCTGGTGAAGGAGGGAAAGGTCTCCGAGAAGGAGATCGACCGCGCCGTCCGCCGCATCCTCCGGTTGAAATACGACCTGGGACTTTTCGACGATCCCTACCGTTACTGCGACGAACAGCGGGAAAGGGACGTGACCCTCTCCGCAGCGCACCGCGAGGCGGCACGCGACATGGCCCGCAAATCGATCGTACTGCTCGAAAACCGCAGGTCGGTGCTGCCTCTGGGCAACCCCCGCTCCATCGCCGTCATCGGGCCGCTGGCCGACAGTCCGGTGGACATGCTGGGCGAATGGAAGGCCAAAGGCGACCCGAAAGAGGTCGTGACAATCCTCCGGGGCATCGAAAAGACCGCCGGAGCCGGCACGCGAATCACCCACGCCAAAGGGTGCGACATCACGGGCAGCGACCGGAGCGGCTTCGGCGAAGCCGTCCGCGCGGCGCGTAACGCCGATGTGGTGATCGCCTGCCTGGGCGAAAGCGCCGCCATGAGCGGCGAGGGCTACTGCCGCTCGGAGCTGGGGCTGCCCGGCGTCCAGCAGGAGTTGCTGAAAGAGCTGAAAAAGACCGGAAAACCCATCGTCCTGGTGCTGAGCAACGGCCGTCCGCTGACGCTGGCGTGGGAGAAGGAGAACATCGAAACAATCGTCGAAACGTGGTTCCTGGGCACCGAGGCCGGAAACGCCGTCGCCGACGTGCTGTTCGGCAAATACAATCCCTCGGGCAAACTGGTCATGTCGTTCCCCTACAACGTCGGCCAAATCCCGGTCTACTACAACCACAAGCACACGGGACGCCCGTTCGAACCCAACCAGCGTTATGTGATGCACTACATCGACGCTCCGGTCGACGCGCTCTATCCGTTCGGCTACGGACTAAGCTATACGACGTTCGAATACGGCAACCCGGTGCTCAGCAGCAACCGGATGGCTGCCGGCGACACCATCACGGCGACGGTGAAAGTCACCAACACGGGCGATTACGACGGCGAAGAGGTCGTGCAGCTCTACCTGCGAGACATCAAGGCGCAGATCACCCGCCCGGTGAAGGAGCTGAAAGGCTTCCGGAAGATTTTCCTCAAAAAGGGCGAATCGGCCGACGTGACGTTCGACATCACGCGCTCCGACCTGGAATATGTCCTGGCCGACGGCTCGGTGGTCTCCGATCCCGGAGAGTTCGAGCTCTTCATCGGCGGCAGTTCCACAGGTCTCCGGCCCATCCCGTTCACGGCACTCTAAAGAGGCGATACGGATGAAAAAACAATCTGGCTGCAACCTGCGCCTGCACGTTCTCCGCGCAGGCGCAGGCACTCTGCAGGCGGCTGTTTCTTTGCGTTTTTCATCCCTGCCGGCACTCGATCCGGAAGAAATAATCTATATTTGTGCCGGAAACGACTCGTAAACACTATGGCAAAGATTCTGATTATCGACGACGAACAACAACTCCGCGGACTGCTGTCCCGAATCATCTCGCTCGAAGGGTACGACGTGACGGAGGCCGCGGACTGCACGTCGGGACTGAAAGCGCTGCGCCGCTGCGACCCCGACGTGGTGCTGTGCGACGTGAAACTGCCCGACGGCAACGGCGTCGACATGGTGGCGAAGATCAAGGAGGCCGCTCCGTCGGCCGAGGTGATCCTGTTGACGGCCTACGGCAACATCCCCGACGGGGTGCAGGCCATCAAGAACGGCGCCTTCGATTACATCACCAAGGGCGACGACAACAACAAGATCCTGCCCCTGCTGAGCCGCGCGGTCGAGAAAGCCCGGATGCAGCGGCGGCTGGCGCGTATCGACGACTCGCTGTCCGAACAGCATTCGTTCGACCGGATCATCGGCCGTTCGGAGGCCCTGCGCCGGGCTGTGGAACTGGCCCGCAAGGTCGCCGTCACGGATACGTCAGTACTGCTTACGGGCGAGACGGGCACCGGCAAGGAGGTCTTCGCCCAGGCCATCCACCACGCCAGCCCCCGGGCCCGGGAAGCCTTCGTCGCGGTCAACTGTTCGGCCTTTTCGAAGGAGCTGCTCGAAAGCGAGCTCTTCGGCCACCGCGCAGGCAGCTTCACGGGAGCCGCCAAGGACAAAAAAGGACTTTTCGAGGAGGCCGACAAAGGCACGCTGTTCCTCGACGAAATAGGGGAGATGCCCGCCGAACTGCAGGCCAAATTGCTACGGGTGCTCGAAAGCGGGGAGTTCATCAAGATCGGCGAGACCCGCCCCACACGGGTCGACGTGCGCCTTATCGCCGCCACGAACCGCGACCTCGAACGGGAGATCGCCGCCGGCGGTTTCCGCGAAGACCTCTTTTTCCGTCTCTCCGTCTTCCGCATCCAGCTGCCGCCGCTCGGCGAACGGCGGGGCGACATCCCCGAATACGTTCGTCATTTCGCGGCGCAGTTCGCCGCCAAAATGGGCAAACGCATCGACACGATCGACGAGCGTTACATCGCGGCCCTCGAACGCCATCCCTGGCCGGGCAACGTCCGCGAATTGCGCAACGCCGTGGAGCGCAGCATGATTATGGCCGACGGCAACAGCCTCACGGTCGACTGCCTCGCCCCCGAATTCCACACGGCGGCCGGCAGCGCCGCCCCCGGTTCGCTGGCCCTCGAGGACCTCGAACGGCGCCACATCCTGAAAGTTCTCGAACACACCGCGGGCAACAAGGCCGAAGCGGCCCGCCTGCTGGGCATCGGCATCGCCACGCTCTACCGCAAACTCGAAAGCTACGGGGTGAAATAACGGACTATCCCGAGAAGATTTCGAAACTCTTCGTCGACAACGAGAAGATCGCCTGGGTCATCACCAACCTGCTGTCGAACGCCATCCACCATTCGCCCGAGAAATCGCGCATTATCATCGGCGCCGTACAGCGCGAAAAGGCGGTGGAAATCTATGTGCGTGACTTCGGCCGCGGCATCGGCAATGGCTGCCGCTTCTCGATCCTCCTCCCGGCATAGGCGGGAGAAGCTGGAGCCTGCAAAATAGCCACATCTCGGTATTGCACCATAAACGGTCTTTCCCCAACTTTGCACCATCGAAAAAGCCGGAAAATGCAAAGGTGCAAGGAGGAGACAAGGACCGAGATACTGCGGCACGCCGCGCGGATATTCCGCACACGGGGCTTCGCAGGGAGTTCCATGCGCGAAATCGCCGATGCGGCACACGTCTGCCTGAGCAACATCTACAACTATTTTCCCGGCAAGGACGCCATTTTCCAAACCGTAGTCCGTCCGGCGACCCTCGCACTCGAAAAGATGCTGCAGGAACACCACGGACAGCAGGGCGAGGATGTGATGTCGATCGGCACGGAAGCCTACCTGCAAAAGGTGACCGGCGAATACGTCACCCTGCTCGGCAGACACCGCACGACGCTCGAACTGCTCTTCTTCCGGGCACAGGGCTCCTCACTGGAGAACTACCGCGAAACTTACACCGACCGTTCGACGGCGCTGGTCCGAGCGTGGCTGGACGACATGAAGCGCCGCCATCCCCGGATGAACGCCGAGGTCTCGGATTTCTCCATCCACCTGCACACGGTGTGGATGTTCACGCTGTTCGAGGAGATCATCATGCATCGGATAAAGCCGAAGGATACCCCGCAGATCGTTGCGGAATACATACGGTTCGAAACGACCGGTTGGAGAGAGCTCATGAAATTGTGAGCTCTCTTTTTTTGAACGATTCCGAATATAGTTCGTTTTTAAAAATAACAGTAAGATGAAAGAAAAAATCGATTTCCAGAACGTGGTGGCCGAGACGCTGCTCATCCCGCTCGCCATGCGGGCCCGGGAGAGCCGGCGGCGGAAAAAGGCGCTCCTGCACGACCCGCTGGCCGAACGGCTGGTCGCAAGCATCGACTACGACTATTCGAAATTCGGCCGGGCGCCGATGAGCGCCCTCGGCTGTGTCATCCGCAGCAGCCTCTACGACGGCAAAGTGCAGGAGTTCATCCGCAGCCGGCGGAATCCCGTGGTCGTAAACGTCGGCTGCGGGCTGGACACCCGCTACCAGCGCATCACCGACCGCCGCGGCGCCCGGTTCTATGAAATGGATCTGCCCGAGGTGATCGCCGTCCGGGAAAAGCTGATCCCGCCCCCGGAGGACGACGAATACCTGAGCGGCTCGGTCCTCGAAACCGACTGGATGGACCGTCTGCGGGAGCGGCATCCCGACGGCGAATTCATCTTCACGATCGAGGGCGTGGTGATGTATTTCCGCGAGGAGCAGGTCCGCAGCATCCTGCGCAGCCTGGCCGAACGGTTTCCGGGCGGAGTCGTCTGCGTCGATTTCTGCGGTTCGAAGATGGTCGGCACGGGACTCAAACCCGATTCGCTGCGCAACAACGCGGCTGAAATCCGCAGCGGCGTCGACGACGGACGCATCGTCGAAGAGTGGGTGCCGCAGCTGAAACTGGTCCGCCAATGGCTCTACATGGATTTTGCCCGCGGCCGCTGGGGCGTTTTGGGCGTCCTCTTCCGCCTCTTCCCGAAATTCACCCGCAAATTCAGTTCGCTGTGCATGTATAAAATCCTCCCACGCTGAAAACAATCCGTAAAACAGGGCTGGCGTATCGCCTGATGAAGGTATCCGGCCGGATCGAAAACCCCGAAAAATAGGTATTGCCCCGCAGCGGCGAAAACCGTTCCTTTGCAGTAAACCAAAATTTTGAAAAGACCATGACTGGAATTTTTTACGGAAGCACGACCGGCACGACGGAAGCCGTCGCGCAGGACATCGCCAAACAGCTCGGCGTACAGGCCGCCGACGTACACAACGTGGCCGACACCTCGGCCGACGAAGCGAACAAATACGACCTGCTGGTGCTGGGCTCCCCGACGTGGGGCAGCGGCGAACTGCAGGACGACTGGTATCCCTTCCTCGACGCCCTGAAGGCCAAGGACCTCGCCGGCAAGCAGGTCGCCCTGTTCGGCTGCGGCGACAGCGGCTCCTATCCCGACACCTTCTGCGACGCTTTGGGGCTGATCTACGAAGGGCTGCAGGGCACGGGCTGCACGTTCGTCGGCGCCTATACACCCGAAGGCTACGACGTCACCGACTCGCTGGTGTGCAGCGACGGCAAATTCGTGGGACTGGCCATCGACGAGAGCGACCCGGGCAAAACCGACGCCCGCCTCGCAGCGTGGTGCGAAAGCCTCAAAAACGCCTGACGATGAGCGCCGAGGATTTCAGCCGCTACGGTTCGATGAAACTCTTCATGCACCACATCTACGAGTTTCAGAAGGGTGTGCGCAGTCTGGTGCTGTGCACGATGTGCCGCACATGCGCCGTGCTGGTCTGCGAACGGCTCGACCGGCTGGGGATCGAACACCTCACACAGCCCGTCACCGACAGCAAGGTCAATCTTTACTTCGGCAACCGGCTGTGCCTGAATGCGGTGCGAACCTTCGTCCACAAGCCGCTCAACGAGCTTACGCCCGAAGAGGATTTCATGCTCGGCGCCATGCTGGGATACGACATCACCCGGCAGTGCGAACGCTTCTGCAAACGCAAACGCCTGCTGACATGACGGAATGCGCCGCCGGAATTTCCGGCGGCGCATTCGTTCAAAGTTCAACGACCTCCCCGATAACGGGCCGCAAAACCGTGGGCGGCTCGTGGGCGGCCATCGCCGCAGCGGTCCTCAGCGGCTCGTCCCACGGATGTCGCGCCAGGGCATATTTCGAATGGTGGACCGTCAGCACCTTCCGAGCCCGCAGGTCGGCGGCGGCTTGCGGAAGCTGGTCGGGTAACGTATGTATATAGCGCCAGTCGGCATTGTACTGTCCGTTTTCGAGTATCGCCAGGTCGATCTCCGGGAACCGCTCTCCGATCTGCGCGAAATGACTGCCGTAACCACCGTCGCCCCCGATGTAGATCGTTTGCGATGGGGTTTCCAGCAGGTAGGAGGCCCACAGCGACTTATTGGGATTCAGTCCCCGGCCCGAGAAATGGCGCGACGTCAGGCAGACGATCCGGAATCCCTCCGCGGGACTTGCCTCCTCGTCCCAGTCCAGCTCGACGATCCGGTCCGGGGCGAATCCCCAGCGTTCGAAATGCTCGCCGACACCCAGCGGGCAGACGACCTTTCCGATGCGGTCCTTCAGCTCGCGGACCGTGCGGTAGTCGAGGTGGTCCCAATGGTCGTGGCTGATGACGAGCACATCGACCGCGGGCATATCCTCCGGACGGTAGAGGTCGCTGCCGGGAAAAGCCTTATTCAGAAACCCCAGCGGAGCCGCGCTCCGGAAAACCGGATCGACGAGAATCCGCCGCCCGCCCGAAAGAATCAGGTAGGAAGAGTGTCCGAACCAGACCAACCGGTCCTGCCCGGGATCGAGCGCCTGCAAATCAGTTTTGACAGCCGACACGGGGGCCGCGGGGCGCAGGTTTTCTGTCGAGCGGAACAGAAATCCCAGCATAGTGCGCACGCGGCTGCGCTCCGAGGTGATCTGCGGGGTGCGCTCGCGGTTGCGGAACTGCCCGTCGCGGTAGTTGGGCGAGCGTTCGATCCGCGCCAGCCGCTCACCGCGGGGCAGTCGCCCGAACGAGGGCTGGTTGATGAACAGCGTGACCGCAGCGGCCAGCAGGCAGACGATTCCGAGCAATATGAGCATAACACGTTTTGTTTTTCGGCGGGACATTCGTAAAGGCGTTTTAATCAATGTACAAATATAAACCCGTTTTTCCGGCCTTTTGGTATCCGGATTACGGATTTTCTTACCGGAATTACGGTTCCGGTCCTCCTTTCTGTGACAAAAACAGGCGTTTCAGCACCATATTCGTCCAATTTACACCCGGACTGAGGGCGGATTGACAAAAAATACATAATTTTGTACCCTAATATCGGACATCCATACCAGGCAATCAATACAACAGATGTCAAGCAATGAAAATATCCCGTGATACAATCAGACAGCAGGCAGCCCTGACAGGCCGCCGCACGCTGGAACTGGGCAAAAAGGCTGGCGACAGGGTACGCCGTCTTTCCCGGCGCACCTGGATCGCCATCGCCGCGGTCGCCGTCGTGGCGGCCGGAGGGCTGTGGTGGTGGCTGCGTCCCGAACCCGCAAAACCCGTCTGGCCCGTGGTCGAAGTCGAACCCGTCCAGACCGACGATATCGAACTCTACGGCGAATATGTCGGACGCATCCGCGCCCAGCAGTTCGTCGAAATCCGCGCCCGGGTCGAGGGCTTCCTCGAGAAGATGATGTTCGAAGAGGGTACCTATGTCCGCAAGGGACAGCCCCTGTTCATCATCGACCCCAAACTCTATCAGGCCCGCGCCAACAAGGCCCGAGCCCAGCTGAACAAGGACAAAGCCATGGCCCTCAAGGCCGAACGCGACCTGAAACGAATCCGGCCGCTCTACGAGCAGAACGCCGCGAGCCAGCTGGACCTCGACAACGCCATCGCCTCGTACGAAAGCGCCACGGCCGCCGTGGCGATGAGCGAGGCCGACCTCACGCAGACCGAAACGGCCCTGAGCTACACCACCGTCAGTTCGCCGCTCTCGGGGTATATCTCCGAACGCAGCGTCGACATCGGCACGCTCGTGGGTCCCAACGGCAAATCGCTGCTGGCGACGGTGGTCAAGAGCGACACCGTGCGCGTGGATTTCAGCATGACGGGCCTCGACTACCTCAAGAGCAAGGCCCGCAACGTCAACCTCGGACAGCGGGATTCGAGCCGCAAGTGGGACCCCTACATCACCATCACGCTGGCCGACAACACGCAGTATCCGCTACGCGGACTCGTGGATTTCGCCGACCCGCAGGTAGATCCCGAAACGGGAACCTTCTCCGTGCGGGCCGAAATGGCCAATCCCGACCGCATCCTGCTGCCGGGACAGATCACCAAGGTGCGCCTGCTGCTGGACGTGCGCGAGAACGCCACAGTCGTCCCGACCAAATCCATCGTCATCGAGAAGGGCGGCGCCTATGTCTTCGTCATACGCCCCGACAGCATCGCCGAACGCCGCATGATCGAACTCGGCCCCGAGGTCAACAACCGGGTGATCGTCGAACGGGGCGTCGTTCCCGGCGAAATGATCGTCGTGGAGGGCTTCCACAAACTCACCCACGGCGACAGGGTGGACCCCGTACCCGCCCCGGAAAAGGAGCGTGCAACCGAGACGGAGACGTCTGAAAAATAACGAGCCATGAAATCGGATTTCTTTATCGACCGGCCCGTATTCTCGACCGTTCTCTCTATCGTCATCGTCATCGTCGGACTGCTGGGACTGGTGCTGCTGCCCGTGGACCAGTATCCGCGCATCGTGCCCCCGGTGGTGAAAGTTTCGGCCTCGTACCCCGGCGCCAGCGCCCAGACCGTGACGCAGGCCGTCGCCACGCCTATCGAACAGGAGCTCAACGGAACCCCCGGAATGCTCTACATGGAGTCGACGAGCAGCAACACGGGCGGTTTTTCGGCCACCGTCACCTTCGACATCGACACGGACGCCGATCTGGCGGCCGTCGAAATCCAGAACCGCGTGAAGCAGGCCGAGGCTCGTCTCCCGGCCGAAGTGATTCAGAACGGCATTTCAGTCGAGAAGCAGGCTTCGAGCCGCCTGATGACCATCACGCTGCTGTCGAACGACCCCAAGTTCGACGAAATCTACCTGTCGAACTACGCCACACTGAACGTGCTGGACATGCTGCGCCGCGTGAAGGGCGTCGGCAGCGTCTCGAACGTCGGCAGCCGCTACTACGCCATGCAGGTCTGGGTGCAGCCCGACCGGCTGGCCAACCTCGGACTGACGGTCCAGGACCTGCAGAAGGCCCTCAAGGACCAGAACCGCGAATCGGCGGCAGGCGTACTGGGCCAGCAGCCCATCACGGACCTCGACGTCACGATCCCGATCACCGCCCGCGGACGCCTTTCGTCGGTCCGCGAATTCGAGGAGATCGTCGTCCGCGCCAACCCCGACGGATCGCTCATCCGCCTCAGGGACGTGGCCCGCATCTCACTCGAAGCCTCGTCGTACAGCACCGAGAGCGGCATCAACGGCGGAAATGCGGCCGTGATGAACATCAACATGCTGCCGGGCGCCAACGCCATGGAGGTGGCGCGTTCGGTACGGGAAACAATGGAGGAGATCAGCCGCAGTTTCCCCGAGGGCATCTCCTACAAGATTCCGTTCGACATGACCTCCTATATCTCGCAGTCGATCAAGGAGGTCTACCACACGCTGTTCGAAGCCTTGCTGCTGGTGATCCTCGTGGTCTTCCTCTCGCTGCAGAACTGGCGTGCGACGCTCATCCCGACCATCGCCGTGCCGATCTCGCTCATCGGAACGTTCGGCGTGATGCTCGCCTTCGGATTCTCGCTCAACATGATGACCCTGCTGGGACTGATCCTCGCCATCGGTATCGTCGTGGACGACGCCATCGTGGTGGTCGAAGCCGTGGAACGCACGATGGACGAGGAGGGGCTATCGCCCTACGAGGCCACGAAAAAGGCCATGGGCGGGCTGGGCAGCGCCATCATCGCCACATCGCTGGTGCTGTGCGCCGTGTTCGTCCCCGTGAGCTTCCTCTCGGGCATCACCGGCCAGTTATACCGCCAGTTCACCATCACCATCGCCGTATCAGTGCTGATTTCGACGTTCGTGGCCCTGACGCTCTCGCCAGCCCTCTGCGCCCTGATCCTGCGTCCCGATTCGGGCCGAAAGAAAAACCGCCTTTTCCGCCGCATCAACATCTGGCTGAACAACGGCAACAAGTTCTATGAGCGGATGATCCGCGGCGGCGTGCGCCATTCGAAACGCATGCTGACGCTGTTCGGGCTGACGTTAGTGGCGCTATGGGTACTCAACAAGGCCGTGCCCCAGAGCTTCATGCCGCAGGAGGACCAGGGCTATTTCACCGTCGAGCTGGAACTCCCGGAAGGAGCCACGCTCGAACGCACGCGCCGCGTGACAGACCGCGCCATGGAGTATCTGATGTCGCTCGAAGATGTGCAATATGTGCTCAACGTCACCGGATCGAGCCCCCGCGTGGGCACCAACCAGTCACGCAGCCAGCTGACGGTGATTCTCAAGCCATGGGACGAGCGCAAAACCTCGGACATCCGCAAGCTGATGGACGGCATCCGCGAGGAGATGCGCCGCTATCCCGAAAGCAAGGTCTACCTCTCGACGCCGCCCGTTATCCCGGGACTGGGCGCCTCGGGTGGTTTCGAAATGGTCCTCGAAGCCCGCGGGAACGCCTCGTACGGCGACCTCCAACGGGCCGTGGACACGCTGCTGCACTACGCCTCGCAGCGCAAGGAGCTGACGGGCCTTTCGTCGTCGATGCAGCGCGACATTCCCCAGCTCTATTTCGACGTGGACCGCGACAAGGCCCAGATGCTGGGCGTGCCTATGGCCGACATCTTCTCGACGATGAAGACCTTCACCGGATCGGTTTACGTCAACGACTTCAACCTGTTCAACCGCATCTACCGTGTCTACATCCAGGCCGAAGCTCCGTACCGCGCCCAGCGGGAGAACCTGGGGCTCTTCTTCGTGCGGGGCGCCGACAAGGCGATGATTCCCATCACGGCCCTCGGCACGACCTCCTACACCACGGGACCGGGCACCATCCGGCGGTTCAACATGTTCAATTCGGCAACCATCTCGGGCGAGGCGGCGCAGGGGTACAGTTCGGGACAGGCCATGGCCATCCTCGAACAGATCGCCCGCCGGCACCTGCCGCAGTCGATCGGCGTCGAGTGGAGCGGCCTTTCCTATCAGGAGAAGCACGTCAGCGGCCAGACGGGCTATGTGCTGGCGCTGGCCTTCCTGTTCGTCTTCCTATTCCTCGCGGCGCAGTACGAAAGCTGGCTGATCCCCGTGGCGGTGATCCTCTCGCTGCCGATCGCCGGCATCGGCGCCTATCTGGGCAACTGGGCCTGCGGACTGGAGAACAACATCTATTTCCAGATCGGACTGGTGATGCTGGTGGGTCTGGTGGCCAAAAACGCCATCCTGATCGTCGAGTTCGCTAAGGACGAGGTCGAAAAGGGCCGCGACATCCTCACGGCCGTCATCATGGCCGCACGCCTGCGTTTCCGGCCCATCGTCATGACCTCGCTGGCCTTCATCCTCGGCATGCTGCCGCTGGTCTTCGCCAGCGGTCCCGGATCGGCCAGCCGGCAGGGTATCGGCACGGGCGTCTTCTTCGGCATGCTGGTGGCCATCACCGTCGGCATCGTCTTCGTGCCGCTGTTCTTCGTCTGGGTGTATAAACTGAAAGAAAAATGGGCATCACGATGAAACGAAACACCTTATATATCTTCGGAGCCCTGCTGCTGACGGCGGCGGGAGGCTGCTCCGTGCAGAAGAAATGCCCGGCCCCGGAGCTGAACCTCCCCGCCGAAATCGTCGCCGGGCAGACCGACTCGCTGGCCATCGGCGACATGGCGTGGTGGGAGGTCTACACCGACACGACGCTCTGCCGGCTAATCGGCCGCACGCTCGACCGCAACCGCAATATGCTTTCCGCCGAAGCCCGCGTCCGCGAACTGGAACAGCTCTACCGCGTGAGCAAAGCGGCCCGGCTGCCGTCGCTCGGCGGAGTGGTCGCAGCGGATTACGAAACCAACGACTATTACGGCGAAACGCACAAGGGCGACGCCGAATTCGACGTGAAGGCCACCCTGAGCTGGGAGGCCGATCTGTGGGGCAGTCTGCGCTGGGCCAAACGCCAAGGTGCGGCGGAATACCTCGCTTCGGTCGAGGCGGCACGGGCCCTGCAGATGACGCTCATCGCCGAGGTCGCCACGGCCTATTTCGAACTGACAGCCCTGGATCACGAACTCGACGTGGTGCGCCGCACGGTGGAGACCCGTCAGGAGAGCATGCAACTGGCCAAGCTGCGTTTCGAGGGCGGCCTAACCTCCGAAACGGCCTACCAGCAGGCGAAGGTCGAACTGGCGAGCGCCTCGGCGCTGATTCCCGACCTCGAGCTGAAGATTGCCCAGAAGGAGAACCAGATCTCGGTGCTCGCGGGCGGTTATCCGGCCCGCGTGGCCCGCAGCAAGATGAACATGAACGTCACGATGCCCGACTCGCTGGCCGTGGGACTGCCTTCGACGCTGCTGCAACGCCGTCCCGACGTGCGGCAGTCCGAGCAGAAACTGAAATCGGCGATGGCCGCCGCCGGCATGGCCTACGCCGACCGGTTCCCGCGGCTGACGATCTCGCTGACGGGAGGTCTCGAGAACGACGCCCTCAAGGGACTGATAAATTCGCCTTTCTCCTATGCCGTCGGGAATCTCACGGCGCCGCTGTTCGCCTTCGGGTCGAAACGGGCCAAATACCGCGCGGCGCTGGCGGCCTACGACCAGGCGCGGCTGGCCTATGAGCAAAAGGTGCTGGAGGTTTTCCGGGAGGTCAACGATGCCGTGGTGGCTTACCGCAACATGCGCAGGAGCGCCGAATTGAAATTCAACCTCAAGGAGGCTGCCCGGCAGTATGTCGTGCTGGCTAAACTTCAGTATATCAACGGGGTGATCCGCTACATCGACGTACTCGACGCCCAGCGGAAATTCTTCGACGCACAGGTCGAGGAGAGCAAGGCCGTGCGCAACGAATATCTGGCGCTGGTCGGGCTCTACAAGGCCCTAGGCGGAGGGTGGGAGACCCCTGCAACCGAAAAAAAGGGTTGACCGCGCGGTCAACCCTTTTTCTTTCCCAGCTTGGCCCGGATGCGGCTCAGCGACTGCGGGGTAATCCAGAGGTAGGAGGCGATATGCTTCAGTGGCACGACCTGCAACAGTTCGGGGCTCTCCTCCAGCAAGGCCCGGTAACGCTCCTCGGCCCGCGGGGCCCCGCCCGAAAGAATCCAGTTCTCGAGTGCCAGAAACTGCTCCTCGAAAATCCGGCGTCCGAAATTGGCCGCCTCGACCGACGAGGCGAAAAACTCCTCCAGGTCGGCTTTGGAGATGCCGTAGAGCTCGGCGTCGCACATCGCCTCGATGGTGATCTGCGACGGGGCGTTACCGACATATCCCCACGTCGAGAAGAGCGCCTCGCCCTCGCCTGCGAACCACACCGAGACATCCACACCGTCGTTGCAGTAGTGCCCCAGCCAGATGCCGCGGCTCACGACGTAGAAATCGGAATTGCGTTCGCCCTCGCGGACCACACATTCGCCCTTGCGGAAAGTGCACCGCTCCATCCGGCCCACGAGCCGCTGGCAGTCCTCCGTGGGAAGGTTGTATTTCCGGCTGAATTTTTCGATAAATGCCTCCATGCCCAACAGGTTTGAGGCCGTAAAGATAACAAAATTTATCGAGCCGCCACAAGTCGCCTCGTCCGATAGTAGATCGCCATGACGACCCCGAAGGTGAGCACCTCGGCCAGCGGCACGGCCAACCAGATGCCCTCGACGCCGAGCAGCAGGGGCAGTCCGAAGAAGCAGGCCACCATGAAGACGAATCCGCGCAGGACGGTGACCAGCATGGCCGGACGCGCCCGTTCGACGCTCTGGAAATAGCTGATCGCCACGATGTTCACGGCAAAGAACACGAATCCCGATGCGAACAGCGGAAGCCCCTTCACAGCGATCTCGTAAGCGGGGTAGGCGCTGTCGATGAACATCGCCACGATCTCGCGGCTAAACAACGCCGTTGCGCCGAAGAAGGCCAGCCCGGCCACCAGCGCCGTCAGCAGCGCCAGCCGGAACGCCTTGCGCACGCGCACGCCGTTGCCCGCGCCGAAATTGTAGCTCAGGATCGGCTGGGCCGACTGCCCGATGGCGTTGTAGACCATGAAGATAATCGGGAAGAAATAGCAGGCGATGCTGAACGCCGCTACGCCGTCCTCGCCCAGATGGCGGATAAAGACGTAGTTCCCGGCGAACATCATCGTCGCAATGGCCCCTTCGCACAGGAAGGTCGAGAGCCCCAGACGGCACATATATCCCACGTTGCGCCCGGTCAGGCGCATGCTTTTGCGACTCAGTTTCACCCGACAGAAGCGCACGACCCGCCGGCGGTCGCTCAGGTAGGCGAGGATCATCCCCGCGCCCACGATATACCCCAGGCTCGTGGCGAGCGCGGCGCCCATCATACCCCAGCCGAAGATGAAGATGAACACGTAGTCCAGCGCAATGTTGATGACCGCCGGAACGGCATTGCAGAGCATGGCGTAGTTCGGCGATCCGTCGAGGCGAATGAAGAACATCCCCGAGCTGAGCAGGGCGCTGAAGGGCAGGAACGGCGCGAACCAGTGCATATACTCCACGGCCAGCGGCAGCAGGCGTTCCGAACTGCCCAGCAGCCGCGCCACTCCGGGAGCATGCCAGGTGATTAGGAAGCTGTACACCGCCAGCAGCAGCGACGAGACCACCACGGCCTGCGTGACGTTGATGCGTGCGGCCTTGACCTTCCCCTGCGAGAGGTGGATCGAGGCCACGACCGAAGCCCCGACGCCGAACATCAGCCCGACGCCCGTGCTGATGAGGAACAGCGGGGCGGTGATGTTGACCGCAGCCAGGGCATCGCTGCCGATGCCGCGGCCCACGAAAATCCCGTCCGTGATGACGAACACGGCCGAGAAAACCATCCCCAGCACGGTGGGGATCAGCAGTTTTCGGAACAATTTCGGAATGTCCATGCTGCCGAAATCGATACTGTCTTTCATAACTTCCGTTTTTTGGACTGCAAAGATAGGCGCTTCCGGCCGGGCAAAAGTTAACATTTGGTAAAAAAAGCCCCTCCGTCGGGAGGGGCTTTAGGTGCAGCGTCAGAGAGTTCCCTGTTTGAGCTGCTCGACGAACCGGTCGATACGGCGCATCTGCTGGGGAATCTTGATCGACTGCGGGCAATGCGACACGCATTGGTCACAGCCGATGCAATGGCTCGCCTGCCGGAGCTTCGGGACCGAACGATCGTAACCGATGAGGAACGCCCGCCGGGCCTCCCGATACGCGGGGTCCTGCTGGTCCTTCGGGACGTTGCCCTCGTTCACGCAGCGGTTGTAGTGGGCGAAGATCGCCGGGATGTCCAGTCCGTAAGGGCAGGGCATACAGTACTGGCACTCGGTGCAGGGCACGGTAGGGTATTTCAGCATCAGCTGCACCGTATCCTCCAGCAGTTCGAACTCCTCGGGCGTCAGTTCCTCGAGCGGCGAGTAGGTGCGGATGTTGTCCTGCAGGTGCTCCATGTAGGTCATGCCGCTCAACGCCGTCAGCACACCGGGGTAGGAGCCCGCGAAGCGGAACGCCCACGAAGCGGTGCTCTGCGTCGGCCGCAGCTCCTTGAGCCGCCCGACCAGATGGTTGTTCAGCCGCGAGAGGCGGCCGCCCAGCAGCGGCTCCATAATCACGGCCGGAATGTTGCGTTTCTCCAGTTCACCGTAAAGGTAGTCGGCATTGACGTTGCGGCCCGAGGCGTGCTTCCAGTCGACGTAGTTCATCTGTATCTGCACGAAATCCCACACGGCTTCGCCCCGGTCATGCATCGCCAGCAGGTGATCGAAAACCTTTTGGTCGCCGTGGAACGACCATCCGAGGTTGCGGATGCGTCCCGCCTCGCGTTCGCGCTGGAGGAAATCGAGCACTCCATTGTCGATAAAACGTTCATTGAAGGTCTCCACGCCTTTCCCGCCGCCCACCGAGTGGAGCAGATAATAATCCAGGTAATCGACCTGCAGGTCGGCCAGCGACTGCCGGTACATAGCCAGCGAGTTCTCGCGCGTGGAATTCGAGAAGTTGGACATCTTCGTGGCAATAAACACCTTCTCGCGCGGATGCCGCTTGAGGGCGATGCCCGTGGATTTTTCGGAAAAGCCCTGCACGTAAACGGGTGCCGTGTCGAAATAATTCACCCCGTGGGCAATGGCGTAATCGACCAATTCGTTGACGGCCTCCTGATCGATCGGATTGCCGTCAGCCGCGGGCGTCTCCAACAGCGGCCAGCGCATACAGCCGTAGCCCAGCAGCGACACCCGGTCGCCGGTCGTCGGCGTCGTGCGGTAGGTCATCCGGTCCGTCGGGACCTCGCCGACAGCCGCCGTATTCGCCGCCGGGCCCCGCTTTCCGCAACCGTAAAGCCCCGCGGTCGTTGCGGCGGCCCCGACTCCGAGGACTTTCAGAAACTCGCGGCGGTCTATCTTTTTCTTCTCCATCTCTCTCTTCGTTTTTCAGATGATACGCTGGCGCCGGTGGCCTTCGACATAAATCGCGCTGAACGGACGCGCCGGACAGAGGTTCTCGCAGGCCCCGCAGCCGATGCAGCGCTCCTCGTTCACCGCCGGAATCTTCGGCGACTGCGGATCGCCGGGATCACGGGGCACCATCCGGATCGCCCCCGTGGGACAATGGCGGGCGCAGTTGTTGCACGTCACGCCGTCGGTGTTGACCACGCAGTTATCGGCAATCCACACCGCGTGTCCGACCTGCGTCGCCGACTTTTCCGCGAGGTCCGTGAGGCGGATAGCATCCGTGGGGCACACCTCGGCACAGCGGGCGCACTCCGGACGGCAATAGCCGCGCTCATACGACATTTCAGGCTTCATCAACAGCATCAGCCGGCCCGAAGGGCGCAGCACCTGATTCGGGCAGGCCGACACGCAAAGCTGACACGAGGTGCAGTGCGCCGTGAAATGGCGCAGGCCCTGCGCTCCCGGAGGCAGGATCGGCTCGGCGCGGTCAGGAATCTTCTTCGCCTCAATCACCGCCAGCCCACCGTCCACCTTCTTCTCCTGCGCACGCAGGGCGGTGTAGGCGAAAAGTCCCAGCACACCGAAAAACCGGCGCCGCGAAGTGTCGGTCCGGGGACCCTCAGCTTGGGAAGCTGAGGGTCGTTCCGGCCGCCGCATCGTATAGGTAATGGCTCCCCGGCGGCAGGTTTCGAGACAGTCCATGCAGGCCACACAGCGGCTGTAATCGATCGTGTGGGCCGCCGGGTCGATGCACGACGCCTTGCAGTTGCGGGCGCAGAGTTTGCAGCCGTTGCATTTCGAGACATCGAAGTGCGGCTTGAACAGCGACCAACGGGACAACACGCCCAGCAGCGTTCCCACCGGGCAGACCGTATTGCACCACGTGCGTCCGCTGCGCCAGGCGAGGATTGCCAGCACGACGAACGTCACAACAGCGATGAGAAACATCCCGAGGCTCTTTATCCACACGTCCACCGAATAGAAGGCATAGCTGTCCATGCGTTCGGCGATCCAGGCCAGTCCGTTGTTGCCCCACGCATAAATCGGCGCAAAGAGGTTCGAAGCGATCCGGCCGTAAGCGCTGTACGGGGCGATCAGCCAGCCGACGCCTGCGAACATCGCCACAACGAACACGACGAACATCGTCCAGCGCAGCCACGTGAGCGCAGGGGAGTAGCTGAAGCGGTTGCGGTGCTTTTTGCGCCGCCCCGCGAACCACGACACGATGTCCTGCATCACGCCCAGCGGACAGATGACCGAACAGTAGACCCGGCCGAAAAGCAGCGTCAGCACCACCAGCAGGAGCACCACGCCGATATTCACAGCCAGCAGGGCGGGCAGGAACTGGATTTTCGCCATCCATCCGAACCACGCATGGAGCGTCCCCGTAAAGTCAAGGAACAACAGCGTAATCAGCAGAAAGAAGAGGACCGCCGCGGCGATCCGGATTTTTCGCAGCATTTTTATTTAAGTTTGTTATACAGCGTTTTTACGCCCGGAGGCCCAGTTCGTAAGCCTCCTGCATCGCGGGCGAGGATTTGATCTCCCCGACGTGCCAGGCCCCGACACCATAGACCACACCCCGCTCCGTGGGACCTTCGAGGCAGTCGAGGAAGCCGCGGAAACACTCCACCGTGCGCTGCATCATCGGGATGCTCCCCTCGGCGGCCGTCAGGATGAAATAAAACTCCTTGTCGGTCATCTCGGTGTAGCGGGCGCAGGCGCGGTCGATCAGGGTCTTCATCTGGCCGCACACCGTGTAGAAATAGACCGGCGAAGCCATCACGATCACATCCGCGGCGACCATCTTCTCCAGCACCCCCGCCGCATCGTCCTGCTGGGGACAGGGATGCTCGCCGTTGTAACAGCGGTTGCAGCCCATGCAATAATTGATTTTCAGGTCCTTGAGAAACACTTTCTCGACCTCGAGGCCCGCCTCGCGGGCACCCTCCATAAACCGGTCGCACAACAGGTCGGAATTTCCGCCGCGGCGCGGGCTGGAGGAGAGAATCAAAACTTTTTTAGCCATTTTCTAATGCAAGTTACTCAGCCATTCGACGATTTCGGGATCACGGTGATTCAGGAAACTGCTCTCCGGGCGATCCAGCGTGGCAATAACCGCCATGTCATCGTCGCCCAGCTCGAAGCCGAAGACATCGAAATTCTCGGCTATGCGCTCCTTATGCACCGACTTGGGGATGCAGACCACGTCGCGCTGGATCAGCCACCGCAGGACCACCTGCGCCACCGTTTTGCCGTGTTTGGCGGCTATCTTCAGCAACAACTCGTTTGAAAACAGCCCGTTCCGTCCCTCGGCAAACGGCGCCCACGACTCGATCTGCACGCCCTTCGAACGCATGAACTCCGCAGCAGCGGTCTGCTGGTGGAAGGGGTGGGTTTCGACCTGATTGACCGCCGGAGCGATTTCGTTGTGCAGGATCAGGTCCGCAAGGCGGTCAGGGTAGAAATTCGACACGCCGATGGCACGGATGCGGCCCTCTTTGTAAAGTTCCTCCATCGCACGCCACGAACCGTAGACATCACCGAACGGCTGGTGAATCAAGTAGAGGTCGAGGTACCTCAAGCCCAACTTTAACATAGACGCCTCAAACGCCTTTTTAGCAGGTCCATAGCCCGCATCACTGATCCACAGTTTCGTGGTGATGAACAGCTCCTCGCGGGGGATGCCGCTGCGACGAATGGCACGGCCCACGGCCTCTTCGTTTTCATAGGCCGCGGCGGTGTCGATCGAGCGGTAACCCGCCATCAGGGCGTCGTAAACAGCCTGTTCGCAGGCCTCGGGGTCCGGGATCTGGTAGACGCCGAAGCCGAGGATCGGCATTTCGACGCCGTTATTCAATTTTACGTATTTCATAGCTTTCAATTTTTCGGGTAATACTTCGCAGGTGTGACGCCCGGCCCGGGTGTCGCATCGAGTCCGCCGTGGCCGAATACTTCGCCGAGTGCAAAGTTATCAAAAATTTCAAATAATTCGGGGTCCTTATCCCCATCTGCCGGTATTCCTTCGGAAAAGGCCGGACGGGGGGGGGCGTTGCAGCGGTATACTTTCATCGGTTCATGTGGATTTGGTTTCACAATGCAAAATTAGGGCGGTTCGTGCAATAAATCCATACCCGGATTACGGTTCGGCATACCAATTTCACCACCCGCTTAGGAAGTGGATTTTAGGAGCAACCGTCCGTTTGCCCGCTATCGCCCCACAGCCCTGCTCCCAACCGTAAAAATGCCGGACACACAGCATCCGTTCGAAACCGAGAGGAATGGTGACAGCACAAAAAGCCCGCTTAAAAAGCGGGCGGGAGCAGGAAACCGGCTCCAAAACGAATAGACAGACGGTTGCCCCTAAGACCGGCGTTATACGCCAGCGGGGCCCTTAGCCCCCTGAGCTTGATTGGCAACAGCCTCCATCAGTTTGGCAATTTCGGCGGGATCGCCCAGGAAATAATCCTTCACATAGCCCAGTCCCTCGTCGAACTCGAAGACATAGGGCACGGCCGTCGGCAGGTTGAACTCCGAAATAGCCTCGTCCGAAATACCCTTCAGGCTCTTGATGATGCCGCGCAGGCTGTTGCCGTGGGCCACGACCAGCACCTGATCGTAACGGGCCAGCGCCGGGAGTATCTCGCACTCCCAGTAGGGCATCGTGCGGGCCACGGTGTCGCGGAGCGACTCGGTGCGGGGCAGTTCGGCGTCGGGAACCCCGGCGTAACGGGAATCGAGGCGCGGATTGCGCGGATCGTCCTCGGCCAGCGGCGCGGGGGCCACGTCGTAACTGCGGCGCCAGACGTGCACCTGCTCGTCGCCGTATTTCTCAGCCGTTTCGCGCTTGTTCAACCCCTGCAACGTGCCGTAATGCTTCTCGTTGAGCCGCCACGTCTTCATCACCGGAATCCAGTCCCGGTCCATCTTGTCGAGCACGACGTCGAGGGTCTTCACGGCCCGTTTCAGATAAGAGGTATAGGCGCATCCGAAATGAAACCCCTCTTTGCGAAGCGTCTCGCCGGCTTTCACGGCCTCGGCGACGCCCTTTTCACTCAAATCCACATCGGTCCACCCCGTGAACCGGTTCTCCTTGTTCCAAACGCTCTCGCCGTGGCGGAGCAAAACGATCTTTTTCATGGCTATTTTACGGCTTCGTTTTCGGGTTCGGCACGCACCTCGTTCGCCAGCTCGCGGTGTTCCGCAAAGTCGTTGATATTCTGCATGGTGGTGTGCGCTATATTATCCAATGCCTCGCGCGTGAAAAATCCCTGGTGCGAGGTGACGATCACGTTGTTGAACGACAGCAGGCGTGCCAGCACGTCGTCGTCCATGATGCGGTCCGAGGTGTCCTCGTAAAAATAGGCGGCCTCCTCCTCGTAAACGTCCAGTCCCGCGGCCCCGATCTTCTTTTCCTTCAGGCCGTCGATCAGCGCCTCGGTGTGAATCAGCTGGCCGCGGCCCGTGTTGATGAGAATCACGCCCGGCTTCATGTGCGAAATGGCCACGTCGCCGATCATGTAGCGCGTCTGGTCGGTCAGGGGGCAGTGCAGCGAGATGATGTCCGAACGGCTGTAAAGTTCGTCGAGCGACACATAGGTGATACCCGCCTCAGCGGCGTAGCGCTGGTCGGGAAAGAGGTCGTAGGCAAGGACCTCCATGCCGAAGCCCTTGAGGATGCGAATCAGCTCGCGGGCAATCTTGCCCGTGCCGACGATACCGGCGGTCTTGCCGTACATGTCGAATCCCAGCAGTCCGTGGAGCGAGAAATTGCCGTCGCGCGTACGCCAGTAGGCGCGGTGTACCTTGCGGTTGAGCGCCAGCATCAGCGCCACGGCGTGTTCGGCCACAGCGTGCGGCGAATAGGCCGGGACCCGGACCACGGGGATGCCGTAACGGGCCGCGGCTTTCAGGTCGACGTTGTTGAAGCCCGCACAGCGCAGCGCGATCAGCTTCACGTTCAGGTCGGCCAGCTGGCGGATGGTCTCGGCGTCGGCCGTGTCGTTGACGAAGATGCAGACCGCATCGGAACCCTTGGCAAGAGATACATTATTGGCGTTCAGGTGGCTGCGATGGTAGCATATATCGAATCCGTAAGCGTCGCGGATGCGCTCGAAAGACTCCTTGTCATAAGGCTGTGTTCCGAAAAGCATTATTTTCATAATTGCACGTTTTTACTTTCTATACAAACGTTTTCCCCAACGCAGATATTATGCGATGGTCACCTCGTCGTCGAGGTAAACGTCCTGAATGGCGTGCAGCAGTCCGATGCCCTCCTTCATCGGTCGCTGGAAGGCCTTGCGGCCGCTGATGAGACCCATGCCGCCGGCGCGTTTGTTGATGACGGCCGTGGTGACCGCCTCCTTCAGGTCGGACTCCCCGTGCGACTCGCCGCCCGAGTTGATAAGCCCCACACGACCCATGTAACCGTTGGCCACCTGATAGCGACAGAGGTCGATGGGGTGGTCGGAGGTCAGCTCGGTGTAAACCTTGTCGCTGGTCTTGCCGAAGCCGACGGCCCGGAAACCGCCATTGTTCGACGGGAGTTTCTGCTTCACGATGTCGGCCTTGATCGTCACGCCCAGATGGTCGGCCTGTCCCGTCAGGTCGGCCGAAGCATGGTAATCGACGCCCTCTTTCTTAAAGCCCTCGTTGCGCAGGTAGCACCACAGGATCGTCGCCATACCCAGTTCATGAGCCTCGTCGAATGCACGGGCAATCTCGACCAGCTGCCGGCGGCTCTGCTCCGAACCGAAATAGATCGTGGCCCCGACGGCCGCGGCGCCCATGTTCCAGGCATCGCGCACCGTGCCGAACAGAATCTGGTCGTAGGTGTTGGGGTAGGAGAGCAGCTCGTTGTGGTTGAGTTTGACAATGAACGGTATCTTGTGGGCGTATTTCCGGGCCACGGCGCCGAGTACTCCGAAGGTCGAAGCCACGGCGTTGCAGCCGCCCTCGACAGCCAGTTTCACGATGTTCTCCGGATCGAAATAGGCCGGATTCGGGGCGAACGAGGCCCCCGCGGAGTGTTCGATGCCCTGGTCCACGGGCAGGATCGAAACATAGCCCGTGCCGCCCAGGCGGCCGTTCGAGAGAATCCACTGGAGGCTTCCCAGCGTGCGGATGTTGCGGTCGGAATCGGTCCAGATGCGGTCCACGATGTCGGGACCCGGCAGGTACAACGATTTTTTGTCGATGGTGCGGCATACATGGGAGAGGTAGTAGCCGGCCTGCTCCCCGAGAATTTCAACAGTCTTGCTCATAGCTATCTGATTTTAGTGATAATACCATATGCAATTCCGGGTCCAATCGGCTCCCGTTCAATGGCTAAAAGTTACAAAAAAAATCGCAAGGTTATTCCGACGCGGACGATGTTCGACCCAGAAAGGACGAATTCAGGCATAAACGGATAGCAACACGCCCAAATCCAACAGGTTTCAATCAGTACGATACAGATGTCGTGCATCGTGAAAAATCCCCGGACAGGTAGTACCCGAGTACGTTCCGTTCGGGAATTTAAGGGATATGCGGCAGATGCGCCGCAATCATCGGAAACTATTTCCGCGTATTCCTATACTCGGTGGGCGACTCCCCGGTGCGTTTCTTGAAAAAGCGCCCCAGATAAGACTGATCGGGAAACCGGAGCCGGTAGGCGATCTCCTGCACCGAAAGGTCCGTCGACTGAAGCATCATCTTGATCTCGAGAATTACTGCACGGTCGATGAACTCCTTGGCCGAACTCCGCGCCACGCTCCGCACGATGGTCGAGAGGTAGCGGGTCGAAATGCAGAGCTTGTCGGCATAGAACGAAACTTCGCGCCGCTGCGAACAATGTTCGTGGACGAGGGCCACGAAACGCTGGAAAAGATCGGTCTGCCGCGTGGTGATCTCGGGCGTCCGAGGCTGCCGGGATGCGAAACGCTGCATCTTGTCGTAACTCTCCAGCAGGACGTTCTGCAGCCGGTTTTTGATGATCGTATTGCGGAACACGTTGCTCCGGTCGCGGTAGGTGTAGGCCGCCATCTGGAACCAGATGGCAGCCCCCTCGACGATCCGCGTCGGCGGATAGGAGATCGGACGCTCGCGCAGGGCGCGGAAGAAAGAGGGATCGAGCCGGAATGCCGCCTCGGCGAAGAGATCGCGGGAAAAAGCGCAGAAAGTCACCCGGAAATCCTCCGTACGGTCGGTGAGCATCAGCACCGAGCCGGGCAGCAGCAGCACCATCGTATTACGCCGCACCTCGCCCTGATACTGATTGACGGACGCCTCCGCACTGCCGCTGCGGCAAAACAGGAACGCTCCGCCCTCGATACGGCATGCGTAGTTGTCGAAGAAAGCGAAATCGGACTCTCCGACGACGAACTGTTCTTCCGGGGTGGTGATTATCGGATTTACCTGAGTCATAATTATTTCTTTTTTCGAACAAAAATAGTGAATAATTCGATAAAAGCCGCGCATTTATTCCGAAAAGTGCCAACTCTGTTCGCAATAAATGGCATATCGGCACCGTTTTTAGAATACTTTTGCACCTGAAAAAGTTTTTTAGTTCAAAAAGTTAAGGAAAAGTTATGAAGCAAACATTTGTGAAGGCTGCCTTAGTGGCATGCTGCATGGCAGCCGTTGCCTGCGGGCAGGCGCCCACGGCAATGGGCCCCGGCGAATACGCCGTGATGACCGTCGCCACCACCGACCGCGAAATCCCGAGCAACTACTCGGCGACCATCCGCGGACGCCAGGACATCGCAATCTATCCGCAGGTTTCGGGCACTATCTCGGAACTCCTCGTTAACGAAGGCCAGCAGGTATCGAAAGGCCAGACGCTGTTCATCATCGACCAGGTGCCCTACAAAGCGGCCCTGCAGACCGCCGAAGCCAACGTCGAGGCCGCCAAGGCCGGCGTAGCCACGGCTCAACTCACCTACGACAGCAAAAAGGAACTTTTCGCCAAAAACGTCGTATCGCAATACGACCTGTCGACGGCCAACAACACCCTGCTGACAGCCAAGGCACAGCTCGCACAGGCCGAGGCGCAACGTGTGAACGCCGCCAACAACCTCTCCTATACGGTGGTGAAAGCCCCGGCAAACGGCGTGGTCGGTACGCTGCCGTACCGTGTCGGCGCACTGGTGAGCGCTTCGATTCCGCAGCCGCTGACCACCGTGTCGGACAACTCGGAAATGTACGTCTATTTCTCGATGACCGAGAACCAGCTGCTGGGCCTGACGCGCCAGTACGGTTCGATCGCCGAGACGCTCAAGAGCATGCCGGCCGTGCAGCTGCTGCTCAGCGACGGCACCCTCTACGACCAGCCGGGCCGCGTGGAGTCGATCAGCGGCGTCATCGACACCTCGACGGGCAGCGTATCGCTGCGTGCGGCGTTCCCCAACCCGAACGGACTGCTGCACAGCGGCGGCGCCGGCAACGTCATCCTGCCGAGCATCTTTAAGGATTGCATCGTCGTTCCGCAGGCCGCAACGTTCGAACTCCAGGACAAAGTTTATGTATATAAGGTAGTGGACGGCAAAGCCGCCTCATCGATGATCGACGTCGAAAAGATTTCGAACGGCCGCGAGTACATCGCCCGTACGGGCCTCGTTCCGGGCGACGTGATCGTAGCCGAAGGCGTAGGTCTGCTGCGCGAAGGAACGCCTATCCGCATAAAAGGTCAGGCTGCAGCCGAAACCGAGGCTGCCGCACCTGCAGCCGATGAGACTGCCGCTCAGTCCCAAACCGAAAAAGAGGAATAATCTATGACACTCAAGCATTTTATCGAACGGCCCGTACTGGCGTCGGTCGTATCAATCGTAATCGTAATCGCCGGTATCATCGGTCTTGCGACGCTGCCCGTAGAGCAGTATCCGGACATCGCGCCCCCGACGGTCATGGTGCGTGCCTCGTATCCGGGCGCCAGCGCCGAGACGATTCAGAAGTCGGTCATCGTGCCGCTCGAGCAGGCCATCAACGGCGTGGAGGACATGACCTACATGACCTCCAGCGCGGCCGTCGGAAGCGCCTCCGTCACGATCTATTTCCGGCAGGGAATCAATGCCGACATGGCTGCCGTGAACGTGCAGAACAAAGTGTCGCGTGCCACCGGCCAGCTGCCTTCGGAGGTTACGCAGATCGGTGTGACGACCATGAAGCGCCAGACCTCCATGGTGAAGATTTTCTCGCTCTACAGCCCCGACGACTCCTACGACGAGACCTTCCTGTCGAACTATTCGAAGATCAACATCGAGCCGCGTATCCAGCGTATCCACGGCGTCGGCGAGGTGTTCACCCTCGGCGCCGACTACTCGATGCGCGTCTGGCTGAAGCCCGACATCATGGCCCAGTACAAGCTCATTCCGTCGGACGTGACGGCAGCGCTCGCCGAACAGAACATCGAGTCGGCAACCGGTACGCTGGGTGAGAACTCCCAGAATACGTTCCAGTACACAATGAAATACCGCGGACGCCACCAGACCCCCGAAGAGTTCGGGGAGATCGTGCTGCTTTCGAAGCCCGACGGTACGATCCTGCGGCTGAAGGACATCGCCGACATCGAGCTGGGCAGCGAATCCTATGCCTACAAAGGCTATACGAACGGTCATCCGGGCGTCAGCACGATGATCTTCCAGACCGCGGGTTCGAACGCCACGCAGGTCGTAAACGATGTCAACGCCCTGCTCGACGAGGTAGAGGCCGAACTGCCGAAAGGCGTCGCCGTCGCCCACCTGCAGAGCGTGAACGATTTCCTCTACGCCTCAATGAAAGAGGTGATCAAAACCCTGTTCGAAGCTATCCTCCTCGTGATCCTGGTGGTGTACGTCTTCCTGCAGGACATCCGCTCGACGCTCATCCCGACCGCCTCGATTCTCGTTTCGCTGGTCGGTACGTTCGGTTTCCTCGCCCTGGCCGGATTCTCGATCAACCTGCTGACGCTCTTCGCGCTCGTGCTTGCGATCGGTACGGTCGTCGACGACGCTATTATCGTGGTGGAGGCCGTCCAGGCACGTTTCGACGTGGGATATAAGTCCTCCTATATGGCTACCGTCGACGCCATGTCGGGTATCACCTCGGCTATCGTGACCTCGACGCTGGTCTTCATGGCCGTGTTCATTCCCGTCTCCATGATGGGCGGAACGTCGGGTGTGTTCTACACGCAGTTCGGTATCACGATGGCCGTGGCCGTGGGTATTTCGGCCGTCAACGCCCTTACGCTGTCGCCGGCCCTCTGCGCCATAATCCTGAAACCGTATCTCGACGAGAACGGCGAAATGCGCGACAACTTTGCGGCCCGCTTCCGCAAGGCCTTCAACACGGCGTTCAGCGCCCTGGTCAACAAGTACAAGCACGGCGTGCTGCTCTTCATCAAGCACAAGTGGCTGATGTGGTCGACGCTCGGACTCGCCATCGTGGCGCTCGTACTGCTGATGAACACCACCAAGACAGGTCTGGTACCCGACGAGGACCAGGGTACGATCATGGTCAACGTCACCGCAGCCCCGGGTTCCTCGCTCGCCGAGACCCACAAGATCATGGAACAGGTTTCGGACCGCATCAAGGACATTCCCCAAATCAGGGACTACATGCAGGTGGCCGGTTACGGTATGATCGCCGGACAGGGCTCCTCCTACGGTATGGCCATCATCAAACTCAAGGACTGGGACGAACGCCCGAACAAGGAGGACGACGTGAATGCCGTTATCGGCCAGATTTACGGACGCACCGCAGACATCAAGGATGCCCAGATCTTCGCGGTGGCACCGCCGATGATCTCGGGTTACGGTACCTCGACCGGTTTCTCGATGAACCTGCAGGACAAGGCCGGCGGTGAACTGACCGATTTCTACAACATCTACCTGCAATTCATCGGAGCGCTGAACCAGCGTCCGGAGATTGCCCGCGCATATTCGACCTTCAACATCAATTTCCCGCAGTACATGGTGGACATCGACGCTGCGAAGGCCAAGCGTGCCGGCGTATCGCCGAACTCGATCCTCTCGACCCTGGCGGGCTACTACGGAGGCCAGTACGTCTCGAACATCAACCGTTTCTCGAAGATGTACTACGTGACGCTGCAGGCCGATCCGAAATACCGCCTCGACACCGAGTCGCTCAACAACGTCTATGTACGTTCGAGCAGCGGCGAGATGGCTCCCCTGGGCCAGTTCGTGAACCTGACGCGCGTGTACAGTTCCGAGGTGCTGAATCGCTTCAACATGTACAGCTCGATCGCCGTGAACGGTACGGCCGCCGACGGTTACTCGTCGGGTGACGCCATCAAGGCCATTCAGGAGATCGCCGCACAGGTGCTGCCGAAAGGCTACGGCTACGAGTTCGACGGCATCACACGTGAGGAGGCCCAGACGGGCAGCAACACGGCTATCATCTTCGGTATCTGTATCCTGCTGATCTACCTCATCCTGAGCGCCCTGTACGAGAGCTTCCTCATTCCGTTCGCCGTCATTCTGTCGGTACCGTGCGGTCTGATGGGTTCGTTCCTGCTGGCCAAGATGATGGGCCTGGAGAACAATATCTACCTCCAGACGGGTATCATCATGCTGATCGGTCTGCTGTCGAAGACCGCCATTCTGATCACCGAGTACGCCGCCGACCGCCGCGCCGCAGGCATGAGCCTCTCGCAGGCCGCCGTGTCGGCTGCCAAGGCCCGTCTGCGTCCTATCCTGATGACCGTCCTCACCTGCGTGTTCGGTATGATCCCGCTGGTGCTCTCGCACGGCGTAGGCGCCAACGGCAACTCGACCCTCGGTGCAGGTGTCATCGGCGGTATGATCGTCGGAACGCTGGCGCTGCTGTTCCTCGTGCCGACGCTGTTCATCGTCTTCCAGACGCTGCAGGAGAAGATCAAACCCCTGGAATTCGATCCCGATCCCCAGTGGGCCGTGCGTGCCGAACTGGAAGAGTGTAAAAACGACAAAGAGGAGTAACACATGAAAAAGATCCTGATAATATGCGCTGCGGCGGCGCTGACCGGCTGCGGCATCTATAAACCCTACACCCGTCCCGAGGTTACGACCGCAGGGCTCTACGGCACGGCGGAAACCGCCGACTCGACGACCCTGGGCGACATCCGCTGGCAGGAGATGTTCACCGATCCCCAGCTGCAGGCGCTGATCGCGCTGGCGCTGGAGAACAACACCGACCTGCAGTCGGCAGGCTGGCGTGTGAAGGAGGCCGAGGCGACGCTGAAATCGGCACGTCTGGCTTACCTGCCGTCGTTCAACTTCGCCCCGCAGGGCAGCCTGAGCAGCTTCGACGGCGCTACGCCGACGAAGACGTACAGCATCCCCGTGACGGCCAGCTGGCAGATCGACATCTTCAACAGCCTGACCAACGCCAAGCGCAAGTCCAAGGCGCTCTATCTCCAGAGCAAGGAGTACGAGCAGGCGGTGAAGACCCAACTCATTTCGAACGTGGCGAACCTCTACTACACGCTGCTGATGCTCGACAGCCAGTATGCGGTGACAGAGGAGACGGCCGCCAAATGGCGTCAGAGCGTCGAGACGATGCGTGCCATGAAGGAGGCCGGCATGACCAACGAGGCCGGCGTAGCCCAGTACGAAGGCAACACGCTTTCGATCGAGGCATCGCTGCACGACATCGCATACCAGCGCACGCAGATCGAGAATTCGCTCTGCTCGCTGTTGGGCGAGGCCCCGCACACCATCGGACGCGGCAGTCTCGACAGCCAGCAGCTGCCCGATGACCTGACGGTCGGCGTGCCCCTGCAGATGCTTTCGAACCGTCCCGACATCCGTTCGGCCGAGTACACGCTCATGCAGTCCTACTACGCCACGGCAAGCGCCCGTTCGGCCCTCTATCCGTCGATCACGCTGAGCGGATCGGTGGGATGGACCAATAACGCCGGAATCGTCTCAAATCCGGGTAAGTTGCTCTGGAGCGCTGCCGGATCGCTGCTGCAGCCGATCTTCAACGCCAACGCCAACCGTGCCCGCGTGAAGATCGCCAAGGCGCAGCAGGAGGAGTCGAGGCTGTCATTCCAGCAAGCGCTGCTCAACGCCGGTGCCGAGGTCAACAACGCCCTCACGCAGTGCCAGTCGGCCCGCGCGAAGACGGACCTCCGGGCCCGCCAGATCGCCGCAATGGAGCGTGCCGTGGAATCGACCGAACTGCTGATGCAGCACGGCTCGACGACGTACCTCGAAGTATTGACCGCACAGCAGTCGCTGCTTTCGGCGCAGCTGTCGCAGATTTCCGACCGTTTCGACGAGATCCAGGGCATTGTGAACCTGTACCAGGCTCTCGGCGGCGGACGTGACATCACGGAGGAAAAATAATGAAACGGGGAGCGACCAAAGAGGAGATCATCCGCATCACGCGGGAACTCATCGCCCGGAACGGCATCCGTGCCGTCCGGGTCGATGAGATCGCGCAGACGCTGGGTATCTCGAAGCGCACCCTCTACGAAATGTTCGCCGACAAAAACGACCTGGTAGGCGCCTGCCTCGACTACATGAGCCACCAGCAGCGGGAACGCATCGTCGCCTGCAGCAAACGCCGCGGCGGCAACGCACTGCAGAAGGTGCTCAAGCTGGCCAACGAGTACATCGACAACCTCTACATGGTGGACCCGCGCTTTCTGTCGGACATCCGCCACAAGGTCGTCTATGCCGAACATTACGACGAACACCGGGAATTCTGGCTCCGGGAGATCACACGCTGTCTCGAAGCCAGCCGCGACGAAGAGCTGCTGCTTCCGGAGATCGACGCTCCGGCCTTTGCGGACCGGCTCATGAACACGCTCTACGAACTGCGCCTGCGGGGTACGGTCCGCGAGGAACTCTACCTCTTCTGCCGCACGATTCTCCGCGGCGCGGCGACCCGGAAGGGTATCGAGCTGATCGACCGCCGATAATACCGGATTCCACCTACCGAAACGATCCGCAGGGTTTTCCTGCGGATCGTTTTTTTATGCCCCGACGGAAGCGGGCATAAGAAAAGCCGCGGCTTGCACCGCGGCTTTTTTCATATCGAAATCTTAATAAATCTTGCTGCCATCAGCCTCTTCGAGATACCACTCGACGTGCTGCGTACCGTTCGACGCCGCCCAGTCCATAAAGTACTTATAGACATTGCGGATGTCCTCGGTCTCGGCAGGGTAGCTGAACTCCCCGGGAATCATCAGCGCCCACATCATGTAGTTGTGCTCGGCCTGGTCGCCCTCAGCAACATAGAATTTGTAAGGATCAGACGGCAGGAAGGAACCCTTGCCGATGACGCCCGACTCGGTCGGCGCATAACCCGGCATGTGCACCTCGTTTGCGCGTGACTTCACGGCGATGAAGAAATTCATCTCCGAATCCTTCACGGCAGCGGCGTCCACCGGCTGCGAGAATACGACCTTCGTCGTGTGTTTCTCGGTCGGCGACGGGGTATGGCCCTTCCAGGTGTTCGAGGTGCTCAGTAGTTCCTTCGTCTTGTTGAAGAAGGGAATCACGGCATTCTTGCCCGACTCGGGGTTCTGCGAAGCGAACTGGCCGCTTCCGAAGCCCTTGTGCGACGACTCCGTCGATGCGATGTTCGTGCTCGGCACCTGATCCATCTGCACGCCGTAGGCAATGTCGTAGGTGGTTCCGGCGGCCCTCAGCTCCCAGTTGAACGTCAGTTCGGAAACCTTGCTGCCGTCCTTCGAAAGCATGCGGTCGATGCGACTCACGACAACGACGTCATTCATGTCGTAGTCACCGAACCACGGCCAGTTGTCCTCGAAGCAGTAGGTGTAAACCTGTCCCTCGACGAGTTCGAACGGATCGGGTTCCGGCTGCGGATCGGGCGTAATCTGCCCCTTGCCGCCGTTGCAATCGCTCTTGGGGATGTTCGTCAGCTGCGAAAGCGACAGATAAGCCCCGTCGGTGAAACACTTGGCCACATAGAACTTGTTCTCGGCATGCGGGTCCACGACCTCCATCCGTCCGGAGAACGCCGTATAAGCCTGGCTCCAGTATTGGTCGCCCTTGGAGTAGAACGACGACTGTTCGAAACGCAGCACCGGCGTCACATCCGTCTCTCCGGCTTTGGAGGTGAAGGTATTCTTACCGCCCTGAGCAGGGCTGAAATCCTGTGCGATGAAGAGCGAACCTGCGGCGAACTCGGCCTTGGCATTGTTGAAATCGGCCGTCTCGGTCACTAAAGCCGCGCTCGAAGCAATATAGATGCTTCCGCCCTCGACTTTCAGCATATTTACAGAGGTATAGCAATTCACATACACCTCGCCGATCACGTACATCTCGTCGATGTCGGCAACACCCTTCTGGTAGAATTTCGTCGTCCGGTTGGCGAATTTCACGTAACCGACCGTCAACTCGCCATTCTCGCAGTTCTCGAACGCTGCGGTCGAATTGAATTCCAGCTCGTCGGCGGCAATCTTACCGTCGTTGAACAATCCTCCCGTGTTGGAGTACTTGAAAGTGGCGGCCGTGAGCACGGAACCCGCACCGTTGTAAAATTTCAGAGCGTTGTTCAGGTCCAGTTTCCCAGTAACCTCGATCGTACCCAGGTTCACGGCCTCTCTGCCGGAGAAGCTCACCTCAGCAACCGTGAGTTTACCGCCCGGGAAGACATACAGCGCCGGAAGGTCCTTGGCGACATTCTGCGCGGTCAGCTTGCCCGAAACCGTCACTTCGCCGCCGGGCAGGATCGCCAGCGTCGCATAACCGATGTTGGGCGACGCCAGGTTGAGCTTACCCTTCACATACAGCACGGGCTGTTTGTTGGGTTCGTAATTGCCGTTCAGGTTGATGTTCCCGTCGACCACGACGCCAGCCGGGATGTAATAGGCATCAGCCGCATAGGCCGACGTCGACGCCCCGAGGTTGAAATTCACCGACGGGGTGGTGGAGATCACAGCCTGCGGAGCGAACGAACCGGCATCGGGCTCGGTCATCGTCGGATAATCCGGTATCGAACTCGCAGCCAGCGCCGTTGCCGCAACGCGGACTTTCGGCGACGCAGCAGCCGACATGGCAGCTCCGGGCACATTGACCGACGCTCCGGCAGCGACCATCTTCACGGCCTTGCGCCCGTCGGGCAGGGTAGTCTGAACATACAGATTCCGGGCGCCGGCAGGTATCGTCACCGCCGTGCTGAAAGGCGCCGCAGCCGTGGCGACACCCTTGGCTACGACATTCTCCTCCGACAAAATCGGCGAAGCATATACCCCGATTACGGAATAGGCAGGAGTCCCGCCTTCCACAACCGGAGCCGCAACCGTTACTGATACGTCCTGAATTGTTTTCCAATCAAAGTCCGCCGGAATGGTTCCGACAGGATCGGTAGGAGATTTTCCTCCGCCGCCAGCATCTTTCTGACAGGAGGACACAGCCAGGGCCGCAGCCGCCAGCAGCAAATACATTTTTCTCATAGTCACTTATTTATATCCCTATTATACCCCCATATATCCCATAGAGGGTACTATCTTCCCTGCAAATATACACAATTATTCGAGAACTACAAAATTCCGCTCATATTACACCACAAAAAAGCCCACTTTCAACGAAAAGACAAATTTCCCGCCGAAAAATACCGATTTCGAAATTTTTTTATATATTTGCACCGTAAGAGTTATGCAAGCGAAATGAATGCACCGAAAACATACGCACTCCACGACCGCGAAATGCTTCGCGGTATGATGATGGATACTATGATGTGCAACCGTTCTCGCCGGGTGTAGCTCGATCATGCACTGAACTGACACAATCCGGCTTCTCTGAGGTCGGATTTTTTTATGAACAAATTCAAAAGACATAAATACATGGACGCAAAAAACTATCGATTCGAAACCCTCCAGATTCACGCGGGCCTGCAGCCCGACGAACCGACCGGCGCCCGGGGCGTGGCGATCTATCCCACGGCGGCCTACCGGTTCCAAAGCTGCGACCACGCGGCCCGGCTCTTCGACCTGAGCGAGGCGGGCAACATCTACACCCGCCTGCAAAACCCCACCACGACGGCTTATGAACAACGCATCGCCGCGCTGTACGGCGCCGTGGGGGCGCTGGCCGTATCGTCGGGCATGTCGGCCATTCTGGTCACGGTGCTCTCGCTGGCCTCCGAGGGCGACAACATCGTCGCTTCGCCTTTTCTCTACGGAGGCACCTACAACCAGTTCCGCATCACGCTGCGCAAACTCGGCATCGACTGCCGCATCGCTGCCGGCGAACGCCCCGAGGATTTCGAAACGCTGATCGACGAACGCACCAAAGCGGTCTATGCCGAGAGCATGGGCAACCCGACCTGCGCCGTGCCCGACCTCGAGGAGCTGGGCAAACTGGCCCGGCGGCGCGACGTGCCGCTGGTCATCGACAACACGTTCGGCGCCGCCGGTTACCTTTGCAACCCCTTCGAGTGGGGCGCGGACATCGTCGTGGACTCCGCGACCAAGTGGATCAACGGCCACGGCACGGGGCTGGGCGGCGTCATCGTCGACGACGGCACCTACAACTGGGCGAACGGCAAATTCCCGCAGATCGACGGACCCTCGGAAGGGTATCACGGGCTGAATTTCCACGAAGCGTTCGGTCCGGCGGCGTTCATCGTGAAATGCCGCGTGGACGGACTCCGCGACATGGGTTGCGCTCCCTCGCCGTTCGACTCCTACCTGATGATGATCGGCCTCGAGACCCTCTCGCTGCGCGTAAAGCACCAGGTGGAGTCGGCGCGGAAACTGGCCGAATACTGCCGCTGCCACCCCAAGGTGGAGCGCGTCAGCTTCGTGGGATTCGACACACATCCGAGCCATGAGAACGCCCGCAAATACTACCGCTTCGGCTCTTCGGCGGTCTTCACCATCGAGCTCAAAGGCACGCTCGAAAGCACCGTGCGCTTCGTCGAATCGCTCCGGCTGGCAGCCAACATGGTCATGATCGGCGATTCGATCACCGTCGTGACCCATCCGGCCTCCACGACCCACAAACAACTCAGCGACGCCGACCTTGCGGCGGCAGGCGTGACACCCACGCTGCTGCGCATCTCGCTCGGACTGGAGAACGCCGACGACATCATCGAGGATTTCGAACAGGCCTTTGCACAGATCGGATAATGGAGCCACAGCTATACATAGCCCCCGGGCCTTTCGAACTGGAAACGGGCCACACGCTGCCGGAACTGCGGATCGCCTACCACACCTACGGCACGATGAACGCCGCGAAGGACAATGTGGTGTGGGTCTGCCATGCGCTGACGGCCAATTCCGACGTCGCCGACTGGTGGCCCCACACGGTCGAGGCGGGACGATTCCTCGATCCCGCACGGCATTTTGTCGTCTGCGCCAACATCATCGGTTCGCATTACGGCACGACAGGCCCCCTGCACGTCAACCCCGCGACGGGAAAGCCTTGGTATAAGGCTTTCCCGCCGTTCACGATCCGCGACATCGTCCGGGCGCACCGGCTGCTGGCCGACGCCCTCGGCATCGGACGCATCGGAACGCTGGTAGGCAGTTCGGTCGGCGGGTTTCAGGCCGTGGAATGGGCCGTCACGGAGCCCGGGCGGATCGAACGGCTGGCACTGATCGCCACCGACGCCAAAGCGTCGCCCTGGGCCATCGCCATCGACGAAACGCAGCGCATGGCCATCGAGGCCGACGCGACCTTCGGGGAGCCGCGCGACGACGCAGGCATGAAGGGACTTGCGGCTGCCCGGGCCATCGGCCTGCTGAGCTACCGCGGTCCCGAGGGTTACAACCTCACCCAGCAAGACTGCGGGGAGGCTTCCGCGGTGCACCGGGCCTGCACCTACCAGCAGTATCAGGGCGAGAAGCTCTGCCGCCGTTACAACGCCTATTCCTATTACGCGATCCTGAACGCTTTCGACACCCACGATGCCGGACGCGGACGGGGCGGGGTGGAGCGGGCCCTGGCGGGCATCAAGGCCCGCACGCTGGTCGTCGGCATCACCACCGACATCATCTTCACCCCGGCTGAGATGCGGCGCCTGCACGCGATGATCCCGGGCAGCGTCTACCATGAAATCGACTCGCCGTTCGGCCACGACGGATTCCTCGTGGAATACGAACAGCTGAACGACATATTGTTACCGTTTATGGAAAACTAAAACCAATATACCTATGACCAAGATTAAAATCGGACTGTTCGGATTCGGCGTCGTCGGGCAGGGCATCTACGAAGTGGTGCGCAAATCGAAAAATGCCCACGCCGAGATTGTGAAAATCTGCGTCCGCGACCCCAAAAAGCCGCGGAAGATCGACGTGGACCCGTCGCTTTTCACCACCTCGGTCGACGAAATCCTCGACAACCCCAGCATCAACCTGGTCGTCGAGGTCATCGACGACGCCAAAGCGGCCTACGACATCGTGAAACGGGCCCTGCTGCGGGGCATTCCCGTCGTGTCGGGCAGCAAGACGATGCTGGCCCGCAATCTCCCGGAGCTGATCGAAATTCAGAAAACCCGCAACGTGGCGCTGCTCTACGACGCCTCGTCGTGCGGCTCGATCCCGGTGATCCGCAACCTCGAGGAGTACTACGACAACGACCTGCTACTGGAGGTGAAGGGTATCCTGAACGGCTCGTCGAACTACATCCTCTCGCGCGTCTTCGACCACAAGGACTCCTATGCCAATGCATTGGCGCAGGCGCAGGCGCTGGGCTTTGCCGAAAGCGACCCGTCGTTCGACATCGAGGGCTACGATTCGCTGTTCAAACTGGTCATCATCACGGTGCACGCCCTGGGAACCTACGTCGCCCCGGACCGCATCTTCACCTACGGCATCTCGACAATCCACGACTCGGACATCCAGTATGCCCGCGAGAAAAACGTGAAAATCAAGCTGGTGGCCCAGGTAGTAAAGGTGAGCGACAAGCATTTCACGATGTTCGTCATGCCTGAATTCGTGACGCCCGCCAAATATATATACAGCGTCGACGACGAGTACAACGGCGTGGTGATCCGCGGCGAATGCTACGACCGTCAGTTTATGTTCGGCAAGGGCGCGGGAAGCCTGCCCACGGCTTCGTCGATTCTGAGCGACATCATGGCGCGGCTGAACAACTACCGCTACGAGTACAAGAAGATGAATTACATCGAGAAACCCGACTACACGACGGACATCACGCTGAAGATATACGCCCGCTACACGGAGACCGACGTGCAGAAAATTCTGAATTTCTCGAAGATTCACGAACAGTTCACGAGCGACGAGAGCAATTACGTGATCGGCGACATCCTGCTGAGCGAACTGCTCGAAAAGCGGTCGCAGCTCTCGGGCAAAGATGTCTTCCTGGCAAACATCCCGATCTTTTTCCTGAACCGCGATTAATACGAATGAGATCCCGCTTCCGGCGGGACCTCTTGTTTTCAATCCTTCACGCAGCGGAGCGGCAGGCCCCATTCGAGCGACACCTCTGCGACAGCCGGGTCGGAATCGCTCGTATAAAACAGACTGCGGCTCCGGTCCGCACCCGAAAGGTCGCAGCCCATCAGATAACCTCTGGAAAGATCGCCATACCGGTCCGTTCCGGCAGAAGAGTTCACGCTTCGGAAACCCGCAAGGGTCAGAAACCCGGCCGGTCGGTCGGCGCTCGCGGCCAGCGACTGGAGTTCGGCCGCGGTGGGGATATGCCACCCGGTGGGACAGATGCCCTGCACGGACGTTCCGCCGTCCACCGAGGCGCCATTCATCGCCGTTGCATAGGTGTAGAGCATCCCCGAGGAGAGTCCTTTCTCCGAGGGCCACATATCCGTATTCGTCGTTGCTCCCGGAGGAGCATAGCGCAGGTTTTCGGCCATCCACACCCGTCCGTCGATCTTCACCGTCGGATAGGTCTCACCCTCGTAAACCAGCTCCCCGGCGTCGGGATCAGCATCGCCGCCACCACCGCCGTCGAGCGACCCGCCGTCACCCCAGTCGCTGATATCGCCGCTCAGCGAAACGGAAATTTCGGTATTGGTCACCGTGACCGACATATCGTATTGCTTGCCGCTTTCGAGCAGCGCCGAGGGGATAGTCTTGCTGTGACTGCTACCGTCAGCCGTTCCGACCGTGACGGTCAGCGCCGCCTGCTGGGGCACGAGCACAACGCGGTAGGAGGCACCGGCCGTCACCTCGAAGGCCCGGACCTCCGCCGCCACGGCCCCTGCCTTCGCCGCGGCTGTCGGCACGGTGAGGTCCACGGTCGCCGTCGGGACAAACCCGCCTATGGCCACGGAGGAGACCGCCGCATCGGAATTGTTCGTCACGACGACGGTCAGTTGCGACATCAGGTGGTAAAAGAGCATGCCCACCGGGGCGCTGCCGGGCGTCACATCCTGCGTCACGGCCCCCAGCAGATCCGAAGAGGCGCATCCGCCGGTCTGGTCCACCGCCACGGAGAACTCCGCGGGCACCCCCGCCTCCGAATAGGGATAGTAGGCCGTGAGGGTCGATTTCGCATTCAGGTCGCTGTACCACAGCAGTCCCGAACCCGAGAAAGCCGAACCTTCGTAGGTCATCGGATGGTTTGCAACATAGGTTTCCGCCCCTTTGAGGATGGTCAGTCCGACACGGTCCCCGGTATCGAAATGGAGTCCCGTTACACGGGTTTTGATCGTCGGGGCAATCATTACGGCAGGATGCCCGTCCCGTCTATCCGCACATCCGGACGCGACGGCGAGGCTTGCGGCCAAAACCGCAGCGAGTAAAACTTTGTTCATAACATAAAACGTTTATTTGTTTGCAACTAATTGATACAAAAATAAAACTTTTTATGTTATTTCAAAGTCTGCCGATTAATTTTTATAATACGATTCGTCGAGTCCCAATGTGAAATTCCCACGGCGCCGCCAGGTGACGACAGCCACGATGAGCACCAGCGCGGCGTTGAAGAAAAACGGGAAGCGGTCGCTGTGGGTATGAAACAGGCGCCGGAAGAGGTCCACGATAAAGGGGCAGACCATCACGGCCAGATAATTCATCGCCATGACGAACGACAGCGCGAGGGTAGCCGAGCGGGGCGGGGCAATGGTGGCGGCCTTGTCGTAAACGACGGGCTGCATCACCCCGTATCCGAATCCCGTGAGCAGGGCCCCGACGACGAGCATCGCCTTGTCGCGGAAAATCCCGACGCACAGCAGCCCCGCGCAGACCAGCCCCAGCGACACGAGGTTGACATTCTGTTTCAGCCGGCCGATCACCTTGTCGATAAAGAGCCCTGGGAGCATGATCGCCAAAAAGAACAGCGAGATCAGCACCCCCGAGAAAGAGCTGTCGATCTTGTAGTCGTCGACGAGGAACGAAGCGTAGAACGCCACGGCCAGCACGGCATAGGTGGCGAAAAAGTAGAACAGCATCAGCCCTGCCAGCTTGCCGCGGTCGATGCGCTTGTGGCGCATCTGGATGCTCTGCTCGGGTTCGGGGTCCGAACGCCGCCGTTTGAGGAAGAAGGAGAGCACCAGCGAGATACCCGGCAGGGTATAGACCAGAAAGGGTAGGTGCCAGTTGACATCGGCCAGATACCCCGTGACCACGGTGGCCACAACGAGCGTCAGGTTGTTGATCGCCGAGCTGTAACCCAGTTGCCGGACGCGGTAGTCGCCCGTGAAATAATCGACGATCAGACCCGTCGAAAGGGGAATGACCATGCCGGCCCCGATGCCAAGGATGCAGCTGATGACAATCAGCCACGTCATGCTGCGGGCGAAAAGACACGCCACGCCGCTCAGGAAGAAAATCGAAAGCCCGACGGTCAAAATCGTGAGTTTGTCGCGGCCTTCGGAGAGTTTTCCCGAGAGTAGCACGAAGGGGATTATCAGCAGCGAAGGCAGCGATGTGAGCATCTGTATTTCGAGGTCCGTGACCTTGGGAAACACCTTGTTCAAATCGCCCAGAATGGGGGAGATAGCCAATCCGGGCAGCGACGCAATAGCGGACACGGACCAGACGGCCAGCAGGACGACGAGCGGGATGGAGCCTTTTCCGGTTTTGATTTTCATGGCCTGGGATTTTTAGTATCCCGACCCCGCAACAGTTATACCAAACAAAACGGGCCGGCGACATGGCCGGCCCGACGGTTGGGGTTTCTTCTTAAGTTTGTGCTAATTCGCTTTCACGCAGCGCACCTGCATGCCGTTGGCACGATACTGCGGCGTATTGTTTTCAAGGCTGCTATTTGCCGGGTTGCTCTTGTCGAACCAGAAATAGAGGGCCGAGGATTTCGTTCCGGCAGCCGTCCCGGTCGTCCAGTAATACCCGACCCAGGGCTGGTTGTAGAGGGCCGAACTGCGGACCTGCTTATCAATAGGCGTCGGATAGAAATTCTGGATGCTTCCGCCACCCTGAGTGTCATCCTCCTGGATATGTCGGTAGATGCGGCGTCCTGCGCCGATAAAGAGCGACGGCCCACTTTGGGGACCATACAACGTCCAGCCGAATTTGTCGGCATCACCCGCCTCGGGGGTATTTTGGATGAACAAATTGTCAAAAGCCACCGAAGGAGCCACGCGCCAGCCATAGGGACAGGGATCGTTGACGGTTTTGGTATCGCTCCACAGATCGTCGGAATGGGCGCTCCACAGCCAATCGTACTCCGAGTCGGAGACACCTACGATAAACGTCAGCGGGTTCCGCACGGCGTAATCCATCGTTCCGGCGTCGGCGCTCGAAACCTCGGTCTTCAGGTAGACGCGGCTGCCGCCGCCGTTGTACATGCTGGCCGACGCGCCGTTGGCGGCGTTATACGAACTCGGGCCGATGAACGGGTCCTTGCGGCCCCACTGGTAATAGAGTCCATAAGAGGCGAGTATCTTATCCGTCGTCGAATTGTCGTTGGCCAGCGCACCGAGATTGCGGTTCATCATTGTATAACCGTTGAAAGTGAGCTGATTCTCCGCCGTATCGGGATCGTAGTTCACGGCCCAGATGTGCCAGCTCCAGATCATCGTGCCGCCGGCATCGTAGGCACCGATCACGGCGTTGCCCTCCTTGATCTTCTCCTCGTCGTCACTGTCGGCACCCACGTAGAATGACACCTTGCCATCGCGGAGTTCCGTATACTGAATCAGCCCCGACTTGCTCTGCCACACGACATCCACCGAAGCCGTTGCCAGCGAAATCTTTCCGTCGCCCTTGTGCATGGCGTCGAACAGGTAGTTGCACTCCGGCTTGTTGACGATATAACTGTTGGCGGGCTCGGCACTCATGTCTTTGGAATCGACCACCCCCACGAAGAGCGTCGCCGAGACCGACGAACCGCCCTTGGGCGAGCCGGCCAGCACCACCGAACCGGTCTTGACCTCATCGTCGTCGAAGGACCCGGGGGCCGTGATCGTCAGGGTCTGGGCCGCGACGTCGATCGTCGGTTCGGACCAGCCCGTAGGTTTATTGGTCACCGAGAGATTCTGGAGGTTGACGGACTTGAAGCCCACCGTTACGGTCTGTCCCGCCGACAGGAATACGGCCGGGGAGTCGAACGAAAGACTGCCCGACTCCTTGTCCTTGCTGCACGAAGCGAAAAATACGATGGCCGCGACAGCGCAAACCAACCCTGCGAATCTTTTCATATAGTTCATTTTTTCTTGTTTCAGTTTCAAAATCAGTTGCAAAGATAATAAAAAGCGGGACAATTACCAGAGGCCTCTCCCGATAATTGCACTTGGGAACAATTATTGCCACTGGTTCACTAACGAATCAGAAACGCATATAGTATGTCGAAATTGAAAATCGAGACGGGAAGTTCCCCCGCCGGGGAGCGCTTCAGCATCACCGTGACCGAAAAAGGGCCCTATCTGGTCTACGGACGTCCGCCGCTGGCCGAGCAGTTCATCATGCCCAACGAGAACAACGAGAGCTGGTATTTCCAGGAGGGCCGCCACTTTTCGACCGAGGCCGAACCCACGGCGCTCTGCCGCTGCGGGGCGTCGCAGCGCAAGCCCTACTGCGACGGAAGCCACGAAAAGGCCATGTGGGACCCGACCCTCACGGCACACTCCGAGCCGTTGCTCGACAAGGCCGAGGTGATCGAAGGCGGCACGCTCGAGATGACCGACAATCCCAAATACTGCGTCTTCGCACGTTTCTGCCACCCAGAGGGCGACGCATGGACGCTCACCGAGCAGTCGTCCAACCCCGAAGCCCGCCGGATGGCGATCCGCGAAGCCTCGATGTGCCCCAGCGGCCGACTCACGGCATGGGACAAAAGTTCGGGAAAACCCTTCGAATTCCGCTTCGAGCCCAGCCTCGGACTAATCGAGGACGTCACCATCGGCAGCAGCGGCGGGCTGTGGATTCGCGGCGGCATCGCCCTGCGGCGCGAGACGGGCAAAACCTACGAGATACGCAACCGCATGGTCGTCTGCCGCTGCGGACAGTCGGCAAACAAGCCCTACTGCGACGGCACGCACGCCGCGATCAAATGGCGCGACAACCTCGAAGGCGAGCCCGTCGGCGAGACGCTTCCCGAAGAGGTCTATTAAACAAAAGAGAGCCTTTCCCGCAGGAAAGGCTCTCTTTTTTCGGTCACTCCATCGCTCCGCTCCGGGCGGCGGCTTCGATCCAGCAGTCGGCCATCCGGCGGTGGCAGGCAGGCGTGGGGTGGATGCCGTCCCACACCCAGTAGGTCGCGTCGCCGTTCGGCAGCGCCGTTTCGAGGCCGGCGACCAGCCGGTGGAAGGGCACGAGAGTGGCGCCGTAATCGGCAGCGATTCGTTCGACCACCGCACAACAGCGTGCCAGCAACTGCTGGCGCAGGGGATAATATTCGCCCTGCAAACCTTCGGTGATCGCCCCGACGGGTGCAGCAAACGGTGTGCAGAGGAGGATTTTCAGGTCGGGATTCGTCTGCCGGGCCTCGTCGAGCAGGCGTCGGTAGGTCTTCTCCCAGCCTGCGAAATCGAAATCCGGTTTTTCGACCGCCGCGCTGACCATCAGCCCGTGGAGGTAACGGTCTATGTCGTTCGTGCCGACCAGCACCGACAGCACGTCGGGACGCAGGTCCACGACATCCTTCTGCCAGCGGGCCGCGAGTTCATCGAGCGTATTGCCGCTCACGCCGCGGTTGAAGAACAGATAGCCCCGCTCGGGACGGTAGCCCTGGTAATAGGAGGCACACAAATACATATAACCGCTGCCGTAGAGGTGGTTGCGGTCCGTGAGGTTGCGCCCGGACGAGGGTTTGCCGTCGCCCTTGCCCCAGTTGCCGTCGGTGATCGAATCGCCGATGAAGACCACCCGCCGTCCCGTTGCGACGGCCACCGCTTCCAAGGCCGCCTGCCGCTGGAAATAGCGGTGGAAAAAGAGCACCTGATAGGGGAGCGAGTTGGACCAGTAGGCGGAGTTGTGCTCCCCGGGACGCGTCAGAAAATCGTGGCTCACGCCACGCCGCATCAGCTTTTCGTGCAGGTTCACATTCACCTGATAGAAGAAATCCTGATAGCCGCAGTCGATCACGAGAGCCAACTCGCCGTCGCTGAGCTCATCCACCTGGTTGATGACCGTGTGCGCGTCCCAGCGTTCCGGATGCTGTTTCAGTTCGCCCAGCTGTTTTTTCATCTCCCACGAATCGGGGAAGGGCCGTATGTCCACGCCTCCCGAGGTCGAACCTGCGGCCCCGAAACGGTCTTTGTGGCGCAGGGCAGTCCACAGGGCGCCGTGACCGCCCATCGAGAGGCCCGTGACGGCACGTCCTTCACGCGAAGGAATCGTCCGATAGTGGGCATCGATCCAGTCGGGGAACTCCTGCGACACGAAGGTCTCGAACTGCGACGAGGCGTCGAGGGGACTGTCCCAGTACCAGCTGTTCTCGCCGTCGGGACAGGCGATGATCATGCCGTAAGCGTCGGCCAGCGGGCGCAGGTCCGTGACATCGCGCTGCCAGGTCATATACGAGCCGCTGTAACCATGGAGCAGATAAAGGACGGGCATACGCTGCCCGACAGCGGCATCGGGCACTACGACCAGCGCCGGAATGTCGCGCTGCATCTTCGCGCTGAAAACCGCCACGGTGTCGATTCTTGCCGCCGAGACGGTCGCCGCGGCAAGGAGGAAGCAGAGGATCAAAAAGTATCTTTTCATAGCGTTCGGAATATTTCACAAAAAAGGGCACGCACGAAGCGCACCCCTGATAACAAATCCGTCCGGATTATTTCTTCTCCGGTTTTGCAATGGTCTCGCGCATCTGCGTGTCGGCCATGATGTTTTTCATCTTATAGTAGTCCATGATTCCCAGATTGCCGTTGCGGAAGGCTTCGGCCATGGCCAGCGGCACCTCGGCTTCGGCGAGAATCACCTTGGCACGGGCATCCTGCGCCTTGGCCTTGTTCTCCTGCTCAAGGGCCACGGCCATTGCGCGACGTTCCTCGGCTTTCGCCTGGGCGATGTTCTTGTCAGCCTGCGCCTGATCCATCTGCAGCTGAGCGCCGATGTTCTTGCCCACGTCGATATCGGCGATGTCGATCGAGAGGATTTCGAAAGCCGTTCCGGCGTCGAGGCCCTTCTCGAGCACCACGCGCGAGATCGAATCGGGATTCTCCAGCACGATCTTGTGCGACGCCGCCGAACCGATCGACGAGACGATACCTTCGCCGACACGCGCCAACACGGTCTCCTCACCGGCTCCGCCAACCAGCTGCTTGATGGCGGCACGCACCGTAACGCGGGCCTTGGCGATCAGCTGGATGCCGTCTTTGGCCACGGCGGCCACGGGAGGCGTATTGATGACCTTCGGATTCACCGACATCTGCACGGCCTCGAACACGTCGCGGCCCGCCAGGTCGATGGCCGTCGCCATCTTGAAATCGAGCAGGATATTGGCTTTCTGCGCCGAAACCAGGGCATGCACCACGCTCGTGACGTTGCCGCCCGCGAGGTAGTGGGCCTCGAGTTCGTTGGGATTGAGGGTCAGACCGGCTTTCGTGCTCTCGATCATCGACGATACGATCACCGAGGGCGGCACCTTGCGCCAGCGCATCAGGACGAGTTGCAGCAGGCTGATACGCACGCCCGACACCAGGGCCGAGAACCACAGTCCCACCGGGATGAAATAGAAAAGGAGCCAGATCGCAAAGAGGCTCACAAAGACGATCAATACGATCATTCCTGCCTGTAAATCCATAGTGTAGTGTTATTTGATAGTTTTTACGATAACGCTGAAATTTTCGAAGCCCACGACCTCGATGTCGCGCTGCGGATCGACATACGCCCCGAGCGACTTGGCCTCGTAGAGACGGCCTCCGACCTCGATCTTACCCATCGGGGAGAGGCGCGAAACGGTGATACCGCGGTCGCCGACCTGCAACTCCTCGGCCGGCATGACGGGTGTGCTCGACGAACGAATCTCCTGCTTGAGCGAAAAACGCTGCCACGTCTTCGCACGCAGCGAGATGACGGTGGCGATCAGCGACAGCACGAGAATGATGACGATGAGCAGGATTCCGCCCCCGGTCCCGAAATCGCGGAAGGCGAGGTAGACCGAGCTTCCGTAGCAGACCAGCGCCAGCAGGGCGCCGATAGACACGCCGGGCAGCAGGACGAGTTCGGCCACCAGAAACAGCAGGCCGAAAAAAACGAGCAGTACAATATAGAACATCTCCATAGGGCTTGTAGAATATTGCAATAAAGATAGGGAAATATTTCGGTTATTCCGCTATCTCCGCGACTTTTATTTCCAATGCGGTGTCCGTTTGCCGTATAGCGTCGGCCAGACGGTCGGCGACAGCCTTGTCGTCGAACGACCCGACGATGAAAAGCTGCTGACCCACACGCGACAGTTCGTAACCTTCGGCCGTGGCGGCAATCACCCGCTTCACATCGTCCGACAGGGCGTCGGTCCCGGTGATCTCGACCCGATAGAGGAGTTTATGCGCCTCGGGTTCGAGCGACAGGTTGCGATACTCGCCGTCGGTCCACACCACGATCTCGGGCCGCACGAAGCCGCGCTTCTTCAGCAGCGCCTGCGCCGCCTCGGCCTCGGCCAGCGTGGCGAAGCCGCCCGCATAGTAACACCACTTGCCGGCGTCGTTCACCAAATAGAAGAGCGGATAAGCCCCCCGGAACGTCGCCGCGGCACGCTTGGTGTTGTAGGTCCCCAGCAGGATGCGGTAGATCGTGCCGTTGGCGTAGACCTTGCATTCGGGAATCGGGTGCTGATAGGTGTATTTCGGCGTCGAGGAGAACGCCACGCTGTCGTAATCGAGGAAATAACGCTCGGCAACATCGACCCGCGGCAGGCGGTAGTCTATTGCCTCCAGCTGCGCCGCCACACCTTTCAACGAGTCACGCGCGGCGTCCAGCGCCAGCACTCCGGCCACCGAAGCCTCGTAATCGACAATCACCCGTTTGCGCAGGAAATAATCGGCCACAGCTTCCGAAGCCGTCTCGCCCTGCAGCGCCGAAAGCTGACGCGCGGCCTCCGAGAGCGCCTCCTCCTCGCGGGCGAGAATCGCCTCCTTGCCCATCTTGTCGAGCAGGTAGCCGTAGGCGTAGCTCTTGTTGTCGAAAATGTAGTTCCACGTCCCGGCCAGCGAGTCGGCCAGCACGCGGTTCATCCCTTCCAGCGCCTTGTAACGCTCGTATATTTCGATAGCCTCGGCCTCGGTCTGCACCGCGGCATAGGATTCGGCCAGCTCGGAAAGCGTTCCGTAGTTGGCGAAATAGCGGTTCACATAGTCCACGGCCCGCATCTCCAGTTGCTGTGCGTTGCGCAGGGCGGCGTAATCCTCCGCCGGAAGGTGTTCGCGGAAATAGAGGTTGTCCACCAGGTTGCGGACCTTCAGCGAATCGGGAACCGCCGCAGAGTCAGCCGCAACGGGCCCCGCAGGCTGCTGCGCCACACCGTTCAGGCTGGCCAGCACCCACTCCTGCTCGATGGTGTTGATGCGGTCGATCAAGCGTCCCTTGGCATTGCGTATCTCGAAGATCCGGCTCTCCAGCTGCAGGATTTCCTGCGAAAACTCCTGCCGCCGCGAAGGGTCCTCGCGCAGCCGCTGGCGCATGCGCTCCACGGCGTTCACGATCGAATCCTCGCGCTGCTGCAGCTGTGCGTCCTCCCGCAGCAGCGACATATACTCTGCGTTGCCCTCCAGCCCGGCAATGCGGGCTTCAACCTTCGGCTGCTGGGCATGCAGTACGCCGACAGCCAGAAAAGCCGCGCCCAGCACATATATGAAAACCTTGCGAAACATAGCTTGGGTCATCTCCACCATTTAATGAAAAAAATCTGTATCAGTCCGAAAATCTCCAGACGCCCCAACAGCATCAGCAGCGAGTTGGAAAACTTGAACGCCGCGGGCATCGCCGAGAAATTATCCATCGAGCCGACCTCCCCGAATCCGGGTCCGACATTGCCCATAGAGGCCACAGCCCCCGTGAAACTGGTCGTCAGGTCGACGCCGAGCACCGTGCCGAAGACCGTGCCGGCGAGAATGAACATCAGGTAGGTGACGATGAAGATCATCACCGAATGCAGCGCCTCGTTCTCCTGGATCACGCCGTCGAGCTTGATGCGGATGATGGCGTTGGGGTGCTGCTGCTGGCGCAGGCGCGTGCGCATCATCTTTCCGGCCAGCACCAGCCGGTTGATCTTGATACCGCCCGCCGTGGAGCCCGCACAAGCACAGACGATAGATCCGAATATCAGCAGGATGACGGCGAACGAGGTCCATGTATTCGAATCGGCCGTGGCGAATCCCGTCGTGGTCACCACCGACACGAACTGGAACATCGCATAGCGGAACGATGCCGTCAGCGTAGGGTAGAGGTCTGCGGCAAAAAGGCTTACGGCTATCAGCACGCCGCCCGCCAGCAGCATCCCGAAATACCAGCGCGTCACCTCCGAACGGAAAATGTTGTTACGCTTGCCGGTCACCGTGGCGTAGATCAGTCCGAAATGAATACCCGCCGTAGCCATCGCGAAGATCAGGATCGTGTCGATCATCGGACTGTTGAAATAGGCCACGCTGGCGTTTTTGGTCGAGAATCCGCTCGTAGCGCAGGCCGACATGGCGTGGCAGAGCGCGTCGAACCAGTTCATGCCCGCCATCTTGAGCAGCACGGTCGAGACGATCGTCAGCCCCACGTAGACCACCAGCAGAATCTGCACGATGATCTGCGACCGGTAGCGGTAATTGTCCTTAGCCATCGTCGAGAGCTCCACATTGGAGAGCATCATCTTGCTGCGGCCCATCGACGGCAGGACCACCAGCGCGAACATCACCACGCCCATACCGCCGATCCACGTCGAGGACATGCGCCAGAACTGCAGTCCGCGCGGCAGGGCCTCGACATCGTTCAGAATCGTCGATCCGGTGGTCGTGAGGCCCGAAACGCTCTCGAACCACGCATTGACCAGCGAAAACTCCCCGCCCCAGATCAGGTAGGGAAACATCGACACGACGCAGGCCACGAGCCACGCCCCCACGACGATGCAAAACCCCTCCTTGTTGGTGATCTGCTCGCGCTTCTCGACGAAAATCAGCGGGAAGGCCCCCAGCAGGGCCGTGAGCAGCGAGGAGAGCAGCAGGGGATAGAATGCCGAGTCCATGCCGCTGAGGTAGGAAATTCCCGCCGAAAGCAGCATGAACGTCGCAATGAAGAGCATCACGACTCCCACATATCGTAAGACCACATCTACCCGCATGGCATCAGACTTTGTTCTGCTTGGAAAGGTTTATGAGCGTCTCTATCTTCTCCCGGAGTTCCAGCACCTCGTCCTTGAAATCGCCCTTGACGACGAACGGCACCCGGAAAGAGAGCCAGTCGCCCAGCGCCTTGTTCATCCGCTCGACGGGCGTCACGCAGTAAATCGACATGAAATAGAAAAGCATCAGCACGATGGCGATCATCACCGCCAGCGAAATCAGCACCGGCGTGACGGCCCGGTAGGCATTCTTCTTCATCTGCTCGGCACGCGGCACCAGCGAACTCTGCGTCGAAGTCATGTAACTTTTGATGGCGGCGGTAAGACGGCCGTAGAGCGCCTGGTATTCCTCGCTGTACCACCGGCTGCCCAGCGAGTCGGCGCGGTTTGCGCCCGCCGCCGTCAGGGCGTTCGCGGTCCCGGCACCCCCGGCGCTTCTGACGCCTCCGACGCCTCCGAAGGCGAGGTAATTGTCCGTCAGCAGACGCAGCTCGGTCGTAGCGAAGGCCAGCGAATCGAGGAACGATTTCTCGAGGGCCTCGTCCTGAGCCACCAGCAGCGTGCTTTCGAGCCGCTCCATGCTGGCACGGCACAAACTGTCGCACGACCGGTCGCCGAAGACCGAAAGTTTGATGAGGGCAATGTTCTGCTCGTGGGCCGCATCGAGCATCTCCTTGGCCAACTCGATGTTGCGTTTGTTGGCCTTGAGAATCTCGCCCGTATCGCGGCTCAGATGGCTCAGCTCGAGAAATGAGACCATCCCCGAAAAAAACAGCAGGCAGACGATGCTCAGAAACCCGACCGTCACCCGTTTGCGCATACCCGTCATAATTCCATCAATTAACGTTCCTGCAAATATAGTGAATTAATCCCGGATTTCCCCCATCAGGTCGTGAGATTCGTTCATTCCGCCGAGTTTCACGCGGCAGAGGGTGTTGACCTTCGCGGCATCGTAAGGGGCTTTGACCCGCCGGTAGTTGCCCGTAAAGCCGAACATCATGCCCCCGCGGCGCGTGCTTTCGAAGAGCACTGTATCCTCCGTACCCGCGGCCCGGGCGCAAAAATTGCCGTGCAGGCGGTCGCAGAGAGCCTCCAGTTCCGCCACGCGGGCCGTGGCCACCGACGGCTGCACCTTGCCGGGCAGGTCGACGGCCGGGGTCCCGGCACGTTCCGAGAAGGGAAAGATATGCAGGAAAGCCGGCTCCAGCCCCGCCAGAAAATCGTAGGTCGTGCGGAAATCGGCATCGGTCTCGCCCGGGAATCCGACGATCACGTCGATGCCGATGAAGGCGTCGGGCATCAGCCGCCGCACGGCCGCAATCCGCTCGGCGAACCGCGTCGTGGTGTAGCGGCGGCGCATCAGTCCGAGAATCCGGTCCGAACCGCTCTGGAGCGGAATGTGGAAGTGATGCATGAATTTAGGTGACGCGGCGCAAAAGGCTATGATCTCGTCGGTTAAGAGGTTCGGTTCGATCGACGAAATGCGGTAGCGTTCGATCCCTTCGACCTCGTTCAGCGCCCGCAGCAGGTCGATGAACTTTTCGCCCGTCGTGCGGCCGAAATCCCCCGTGTTGACGCCCGTCAGGACGATCTCCCGCTGACCCGCCGCCGCGATCTGCCGCGCTTCGGCCACGAGATCGGCGATCGGCAGGTTGCGGCTCGAACCGCGGGCGTAATGAATCGTGCAGTAGGAGCAGCAGTAGTCGCACCCGTCCTGCACTTTCAGGAAGGCCCGCGTGCGGTCGCCGCTCGAGAAGGCCGCGAAGAACGACGTGAGCGAATCGGTGTCGCAGCTGTACACCTGTGCACGGCCTTTGCCGGGCAGTTCAAGCACTCGTTTAAATAACGCCCCCTTATCGTTGTTGCTTAATACAATATCCACACCGTCTATGGCCGCAATCTCCTGCGGTTTCAGTTGTGCGTAACACCCCGTCACGGCGATAATCGCAGCGGGGTTGCGGCGGTGGAGTTTGCGGATCAGGTTGCGGCATTTCTTGTCGGCGTGCTCCGTAACGGAGCAGCTGTTGATGACGCAAATGTCCGCCTCGGCCGTGGGAGCCACACGGACGAAGCCGCCGCGCTCGAACTCGCGGGCGAGGGTCGACGACTCCGAGAAATTGAGCTTACAGCCCAGGGTATGAAAATTGACTCTGCGAGGTTGCATAGATTCGGGTTTTTCCGGCACGAAATTACGAAAACTGTACGAAAGGAGGAGGCTTTTCCGATAAAAAAGCGTAAATTTGCGTGCAATTATAAAAAGGGCATGGGATTTTTCAGCGACCTGATTCAATACGGTTATCTTTCGAACGCACTCACGGCTTGTGTGCTTTCGGGCATAACGTGCGGATTGATAGGGACCTATGTCGTCTGCCGCCGCATGGTTTTCCTCGCCGGGGGCATCACCCACGCCTCGTTCGGCGGACTGGGCATCGCCTTCTACCTCGGCACCAACCCGATTGCCGGGGCGATGGTTTTTGCCGTCCTGTCCGCGCTGGGCATCGAATGGGCCGGCAGCCGGGGACGCATCCGCGAAGATTCGGCCATCGGCATCATCTGGTCCGTCGGAATGGCCGTCGGGGCGCTCTTCATGAGTCTGCGCCCGGGCTACACCTCGGGCGATCTTTCGGCCTACCTCTTCGGCAGCATCGTGACCGTGACCGACAGCGACGTCGCGGCGCTGGCCGTGCTGACGGCCGTAATTGCCGCCGGAGCCCTCGTGTGGCTGCGGCCCGTGATCTACGTCGCCTTCGACCGCGATTTCGCCCGCAGCCGGGGCATCCCGACGCGCGTGATCTCCTACCTGATGGCCGCGCTGGTCGCCGTGACAATCGTCCTCTCAATTCGCATCATGGGCATCGTGCTGCTGATCTCACTCGTGACGATGCCCGTGGTGATCGTCAACACGCTTTCGCGTTCGTACCGCACCATCGCCCTCACGGCGCCCCTCGTGGCCGTCGCCGGCAACGTCGCGGGACTCGTCGCCAGCTACAATTTCGAGGTTCCGCCCGGCGCCGCCATAATATTTACCCTCACGCTTACGCTTATACTGGTAAAACTTGTATCTTTGCGCAGCAAAAAACAGCGAGCAGCCGCATGAAGACCATCCATAAACTCGTTCTGAAATCCTACCTGGGCCCAATGGTCCTCACGTTCTTCATCGTCATGTTCGTGCTGATGATGAACATCGTGTGGCGCTACATCGACGAACTGGTGGGCAAGGGCCTGAGCGCCGGAATCATCATCGAGCTGATGACCTATTTCATGGCCAACATGATCCCGATGGGCCTGCCGCTGTCGATGCTGCTGGCGGCGATCATGACCATGGGCAACCTGGGCGAGAACTACGAACTGCTGGCCATGAAATCGGCCGGCATGTCGCTGGTGCAGATCACCAAACCGCTGATCATCCTGGTGGCGTTCGTCTCCGTCGGCAGTTTCTTCATCGGCAACAACCTCGTCCCGAACGCCAACAAAAAGCTGTACAGCACGCTCTACGACATCCGGCAACAGAAACAGGCCCTCGAATTTCAGGACGGGCTCTTCTTCAACGGCATCGAAAACATGTCGATTCGCGTGAGCCACCAGGAGCCCGACACGCACCTGCTGCACGACGTGCTGATTTACGACAACCGCGCCGCCAACGGCAACATGAACACCATCGTCGCCGACTCGGGCTACATCCGCCTTTCGGACGACAAGAGATACCTGCTGGTGACGCTCTTCCACGGCGAAACTTACGAACAGACGCGCAACAGCCAGTGGTTCACCAAAAGCGCCCTGCGCCACCACACCTTCGAATTGCAGAAGCAGGTGATTCCGATGGACGGATTCGCCCAGGGACGCACCGACGCCGACCTTTTCTCGAACAGCCAGACCAAGAACATCAACGAACTGCAGCACGACATCGACTCGCTGGAGGTGAAGGTCAACGCCGCCACGACGAGCTCCTACGAACCGCTGCTGAAAGAGCAGATTTTCGTCCGCGACAACAGCGTGCTGCCGCTGCCCGACAGTCTGAAGGTGGACAAACGCCATTTCCGCGACATGCTGGCGCAGGACTCGATCGTCGGACTGCCGACGCGCGACAAGGAGCGCATCTGGGATCAGGCCCGGACGCTGGCCAAGAATTCACGCAACATGTTCGCGTTCGACGAATCGGCCGCCAAGGAGGCACTCAACCAGCTCTACCGCTCGAAGGTCGAGTGGCACAAGAAGATATCGCTTCCAGTGTCGATCCTGATCTTCTTCCTGATCGGCGCACCGCTGGGCGCCATCATCCGCCGCGGCGGACTGGGCCTGCCCGTGGTGGTGTCGGTGATCTTCTTCGTGATCTACTACATCATCAGCCTGTCGGGCGAAAAACTGGCCAAGGAGGGCAACTGGGACGCCGTTTACGGCATGTGGCTCTCGACATTCATCCTCACGCCGATCGCCATATACCTTACATACAAAGCCACCAACGACTCGGCATTGCTCGACACGGACTGGTACGCCGGAAAATTCAAGGCGCTGAGGGACAGGCTGACCCCGGGAATCAAAAAAATGATGAACGCGATAAAATTCAAACGAAATGGCAAAAAACACGATTCTGAATAGTGTAGAGGAGGTTATCGAAGACTTCCGCAACGGCAAACCGGTGATCGTCGTCGACGACGAGGACCGCGAAAACGAGGGCGATTTCATCGTCGCCGCGGAGAAGATCACCCCCGAAATCGTGAATTTCATGCTCAAGGAGGGCCGCGGCGTGCTGTGCGCCCCGCTGTCGGAGAAACGCTGCGCCGAACTGGGTCTCAACATGATGGAGGAGAACAACACCTCGCTGCTGGGCACGCCTTTCACCGTGACGGTAGACCTGCTGGGCAACGACTGCACCACGGGCGTCTCGATCCACGACCGCGCCGCCACGATCCGTGCGCTGGCCGATCCCGAAACGAAACCCACCGATCTGGGCCGTCCGGGACATATCAATCCCTTGCGTGCCCGCGACAAGGGCGTGCTGCGCCGTCCGGGACACACCGAGGCGGCCATCGACCTGGCCCGTCTGGCCGGGCTGCAGCCCGCAGGCGCCCTGATCGAAATCATGAACGAGGACGGCACGATGGCCCGCCTGCCGCAGTTGGTGGAGATCGCCCAGAAATTCGACCTGAAAATCATCTCGATCGCCTCGCTGATCGCCTACCGCCTCAAGGAGGAGTCGATCATCGAAAAAGGCGTGACGGTGCCCCTGCCGACGGAGTGGGGCGATTTCCGCATCACGCCGTTCCGCCAGAAATCGAACGGCGTGGAGCATGCGGCCCTGACGAAAGGGGAGTGGACGGAGGACGAACCCGTACTGGTGCGCGTACACTCGTCGTGCGTCACGGGCGACATCTTCGGTTCGTACCGCTGCGACTGCGGCGAGCAGCTGCACCGCGCCATGCAGATGATCGAAAAGGAGGGCAAAGGAGCCGTCATCTACCTCAATCAGGAGGGCCGCGGCATCGGGCTCTGCAACAAGATTCACGCCTACAAACTGCAGGACGAGGGTCTGGACACCGTGGACGCCAACCTCAAGCTGGGCTTCAAGGCCGACGAACGCGACTACGGCGTGGGTGCGAGCATCATCCGCGAACTGGGCATCCGCCACATGCGCCTGATGACCAACAATCCGCTCAAGCGGGCCGGATTGGAGGGTTATGGCCTCTGCATCGACGAGATCGTGCCCATCGTGATCGCCCCGAACCCCTACAACGAACACTATCTGGAGACCAAGCAGGAGCGTATGCACCACACGCTGGGTCTGGAGAAAAAATAAGGCATGAATCCGAAGGAATTGCGCATCGTATTCATGGGCACGCCCGAATTCGCCGTGCCTTCGCTGCGGGCGCTCGTCGCCGGCGGCTACAACGTCGTGGGCGTGGTCACCACCCCCGACAAACCCGCCGGACGCGGGCAAAAACTGCACCAGAGCGAGGTCAAGATCGCCGCGCTGGAGCTGGGACTTCCGGTCCTGCAGCCCGAAAAGCTGAAAGCCCCGGAATTCGTCGAAGCCATGCAGGCCCTGCGTCCCGACCTGGGGATCGTGATCGCTTTCCGGATGCTTCCCGAAGTGATCTGGGCCATGCCGCGGCTGGGCACCTTCAACCTCCACGCATCGCTGCTGCCCCAGTACCGCGGAGCGGCGCCCATCAACTGGGCGATCATCAACGGAGAGACCGAAACGGGCGTCACGACGTTCCTCCTGAACCACGAAATCGACAAGGGCGGCATCATCGGGCAGGTCCGGGTGCCGATTCTCCCGGAAGACAGCGTCGGCACGCTCTACGACAAGCTGATGACGACCGGAACCGCGCTGGTCACGGAGACCGTGGACCGCATCGCCGCCGGGGACATCCGTCCCGTCGAGCAGCAGCACATCGACGAATCGACGCTGCGGCCCGCCCCCAAGATTTTCAAGGAGGACTGCCGAATCGACTGGACGCTTCCGGGCCGGCGCATCGTGGATTTCGTCCGCGGACTGTCGCCGTATCCGGCGGCCTGGACCGAGATGCACCGCGAAGGCAGCGAAGAACAGCAGAGCGCCAAAGTGTTCTCGGCGACGTTCGAAACGGCAGCCCACGGCCAGCCGTGCGGCACGGTCGAGAGCGACGGCCGAACCTTCATCCGCGTGGCGTGCGCCGACGGATGGATCGCAGTCGGGGAGTTGCAGATAGCCGGTAAAAAACGGCTCCCGGTGCGTGACCTGCTGTTGGGCTGGCGCGACGTGAGCCAATACAGATTCAGATAATAACCCGATTCTCCGTTACAAAACCGTCTGTTTATTCCGGGAACCGTCCCATCACGGTCCCCGGAAATAAAAGATATACCGTCAAATGAAACTTTATATGCAAAACCCCGAACGGCCGAACTTACCCACCGGCCGGGCGGCCCATTATAAAAGGGTAGTGACCTACCTGCTGCTGACGCTGGCTTTCTACATCACCCTGACGATCGTGGATGAGGTATGGAACATTCTCCATCACCATTATTTCGCCATCTGGGCCCAGCGGGCCGCCGACGCCATGCTGCTGGCGCTTCCCGCCTGGTTCCTGCACCGGAAACGGTGGCTCTTTCCCTGGATCGTGCTGGTCAACCTCTACCTGCTGTCGAATGTCTGGTATTACCGCATCTATTGCAGCATCATGCCGCTGAACTCCTACCTGATGGTGAACAACCTCCGGGGACTCGGTCCGAGCATCTACGCCTCGATGCGGGCCTCAGACTTTTGGATCGTGCTTCCGTCGGTTTGTTTTGCCGCAGGGTATATTCTTTTCGGACGCCGGATACCGGGAGGGGGGGGGAAACGTCTCCGCACCGCGGGCTTCGCCGTCAGCCTGCTGCTGATCGTCGTCACCGTCATTCCGCCGTATTTCAATGACCCCAAGGAGTTCAAACACCCCTGGCCCTGGTTTCGGAACGAAATCATGCTGGGCCTCCACAAATACGGCCTGATCGGCTACTGGTCCTATCAGGCCGCCTATCTGCACGGATGCTCGTCCGAGGAGGCCGAATATGCCGCGCAGTTCGTCGAAGCCGCAGAGCGACGCGCTCCCCGGAATCCGCTCGTGGAGGAGCATCGCCGGAACCTGATCGTCGTGCTGACAGAATCGCTGGGCAGCTGGCCGATCGGACTGGAAATCGACGGAGTGGAAGCAACTCCATTCATGAACTCACTGGCAAAGGACACATCCGTGCTCTATTTCCCGCGGGTGCTGCCGCAGGTGAAGGACGGTCGGTCGTCCGACGCCCAGCTGATGCTCAACACCGGACTCCTGCCGCTCGAAAGCGGAGCCGCAGCCAGTCTTTACGGCTGCCGGAATACCTATCCTGCGCTGCCCAAAGCGCTGGCACGGAGAGGATATACCTCCGCATCGCTGATCTGCGACTCCCGCCATTACTGGAATCAGGAGGCCACCACGAAGAGTTACGGATTCGACAGGTATCATTGCGAACTGAGCCGCGGACCGATGCGCCGCGCCGATGAGGAACTCTATAAATACGGACTCGAAATTCTGAAAGAACTGCCGCAGCCGTTCTATGCCCAGCTGGTTACGATGTCGGGACACGGACCATACACGAAGTCGGACCTCGAAAGCCCGCTGAACAATGCCGACATCCCCGACGAGGAGGCCAAATACTATCTGGTCACCACGCAGTATGTGGACCACTGTATGGGCAGTTTCATCGACTCGCTCAAAGCATGCGGGCTTTATGACAAAAGCATCATCGTCATCACGGGCGACCACGACTCCATCACCCGCAACGACTATGAAGGGCGCAAGAAACGGGAACTGAGCGACCGCTACATTCCGCTCTTTATCCTCAATGCGCCGCTGAAGGCCGAAACGAAGAACGTCATTGCGCAGATAGACATCTATCCCAGCCTGCTGGACCTGATGCACGTGCAGGACTACGACTTTCACGGACTGGGCGAAAGCGTCTTCCGCCACCAGAGCGACTGTGCCGCTGACCATTCGGAAGGCTGGGTGGGCAACTGCCGAAGCGATTCGGTCCGGCAGTACCGCAAAGAACTGTGGCGGGTCTCGGACATCCTGCTCCGGACCGATTATTTCAAAGACCGGCTCTGAAACAAAGGAGGCGCCCCTTTTGGGCGCCTCCTTTGTTTGTCGGGCCTATTTGCCTATTTTCTTTTCGATCTCCTCCTTCGGGAGCGGCTTGGTGCAGAAGAACCAGTCGTAGCACTTGGCCCCTTCGGGAATCTTCTCCTGGTCGTCGCCCTTCATCGGCACGATCACCTCGTCGCCCGGATGCCAATCGGCGGGCAGCGCGATACCGAAAGCGTCGATGGTCTGCAGGCCGATCAGCACCCGCTTGATCTCATCGAAATTGCGGCCCAGCGCCAGCGGATAGTAAATCATGGCCCGCAGCACGCCCTTCGGGTCGACGAAAAAGACAGCCCGCACGGCAGCTGTCTGGCTCTCGCCGGGCTGGATCATGCCGTAGAGCGACGCCACCTTCATCGAAACGTCATCGATAATCGGAAACTCGACCTTCACATCCTTCATACCTTTGTACTCGATCTTCTCGCGGATGGTTTTCAGCCACGCGATATGGCTGTTGCGGCTGTCCACGGACAAGCCCACCAATTCGCAGTTCAGCGCCCGGAACTCCGCGGTGCGGGCCCCGAACGTAAGTATTTCGGTGGTGCAGATAGGGGTAAAGTCGGCGGGATGGCTGAACAGAATCACCCATTTGCCCTTGTAATCGCCCGGGAAGCTGATCTTGCCTCTCGTGGTCATGGCCTCGAATGCCGGAACGGGTTCGCCCAGACGCGGCATCTGCTGTTCGTTCTTTTCCATAGTCTGAAATTTTAAAGTTAATGACAGGCACGCAAAATCAATGCCCTTCAACATATGACCTATTCTTTCATCCACTAAAATAGCACTTTTAACGACATGTTATTCACCGTTTTGCGATCTTGCACGAATCGGTCTACACAAACGACGGTTTCGGTTAGGAGCTGCGGCATGTTCGGTCGGCCCGATACAACAAAAAGGCGCCCCTTTCGGGACGCCTCATTTTCTTGTTCCGCACGAATCAGCGAACTTTGCGGATGATCTCGCCGCCGTGCTTGATGGCCTCCTCGTTGGCCGGAAGCATCTTCCACGCACGCTCGGGGAGCGACTTTTTCAGACCCACCATCACATTCCCCATTTCGACCACGGGGCGCACTTTGAGATACCCGCCCAGGATCATCGTGTTGAACAGCTTGGCCTGGCCCATCTTCGCACACTCGGCCGTGGCGTCGATCGCATAGACCTCGATGTCCTTGCGCACCGGGTGCCGCGTGATGCCGTTCGTATCGTAGATAAGCACGCCGCCGGGCTTGACCATCGGCTCGAATTTCTCCATCGACTGCTGGTTCAGGATGATCGCCGTATCGAATTCATGGGCGATGGGCGACGAAATCTTCCGGTCGGAGAGGATTACCGTCACGTTGGCCGTGCCGCCGCGCATCTCGGGTCCGTAGGAGGGCATCCACGTCACCTCGAAATCCTGCATCACACCCGAGTAAGCCAGAATCTTACCCATCGAGAGGACGCCCTGTCCTCCGAATCCTGCAATTATCAACGTCTCTTTCATAGCCTTACTCGTTTTTAACGTCCTTGATATCGCCCAGCGGATAGAAGGGCAGCATGTTCTCGGCCAGCCAGTTGTTCGACGCCACGGGCGAAAGTTTCCAGCCGCTGTTGCAGGTCGAGACGACCTCCACGAGCGAGAAGCCGTTGCCGGCCATCGAGTTTTCGAACGCCTTGCGGATTGCCTTTTTGCACTTGCGCACGTTGGCAGCCGTATGCACGCTCTGGCGCGTGATGTAGGTAGCGCCGTCCAGATGGGCCATCATCTCGGCAATCTTGTAGGGATAGCCGTTCAGCCGCGGATCGCGCCCGTAAGGGGTCGTCGCGGTCTTCATGCCCAGCAGGGTGGTCGGGGCCATCTGTCCGCCGGTCATGCCGTAAATCGCATTGTTGATGTAGACGGCCACGACATTCTCGCCGCGGGCCGCCGCATGGATCGACTCCGCCGTACCGATGGCCGACAGGTCGCCGTCGCCCTGGTAGGTGAAGATCAAATTCTGCGGATAAAGCCGCTTCACGGCCGTCGCAACGGCCAGCGCACGTCCGTGCGCCGCCTCGATCCAGTCGATGTCGATATAATTGTAGGCGAACACCGAGCAGCCCACGGGCGAAACGCCCACGGTCTTCTCCGCGAGACCCATCTCCTCGACGACCTCGGCGATGAGCTTATGTACCGTGCCGTGGCTACAGCCGGGGCAGTAGTGCATGACATTATCGGTGATGAGTTTCGGTTTCGTATAAACCAGATTCTCCTGTTTGATTTCAACCTCTGCCATCGTCTTTTACTTTTTAATCAGTTTTTCCTTGAGCGCATCGAGCACCTCGTCGGGATTGAACATCATGCCGCCCTGACGCCCGTAATGCTCGACGGGGGCTTTGCCGTTCACGGCCAGACGCACATCCTCGACCATCTGTCCGGCATTCAGTTCCGCGGAGAGGAATCCCTTGACGCCGCGGGCCGCCAGTTCGGCCAGTTTCTTCTTGGGGAAAGGGTAGAGCGTGATCGGGCGCAGCAGGCCGACCTTCAAACCCTCGGCACGGGCCATTTCGACCGTCGCCGAGCAGATGCGGGCCGACGAACCGAACGCCACGATGACGTAGTCGGCATCGTCGCACTCGATGGCTTCGTAGCGCACCTCGTTCTCCTCCAAGGCTTTGTATTTCTCCTGCAGGCGTTTGTTGATGACCTCCATCTTCTCGGACTGCAATTCGAGCGAGGTCACGATATTGCGTTGCCGGCCTGCGGGTTTGCCCTGCGTGGCCCACGAACCGCACTCGGCCTTCAGCTCCTCGTCGGTCTTGCGCGGACGCTGGGGCGCCAGCACGACCTTCTCCATCATCTGGCCGATGGCGCCGTCGGCGAGAATCAGCGCCGGGTTGCGGTATTTAAACGCCAGGTCGAACGCCTCGGCCACGTGGTCGTGCATCTCCTGCACGGAGTTCGGAGCCAACACGATCAGGTGGAAATCGCCGTGGCCGCCGCCCTTGCAGGCCTGGAAATAGTCGCCCTGCGAAGGCTGAATCGTACCCAGACCCGGACCGCCGCGCTGGCAGTTGATTATCAGGCAGGGGAGTTCGGCACCGGCCAGATAGCTCAGCCCTTCGGACATCAGGCTGATGCCGGGGCTCGACGACGAGGTCATCACCCGCTTACCGGTCGAAGCGCCGCCGTAGACCATGTTGATCGAAGAGATCTCCGACTCGGCCTGCAGCACCACCATACCCGTGGTCTCCCACGGTTTAAGTTCCATGAGGGTCTCCATCACCTCCGACTGCGGGGTAATGGGATATCCGAAATATCCGTCGCAACCGTAGCGGATCGCCGCATGGGCGATCACCTCGTTGCCTTTCATCAGTTTTACTTCCTTCTCTGCCATAACCTATTCGAATTTTTGACGATAAACCGTGATGACGCTGTCGGGGCAGATCACCGCACACGAAGCACAACCCGTGCAGGCATCGGGATTTGCCATCCACGCCACGGGGTAGCCCTTGCTGTTTACCTCTGCCGACAGCGCGAGCACGTCGCACGGGCAGGCCGAGGCACAAACCCCGCACCCTTTGCAGCGCTCCTTATCGACAACGATTGTTCCTTTGATTTTAGCCATAACGCCTAATATTGTTAAGTTGCTTACAAATATACGAAAAATTCCATGGCATAGCTTGTTTTTCGTTATAAAAAATCGCCATTCCGTGATAAAATAACGCTTATAAAAAGGCAGCGGCCCCGTCAAAAGGCTCCAACTGCCGCTGTTTCAGAAAATTCAGCGGCCGAAAAGTTCGGATATAACGAAAAAAGCGTTATTTTTAGAGCATCCGGCTTTTCCGGCCAACCAACCACCAAAACCCAACGCGTTATGGAAAACAAGTTTTTCACCTTCCTGAACCCCATCCTCGAACTCATCGACGACGGAGCATTCTTCCGCAAACCGTTCCGCTGGCTCTACCGTTTGCCTGTTCCGGAACCTGTTCGGCACGGAGTGCTGGGGATGCGGCATGACGCGGGCGCTCTTTTCGCTGCTGCACCTCGATTTCACGGCGGCGTGGAATTACAACCGGCTGGTCGTCATCGTCGCGCCGCTGCTGCTTTATCTCTACGTGAAAGAGGTGGCAAAAACGATCGGAGAGTTGCGGTAACTCTCCGATTCGTTTTACCGGGACTCCATCCCGGCCCAAAAAAAGCTGCCCGAAGGCAGCTTTTTCGATTATTTCTCTTCGAACGAGTGAATCACCACGCCCGAGCGGAGCTTGGGCTCGAACCACGTCGTCTTCGGAGGCATGATGTTGCCCGTGTCGGCGATGTTGATCAGCTGCTGCATCGAGACAGGGTAGAGGGCGAACGCCGCCTTCATCTCCCCGCTGTCCACGCGGCGTTTCAACTCGCCCAGACCGCGGATGCCGCCCACGAAATCGATCCGCTTCGAGGTGCGCAGGTCCTTGATGTCCAAAATCTTGTCCAGCACCAGATTCGACAGCACCGTGACGTCCAGCACCCCGATCGGGTCGTTGTCGTCATAGGTGCCCGGCCTGGCCGTGAGGCTGTACCAGCGGCCGTCGAGGTACATCGAGAAATTGTGCAGAGCCGAGGGGCGATACTCCTCCGTGCCCTTATCCTCCACGACGAACGACTCGTTCAGCTTTTCGAGGAGCTGCGCAGAGGTCAGGCCGTTCAGGTCCTTCACCACGCGGTTGTAGTCGATAATGCGCAGCTGGTTGGCCGGGAACGTCACCGCAAGGAAATAACAGTACTCCTCACAGCCCGAGTGGTTCGGATTCTTCGCGCGGCACTCCTGACCCACGCGGGCGGCGGCGGCCGTGCGGTGGTGTCCGTCAGCGACGTACAGCGCCGGGATTCCCGCGAAAATCTCCGTGATACGGTCGTTGGTCTTCCGGTCGCGGATCACCCACAACTGGTGTCCGAAGCCGTCGGCAGCCGTGAAATCGTACTCCGGAGCGTTGTTCTTCACCACGTCGGCGACGATGGCGTCTATCTCGGCATTGTCGGGGTAGGCGAAGAACACCGGCTCGATGTTGGCCTGCTGGTTGCGGACATGGATCATGCGGTCCTCCTCCTTGTCGGGGCGCGTCAGCTCGTGCTTCTTGATCGCCCCCGAGAGGTAATCCTCGAAATGGCAGCACATGGCCAGCCCGTACTGCGTGCGGCCCTCCATCGTCTGCGCATAAATATAATAGTACTCCTCGGGGTCCTGCCGGAGCCATCCCTCGGACTGCCATTTGCGGAAATTCTCCACCGCCTTGTCGTAAACCGGGTCGGAATGCTCGTCGGCAATGGGCTCGAAATCGATCTCGGGCTTGATGATGTGCAGCAGCGAACGCTCCGTGGCTTCGGTTTTCGCCTCGGCGGAATTCAACACGTCGTAGGGACGCGACGCCACCTCGGCAGCGTGCTCCTTCGGCGGACGCACCGCGCGGAAAGGTTTTATTCGTACCATAAAGTTATTGTTTTAGGCGAAAAAGGCGGGCGTTTTCGCACCCGCCTTCTTCCATACGTTTATCGACTATTTATTCACCTGAAATTTCGTATTGCCGTTTTTCAGGAAATCCACAATCTGGCTGGCAGCCGCCAAACCGGCGTTGATGTTGGCCTCGGCGGTCTCGGCGCCCATCTTCTTCGCCGTGGCGAAAACCCGCTTGCCGAATTTCTCGTCCAACTCGGCCTGGTTGCCGGCGGCGATGTCGGTAATGTATTTCAGGTCCTCACGTTCGGTCAGGGCACGCACCACACCGGTCTCGTCGATCACCTCCTTGCGGGCGGTGTTTACCAGCGTCGCACCCTTGGGCATCGACATCAGCAGGTCGTAACCGATCGACCCCTTGGTCTGCTCCGTGGCCGGAATGTGCAGCGAAAGGAAATCGGACACCTTGTAAAGCTCCTCGACCGTCGCCACCTTCTTCACGCCGTCGGCCTCGAAGACCGCCTCGTCGGTGATGAACGGATCGTATGCGACAACATTCATGCCTAACGCCTTTCCCTTGCGGCCCACCAGTTTGCCGACGTTGCCGTAGGCGTGGATGCCGAGGGTCTTGCCCTGAATCTCCGAGCCCGTGCCCGGGGTGAAGCGGTTCCGCGACATGTAGATCATCATGGCCAGCGCCAGCTCGGCCACGGCGTTGGAGTTCTGGCCCGGGGTGTTCATCACCACGATGCCGCGTGCCGAAGCCGCCGCAAGGTCCACATTGTCGTAACCCGCACCAGCGCGGACCACGATCTTCAGGTTTTTCGCCGCGGCGATGACCTCGGCAGTCACCTTGTCGCTGCGGATGATCAGCGCATCCGCGTCGGCCACAGCCTCCAGCAGCTGGCTCTTGTCGGTGTATTTTTCGAGCAGCGCCAGTTCATAGCCGGCATTCTCCACGATCTCGCGGATTCCGTCGACGGCCTTTTTGGCAAAAGGCTTCTCCGTTGCAACCAGTATTTTCATAGTATCGATCAATGACGTAAAATAAATATCCTGTTCTTTCTTCGTCTCCCGCATGAACGGGACGATGGTCGGGCACATAGGCTATTTCGCGTGTTTCTGCGCGAACTCCTGCATGCAGGCCACCAGCGCCTCGACGCTCTCCTTCGGGAGGGCATTGTAGCACGATGCGCGGAAACCGCCCACCAGACGGTGGCCCTTGATACCGACCATGCCGCGCTCCTTGGCGAATGTCATGAACTCGTCGGCCAGTTCCTCGTATCCCTCGGCCATCACGAAGCAGATATTCATCAGCGAACGGTCCTCCTTCACAACCGTACCGCGGAACAGCGGGTTGCGGTCGATCTCGTCATAGAGCAGGGCGGCCTTCTCCTGGTTGCGGCGGTAGATCTCGGGAACGCCGCCGATCGACTTGAGCCACCGGAGGGTCTCCATCAGCACGTAGATCGGGAAAACGGGCGGCGTGTTGAACATCGAGTTGTTCTCGACATGGGTGCGGAACGACACCATCGACGGCAGGTCACGGACGATCTTGTCCAGCATGTCCTCGCGGATGATGGCGAAGGCCACGCCCGCGGGAGCCAGGTTCTTCTGCGCACCGCCGTAGATCATGGCGTATTTCGAAACGTCGACCGGACGGGAGAGGATGTCCGACGACATGTCGGCGATCAGGGGTACGGGCGACGTAAGGTCCTCGTGATACTCCGTACCGTAGATCGTATTATTAGAGGTGATATGCACATAGTCCAGGTCGGCCGGGATGGCGAAGCCCTTCGGGATGTAGGTGAAATTCTTGTCCTCGGACGAAGCCAGCACCTCGACCCCGCCGTAACGCTTGGCCTCCTTGATGGCCTTCTTCGCCCAGACACCCGTATTCACATAACCGGCCTTCGTGCCCAGAAAGTTCGCGGGAATTTCATAAAAATAGGTACTTGCACCGCCGCCCAGGTAGATGATCTTGTAATTGTCCGGAATATGGAGCAATTCCCGGAAAAGCCGGTCGGCCTCCTCCATCACGGCGTCGAAATCCTTCGTCCGGTGGGAGATCGAAAGCAGCGAGAGACCCGATCCGTTGAAATCGAGAACTGCCTTGGCTGCATTTTCGATGACCTCGTCCGCCAGAATGGAAGGTCCCGCATTGAAATTGTGCTTTTTCATAATGATTCGTATGTGATTTGAATGATCTGACACCTAACTGTTAGTTTGCTAACACAAATGTAAATAAAAAAAATTATAAATACAAAGATAGCCAAATAAATTTCATTCCGCCGGCAGAAGGCGCCACTTTTTGAAGAGTTTTTACTAATTTTGCAAAAAAATACAAGCTCCCGCACTACATGGTAAAATCAATGACCGGCTTCGGCAAAGGCGAGGCCACACTCAAAAATAAAAAAATAACGGTCGAAATACGGTCGCTCAATTCCAAACAGTTGGACCTTTCGCTACGGCTTCCGGCCGTCTACCGCCAGTCGGAGTACGAACTCCGCAACGTCATCGCCCGCACGATTCAGCGGGGCAAGGTCGACGTCTTCGTCTCGGTGGAGTCGCAAGCCGTCGAAACCTCGGCCCGCATCAACCGCGAGGTGTTCCGTGAATACCTGCGGCAGATGAACGACACGCTCACGTTCGCGGGCATCGACGCCGGCTATGACGCCATCCTGCCGGTCATCATGCGCCTTCCGGACGTGGTAGCCACTGAGGCCGAGGCCATTTCGGAGGAAGAGCACACCGCGCTGATCGCCGCCGCGGAGGCCGCCGCCACGCAACTCGACGCCTTCCGCGCACAGGAGGGAGCGATCCTGATCGCCGACCTGCTGCGCCGTGTGGAGCTGATCGAGCAGTACCGCGACGAGGTTGTGCCTTTCGAAAAGGCCCGCACGGAGACCGTCCGGAACCGCATTCTCGACAACCTCGCGAAACTCCCCGTCGACGTGGACCGCAACCGGCTGGAACAGGAGATGATCTTCTATCTCGAGAAACTCGACATCACCGAGGAGAAGGTGCGCCTCACGAACCACTGCAACTATTTCCGCGAGGTGGCCGCAGGCGAGGAGGGTGCAGGCCGCAAACTGGGCTTCATCGCCCAGGAGATGGGCCGCGAGATCAACACGATGGGTTCGAAGGCCAACGAGTCGAACATTCAGATTCTCGTGGTCAAGATGAAGGACGAGCTCGAAAAAATCAAGGAACAAGTGCTGAACATCTTATAAATGGGCAAGGTAATCATCTTTTCGGCCCCGAGCGGCTCGGGCAAAACCACGATCGTCCGGCACCTGCTGGAACGCTATCCCCAGTTGGAATTCTCCATTTCGGCGACCAGCCGCGCACCCCGCGGGCAGGAGCGTGACGGGGTGGATTACTATTTCCTCTCGCAGAAGGAGTTTATGCAGGCCGTAGACGAAAACCGCTTCGTGGAGTGGGAGGAGGTCTACAAAGGCACCTGCTACGGCACGCTGCGCAGCGAGGTCGAGCGCATCTGGGCCAAAGATCATGTGATCGTCTTCGACGTCGACGTGATCGGCGGCATCAACCTCAAACGCATCTTCGGAGACGATGCCTGCTCGGTGTTCGTCATGCCGCCCTCGATCGAGGAGCTGCGCCGGAGGCTCGTCAACCGCGGCACCGACAGCCCGGAGGTGATCGAGCGCCGCGTGGCCAAAGCGGAATTCGAGCTGACGAAGGCCCCGGAATTCGACCACGTAGTCGTCAACGACTGCCTCGAAGAGGCCGTGGGCGGCACCTGCGGCATCCTCGACCAATTTATCGCGCGGTAGGATGAAACGGGTGATGCTCTATTTCGGGTCGTTCAACCCCGTGCACAAAGGCCACGTCGCGCTGGCGGAATACGCCGTCGAACAGGCGCTGTGCGACGAAGCCGTGCTGATCGTCTCGCCCCAAAGCCCCTACAAGGCGGCCGACGAACTGGCTCCCGAAATGGACCGTTTCGAAATGGCGGAGATCGCCTGCGCCGCTTCGAAATACCCGGACCGGATCAAACCTTCGGTCGTGGAGTTTCTGCTCCCGAAACCCTCATACACAATAGATACCCTCGATTACCTCAAGGAGAACTTCGGGTCCGAAATGCAGTTCTCGATCCTGATGGGCAGCGACCAGCTCGCCCGTCTTGACGGCTGGAAGGAATACGAGAAAATCCTCGAATATCCGGTTTATGTCTATCCCCGGCGGGACGCCCCGGCGAAAGGGTTCGAAGGGCGCGTCACGCTGCTCACGGACGCTCCCCTGCAGGATTTCGCTTCGACAGACGTGCGCGACCGCATCGGGCGGGGCGAGGACACCTCGGGAATGCTCGACGAGGGCGTCGCCGCCTACATCCGCCGCAAGGGACTCTGGAGCCCCGCGGCACGCATCGCGGCCCTCACGGCGCAGATCGCAGCGGCTCCGCAGAACACGGCGCTCTACATCGAGCGCGGCAGGCTCCATTACCGGATGGGCGAGTGGGGCCCGGCCCTCAATGATTTCAATGCGGTGCTGCGCATCGACGACGGGCACGTCGAGGCCCGGCAGTTCGCCCGGATGGTGCAGGAAATACTGGAATTCCGATACAAAGACATATACAACCCCTGAAATGACACGTTTGAAGATAGCTCTCCTGGCCGGCGGGGATTCGCCCGAGCGGGAGATCGCCCTCCAGAGCGCCGCACAGATCGAAGCGGCCCTCGACCACACAAAATACGACATCACGGTCGTAGACCTTCACCGCCGCGACTGGCACTGCACGACGCCGGACGGACGCCAATGGCAGGTCGACAAGAATGATTTCTCAGTAACCGTCGACGGCGAGCGCAAGGCGTTCGACTATGCCCTGATCATTATCCACGGCACGCCCGGTGAGGACGGCAAACTGCAGGGATACCTCGACATGATGGGCGTTCCCTATTCGTCATGCTCGATGACCTCATCGGTCGTCACCTTCGACAAGATTACCACCAAGCGCACGCTCGCAGGCCGTGTCAACCTGGCCCGCGAGGTCTTCCTGCGCCGGGGCGAGGCGTTCGACGCGGCGAAGATCGCCGCCGATTTCGGCATGCCGCTGTTCGTAAAACCCAACGCCAGCGGTTCGTCGTTCGGCGTGACCAAGGTTCACACCCCGGAGGAGCTTCCGGCGGCCATCGGGGCGGCCTTTGCCCAGGGCGATGAAATCCTGATCGAGGAGTGCATCACGGGCCGCGAAATGGGCTGCGGAATCATGATCGCCGGCGGAAAGGAGTACATTTTCCCCATCACGGAGATCGTTTCGAAAAAGGATTTCTTCGATTACCAGGCCAAATACACCGAAGGCTATTCCGACGAAATAACCCCTGCGGACATCACCCCCGAGGTAAAGGCCGAACTGAACCGCATGACCCGCGAGGCCTACAAAACATGCCGCTGCTCGGGCGTCGTGAGGGTGGATTTCATCGTGACCCCTGCGGGAAAGCCCTATTTCATCGAGCTGAACTCGATTCCCGGCATGAGCGCCGGAAGCATCGTCCCCAAGCAGGCCCGCGAAATGGGCATGTCGCTCGGGGAACTCTACGACATCATCATCGCCGACACCTGCCGCAAATGATCGAGATCGACGACAAAATCGTGAGCGCCGACCTGCTGCGCGAGTGCTTCGCCTGCGACATCGCGCAGTGCAAGGGCATCTGCTGCGTCGAAGGCAACGCCGGGGCGCCGCTCGAAGCCGACGAGGTGGAGACGCTCGAACGCGAATATCCGGCATACCGGCCCTACATGACGTCCGAAGGCATCGAGGCCGTCGAACGGCAGGGCTATATGGTCGTGGACGAGGACGGGGACCTGACGACGCCGCTCATCAACGACGCCGAGTGCGCCTATACCTACACGGAGAACGGCGTGACGCTCTGCGCCATCGAAAAGGCGTGGATGGAGGGAAAGACCGCGTTTCGCAAACCGATCTCGTGCCATCTGTATCCCATCCGCGTGATGCGTTTCTCGAACGGCACCGTGGGGCTCAACTACCACCGCTGGTCGGTGTGCGCCCCGGCCCGCCGGTGCGGGACCAAACTGGGAATCCCGGTCTACAAGGCCCTGCGGGAACCGATCGTCCGCCGCTTCGGCGAAGAATTTTACAAGGCGCTGGAAACGGCCGAAGAACTGATCCGACAACAATAAGAGACTATGAAAAAATACCTGTTGACACTCGCGGCCCTTTCGTTGGTCCTCACCTCGACCGCCCGCAAACCCCGAAGCGCACGGACGCAAGCCGCCGTGAAATCCACCGAGAACGTCGCCGCCGATTCGCTTCTGGCCGTGACGTCCCGGCAGGCCTCCCTGATCGACTCGCTCCGCAGCCTCGTCATCGCCGGGCGGTCCGCCGGGGATACGGACGAAGCCGAAGAGCTCGCGGCAGCCGTCGTCAGCCCCGAGCAGGCTGCCGCAGACTCCGTCGCCGCGCTGCAGCTGCGCCTGCGTCCCACGAAGATCGAATCCATCTTCGACACCAACGGGCTGACGGTGATCGACACCCTCATGACGGACAACGACGCCGTGCAGGTGATTCTTTACAGCAACAACAGCTGGAAATATGTCCGCAACCGCGAAATCGCCAAGGACAGCACCATCTTCGAAAAATACTGGGACACGACGACACTCTTCCCTTACCGGGAGGTCGACATGTCGGGAATGCCCAAATCGGTGGTCATCGACCTCGTGGATTCGCTGACCAGCTACCACTGTCCCTACCAGGGCTCGGTGCACCCGCGCGGAAAATACGGTCCGCGGCGCCGGCGCCAGCATCAGGGCGTGGACCTGCCGCTCAAAATGGGCGACCCGGTCTATGCCACCTTCTGCGGCCGCGTGCGCATCTCGCAGTATAACAAGGGCGGCTACGGCAATCTCGTCATCATCCGCCACGACAACGGACTGGAAACCTACTACGGCCACCTGTCGGAACGCATGGTGCAGCCCGGGCAATGGGTCGAAGCCGGGCAGATCATCGGCCTTGGCGGCTCGACGGGCCGTTCGACGGGTCCCCACCTCCATTTCGAAACCCGCTATTACGGACAGTCGTTCGATCCCGAACGCCTGATCGATTTCAAGAACGGCACGCTGAGCCGCGAGACGTTCCTCCTGAAAAAATCGTTCTTCAGCATCTACTCCAATGCCGGGCAGGATTTCGAAGACGAGATCGCCAACGAGGAGCAGGACAAGAAGGAAGCCGCCGAGAAAGCGGCCATGAAATACTACAAGATCCGTTCGGGCGACACGCTGGGGGCCATCGCACGCCGCCACGGCACGACGGTCTCGAACATCTGCCGCCTGAACGGCATAAAGTCGACCACCATCCTGCGCATCGGGCGTTCGCTGCGGGTACGGTAAACACGGGCAGAGACTTACACTCCATCTGAATGATACCTAAGAAGATCCACTTTTGCTGGCTGGGGGGGGGAAAGTACCCCGAACGGGTCCGGCAGTGCATGGAATCGTGGCGCACGGTGATGCCCGGATACGAGATCGTCCGCTGGGACGAGACACGTTTCGACGTGAACTCCGTGCCCTGGGTCCGGGAGGCGATTGAGCGGAAAAAATACGCTTTCGCCGCCGACTACATCCGCCACTATGCGCTCTGCCGCGAGGGCGGCATCTATCTCGACACCGATGTCGAGGTGCTCAGGCCGTTCGACGGACTGCTCGACGCGGAGATGTTCGCCGTCATAGAGACCGAAGAGTCGGTGCTGGCCCGCAATATCGCCGAAGGCCGCATTTCGGAAGCGGGGGACGTCCTGACGGACGGGCTGTTTCCGGATGCGGGGCTGGGCCTGCAATCGGGCGCCTTCGGCGTCGTGGCGGGGCATCCCTTTACCAGACGCTGTCTCGACTGGTATGAAAACCACCGTTTCATTCTCGAAGACGGCACGCTCTACGACCGGATCATTGCCCCCGACATCATGGCGTACAACGCACGTCCGGCCGGACTGAAATACAAGGACGCCGCGCAGGAACTTGACGAGGGCATCCGCATCCATCCCTCGCCGACCATAGCCGCGTATGCCGCAAAGGCCGCTCCCGAAAGTTACGCCATACACCATTGCCTCGGCAGCTGGAGACCCGAGCCGCCCCGCCGGAAAAAGAAATGGTACTCCCGCTGGTGGAAGAGCCTAATGCGCGGACTCGGACTGCACAAATAAGAAAAGGGCCTCGGGACATGCCCCGAAACCCCTCCCTAAAAACGATTATCACATCCGGGCGCAGAACCGGACAGGATTGCCGGAAGACTGCCCATCGCCCACTAAAACCTGGCTCTTAGCCGAGCTGCACGGCATCGACGGCGTCGATCACCGCGCCGCGCAGCCCCTTGCGTTCCAGTTCGGCGACGCCCACGATCGTCGTGCCGCCGGGCGAACAGACGGCATCTTTCATCACCCCGGGGTGTTGTCCCGTCACGAGCTGCAGTTTTCCGGTTCCGGCGACCATCTGGCTCACCATCCGATAGGCGTCGGCACGGGGAATGCCGTGTTTGACGGCTCCGTCGGCCAGCGCCTCCATGAACATGGCGACGAATGCCGGACCGCAGCCGCAGACCGTGCTCGAAATGCCGAGCAGGGCGGTATCCATCCGGATCACAATCCCGAGTTTCGAGAACAGCTCCTCGACGCACGTCCATTGTTCATCCGAAAGCGAGTGGCGGCGTTCGCAGACGACGATGCCTTCGCAGACCGAGACCGGGGTATTGGGAATGGTCGACAGGTGGGGCGTTCCGGGGAGGAGCATCCGCTCGTAATCGTCGAACGTGACGCCTGCGGCCACCGAAACGACGATCTTCTTCGCCAGCAGTTCCCGAACGGGCGTCACGACCGCCTCGACCTGATAAGGTTTCACGGCGACGATCACGATGTCGGCAAATTCCGCAACGGCCGCCGCATCATCGAAGGCGCGGAACCCGTGCGGTTCCGTGTTGCGCCGTAGTTTCGCGCTGTCGCGTGCGCAGGCGCCGATATTCCCGGCTTCGACAGCCTTTCCGCGGATCAGGCCGTGCGCGAGAGCCTGCGCCATATTTCCGAATCCGATAAATCCGATTTTCATAGTCTTCAATTTATTTCGTGTAGTCTCTGTCTCCAAAAATCAGCGAGCCGACGCGCACCATCGTCGAGCCGCACTCGACGGCCAGCGGATAGTCGTGCGACATACCCATCGACAGCGTGTTGAACCGCGGTCCGAAATAGGGTTGCAACAGGTCGAAACAACGCTTGAGTTCGTTGAAGTCACGGCGGATCACCTCGCCGTCGTCGGTATTGGTGGCGATGCCCATCACGCCGCGCACGCAGATGTCAGGCATCTGCGCAAAGGGCGCCGTGCGGATGTATTCCATCAGTTCACCGAAATTCCAGCCCGTCTTGGTCTCCTCTTGGGCGACGTGTATCTCCAGCAGGATTTCGATAGTTCGGCCGCATTTGGCCGCTTCGCGCTGGATGGCCTCGGCCAGCCGGGCGCTGTCTACCGAATGAATCAGCGACACGAACGGCGCGATGTACTTGATCTTGTTGGTCTGCAAGTGGCCGATCATGTGCCACTCGATGTCCTTGGGCAGGGCCTCGTATTTCTCACGCAGTTCCTGCGGACGGCTCTCGCCGAAAATGCGATGACCGGCATCATAAGCCTCGCGGATCAGCTCCGCGGGATGGGTCTTCGACACGGCGACCAGCGTGACATCCCCGGGAAGCGTCGAACGCACGAACGACAGTTGATAAGCTATATCCGACATTGATTCTCAGTTTTACCCGGTAAAAATACGCAAAATTCGTACAAACACGAAACGGCTCCGGGAAAAAGCGGTTATTTTGCCGCCACGATCTGCGAACAACCGAATTCCCCCGGAAGCGTCCGCTGCATCTTTTTCAGCGCATCGTAGATGTGGATGCGCCGCACGCCGTCCGCCTCGCACAGCAGGTAAATCTCCAGCGTGGAGCTGTCGGGGGCATATTCCGTGACCGACAGCACCGTGCCCGGAACCTCGGCCAGCGTCTCCCCGAAGGTGCCGTCCCCGGAGGCGTTGAACAGCCGCAGCTGCGTCACGCCATCCTTCGACACGGCATAGCCGCCGACCTGATAAAATTTATCCGGTTCGTCGGAAGCAGCCACGGTCCAGAACGGAACCATCGCATCGGCCCCGACGGTCTTGCCCAGCCCCGAACCGCCGGAAACCGACAGCGACAGCGGAGTGCAGGTCCCGTCGCCATTGCACAGCGTCAGCAGCAGATCCGACCCGGCCCGCACGAACGGCTGCACGGCCAGCTGCTGCACGACCTCTTCGGGCATGTCCCAGGAAAGCGGAGCCGGGTAAGAGGTGCGGGTAACACTCTGGGGCGTCAGCCTCAGCCGCCCCGCGTCATAAGAAAGGAGTGCGACGGCGGAATCGGAGACCTGCCCAATGAACAGGTAATCCTGATAGCCGAAATCGTTATAGTAATTCATCGTAAGGTCGAAACCGGTCATCGAACCGGAATAGACGCCGTAAATCCAGCCCGAACCGGGAATCCCCACGGCACAGGTAATTCCCCGGCCGATACCGAGCGTTTTAACCCGCATCTCGGCACCGGTCTCCAGGTCGACGCGGTCGATAGTCGTTTCGTCGGTGTCGTACTCCGTAATGCCGTAAAGCGCCGCAGTCTTCGGAATCCCGTCGGCAACGCGGATATTACCCAGCGGCATCAAACGCCCGGAACGCAGCAGTAGCACCGTGGTCGTCGAAGCAGGGTAGTGCCCCGGAGCCAGGAAGGTGATACTTGCAGCGGTGCGCGACGTAACGATTCCCCGCACGCCTCTGGCGTAACCGTTCGGAGCGAATCCCTCGGCACCCTCCTCCCAGCAGATTTCGAACATAATCTCGTCATTTTCCTCGAAACCCTCAGCTGAGACGGTCACTCCGTCGCCGGGCGTGAAGACCCACATTTCGGGAGGCATGACGATGTCGGTCACGAGAACGGGACGCACCTTCTTGTCGGAACAGGCCCCGAAGATCGCCCCGAAAAGAAACAACAGCAGTAATTTCCTCATACAGATAATTGAATTGCAGTTTATTACCTCCGCATCGGGGGGGGGTATTTCCGGGGTGTGCAGGTTGCGCATCCGACACAAATATAACGGTTTTTTGCCGTTTCCGAATAGTTTTCTATCTTTGGTGTCGTAACGACTCTTTAGGAGTCGGGAAGGAGTGCAGATAATCCGGTTTTGCACGAGCCTGACTTTTTGCTATTTTTACAACACAAATCTGAATAAATTATATGAAAAACCTCCGATTGATTCTTGCAGCGACCGCCGCAGTCGCATACGGCGCGGCATCGGCCTGCACCAATTTCATCGTCACCAAAGGAGCTTCGACCGACGGTTCGGTGATGGTCACCTATGCCGCGGACTCCCACGCGCTTTACGGCGCGTTGTACCACACTCCCGGCGGGAAACACAAGTCCGGAGCGATGCTCCCCGTCTACGAATGGGACACGGGCCGCTATCTCAGGGACATCCCGCAGGTGAAAGAGACTTGGTCGACCATCGGCAACATGAACGAGCATTCGCTCATCATCGGCGAGACGACCTACGGAGGCCGCCGCGAACTGGAGGACTCGACGGGACGCATGGACTACGGATCGCTGATCTACATCACATTACAGCGTGCCAAGACCGCCCGCGAGGCCATCGGCGTAATCGCCGAGCTGGCCGACACCTACGGCTACGCGTCGAGCGGCGAATCGTTCTCGATCGCCGATCCCGACGAAGCGTGGATCATGGAGCTGATCGGCAAGGGTTTCAAGGACGACGGCAAGGGCGGCAACGCCCGCAAGGGTATCGTCTGGGTGGCCCGCCGCATTCCCGACGGCTATGTCTCGGCGCACGCCAACCAGGCCCGCATCACGACCTTCCCGAAAAACGATCCCGAAAACTGCCTCTACTCGCCCGACGTGGTTTCATTCGCGCGTGAGATGGGTTATTACGACGGTCCGGACGCCGATTTCAGTTTCTGCGACGCCTATGCGCCCCTCGATTTCGGCGCCCTGCGTGCCTGCGAAGCCCGCGTGTGGGCCTTCTTCCGCACCGTGGCCGACGACATGGACCAGTATGTGGACTACGCGATGGGCCATAACACGGAAAACCGCATGCCGCTGTGGGTGAAGCCCCGCGCGAAGGTCTCCCCCAAGACGGTCTTCGACTGCATGCGCGACCACTATGAGGGAACCCCGATGGACATGACCACCGACATCGGCGCCGGAGGCCACAACTGTCCCTACCGCTGGCGCCCGATGGAGTTCGAGGTGGACGGCGTAAGCTATGTCAACGAACGCGCCACGGCGACCCAACAGACCGGATTCTGGTTCGTGGCGCAGGCCCGTCCCGGCGTGACGCGCGACATGGGCATCCTCTGGTTCGGCGTGGACGACGCGGCGACCTCGTGCCTGACGCCGATTTTCTGCTCGGCGCAGGAGGTTCCCGAGTGTTTCCGCGAGGGCAATGGCTCGATGCTGGAATATTCGCCCACGTCGGCGTTCTGGTTGTTCAACCGCACAACTAATTTCGCTTATATGCGTTACGACATGATCTCGGCCGACATCCGCAAGGTTACGGACAAGTGGGAGAACGACATGCTCGATAACGTGCAGCGGGTCAACGCCCGGGTGGGCCGGATGTCGCCCGCGGCACGGAAGAATTACCTCACGCAACTGAGCGAGGAGACGGCGCAGCAGCTTTTCGACCGCTGGCAGAAACTCAACAACTACCTGCTGGTGAAATACATGGACGGCAACGTGAAGAGCGAGCACGGCGACGTGCTGACGTTCCTCGACGGCGACGGCGGTCCGGCACATTTCGTGGACAACGGCAACGGCCGGCAGATTCCCGACAAAATCCAGTTCCCGGGCTACAACGAGAAATGGAAGCGTGCCGTGGCGGCCGATAACGGAGAGACATTAAAGGTTGTGAAATAATGAAATACGACATCATCATCGTGGGCAGCGGCCCCGGAGGTTATGTGGCGGCGATCCGCGCCGCACAGCTGGGACGGAAGGTGGCGCTCGTGGAACGCGCCGAGCCGGGCGGCGTATGCCTCAACTGGGGCTGCATCCCGACCAAGGCCCTGCTGAAAAGCGCACAGGTCTACGGATACTGCAAAAACGCGGAGCATTACGGACTGGAACTCGCGGGCGAGGTGCGTCCGGACCTCGCAAAGATCGTGGCACGGTCGCGCGGCGTGGCCGAAACCATGTCGAAAGGCGTGCTGTTCCTGCTGAATAAAAACGGCATCGACCTCATCCCCGGATTCGGACGCCTCACGGCCCCGGGACGCATAGACGTCGACGGAACGGAATACGAGGCCGACCACATCGTCCTCGCCACGGGGGCACGGCCCCGCGAAATGCCCTTCATGCCCATCGACGGCGAGCACGTGATCTCGTCGCGGCAGGCGCTGACGCTCGATCGCCTGCCCGAATCGATGATCGTCGTGGGATCGGGGGCCATCGGCAGCGAGTTCGCGTGGTTTTACGCCGCATTGGGCGTGAAGGTCACGATCATCGAATATATGCCCCGCATGATGCCCCTGGAGGACGAGGAGGTGTCGAAAACCATGGAACGCGCATTCCGCAAACTGCGTGCGACGGTGCTGACCTCGACCACTGTGAAAGCCGTGAAGGTCAATGCCGAAGGGCTCTGCAACGTGGAGATCGAAGGCAAAAAGGGTTCGGAGACGCTGTCGGCCGGAATCGTGCTGTCGGCCGTGGGCATCAAGTCAAACATCGAAGGCATCGGCCTCGAAGAGCTGGGCATCGCCGTCGAGCGCGACAAAGTGGTCGTGGATGAGTACTACCGCACCGGCGCACCGGGCGTCTATGCCATCGGCGACATCGTGCCGGGCCCGGCGCTGGCGCACGTGGCTTCAGCCGAAGCGGTTTGCTGCATAGAGGCCATCTGCGGACTGAATCCCGCGCCGGTGGACTACACGACCATCCCGTCGTGCATCTTCACCTCGCCCGAGGTAGCGTCGGTCGGCATGACCGAACAGCAGGCGCAGGAGCGCGGCATCGCCTACAAGGTCGGACGCTTCCCCTTCACCGCATCGGGCAAGGCGACAGCAGCCGGCGACCGCGACGGATTCATCAAACTGCTCTTCGACGACGCAGACCGCCTGCTGGGGGCCCACCTGATCGGAGCATCGGTGACCGAGATGCTGGCCGAGCCGACGCTGGCCCGCACGCTGGGCGCCACGGCCCACCAGATCGCCCGCACGATCCACGCCCATCCGACGATGAACGAGGGCGTGATGGAAGCCGCCGAGGCGGCGATGGGCGCCGCCATCCATTTATAGGCAATCCCAATCAGCAAAAAAACGCGCCTCCCGGGTATTCCGGGAGGCGCGTTGCTTATCATTCATAGACCAATTCGACAGACATGTAATTGTCCAGCGCCCGGTGGCCCCGGACCTCGATCTGCAAAGTAACTTCCTGCGGGAGCGCGTCGTGGACCCGCTTGTCGCGGATGGGGACCTCGACCGTCTCACCGGCCGCGATAGGGCGGTTCACCTCGTAGGAGCTAAGGTTCTCGCGGTGGCCACGGAAGAGGATACTGCCGATCGTGGCCGTCTCGGTGCCGCGCGTACAGCGGAAACGCACGGCCGCCGCACGGCGGTAATCCGCATTGCGCACGGAGAAAGTGAGCCGGGTGCGTTCGTAAAGGTGCTCGAACGGGGAGATGAAGGCCACGGCACCGGACGGACGGTAGTCGTTGGCGGACGGTATTTCACCGGCATTTTCGACCAACCGCCGCGCCGAGGCCAGCGGATCGCGGTAGGGTGTCACGTGCGAGATGCCGCGGGCGCTGTGGTACCACTCGTCGTGATTTCGGAAATCGAAGGCGCCGCCGGTCCGCTTGGCGATGAAATAGTGCTCCCAGCGGGGCATGTAGTAGTCGCGGATCAGCCCCGACCACACACGGGCCGAGTAGTCGCTCAGGTGCGGACCGCCCCAGACGGTCACCAGCCGGCGCAATTCCCCGGTGAAGCGGTCGCGCTCTTCGGGACTCTGCCCGGCGCGGCCGGCCAGGTCCACCCACCGCTGCAGGCGGAAAACCGGATGCGATTCGAGCAGGCAGTCGGCTTCGGCAAGCAGGTTCAGAAACTGCCGTTCGAAGGCGGGGACCTCCGAGGTGTTGCCCGCGACATAGGCCCAGTTGATCTTGTCGAGCAGGTCATCGGCTTTGGCCGCGAGGTAGAACGCCGCCAGCGCAATGGCATCGGTGCGGTAGAGTTCGCTATGGATATCACAGGCGAGGAAATTCTCGATAGCCCTGTAATAGTGCTCATTGATACCCATTGTCGGGACACGGCCCGCCACGGGGCGCTGCTGCCAGTTGAAACGGGCGTTGTTGGTGAAACTGCCGTAGGCGCTCTGCGTCATTTCGCGCCAGAAGGCCCGCATCGGCTCGGGACAGCTGCCGTAACGTGCCGTCGAATACTGCGCGAGGTACTCCTGCAGGTCGATCTCCCGGTCGCGCCATCCGGCATCGGCGATCAGTTCGTAGACCACCTCGTTCTGCTCGACGCCCTCGGGCGAGGTGCCGTAGCCGACCAACGCCCCGCGGTCGGAGTCGCGGAGCGCCTCGAGATGGCCGTTGGCATAGCTTTCCAACACCCCCGTGAGGGCATTGCGGCCCCCGAAATTGGGCGTCGTGGAGTAGATCCACTGTTTGCCGAAGAGCCCGGGGACATATTCCCAGGTCTTTTTGCTCTGCCAGACGAAACGGTTGAAATCGACGGCAAGGTCGATAATCAACATCCGGTCGTCGGGAACGCCGCTCAGCAGCGCTTCGATGCTCTGCGGGTCCCAGATAACGCGCTGGTGGCCGAAAATCCACCCCTGCATCACCCACACGGCATCGGGATTGGCGCTCCGGAGCGCATTGTAAATGACCTTCGAATAGCTCTGGAGCAGGTCGAAACGCTCCCGGCTGCCCTGTTCGCCGAACGGGATGTCGAGTTCGTTGAAACTGTCGATCAGGTAGTAGGTGCCTTTGCCGAATTCGGCCTCCCAGGTTTCGATGTAACGTTTGGCAATTACGGTGAAGAGACTGTCGAGCGGCGAGAGCATATAGCTGTTGAAACCGTTCCAGCGGGTGGTCGTGAGGTTGATTTCGGGATAGTGCTCTTTCATCGCCTTGGGAACGAAGCCCGCGAAACCCTGGAAAACGGGCTTCATGCCGAGTTCCCGCATGCGGTCGACGATCTTATGCTGCAATGCGATCTGCGCTTCGTGCCACGCCTGCGAAGGAGCTCCGTCCAGCTGGCTCATGTTGCCCATACGCATCCACGGCATGTGGCCCGGGCCGGTGAAATAGTCGTTTATCTCCCCGTCCGAAAGCCCCAGTTCGCGCCACACCCGGGCGAAAACGGCCTCGCCGGCGATCGGGGCGATCGACATGTCGAATCCGTGGAGGGCCATCCAGTCGATCTCCTTCTCCCACTCCTGCCAGCCCCAGTAGGGCGTCGTGTAGCCGTTGGTGCAGACGTTGTAGTAGAGCCGGTGGCGGAAAGGCGACACGACTCGGCGGCGCGGCGAGTCGGGGAAACGGTCAGGCAGTTCGATGCGGCTGCCGCTCCACGTCACCGTGCCGTAACCGTTAGCGGTGAGGTAGTCGTAAAATCCCCGGCAGATGGCGACGGGGCTGCTGCCCGAGACGTAAAGAACGCCTTTCCGGGCTTGATGTTCGAAGCCGTCGCACTCTCCCGAAGCCAGTCCGGGCACATGCCGGAGCACGACGTTCTGCGGCATGGAGCCGATCGTGCGGACGAGCACCTCGCGGGCGCTCCGGACGGCATCCGTCCGTTGGGCGGCAAAGAGCGGTGACGCCGCAATCAGCAACAGCAGGCAGGCAACTATTTTTTTCATGTCAGTCATTGGTTTTACAGGGTTTGACCTCCAGCCGCGCCGTCCGGGCAGTCGCCGGGAGCGAGACATAGAGCAGGCCGGGATAAGGAGAGCGGGTCTTCACAGCCTTGCCGTCGAGCCGGGCCTCGTAGTCGGGTCCGGGGGTGAGGCACAGCAGCAGGGCGACGTTCCGGCCCGCGGCCGCGGGTTCGAAATCAACCTCCGCGGTGTAATGCGTGCAGTCGTCGGAGAACCGCGCCCGGGAGAGTGCGGCGTCGAATCCCGTCGCGGCATGGCCGATCCGGAAATAGCTGTAAAACCAGTTGACCAAGGGGGACGACAGCCCCGAGAAATTGTGCCAGCCGGCTCCGCGGCCCGACGAAACGATGAAATGCTCGAAGCTGTTATGGCTCGCCCGGCACTCGCGGTTCCACGTATCGAGCGCCGTGAAAGCTACCTTGTGGGCCTCGTCGGTCAGGTCGTTGTCGAGGAGTGATTTCCAGATAAGGTACTGGTGGGGCATCCAGACACCACCGTTCCAGTAGCCGTCCTCGCTGTAATAGGGGGCCGAACGGTCGACGGTCGAAATGCCGATGTCGGTCCACATCCGGTCGGGCGAAAAGAGATTTTCCAGAATGCGCTCCGTCTGCCGGGGCGTGCAGATGCCTGCCACGAAGGGGCTGACGCCGTCGAGGCCCTTGTTGAAATTCGAACCGTCCTTATACCGGAAGAGCGACACGGGACGCCCTGCGGTGTCGTGCATCACATAGCCGAAATAACCCGCTTCGTCGTCCCAGGCGTTGCGCTGAATGGCGTCGGTCAGCATCCGGATGTCGCGGTCGTACTGCGCGACATCGCGCCGGAGCCCCATCTTCCGGGCCTGCATGCGCAGGATCTTCGCCGCACGCAGGTAGTACGATGTCGTCACCATCGGCGCCACCGACGGATAGAGTTCGGTACGCGAGCGCAGTTCGTGCTGGGGCGGATAGTCGTCCCAGCCGCCCGAGCTGTAGAAATAATCCCATGTGCGCAGCAGTCCCGAGGGCATGCGGGTCGTCGAGTGGGGATTGTGGGCGACCATAAAGTCGTAATAGCGTTTCAGCCGGGAGTAGAGGAAAGCAGCGGCTGAGTCCGACTGCAGCCGGTTATTCAGGTCGCTGTAAGCGAAGAACTGGATCGGCAGGGGCGTGCCGTGGTGGATGAACGCCGACTGGGAGCCCTCCCCGGTGGTGTAGGCCCGGATGGTCTCGAACCCTTTCACGGGGTCGATCTCATTGAGGGCCATCGAGATAAATCCCAGGTCCCAGGTGTAGAGGCTGTTCCAGTTCTTGCCCGGTGTGAAATGGCGGATATACCCCTGTTGCGTGTAGACCGGATAGACGACATTGGTGAGCAGCGTCGCTTCCAGCAGTTGCTCACCGAAAGCGTAATCGGCGGCTTCGGGCAGCAGCGGAATATCGCCCCCGCCGGAACGCCCGGCGACCGTTTCGGCAAGCGCCCGGCTTCCGCCGCGAAACCCGTCGAGGGCCGCTTCGGCCTGCTGCCGCGAACCGGTGGCCAGCAGGCTGTAAATAGTGGTGTCCGACTTAGGGGCCAGCACAATCGGACGCATAAAGACCGAAGTATAATAGCCGTTCCGGTCGCCCGTGAAATACCGGGGCGGATGGCGGTGCACGGCGCGGCGCATGAAGACATCGAGGTCGCTGTTGGCAAACTCCTTGATCTCGGTCATCGGGTAGTCCCAGCCGACGGCATAGTAGTTTTGCAGACCGTCGTACTTAACCAGCAGGCCGTTATCGCCCTCGGTAAGTGCGGGTTTATAGACCAGCGGCCGGGGTCGGACGGCGACGGCACCGACCGCCGCCGCATCGCCGAAGAACAGCGCATCGACCGTGACGGGCTCGGCCGTCAGCGATTCGAGCATGATGCAGTTCCCACCCTGTTCCAGCGTGCAGTCGAAGCGGACCAGCGCATAATCCCCGGTCCCGGTGAGTTCGATCTCGCCCTCGCGGATGCCCGATACCTTCAGGCGGGCCCGGCGGCCCTCCGCCAGCTTGCAGCGCAGGGCGAAACTCCCTTCGGAGCAGGCTTCGGCGGCGGTGAAGCGGTATTCGACGCGGTCGCCGGAATTGCGTCCGAAATCCCGCAGGACGCTGCCGCTGAGGGAACGTCCGTCACGCGCCTCGCCGCGCATCCAGCCGTCGTAAACCAGTGCGTAATCGTGCCCGCGGACCGCTGGTTCGAACGAGGCGTAATCGCAGCCGTAGCGCACCGTCGTTCCGGCCGTGTTCACGGCCTCCGCCCGGGGATAGTCATCGTCATAACTCGTCCACACCACGTTGTGAAGCAGGATGTTCTGCGGCAGATCGGTGTTATTGACACACGCGGCCCCGACCAGCACGCACAGGCTGTCGAGTACGTGGTAGGTGACATCGACATAGACCCGGTCCTTCCACTCCAGGTCGAAGCGGTAGGTGATGTCGGTCATCTGCGGATCTACGCGCCACGGATGGTAGCCCGATTCGTAGAGAACGTTAGGCACCGAGTAGGAGCGACGGTAGAGGCCGGGCATCACGGCGAAATCCACACGCCGCCCGCCCGACAGCTCCCCGACATGGGAAATGCCCGCATACTGTTTCGAATAGGGTCCCCACGCCCCGAGGGAGTTGACATCGTGGGAGTCGTTGAACAGCTCTTCGGGGATTTGCGCGGCGGCAGCGACGGAGAGCACGCACGCCAGCGGGAATAGCATTTTACGAATCATCGCGTCGTCAGTCGGTTTTGAGTTTCAGCACGCTGTCGTTCGTCGCCGCCGGGGTGCGGTCCATCCGCCGTCCGTTGATCGAGACATTCTCGAAGGTGACGTTCTCGACGTTTTTCAGCATATAAGGAACGGGCGCCTCTTTGAGCTCGACATTTTCCAGGCGGATGTTGCGCATCGGATAGCCCTCGATGCCGACGGCATAGAAGCCGCATTCGGCCGATTTGTTGCCCGTGACGTTGCGGATGAGGAAATTCTCGAACACCGTGGGATGAAAGCCGCCGCGGGCCCCGTGGTAGTCGGTTTCGAAGCGGATGAAGGCCGTCTTCACGAAATCGCACACGACGTTGTCGACCCAGACGTTGCGGATGAAGCCCCCGCGGTCGAGATTCGATTTGAAATAGATGCCGCTGTAACAGCGGTCGATCACCACGTCGTACATATAGACGTTCTCGACCCCGGCAGCCATCTCGCTGCCGATACAGAGTCCGTTGCAACGGGATTTGAAACGGCAGTTGCGGATGACGATATTGGCCGTCTTCTGGCCGATGCGCCAGGCGTCCTGGTCGCGGCCCGCCTTGATGGCGATGGCGTCGTCACCGGTGGTGAAGGTGCAGTCCTCGATCAGCACGTTGGTCGTGTACTCGGGGTCGCAGCCGTCGTTATTGAGGTTCCAGCTGTCGATGGTGACGCCCCGGACGATCACGTTGTCGCAGTAGACGGGATGGATGACCCAGTAGGGGCTGTCGAGAATCGTGACACCCTCGATCAGCACGTTCTTACAACCCAGCGGCTGGACCATGCTGGGCGGGAAAATCGACTCCTCACCGAAATAACGCTCATGGACGGGCACCTGGTCGATGCCCATCTGCCGCAGGGTGCTCTGCATTTCGGAGCGCTGGGGCCGGAACTTGGCAAAGGTGTTTTTGGCCCCGCCGTCGAGCGTGCCCTTGCCCGTGAGGGCCACGTTATTACAATGGTAAGCGTAGACCAGCGGCGAATAGTTGAACATCTCGGTGCCCTCCCAAACGGTCAGCACGGCAGGCAGGTAGTGGTGGGGATTCTCGCTGAAGCGGATGACAGCACCCTCGGCCAGATGCAGGTCGACATTGCTTTTGAGGACGATCGGACCGTCGACCCGGTACTCGCCGGCAGGGACGACCACGCGGCCGCCGCCCTCGTCGCTGCAACGGGTGACGGCGTCGTTGACGGCCTTGCGCGAATCGACCGTGGTGTCCGCAGCGGCTCCGAAATCGAGGATGTTGTATTCGGCATTGCGGAATTCGGGGGCCTTGATCGTTTCGAGGATTTTCCGGGCCCCTTCGGGCAGTTCGGCGCGGGCCGCAGTGCCCAGGGTGCAGCAAGCAATGGCTGCAATCAGTATTTTCTTCATCGTATAAGGTATTGTCGGGTGGTTTATTCGTCCCAGTCGTCGGTGCGGAACGGCAGGACGGGCAGTTGCCGCATATTATGCAGGTTGGCGATCGAGAAATTCCGCTGCAGGTAGCGCACGGCGACGATCTCTCCCGCCTCGGGGCAGTGGAGGGCTATTTTACGCTCCTTGGAGAGGACTGAAGCCCGGGCGGGACGGAACACCCGGTCGGCACCCGCGGCCTCGAACCCGGTGATCTCGCCCGTCGTCGAGAAACCGTTGCGGCAATGAGTGAACGAGAGCGCCACACCGCCGTCGGGCAGGGGCTCCATCTTCTCGAAGCGGGGATTTTCACTCTCGATGCCCTTCACGCCGTAGGTATGTTCCAGCGCCAGCAGCGCCAGCCGTTCGCCGACCTCCCGTTTGCGCGAAGGGTGGATGTTCCGCATCTCGTAAGGTTTCACGAGATCGGCCGTCGAAGCCATGCCGCTGTTGGGGATCATGTCGAGGGATTTCTGCTGGGCCTCGCGCAGGCGATAACCCTTGCGCCCGGCGCCGTATTCGTAGGGTGCGATCTCCACGAAATAGAAAGGCAGTTCGCCCAGCCCCCACAGCTCGCGCCAATGCCTGACCATGGCGGTCTGGCAGCGTGCATAGTCCTTGTAGCCGGCCACATCGGAACAGCCCTGATACCACAGGAAGCCGCGGACGGTGTAGTGCCGCAAAGGATAGAGCATCCCATTGTACATCACCGTCGGACGGCCGTTGCCGCGCTTCTCATCGGCAGCCTCCGCCGCGACGTCTTCGTATCCGAGCTCACGGAGCAATTCCCCGGGCATCCAGCCCGCTATGTGCGAACCGCCCCAGCTGCAGGCGATCACCCCGACGGGGATGCCGAGTATCTCGTTCATCGCAACGGCGAAACAGTAAGCCGTGGCCGAGAAACGCGCGGCATGGGCCGGAGAGGATTCCATCCAGCGTCCGTCGACAATCTCCCGGGGTTCCGTCGCGGCCCGCTTGCTGACGAGGGCCACGCGCACATTTTCATACTTTCCGCTCCGGAGGATCATCTCGGCGCCTCCCTCGACGGGCTGGCTGACATAGCCTCCGAGAGGCATGAACATATTGGACTGTCCCGAGCAGAACCACACCTCGCCGATCAGGACATTCTCCACCACGACGGGTTTTCCGCGGTTCTCGCGGATCGAGATTGTCTGCGGCGCATTGCACGCCCCGGGGGTGGCGACCTTCACCGACCAGTATCCGTCACCGTCGGCACGGGTCGTATAGCGGGTGTTATCCCACGACACGGCGACGGTGATCCGGCTGTCGTGCTCGGCCCAGCCCCACAGCGCGGCATCGCTCCGCTGCTGCAGGACCATGTTGCCGCTTAGGATGTCGGGAAGCCGTATTTCGGCCCGGAGCGTTCCGAGCGCCGCCGTGCAAAGCACGGCCAAAAATAGCAGTTTTTTCATCGCATCATTGTTTCATACAACGGACGGGCAGGCCGTACTGGGTGGGTTGGGCGGAATTGCCCAGCGAACTGCGGTTGTAGCACCACATGGCATAAGGCGTGATCGTTCCGGTCCGCATATTCGCCGCCCAATAGGCGCACGTATAGCCGACATTGGAAGCCTGTCCGGATTTCCGGTAGCCCGCGGCGGGGTAGTAGGAGGTGTTGTCGGCCCCGTTGCTGTAAACGACGCCCGAAAGCGACGGTTCGAACGCGACAAAATCCGCCGTCCAGTTCTGCCACGCATAGCCGTTGTTCACCGGTACGCAGTAACCCGCCGGGCAGGGGTCATAGATCGTCTTTTTCGATTTGTCGGTGGTGCTGTTCCACAACGCGGCCAATTCATCGGCCGTCAGATTGTAGGCCCAAGTGTTCGTCCCCGTGGCACCCTGCTGGTAAAAATGGACGAATGTGGTGGGATTAGCCGTCACAAATGCAAGGTCGTCATCGCCCATAGCCGAATTGCGCACCGATTTGAACGTATGACCGCTGAAAGCGTCGTTGATGACGAACGCCTGCGTGCTGCCCGAAAACTGGGCCGATTCGCTCGATTCGGCGTTCGATCCGGCGGTGTTGCCCCCGGGGAACGGGTCCTTGCGGCCCCACTGGTAGTAAAGTCCGTAGGACGCCGCGTCGCCCTGCTCGTTGGAGGTCGCACCGAGATTGCGGTCGATCAGCAACCAGGTATTGCCGCGGGTATAGTGCGTCGGGGTGAGCGGATCTTCGGTCGTCATCCAGATATGCCAGCTCCAGACGATATTGCCCGCATCGTCCCTGGCAGCGATCACGGCATTGCCCTCAGTCCCGGGACGAACGGTGAAATAGATGTTTTTCGAGCCATATCCCAGGTTGGCGACCAACGGCTGGTCGCCCGTCGACCAGAGCCAGTCGGCACCCGTGACGCCTGTCAGCTCATAGGTCTTGTTCCGGTCGGGATAGTCGGCCGCGAATTTGAAATAGCCGCCGTTCCGGACGATATAGCAGTTGGCACGTCCGCCGCCGTCGGCCACCAGGTCGTAGGATTTGGCGGCAGCCTTTTTGCGGCTGATCCAGCCGTCGATGTCATCGAAAGTCAGCGTATAGCGGGTCTGCGCCCTGAAGGCAACCTTCGGATCGACCGTAAAGGTGATCTGCTGCCCGTTGGTCAGCGTCAGGACGAACGTACACCCGGCATCCGTGAGGTCGGCGGGCATGATCGCCACCCAGGCGTTCTGGGGTGCGCTCATGACGGCATCAGCCCCATAGTTGATCGTCAGCGTCCTGCCGGCTTCGGGATCGGCCGCGGCGATGCTCCGCTCCTTCAGATTGCAGACGACATCACCGACGAAGGTCTTGCCGGCGGACATCGTGAACGACTCGATCACCCCGTCGCTGAAAATGCTGTTCGAACCGTCGATAACGATGTTGAGCAGCGCCAGCGGATGGCTGAATGCGATCGTATGCTCGTCGTCGGCCCCGGAAAGGGACGCACGCCCCAGCATGAAATCCGACACCCCAATCACCTCGTTCACGTCGCTGCGGCGTTCGACCTCCGCAGGCACGGTCCGCATCACGGCAGCAGGGTCGCTGCCGTAATCGGCATAGGGATAAACGGCATAGAGCGTGAAGGCGTCGGAGGACGGAGCCAGCGGACCGCTGAAGCGTCCGACGGGTTGTCCGTCCGATTCGGGGGTCAGGGTCAGCTCCACGTTCGCGTTCGAGGCGTCGCTGTCGATCCATGCGCTGAGTTTGTCGCCCGCTTTCCAGATGACCGTCGAAGCGTCAGTCAGTTCGGTGCGGGTGATGGGGTCGATGGCCGCCGTCAGGTGAAAATCACCGGAAGGGTTTTGCGGGCCCGGAGGCGTCGTTTCATCCATACCGCCGCTCTCGCTACAAGCAAAGCCCAGCGCGGCGGAGAGGGTTATCGCATAAAAGGTCAGTTTGTACATGGTTCTCTTTTTTTGTAGTTTTCACTTATTCATAACCGATTGCTTCGCCTCCGTCGTCAAAATAGAGGGGATTTTCTTCGTCCGAGGCGGCAAATCCTTTCTCGGCGGAGACCGTAAAGAGCTCCAGATCGGGTCGTTGGTAGGTTCGTTTCATGGTTGGCAGGTTTTACCCGGGCCATCGGCGGCCCGGAAGATTAAACAATATAAGTAACAGTAAATCAGCGTCTGTCGAGTCGGTCCATCTGGCCGGCGAACTGGAGGAAAGCCCCCGTCGCAAAGCTCTCGCCGCTGACGACCGGACGCGCATAGTAATAGCGGCGTTCGCCGATGCAGGTGCCCGCACACACGTTGCCCAACGTCAGGCTGTCGGTGCCGCGCCCTTCGACGCTGTGCGCGAGCAGCCCTTTCCAGGCCCGTTCGGCGGCCTTCCGGTAGCGTCTGCCCCGGAGCACCCCCTCCGCGACGCCCTTTGCAAGGGCGTAACCGAACATCGCGGTGGCCGAGCTCTCGATATAGTTTCCGGCGCCGGCATCCTCCGCGCGGAGCGGAAGCTGACGCCAGTGCCCCGTGACGGAGTCCTGCACCCGACAGAGCGTCCGCATCATCTGCACGAACATCGCCTTCAGGTCGCCGCGGTCCCGGTGCCCGGCGGGCAGGAGGGCCAGCACATCGGCCAGCGACATGGCGATCCAGCCGTTGCCGCGACCCCAGTATTCGGTATTGCGCTGCAACTGGTTGGAGTTCCAGAGGTATTCGCAGCAGTTGTCTTCGTAACAGTAGTTCGTCGCCGACCAGCCGTGGTACCAAAGTCCCGTCGCGGGGTTACGAAGCTTGGCGGCATGGGCCGTGATCTCGCGGACGCAATCGTCGAGATAGCGTTCATCCCCGGTGGCACGGTACATTTCGAGCAGGTAAACGGTCAGCATGTAAACCGTGTCGTCCCACAGTTCGATGCGGCCCGGGCGGTGCGAGGTGGCGCCCTGCCAGCGTCCGATGCGGCAATACTGGCGGTAGACCTTGTCGGCGGCGGCCCCGAAGATGCCGTCGTCGAGCCCCGCACGGACGAGGAACGCCAGTCCCACGCCCGAAGCGACTCCGTTCGGATGGTTGCCGTGGACCCGCTCCGCCGTGGCGTGCATGGCCGTCAGGACATACTCTTCGACCGTCGGGCGCAGTTCCGGCCGCAGGTCGTAAAGGTCCGTCAGGGCCTTGAGCACCACCGCGTCGCGCCAGTTCCAGACGTATCTCGCGGCAGGAACGGCCCGCTCGACCGTACAGCGCAGCAGCGAGTCGGCGAAGCCCTGCGGCACCGCCTTCGGCCGGGCCGAAAGCGATGCCGTGCAGAGCAGCACGAGGAGAAGCGTCGCAGAAAGCGTTTTCATTTTACTCGACATGGGCGTCACAGAAACGGAACCCGATGTAGGAATTCTTACCGTCCGCATACTGGTCGATATTGAACGCCTCGCGGGAGTTGTTGACGAAATGGGACAGGATACCGCGCTGGCAGCGTCCGCCGCGGCAGGTCTTCGAAGGCTGGCTGCCCTGACCGAGCTCGGTGAACGTCGCCGTGTAGTTGTTGTACCAGGTGTTGGTCCACTCCTGCGCGTTGCCCGACATATCGTAGATTCCCAGCTGATTCGGCTTCTTGGTGCCGACCTCGGCGGTCTCCACGGAGTTGTAGACAGCGACTTCCGCAAGGTCGTTGCTGCCGCTGTAACGGAACATCGGGACCGACGGATCGTTGGAGTAGACGTTGCCGCGGGCGGCGTTCTCCCACTGCGCCTCGCTGGGCAGGAAGCCCCCGAAGAAGCGGCAGAACTCGTAGGCGCCGTACCACGTGACCCCGACGACGGGATGACGGGCCAGGTCGTCCGCGATGCTCCAGCTTTGCGAACCCGCATCGTAGGTGATCTTCGTGCCCTGCATGAAGAGCAGCTCCTTGCCCGCATAGTCGCCCTCCTTGACCGTGGCACTCTTGTAGAGATTCAGGAACTCCACGTAATCGGCGTTCGTCACCTCGTATTTGGCGATGCGGTAGGGCGCCAGATTGACGACCTGCGACGGCACGGGCGGGGTCTTGCGGCCGACCGATACGTTCAGGTTGGTGTTGTCGAAGACACCGTCGTTGGCCTCGGTGTAGGTCGGGGTGAAGCCCAGCTGCTCGTTGTACTGCATCTTGTCGCCGAGCCAGCCGATGTGGAACGTCTCGGGCGGGACGACGGCAGCCATGTTGCCGCCGCAGTCGTAGGTCCGGGTGCGGACGCTCAGGACATCGCCGTAATTGAGCCCCGCGTCGTTCACGGCATAGGCCCGGATGTGGACCAGTGTGTTGGGCAGCAGCCCGTCGATCGTGTGCGAGAAGGCTTTGCCGGCGAGTTCGACGGAGGAATCCCCAGTGGTCGGCAGGGCGTTGGCCGCAGACCAGCAGAAACCGTAGGAGGTGACCGTGCCGTGCGGATTGGTGATCTCGGTCGAGAGGGTCAGCGACGTGTAGGTATTCCCGCCGACGGTGATGGCGGCGATGTCGGCCGGGGCGATGTCGCTGGTCGTCACCGCAATCTCGTCGGAATAGGCCGTGCCGAAAGCCGTGGCGGCAAAGGCCCGGGCGTAGTATTTGGTGCCGATCTCCAGCGAGGCGGCCGTGGCCTTCATCTCGGGCTCCCGGGTGTCGAGGGTAAGCGTCGTGCAGCCGTCGCCGTCGACCTCCGGGCCGGCGCTCTTCGAGTAGACGAATCCGCACGATGCGATCGGATAATCACCCTCGGATACGATCCGCGCATTGAGCGTGAACTCTTTCGAACGGACATCGGTGGGTTCGAGCATCTCGAGCGACGGGAGCTGGAAATCACTGGTCGTGAAGCTCTTCATCTCGCCGTACTGCACCGTGCCGTCCTTCATCACGGCATAGGCACGCATATAATAGGTCGTGACGGGCGTGAGTTCGTGGGTCTTCACCGAGAAGCGGCCGCTGCCGCGCAGCACAGAGACCTTGCTGTCCTCGAAGGCGACCGTTTCGGAGGTCGAGAAGCAAACACCGCGGGTGAGCATGTTGCCCACGGCACCGCTGGTCTCGCCGTTCAGCACGGCCGTCGAGCGGGTTATTTCGTCGGCGTCGAGCGTCGTCACCGAGGGCAGCGAACCGTTGACCTCGTCGCTGTCGGAGCAGGCCGCCGTCAGCAGCACGCCGAGCATCGGAAGGATATAGAGATATTTTTTCATCGTCGAATCGGATTACAGGTTGGATTTCTGGAAAATGGGTCCCGCGATGTCCTCGCCGTTGACCGTGAAGAGGACGTTTTCGGCCTCGACGCCGCCGACCGTCGCAGTCTGCTCGAATCCCCAGTACTCTTTGTTGTCGGGAGACGTGGGATTGGCCTGAACGGCCTGCGGGAAGACTTTGCGGACGAGGTTGCCCGAGAATCCGAGGTCGCCGTCGGGCGTCGTGACCTGCACGCTGATGCGGCTTCCGTCGTCGGTCACCGTGCTCGCGGCGGAGATGACCTTTTCGCGCAGGGCCGCGAACTGTTCGTCGGTAGTGATGCCGTCGTCGGCCCGCCACCACATCGCCACGGTGCCGCGGGTCCACTTGGCCGGGGTTCCCGTCGAAAGGTCCGTCGTGATGCGCATGGCGTTGCCGGGAGTGAAGACCTGCGTGCCGTCGGTGTCGATGTAGAGCCGCGGAGTGGCTTGCTTGCCGTTGATGTCCACGGCATAGAGATAGCGGATCGAAACCACCACGTCGTCGAAACGCAGGAAGAACGTGTAGTTGTCGCCCGCGGGAAGCGCCTTGTTGCCGATCGACAGCCATTTGTCGATCTTTTCGTTCCCGAGCCACACCTCGTCGATGTAGTTCGACGGCAGGACGATGTGCGACTGGAGCTTCTTGGTGTCGCCGCGCTCCGAACCGTCGCCCGAGACCATCGCCACGAACTCGTTGTTACGCTGCGAACGTCCGAGAGCATATTTCTGCAGGTGACGGGCCAGGCCGTTGATGTAGTTCTTGCCGTAGGGGTCCTGACGCCCGTCGAAATAGTGGACGATGTTGACCAGCGTCTTCTGCCGGGGACTCGAAAGGAAGATCGTCATGGTCTTTTCGTTGGCATTGCCCGTGTAGGTGCGACCGACGCTGCTGATGTTGTATTTCTCGGTGTAGTAGCCCACGGCGTTCATGTCGGGGTCCCAGCCCCATTTGTAGCACACCAGCCGCGGATAGGTGGCGTTGATCCGCCGCGCCTGTTCCGTCGGCGTCCACATGGCCAGCCGGTTGAAGAAATAAGTGCCCCAGCCCTTGATGAGTCCGCCCATGATATTGTCGATCTTGCCGTTGCTCGAACCTTTGTAGTAGCAGCGCGACTGTACGCCGCCGAGCATCATGGCCGGAGTGAAGTAGTTGGCGAAGGCCATGGCCGAGAGGTACTCCAGAGCCACGTTCGCCTCGTGGCGGATCGCCTCGTCCTTCGTGTATTTCGCCAGATAGCCCAGGCACTCGGCCTGCACGCCCGTATAGGTCGGGCTGTTGTGCTCGTGAATGCCGTTCTTTCTGATCTCGGCCATCCAGTCGCGGAACAGCCGGTAGCCCTCCCCGGCCAGCTCTTCGGGACGGACGTTCATCGAACGGCCCCATGTGCGGTCGGCGGGGAGCGTCTCGCCCAGGGCGATCAGGTTCCACGCACGCATCACGTAGATATTCGTGTAGGTGACGGCGATGTTCGGGTCGTCGAGGATGGCATAGACCGAGTAGTCGATCAGGTCGTCCAGCAGGGCCTTGTTCACGTCGTCCAGCCGGTCGTAGTAGAGCATGCGCTCGAGCGAGAGCAGCTCCATCAGAAACTCGGCGTTGTTCTTGTCGAACGACGTCGTTTCGGTGTCGCCGCCGATGTAGCGGGGTATCTGGCCGTAATTGTGATGGCCTTCGGTGCGGATCTGGGCATTGGTCAGGTTCGTAAGCGCCACTTTGAGGTATTTCTGGTCCCAGCCGAGGTCGCTGGCCTCGAGGACGAACTGGCAGATGTCCCAGATGTCGAGTCCCGCCTCATTGGCCTTGACCTTCACCCACAGATCGTCGAGATAGGGGTTCACATACCAGCCTTGCTCGCCCTTGGCAGCAGGCAGCAGCTGCGCCTCGTCGGAGCATCCCGAAAACGCGAACAGCGAGCAAAACAGCATAAACGTATTCATTAACTTCTTCATTTCGGTCGATTTCGTTATAGGTTAGTTTCCCCATCCGTCGCCCTGCGTCAGGGCGGGATTGATGTCGATCTCAGCCTGCGGAATGGCGTAATACCAGTTACGCGCAGTGAATGCGCGGGTCCCGGCCTTCGCCCCGACGGGACTGCCCTTATAGCCCAGTATCTGGTGGTTGAGCGTCGTGATGTCGAACGAAGGATCGTGGGCATACCACCGCTGGAAATCGAAATAGAGGTGGCCTTCGCCCGCAAGCTCGTAGACCCGCTCGTTGCGGATGATCTGACGCACGGCCTCCTTGCCGCCGCGTTTCACGCCGGGCATCTTGACACGCGAACGCACGGCGTCGAGTGCGGCGTAGACCTTGTCGCCCGGGCCTTCGGCCTCGTTGAGCGCCTCGGCGTAGAGCAGCAGCACGTCGGCCCAGCGGATGATGGGGAAATCGGTCGGCGAATGACGGCGGATGGTCGTCTCGTTGCCTGTGTTGCAGAATTTCCGCCAGCAGTAGTGGTCGTTCAGGCCGTTGTCCGAGCGCAGGCAGGGGTAGGGAACCGTCGAGGTGTCATACGACGTGCGGTACTGGTAGGTGACGTTGTCCTTGCCCACGAAAAGCGCATAGGGGCGGATCAGCGAAGCCTCCAACCGCGGATCGCGGTTGGCGAAGAGGGCGTTGACCTGCGCCTCGTCGTTCCACGAGAACGAAGGATAGGCGCTCCAGTCGAAAGCCGAACCGTCCTTGTTGAGATAGGCGTTGGCGAGGTAGATCGTCGGAATCGAGGTGTTCGTGCCCGAGCAGTTCGCCGAACGGGTGTTGTAGAGCAGGTCGATGTAGCTGCCGTTGCCGTAGGTGTCGAGGAAGCTCATCACGAAGACATATTCGTTGTTATTCTCGCCGGCGAGCGTGAACATCTCGCCGTAGTCGTCGTGCAGCGTGTAGGGCGAATCGCTCTCGGTGTTCTCCTGCATGAGCTGTCCGAACACCCCGGCGGCTTCGGCATAGGCATCGGCATAGAGGTAGACCTTGCCCAGCAGCGTCAGGGCGGCTGCACGATTGGCGCGTCCCTTCTCCTTCGAGCGCCAAGGGAGGTTATCGACGGCGTATTCGAGGTCTTCGATCATCACGGCGCGGACATCGGCCGGAGTCGCACGGGGCTTATAGGCGTCGTCGTAGCCGGGCATCTCGGTGTAGAGCGGAACGCCCTTGTCCTGCGCCTTGTGGCCGCTGAAAAAAGTCAGCAGGTCGAAATAGTAGAGCGCCCGCAGGAAACGCACCTCGGCAAGACTGTAATCGCGTTTCTCCGCGTCGATCGGAACGTTGGGAATGTTCTCGATGGCGAGGTTGGCGTACTGGATGCCGAGGTAATCCGACTCCCATTTCGACGAAAAGACGCCGTAGCCCGTCGTTGCGGTGTTGTAGCAGAAATAGCGCTGCCCGAGCTCGTCGAAACCGCTCGACATCAGGAACGCATACTGCGTGTAAGCGTCGGTCAGCGCGTTGCGCGAATAGTTGCCCCGGGTCTTCAGCACGCTGTACACGGCCGTCACGCCCAGGTCGACGTGCTCTTCGGTGGTCCACATCTTGCTCGACCCGATGCCGTCGCTGGGGCTGGTCTCCAGAAAATCGCTGCACGCGGCGCACATCAGCGCCACGGCCGGCATCAGCAGGTATTTGTTGATATTCGTCATGTCTTGTCCTACTTAGAAGGTGATACTTACGCCGAACATATAGCGTTTCATGTTCGGATAGTTGCTGGTGCTGCCCGTCTCGGGGTCGAGGCCCTCGAATTTGGTGAAGGTCAGCAGGTTCTCGCCCGAAAAATAAACCCGGCAGCGCGAAATCAGCGGACTGAACCACTTTTGGGGCAGGGTATATCCCACGGTCAGGTTGCGCAGTTTCAGGTACGAAGCGTCCTGCAGCCAGAAATCGTTGGCCACGGTGTTGCGGCCTCCGTCGTCGGTGGTGATGGCGGGGATGCGGCTCGTGGGATTGTCGTAAGACCACGCGCCGAGGAACTTCTTGTTGATGACCGATCCGTTCTTCAAGACATTGGTGTACCACGTGCCGTTCAGGTACTGCGAAACGCCCGCCACACCGCTGAACAGCGCCGAGAAATCGATGCCCTGCCAGTTGGCCGAGAGCGTGAACCCGAAGAAATGCTTCGGATAGGACGAACCCTTGATCACGCGGTCGCCGTCGTTGATGACCTTGTAACCCTCCTCGCCCTCCTGCTGCTGGTCCTTGTAAATAAAGTCGCCAGGATGGGGTGTCGAGGGGTAGAAAACATAGCCGTCGGCCAGCATCTCGTCGATTTTCTCCTGCGTGGCGATACCCTCCACCTCGCGCACATAGTAATCCCAGATACCGTAACCTTCGAGCAGTATCCGCTGTCCGGAGTAGGCGGGGACATTGCCCTGGTATTTGAGCACCTTGTTCCTGACATAGGAATAATTGGCCGAAACGGCATATTCGAACTTACCGATTTTGTCGTGCCACCCGGCCTCGATCTCGATACCGCGGTTGCGGACCTGTCCGGCATTGCGGAACGGTGCGTCCATGCCGCCGAAAACGCCCGGAATCTTGGTGCGGACCAGAATGTCCTCGGTCAGTTTGTGGAACAGGTCGACCGAGAGGTTGAAGCGCGTGCGGAAAAGCGACAGGTCGACGCCGACGTTGGTCATGGTCGTCGTCTCCCATTTCAGCCCCTCGTTGACGATGGCCGTGATACCGGCGCCCGAAACAGCCGTGTCGCCGAAGACGTTCGAACGGCGCGTGTAGATCAGCTGCGTGGCGTAGTCGCCGACGCTATTGTTGCCCAGCTGCCCCCACGAGGCGCGGACCTTGAGGTTGTCGAGCCAGCCGTCCGCAGCATCTTTCAGAAAAGGCTCCTCGGAGATGCGCCAGGCCGCCGAGAACGAGGGGAAATAGCCCCAGCGGTTGCCCTTGGCGAAACGCGAGGAACCGTCGGCCCGGAAATTGGCCTCGAAGATATAACGTCCCCGGTAGTCGTAGTTGACACGGCCGAAGAACGAGCGCACGGCACTGTCGGTCGAGGTGCCCGTAATCTTCGAAGGGGTCGTGGCGGCGTTCAGCACGTCGGTATCGGCGCTCAGAACGTCCAGCGCCTGTATATAGCTGTCGTGGTAGTAGTTGTACTCCTGGTTGTAGCCGGCCGTGAGCGAGAGGCTGTGGTCCTCGATGTGGGGCAGTACGTCGTATTGCAGATAGGAATCGACGATCAGTCCGTAACTCTTGGCATAGGTCTCGCTCAGCTGGGTCTGCGTCGTGCCGGTGGTGATGAGCACCGCGTCGTTCTTGAAATCCCAGATCTCGATGTTGGGGTAGTTCATCTGCGAGGTGCTCAGCAGGGTGCCCGTCACGGCGAAATTATTGTACCATTTCAGGTTCTTGGCAAAAGTGATGTCGAAGCCCAGTTTGCCGTTCAATTTGGTCGTGCGGGTCTTCTTGTCGTAGGAGGCCAGCCCCGCGAAGATGTTGTTCGCCTGCACGTTGCCGCCCGGAGCCCACTCGCCGCCGAAACGGCCGTCGGGAGCCTGCGGAAGCGTACCCGGCGAGGCGTTGCCCAGCGACGACATCGTCGTCGAGACATCGACGCCCTTCTGGATACCGTGGTTGCCGTTCACGACGGCGTTCAGCCGCAGCCATTTGGTGACGTCGGCCGAGACGTTGGCCCGGAAGCTGTAACGGTCGTAACCCGTCTTGCGCATCGTTCCGTCGTTCTGCATGTAACCCAGCGAGACGAGGTAGTTGACCGACTGGCTGCCGCCTGCCGCCTGAACGTTGTGCTCCTGGATGAAGGCGTTGCGGAACGTGGCCCCGAACCAGTCGGTATTGGGGTAGACGGTGGGGTTGGAGGCCGAATTGGCCGCCCATTCGTCGATAATCTCCTGCCCGAAAGGCGCGACGTTGCCCGCGTTGAGCGTGGCGCGGTTGATGGTGTTCATGTAGACGACGTAGTTGTCCACCACGTCGATCGGAACGCTGACGCGCTGAAAGCCGGCGCGTCCGTTGTAGGTGATGCGCGAACGCCCCTGCCGGCCCTGCTTGGTCGTGATGAGAATGACACCGTTGGCGGCCCGCGAGCCATAGATGGCCGACGACGCGGCGTCCTTCAGGACCGACATCGTAGCGACGTCGTTCGGATTGACGTCGTCCATGCTGCCGACGATGCCGTCGATCACCACCAGCGGCGAGGAGTTGTTGAGCGTACCCATGCCGCGGATGGTCACGGCGGCCTGATCGGCACCGGGCTCTCCCGACGACTGCATGGCCAGCAAGCCCGCCGAGACACCCTGAAGACCCGCCGAAATGTTGGTGAGGGCGCGTTTCTCGCCCGCCTCCTCGAAATTGACCGAAGCGACGGCGCCCGACATATTGGCCTTCTTCTGAACGCCGTAGGCCACGACGACGACTTCCTCGAGAGCATTCTCCTGCTCGGACAGAACGACGTCGATCACCGTGCGGTTGCCGACCCGGATGCGCCGGGGCTCGCAGCCGAGGAACGAGAACCTGAGCACATCGTCCGGCGACTGCACAGCGATTGAATAACCGCCGTCGGCACCGCTTACAACCCCGTTATTGGTCCCGACGACCAGCACCGTGGCACCGATCACGGGCACGCCCGAACCGTCCGTAATGATGCCCCGTACCGTCGGGGGGGGGAGTTTTTCCTTCGTGGTTTTCGGGGTCAGGACGATCTGTTTGTTCTCCCGGACCCGGTATTCGATGCGCAGGCCCGAAAAGAGGACCTCCAACACCTGCACGATACGCTTGTCCTTCAGCTCGACGGTCACCAGGGTCTCCATGTCCGGAAGCGCCGTGCTGTAAAAGAAATTGTAGCCGGTCTGCCGCTCGATCACGGGGATCGCGTCCTTGAGCGGCACGCCCTTCACGCTGACCGACACCGTCTGGCCGCTCGCCGGACGGGCAAAGGCCGTCAGGGCTAAAACGATTGCCAGCAGGTGAATAATTCGTAGATTTTTCGACATAAAGGTTGGTTTTAGCAGTAGTAAGTATTTGGTATGTAAAGCTTTCGGCTATGGCTGTCTCGAGCGGAACTCCACCGTGTTGCCCGTTATCCGGTAGTCTACGGGCGAGGTGCTCGAAATGAGGTAGAGCACGTTGTGTAATGAATTATTGTGTACGAGTCCCCGGTAGGCATAGCGGCGGCAGGCATCGTCGCCGAAGACGACCTTGACGTTGTACATGCGTTCCAGAGTCCGGGCTATAAGGTCCAGCGTCTCGCCGCTGAAGACGATCTTGTTGTTGAACCACGCCATCGGCAGCTCCATGTTTTCGACCGGACGGACCGACATCTCCCCCGACGAACGGTTGTAGCTGGCCTGGTTCTCCGGCAGGACGATCTCGCTCTCGTCACCGGCATCGGTGCGGATCTTGCCTTCGACCAGCGTCGCCACGACCTCCTCTTCGTTGGCATAGGCCTTGACATTGAATTTCGTACCCAGCGCCGTCACCGACATCCCGTCGGCCTGCACCACGAAGGGCAGCTGTTCATTGCGGGCGACGCTGAAATAAGCCTCGCCCTCGAGGTTCACCGTCCGGCTCCGGCTGTTGAACGCCGAGGAGTAGGAGACGCGGCTCCCGGAGTTGAGCCAGATGCGGGTGCCGTCGGGCAGCGTCACGGAGCTCTTCTGTCCGAAGGCCGTCACCACCTCGAACTGCCGCTCAGGCTGCGAAGTGACGGCGTAACGGTAGCTCGCCAGCGAGGCTCCCACGACCAGCGCCACCACGGCGGCCGCCTTGCAGAGCGTCGGCCAGAGACGCCGCGAACGGCGGTCGGAAAGGTCGTCGAACGTGGCGATGCGGCTCAGGATGTCGTTGCGCATCCGGTCGATCCGGTCCCGTCCGAGCTCCGGGGAACTCTCTTCCCACCGCCGGTCGCTGTAAGCGTTGAAATACGCTTCGTATTTTCGTCCCGTAAGCGAGTCCAGCTGTTGGTTCTCGGCTTCGGTCGTCGTGCCGTCGTACAATTTGTCGAGCAGGTCGAAATAGGTCTTTTTGTTCGTCATATCCATAAGATGTATCCCATGAGGGGGTCTTTTCCTTACAGGGAATTCTGTTTTTCGCGATTATTTTCAGATGAAATGCGCCAGATGCTTGCGCAGGGCCGCTACGACGCGGCTCAGCTGCGTCTCCACGGTCTTCGGCGAGATGTTCAGTTCGCGGGCGATCTCCTCGTTGGTCATGTGCCGCTCGGAACTCATGAGGTAGATCAGCCGCCGCGAGTCGGGCAGCCGGTCGATCACCTGAGCCATCTTGCTTTTCAGCAGGCTGAAGTTGACATCCTCCTGCGTGCTGTTCAGCCCGATGGCCGAAGCGTGGGTGAGGAAATCGATGTAGTTGGCCGAAGTGATCAGCCGCCGCGTCTCCTTGTAGACGGCGTTGCGGGCGATGACATAAAGGTAGGCGGCGAAATTCTCGTCGGGGCGTATCTCCTTGCGGCGTTCCCAAAGCTTCATGAAGCAGAACTGGGTGATGTCTTCGGCCAACACCTCGTCGCGGGTCATGGCGCAGACATAGTTGAAGATCCTGCCGACATACTTGTTGTAGATGGCCGTGAAGGCCTGCTTGCTGCCGCAATTCAAGCGAATAACCTGTAAATACTCCTGATCCATTCCGGAAAACGGTTAAAGATAATTGTGCAACCGTTCAAATGTATGGAAAAGAAAATGATAAAAAAAACGTTTCTGCTGTAAGGAAAAACGCCTCTCGCGGATATACGGGGCATATCGCCCCGGCAAAAAAAGAGCGACGGAACCTCTGCGGGTCCCGTCGCTCTTTCTCCGAGAAGCGTATTCCGGCAATTACCGGAACCACTCTTCCAGATGGTCGCGGCCGTAGAAATAGTAGACCGCAAGCCCCAGCCAGCTGGTGAGCAGCACGATGATCGACGCGATCACCTTGCCGGCCGTGGAAATGTTCTTCTTGAAAATGTCCATCACGCACCAGATGGCGCATACGAGGCCGATCAGCCAAACAACTGTTCCAATCATAACAATTTGAATTTAGTATAACAATGACGTTCGAAAATTTCCGGAGGATAGCATACGTCGCTCAGGAACAATCCCTGTGCCGGGGCTCCCGCACTCGAACGCGACAGGTCGCGGCTCTCGACGATAGCCCGGAACTCCGCAGGCGCATAGCGTCCGCGCCCCACATCGACCAGCGTGCCGACGATCGACCGCACCATGTTGCGCAAAAACCGGTCCGCACGGATCGTGAAGCACATCGTGCCGCGCTCGTTGACAGTCCACACGGCCTCCTTCACCCGGCAGATATTGGTCTTGTTGTTCGAATTGAGCTTGGCGAAAGAGGTGAAATCGTCGTATTGCGTCAGCAGGGCGGCGGCCTCGTTCATCCGCCCGATGTCGAGCGGCACGTAGTACTGCCACGTCAGATGACGCGTGAAGGGGTTTTTCGAGGGACCGATGAAATAGCGGTATTCCCGTTCGCGGGCATGAAAGCGGGCGTGGGCATCCTCCGCGACGGGGGTCATGCTCCCCGCGGCGATGTCGCCCGGAAGCAGGAAATTGAGTTTGTAGACCGTCCGGGCAGGGTCCTCGACGGGCGTCGTGCAGTCGAAATGCGCCACGTAGTAGGAGGCGTTGACCCCCGTGTCGGTACGTCCGGCGCCCGTCACCTCGACGGGTTCGCGCAGCAGGGTGGTGAGCGCCCGCTCCAGCGTCTGCTGGACCGTGGGCATGTCGGGCTGCCGCTGCCAGCCGCAATAGGCGGCTCCGTTGTACCGAAGTTCGAGGAAATAACGCATAAGCGGAGGTTTATCCTCTGCAAATATACAAAATTCCGCCATACTATAATACTCCGGTCTGCGTTTAGATTCATAAATAATTCGTATCTTTGCAGGAAACAAATTTCCGACGGACTAATGAAGGCAGCGATCATAGGATACGGCAAGATGGGCCGTGAAATCGAACGGATACTCATTGAAAGAGGCCACGAGGTGGCCCTCGTCATCGACACCGACAACGCCCACGAGCTCGATGCGGAACACCTGGCGGGAATCGACGCGGCGCTGGAATTCACCACGCCCGCAACGGCCTACGCCAATATCCGCACCTGCCTCGAAAACGGTGTGGCGGTGGTGAGCGGCACGACGGGCTGGACCGACCGCCTCGCGGAACTGCAGGAGCTGTGCCGCGAACGGGGCGGGGCACTGTTCTACGCTTCGAACTACTGTCTGGGCGTGAACCTGATGTTCCGCCTCAACCGCCAGCTGGCGGCGATGATCGGCCGCGTGGGCGGCTACGGCGTGCACATCGAAGAGGTGCACCACACCCAGAAACTCGACGCCCCGAGCGGCACGGCCATCACGCTGGCCGAAGGCATCCTCGACAACCTCGGCGACAAGCAGGGGTGGGTCAATTACGCCCCGGGCATCGCGCACGCCACGAACCGCGTGGAACGCAGCGAGGACACGCCGGCCGACCGGATCGAAATCCGCTCGGTGCGCGAGGGCGCCGTTCCGGGCATCCACACCGTGACCTACGAGTCGGCGGACGACATGCTGGAACTGAAACACACGATCAAGAACCGCCGCACATTGGCGATGGGGGCCGTCGTGGCCGCCGAGTTCCTCTGCGGAAAACAGGGCGTCTACTCGATGGACGACCTGCTGAAATAGTTGAAATAACCGATACAAAATGGGAAAAATCAAGGAATTACTCCACAACAAATGGGTCGGGTTCACACTCGCCGCACTACTCTATACGCTTTGGTTCGTGGTCTGGACGGGCAACCTCTGGCTGCTGCTCGGACTGCCGGTCATCTTCGACCTCTACATCACGAAGTTCTTCTACCGCTACGTGTGGAGCCACAACGTGAAGATGTGCCGCCAGAGCAAAGTCTACAAGACCGTCTACGAGTGGGTCAACGCCATTATCTTCGCCACGGTCGTCGCCACGCTGGTCCACATCTTCATCTTCCAGATGTACGTCATCCCCACCTCGTCGATGGAACGGTCGCTGCTGGTGGGTGACTATCTCTACGTGAGCAAGGTGGCCTACGGCCCCCAGATGCCCAACACGCCGCTGTCGTTCCCCTTCGTGCATCACACGATGCCCTTCTCGCAGACCAAGAAATCGTTCTCCGAGGCAATCAAGTGGCCGTACCACCGCCTAAAGGGGCTCAAACCTATCCGCCGCAACGACGTGGTGGTTTTCAACTTTCCGGCGGGAGACACCGTGCTGCTCGAAGACCCGGCGGTGACTTACTACGACGTGGTGCGCGATTTCGAACGTTCGTTCGGTAAGGAGGAGGGCCGCAAGCGCCTCAACGAGGAGTACACGGTCATCAGCCGTCCCGTGGACAAACGCGAGAACTACATCAAACGCTGTATCGCAATCCCGGGCGACTCGCTGGAAATACGCGACGGACGCGCCTTCATCAACGGCAAACCGCAGGAACCGGTGCCGGGACTGCAATATAATTACGTAGTGCAGACCTCGTCGCCCTTCACGCAGTACGCCATCGACAACCTCGGCATCCGGGAGTACACCGGCAACGGCTCGGGTTATTACATGACGCTCACGGACGAGACCGCCGAGAAGGTCAAGGCCCTCAGCAACGTCATCTCGGTGCGCCGCTATATCTACACCCCCAACGACAGCGTATTCCCGCAGTGGGACGACCCCCGCTGGAGCCAGGACAACTACGGTCCGATCTGGATTCCGGCGAAAGACGCCACGGTGCAGCTCACAGCCGAAAACCTGCCGTTCTACCGCCGCATCATCGAAGCCTACGAGGGTCACAAACTCGAGGAGCGCGACGGCAAAATCTACATCGACGGCGCGGAAGCCGCGGAGTACACCTTCGCCATGGATTACTACTGGATGATGGGCGACAACCGCCACAATTCGGCCGACTCGCGTTTCTGGGGCTTCGTTCCCGAGGACCACATCGTCGGCAAGGCGTCGTTCGTATGGCTGTCGCTCGATGCGAACAAGCGTTTCCCGGCCAACATCCGCTGGGAGCGCCTTTTCCGAAAAGTGAAATAACGGTGGCCGGCGACAGTTACCGAACCGTCGCGGCCACAGCCGAAGCCGCCTGCCGGGAGCGGAGCAGCAAGTTCCTCTCCTGGATATATCCCGTGCGCTCGGAAGAGGAGATTCGCGAACGGCTCGACGCCCTGCGCAAGAAATATTACGACGCCACGCATCACTGCTACGCCTGGCGGCTGGGCCCGCACGGCGAGACGTTCCGTTCGAACGACGACGGGGAGCCTTCGGGAACCGCCGGGAGGCCGATTCTCGGGCAGCTGCTCTCGAACGACATCACCGACTGTCTGGTGGTCGTGGTCCGCTATTTCGGGGGCACGAAACTGGGGGTTCCGGGGCTGATAGCCGCCTATAAGGAGTCGGCGGCCGAGGCCATCGCCGCCGCGGAGATCGTGGAGCGGACCGTGGACCGCACGGTGGAGGCGGATTTCCCCTATGTGGCAATGAACGACGTCATGCGCGTCGTCAAGGAGGAGCAGCCGAAAGTGGAATCGCAAAATTTCGACAACCTGTGCACGATACGGCTGACTATCCGCGAAAGCCGCGCGGAGGTGCTTATCGAAAAATTACGCAAAGCCGGGGCATCGATCCCCGATACAATGCAATGAAACACGAAAACGCAATCTATATAAAAGGTGCGCGGGTCCACAACCTCCGCAATATCGAGGTTGAAATCCCGCACGACAAACTGGTCGTCATCACGGGCCTCTCGGGTTCGGGAAAATCGACGCTGGCCTTCGACACGATCTTCGCCGAAGGGCAGCGGCGCTATGTCGAGAGCCTTTCGGCCTATGCACGCCAGTTCCTCGGAAAGATCAACAAACCCGATGTGGACATCATCTCGGGCATTGCGCCGGCCATCGCCATCGAGCAGAAGGTCAACACGCGCAACCCCCGTTCGACGGTGGGCACGACGACCGAGATATACGACTACCTCAAACTGTTATACGCCCGCATCGGGCACACCTTTTCGCCCGTCTCGGGGCAGGAGGTGCACTGTTTCAGCGTGGACGACGTGGCGGCGTGGATTCTCGGACATGCGGACCAGCGCGTGGTGGTCGGCGCCCCGCTGGCACTCGCCGAAGGGCAGGGGATCATCGAAAAGCTGACGCTGCTGCTCTCGGAGGGATTGATGAGGGTCTACACGGACGGCGAGGTGAGGCTCATCGAGGACATCCTGCCCAGCATCGGTCCCGACACGGACCCCGAAGGAATCAAAATGGTGGTCGACCGCATGCGCGTCACGACGGACGAGGACATGCAGACCCGCATCCGCGATTCGGTGGCCCGGGCCTTCTCCTACGGAGGGGGCATCTGCGAGGTGGTCACGGACGAGGGCGTCCGGGAGTTCTCCTCGCGTTTCGAAGCCGACGGCATCGAGTTCGAACACCCCTCGGAGCATCTGTTCAGCTTCAACAACCCGCTGGGGGCCTGCCCCCGGTGCGAGGGTTACGGCAAGGTGATCGGCATCGACGAGGATTTGGTGATTCCCGACAAGAGCAAGACCATCTACGAGGACGCCGTGGCCTGCTGGCGCGGCGAAACGATGCGCAAATGGAAGCAGAAACTCGTGGAGAACGCCTCGAAATTCGACTTCCCGATCCACACGCCGTTCCACGAGCTGACGACCGAGCAGAAACGCCTGCTGTGGCGCGGCAACGAATATTTCCACGGTCTCGACGAATTTTTCGAATATATCGACTCGGAACGGCGCAAAATCCAGTTCCGGGTGATGAAGGCCCGCTACACGGGCAAGACCACATGTCCCGAATGCGGCGGTTCGCGCCTGCGCAAAGAGGCGCTGTACGTCCGCGTCGCCGGGAAGACCATCGCCGACCTGGTCCGGATGCCCGTGGATGAACTGATCGTCTTCTTCGCAGGGATCGAGCTCGACGAACACGACACCAAAACGGCGTCGCGCATCCTCGTCGAGATCCGCAACCGCCTGCAATACCTCGCCGACGTGGGGCTGGGCTACCTGACGCTGGACCGGCTGTCGTCGACCCTTTCGGGCGGCGAGAGCCAGCGCATCAACCTCTCGACGTCGCTGGGCAGCAACCTCACGGGATCGCTCTACATTCTGGACGAACCCTCGATCGGCCTTCATCCCCGCGACACCAACCGCCTGATCGCCGTGTTGAAACAACTGCGCGACCTGGGCAACACGGTGATCGTCGTAGAGCACGAGGAGGAGGTGATCCGCGCGGCGGACTGGATCGTGGACATCGGTCCCAAGGCGGGTTACAACGGCGGCGAAGTGGTCTTCAGCGGCACGCTGCCGCAGTTGTTGAAGAGCAAAAAGAGCCTCACGGCCGACTACCTCACGGGGCGGCGAGAGATAGCCGTTCCGACGACGGAACGCGGATGGAGCAACTCGATAATCGTAAAGGGCGCCCGGGAAAACAACCTGCGCAACATCGACGTGCGGATTCCGCTGGGTGTGATGACCTGCATCACGGGCGTCAGCGGCTCGGGAAAATCGTCGCTGGCAAAGGGCATTCTCTACCCGGCGCTGCGGCGCATGCTGTACGACACGGGCGTCAAGCCGGGAGATTTCGACGGGCTGGCGGGCGACGTGCAGCTGCTCAAGTCGGTCGAGATGGTCGATCAGAACCCCATCGGCAAGTCGTCGCGCTCGAACCCCGTGACCTACATCAAAGCCTACGACGAAATCCGGAAACTCTATTCGGACCAGCCCTATGCCCAGCATAACGGGCTGGGGGCCTCGGCATTCTCGTTCAACATCGCCGGAGGCCGCTGCGAGGAGTGTCAGGGCGAGGGGGTCATCAAGGTCTCGATGCAGTTTATGGCCGACGTGGAGCTGGTCTGCGAGGCGTGCGGCGGACGGCGTTTCCGCGACGAGGTGCTGGAGGTCAAATACCGCGGCAAGTCGATCTACGACGTGCTGGAAATGACCGTGGACGACGCCATCGCGTTCTTCGGCGAAGAGTGCAAAAATTCGACCTGCCGGCGCATTGTCGAGCGGTTGCAGCCGCTGCAGGATGTGGGACTGGGATACATCAAGCTCGGGCAGTCGTCGTCGACCCTCTCGGGCGGCGAGAGCCAGCGCGTGAAGCTGGCGTCGTTCCTCACGAAAGATTCGGCGCAGGGCGGCGTGATGTTCATCTTCGACGAACCCACGACGGGATTGCATTTCCACGACATCTCGAAACTGCTGGCCGCCTTCAACGCCCTGATCGAACGCGGCCACACGATCGTGATCGTCGAGCACAACATGGACATCATCAAGTGCGCCGACTGGGTCGTGGACCTCGGACCCGAGGCGGGCACGCAGGGCGGGCAGGTCGTGTTCGAAGGGACGCACCGCGAGCTGGAAAAGTGTCCCGGGAGCCACACGGGCGAGTTTCTGCGCCTCAGAACCAAACTGTAAAAAACACACATGGAATTTTATACCTATAAGTTACCCAACGGCATCCGGGGCATCCACCGTCAGGTGAAGGGATCAGTGGCGCACTGTGCGCTGGTGATCGGCGCCGGAAGCCGCGACGAACACCCGGACCAGTACGGACTGGCGCATTTCACGGAGCACGCCTTTTTCAAGGGCACCGAGCACCGCCGCGCCTGGCAGGTCAACTGCCGGCTGGAGAACCTCGGCGGGGAGCTGAACGCATTCACCACCAAGGAGGATACGACCCTGCACGCCACGACGCTGAAAGGCGATTTCGCCAAAGCCGCGGAGCTGATCGCCGACATCGCCTTCCGCTCGACGTTCCCCGACCGGGAGCTGGAGCGCGAGAAAGAGGTGATCGTGGATGAAATAAACACCTACAAGGATTCGCCCGCCGACATGATCTACGACACGTTCGAGGACATGCTCTTCGAAGGTTCGGAGCTGGGGCACAACATCCTGGGCCGCAAGGCGTCGCTGATGCGTTACGACGGCGACGCCATCCGCGCGTTCACGGCTCGCACACACACCACCGACCAGATGGTCTTTTCGTCGATCGGCAACTTTTCGGCCAAGACCGCCGAGGCGGTGGCGGGGCGTTATTTCGCCGACCGGACGGCGACCGTGCGCGGATTCGAGCGGGCCGTGCCCGCAACGTATGCGCCGTTCGAAAAGACGGTCGTGAAACACACCCACCAGACCCACTGCATCATCGGCAACCGCGCCTGCGGCATCGCCGAGGAGCAGCGGCTGCCGCTGGCCCTGCTGACGAACATCCTCGGGGGACCCTGCGCCAACTCGCTGCTGAACGTGGTTCTGCGGGAGAAGAACGGCCTGTCGTACAACATCGAGGCCAGCTACACGCCCTACGGCGACACGGGAATCGTGGCCATCTATTTCAGTTCGGACCACAACAACGCGGAGCAGTGCATCGGGCTGATCGAAGGCCAGTTGCAGAAACTCCGCACCGCACCGCTCACGGCACGCCAGCTGTCGATGGCCAAGAAGCAGTTCATCGCCCAGCTGGCCATTTCGAGCGAGAGCAACGAAAGCTATATGCTCGGCGCGGGCAAGAGCCTCCTGATCCACGACGACGTGGACACCATGGAGCAGGTTTACGCCAAAGTCCGCGACCTGACGGCCGTGCAGCTGACCGAAGTGGCCGAAACGGTGTTTTCGAATATGTCACGACTCATTTACAAATAGCATGAAAACCGTACTGTTCGTTATACTCGACGATTTCGCCGACTGGGAAGCGGCATTTCTCGCACCGGCGCTCCGGACGGGCGTCATGCCGGGACGCCCGGGACACTACGCCGTGCGGTACGCAGCGCCCGGAGGAGTTCCCGTGCGCTCGATCGGCGGCCTGACCGTCACTCCCGACTGCGGCACGGAGACGCTTCCGGACGACTGCGCCGGGGTGATCCTCGTCGGCGGCATGAGCTGGGGAAAGCCCGAAGCCGAAGGGATCGCCGCGCTGGTGCGGGAGGCCCTGTCGCGCGGAATTCTCGTCGGGGCCATCTGCAACGCCGTATCGTTCCTCGCGGTGCACGGATTCCTGAACGACGCCGAACACACCGGCAACACGCTCGGAATGCTCCGGGAGTGGGGCGGCGCAAACTACACGGGCGCCGAACTTTACCGCGAACGGCAGGCCGTGCGCGACGGCAGCCTCGTGACGGCCAACGGCACGGGGTATCTGGAATTCACCCGCGAATGCCTGCTCGCACTCGGGGCCGACACTCCGGAGCAGGTCGCCGCATCGTATGCCTTCAACAAACACGGATTTTACAAGGAATAGAGAGATGGACCCGCTCGAACGATACGTCCACGACTTTTCGGAACCCGAGGAGGAGCTGCTGCACGAACTGGACCGAGAAACCAACCTGCGGGCCGTGGCGCCGCGGATGCTCTCGGGGCATATCCAGGGGCGTCTGCTGGAGATGCTCGTGCGGATGGTGCGGCCCCGGAGGGTGCTCGAGATCGGGACCTTCACGGGCTACTCAGCGCTCTCGATGGCCGCGGGACTCGAAGAGGGCGCCGAACTGCACACCGTCGAGGTGGACGACGAGCAGGAGGAGTTCATCCGCTCGTATTTCGCCCGCAGTCCCCACGGGCACAAAATCATGCTCCACATCGGCTCGGCACTCGCAATCGCCCCGAAGCTGGGCGGAGAGTTCGACCTGGTGTTCATCGACGGCGACAAACGCGAATATCCCGATTATTACCGGATGCTGATGGGCGACGGCGGCGGACAACCGCTGGTGCACGGCGGTTCGGTGCTGATCGCCGACAACATCCTCTGGTCGGGAAAGGTCGTCGAACCCATTGCTCACAACGACCGTCACACACAGGCACTCGTGGAGTTCAACCGGATGATAGTCGAAGACCCGCGCGTGGAGAACGTTATCGTCCCGCTGCGCGACGGACTGAATCTGATACGCATCAAATAATATGGAAATCAAGGAATTGCAGGAGCGCGTCGACGCCTGGATCAGGGAGTACGGCGTGCGTTATTTCTCGGAGCTGACCAATATGGCCGTCCTGACCGAGGAGGTGGGGGAGCTGGCCCGCGTGATGGCCCGCCGATACGGCGACCAGTCGTTCAAGAAGGGCGAGACGGAAAACCTCGCCGACGAGATGGCCGACGTACTGTGGGTGTTGGTATGCCTGGCCAACCAGACGGGCGTGGACCTGACGGCCGCCGTCGAGGCCAATTTCGCCAAAAAGACCGCCCGCGACAGGGAGCGGCATCTGAACAATCCGAAGCTGTAACAACATACGGCTTCACAAAATATAGGGAGAGCCAAATGGCTCTCCCTATATGCTTTACAACCGGATAATTACAGTCCGGGGATGTTCGAATTCCAGTTCTCTTTCAGAATCGCCGTGACGGTCGCTCCGGCCGACGCCGTCTTGGTGGCATCGTCGCAGACAGTTACGTCGGCTTTGCCGTCCACGGTGACGATCTCCGAGACATAGGCACTCTGCACGTCCGAAGCGGCCTGAACCATCGCGGTAATGGCCCCCGTATTCTTGGAATTACGGATCGTAACGGGATTCGTGCCGCGAATGGCCACGAGACCTGCGACGAACGGACGTCCGGCCTTGGGATTGGAAGCTACGGTACAGCCGATGTAAATCATGCCCGTATTTTCGCACTGGTCGACCACCAGCTGGTCGGCACCAGCACCGACCAGACCGCCGGCACTGCGGTTCGTGAATCCAAGGACCTTGCCACGATTGCTGCAACGGGTCAGGTTGGCACACTGGTACGACACGGCGAGGAAACCGCCGAACATACCCGAGATGGTCGTATTGCTGACCACGAGCACATCGCCCGCATTGTAACAGTCGGTAAATTCGTTGGGAGCATTCAGTTCGGGTTTCGAGCCCTCGGCGATACCCATGAATCCACCGACATAGTTGCTGATACCGACCACCTTGCCTTCGTTGTAACAGTTGAAAGCCTTGATCGGATAGCCGCCCGAGGCGCTCGCGCCCGCAAAACCGCCGATGCGGCGTGTACCGGCCACGGCGTCGGCACCGTCGGTATCGGTGACATTGCCCGTGTTGAAGCATTCCCGGAAAGTGCCGCAGGCCATACCGAACACTCCGCCGATGGAGTAGATGGCTCCGTTGGTCTTACCGAAATTGTAATCGATATTCCCGGTATTGGAGACGCGCGTAAAAGTCCACTTGCTCTTCTCCGTATTGCCTACACAACCGGCGGCATGACCTCCGCCCATGCCCAAAGCACCGTAATTGAGTAGAATATTGCCCGCATTCGAGCAGTCGGTCATCGTACCTTCAGTATCAGGAGCCACGGCACCGAGCAGTCCGCCGAGGTACTTGATACCCTTGGTCACGACGGCGCCCGTCGTATGGCAGTCGATGTATTTCGCACCCGACTGACGGGTATAGGCGACCAGACCGCCGTAATAGCCGCCGTTCACGGAAGCGTTGTAGGTAAAGGCGACCGACGAGGCGATGCCGTTGAGTTCGGCGCCGTCGCTATAGACGGCCACGCCGCCGACATTGGCATCCGAGACCGCCGAGGTGATCGTTCCGGTCAGTTTCAGGTCCCTGACCACGGCGCCCGCACCGAGTGTGTGGAACAGGCCGGCATCGGCACCCGAAGCGGCAATGCGCAGGGTGATCGTATGTCCGTTGCCGTTGAAGGTCCCCGAGAAGGGTTTCCCGACGGCTCCGACGATCACGTCGCGGCCCGCCTGCGAAAGGTCGGCGTCGGCAAAGAGGTTCACCTCGCCGCCGAGGAGGAATCCGTCGATCGACGCACCCGTTGCGACGGCATTGCCGAATTCCGCAAAGTCTCCGGCATCGTGGAGTCCGTTCAGCTTGGCTTCCACCTCCACGTCCTGGGTTTCCCCGGATGCGGAGACCGCCGTAAAGACGAACATACCGGACGAAGCGGAGCCGGAAACCGCGTCAGGGGAGGTCAGCGTACAGGTCTGAGCCCCGAAATCGGGCGATGCGCTCCATCCCTCGGGCGCCGATTTGAGTTCGACTCCCGTAACGTTGATGGCCTTCACCACGTGGATGGTCACCGCCTGTGCGAGACCGAAGCGCTGTGAAGCGACATCGAATCCGAGGACGGGCGCCGTGGCGCTCACCTTCACGCGGATCGTCACGGGATCACCTTCGGTGCCGCGGTTGCTGACGGGCGTGAGGACGACGCTGCCTTCGGCCGCCAGATCGGCAGCGGCCTGGTCGGGAACGGAGATTTCCAGCGACAGCTTCTCCAGGTCGGGTTTCAGCGTCCAGCCCTTCGGGGCATCCGACACCTTGACATCCACGACATTCGGAGAGGCCGTGAAGGTAAAGACCTTCTTGTCGCTCAGGCGGAAGGGGATCACCTCGCTGACATCCTCGTTGCAGGTCAGCACGATGGGCGCTTCGGCCACGGCGACTTTGACGACGACGGAGGCTCCCTTCGAACCGCGGCGGCTGTAAGGCGTGAGTTCGATCTCACCCTCCTCCGCGGCGGTCTCATCGTCGGCAGCGGGGGCGGTGAGGGTCAGCACGAAACCTTCACGCTCGGCTTTCCAGCCGGCAGGGAGTGCGGACATATCGATTCGTTCAACATTCTGAGCTTCAAACGTGAGTTTCGCCGATTCGCCGTAAGCCAGCGACACGGGTTCGGTGAGGTCGTCGGTGCATTTCAGCACGACCTCGGCATCGACCGCCTCGACGGGAAGCGTAACCCGAACGACGGAGCCATTGACGCCTTTCGCCGTGATGACGATATTGCCCTCGGTGGCGGCATCGCCATAGGCGCCGTCGGGCGCGGTGACGGTCACGGTGCGCTTGGGAATATCCACCGCACAGCTCCAGCCCTCAGGCACGGAGGTTTCGGTGGAGGAAATGTTCCGGGCCTGGATTTTCAGGCTGGCGGACGTATTGAAATTGAGGGTTTGCCGGGCGGTTACGGGCGTGTCGTCCCCGTTGAGCACGGAGAACTCCGCATCGCTGCAATCCACGGTTAAATCCCGCTCGCAGCCGACGGCCGCAAAAAGCAACAGAAATAACGCCAGGATTCCCTTGAACAGATTCTTGGGTTTCATTTTTTGGTTGACTTTTAAAATTTTTCTTTTCTTGAAAAAAATTTAAAAGGTATTTTCAGTGCTCCATAATCACTATCATTAAATATGCGCAACGCGGCAAAATCCCTTATTCCACCTGCGATTTTTTTCGTCTAACCGCCTTTTTCTTTTATAATTAGGTATTGTGAAAAAATTGTGAAAAAAGCCCCGGAACTGTTTCAAACGATAAAAATAGTTATAACTTTGTTGAACCCGCACCGCCGGAAAAGGCCGGGACTACAACACGAAAATGAAAGCGAAAGAGACGGAAAAAGAGTTGCTGCGGCGTCTAAAACAAGGCGACCGGGAGGCTTTCGACGCCATTTACGAACGATGGGGCGGCTATGTCTACAATTTCACCTGCAAGACGCTGTTCAACAAATCGCTGGCCGAGGACATCACCCAGGAACTCTTCCTGCGGCTGTGGGAATACCGTGCGCAGATCGACGAGGAGCGCAATTTCCAGGCATGGGTCTTCACCGTCGCCCGCAACCTGGTCTACCGCGAGGGACGCCGCATGCTGCTTAATTCGGCGTTTATCGACGTCGTGCAACAGGAAGGCCCCAGGAGGGGGGGGGAATGTACGACCGACAATATGGTGAACCTTTCGTTCACGAGCGAATACATCGCCGAACTGGTCGAACAGATGCCGCCGGCGCGTAAGCGCATCTACATCCTCAGCAAACAGGAAGGGCTCTCGGTGAAGGAGATCGCCCGGCGCCTCAACCTCTCGGAGAAGACCATCGAAACACAGCTCTACCACGCTAATATCTTCATGCGGTCGCGATTCCGCAACATCCATCTCTTCTGCGCCCTCCTCTTTCTGGCCACTTATAGTTGAATCCGACAGATTTTTTCGCAAAAAAGCGCCTGCCGGATAAGGGATTCGGAGGCGCCGCGCATATTTAATGGAAACGGCTCTTGCCGCGAACAAGACTGCATTCAATGAATAACGACCTTATATCCCTGTTGGAACGGTTTTTCAGCGGAGCGACCTCCGCTGAGGAGGAGCGCATCCTGACGGAGTGGCTGCGTGACAAATCGGAATCCGATCCCGAACTGGCCGAATATTACCGGAGCAAATGGGCCGCAACCAACGGTTCGATGGACAGCCAAACCAAAGCCCGCATCCACGCACGTATTCGCGAAACAATCGACGGCAACGCCCCCGAAGCCCCGGCACCGCGTCCGAGGTTCCTCGGGCGGCTGATTCCTTGGGCCGCGGCCGCCTGCATCGCCGTGGCGGCCTTCGCCGGATGGTACAACTACGCGAAGGTCACGGCACGCCAGGGGCACCTGTTCGAAATCTACACCGAAAAGGGACAGAAAACCAACATCACGCTGCCCGACGGCACGCGCGTATGGCTCAATTCCGCATCGAGGCTCAGCTACGACAACCGCTACAACCTCCGCAGCCGCGAGGTGAACCTCGTCGGCGAAGGCTATTTCGAGGTGGCCAAGGACCCCGAACGGCGTTTCCGCGTCAACACCGGGAACTACACCGTCGAAGCGCTGGGCACGGCGTTCAACGTCAAGTCCTATCCCGAAGACCGGACCTCGGTGACGACGCTCTTCGAAGGAAAGGTGCGCATCGACGACGGCGACGGATTCACGACGACGCTGGACCCGATGGAGGCCGTGGCTTACGACACCGCAGACGGCGGATTTACCAAAAGCGTCTCGGGACGCACCCAGTTCGCCGGACTGTGGCGCAACAACGAACTGATCGTCGAAAGCGGCACGACGCTCGAGAAACTCACCGAACTGCTCGACCGCGAATACAACATCCGCTTCGAGTTCCGCTCGGAGCGCATCAGACACCTGCGTTTCGAGGGTATCATCAAGAACAACAACCTGCAGAACGTGCTCCAGCTCATCGGACTGTCCGGCGAGGTGAGCTACACGATCGAAGACAACACCGTGGTCCTCGACGAAAAACGATAGGACCCGCCGACACCGACCGACAAACCGAACCCGAATAAAGAACCTGAAAACCTCACCCGCCTATGGCATAGAACGACATTTCTCCCAGCCCCGGCTTCCCTTCGGGAACGCCCGACGGGCCCTTTAAGGTATTTTGCGGAAGGCTCCATAACCACTCCAGTTAAACTACCTTAAAACACATTACAATGAGTTCAATACGCAAAACGTGCCTGGCACTGCTCGCCGTCGTGGTGTGCATGCCGCTGTGTACGTTCGCTCAGATCACCGTATCGGCCCGCAAGATGGCCATACGCTCGGTGATCCAGCAGATAGAGCGCACAAGCGAATACCGCTTTTTCTACAACTCGTCGCTGCCGGACCTCGACCGCAAAGTGGACATCGAGGTAAAGGACGCAACCATCGGCACGACGCTCGAAAAACTCTTCGGCGGAACGGCCATCGCCTACACCGTCTCGAATTTCCAGATTTCGCTCGCGGCCAAAAAGGAAGAGGCTCCCAAGAACCTTTCGGGTGTCGTCACCAGCGACCAGGGCGAGAAGCTCGTCGGAGTGACGGTCATCGTCAAAGGTACCGGAAAAGCCTGCGCCACGAACGTCGAAGGCCGATTCGCGTTCAACGAACCGCTCGCCGACGCCACGCTTATCGTGCAGAGCATCGGCTACAAGACCCGCGAGGTTCCCGTGCAGGGACGCACCTCGCTCGACATCGTGCTGAAGGAGGAATCGCTGCAGCTGGACGACGTCGTGGTGATCGGTTACGGTACGCTGGACAAGCGCGAGCTGACCTCGTCGATCACCTCGATCAAGAACAGCGACCTGCTCGGCGGAAACACCTCCTCGCCGCTGCAGGCCATCGCCGGCAAGGTCCCGGGGCTGAATATCGTCTCGACATCGGGTTCCGACCCCAACAGCAGCATCACGATCCAGCTGCGCGGCGCCAACTCGATCAAGTCGGAACAGGGTCCGCTGATCGTCGTGGACGGCATTCCCGGCGGCAACATGAACATCCTGCAGAAAGAGGACATCGTGTCGATCGACGTGCTGAAGGATGCTTCGGCAGGTGCCATCTACGGAACACGAGCCTCGGGCGGCGTGATCCTCGTGACGACCCGCATGGGGCAGATCGGAGCGCCTGCGGTAAGCTACACGGGCGAATTCACCACCGAGACCGTCCGCCGCAAGGCCGAGGTACTCTCGGCCGACGAATGGCTCGCCCACGGACAGACCGACCGCGGCGGACGCACCGACTGGTTCGACGCCATCACCCGGACACCCTTCACACAGCGCCACATCGTGACGATGAGCGGCGGTACGAAAAATTTCTCGGCCTACGCTTCGCTCTTCTACAAAAACGCGCAGGGCATGACCATCCGTTCGGACAAACGCGAGATCGGCGGGCGCTTCAATTTCAAATTCCTGACCCTGAACGACCGGCTGGAGCTGAGCGGACGCCTCAACTACGTCGATTCCAAAGCGAACATCGCACCGAGCAGTATCTTCCGCGACGCCATGAACCTCAACCCGACCATCCCGGTCTATGATCCGAACGATCAGTCGGGATACAAAATTCTTATGGGCGACGGCGAATGGAACCCGGTGGCCGTGCTGGCCCTGAGCGAAAATGCGGACCACACGGCCCGCCTCCAGGCCGACGTCAGCGCCAAGCTGAACATCTATGACGGACTGAGCACCACGCTGACCGTGGGTACGGTGGGAACGTCGGCCAACAAGGCCTATTGGGAATCGGCCCTCCACCGCCGCAGCCGCGAAATGGCCCGCAACGGCTATGCCGAACAGAAATGGAGCACGCAGAACACCGAGTCGCTGGAGTGGATCTTCAACTACAACAAGCTTTTCGGGGCGCATTCCATCAAGGCTGTGGCCGGTTATTCCTACCAGCGGCTGGGCCGCAAGGAGAAGTTCGAAGGCGACAACGCCAATTTTTCCGTCGACGGCACCAAGTGGTACAACATGGGCGAAGGCTCCTGGCTGAAAGAGGGCCGATCGTCGATCTACTCGCACAAGGACCCGCTGGAAACGCTGGTGGCCTATTTCGCCCGCGTCAACTACTCCTATGCCGACCGTTACCTCCTCTCGGTCAGCGCCCGGTACGAAGGTTCGTCGAAATTCGGCGAGAACAACCGCTACGGCTGGTTCCCCGCCGTGTCGGCCGCATGGCGCATCTCGAACGAGGGTTTCATGAAAAACGTAAACTGGCTCGACGACCTGCGCATCCGCTTCGGCTACGGCCGCACGGGTAACGGCTGGTTCACGCCCGGCGTCACGACCCGCATGTACAAGTATGACACCAGCAGCAGCGTCGTCCGCACCTGGTATTTCAACGGCGCCTGGTCGTCGGTCTACGGACTGGCACGCAACGTCAACCCCGACCTGCAGTGGGAGACCAAGGACGAGTATAATTTCGGCGTGGATTTTCAGGTCCTGAAAGGCCGTCTGAGCGGCAAACTGGATGTCTACAAACGCAAGGTCGACAACATGATCTACGACATCAGCGTTTCGCAGCCGCCCGCCGTCTACGACAAGACGACGATGAACGTGGGTTCGATGGAGAACAACGGTTTCGAAATCGAACTGACGGGCGTACCCGTCCGCACGAAGGACTGGAACTACACGACCTCGCTGCAGATCTCGCGCAATAAAACCCGCCTGATCACGCTGTGGGGCAGCCAGACCGTCTTCGACGATTACGAATTCCCGACACCGGGCAGCCCCGGCAAGGCCGTGCGGCTCGCTCCGGGCGAAGATATCGGCAGGTTCTACATCTGGAAATACGCCGGAATCGCCGACGACGGCAGCTGGCTGCTCTACGACAAGGACAACAACATCATCCCGGCCGCACAGAAGACCCCCGAAGACAAACGGTTCATCGGTCAGGCCATGCCCGACGTGATCTTGTCGTGGGACAACAACATCTCGTGGAAGAATTTCGACCTCTCGCTCTTCTTCCGCAGCTGGATCGGCAACGACGTCTTCAACATGACCGAGATGTACCACGGATTGCAGTCCGCATCGGGGCAGAACACCCGCAACCGCCTCAAATCGGCCTTCGGACGCAATGCCAACATCACGGGCGAGAAGGAGCTGTGCGACTATTTCCTCGAGGACGGCTCGTTCCTCAAGCTCGACGCCGCGACGCTGGGCTACACGCTCCGCATCCCGTCGATCAAGAGCTACATCAAGAGCATCCGCTTCACCTTCACGGCTCGCAACGTATTCTGCCTCACGAAATACCGCGGCATCGATCCCGAGGTCAACACCAACGGACTGACTCCCGGATTCGAAGGGCTGGAGGTATGGCCCTCGACCCGTGCATTCACGTTCGGCATCACGCTCAATTTATAATATAAGGAGGATTAACCGATGAAATCATATTCCATAAAAACCCAAATAGGCATCCTTGCGACAGCCGTCTGCCTGCTTTTCTCGGGATGCGCACTCGACGACGAGTGGTACAGCGAAACGACGCCCGACACGTTCTTCCGGAACAAGGGCGATGTCTACAAAGTGCTCAACCGGCCCTTCACCCACCTGTTCTGGTACGACGTCGGACAGCGTCCGCCGCGCCGCTGGTACCTGCAGGAGATGACCGCCGACCAGATGTCGATGCCCACACGCGGCGAGGACTGGTATGACGGAGGACATTTCGTCCGGCTCCACAGCCACAACTGGACGCCCGACGAATCGTCGATCAGCGACACGTGGCGCGGCACGGCCATGGGCATCGCCCTGACGATCGAGTGCCGCACGGACCTCGAACGGCTCGACTATCCTTCACTGGATCTCACCGAAAAGGATAAGGCCGACCACATCAACCAGCTCAACGCGCTGATCGGCTATTTCTACCTGCGCGGGCTCGACTTTTTCGGGGCTTTCCCGATCTTCAACGACCTGACGAAACCCGCCGAGGGCCGCAGCAAGGCCGAAAAGGTCTATGCACACACCGAAGGACTGCTCAAACACGCCCTCGAGAACCTCTATCCCAAGGAGGCCGGATCGGAGGCTTCGAGCGTCATCAGCCGCGGAGCTGCCGCGACGCTGCTGGCCCGTCTCTATTTCAATGCCCAGTCGTACATCGGCGAGGACCATTACGCCGAGTGCGCCAAGCTCTGCGAGGAGATCATCGGCGGCGAATACGGCAAATACGAGTTGGATAAAGAGTGGTACGGACCGTTCAATTTCGACAACCGCGAGTCGCAGGCGCTGATCTGGGCGCTGCCTTCGCGCAACACCGACCAGGAGATGTTCGACACGTTCTACCGCTACGGATTCCACTACAACATGAAACTGGTCTACGAGGGACTGTTCCAGCCCTACAACGGCTTCGGACTGACCCCCTCGCACGCACCCGACGGGAGTTCCTACACCTACAAACTGAACGGACCGTTCGCGAAATTCAACGACAAGGACCTGCGCAAAAAACAGTACAAGTATCAGGGCGACGGCAAATACGAAGGAATGCTGCTGCGCGACGCACAGTTCAACCCCGACGGTACGCCCGTCACCTGCATCCGTGCCGGATACAGCGGCAAGCCGCTCGTGCTGGTGGATTACGTGGCGCTGATGTCGACGCTTCAATCCGGGCAGTCCCCCTCCACGCTGCGGTCGTCGATGCTCGACGGCGAGGAACCGAGCCTCTACCGGCTGGCCAAGTATCCCGTAGCTCCGAAGGAGGACAAAAAGTGCTGGGGAGCTTTCTTCCCGATGATCCGTCTGGAAGAGGTATACTACATGCTGGCCGAGTGCCGGATGCGTGCCGGACTGAAAAAAGAGGCTGCCGACCTGATCAACGAGGTTCGCGCACGGGCCTTCGAAAACCGGGAGGACCCCGATCCCGTCACCAAGGACAACCTCGACAAGTACCGCATGATCGACGAGTGGGGTATCGAGTTCCTGGGCGAAGGACGCCGCCGCACGGACCTGATCCGCTGGGGGATGTTCCTCACCGAGGAGTGGTGGGACCACAAGGCCTCGAACGATCCCTCGCGGCTGGTATTCCCCGTGCCGACCACCGCCATCGCCGGCAACAACAAACTGGCGGACGAACCGATGTAACCAATCCGGACAGCGCCGTATCCGCACGGGAGAAATCCCGTTGCGGACGGCCTGCCAGACGACATTCCGTATGAAACCAAACCAAAGACTGCTCTCACTGGACACCCTGCGGGGATTCGACATGCTCTTCATCATGGGCTTCTCGGGTCTCGTGGCGTCGCTGTGCGCCCTGTGGCCCAACGCCTTCACCGACGCCGTCGCCGGGTCGATGGGACACGCCGCATGGGACGGGCTGACCCATCACGACACGATTTTCCCGCTGTTTCTTTTCATCGCGGGCGTCTCGTTCCCCTTCTCGCTGGCCAAGCAGCGTGCCAACGGCCTCGGCCAGGGAGCCATTCTCCGCAAGGTAATCCGCCGGGGCGCGGTGCTCGTCGTGCTGGGACTGGTCTACAACGGGCTCTTCAAACTCGACTTCGCGTCGCTGCGCGTGGCAAGCGTGCTGGGACGCATCGGACTGGCATGGATGTTCGCCGCAATACTTTATATATATTGCGGCGTCCGCACGCGGGGCATCGTGGCGGCGGCCGTGCTGATCGGCTACTCGCTGCTGCTATGCCTCGTCGCCGCACCCGACGCGCCGGCCGGCGCCGGCCCGCTTTCACCCGAAGGCAATCTGGTGGGGTGGGTCGACCGGCAGTGGCTCCCGGGGCGCATCCTCTACAAGACGTTCGACCCCGAAGGGCTGCTGAGCACCGTTCCGGCCATCGTCTCGGCGATGTTCGGCATGTTCACCGGAGAATTCCTGCGCCGCGAACGGCCGGGGCTCACGGGGAACCGAAAGGCACTCTACATGGCCCTCGCGGCCGTAGCCGTCACGCTCGTCGGAATCGCATGGAGCGGCGTCATGCCGATTAACAAGAAGCTGTGGAGCAGTTCGTTCACCTGCGTGGTGACGGGCTATTCGCTGGGGATGTTCGCGCTGTTCTACTACCTGATCGACGTGCGCGGATGGAAACGGTGGACGCTCTTTTTCCGCGTCATCGGACTCAACTCCATCACCATCTACCTGGCGCAGCGGATTATCGGGTTCGGCCGTATCTCTGACTTTTTCCTCGGAGGCGCGGCCTCAAAATGCCCCGAAGCGGTGGCCGCGGTGGTCAACGGCGCGGGTTATGTCGCTGTCTGCTGGTTATTCCTCTATTTCCTTTACAAGAAAAACACATTCCTCAAAGTATGAAAATACGATCAATCCTGAAACGGCTTCTGTCCGTAACGGCGATACTCGCCGCGCTGTCCGCCGGGGCTTCAAACCCCGTCGACGAAGCCCGCGGCGTGATCGCCCGCGCGGCGGGCGGCTGGCCTGCGAACGTGGAGCTGAAACTCGTGGACAAGGCTCCGTCGGGCTGCGACCGCTTCGCCGTGGAGGCCCGCGAGGGACGCCTCCGCATCGAGGGCAGCAGCACGGTGGCCCTCTGCCGCGGATTCTACGACTACGTCTCGTCGAACGGCTACGGCGTCTGCACATGGTCGGGCAGCCGCTTCGACCTTCCCGAACGCTTCCCCGACACCCCACGGCGCGAGGTCGTGTCGCCCTTCGAACGGCGGCTCTACATGAACGTCTGCACCTTCGGCTACACCTCGCCCTTCTGGGGCTGGGACGAATGGGAGCGCGAGATCGACTGGATGGCCCTCCACGGCTTCGACATGCCGCTGGCCCCGATCGCCGGCGAGGCCATCCTGGCCCGCGTATGGCGTCGGATGGGGCTCACCGACGAGGAGATCGGCGTGCTCTTCACCGGACCCGCCCACCTGCCGTGGATGCGCATGGGCAACATGAGCGGACTCGACGGAGCGCCGACGGCACGGTGGCACGAAGCGCAGATCGCCCTCCAGCACCGCATCATCGACCGCATGGAGACCCTCGGCATGACCCCGGTTTACCAGGGCTTCGCGGGCTTCGTACCCCCGGCCATGAAGCGCATCCACCCCGAAACAACGCTCACCGAGACCAAATGGAGCGGTTTTCGCAACTGGATGCTCTCGCCGCTCGATCCGCTCTTCTCGGAGATAGGCACGGCATTCGTCCGCGCCTGGGAGGAGGAGTTCGGCAAGGGCAAATACTACCTCATCGACAGCTTCAACGAGATGGACGTGCCGTTCGGCCCGAAAGGCTCGCCCGAACGCGCCGCGACGCTCCGCCACTACGGCCAGACCATCTACCGCTCGCTCGCCGCGGCCAATCCCGACGCCGTGTGGGTGATGCAGGGGTGGATGTTCGGCTACCAGCGCAACATCTGGGACCCGGCAAGCGTCGAAGCTCTGCTGAGCGGAGCTCCTGGGGGCCGGATGATGATTCTCGACCTTGCGGTGGACTTCAACAACTACATCTGGCGCAGCGAGAAGAGCTGGAACCACCTGAAGGGATTCTTCGGCAGGGACTGGATCTACTCGACGGTGCCCAATTTCGGCGGCCGCACGGCGCTGATAGGCAACCTGGAGTTCTATGCCAACGGCCATCTCGACGCGCTTTCGTCGCCGAACAAAGGCCGCCTGACCGGTTACGGCACCTCGCCCGAAGGGGTCGAGAGCAACGAGATCATCTACGAGATCATCGCGGCGGCAGGGTGGAGCGATTCACGCATCGACCTCAAGCGGTTCCTGCACGACTACTCCGCGGCGCGTTACGGAAGCTGCCCGGAGGGCATCGACCGTTTCTGGGCCGAAATGCTGCAATCGTCGTACAACGAGTGCACGAACAACGCCCGTTACCGCTGGCAGACCCGTCCGTATGCCCACCGCATGCCGACAATGGGCATCAACGAGCACTATTACGCCGCCATAGAGAGCTTCCTCGCATGCGCCGGCAAGCTGGGCGGAAGCGAACTCTACCGCACCGACGCCGTGCAGTACGCCGCGCTCTACCTCGTATCGAAGGCCGACATGCTGCTCGAAGCGGCCAACTGGGCCGACCTCTACGGCGACCGCGAAGCGGCTTACGAATATGCCCTGCGCATCGAACGCCTGCTGCTCGACGCCGACCGCCTGCTGGAGTCGCATCCGCTGCTGAGGCTCGACCGCTGGAGCGGCATGGCCCGCAAGGCCGGATACACGGAGGAGGAGAAAGAACGTTTCGTCGGAGAGTCGCGCCGTCTGGTCTCGGTCTGGGGAGGACCGTCGCTGAGCGACTATTCGGCCCGCGTGTGGTCGGGAGTCATCCGCGACTATTACGTGCCCCGGCTGCATAAATACCTCGACGCCAAAGCCGACGGCACCACCTTCGACTTCCGCACATGGGACGAGCAGTGGCACGCTTCACGCAGGGTGAGCCGCGTGGAGCCGTTCGACGACCCGCTGGCCGAGGCCCGCAGGCTGGTGGCGGGAGCCGGTGACATCACCCCGGCCCTGAATCCCCGTCCGGCCGACGCCGCAGCGTTCTGGTCGCCGTTCGAGCTGACCAAACCCGCCGTCAACCTCAGTTTCACCATCGGCTGGGACCAGTTCGAAAAGGCCCGGGCCCTGCGCATCGTACCGGTGCGGGGCCGCGAGACGGTGAAGGTCACCGGCGTGCGCTGCTCGGCCAACCGCTACGACCGCGCCCGTGAGGAGGCGGACATAGAGGTGGGTCCCGCAAGCGGAGCCGTGGAAATACCCCTGCACAAACTCCAGGCTCCCGATCCGCTGTCGAAGGAGGTGACGGTTTACATTCGCATCGAAGGCAAGGTTGCGGCCGATAATTACGCAGCCGTCGAATTAGCATATTAAATCCATGAAAAGAATCTTAAACATACTGTGCGTTTCCCTGCTCTGTCTGGGATACTGGGGCTGCAGTGCCGACGAAAGCACCGAGAACCCGCGCTCCGTCACGACCCTCGAAACCGCCGAACAGGCGGTCATCGCAACCCGGGAGGGACTCACGACCTATTTCACCGTCACGTCCAACTCGGGCTGGACGGCCAAGCCCCAGGGCAGCTGGGTGCACATCACGCCCTCGAGCGGCAACAACGGCACGACGACCGTCGCCCTGACGGTGGACCCCGCATCCGACGACCGGCCCCGCGGCGCGGGCGTGTTCTTCACCTCGGAGAACAGCGTCGTGCAATTCACCGTCCCGGTCTTCCAGATGAAGCAGACCGACCTGGTGGTGTCACCCGACGTCGTTCCGACCATCGGTAAGGAGGGAACGACGCTGACCTTCACCGTCGCAAGCCACAACGAATACGACGTGGACACCAACTGCGACTGGATCACCGCGGAGCCCGTGAAGACGGTCTCGCCGCAAATCGCGGTCCACACCTTCACGGTCCCGGCCAACGAGGGGCGCGGACGCAGCACCCGGATCACCTTCACGGGTAAGACGGCGGACGTTTCGGCCGAAGTGACGGTCACACAGGAGGGCGTCAAGCTCATCCCCGACAAGGAGGGCGCCACGATCAAGGGCGAGGTGACGTGCGAAAGCATGCCCGTGGAAGGCGTGGTCGTCTCCGACGGTTTCGAGGTGACGACCACCGACAAGGACGGCTGCTACTGGCTCGCCTCGAAGAAAAAGAACGGCTCGGTGTTCATCTCCATTCCGGGCGGTTACATGGTCGACACCGACGGCAGCATTCCGGCGTTCTGGCGGGCGACGACCGCCGCCGCGGACGTCGTCGAGGAGCACTCGTTCAGCCTGCGCCGCGAGCCCAACACCAACCACATCCTGCTGGCCACGACCGACCCGCACATGGCCAACCGCTACAACTACAACAAGACCTACACCGACACGCCACAGTACCGCAACGACTTCCGCGGGGACATCGACGCCTTCGTCAAAGAGTACGGCACGAAGAACGTCTACGCCATCTGCCTGGGCGACCTGACGTGGGACATCTACTGGTACGACGTCGGAACACTCTACACGCTCGAGGACTACCGCAAGGAGATCGAGAACTTCCCCGTACCTTATTTCCAGGTCATGGGCAACCACGACTACGACATGAAGTTCACCGACGACTTCAAGGCCGCGGAAGCGTTCCGCAGGATCATCGGCCCCACGTACTACTCGTTCAACCTGGGCGACGTCCACTACGTCGTGCTCGACAACATGTATTACCTCAACAAGGACGGCGACCGCAGCCACGACACCTACGTCGACGACGAACAGCTGGCATGGCTCAAAAAAGACCTCGAACACGCAGACAAGTCGAAACCCGTTTTTGTCTGCATGCACTGCTCGGCCTATGCCATCACCAGCGTCTCGGACAACAAGGTCAACGTAAACCCGAATTTCAAGAACGCAAAGACCGCCGAACTGGGCGACTGCTTCAAGGGATTCGCCAGCGTACACTACCTGACGGGCGACACGCACATCAACCGCGCGGTGGCCAACGAGGACATGCCCGCAGGCTACGGCAACATCTTCGAACACAACATGGCCGCCATCTGTGCGTCGTGGTGGTGGACGGGCTACATCTCGAAGAACAGCATCTGCAAGGACGGCAGCGAAGGCGGCTACATGATCTTCACCAACAACGGCGGCGATGTGAAATGGCGCTGGAAGGGCATGAAGGTCGCAGCCGACAAGCAGTTCCGCACCTACGACATGAACGTCGTGAAGAACCACTACGCCACGGACGCCAGCGTCAAAGCCTTCCTCCAGAAATACATCACGCGCTCGCGGTATACCGCCTGCAAGGAGAATACGGTCTACATCAACGTCTGGAACTGGGATTCGGGCTGGAAAATCTCGGTCAAGGAGAACGGGCAGCCGCTGACCGTCACCCAGGTCCGGGCCGAAGACCCGCTCCACAACCTCTCCTACGACATTCCGCGCACGGCGTCGAACGGCAGCCTCACCTCGTCGTTCGCCACCTACAACACCACGCATATCTTCTCGGCCGAGGCCGCCTCGGCGACCTCCACGCTGGAAATCGTGGTCACGGACCGCTTCGGTGTGACCTACACCGAGTCGATGACACGCCCCAAGGCCTACACAACCTATATGGAGTGACGTCCCCCGACAAAAGAAAACGTCCCGGCTTTGCAGCCGGGACGTTTTCTTTTCACAACAGCGGGGTAGTCCGGGACTACTCCAGCTTGAGGTCTTTTTTGATGCCTTCGATCTTGGCGTCGAGCTGGGCCAGCGTCGTGCCGAAATCGGCGACCGAAGCCAGCGGCGCCTTCACGCCGAAATAGAACTTGATCTTGGGCTCCGTACCCGAAGGACGCACCGAAACGGTCGTGCCGTCGGCCGTGAACCATTGCAGCACGTTGCTGCGGTCCTGATGGATGGGCGATTTGCAGCCCGTCTTCACGTCGAGCGTCTCCAGCGACTGGAAATCGTTGATCTTCACCACGGGCGACCCCAGGATCGCCTTGGGCGGATTCTGGCGGAAATCGACCATCATCTTCTGAATCTGGTCGGCGCCCTCTTTGCCCTTGCGGACCACCGAAACGAGGCCCTCGCGATAGAAACCGTATTTCACATAGAGCTCCTGCAGCCACTCGTAGAGCGTCAGGCCCATGGTGTCCATGGCCCATGCGGCGGCCTCGGCAGCCAGCGAGCAGGCCGAAACGGCGTCCTTGTCGCGCACGTAGTCGCCGGCGAGGTAGCCGAACGACTCTTCGCCGCCGCCGATATACTTGGCTTTGCCCTCGTTCTCGCGGATGATCTTGGCGATATATTTGAAGCCCGTGAGGCAGTCGTAGCATTTCACCTTGAAATGGTCGGCCACGGCATTGGCCATCTGCGAGGTGACGATGGTCTTCACGACATACTGGTTGCCATCCAGCTCGCCGCGCTCGGCCCAGCGGGTCAGCTGGTAGCTCAGCAGCAGCACGAGGGTCTGGTTACCGTTCAGCAGCACGTATTCGCCCTCCTTGTTGCGCAGCGCAACGCCGATGCGGTCCGAATCGGGGTCGGTGGCCAGCACCAGGTCAGCGCCCTCCTTCGCCGCGAGGTCGATGGCCATGGACATGGTCTTGCGCTCCTCGGGGTTGGGAGATTCGACGGTGGGGAAATTGCCGTCGATAACGGCCTGTTCCTTCACCAGAATCACGTTCGTGAAGCCGAACTTTTTGAGCGACTCCGGAACCAGCCGCACACCCGCCCCGTGCATCGGCGAATAGACGATCTTCATGTCGTGGTGCTTCTTCACGCTTTCGGGCGAGAGCGACAGTTCGTGAATCCTATTCAAATAAATCTCGTCGAATTTCTCGTCGAGGATGGTGATGTTCTCCTTGTTTTTGCCCATCTGCACCATATCGACGTCGGTGATCTTCGCAATCTCGGCGATGATGTTCTTGTCGTGCGGCTCGGTCACCTGCGCCCCGTCGGTCCAGTAAGCCTTGTAGCCGTTGTACTCCTTGGGGTTGTGCGAGGCCGTGACGACCACGCCCGAGTGGCATTTCAATTCGCGGATGGCAAAGCTCAGTTCGGGCGTCGGGCGCAGGGTGTCGAACAGGAAAACGGTGAACCCATTCGAGGCGAAAATATCGGCCACGCGCTCGGCGAACATCCGCGAATTGTTGCGGCTGTCGTGAGCCACGGCGACGCGTACCTGCTCGCCGGCAAAGTTCTTCTTCAGGTAGTTCGAAAGCCCCTGCGTGGCAGCCCCTACGGTGTAGACATTCATGCGGTTGGAACCCACGCCCATGATGCCGCGCAGGCCGCCCGTACCGAATTCGAGGTCCTTGTAGAAACTCTCGACGAGCTCCTTCATATCATTGTCCATCAAGTATTTGACCTGCTTTTTCGTTGCTTCGTCATAGTGACCGTCGAGCCAGGCCTGTGCTTTCCGGAGAACCAATTGTTCCAATTCGTTTGCCATAATTCTTATTAGTTTTATTTATAATTTACATTTCGGGAGTCCCAAAAATTTTATATGCAAATATACAAATTAAAAATCGATTATTCAATATCAGGGAGTTAAAATTCGATGTCCGGAAACCGTTGTTTTTCTATATATAAAAAAAGGATATTTCCAACTCAAAAACAAAAATCTTTTCGCAAAATTATTCACAACTTTGTCTCATCAAAAATGGTGCAACCCTGAATCATGTTAAACAACGCGCAGACATATAGCGATATGTGGCAGACCTGCTTGGACCAAATCAAGGCCCGGACCTCCGCCGAGGAGTTCGAAAAGTGGTTTCAGCCCATCATCCCGCTCGAATTCGACGGGACGACGCTGCGGTTGAAGGTTCCCAACGAAAGCTACGTTCGACAGATCGAGAAGAACTACATCCCGTTCCTCAAACCGATTATCTCCCAGCTCTACGGACAGCAGACCAGACTGCACTACGCCGTGCCCCGCACGACGGCTCCCGCAGTCCCCGTGGCGGCTGACGCCGACACGACGGCCATCTCACGCTTCAATACGCAAACCAACACCGCAAATATAAAGAATCCCTTCGTAATTCCGGGACTCAAGAAAATAATTATCGACCCGCAGCTGAATCCGAACCTCACGTTCGCGACCTTCATCGAGGGCGAATGCAACCGGCTGGCCCGTTCGGCGGGTATGTCCGTGGCGGTGAACCCGGGAAACAACCCCTTCAACCCCTTATATATATATGGTGACTCGGGGTTGGGCAAGACCCACATCGTGCAGTCGATCGGTCACGAGGTGCGCCAGCGCCATCCGGAACTGCAGGTGCTGTATGTCTCGATGAACAAGTTCCAGGCCCAATTCCAGACGGCCTACAAGAACGGCGAGATTCCCGATTTCATCCATTTCTACCAGATGATCGACGTGCTGATTATCGACGACATCCAGGAGCTGACGGGAAAGACCGGTACGCAGAACGCGTTCTTCAACATCTTCAACCACCTGCAGCTTGCGGGCAAGCAGCTTATCCTGACCTCGGACAAGCCGCCCGTGGAGCTGAAGGACATCGAGCAGCGACTGCTGACGCGCTTCAAGTGGGGGTTGTCGGCCCAGCTGAACACCCCGGACTACGAGACGAAGCTCAAGATCATCCGCGCCAAGGCGCAGAAGCTCGGGGCGCAGATCACGGACGACGTGGTGGCTTACCTCGCGGACAACATCTCGGCCAACGTGCGGGAGATCGAAGGGGCGCTGTCGTCGCTGGTGGCCAACGCCTCGTTCCTCGGACGCAAAATCACCACCTCGCTGGCCAAGGAGATTCTGAAGGTCTACGTGAAGCTCTACCAGAAAGAGGTGACCATCGACCACATCATCGAGGTCGTGTGCGAATACCTCAGCCTCGATTTCGCACGCTTCAACTCCACGGAGCGCACGCGCGAGATCGCCCAGGCCCGGCAGATCGCCATGTATCTGGCCAAGCAGCACACCAAGGCGCCGCTCACGACGATCGGGTCGGCCATCGGAGGCCGCAACCATGCCACGGTGCTCCACTCATGCAAGGCCGTGTCGAACCTCATCGAGACCGACAAGGCATTCCGCCGGCAGGTCGAGGAGATCGAAAAGATAGTGCTCGCCCAGTAGGGCAAACATACCGTAACGACAAACAGGGAGCCGTGACAAATAGCGTCACGGCTTTTTTGTGTCGTAACGGCACTTTTATTTGCCGGAAGATTTTACCGGACCGCACCCGATTCAGTTTCGAACCCATCCGACTTTTTATTACCTTTGCCTAAAATATCCGGAAACTACATGGACCAACCCAAACTGGAACGCCTCTTGCGGCTGATGAAGCTGCTGACGGCAAACACCACCTATAATATCGACCAGCTGGCCGAACGGCTCCAGATGTCGCGCCGCACGGTCTACCGCTACATCGACACGTTCCGCGACGCGGGGTTCGTCATCAAGAAATCGGGCGACTGCATCCGTCTCGACAAGGAGTCGCCGCATTTCCGCGACATCTCCCAGCTGGTGCACTTCACCGAGGAGGAGGCCGTGATCCTGAAGAGCGCCATCGAGAACATCGACGACACCAATATGCTCAAACAGAACCTCAAGCGCAAACTCTACTCCGTGTATGACAACAAGACGCTGGCCGACACCGTCGTGCGGGGCAAGAACGCCCCGAACATCCGGCAGCTGATCGAGGCCATCGAGCAGCGGCGGCAGGCCACGCTGCGCGGCTACCAGTCGCCGCACGGCGGCGGGGTCCGCGACCGCCGGGTGGAACCCTTCGCCTTCACGACCAATTACGTGCAGGTGTGGTGCTACGACCTCGAAAGCCACTCGAACAAACTCTTCAAGACCTCGCGCATCGGCTCCGTGGAGCTCTCCGATGCGGAGTGGGAGCACGAATCCGGACACGACGAGGGCTTTATCGACGCCTTCCGCATGCACGGCGGGGCACGCCATCGCATCCGGCTGGAACTGGGGATGCTGGCCTACAACCTGCTGTGCGAAGAGTATCCGCTCGCCGAGCGCGACGTGAGGCCGCTGGGCCGGGGACGCTGGGTGCTGGAGACCGAGGTGGCCGGCATGGCCGGGGTAGGCCGCTTTGTCGTGGGACTGCTGGACGACATCCGCATCGTCGATTCGCCCGAGCTGACGAAATATATCCGGGAATACCTCGCGGCAAATGCGCCGCAAATCCGATAAACGCACCCCGATGGAGATCAAATCCCTGGCCGACACCGGCTTCGAGGCGCTGTAGCCGGCTTTCCGGAACCGGAATATTCCCGTCCGGAGCCGGCAGTTCGAAATGCTGAAAACGCTCTGATCCATACCTGTCGTCCGAACGGCGGGTATATTTTTTCATTATTCCATAGTTGTGTCACAACCTGTCACACGGACGCCGTTCCTTTGTAGCGTGAACCAAAAACAACAAGACAATGGGAACAGCTTACAAAATCAGGTGCAAGCACTGCGGAGCGCAGTTCGAGCACTCCACGCAGCCGGGTTATGGGCTGATGCCGATGTGCGTCGGCTGCGGCGAATACGTCGAAACCGAAACGGCCATCCGGTGTCCGGCCTGCCGGCGGCGGCTCAACACCACGCAGGAGGAGTTCAACGAACAGGTCGAGGTGACTTACCTCTGGGATTAGACCGTAAAAAAGTCGCCCCGGAAACGTGGAAATCACCGGAAAATTACCTATCTTTGAAAAATAATTACCTTTTTCAAAAACGCAATGACACAGCTGCAGGTGGGGGATATGGCCCCCGATTTCAAGTCCACGACCCAAGACGGTGAAGCCCTGGCGCTCGCCGACCTCCGCGGACAGCGCACGATACTCTATTTCTACCCCAAGGACAACACCTCGGGCTGTACGCTGGAGGCCAAAAGCCTGCGCGACGGAAAAGCCGAGCTGGCACGGATGGGATTCCGCATCGTCGGCGTAAGTCCCGACAGCGAAAAGTCGCACCGGAATTTCTGCGACAAGCACGAGCTGAATTTCACGCTGCTGGCCGACACCGACCACTCGGTGTGCGAAGCCTACGGCGTCTGGGCCGAGAAATCGATGTACGGACGCAAATACATGGGTGTCCTGCGCACGACGTTCGTGATCGACGCCGAAGGGCGCATCGAAAAGATTTTCACCAAGGTGGACACCAAAAACCATTACCAACAGATTATCGATTCCTACAAACAGTAAAAAAACACAAACCCGATATGGCAGAAAAAGTACAGGTAAACGCGGACAAGCTCAAAGTCTTGGACGCCGTGATGCAGAAAATAGAAAAGGACTTCGGCAAAGGCTCGATCATGCGCATGAACAGCACCGAGGTGAACGACGTGCCGGTGATTCCCACAGGGTCGATCACGCTCGACATGGCCTTAGGCGTCGGGGGATACCCCAAAGGCCGCGTCGTGGAGATTTACGGCCCCGAGTCGTCGGGTAAGACCACGCTGGCCATCCACGCCATCGCCGAAGCGCAGAAGGCCGGCGGTATCGCGGCCTTCATCGACGCCGAGCACGCCTTCGACAGCTTCTACGCGCAGAAACTGGGCGTGGATGTCGACAACCTGCTGATCTCGCAGCCCGACAACGGCGAGCAGGCCCTCGAAATCGCCGATTCGCTGATCCGTTCGAGCGCCATCGACATCATCGTCATCGACTCCGTGGCGGCGCTGACGCCCAAGGCCGAGATCGAGGGCGAGATGGGCGAGTCGAAGATGGGTCTGCAGGCACGGCTGATGTCGCAGGCGCTGCGCAAACTCACGTCGAGCATCTCGAAGACCAAGACCGTCTGCATCTTCATCAACCAGCTCCGCGACAAGATCGGCGTGGTTTACGGCAACCCCGAGACCACCACGGGCGGTAACGCGCTGAAATTCTACGCTTCGGTGCGTATCGACATCCGCCGCATGTCGGTCATCAAGGACGGCGACGAGCAGCTGGGAACCCGCACCAAGGTCAAGGTCGTGAAGAACAAGGTGGCGCCCCCGTTTAAACGCGCGGAGTTCGACATCATGTTCGGCGAAGGCATCTCCAAGATCGGCGAAATCGTCGACCTGGGCGTGGACTACGGCGTGGTCAAGAAATCGGGATCATGGTTCTCCTACGGCGAGAGGAAGATCGGCCAGGGACGCGATGCGGTCAAGGAGCTCCTGAAGAGCGACGAGGCGCTGCGCAACGAGATCGAGGCCAAGGTCCGCGAGGCCATGAAGACCAAAAAGGAGTAACGTATGGGATATACTGCCGAGGATGAGGTACTTATAAAGGAAAAATGGGATGATCTCCTGTTGTCCTGCACCAAGATATGCAAGAACGACGAGGACTGGAATTTCATCAAACGGGCATTTTTCCTGGCCAAGGAGGCACACGAGGGGGTAAGGCGCCGCTCCGGCGAGCCGTACCTCCTGCATCCTATTGCAGTAGCCAAGATTGTCATCGAGGAGATCGGACTGGGTGTGAAATCGGTCGTCGCGGCGCTGCTGCACGACGTCGTGGAGGACACGGAATACTCCGTGGAGGACATGGAACGCATCTTCGGTCCGAAAATCGCCTCGATGGTCGACGGACTGACGAAGATGTCGGGCGTGTTCAACGCCGACACCTCCGAGCAGGCCGAATATTTTCGCAAGGTGCTCCTGACGCTTTCGGACGACGTAAGGGTCATTCTGATAAAAATCGCGGACCGGCTGCACAACATGCGCACGCTGGGAGCGATGCCGATGAACAAGCAGATCAAGATCACCGGCGAGACCATCTACCTCTTCGCTCCGCTGGCTTACAGACTGGGCCTCTACTCGATCAAGAGCGAGCTGGAGGACCTCTGCATGAAATACCGGTTTCCGCAGCAGTTCGCCGAAATCACCCAGAAACTGCAGGAGAGCGAGGCTTCGCGCCGGGAGTTCATCGACAAGTTCAACGCCCCGATCATCGCGTCGCTCAACCGCGACAACATCAACTACGAGATTTCGGGCCGCGTGAAGAGCGTCTACTCGATCTGGAGCAAGATGCAGCGCAAACAGATTCCTTTCGAGGAGATTTACGACCTGTTCGCCATCCGCATCGTCTTCAAACCGCTGCCGTTCCCCTCGGAAAAGACCCAATGCTGGCAGATTTACTCCACGATCACCGACATCTACACCCCCAAGCCTGACCGGCTGAGGGACTGGATTTCGATGCCCAAGGCCAACGGCTACGAGGCGCTGCACTCGACGGTGATGGGACCCGACGGCGTCTGGGTCGAGGTGCAGATCCGCACGCAGCGCATGGAGGACATCGCTGAACGCGGATTCGCCGCCCATTGGAAATACAAGCACGCCACCATCTCGCAGGACGAGGACGAATTCGACCGGTGGCTGAAACAGATTCGCGCAGCGCTGAACAGTCCGACGGAAAATGCCGTGGACTTCCTGGACAACTTTAAGTTATCGCTGTATACATCGGAAATAGTGGTGTTTACGCCGAAAGGGGAGGCCCGAAAAATGCCCTTCGGAGCCACAGCGCTCGATTTCGCTTACGACATCCACTCGAAGATCGGCAACAGCGCCATCAGCGCCAAGATCAACCACAAACTCGAACCGATCACCACGCAGATCAACAGCGGCGACCAGATCGAGATCATCACGGCCGACAACGCCCGTCCCAAGCCCGAATGGCTCGAAATAGCGACCACGGCCAAGGCCAAACAATCGATCAAGAGTTTCCTCAAGCGCGAGCGGCAGAACAACATCGAGCGGGGCATGCAGATGCTCGACGAGAAGATGAAATCGCTGAATATCAAGCTCAGCGGACGCGTCCTGCGCAAGATCGTCCCCATCTACGACTGCAACAACAAGGAGGAGCTTTACAGCAAGATAGGAGCGGGAATCGTTTCGCTCGACAGTCTGGACAAAGCGCTGAAAGTCAATTCCAAAAGTAAGATACTCAAATTCTGGACCCTCTTCATCCCCAAAAAGGAGGAGGAAGAGGCCGACGAACCCCAAAACCCGGGCGAGATCGCCCCGGCGGCGGATGCGCAGGCCGCAGAGCCGCAATTCGAGATCGCCGAGTGCTGCAAGCCGATTCCGGGCGACAAGGTGGTAGGGTATCGCGACCCCGCCACCGGGAATATCATCGTCCACAAGGCCACGTGCGACGAACTGAACCGCCTGGCCTCGCAGTTCGGACGCAACATCGTCAAGGAGGAGATCAAATGGTCGCAGCACAAGGCCATGTCTTATCTCGTGACCACGGAGCTGCGCGGCATCGACCGGCAGGGCATTCTGCTCGACCTGGCGAAGGTCGTGAGCGCCGATTTCAACATCAACATCCGCGAAGTGAACATCCACAGCCACGACGGCATCTTCGAAGGCAGCGTCAGCCTCTACGTGAAGGATGCCGAAAGCCTCCATGCCGTCATGGACAAACTGCGTAAAATAAAAGGCATCGAGAGTGTTAAACGAACATTAAGCTGAGGTTATGGAGGATTTCGCATCTGTCATATGGGTCGTAATCATCGTCGGAGCGATGATCTTCAACGTCGTATCACAATCCCGCAAAGCTCGCGGAAAAGGCGCCAAGCAGACTCCCCACGGCGAGGCATGGCCCTCGTCAGCCCCCGGCGTGCCGATGCCTTCGGCAGCTCCGGCGCGTCCGGAGCCCGTTGCACCCGTTTTTCCGGACGAATGCCAGAGCCTCGAGGAAATTCCCGCCCAGGAATACGAACCGGAGTATACGACGCTTAAAACGGTCGAAACGGGGACACTCCGCCATCAGACGGCCGACCGGCTCGAAACGACACCCGAAAGGGACGAAATCGCAGCCCATGCCATTACCGACGCACCGGAGGAAGGAGCGTCGTCCATCGCCGGGGAATTCGACCTGCGGCAGGCCGTAATCTATTCGGAGGTACTGAAGCCCCGGTTCGACGAACATCTTTAATATGCGGTCATGACACCCGAGGAATTACACTGGCGGGCAAGTGCTTATGATCCGGACAAGGCGAAACGCAATCTGAAACTGCAATACATCCTGCTCGGATGCGCAATCGCCGCAAGTATCGGATGGGGCGTCTACTTATTCTGTACCGATGTCATCTCCCGGACGGACTGGTTTGGAGCACAGGGAATCGCCCTCTCCCTCATCAGCATCCTTCTCGGCATTGTCAATAACAGGCGCATCCTCTCGGGTAAAAAGCCTTGGGGCGACATTTAGCAACCACACACTCTTTCCATAGCAGAAAAATCTCAATAAACAGCAGATATGACACCCCAAGAAGAGAAATGGCTGGAGGAATACCGACGGCTGGAAGCCGCAGAAACTGCCAAGATGCAATACCGGGCACTTTGGATCTGGGGAGTGCTGTTCGCGGTATGGGCAATTATCCTGCTTTTTTCGGAACCGGGTAGCAAGTTTACATTTTCGGACAGTCTGCTTCTAATGATGATCGTCATCAACGCGGGCATGGCCATACGGGAACTTATCCGCAGTAAACGAATCGCCGCAGGCAAAAAAACGTCGAAACGACGAACAACGACACGGACGAATCACGATAACTTTAAAATCAAGTAATATGGCAACCATTTTTTCACGCATCATCGCAGGGGAAATTCCCTCCTACAAAGTAGCCGAGGATGAGCATTATTACGCATTTCTCGACATCAATCCGTTGACCAAAGGCCACACGCTGGTCGTACCGAAACAAGAGGTCGACTACATTTTCGACCTCGAGGATCAGACATTGGCGGGCATGATGGTCTTCGCCAAGAAGGTTGCGGCCAAAATCCAGCGCGAAATAGTGTGCGCAAGGGTCGCTGTGGTCGTTTTAGGGCTCGAAATACCGCATGCGCACATCCATCTGCTCCCGATTCAGAGCGAAAATGACGTCGATTTCCACCGCGAAAAGCTTAAATTGACGCCGGAAGAGTTCCGCGAAATAGCCGATAAACTGTCGAAATAGGGGACTGTTAACAAAAATATAATTCGCTGTATTTTAGGCGGGTAGTGGGTTATCAACACTACCCGCTCTCTTTTTATTTTACATAATATATGCAAAATGAGCGAAAGCCACAGATTTTATCGGTCAGTAGATGGAAATAGTCGGAAAATAATTCAAAAATAGCAGAACAGGGTGGGTTATTTACAAATGTAATCCTTTGCAATCCTTGTTATTTCTATTTGTAATTACAAATGTAAATTAACAACCTGTTAATAAAGCTATTTAAGCATCCATTTGTAAAAATAGTCCATATACGCTTAAAACTGAAATTCCAGTCGCCTACATGTGAGTTAAAAGGTTAAACAATCATCAACACACTAACTAATAATCATATATTTACAAGAAACACTTAAAGTGAAAATACAAGTGGGTGACAAGAGCGATGGGGCATATTGTGCCACTGGGGTCATTTAGCATATATTATCAAATAAAATCACTATTCACCAGTAATTTACATCACATTATATAAAGTATTACTTTATGAATATCATATCAGCTTGATTTAACCATATTCCTATATTAACAAATGTAAACTTTATCAACAGATATTAACATTTTACAAATGTAGAATTTCCTTGTTTTACAAAAAACAAATGTTTATATTTGTAAAAAATTGCGTGAATGAAGGAAAAATTGCTCGATTTGATGAAACACGAAGGTTTGAAGCCGAGCCAGCTCGCGGAGATGCTCGGAATCAACCCGGCCGGAATCTCCCACATTCTCAAAGATCGCAACAAGCCGAGCTTCGATTTGCTACAGAAGATTCTCAGGAGGTTTCCACAACTCAACCCTGATTGGCTGTTACTCGACTCGACGCAGATGTATCGCGACGAATATGCCGATGTCCCGAAACCATCTGCACCGACGGTCACTCCTCAGCTTCCTATCGACGACGGTTTGTTCGGATCGCCTGAAATCGAAGCCGCCGCTCCGAAAGCCGCCCGTCAGGAACCGGAGGGTTCCGAGGTTTCCGCTCAATCGGCCGCTGCTCAATTTCCGGTCAGCCGGACTGGAGCCAATGTTCAGCGCGTCGTGCTGTTCTACGACGATCAGACCTTCGAGAGTTTCTCGCCGACAAAGCGCTAAAATTTTTCGCCAGAAAATTTTTCCGGAATATTCCACGTACAAAAAGCAAAATTTCTGAAATACCACTAATATAATACAAACCTCGGCGTCCCGACGATAAGCCTATCGACCGCAACCAATGTCGCAAGCACTCCTTTCCCGGGGTGCTTTTTTTGTGTTTTGAATGGCATGCAACATGCTGTTGTGATAAAAGCATTTGAATTAATATTGTGATTATGTTAAATTATAAATGCAATTACATGAATAGCAAGATATTATTGCTGTACAAACTTGACAAAACAGGTTCTAAACGCAGAGGCTTTGCATAATTTTATTACCTTTGTTCGGTTTAGATTATCAAACATGCGTAAAATTGCGATATATCTGTCAGCGATCATGTTGCTGGCGGCCTGTACATCTAATAAACAGCAGAATGACAATACGTTATACGTATCGATACTGCCGTTACAGAGTCTTGTGGAAGAAATTGTCGGTAACGATTTCGACATCGAGGTGCTCGTTCCGGCCGGAGCCAGTCCCGAAACGTTCGAACCGACGCCCCGGCAGTTCGTGGGGCTCAACAGAGCGCAACTCGTGTTCAATGTGGGACTTATAGATTTCGAAACCACGCTTTTGGGCAAGATGGAACAGCAGGAAAAGGTTGTCGACCTGAGCCGCGGAATCGACCTGATCGAAGGCCCCTGTTCACACGCCAGCCACGGGCACAATCATACGCACGGGGTCGATCCCCACGTCTGGACCTCTCCGAAAGCCTTGCAGACGATGGCTGCAAACGCCTATGAGGCGATCCATAAAGCCTATCCCGATTCGGTGAAATACGAGGCCAACTACAAGCGGCTGCAGGAGGAACTGCAGGCGTTGGACATCCGCACGGCGGAAAAGATCGCACGGAGCGGCGTTGAATATTTCATCGTCTACCACCCTGCCCTCACCTATTACGCCCGCGATTACGGACTGCGGCAGGTGGCTATCGAAGCCGACGGCAAGGAACCTTCGGCCAAACAGCTCACGGCGACCATTCGGCAGGCCCGCGAAGACGGAGTTCGCAGGATATTCTACCAGAAGCAGTTCCCGGCATCGACCGTGGAGGTCATTGCCCGGGACATCGACGCTGAATACGTGGCGATCGATCCGCTGGGGAGGGATGCGATCGAAAATATCGACACGATAACCGACTTAATCACCGCAAAATGAATCTGGTAACGATGCGCGGCGTGAGCGTCGCATACGACGGATACGAAGCCCTTCAGGGGGTAAATCTGGAGATCGGCGACAACGATTTCCTGGGTGTCATAGGACCCAACGGAGGCGGAAAGACGACGCTCGTGAAGGCTATTCTGGGAACCGTGCCCCACACGGGCGAAATTCGGCTCGCACCGGAGCTATTCCGGGGCAAAGAACGTCTGATCGGGTACATGCCGCAGCTGTCGGATTTCGACCGGGCTTTCCCGATTTCAGTGCTCGAGGTGGTGCTGTCGGGGTTGCAGGGACGCCGCGGATTCCGCTCCCGCTACACCCGGGAGGACCGCGAGAAGGCCATGGGACTGTTGGCATCGTCGGGAATTGCCGACACGGCCCGGAATCCGATCGGCGAAGTGTCGGGCGGTCAGATGCAGCGGGCGCTGTTGGCACGGGCCGTGATCTCGGACCCGAAGCTGCTGATTCTGGACGAGCCCGCGAATTTCGTGGACAACAAGTTCGAAAAGGAGCTCTACCGCACGCTGCACGAGCTGAACACGCGCATGGCAATCGTCATGGTGTCGCACGACATCGGCACGATCACCAGCGTCGTGAAGGAGATCGTTTGCGTGAACCGCCGCGTACACCGCCACCATTCGAACGTGCTGACCGAGGAGCAGCTGCGCAACTATGACTGCCCTATCCAGCTCGTCTCGCACGGCCATATCCCCCACACCGTGCTGGAGCACCATCCGGGCGACGGATGCTGCTGCGACCACGAATAAAAAACAGGCATCATGGATGTAACCAAACTGCCGTTCAATGAATTCATCGGGCTGAAGCTCTCCGACGAACCGAATTACCTGCTGATGCTCGACGACAGGGCCGAGTACCTCAATCACCTGAATACCGTCCATGCCGGGGCCCTGTTCACATTGGCAGAAGCGACGAGCGGCCACTATCTGCTCGGGCAGTTCGACAAATTGCCGGATATCGTCCCGGTCGTCCGGAAAGTGGAGATCAAATACCGGAAACCGGCTATCGGAGCCGTCTATTCGAATGCGGCGTTCCTGAATACCGGGAAAAGCGAGATCCTCGAAGCACTGGCGCAAAAAAGGCGTGTCCTGCTGGAGGTCGAAGTCAGTCTGTACGACCGCAGCGGCACGACTGTCATGCAGGCCGTTTTCGAATGGTTCGTCACCAAACGATAAAAAAATCCCGAACGGCTCTGCATACGACCGTCCGGGAATAGTGCGGTTAATACGCCGCAGAATTACCGCGAAGCCTCGCGGATGCTGACGGCATAGCCGCCTCCGGGAGCCACCCGCTGCGTGAGCTTCGACCGGGAGGTCACGGCCGTCTGCCGGATGGTGTAGGCCTGCGGATTGGTCCGGTAATGGGCGTCGGGCGCATCGGCATAGATCGTGGCGACGTATTTTTTGCCGGGCTCCAGAAAATCGAACGCAATCTTCGACAGGTGTCCCTCCTCCCCTGCCGTCGAGCCGACGAACCATTCGCCGGTATGCTTCGCCCGGCGGGCCACGGTGATGTATTCGCCCGGCTCGGCCTCCAGATAACGGCTTTCGGACCAGTCGAGGGCCACGTCGCGGATAAACCGGAAGGCATCGGGAAAACGTTCGTAGTTCTCCGGAAGGTCGGCGGCCATCTGCAGCGGCGAGGACATCGTGACGTAGAGCGCCAGCTGATTGGCCAGCGTGAAATTGCCGTGCGAATGGTTATCGGGATTCACTTTGGAAATATCCATTTCGAAAATACCGGGCGTATAGTCCATCGGACCGCCGATGAGCCGCGTGAACGGAAGCACGCAGACGTGGGAGGATTTCGATCCGCTGCCGGCCTGATACTCCGTGCCGCGGGCCGACTCGTTGCCGATCAGGTTGGGCCATGTGCGGCACAGCCCCGTCGGACGCACGGCTTCGTGGGCGTTGACCATAATGCGGTAGTCGGCGGCCTTCTCCAGCGCATACTGGTAGTGGTTGACCATCCACTGGCTGTAATGATTCTCACCGCGGGGAATGATGTTGCCCACATAGCCCGATTTCACGGCGTCGTAGCCGTTCTCCTGCATGAAGCGGTAGGCACGGTCGATATGGCGTTCGTAGTTGCGCACCGAGGCCGAGGTTTCGTGGTGCATGATGAGTTTCACGCCCCGCTCCCTGGCGTAGTCGCGGAGTCCCTCGACATCGAAATCGGGATAAGGGGTCACGAAATCGAAAACATAGTCTTTCGAGTTGCCGAACCAATCCTCCCAGCCGGTATTCCAGCCCTCGACCAGCACGGCATCGAGCCCGTTGTCGGCCGCAAAGTCGATGTAACGCCGGACGTTGACGGTCGTGGCGCCGTGGCGTCCGTGGGGACGGAGTTTCGTGTAGTCGGTAACGCCCAGCTGGACCGAGGGCACGTCGTCGGTATAGGACCAGGCGCTTTTGCCGGTAATCATCTCCCACCACACCCCGACGTATTTGCAGGGTTTGATCCACGACGTATCGGCGATTTTGCAGGGTTCGTTCAGGTTGAGCGTCAGGCGCGAAGCCAGGATACCGCGGGCATCGTCGGAGACGATCACCGTACGCCACGGCGTCGTGCAGGGCGCCTGCATATAACCCTTGTCGCCCTGCGAATCGGGCGTCAACCACGACTCGAAGACGAAATTTTCGTCGTCGAGGTTCAGGTGCATGCAGGGATAGTCCACCAGCGCTGCTTCGTGGAGGTTGATGTAGAGGCCGTCGTCGGTTTTCAGCTGCAGGGCCGTCTGCACGCCTGTCGGCGAAAACGACGTCTGCGAGAGGTTGCCCGTGATGGCATCCTTCATCCGGGAGCGAATCTCCGACAGCCGCGAGCGGGTGTAGTCGTACTCCTGCGTATCGTAGTCGCCCGGAATCCACCACGCCGTCATGTCGCCCGGCATGGCGAACTGCGTGCGCTCCTCGCGGATCACGAAATAAATCAGGTTCTGCTGCCGGGGAAATTCGTAGCGGAAGCCCAGCCCGTCGTCGTAAAGGCGGAACCGCACGATCATCGCCCGGTCGGTGGAGGGCTGGCGGAGCGTCACGGCGAGTTCGTTGTAGCGGTTGCGGATCTCGGACTCCTCGCCCCACACCGGGCGCCACGTCTCGTCGAAGGACGAGCGCACCGTGTCGGCCACCTCGAAGCCGTTGTAAAGCGAGGTCCCGGGATCGGCGGGAGCCGCTGTGACATCCATCGAGAAATCGGCCTTCGCTCCCCCACCCTTCAGTTCGAAGCCCAGGCGGCTGGGGCGGATCACCTCGTGCCCCTTGTAGGTCAGGGCATACTGCGGCACTCCCCCACCGGACAGCCCGAAGGTCATCGTCAGGTTCCCGTCGGGAGAGGTCAGGGTCTGCGCCGCAGCGACGGAGCCCGTCAGAAGGGCATAAAACAGGAAAATTCGTTTCATCATCATTTCTATCGGTTATTTATGACATAAGTACGCCGTTCGGGCCCTACTCCTTTGATGGTCAACCGCTTCCAGGAGACAGGCAGGACCGTTTCCCGGCGCACGATCCCCTTGTCGGTGATCTCCAGTCCGCCGAAGCCGTTCATAACGGCCTGAAGCATTCCTCCGGCGCAGGTGGTGAAATAGGGGTTGTGCGAGGTCGGGGTCTCGGCCAGCACCCCGAACGGGGGCCGCAGATTGGGCCGGTAACAGCGGCGGAACATCTCCTCGGCCTTCGCGGCGTCGCCCAGCCGGGCATACTGCACGCAGAAGACGCTGAATGCCATGGCGGGACCGTTCACGCGGTCGATCTTCGCATCGTAATAGGCCAAATCGCGCAGCAGCTGCCCGCGGTCGGAGACAACGCCGAGCGGATAGCCCAGCAGGTTGACATCGGCCTGCTTGATCTGCTGGCCGGCATAACCGGCGTATTCGAGCGTCACGCCGGCGTCGTCCCGGAGGATACGCAGTCCGTCGGCAATGTCGCTCCAAAGGGCGGGAGCTTTCTCGCCGCACGCCCGGACGGCCTCCACGGCATTGCGCAGGACGACCTTCGCAGCGCCGTTGGTGAAGGCATTGTCGGTGACGTTCATGGCGTATTCGTCGGCGCCGACCACCCCCGCGATCGAATAGCTGCCGTCGTCGTTGCGCACGACGCGGCTCGCCCAGAATGCGGCGATCTCCTTCAGCAGCGGCCATCCCGTCGTGCGAAGCCACTCCCGGTCACGGGTCACACAGTAGTAGTTCCAGGCGGCGATGCCCACGTCGGCCGTGATATGGTGCTCCATCGGGCCCGTGATGGCCCACGTCGGGGTAGACTCCTCGCCGAACCAGTCCGACTCCCAGGGAAACATCACGCCCCGGTATCCGTAGGCCGAGGCACGGCGACGGGCGGCGTCGAGGCGGTCGGTGCGGTAGTCGACCATCGAACGGGCGATGCCCTCGTTCAGCAGCAGCATGGGCGGGTACATCCACAGCTCCGTGTCCCAGAAAATATGGCCGTTGTAACCCTGAGACGAAAGTCCCATCGGCGGGATGCTCAGCCGCGAACCCGCACGGCACGAAGCGTAGAGGTTGTAGAGCGCGAAACGCACGACGCGCTGGGCCTCGTCGTCGCCCTCGATCTCGATGTCACCCTGCCACATCTCGTCCCAGAGCCTGCGGTGGGCAGCCAGAACCCGGTCGACCGACTCATAGGCGATGTAGATGACCTGACGTTCCGATTCGCTGTAAGGATCGCTGAAATCGCGGGTCGTGCAGACGGCCCCGGCAAGCGTGAAACGCTTCGTTTCGCCCGCTTTCAGGCGCAGTCGGAGCGTCGCGGCATCATCCCGGCCCTCGTATCCGAACCCTTCGCCCGCAGGAATGAACATCGACGAAGCCGAAACGTCGTAACGGCCGTGCACGGTCCGGGCGTCGGTCCGGAGAATATTCGTCGGATGGCCGTCTACAAGGAACGACCTATGCGTGCGGCGTGGCGTGCGGTATTCGCCCTCGGGGACCTGCATCGCGGTGCGGAAATCGGCCTCAGCATCCTGCAGGGCCGTCACCTTGACGTCGATCAGCGCCGCATAGGGCATATTGCGCAGGGCGACGACCGAATAGGCAACGCGGAGCTTGCCGTCGGCGACGAACGTCGTCGTATGCTCGGCCCGGCGCATGTCGATCGTCTGCCGCCACCCGGAAATCGCGTTTCCGTCGATCTCGCGGCCGTCGACGCGCATCGTCATCGAAAAGGGATCGATGCCCCGGACGGCACAGTTGACACCCGTGCGGTCGTTCAGTTCGAAGACGTGGTTCAGCACCACATGGCGGATGGAGAAAGGCTCTTTCCACGGCAGGATGCCCAGCATGCCGTTGGCCGTCGAAGCCCCGGTGTAGTCGGCGGTATAGTCGTCGGCTTCGAGCTTCCAGCCGTCGGCCGCCGCGGGGAGCGAGGCTCCCCACAGCAGGACGGCGGTTCCGACGAGACGGATAAGTCGTATTCCCATGGTAGATTATTGCTTGGATATTTTCAGGACGACGCAGTCGTGCGCCGGAATGTCAAATTCGTAAGAGGATTGCTGCGGCAGGTTCCGGTGTTCCCAGAAGTCGCGCACTACCCCACCCGTAAAGCCCAGTTCGGAGGGCGTGAGCGTATATTTCCGGGGCTGGGACTCGCGGTTGAACACCGCCACGACCCTACTGCCGTTGGTCAGCTCGCCCGTCCAGACGGAGCTCTGCGGATCGTTCGGGTCATCCGAGAGGGGTTTGCCCGTGAAACCGTCCTGCACGAGGGCCGTCAGTTCGCGGTTCTGGTAGAACCGGAGCCGGTCGCCCGCCGTGTCGTGGCAGTCCGCGACGGCCACAAGTCCTCCGGCAATGACGTTGAGCGAAACGACCGAGCGGCATTCGGCGTCCGAAGCCATCGTGTTCAGGCGGATGAAATCGCCGTCGAGCATCACACGGCCCCGACCCGAAATGCGGGAGAAATAGACGAGGCCGTCGAACGGGTTCATCCATTGCATCCACATCGGATAGTGCACGCCCCGTTCCAGCGCCGAAAAGCGTTCCCAGCCCCCGGCCTCGGTATCGACGCTGACACGAATCGAGTGCGCATAGTTGCGTTCGACGGCGGCGTCGCCATAAGCGTGATTCATGGCCACCGAAAGGAACATATCGTGCTTGTCACACTGCTCACGCATCCACCGCAGGGCGGTTTCATACATCCAGTCCGGACGGTCGGGGCCCACGCCCTCGGGACGAAAACGGTCCTTGCCGTCCTCGTAGAACGAGAGGAAATCGACACGCAGGAAGACGGCGCCCATCTCGGCATAGTGGTCGACATAGCCCCTCACCCACGCTTCGGCACCCTCCCGGTCCAGCTGCACCCAGTTGTACTGGTGCCCGTTGCGGTATTCGTTCAGGTCGACGATATTGGCGACGGGGATGTCCGTACCCTTGATCTTGAGGCCGGACTGGGCCACCTCGCGGGGTACCCACAGCGGATTGCCGTAAATACCCAGTTGCAGCCCCTTCGAACGGCAGTAATCGGCCCAGTAGGCGTAGTCGTGCTGCCAGTTGATCGACGCCCGCGAGATATAACCGTATTCGTTGCAGACACGCAGGTCGTGTTCGGTCATCCAGCCGTCGGTCGAGACCAGCGTATAGCCGTAATTCTTCAGGTTGGCAGCTACCCAGTCGATGTTGGCCTGCCATTCGTCCTCGGGCATATAGCTGTTCTTCTCGTAGTTGTATTCGTAAGGACTCCAGTACATCGGGGCCTTGTGGCGCTGCTCGGAATAGACGGGCGTGTAGAGAGTGCAATTCACATAGGCGCTGTCGGCGGCGCTGTAAAGTTTCCAATGGACCGAGGTGTTCATCGTCAGTTTCACTTTCAGCCGCACGGAGGCCGATTCGCGGACGTTGCATTCGTCGATGACGATCCGGTTCAGCTCCTCCTGCGTCAGCACACAGGCACGCTCGCCCCGGGCGAAGCTCTTCGACCAGCTTCCGGCACCGGCCGGTGCCTCGCCGTCGATGCCGATTTCGAGCGTATAGCGGGTCGAGCCGTCGTCGGCACCGCCGCTCCAGGCGATCTCCAGCGCCTGACGCGCGGCATTCTGCTGCGAGAGCTGCACGGCATCGGCCGACACCGTGAGGTAGAAATCCGAAAGGGGCCCGGCATCCGACAGCGCATCATCGCTTTCGCACGACGAAACGCACAGCGACCCCATGAGGCTTATTGCATATAAATATCCGATCATTTTCATAACAGTTTATTTTATTCGTCAGCTTGTTCGAGCGTAAAGGCCACCTGCATAGCATGTATATCCACACGTATCGTGTAACGTCCGGGCGTGGCGATAAGCCAGGCATTGTCGTCCTGCTTGTAGTGCATGCCGCAGGCTTCGCCCGACACGACCTGCGTGTCCGGCTCGAGCGCCGTCAGCCGGGGACTCCCCCACTCCGTATCGGAGATGTCGCACATGATATTGAGACCGCCCTCGTTCAGGTGCCCGGTCCAGGTGTAATAGCGGTTGCCGTCTTCCGGAAGGAGCGTCGATTGGCTGTAATCGAATCCCCAATCCTGAGGCGCCGCGCCTCCAATCAGCCCGAGCGACGGATAGGCCGTCTCCTCGGCATCGCTCCGCACCAGGCGGAAGGTGACGGTCTGAGCCTGCATATCGACCGCTATTTCATAATTGCCGGGCGTGCGGATGTCCCATTTGTTGTCGTCGGCGGGGGTGCAGGCGAAAGGTTTGGTCGCAGCATCCGGAGTGACCGGGTCGCCCGCTACGGTTGCAAGCAACTGGTAATCACCCCAGTCGTTGCCCGGGGTCCGGTTGCAGACGAATTTCAGTTCGCCGCGGTTCAGGTGTCCCGCCCATTTCCACGTCGTGCCCTCGGCCACGAGCGGGGTCATGTTCCCGGCATCCCAGCCGTTGGGCGCGGCATCGCCCACCATGTGCATCGCCGTACAGTTCTCCAGCAGGCTCCGTTTGAGGGTGAACACGACCGTTCCCGCCCCGGTATCGACCGAAATGGCCCAGGTTCCCGGAACGCCGATCTTCCACATGAAATCGCCGCGGTTCGGCTCCGACACGGCCGCCAGCACCAGCTCCTCGCTGACGCCCGAGACCACGGGTTTGTCCCGCTCCGAAGCGATATACTGATCGGTCTCCCAGGTTCCGTCGGGATCGCACGCAAAGCGCAGCGTACCGACCTTCAGGTCGCCTTCCCACGTAAAGACACGTCCGGTGCGTGTCAGCGGCGTCGCCTCCGTGATCGCCCAATCGCCGGGAGTCGCGGGACCTACCATCGCGAGGGAGGTGTAGAAGCGCCGTTCGAGGGTGAAGAGAATCGTGCGCTGCTCGGTATCCACGGTGACGGTGTATTCGCCCGCCTGCGCGATCTTCCACATATACGCGTTCCGGGCGGGATCGGAGGCCCGGGTGAGGGTCATGGTCTCGCTGCGTCCCGAAGCGATCTCCCTGTCGGCCTCGGAGGCGATGAACTGATCGACTCCGAGCGTACCGTCGGGGTTGCACAGCACACGCAGGGTTCCGGCCTCCAGCGCACCCTGCCACGTAAACTCCGGACTGTCGTCCCCGGAACGGGTCATGACCACGGCCTGCGCCGGGTCCGTACCGCCGGGAGTCGCATCGCCGAAAAGCGCGAGCGACGCGAAGACCGGCGTTGCTCCGTAGGGCGTCACATCGACATAGGAGATGGCCGACACCGCCTGCTGTTCCCCGCCGACATAAGCGGCGACACGCGCTTCGAGCGTGATGCGACGGCCGGGTTCCTGCCCCCAGGTCTCGGTGAGCAGCTCATTGAGCGCACCCACCGTATAGGTTTTCCCCATACCGGCGGCATCGGCGGTCTCCACGGCCGTTTCGTCGCCCGAAATCCCGAGCGAGAAGCGATAGGTAGCGTCAGCGGCATAGTCGTTCGCATCGCTCCACGCAAAAGCCACAGCCGTTTCAGCGGCTTGCGCCTCGTCGAGAATGAGGGTCTGCGGATCGACCGACAGCGTCAGCGGCAACAGCGTCGCATAGGTCGTCACACCGACCTGCACGATCGCCGAAAGGTTGACCGACTCGGAGCCGGAGACTGCCGCGACACGGACCGTGAGGATCACCGGGTCGCCCGCCGCAGCACCCCACTCGCCGACGATCAGCTCCTGCAGTTCAGCTCCGGTGAACGAATGGCTGTTCGCGGCGATTTCCCCGATCTGGTGCGTTTTCGCAACGGGAGCGTCCTTGAGGGCGAGTTCGAGCGTATAGGCCGTTTTGCCGGCATAGCGACTTTCGTCGTTCCACGTGAGGGTCAGGGCCGTTTGCGCGGCATTTTCGCGTGTGATGGTCACGGCGTCCTGTTCCGGGGAGAGCGTGATGGGACGGATGTCCGCTCCGCCGACCTCCTTGTCGTCGCTGCATCCCGTCCAGAGAAGCAGCCCCGACAGGAGTATGAATAAATTTTTTATACGGTTCATTTTCAGAAATTTTAAGGGTTAGCGTTTTTCAAAACTGATCGTCAGCGCATCGATGTCGAGCGTGATCCGGTAGTTTCCGGCCTCGGTGACGCGCCATTTGTAGTCCACGCCGCCGGGCTGCACCAACTGCACCCCCGTCATCGTCAGGTCGGTGCAGTCCTCGACGACGGGCATGAAGAAGGGAGCGTCCCAGCTGGCCTTTCCGGCCGGGAATTTCAGTTCTCCGACCACTAAGGGGCCTTCGTAAACGAACTGCGCGGTACCCTCGACCCAGGTCAGCGGAGTGGCTTTTTCGATGGTCCAGTCACCCGGAGTGGCACCCCCGACCATATAGACGGACTCGTATTCCGGATAATATACCAGCGTATGGGTCAGGCGCTTGGTGTTCACGACCAGCCGGTAGGTGGCCGAACGGTCGATCCGCAGGCGCGTGCCCTCCGCATCGGTGCAGAGCTCTATCGAGAAGGCGTCCGCCCCGCGGAAGAAGGCCGGAAGCAGGCTCGTGCGCTGTCGCGGCAGGACGTATTCGCCGGCGCGGAAACGGCCTTTGTAGCTGTACTGGCGCGAGAGGACCTCCTCGGTCATGGCCACGGCTTTCGAAGGCTCCCAGCCCAGCGCGGCGCCGTCGACCTCGACGGCATCGCCCAGCAGGTAGAGCGGCGCGGAGGGCAGTTCGTAGGTCTGCACGTCGAAAGCCGTCGTAGCGACTCCGGGCATGAGGAATTTGTCGGCCGTGAGGCGGGCAATCATCTTGCCCTCGAGCCGGGCGGATTCGCCCGGGGTAATCCCCCACCGTTCGAGGCAAAGGTCGTTGAGCTCCTCGACTGTGAAGCTGCGCTCGAAAACATCCGGTCCCAGCACCTCGAGGTCGGTCGCCGTGGCGAAATTGTTGTCGGCAATGTCCATCTTGAAGCAATACTCCACCGAAACGGCACTGCCATAGGTATAGCCACGGTTCCAGGTGAACGTAACGGCCGTTTGGGCATTGTTCGCGGGGTCGAGCACGATCTCCTCCACGGAGGCGTCGATGCGGAGCGCTTCGCCGCCGGTCGGAGCATAGGGGCTTTTGTCCTCGTCGCATCCGGCGAATGCAAGGAGCGAAGCCAGTATCCAGATAAAATGCTGTTTTTTCATCGGTTGCGTGTTATTCCTGGGTTGACCAATAGGGATTCTGCACGAGGTTGGGATTCTTGTCCATCTCCCAGCTCGGCACAGGCATGAAATAGAACGCCTTGCGGTAGACGTGCTTGTAGTCGAGCAGCGTGCGGCGGAAATAGCCGTCGCGGGTCGTGGCGTTGACGTTCATGCCGTAAACCGGCTCGTTGAGCGCGTTCTCGGCCTCCTTCCAGCGGCGCAGGTCGTTGTAGCGGACGCCCTCGACGCAGAGTTCGACACGGCGTTCCATACGGATCAGTTTGCGCATGGCGATCTGGTCCGAAGCATCGACCGCAATCTGGTCGGGACCGGGCCCGTAAGTCGGAATGCCGGCGCGTTCGCGGATCTTGTTCAGGTAGACGAGGATGTCCGCATTGCCCGGGTCGCACTCGTTCAGCGCCTCGGCGTAGTTGAGGTAAGCCTCGCCCAGCCGGTAGAGGATTCCCGGACGGTAGATATAATTGTCGTTCAGCTCGTTGTGGTCGGGATGCACCTTCTTGCGCAACAGGTAGCCCGCCTGCGGGGAGTTGTAGCCGCCACCGTCCATGTCGGGGTTGTGGAACTCCGTGCGGCGGTTCGACTCGCGGAACCACGCATCGTTGTAGAGCACCGTGACATAGAAACGCGCCTCGCGGTTACAGTACATATTATAGGTTCCTGCGGTGGTGATTTCGCCGGGGGTCTCCGTGGGACTTCCTTCGATCCACTCCGTATTGCGGCGGTCGGAGGCCGTCGAGTAACCGACATCGGAATAGCCCGAAGCGGAGTCGTCGATCGGCAGGCCGTTTTTCATGAAGAAGGCGTCGACCAGCGACTGGCTCACGCCCAGACCGCCGTTGCCGCCGCTGCCGCGCGGGGTGGCGTGCTTCTCGTAATCCCAGATGTTACACCCTCCGGGGCGTGCGAAAAGAATCTCCTTGTTGCCGTCGGTCCAGCGGGTGAACATCATGTTCTGGTACGACAGGAAAGGATCGATCTTGCCGTCGGCCGTCAGTTCGGTGTAAAGCCTGTAACCGTTGCCTTCGGCCAGCTCGATCAGCTCCCGGCAGGCTTCGGCGGCTTTCGTCCATTTCGAAGGGTCGTGCTGCGTGCTGAAAAGCGCCTCGCCCTTCTTGTTCACGTGTCCGGCATAGTCCGGATTGCCGTTCACAAGGTCGCTGGCGGCAAAGAGCAGCATGCGGGCCCGGACGGCATGGCACATGACCGACGTGGCACGGCCGAACTTATTGTTGTTGGTATAGTAGGCCGGCAGCCCTTTGGCCACCTCTATCAGCTCCTTGTCGATCCAGTCGACAATCGTGTCGAACGGCGTCTGGCCGATCAGCAGCTCCTCGTTGCTCGCCCCGGCATCGACCAGCCCCGGCGAGAACGGGATCGGGCCGTAGGTCTCGATCAGCAGCCAGTAGTAGTAAGCGATCATGAACCGGGCCTCGTTTTTCATCAGGGCCACCTCCGAAGCGGTCACACCGTCCTGCGGCAGGGGTTTCACATGGTCGAGGAAGATATAGGCCGAACGGATGTATTTGGGCAGTTCCGACCAGTAGTACATCTTCCATTCGGTGGCGGGCGACCAGTTGCCGGCGACCATGTGGAGCACCGTCCAGTCGAAAGTCGTCCAGGCTGTGGGCAGCGTCATGTCGTCGCCCAGCGTGTCGTAACCGGCCTTGTTCATATAGTCCCAATAGGGATCGGCGATGCCCGCGTAGATGCCGGCCAGCCAGTCTTCGGTGCGGGTCTTGTCGTTGAAGACCATTTCGAGCGTCAGCTCGTCCTCGGGCACCTGGTCGAGGTAGGAGCACGATGCGAGCAGCGAAAAGCCCGCCAGCACGATAGTCAGGTATATGCGTATTTTCATGGCAGAACGGTTTTAGAAGGTTACGGAAGCTCCCAGCGAGTAACTGCGCATCGTCGGATAGATCAGTCCGTCGTTGGCTCCGACCTCGGGGTCCCAGAGTTTGAAATTCGAAAAACAGAAGAGGTTGTTGCCGCTCACGAAAAACCGGCATTTCTTGTAGGTATAGCCGATCTCGACGGTCTTCACGCGCAGAAAGCTCATGCTCTTCTTCCACCAGGTCGACGGCTGCCGGTTATTGAGGCTCGAACCGTAGGAAAAACGCGGGTAGAAGACATCCTGACGCGGACTGTCGGGGCTCCAGCTGTCGGCATAGTTGGTCAGAATGTTGCCCAGCACGCCCGAACCGCTGCCGGGAATGAAGACATCGCTGCCGACGATGCGCCACGTATTGGCTGTCCCTTGCAGGAAAACACTGACATCGAGGTTCTTCCAGCGGGCGCTGGCCCCGAATCCGTAGACGATCTCCGGGGTCTCGGTGCCGCCGATGGGCCCCATGTCCTGATCGTCGATCACTCCGTCGCCATTCAGGTCCTTGTAGCGGATGTCGCCCGGACGGACCGAACTGTACGACTGCGTGGGAAGCCCCTCGCGCAGGATACCTTTTTCAACGTCGGCGAAATCGGCCTCGGTGAAGAGCCCGAGCGCCGTCAGGCCGTAGAGCGTCGAGACCGACTGTCCGGTATAGGAGCGGTAGGTGCCGACGACGGTCGGGGCCTCGTCCTTCTCAATGATCTTGTTGCGGGCGAAGGTGAACGTGCCCTTGAGCGAAAGGAACCAGTCGCGGCCGAACTGCTTGTTGAACTCCAGCGCCAGATCGACGCCCCGGTTTTCGACAATGCCGTAGTTGGCCCACGGGGCGTCGATGAAGCCCGCCGAGCCGGGGATGTTGGTGCGCTGCATGAAGATGTTGCTGCGGCGCTCGAAGAAATAGTCCGCCTGCAGGTTCAGGGCATTCCAGAGCCCCAGTTCCAGGCCGATGTCGAATTTCGCAGACTCCTCCCAGGTGAGGTCGGCGACTCCCTGGTGCCCCTCCCAGCGGCCCGTATGGGAGACATTGCCCTGGGTCGTGTGGCCGCCGCTGCCGTCCGTACCCCACGAATAGCCGTTGTTGGTTCCCAGCGTGGTGATATAGGCGAAGCGCAGTCCGTTGATGCGGTCGTTGCCGACGATGCCGTAGGAACCGCGCAGCTTGAGCTTCGACAGCACGTCGCGGGCCGGCTCCATAAAGTGCTCCTCGGAGATCAGCCAGCCGACGGCCACCGAAGGAAAGAAGCCGAAGCGGTGATCGCGGGCGAAATTCTCCGAACCGTTGTATCCGAAATTGAACTCGGCGACATAGCGGCGGTCGTAGGAGTAGGAGAAACGCCCCGCGAAGCCCTGGTTGCGGTAAGGCAGTTTCTCGCCGGTGTCGTAACTGCGCTGGTTGTAGAGCAGCATGGCATCGACATAGTGTTTGCCGAACTCGCGCGAATAGCTCACGGCGCCTTCGAGATAGGTCGTCTGCTCGCCGAATTCGCCCGACGAGGCATGGTCGAGGAACTCCTGTCCGTAGCTGGCGATGTTCATAATCAGGTTGCCGTCGTCGTCGCGCCCCGTGGCCGGATTGTAGTAATCGGGCGTCTTGCCGCGCCGCACGAGGCTGGCGTTCGAACTGTCGAAAGCGAAGGTCACACGGGCCCGCAGGCCCGGGGTGATGAATTTCAGGTTCTGCTCGAGCGAAGCCTGACTCTCGATCTTGGAGTTGGAGAGACGCTGGTAGCCGGTCTGCGTGGCCAGCGCCCAGGGATTCTGGTTGCCGTCCTTGCGGGCGACCTTTCCGTTGGAATAGATGGTCGGATGGACGAACGGCGGCGTGTTGAAGGCTACGTTGAACAGGTCCTCGATGTCGTGGTTGACCTTGTTCTGCCGCTGCAGGTAGCCGCCGATGTTGATTTTCAGCAGCGTGGTTTTGGTGATGTCCACATCGACGTTCGAACGGACGTTGTAACGGGTCAGCTTGGTCGAACCGTCCCACGACTGGCTGTCGTCGCGCTCCATGATGCCCCGCTCGTTGTAGACCGAGGCCGTGACATTGTAACGCAGCACGGGCGAACCGCCGTTGACATTGACGTTCACGCGCTGGTTCCAGGCATGTTTCTTCGTGATGGCGTCGATCCAGTCGACATCGGGATAGAGGTCCGTATCGTACCGGGACTTCGTGAGGCCGATCTGCTTTTGAGAGAACGGCAGCGTGATGCGGCTGTCCGCCGCGATGGCGTTCATGACTTCCATATAGGTGGTCGCATCGACGAATTCCGGGAGCTTCGTCGGCTCGCTCATGGCGACCTCGTAACGCAACGAGACTTTCGGAGGTCCCACCTCACCGCGCTTGGTGTTGATCAGAATCACTCCGTTGGCCCCCCGCACGCCGTAGACGGCACTCGCGGCGGCATCCTTCAGGATCGAGAACGACTCGATCTCGGCCGGGTCCATGTCGTTGAGCGAACGCTCGACGCCGTCGACCAGCACCAGCGGCGTAGAGCCTCCGGCGAAGGTGCTGATGCCGCGAATCCAAAAATCCGAATTGTCCTTGCCCGGCTCGCCCGTGCGCTGCACGGCGATCACGCCCGAAAGCTGCCCCGCAAGGTTGTTGCTCAGCGAGCGGTTGGTACCGATCTGCAGGTCCTTCGGGGCGAGGCCCTCGACGGCCCCCACGACGCTCAGCTTCCGCTGCGTGCCGTAGCCTACGACGACCACTTCGTCGAGTTCCGAAACCTGCTCTTCGAGGATGACATGGAGGTTGATCCGGTTGCCGACCACGATTTCCTGTGTCTGGTAGCCGACGAAGCCGAAGCTCAGAACGCTTTTCTTGTCGGGGACATCGATGAAGAAACGGCCTTCGGCATCGGTCGTAACGCCCTGCGAGGTGCCTTTGAGCAGGACCGTAACGCCGACCATCGGCTCTTTTTCCCGATTAACGACCAGGCCGTTAATCGGGATCGTTGCCGCCGAAGCCGCCGCCGCGGACAGAAACAGGGCAAGGACGGACAGCATTGCGCGTATACAACAAGGTAGAGTTTTTCGCATACTCCGGTTGGTTTAGGTTATTGTTAGATTAGCCGGCGGCAAACGAACCTGCCGCTCTGAAGACAAATTTATACCGCCGCCGGGCCTCCTGCAAGAGCAGGGAGCTAAAAAGTAGTGATTTTTTCGAAGAATTCAGCTGACAGTCAGCGACATGAATGAATGCGCCCGATTCATATCGGTAGCGCTCCCGGTAGCGGCGGGAATCGCCTCCGGGCTATTTCAGCCCGTCGCTGCCGATCTCCTCGGCTATGCCGATGCGGGCGACGAAATGTTCGAAGCGGCTGCGGTCCACACAAGCCTTGTTGCGGGCCGAGGTCCGGTTGTTGTAAACCGTCGAGAGCGAACAATGCAGGAACTGCGCGATCTGCACGCTGTCGGTGATACCCAGCCGGACGAGCGCATAAATACGCAGTTCGGTGGTGAGTGCGTCGGGAGCCTTCAGCACGATGCGTTCGGAGGGCTTCAGCAGTTTATTGTACTCCTCCACGAACGACGGAAAGAGTTTCAGAAAGGTGATGTCGAAATTGTTGTAGAACAGCTCGAGGTTCTCGCGGGCGAACGCCGCCGGATCCAGCGCCTTGCGCAGCGCGTCGCGGTTGTTGCCGTCGAGCAGACGCGCGATGCGCTTGAGGCGCGAATCCATCTGGTCGATATAGCTCAGGCAGAAATCCATATATCGCACGATATAGGTCTGTTTGATGAGGTTCGACTCGCTCAGATGGCTGTTCAGCTCTTTCAGTTCGTTATTCAGGGCCGCCAGCCGGAGCCCCACCCGGCGGTTGTTCCGGTAGAGCTTATTAATATAGGTAAGCGCTGCAATGAGCAGCACCACCAGCAGCGCCAGAAAAGAAAGGCTGATGTAAAGATTGCGCTGCTGGCGGTTGCGGCGTATCTGATAGTCGTTGTCGATAATCGGCAGCAGCTGCGACACCTTGACCAGCCGTTTCTGCGAATTGCAGTAGTTGGCATCCTCGAGAGCCACTTTCAGATAACGGTAGGCCCGGTTGATCTCGCCGTCGGCATAGAGCATCTGCGCCAGCCGGTGGAGCGAAACATACTCCTTGATGCCGGTCTTCAGGTCGATGACGGCCGAGCGGACGTAGAAACGTTCGGCTTCGCCGCGCGTCCCGCCGCCGTGGATGCAGGTTTCGGCCAGCAGGTAGTAATAGATGGCCTCCTCGCGCATATTGGTCTTCATGCGTTCGGCATTCGTCTCCAGCCATTCACGCGCTTCGGAATGGCGGTTCTCGAGATTCAGCAGGTTGGCTTTCGTGTAGTAGTAACTGCTGCCGTCCTCGTCGGGCGACTGCAAGCCGAGCAGGTCCGTGTAAGCGTCGTGCAGGAGTTCGTAGTGGTGACGCTTGAGTTCGGGATTGTCGATCGACTGGTAGATGTTCTCGTAGAGGATACTGTATATGTTGTGGTAATAACTGCGCAGGAAAGGGGTGAAATGCCGGGTCGACATGGCATTGAGTATCTCGAACGCATCCTGGTTCAATCCGGCGATGGAATAAATCTGCGCGAGGTTGAGGTCCGTTTCGAGTATCTTCAGGCTGTCGCCGGTCCCGAGCGCCAGCTCCTTCTTCAGCAGGGCATAATGGATGGCCGTGTCGACCTGGAACGAGAGGTATTCGTTGAACAGCCGTCCATAATCGGCAAACCGCTCCTCCGGAGAGAGGCTGCCGTGGGCGAGGCGGCGTTTGATCTCTTCGAACTGCCCCTCGCGCCGCGCCGCATAGACCTCCCGGTTGGCAATGACCCGGTCGAGTTCGCGGAGTTGCTTTCCGAGATTTCCCTCCGGCTGCGCCCCGACCGGAAGGATCGCAGACAGCAGGAGCGTCAGAAAAAGCGGCAAACGGATTTTCATAGTCGGGTTCAGTGGAATTTCAGGCGGAACAACGGGTAAAAATAGGCATAAATTCCCGGATTGCAAAATCGATTCCGCGGGTACGAAAAAAGCGGGACAACGATTCCCGGATCGTTATCCCGCTTTTGGGCTTTACCTCTCCCCGTTCAGGGCGGGCAGAAAATTATTTCTGGCCGTTGATCTTGCTCAGTTTCTCGAAGAGCTGGCCGAAAACATCGTCCATCTCGGCACGCAGAGCGGCGTAGTGCTTGCGGACGAGCGACGTGTTGTGCGGCTCGGCGGGATTCATCGCCTTGGCGAACAGGTCGTTGCGCACGGCAACAGCCTCCTGCATCACCTCGAAGATCTCCTTCTCTTTCGAAGGCTGGAAACAAATAGCCATATCGCAGTCGAAAACAACCTCCTCGAGGCGGTAATCAATCTCCTTTTTCAGGTTGCGTAAATTTGCCATATTCGGTAGATTTTAGAATTTTTGCTTCGGCAAAGGTAGTAAAACCTTTCGGATTATCAAACATTTTCAGACTGCGGTCCCGGGAAATAATTCCGGGACGGGAGGTGGACAAAAAAAGATTCCGGATTTCCGGAATCTTTTGGCGGGTCACATCTTTTCGAGGTCCTTGTAGGTTTTCTTGGCAGCCTTCTCAGCCTTCTTGGCGGCCTTGGCCTCTTTCTTGGCGATCTTTTTGGCAGCCTTCTCCTGTGCGCGGACTATCTTCTGGGCTTCGCGGGCCTCCTTGCGGGCCTCGCGGGACTCCTCGCGCATCTCTTTCTTGTACTCGTGCTCGTTGGGCATCTCGACGATAATGCCGCTTACCTGCTCATCGACAACCACATAAGGTTCCGCAGGCTGTGCGGGCTGGGGCTGCGGGGCCGGTTTCGGTTTGGGAATCAGCGTCCGCTGCTCGACAATGCTGTTGATCCGGTAATCGATCGTCAGTTCGACGCGGCGCAGCGGCGGCAGGATGTTCTCCTTCATATAGTCCCACGCCGCGGTCATCTTCTTCAGCGCCAGCTCCTTCTGGTCCGGAGACTGCCGGCTGTCGAGGATACCCAGCACGGCCTGCTTATCGGGCACGGACGACTGGGCGACCAGCGTGCGGCACATCTCCCAATCCTCCGCGACGGAGTTCACCGTCACCTTGTATTTCTTCGAAAATCCGTATTTCCGGTCGAGATAGGCTTTGAAATCGTTGGCACGGCGGGCGGCCAGCGCCTCGTTGAATTTCACGGGTCCGTCGGGCGACGAATAACCCGTGACGGTCACTGCGCTGACCCGCTTCAGCGTGTCTTTCGTCAGGTCGCCGACGAACGCATCGAGTTCATCGAGTTCCTTCGGATTGCCGCTGAGCGCGGCGTTGAGCGTCGCCAGGTTGATCCGGTAGCGGACCGAATAGTCGGAGTCGTTCCGGCTTTTGACGAGATACCTGCGGACGATGTAATCCCCGTCGGCAGTCTCCGACAGCAACACGGTATCGGCCGCAGGCGCCGGCACCGCACTCTTGGTCTGGGCCGTCGCTCCGGCAGCGGCACACAACGCGAGAGAAAGAGCGAATGTAGATACGATTGTTTTCACGCTAAAATAGTGTTAGTTAACAGCACTCCCCTCTCGCAAGATTCGTACCACGGTAAAGACAACAAAAAACGGAGGTTTTCGAAAAACCTCCGTTCCGTATTGTCGTTGAATATATTACATCCGCTCGGGAACGTCTATGCCCAGTAGTTTCATGCCGCTGCGGATGACGCGGGCGACCTGCCGGACCAGCTGGAGACGCATCCGCCGCACGTCGGCGTTCTCCTCCTTGAGGATCGAGTGGTCGTGGTAGTAGCCGTTGAACTGCTTGGCCAGCTCATAGACGTAGGCTCCGACGAGCGAAGGCGCGAAATTCTCGCCCGCGGCGGCTACGACCGAAGGATATTCGGTCAGCGTCTTCACCAGGTCGATCTCCTCGGGCAGGTAGTCGGCGGCGACAGCTCCTTCGAAATCGATGCCCGCCTCGGCGGCCTTGCGCAGGATCGAGCGGATACGCGCGTGGGTGTACTGGATGAAAGGGCCCGTATTGCCGTTGAAATCGATCGACTCACGGGGATCGAACAGCATCGTCTTTTTGGGGTCCACCTTTAATATAAAGTATTTGAGGGCGCCCAGTCCGACCATCGTCGAGACGGCATTCGCCTCCTCCTCCGTGCATCCGTCCAACTTGCCCAGCTCGGCCGACATCTCGCGGGCCGTCGAGACCATGCCTTCGATCAGGTCGTCGGCATCGACCACCGTGCCCTCGCGCGATTTCATCTTGCCCTCGGGAAGCTCCACCATGCCGTAGGACAGGTGGGTGATATGGTCGCTCCAGTCGGCATAGCCCAGCTTCTTGAGCACCAGTTTCAGCACCTGGAAATGGTAGTTCTGCTCATTGCCCACGACGTAAATCATGTCGTCGAGCTTGTTGTCCTCGAAACGGCGGAAGGCCGTGCCGAGGTCCTGCGTCATGTAGACCGAGGTGCCGTCGCCGCGCAGCAGCAGCTTTTCATCCAGTCCGTCGGCCGTGAGGTCGATCCACACCGAGTTGTCGGGGCGGCGGTAGAAAACGCCCTTTTTCAGCCCCTCGTCCACCAGCGCCTTGCCCAGCAGATAGGTCTGCGATTCGTAGTAAACCTTATCGAAATCGACGCCCAGCGCCTTGTAGGTCACGTCGAAGCCCTCGTACACCCAGCCGTTCATGGTCTCCCACAGCGAGTAGACCTCGGGGTCGCGGGCCTCCCACTTGCGCAGCATCTCCTGCGCCTCGAGGATGATCGGGGCGTTTTTCTTGGCGTCCTCCTCCGACTGGCCCTGCGCCACGAGCTCCTTGATCTGCGCTTTATAATGCTTGTCAAACTCCACGTAGTACTTGCCCACGAGGTGGTCGCCCTTCATCCCCGACGAAGCCGGGGTCTCGCCGTTGCCGTAGAGTTTCCACGCCAGCATCGACTTGCAGATGTGGATGCCGCGGTCGTTCACCAGATTGGCCTTGATGACCGTGTGGCCGTTGGCTGCAAGGATCTGCGCCACAGAGTAACCCAGCAGGTTGTTGCGGATGTGCCCCAGGTGCAGCGGCTTGTTGGTGTTGGGCGACGAATACTCGACCATGACCGTACGGCCCGTCGCGGGAGCCTGCCCGAACGCCTCGTCGGCGGCGATCTCGGCGAAGCGAGCCGCCCAGAACCGGCTGTCGAGCGAGAGGTTCAGGAAGCCCTTGATCACGTTGAACGCACGGACCTCCGCGATGTTGGCCGTCATATATTCACCGATCTCGGTCGCGGTGGCCTCGGGCGACTTGCGGCTTCGTCGCAGCAGCGGAAACGTCACAAGGGTGTAGTCGCCCTCAAACTCCTTGCGGGTCTTCTGAATCTGCAGCTGCTCGTCGCCGAGCTCTCCGTAAAGCGCCTCCACCGACCGGCGGACCGCATCCGAAATAAAGGTTTCAATATTCATATCCGAATTGATTTTTGCCTGCAAATTTAGCGTTTTTCACCGAATAATCAATCTCCGGTCCCTATATATTCTGAAACAATCCGTATATTTGCCGGGTAAACCGACCAGACATTCCATGGAAATTCTCGTCATTCTGCTGCTGATCCTGCTCAACGGGCTCTTCGCCATGTCGGAGATCGCGCTGATCTCGGCCCGCCGCTCGAATCTGGAAATGCAGGCCCGACAGGGCAGCGCAGGGGCCCGCCAGGCCCTGAAACTGGCCAAAGACCCCGACCGATTCCTCTCGACGGTGCAGATCGGCATCACGCTCATCGGAATCCTCACGGGTATCTATTCGGGCGATACGCTGGCTGCAAAATTCGGCAAAGAGCTGGCCGAACTGGGCATTCCGCTGCGTACGGCGACCGTCACGGCTCAGGTCACGATCATCATCGTGGTCACTTATCTCACGATCATCTTCGGCGAACTGGTGCCCAAGCGCATCGGCATGAACGCGGCGGAAAAGGCCGCGAAGATCGTCGCACGCCCCATGCGGGCGCTGTCGGTCGTGGCATCGCCCTTCGTGTGGCTGCTCTCCAAAAGCACGGCGGGCGTCACCCGTCTGCTGGGCCTGCAAAGGGGCGAAAGCAAGGTGACGGAGGCCGAAATCCGCTCGATTATCCAGGAGGGCGCCGAGGACGGCGAGGTGCAGGAGGTCGAGCAGAAGATCATGGGGCGCGTCTTTTCGCTGGGCGACCGCACGGTGGAGTCAATCATGACCCACCGCAGCGAACTGGTGTGGCTCGACGCGGCAATGAATGCCGATGAGATCCGCGCAGTCGTGGCCCGCGCTCCGCACAACCGCTACCCCGTCGGCGAGGGCAGTCTGGACAAACTGCTGGGCGTGGTCTACCTCAAGGATATTTTCCTGCACCTCGACGAACCCGGTTTCGACCTGCGTTCGCAGCTCACCCCGGCCAAGTTCTTCCACGAGGGATTCGAGGTCTACAACGCCCTCGAACAGCTGCGCAGCGAGCAACTGGGATACGGCATCATCTGCGACGAATTCGGCGTCACCCGTGGTATCATCACCCTGAAAGACATCTTCGAAGCGCTCGTCGGCGAACTGCCCGACCCGCGCGAGGAACCCGACATCGTACAGCGCGAGGACGGCAGCTGTCTCGTGGACGGACAGTGCCCCTACTACGATTTCCTCGCCTGGTTCGGACTCGAGGAGGTTTTCGCCCACAACGCCTACAACACCGTCAGCGGCCTGATCCTCGAACAGCTGGCCCACATCCCGGCCACGGGTGAAAAGCTGTCGTGGAACGGATTCACGTTCGAAATCGTGGATATGGACGGGGCACGTATCGACAAAGTCCTCGTCACCCTCGAACAACCGGAACAAATATGAAAATCGCAGCTATAGAATTAGGTGAACATCCCCTGCTTCTGGCGCCGATGGAGGACGTGACCGACCCGTCGTTCCGTTACATGTGCAAACGCTTCGGCGCCGACGTGGTCTACACGGAGTTTATCTCCTCGGACGGGCTGATCCGCGACGCGGCCAAATCGCTCAAGAAACTCGAGATCGACGACGCGGAGCGTCCCGTGGGCATTCAGATTTACGGCCACCTGATCGAACCGATGGTCGAGGCGGCCCGCATGGCCGAGGCGGCCCGGCCCGACATCATCGACATCAATTTCGGCTGTCCGGTGAAGAAAATCGCCGGGCGCGGCGCCGGGTCGGGGATGATGCGCGACGTGCCGCTGATGGTCGAAATGACCCGGCAGATCGTTGCGGCGGTGAAGACGCCCGTGACAGTGAAGACCCGCCTCGGATGGGACGAAGAGTCGAAAAACATCGAGGAGATAGCCCTGCGCCTGCAGGATGTGGGCATTGCGGCGCTCACGATCCACGGACGCACGCGGGCCCAGATGTACCGCGGCGAAGCGGACTGGACGCTGATCGGCCGGGTGAAGAACAACCCGCAGATACACATTCCGATCATCGGCAACGGCGACGTGGATTCGGGCCCGAAAGCCAAAGAGATGTTCGACCGTTACGGCGTGGACGGCGTGATGGTGGGCCGTGCGACCTACGGACGTCCGTGGATTTTCCGCGAGATCAAGCATTTCATGGCCACGGGCGAGGTGATGCCCCAGCCGTCGGTCACGGAACGGGTCGCAATCGCCAGGGAACACCTGCAAAAATCGCTCGAAATCAAGGGCAGCCATGTCGGCATCCTCGAAATGCGGCGCCACCTGACGAACTATTTCAAGGGGCTGCCTGATTTCAAACCCACACGCCTGAAACTCGTCACGTCGCTCGACATCGACTGCCTGTTCTCGACGCTCGACGAAATCGCTGCCCGCTGGGGCGACTACGACCTGAGCGGCACGGTCCCCGCCCCGCTGTCGCACAACCTGTAGAGGAACTCCGCTCCGGATTCCGACACAATAGCTCCCGGCACTTACGATCCGTAAGGCTGGGAGCGAATTTTTCATACAAACGGAAACCGAAACGGAGAATGTTTGAATTTATTGTTACAACAGGCGTTTTTTTGTCGCTCTCAGGGCTTTAGTTCACGCTTTTTTACCTATTTTTGTTAGGCAAACAGTCCGGAATAACGGTCACAGGGCGACCGGATTCCGACAGGCAAACCGAATTCTTTATAGTATGAAAGAAACTTTTACTGCATTCCATGCAGGGTTCCGCCGTAACCTGCAGCGTACCCTGTTATTAATGTGTGCCCTGACAATCGCCGACGCTTCCCTGGCAAGGGGGGGGGAAATTCAACCCCTTCTTCAGGTAACTCCGCGTTAGCGTCGTCAGAGACGCAATCCGCACCCCAAAGCGCGACCCGCGACATCAGCGGACAGGTTTTCGATGCGCAAGGCGTCCCTTTGATCGGCGCGACGGTCATGATCAAAGGCACCTCGAAAGGCATTCACACCGACACGAACGGAAAATTCACGCTGGCGATCCCCAACACGGATAAGGTCGTCCTTCTCGCGGTCTCCTATGTCGGCATGAAGAGCCGCGACATCGGAGTCACCACCCAAAAGACCCTTAAAATCAAACTCGAATCCGACACGGAGATCGGCGAGGTCGTCGTGACGGGTTACGGCGTCGTGCAGCGCCGCGAGGACCTGGTCGGCAGCGCCTATCAGGTGAGTTCCAAAAAACTGGAACTGATGCCCGTAAGCCGCGTAGACAACCTGCTCGACGGCATGGTGCCGGGTATGCAGGTGTCGAAGGGATTCAACAACAGCGACGAAAGCATGCGTGCACGCCTGACTGTACGCATCCGCGGCGATGCGTCGCTCAGCGCCTCGAACGAGCCGCTGTGGGTCGTCGACGGAGCCCCCATATACACGGGAGGAATCACCGGACTGAGTATCGGCACCGAGTACACCATCAGTCCCCTCTCGTTCATGAACCCCAACGACATCGAGTCGATCACGGTGCTGAAGGATGCCTCGACCACGGCCCTTTACGGCGCCGACGGCGCCAACGGCGTGATCCTCATCACCACCAAGAAGGGCCGGGAGGAGAAGACCAGCATAAACGTCAGCTTCAAATACGGCATCGCCTTCGCCAACGAGAGCACCCGTTACAAGATGCTCAACGCTTCGCAGTATATGGAATACGCCCAGGAGGCGTGGGTCAACGCCGGTTATCCCATCTCGGCCTTCCCCTATCAGGACAGCGAATACAACAGCTACTCCACGACCGACACCCGGTGGCATAAACTCTACCTCGACACGGGGCAGACATTCCAGGTGGACCTGAGCGCCAGCGGCGGCACCAAACGGATGAAAAACTATATCTCGGCGGGTTACTATACCGAAGATATGATCCTAAAGGGCAACAAGCAGCAGCGTATATCCCTGCGTTCCAATTCGACCTACACGTTCTTCAAAGGGCTCGAAGCGGCGCTGATCCTGAACGGAACCTACAACATCAACGACACGTTCCCGTCGACGCGCAACTACTACGAAACGCTGCCGATCTTCTCGCCGTACGAGAACGACGGCCATACCTACCGGTTGTACAACTATTACAGCCGGGATTCGTTCTACGAATACAAACCGACGCAGGTGAAATTCTTTGCCAACGACCTGCCCGAACGGGACCAGAACGACAACAGGCAGCGGGCGCTGAACGCCAGCGTCAACGCCTCGCTCAAATGGGAACCCGTCAGGGGACTTTCGGCCACCACGCAGTTCGTGGCCAATTACATCGGAACCTACGAGGCGACGTACAAGGCACGCACCAACCTGTCGGGATACTACGCCAACGATCCGGCCGGCATTTCGCGGCGAAGCGGCGTTTTCAACCTAAACTGGGCGAGCATCAACCGCATCAATTTCGACCGCGAATTCGGAAAGCACCGCATCGGAGCCGTGGCCGGCATCGAGTTCAAACATGAGGAAGGCCGCAACCTCTACGTCTCCGGATACGATTTCATCAACGACCAGATCAAGGAAATCGCCTATGTTCCCAAGGCCAATGTCAGCGGATCGAGCAATACCACCTACTCCCGGTCGCTCTCCTACCTGGGACAGGCATCCTATGCCTACGACAACCGTTACTACATGACGGTAAATGCACGGCGTCAGGGCTTCTCCGCCTTCGGCGAGTACTCCCGCTGGGCAACATACGCTTCGGTGGGCGTCGGCTGGAGCATCCACAACGAACATTTCTTCCACAGCGACATCTTCGACACCCTGAAAATCAAGGCTTCGTACGGCACGAGCGGAAACTCGCGCGTCGACACGTCGTCGGCATACGGCACCTATAGTCTTTCGTCGAGCTACTCCTACCAGGGAAACATCGGCGCCATGCAGAGCGCGGTGGCCAACCCGGGACTTACGTGGGAGACGACCTACATGACCAACGTGGGACTCAGCGTCGGCCTTTACAAGCGCGTGATGGTCGACCTCGAGTTCTACAACAACGTCACGACCGACATGCTGACCGAAAGCCGCGTGTCGTCGATCATCTCCGAGGACGCCGTCATGCGCAACGTCGGCAAGATGCGCAACCGGGGTTATGAAATCACCGTCACGTCGGCGAATATCGTCCACAAGGATTTCTCCTGGCAGACCGAGCTGAACATCGCCCACAACCAGAACAAGATCCTGACCCTCTTCGAAGGCATCACCAAGAGCTTCGGGGAGCGCGTCTGGGCAGAGGGACGTTCCAAGAACGAGTGGTGCCTGATCCGCTGGGCCGGCATCGACCCGGCCGACGGGCGACCCATGTGGTACGACAAACGCGGCAACGTCACCAAAGTCTACGACTACGACAACCGCGTTTCGGACGGACGAACGCCCAATCCGGCCGTTTTCGGCAGCATGACCAATATCCTGCGGTGGAAAGAGTTCTCGCTGCGGTTCATGCTGAACTACACGATCGGCGGCTGGCAATACACCTCCCTGGACCGTTTCACCCTGAATTCGGGGTATGACATCATCGAATCCAATGCGCCGCTCGAAGCGTTGGATCACTGGAAAAGCCCGGGAGAACTGGCCGTCAATCCCCGCGTCGTCTACAAAAACGAGATGAAATCGACCTCCTACACCGACCGATTCCTGCACCGCATGACCAATATCCGCCTGCAGAACGTCGCGTTGACGTACCATTTCCCGAAGCAGCTGTGCAAGAAGCTGCGGATGGAGGCGATGAGCGTCTCGCTGGTCGGTGACAACGTCTATCTCTGGACCCCCGATCAGAAACACGGCGAAAACAGCTACAAAACGATCATGAATTCCGGGTATCCGATGACCTCGACCTATTCGGCAAATCTTTCCGTAACCTTCTGACATCCGAGCACATGAAACGAATAACGACCTATATTTTAACGACGGTCCTGCTGGCCGGCTCGACCGGTTGTAGCAGCTTCCTCGAAGTCGAGAAAATCGGCAAAAGCACGATTCCGTCCTTCTTCGCGGAACTCGAGGGACTGAAGAGTGCGTACAACGGCATATACAGCGCCACCTACTCGTTTTACGACGACTATGCGGTCAATTATCCCGATCTGACGAGCGACCTTGCGGACGCAACCCCCAACGCCGGGGAAATGCAGACGGATATTTACAACTTTCTGGCCCTGCCCGAGGACAATGCCGGCTATCCGCGTCTGGTGTGGCGAGGGGCTTACAGCGTGATAATCAATGCCAACAACATCATCCATTACGGTCCCGCCCTGAAGGAGAGCTATCCGGGCGACGTGACCGAGATCGACCGGATCATCGCACACGCCTGCTTCATCCGTGCACTGATGTTCCTGAACCTCTGCAACGCCTACTGCCAGACTTACACCTACACGGCGGACGCCTCGCATCTGGGAATCCCACTGCCCACACGCCCGATAAGTTTCAATGACGTAATAGCCCGGAGCACCCTGCGGGAGGCATACGCGCGGATCATCGAGGACATCAACACGGCGCAGACGACGCTCGAGAAAACGGGCGACTCCGACGTGTATTACGCTTCGGCAACGGCATGCCGGGCCCTGCTGGCCCGCATCTACCTCTACATGGGCAACTACGACCTGGCCGAAGAATATGCGTCGCAGGTGATTGCGGACGTACCGCTGACACCCCACGACGAATATGAGATCATGTTCCGCTACCCGCACGAAAACAAAGGCAAGGAGACGATCCTGCGAATGAGCGGCTACGAAAAATCATCGTCGATAAGCAAACTTTACGATCCTTCGAACTCGCCGAAGGTCCTGCCGTCGGCCAAACTGCTGGCGCTGTTCGACGACCCCGACGACATCCGGCGCCAACGGCTGCTGCATTACGATCCGGTTTATGAAGGTTACAACGACGATATACACGGATACGAAATGGACGCCTGTGTGAAATACTACGTCAACGACAAATATAAAAAGGACAACAACGGGCTCTACGGGCACAGCGATCCCTTCGTCGTGCGCTGCTCGGAGATGTACCTGATCCGTGCCGAAGCGCTCTGCAACCGGGAGAATCCCGACCTCGAAGGTGCTGCCGCCGATCTGAAGGCCCTGATCGCCCGCGCAACGGACAAGCCGGCCGACGAAATTACGCTGGAGTATTCCGGACAGGACGAGATGAACGCCCTGATCGAGCGGGAGCGTATGCGCGAACTCTGTTTCGAGGGACACCGGCTGCTGGACATCGCGCGGCGTCACCAGAATTTGGAACGCGACGAGTCGGCATCGGCAACGACCAAGAAACTCGTTTATCCCGACTATCGTTTCGTCCTGCCGATCTGCCAGCTGGAGATGGACTCCAACCCCGCGATGAAGCAGAATCCCGGATATGTCGGAGCCGAAGAATAAACACACAATCGATATACGCCATGATTAACCGAATAGCAATCATACTGGCCGCCGCAGCGGCTTTGCTGCTCTCCTCCTGCAAGAAGGACGAACCTTACGACCATCCGTTCATCTATGTCATACAGGCCGATGACGCCGCTTATGCCGCGACATCGACCGTCTCGTCGCAGGCGACCGTCGTCCGCACGTACAACATCTGCCTCAGTTCGAAGGAGCTGGACGAAAACCTGATCGTAGACTACTCGTTCACCGTCGGCGACGGACTGAAGGCCGGAATCGATTTCGAACGTGTGACCACGGGCAACCAGGTGGTTTTCGCCCCCGGAGTCTATACCATGCCCGTTCGCATCCGCTGGCTGCCCAACGAGGTCGATGCGTCGAAGGACAACACCGTGACGATCCGCATCGAAAACACCAGCCTCGGATTTACGATCGGATTTCCGGGTCCCGACCAGCTTTCGCGGCAGCATACGATCCGAAAAATAAATATGTAAATACTCACCTTTTAAATTCAATACAACTATGAAAAAGTATTTATCCATGATTTGCTGCCTTGCGGTGCTGTTCACCGCCGGATGCGGCGACGACGACACCGGAGGAGAAGACGGCCCGAAGGGCGAAGCCAAACTCACCGCATTCAGTTTCACGGCGGAAAGCAATCCCGACTGCCTGGTGAAGGATTACACCGGCACGATCTCCGGCACGGCGGTCAGCGTGAAGGTTCCCGCCGGCACGGACGTTTCGGCGCTCGTGGCGACGTTCGAAACGGCCGACGGGGAATCGACGGTGACGGTCGGCGGCACGACGCAGGTCAGCGGCACGACGGCCAACGATTTCAGCGACCCGATAGACTATCTTGTGAACCTCGGCAAGAAGAACGCCCTCTACACCGTGACGGTCAGCGAACTCCCCGAAGCCGTATGGACGAAAGTTACGGAGTTGGAAATGGAAGGAGGAAACAACATTCTTCTGGAAATAGATCCGACGGATAACAAACCAGCTCTGGCAATATCGACCAAAGATGAAGGAGACTTGTTATATGCCAAAATTACAGGCTCAACGATCTCTCCGGTGATTGCGCAAGAAAAACCAGCATCTCAACCTTCCTTCGGATTTAGCAAATCTGGGCAACCCTATATAATGTACTACAATTCTACAGAAAAATTCAATCGAATAACAACATTTACAAACAATTCCTGGAAATTACAGGATATAACGATTGATCGCCCATTAGTAAACACAGGAACAGGACCGACTATTTGTGATATTGATAACAAAATTTTCTTTTTCACATCTAATAACGCTGCTTCAGGCGCTATTGCAAAACGTGGGCATAACATTACAATCTTCGATGGTTCGCAATGGTACACACAACAAACCATACCTGGCAGAAGCGGGTATACGTATTACCCTGTTGCTCGTGTAGTAAACGATATAATGTACGTATTGATGTTAAATCCGGTTTCTCCAAATAGCTTTTCTATTTATACTTATAAAAATGGGACATGGACAACCGTCGTAGATTCTTTTGCCTATACAACATCGGAAGAAGGGGCAACACCTACATATTATGGCATCGGTTCAAAGTGTCCGGATATGGCCATTGACAACGACAAAAATATCTATGTCGGATTGTCATATAAACTTGGAATCGGTTATCGTCCTCATGTCATGAAGTTCACCTACAACGAACAAACAAATACCTATGAAGAAGGTAATCGGTTAGGTCGTGCAATAGAAACCACATCTGGAGATTTTTGCAAAATTGCACTTAGCCCCATCGGTATACCTTATGTTGCGTATTTGGATTCTGATACAGAAAAAGTAATGGTTGCATCATTAGACAATAAAACAAAAGATTGGGGAACCCCTACATCAATCAGTTCGGATATGTATACGACTGACTTTGTCTTGAAATTCGCAAAAGACGGTACAGCATATCTCGTTTATGGAACATCCGATACTGCAATTAATGCTATATCGCATAAAATCAGTCTTTATAAATTGGCAACAGCCGAATAGATTCGATTCGCACAGCAAGGGCCTACGCAATGACCCTTGCAGCGGCAGCAACAATCTCGATGATGTCGTGCCAGACACAGGACATTCCTGAAGTCGAAATCGTAAATTCTGTACTTGAGACTCGCTATACGATGATCAACAGCTATATGGTATTCACGTCGGATTTGCTGGCTGACGACGCAGATATGAGAAATATCTTCGACAAAATCCGTATGCAGTTCGGATTCAATATTCCGGCCGAAGACAGAGAAAAAATCATAACTTTCGGAGACCTCGTCAGTTACGTAACCGAGCACAGCGTCTCGATTCCGCCGCTGCCCAGTAACCCGGACATTCGGATTTTTGAAAAAATCCAAGAGATTATCAACGAAAAAATGGATATTCCCATTGGTTTGATCTGTGTCCATTCCAATATAAGGAATGATTTCGGGATGGACAGTTTGGATTTCGTTGAGTTTATCATGGCTCTTGAAGAGGAATTCCAGATAGAGATTCCCGATGAATATGCCACCAGAATAAAAACAGTGGAAGACTGCTGGGCATATATCGAAAGCCTATCTGATCACACCTGAAACATCACTCGAATAATGCGGGCCGCAAGGCTCGCATTATTTTACCCGAATACCCGATCGACAATTTTACCCATGAAACCGATTCCTGTTTTTCTGACACTGGCGTTTCTGACGCAAATTCTCCTCGCAACACCCCTGCAGGCTGGGGCACAGCCCGCCCGTTCGGGAACGCTCTTCCTCGACCGCAACGGCAACGGCGTTCGTGACAGAGGCGAACGTGCGCTGAAAGGCATCTCCGTATCCGATGGGGATACGATCGTCCTTACCGACCGGAAAGGCCGCTACACCCTTCCCACAACGGCACACGGCAGTGTATTCCCGATCCTTCCGTCCGGTTACGAATTTCCGGGCGGCGGGATTCACAACGCCCGGTTCCGATACTACCCCGACAGCACGGCAGACGGCAATGCCGATTTCGGACTGGTCCGCCGCAAACAGCCCGACCGCTTCAGCATCGCCGCCGTGGGCGACGTGCAGTTCGGCGACACGACCGAAGCGGGATATGCCGCACGCACCTTCTTCTCGGAGCTGGCAGAACACCGCGACATGGCCTTTTCGCTTTTTCTGGGCGATCTGGTAAATGACGACTGCACGCTGTTCCCGCTGTTCGGGGAATTGGCCGGCAAACTGCCGATGCCTTCGTGGACGCTTTCGGGCAACCACGACCGGGACATGGACAGCGTCCGGACGGTCATTCGCTACAACACATTCTTCGGTGCTGACACCTATGCTTTCGACTACGGCCCGGTCCATTTCGTCGTCTTCGACAACGTCTTCACGGATGGACGCCGGAGTTATGTCGGGAAACTGACCGAAAAGCAGCTGCGGTTCCTGCGCAACGATCTGGCACGGGTGCCGCGGGAGAAACTCGTGGTCATCGCCCAGCACATTCCGATGGCCGCCACGCAAAACAAAGATGCGGTGCTTGCGCTGCTGGACGGACGCCGCTGCCTGATGCTGTCGGGGCACACCCATTCGGTCTTCCGGAAACGATTGGCGGACAACGCACAGGAGCTGGTTGCCGGAGCGGTCTGCGGGTTGCTTTGGACCGGGGAACAGGACCTCGACCTGGTGCCGCACTCGCTGCAGCCGTGCGGAACTCCGCGCAACTATTTTCGCATCGATTTCGACAAGGCGGAATACGCATTCCGGTTCAAAGGCATCGGTCTCGACGAAACGTATCAGGCCGACGTGTGGATCGCCGACGGCAATCCGCAGGACCGGGAGATCGAAGAGCTGGCTTCGCTGCCGGCGGGGAGCGTCGTGGTGAACCTCTTCGCCGGAGGCCCGGAGACGCAGATCCGGATGCGGATCGACGACGGGGAATGGCAGACACTGGAGCACACGGCCATGGCCGCACCGACGGTCCTGCGGTCGAAACTGCGCAACCGGCAGGGTTATCTGCAATCGAAATACGCCCGCCGCTCACCGCACCGCAACGCCCCTTCACCGCATATCTGGACGGGGCAACTGCCCGAAGGCACGGCCCCGGGCCCCCATCGGATGTATCTCGAAGCCCGAGACACGACGGCGGACTGCGCCGTAAGGCTGACCGATGTACGGGTGATACTCGCCCCCTGAAAACAAAAAATCCGGAACGCAGTTCCGGATTTTTCATTGCGGCATATCCCGCCCGAGACTATTATTTCAGCACCCGCTCGACGTAGGCTTTGTAATCCTTCACGTCGGGAGCGTACTCGTCGTCCTCGAACAACGGCGAGGAGATCAGGAAATCGGCCGAGGAGCGGTTGATGGCCGTCGGCACGTTGTAGAGCGTCGCCAGGCGCAGCAGCGCCTTTACATCGACATCGTGCGGCTGGGCCGACATCGGGTCCCAGAAAAACATCAGCGCGTTGATCTTGCCGTCGGCAATCAGCGACCCCAACTGCTGGTCGCCGCCCAGCGGACCCGATTTGAGCAGCGTGATCTTCAGTTCGGGCTTCGGCTCGTCGGCATCCTCATGCTCCTCCTTGTGGTCGCGCAGCGTCTTTTCGACCATCTTGCCCGTCGTCCCCGTGCACACTAAATGGTGACGGCTCAGTTTGCGGCTGTTCCAGTCGACCCACTCCGCCAAGTCGCGTTTCATATTGTCGTGGGCCACCAGGGCCAGCACTTTCGTCTTCTTGTCCATGGTTCCAGGGTGTCAGGGTTATTTCTCCTCCTCTTCAGCGGGGAGCTTGAACTCCGTGAATCCGGCCTGCAGGAGCGTGTTGTACCAGGCAAAGCACTTTTTCATGTCCGAAACGTGCACCCGGTCACGGTCGTACTCGGGAAGCACCTCGGCAAACGCGGCTTTCAGCTTCTCGGGCGCTTCCTTGGGGCTGATCGCCTCCTTGCCCCCGGTGTGGGCGTAAATCCGGGTGAACACGTCGGCCAGGGCGATGTCGTCGCCTTCGGTGAACATCGAAATCTCCGTCAGGGCGCTCACCTTGGCATTCGCCGCAGCGTTCATGCGCCGTCCGTCGAGCAGCGACTCGACGATCACGCCGGTCTTCGACTGCGCCACATATTTATAAAGTCCGGGCTGGCCCGAGATGGCCAGAATCTCTTTCAGTTCCATAATAATTACGTTATTTCTGTGTGTTAATTGGGTTGTTCGGGTTGTTCATCTTCCTCGTCCTCCTCGTCGGGAATCGTATATGACCGTGACTGCGTATAAGAGGGCACATTGTAAGCCGAGATGGCCCAAACCTGGAAAGTCACTTTCCGGGCGCCGCTCTTCCAGGAAATAGTCCCTTCATAGGTGAACGAAGTGATATTCTTCCCCGGATTGGTACGCATCGAATAGTCCACGTCGCCGACATCGTCGTCGAACCAATAGGCAATGTATACACTGCGAAAGCCATATTGGCACGATACGGGCACTTTCACCGCAATCTCCATCTCGGAAACCACTGCCTGCGGCGACACGGACATCTCGCCGAACTCCGCCGGGGTCGTATATTCGGGTCCCCGGTCAGGATTGCAGGCAGCGAGACACAAGGCCGCAACAACGGTGAAAAGCCGCGCGTTCATCTCCTACTCCTTTTTCATGTGCACGTCCATCTGCGGGAACGGGAAGCTGAGGCCGTGCTTGGGCAGCTCCTTGTAGAACTCCTCGTTGTGTTCGAAAAAGACGTTCCAGTAGTCGCCGTTCTTCACCCATGCCCGAATCGAGAGGTTCACCGAACTGTCAGCCAGCGCAGCGACCCACACCACCGGCGCAGGGTCCTTCAGGATGCGGGAATCAGCGGCCAGCATCGCGAGCACGGCCTTGCGGGCCACATCCACATCGTCGCCGTAGGAGATGCCCACGGTCCAGTCCACGCGGCGCAGTTCGGCCTTCGAATAGTTATCGATGATGGCCGTGGCAATCGAATTGTTGGGGATATAGATCGTCTGATTGTCGGCCGTGGTAATCACCGTCGAAAAGAGCTTGATGTCGCGCACCGTGCCCGACTGCCCCTGCGCCGAAATAACGTCGCCGATACGGTAGGGCTTCATCAGCAGGATCATCACCCCGCCGGCGAAATTCTGGGCCGTGCCGCTCAGGGCCATACCGATGGCCAGCGTGGCGGCCGAAGCGACGGCGATGAGCGACGTGACGTTGATGCCCAGCGTCGAGACGACGATCAGCACCAGCAGCAGCGTGAAAATCGCGCTCACGCTGTTGCGCGTGAATGAACGCAGGGAGGTGTCGACATGACGGTGCTGCATGGCGACATCGATCAGTTTCAGGATGCGCCGCACGACCCACCGGCCGATGAAATAGATGGCCAGCGCGATGACGATCTTAATCACGATCCAGACCGATTCCGAGAGCAGCGTCTGCAGCAAAGCATGGTAGTCGATGTTGGCGATTTTCTCGACCGCCTCTGCGAAATGAGCCTTCTGCACACTGTCGGGCACTATCAGGGGCGCCGGGTCCTCGGCCGCTAAAAATGTCCACATAGTTCCGTTTTTTAAGTTTGACAGACAAAAATAGCCAAAAAAAGGAGAACTTTATTAACTTTGTCTACGGATTTTGCATAAAGCGACAGAAAACACCATACATTACACGATGCAGAACAACGTTGAAATTATCCAGATAAACATTTCGGGCGAGGACAAGCCGGGCATGACCTCGTCGCTCACCGAGATACTTGCGCGTTACGACGCCTTCATCCTCGACATCGGCCAGGCCAACATCCACCAGTCGCTGACGCTGGGCATCCTGATAAAAACCACGGCCGACAAGTCGGGAAGCATCATGAAAGAGCTGCTTTTCAAAGCCTCGGAACTGGGCGTGATGATCCGTTTCACGCCCATCACCGAAGAGCGTTACGACGACTGGGTGGGCCGTCAGGGCAAGAACCGCTACATCATCACGCTGCTGGGCCGCACCGTCACGGCACGCCACATCGCCGAGGTGACGAAGGTCGTGGCCGAGCACGGGCTCAACATCGACGCCATCAAGCGGCTCACGGGCCGCATGCCGCTCTGCGAGGACGACCGCGCGGCCAAATCGTGCATCGAGCTTTCGGTGCGCGGGTCGCTCTCGGACGAGGAGCGCAGCACCATGCAGGCGGGGTTCATGAACCTCTCGGACATCGGTCTCGACGTCTCGTTCCAGAAGGACGACATCTACCGCCGCAGCCGCCGCCTGATCTGCTTCGATATGGATTCGACGCTGATCGAGACCGAGGTGATCGACGAACTGGCCGAACGGGCCGGCGTGGGCGCCGAGGTGCGTGCGATCACCGCCAGCGCCATGCGCGGCGAGATCGACTTCCGCGAGAGTTTTTCGCGGCGCGTGGCGCTGCTCAAGGGGCTCGACGTCTCGGTTATGGATGAAATCGCCCGCAGCCTGCCCATCACCGAGGGGCTGGAACGCATGATGACCATTCTCAAGCGCGTGGGGTACAAAACGGCGATCCTCTCCGGCGGATTCACCTATTTCGGCAACTACCTGCGCCAGAAATACGGCTTCGACTATGTCTATGCCAACGAGCTGGAGATCGAGGACGGACGCCTCACGGGACGTTACGTCGGCGAGGTGGTCGACGGACGCCGCAAGGCCGAACTGCTGCGCCTGCTGTGCCAGTTCGAGGAGATCAACATCGCCCAGTCGGTGGCCGTCGGCGACGGCGCCAACGACCTGCCGATGCTCAACCTGGCGGGGCTGGGCATCGCTTTCCACGCCAAACCCAAGGTGAAGGCCACGGCCCGGCAGTCGATCTCGACCATCGGCCTCGACGGCATCCTCTATTTCCTCGGGCTGAAGGATTCACGCATCGAGGCGTAATATGTGCCGCTTTCGCCGCATTGCCATCGCCTTTACGGTGCTTCTGGCGGCCGGGTGCTACGACTCCCGGTTCGGGGAGCCGGACGGCAGCGCCTCCGGGGAACCTGCGACGGAGACCATCGCCGCACTGCGTGCGATCTATGCCGGAACGCCGTTCACGGTCGCGGGCGACATCGTGGTCACGGGGACGGTCACGACCAGCGACCGGGCGGAGAATTTCTACCGCACGCTCTGCATCGAGGAAGGTGAAGCAGCGCTTGAGGTAATGGCGGGTATCGACCACCTGCACAACGACTTCCCGACCGGATGCCGCGTAACGCTGCGGCTCAGGGGACTGACCGTGGCCGAGAGCCGCGGAGTGCTGCAAATCGGGCGTCCTCCCGCCGCCGGAAGCGGTTACGCGACCGACTACATCGGTTCGCAGCCGGCGCTGGCCGCCGTGCTCGTCCGCAGCGGCGAAAGCCTGCACGCCCCCACGCCCGCCCTGCACTCGATTTCCGAGCTCACCCCGGCCCTTTGCGGCACGCTGGTCCGCATCGACGGCCTTCGCTACACGCCCGAGGACCTCTCGGCGGCAACCTGGACCGGATACAAACGCTTTACCGACGACGCCGGCAATGCCGTCTACACCTATGTCCGCCAATATGCCCGGTTCGCCGACACGGACGTGCCGGTCGGGATGGTATCGCTGTCGGGCATTCTCCAATACGACGCCGCAGGCGACGGGCGTTACATCCTCAAACTGCGCGATGAGAGCGATTGTCTGCCTTAGTCTGCTGCTGTCGGCGGGATGCGACAAGGCTACGGAACCCGGATTCGCCGAGGAACCCGAGGTGTCGAGGCACACCGTCGCCTACCTCAAATCGCTCTGCGACGGCCGCAGCAGCGCCGCCGTCACGCAGGACATCACCATCCGGGGATTTATCACGGGAAACGACCTCTACGGCGAGTTCGACCGGACGCTGGTCGTCGAGGACGCCTCGGGCGGCATTCAGATCGCCGCAGGCCGCTCGTCGCTGGCCGACGACTACCCCTTCGGCGCGATTGCGACCGTGCGGTGCAACGGACTGACGCTCTGCAACTACGGCGGGAAGATAGAATTGGGGTCAGCCGCCGGGGATTACGGAGCCGAGGCCATTCCGCAGGAGGAGCTGCCCCGCTACATCCGCATCACGCTGCCGGAGGAGGGCGAAAAACACCGGGCCGCCCCGCTCACGTTCGGGGAGGTCGGGCCGCAGCATATCGACACCCGAGTGCGGTTCGACAACGTGCAGTTCGCCGATGCGGGAAAGACCTGGTGCGACACCGACCCCGAAACGGGGCGCACCGTCGCCACCGAACGGACGATTCTCGATGCCGGGGGCAACGAATTCACCGTGCGGAGCGCCGCCACGTGCGTCTACGCAAAGGAGCCCGTACCTTCCGGCACGGGCTCCCTGTATGGAATCATCGACTATTTCGCGGGAAAATACACGCTCCGCGTCACCAACCGCGAAGCCGCATTTTAACGCTGCAACGCCTCCCAGAGCATATCTTTCAACTGCTGGATGTTCAGCCCCGAGACCGACGAAATGAAGACCGACGGAACGCCTTCGGGCAGGTGACTGCGCATCTGGCCGATCAGTTCGTCGTCGAGCATGTCGCATTTGGTGATGGCCAGCAGACGCTCCTTGTCCAGCAGTTCGGGGTTGTACTGCGTCAGTTCGCCCAGCAGAACGTCGTAATCGCGGCGGATGTCGTCGCTGTCGGCGGGAATCATGAACAACAGCACCGAATTGCGCTCGATATGGCGCAGGAAACGGGTTCCGAGGCCGCGGCCCTCGTGGGCGCCCTCGATGATGCCCGGAATGTCGGCCATGACGAACGATTTGTGGTCGCGGACCTCGACGATGCCGAGGTTCGGCTCCAGCGTCGTGAAGGCGTAGTTGGCGATCTTGGGCTTCGCGGCCGAGACCACCGACAGCAGCGTAGACTTGCCCGCATTGGGGAAGCCCACCAGCCCCACGTCGGCCAGCACCTTCAGCTCGAGGATGAACGTACCCTCCTCGCCGTCCTCGCCCGGCTGGGCGTAACGCGGCGTCTGGTTCGTGGCGCTCTTGAAATGCCAGTTCCCGAGACCGCCCCGGCCGCCCTTGAGCAGCACGAGCTGTTCGCCGTCGGCCGTCACCTCCCCCACCGTTTCGGTCTCGGTCGTACCGTCCTCGTTCTCATAAATGCGGTTGGCGACCGTGCCCAGCGGCACCGGGATGATGATGTCCCGGGCATCCTTGCCCGACGAACGGGCTCCGGAGCCGTGCTCGCCGTCCTCGGCGAACTGGTGGCGCTGGTATTTGAGGTGGATGAGCGTCCAGTACTGCTTGTCGCCCTGCAGAATGATACTGCCGCCCTTGCCGCCGTCACCGCCGTCAGGACCGCCGAAAGCCACGAATTTCTCGCGACGGAAATGCGTCGAGCCGCCGCCACCGTGTCCCGAACGGGCGAATATCTTTACGTAGTCTACGAAATTTGATCCTGCCATAAATAAATGTGATTCCGTTATATGTTCCCGAAATCCGGGACAAAGATAGTACAAAAAAAGCAGACCGCGAAAAACGGTCTGCAAGCAATTCGAAATAACGGGATTAAATCTGCGCGGCAACGTAATCCCCCACCTCGGAGGTCGAATACGCCCGCCCGCCGGCGGCCACGAGGTCCTCGGTGACGATACCGTCGGCCAACGCCTTGTCCACGGCCCGGCGCACGGCTTTGCCCTCGGCGTCGAGCCCCAGGTGCTCCAGAAGCATGGCGGCCGAAAGAATCGTGGCCATCGGGTTGGCGATATTCTTGCCCGCGGCCTGCGGATAGGAACCGTGGATGGGCTCGAAGAGGGCCACCTCGGCACCGACGCTCGCCGAGGAGAGCATTCCCAGCGAACCGCTGATGACGCTGGCCTCGTCGGTGAGGATGTCACCGAACATGTTCTCCGTCACGATAACGTCGAACCAAGCCGGCTGGCGGATGATCTGCATGGCGGCGTTGTCCACGAACATATAATCCACCGTCACGTCGGGGTACTCCTTGGCGACGCGCTGGGCCGTTTCACGCCACAGACGCGAGGTTTCGAGCACGTTGGCCTTGTCTACGACCGTGAGTTTGCGGCGGCGCGACACGGCCAGCCGGAACGCCACGCGGAGAACGCGCTCGATCTCCCCGACGGTATAGGTGCAGGTGTCGAAAGCCCGCCGGCCGTCGTCGTCGCGTCCCTGCGGACGGCCGAAATAGATACCGCCCGTGAGTTCGCGCACGCAGATGAAATCCGTTCCGCGCACCACCTCCGCACGGAGCGGCGAACGGTCGGCCAGCGCGTCGAACAGCGCCACGGGGCGCAGATTGGCGAACAGTCCCAGCGACTTGCGCATCCGCAGCAGTCCCTGCTCGGGGCGCACCTTGGCCGTGGGGTCGTTGTCGTATTTCGGGTCGCCGATGGCTCCGAACAACACGGCGTCGGCCGCGAGGCAGATGCGGTGCGTTTCGTCGGGATAGGGGTCGCCCGTGGCGTCGATGGCCGCAGCGCCCACCAGTGCGGGGGTATAGGTGATTCGGTGTCTGAACTTTTCCGCCACGCGGTCCAGCACCTTGGTGGCTTCGGCGATGATCTCGGGACCGATGCCGTCGCCGGCTAAAAGAGCGATGTTAACATCCATTGTCGTTATAGTTTATTTCGATGATATTCAGCATTTTGATTGTCGCCTTGATGGCGGCTTCGGTTTGGTCGGCGTCCAGCCCGCGGGTCTTGAACACGCGGCCGTCCATCTCCCACGTGATAATCGTCTGCACGAAGGCGTCGGTGCGTCCGCCGGGCGGAATCGACACGGCATAGTCACGCAGCATCGGAAACTCGCGCCCGAGCTGTTCGCGGTAAATCTGCCGCAGGGCCCGCATAAAGGCGTCGTACTGGCCGTCGCCGGCCGAGGTCTGCTCGTAGGGGCGGTCGTGAATCTCGATCTTGAGCGTCGCCACGGGACGCAGCCCCTGCGCCAGCGAAAGGCTGTAATTGAGTATCCGCACCGGATTGTCCGCCAGGTCGTAGCGCAGCACGTCGGCGACGATGTACGGCAGGTCCTCGACCGTCACCAGCTCCTTCTTGTCGCTCAGCTCCACCACCCGTTCGGTCACTTTGCGCATTGCGGCCTCGTCGAGGTCGATGCCCAGCACCTCGAGATTCTTGAGAATGTTGGCCTTGCCCGAGGTCTTGCCCAGCGCGTATTCGCGCACGCGGCCGAAGCGTTCGGGCAGCAGTTCGTTGAAATAGAGGTTGTTCTTGTTGTCGCCGTCGGCATGGATGCCCGCACACTGCGTGAAGACGCTCTCGCCGACGATCGGACGGTTGGCGGGAATGCGGATGCCGGTGTGCGATTCGACCGTGCGGCTGACGCGGTTGATTTTCGTCTCGTCGATGCCCGTCGTACAGCCCAGCCGGTCGTGAAGCACCGCCACGGTGCTCGACAGCGGCGCATTGCCGGCGCGTTCGCCCAGGCCGTTGACGGTGACATGGACCCCGTGGAAACCCGCACGCACGGCGGCGGCGGTGTTGGCCACGGCCAGGTCGTAATCGTTATGGGCGTGGAAATCGAAGCGCAGATGCGGATAACGCACCACCAGATCGCGGCAGAAACGTTCGGTCTCATAGGGGTCGAGCACGCCCAGCGTGTCGGGGCATAGGAACCGCTGCACGGGGGCGTCGGCCAATCCGTCGAGCATGGCATAGACGTAGTCGGGCGAATGGCGCATGCCGTTGGACCAGTCCTCGAGGTAGAGGTTCACGCGCATATCCCGGTCGACTGCCGCCAGGATTTCGGCGCGGACATCCGCCAGATGTTGTTCGGGCGTGCGGCGCAGCTGCCCTTCGCAATGCTTGCGGGAGCCCTTGGCCAGCAGATTCACCACGCGGCATCCGGCCGCGCCCAGCCAGTCGAGCGACAGCCCGCCGTCGATGAACCCGAGGGCCTCGACGCGCTCCGCATAGCCCTTGGCTGCGGCCCACTCGGCAATGGCACGCACGGCCTGCTGTTCGCCCTGCGAGACCCGCGCCGAGGCGATCTCGATGCGGCTGACACGCAGTTCCTCCAGCAGGAGCCGGGCGATGGAGAGTTTCTCGCGGGCGTTGAACGAAACGCCCGATGTCTGCTCGCCGTCGCGCAGCGTCGTATCCATTATTTCGACCGGACGAAGCATCGGCACGGTCTATTTGCGGGAGGCTTCGAAAGCCTCGATCCGGTCGGCGATACTATGGAGGTAATCCACGTCATCGTAACCGTTCTGCAGGCAGCGTTTCTTGTAGGCGTCGATCTCGAAGCCCTCGCTGCGGCCGCCCGACACGACGGTCAGGGTCTGGCGGTCCAGATCGACCGTGAACTGCGCCTTCGGATCACGGCGGATTTCGTCGAAAACAGCTTTCAGAAACTCCTCGCTGACACGAATCGGCAACAGGCCGTTGTTCAGGGCGTTGTTGCGGAAAATGTCGGCGAAGAAACTCGACACCACGACCCGGAAGCCGTAGTCGGCAATGGCCCAGGCGGCGTGCTCGCGCGAACTGCCGCACCCGAAATTGCGCCCGGCAACGAGGATTTGCCCCTCATAACGGGCGTCGTTCAGCGGGAACGAGGCGATTTTCGCGCCCGAAGCGTCGTAACGCCAGTCGCGGAAGAGGTTGTCGCCGAATCCTTTGCGTTCGGTGGCTTTCAGGAAACGCGCCGGGATGATCTGGTCGGTATCTATGTTTTCCATCTCGACGGGCACCGCCCCCGAGGTGAAAGTTACGAATTTAGGTATGGACATCGTATTCCTTATTTTACAAATCAAACACTTCGCGGGGATCGGAAATCACACCCGTCACCGCGGCGGCGGCCGCAACGGCCACACCCGCAAGCATCGTGCGGGCACCGGGACCCTGACGGCCCTCGAAATTGCGGTTCGAGGTCGAAACGCTGTATTTTCCCGCAGGGATTTTGTCGGCATTCATCGCAAGGCACGCCGAACAGCCCGGCTGGCGGAGTTCGAAGCCCGCGGCAGCGAGTATCTTATCCAGCCCCTCGGCCTTGGCGGCAGCCTCGACGCCCTTCGAGCCGGGGACGATCCATGCCGTAATATTATCGGCCTTGCGGCGTCCTTCGACCAGGCGGGCGAAGCGCCGCAGATCCTCGATACGGCCGTTGGTGCAGCTGCCGACGAAAACATAGTCCGCCGGTTTGCCCAGCAGTTTCTCACCGGCTTTGAAACCCATGTATTCCAACGCTTTGGGATCGGCATCGGCAGGAATCGACGCATCGACGGCCATACCCATGCCGGGATTGGTGCCGTAGGTGATCATCGGGGCGATGTCCGCGGCATCGAAGCGGTATTCCTTGTCGAAAACGGCGTCCGCATCGCTGTAAAGCTCCCGCCAGCGGGCCACGGCCTTGTCGAAATCGGCCCCCTGCGGAGCCCGTTCGCGGCCCCGAAGGTATTCGAAAGTCTTTTCGTCCGGGGCGATCATGCCGCCGCGGGCACCGCATTCGATGCTCATGTTGCAGACCGTCATGCGGCCCTCCATCGAAAGCGACCGGATGGTGCTGCCCGCAAATTCGATGAAATAGCCCGTGCCGCCCGAGGCGGTGATCTGCGAAATGATGTAGAGAATGACATCCTTGGCCTCCACGCCCCGCCGCAGGTCACCGTCGACGGTGATGCGCATCGTGCGGGGTTTGGTCTGGAGGATGCACTGGCTGGCAAAGACCATCTCGACCTCCGAGGTGCCCACGCCGAAGGCCACGGCCCCCAGGGCTCCGTGGGTCGAGGTGTGGCTGTCGCCGCAGACGATCGTCATACCCGGCTGCGTGAAGCCCAGTTCGGGGCCGATGATGTGCACGATGCCCTGCTTGGGGTGCCCCACCCCGAAATGCTCGATGCCGTGGCGAGCGCAGTTCTCAGCCAGTGCCTCGACCTGCCGCCGCGACTCGGGCTCCTCGATCGGGAGGTGCTGATCGACGGTCGGAATGTTATGATCGGCGGTGGCGGTGATCTGCGACGGGCGTGCCACGCCGAAACCCCGGCGCTCGATGCCCCCGAAGGCCACGGGCGAAGTCACCTCGTGGATATACTGCCGGTCGATGTAGAGCACGCAGCGGCCGCCGTCTTCGACACGCACGGTGTGCGCGTCCCAAATCTTGTCTAATAAGGTACGTCCCATAAATTACGCTTCTTCTTCCTTTCTTTCCGTTACATTGAGGGCCCGGAGGGCGTCGAGGAACGCCTCGATCGAAGCCCGCGTGGTGTCGGTATGCGCCGCGAACCCGTGGACCGTGCGGCTGCCGCACTCGACCTGCACGTGCACGCGGCCCACGTCGTTCGAACCCCGCGTGATGGCCTGCATCAGGAACTCCGAAAGCACCACCTTCTCGTTGATGAGCTTTTTGATGGCCGAGACCGCGGCGTCGACCGGACCGTTGCCCGTGGCGATGGCCATGCGTTCGTGGTCGCCGAATTTCAGCACCACGGTAGCCGTCGGAACCAGCGTCCCGGTGGTCACCTGCAGGAATTTCAGCGCAACGGACTGCTGTTTCATGCGGTCGATGTCGCCCACCAGGTAGATCAGGTCGTAATCGTGAATCTCCTTCTTCTTGTCGGCCAGCACGAGGAATTTCTCGTAGGTGGCGTCCAGCTCCTCCGGCGTGAGGTCGTAACCCAGCAGTTCGAGCCGGTGCACGAGGGCCGCGCGGCCGCTGCGGGCCGTGAGGGCGATGACCGACTCGTTCAGGCCGATGTCCTGCGGGTCGATGATCTCATAGGTCTGGCGCTGTTTCAGCACCCCGTCCTGATGGATGCCCGACGAGTGTGCGAAGGCGTTGCGTCCCACGATGGCCTTGTTGGGCTGCACGGGCATATTCATCAGACTCGACACCAGGTGCGAAGCCTTGGTGATCAACTGCGAACGGATATTCGTGTCGATATTGACATCTTTGTGGCAGCGCAGCGTCATCACCACCTCTTCGAGCGAGGTGTTGCCGGCGCGTTCGCCGATGCCGTTGATCGTCACCTCGACCTGCCGGGCGCCGTTCAGGACGCCGCTCAGCGTATTGGCCGTGGCCATGCCCAGGTCGTTGTGGCAGTGGGTCGAAATGACGGCCCGATCGATGTTCGACACATGGTCGACGAGGTATTTGATCTTCGCACCGTATTCGTTCGGAAGGCAGTAGCCCGTCGTGTCGGGGATATTGACCACGGTGGCGCCGGCGGCGATGGCCGCCTCGACGACACGCGCCAAATACTCGACATCGGCGCGTCCGGCATCCTCGGCATAGAACTCCACGTCCTCGACATAGCGTTTGGCATATTTCACCGCTTCGACGGCCCGTTCGAGAATCTTCTCGGGGGTGGAGCGCAGTTTGTCGTAAATGTGCTGCGGCGAGACGCCGATACCCGTGTGGATTCGCTTGCGTTTGGCAAGGCGCAGGGCGTCGGCCGCCACGTCGATGTCCTTCTCTACGGCACGCGTCAGCGCACAGATCGTCGGTTCGGAAACGGCTTTGGAAATCTCCAGCACGGAATTGAAATCCCCGGGGCTGGAGATCGGAAAACCGGCCTCTATCACGTCCACGCCGAGATTCTCGAGCAGTTTGGCAACCTCGATTTTTTCGGTGGTGTTCAGCTGACAGCCGGGGACCTGCTCACCATCGCGGAGCGTGGTGTCGAAAATGTACAATCTCTCACTCATAACTAACCTGTTATCAAATAAAACTTAGTGACGCCGCCCCACGCATGTCGTACGGCGAACGCCACTCTATCTTTGCCTCTTCTTACAATTCGTAATAAGAATTGGCGTTACATCTAAAAAACCGGCGATTTTTCCAACTGTTTTTAACCGGACTGCAATCTATCCGGTCGATGTAACTGCTTTGCTCTCTTGCAAATATATGAATTATTTAATAATTTCAAAAACAAATCGTCTAAAAAGTCGGATAATTACACGCCGACAGCCTCCCTGTCCGTTCGGACGGGGAGGCTGTCGCAAAATACATTGGGAAATTACAGTTCCAGCGGTTCGTAAGGCAGTCCCCAGGCATCGGCCACGGGCTTGTAGACCACTTTGCCGCCGATGATGTTCAGGCCCAAAGCCAACTCGGGATTCTCCTTCGCGGCACGGCACCAGCCCTTGTCGGCCAGTTGGATGGCATAGGGAAGCGTGGCATTGGTCAGCGCGAGGGTCGAGGTGCGCGGCACGGCGCCCGGAATGTTGGCCACGCAGTAGTGGAGCATTCCGTCGACATAGTAGACGGGGTCCTCATGCGTCGTGGGACGCGACGTCTCGAAGCACCCGCCCTGGTCGATGGCCACGTCGACCATCACCGTGCCGGGCTCCATATCCTTCAGCATATCGCGCGTGACGAGCTTCGGGGCCTTGGCTCCCGGAATCAGCACCGAGCCGATCACCAGATCGGCGTGTTTCAGCTCCTGGCGGATGTTGTATTCGGAGGACATCAGCGTCTTGACATTCTTGGGCATCACGTCGGCCAGATAGGTCAGGCGCTGCAGCGAGATGTCGCAAATCGTAACGTCGGCACCCGTTCCGGCAGCCGTACGCGCAGCGGCCGTGCCGACCACCCCGGCGCCGATCACGAAGACCTTGGCGGGTTTCACACCCGGGACGCCGCCCAGCAACACACCTTTGCCGCCGCGAGGCTTTTCGAGGAAATAACGCCCCTCCTGCGCCGCCATGCGGCCCGCAACCTCCGACATCGGAATCAGCAGCGGCAGCGAACGGTCCGCGCGTTCGACGGTCTCGTAAGCGCAGCAGACCGCCCCGCTGTCGATCATGGCCCGCGTGAGGGGTTCGCTGCTGGCAAAATGGAAATAGGTGAAGACCAGTTGGTCGCGGCGGATGAGCTTGTACTCGGGGGCAATCGGCTCCTTGACCTTAATAATCATTTCGGCCCGGGCATAAACGTCCTCGATCGTGGGGAGCATCTCTGCTCCCACACCTATATAATCATCATCGGTAAAACCGCTGTTTACACCGGCCGCAGCCTGCACATAAACCGTGTGGCCCCGCTTCACGAGCTCCTGAGCGCCCGCAGGGGTAAGAGCAATGCGATTCTCATTGTTCTTGATCTCTTTTGGAATACCGACAATCATGGTTTTTGGAAATTTTAAGGTTTTTTCGCCCTTACAAAATACGAATTTCATCGTAAACTCCAAAAAAATCGGACGGTTTTTTACAATCGGCTCAGAATCGGTAAGAGATTGTAAGATAGAACGAACGGGGCCACGCATAGGTGTAGCGCGTGGCATGGGGCATGTAAAGGGTATCGTCGCCCGGACGGATGCGGCGCACACGTAACGATTCGTAACCTCCGTAGGGCGTATCGGCATCGCCCAGCAGGTTGCGCAGCATCAGCGCCGCGGTCAGCCGCGAGCGGTCGAAATAAAAGGATTTGAACAGCGAGGCATCGAGCGTGAAGGCGTCTGAAAGCCGTTCCTGACGGGTGAAGGCTTCGAACGCCTCGCGCGTGATGCCGCCCTGACCGGCGATGCGGTCGGTGCGGCGCAGGGGCATCGGCTCTACGAAACGACGCCCGGCATATCCCGCCGAAGCGCGGCAGCCCCACCCTTTCGTCCCGAACCACGCCAGTTCGGCTGCGGCAGTCAGCTGCGGGGCTCCGCCCGTCTCGCAGCCGCCCATGCGGCTGACGGCACGCAGGTCGACGGCGGAATTGTCCACGTCGGAGAGCACCGTGACGACCGGGTCGCGGGCATATTTGTAACGTCCCGCCGAGGCCGCCAGCGACAGCCGCCAGCGGTAGGACAACCGGATGTCGGCGGCGGCTTCGATGCCGTAGGAAAGGCGTCCGATGCCCGTGACGGCCATATCGCAGTAGACCGAAGCCATGTCGTCGTAATAGCGGCGCGTCTCGGTGCCGTCGAGCGTCAGCACGGCGAAGGCCGTCGCCTGCAGGTCCAGCACGGGTCCCGTGAGGCGCCAGCCGAGTTCGGCGGCGAAGGTGCGTTCGGGCACGGGGTTGTCGATTGTGCGGTTGTTGTAGAGGGGCTGGAAAAAGAGGTTCTCCGCTTCGGGCATCCGCGCATCGGCCAGAACGGCGGCTTCGAGGTAGCTGCGCGGCGTGAAGGCCCAGCCGGCAAGGGCTTTGAACAGGTAGGGCGTGAAGCGCACGACCCGCGAACGGCCATAGGACTGCGCCCCGGGAAAAAGCTCCTTCTCGTAATAGCCCCGGCGGCTGACGGCCCCGCTGCCCAGTTCGGCGGAAAGGTCGGCGCGGAAACGGTCGGCACGGTAGTCGGCCTGCACACGGACCGAGGCCGTGCGGGTCGTGAGCGCATAGTCGTAACCGAAGCGGCCGCCCTCGCGGACGGTGCGGTCGGGATGCCGCAGGTCGTTCTGCAAAAGGTTGCTGTACGTATCGTCATCGACAAGAAAGCGGTCGATGTCGGTGATGTAGTCTGCCCCCAGCAGGTCACGCATTTGTTTATAGGAGCGTGTGTTTTCACGGCGGAGGGCAATCCCGTAACGGAACGTCAGCCGGGCGTCGGCATCGGTGGTGAAAAGGGCGTTCAGCGAGAGGTTGCAAAGCCGTTCGGCACGGTCTTCCAGCGCATAGACCGCGTGTCCGCCGGCCATGCGGTTGCGGCGAATCAGTTCGTCCCAATCGACCTGCGTGAAGCGCGTGTCGTTCGAACGCCACGCCAGTTCGGTCTCCCGGTCGCCGGCATAACTCGGCAGGTAGCGGTAGTTGTCGGGCATCGGCGTCCGGGCGTCGTACCAGTCGAGCATGCTGTATTTCGAAACGCCCGTCTCGGCGCCGAAAGCCGCCGCGAGCGTTGTGGCAGGCGCCAGGGGAACCTCATAGGCGACGACCGCCAGCGGCACCGTCTCGCGCCGCACGCGGGAGTTGCGGACCCGGCCGTCCTGAAAGCCCCAGGCGGGGTTGTAGAGACGGTCGCCCGTCAGGGAAAAAACCTCTTCGGAGGAGGAGAGGCGCGTGCCCCGCGTCGAGGGCGGCACGATGCAGAGCAGGGCAAGTTCATGCCCTTCGCCGAAACGCCGCGCGAGGCGCAGTCCGGCAGTCAGGGCATTGGTAAAGACCCCTTCGACGTGCATGTCGCGGCCCGTGCGGCCATCGGCGGCGGCCGAAAGGCTCCATCCGCTGTCGAAGGTCTTCGAAGCGGCGGCTTTGGCGCCGAAAAGGTAGTTGCGGTCAGTGAAGCGCACCGAGACGAAACCGGGTTGCAACGGCTCCCCTTCCGGAAAGTGGAACGACCTTGCGCCGCCGGCGCCGTTCCACACCTCGGGCAGCGCAGCAAGTCCCGCACAGCGTGTCTCCTCCGCCCCCAGTAGGCGGAGCAGCGAAAAATAACGGTACGGCAGTTCCACACCCGAAAGCGAGGTACGTGAGGCGCGGTAGTCCAGTCCGCGGCGCCTGCGTGCCACCTGCGGCAGGTTAAAGTCGGTATGGTCGCCGTAGAGGTCCGAAACACCCTGCACGGCGCGGTAGAAGATCGCGGAATCGGTTGTGAGCACTTCGCGCCGCTCCTCGCGTTCGGCATAGGGATAGTATTCGTCGTCGGGAGACTGGGCCACGGCCTGCAGACTCGACAGCAGCAGGAACAGCAGGCAACAGCGGCTTTTCAACATGTTTTCGCAACTTTTTTGAATACAAAGATATAAAAAAGTCGACCGGAGCCAAAACCGAACTGCACCCGGTTCGGCAAAATCTTCCGACCTCCTAAAAGCGTCGTTACGACGCCAAAGATAACAAAAAGCCCTGAATTGCATCCGATTCTGCAAAATCGTCCGACGCACCTATTTATTAAAAGAGTTCAGAGCAGGTTCAGCTCCTCCCGGACCCACCTGACAACCGGCAGCTTTCAATCTGAAAACACGCCGTATAACGATCTCCAACGGGATTCAGCGGGATTCGGGAGAAAAAATCCGGATGCTTTAAAAAACGGCCCTTTCGAATTGTTATTAAAATTTTTTTATTATATTGCACCCGAGAATTTCACTAAGATTCTCGGACCGCTCAGGAGCGAACACCCCTGTTCATCGCCGGATTTGCTGCTGGCTGGTTCATTTTATTAACCCAAAACATTCTGCTTATGAAGGTTTTTTTCGCCAAATTAAGTGTGTTAACGAGTATGCTGCTGCTTTGCGGTGCCACCTCCGTGTGGGCCCAGGGCAAAGGTAAGATCTCGTTCAGCGGCACGGTCCAAGCTTCGGAAACCGAGGGGGGGGGGAAATTCTAAGATCACCCCGCTGGCCTACGCCGTTGTCTCCCTGCCCGAAATCGGCGTAGCAACGACCACCGACGTCAAAGGCCGGTTCGAAATCCAACTCTCCAATCCGGGGAAATACAAGGTCGAGATCAGCTCCCTGGGTTATGAACCGCTGTCGCAGACCATCCAGCTTCCCTCACGGGACTCGCTCAAATTCACCCTGAAGGCCACCTCATTCTATCTGGAAAACGTCGTGGTGTCGGCCGAGTCGAAAAAGACCGGCGCGGCAACCGCTTCGAAGATTTCCAAATCGGCCATGGAGCACATCCAGGCCACATCGCTGGCCGACATCATGTCGCTCCTTCCGGGCGCCAGCACACGCACGGCCGAAGAGATCGCCCTCAAGAAAGTCAGCACATTCTCCGTCCGCAACGGCCAGAGCTTCGGCACGGCCATCATCATGGACGGCGCTCCCCTTTCGAACAACGCCAATATGCAGACCCTGTCGCTGGCGTTGGGAGCCGACGCAGGCCCCAGCATATCGACCCCCAACTCGGGCGTCGACATGCGAACCATCACCACCAACAACATCGAATCGGTAGAGGTGATCCGGGGTATCGCCTCGGCCCAGTACGGCGACATCGCTTCGGGTGCCGTCATCGTCAACAGCAAGGCGGGACGCACGCCGCTGTCGATCCAGCTGGATGTCAATCCCAATGTCTACATGGCTTCCGTATCGCACGGCGTGGGCCTCGGCCGTAAAGCCGGCGTGCTCAACTACGGCGTAGACTACACCTTCGCCCAATACGATCCGACCGAAGGATACGACACCTACAACCGCGTGACGGGGCGCGTAAGCTACTCGAACACCGTCGGCAAATGGTCCACCAACACCTCGTTCAACCTGTTCTACACCAAGGACAAAGCCGAACCGAATCCCGACGACGCGAGGGATCTGGACCTGATGACCCAGCGCGATCTGGGCCTGCGCTTCAACACCAACGGGTCGTTCAATTTCAACAAGAACTGGCTCAAAAACCTCAAATACACCGTCTCGGCGAACTATACGAACAAAAAAACGTACCGGGAGGAGTTCGCCACCAACTCCGACTGGACCTACTCCACCTCGAAAACCGACGGAGCCATTCTTTCGAGCATGCCCGGACAGGATATTTACCTGGCCGACGGTACGAAAATCACGAACATCCCCGATGCCGACAAGAACGGCAAAGCCTGGCGCCTGCCGTCGGACTATACGGCCATATACAACCTGTACGGCAAGGAGCTCAACACCTTCGCGCAGCTGTCGGCCAATTTCGCCGGCGATCTGGGACGCACCCACCACCGGCTGATCGTCGGCGGCGAGTACCGCGCCACGGGCAACCTGGGCGAAGGCAAGGTCTTCGACCCGGAGACCCCGCCGCGCCGGAAGGTCAGCACCAATTTCACCACCCAGCGCGAACGCGCCTTCAGCGACGTGCCGTTCATGCACCAGTTCAGCCTCTTCGCCGAGGAGTATTTCTCGATGGACATCCTGCGCCGCAAACTGGAAATCGTCGCCGGTGTCCGCTATGACCATATTTACGACATGGACGGAGGCGTCGCTCCCCGTATCAACGCCTCGTATGACCTGATTCCCGAAAAACTGAGCGTCCGCGGCGGCTACGGCATCACGTACAAAGCCCCCTCGCTGGGTTATCTCTATCCCGACAACGCTTATTTCGACATCCTGAATTTCGACAACACCACGGCGAGCGGCTTCAGCGACGCCCAAAAATTCCAGATCGCCACGACGCACGTCTATTCGGCGGAGAATCCGGATCTCGAACTGGCGAAGACCACCAAATGGGAGGTCGGCCTCGATTTCAAAATCGGGCAGGTGCGCGGTTCGGTCACTTATTACGAGGACAAGACCCGCAACGGCTACATGACCAGCGCAACGTTCGACACCTTCAAATGCGTGGACTACAACCAGTATTCGGCGGCCAAACCGGCCAATGAGACCGATATGCCCGAGCTGTCGCTCAAGTCGTCGGACAAGATACTGCTCCAGTATTCGATCCCGACCAACTACTTTGCCTATAACAGCCGGGGCGTCGAGTTCGACATCGATTTCGGACGTATCAACTCCATCCGCACCTCGTTCGGACTGAACGGAAGCTGGACGCAGTACAAATCGTGGAAGAACTACTACACGTTCACGAACCATACGACAGGCAGCAGCGTAGCCGGTTCCTATCCCCACATGGGTGTTTTCGAACCGGGCAATGAAGTGGACCACTCGTCATCCACGACGACCAATCTGCGTATCACGCACAACATTCCGCGAATCGGTTTCGTCGTCACGCTGACGGCCAGTGTCAAATGGCAGGAGCGTGCGTACACCACCTACGGCAACGACTCGATCCCCGTGAAATACATCTCGCGCCTGGACGGTCAGGTGTATGATTTCGACGCTTCGCGCATCGGGGAAGAGGAGTTCCAACCCCTCGATATGCGCGGACGCCTCGACGCACGCCGGTTGATTCCCGAAGGTTCGATGCCCCCGATGCTCTGCATCAACATCAATCTGACCAAGGAAATCCGCAATTTCATGCGCATTTCGTTCTTCGCCAACAATATGTTCCGCAGCACGCCGATCTGGGAGAGCAAAGTCTATCCGGGCAAGTACACCCGGCGCAACGAAAAGACCTTCTTCTTCGGAGCTGCGCTGTCTGTCAAGATTCGATAACCCTACAACGCAAGTACAACCATGAAAAAGACATATATAGCCATACTGACGGCTGCTGCAGGGCTCTGTTCGTGCATCGAGATGATGGACTCCGCCAGCCAGGCCGATGTCGTGAATCCGTTGAACGTCTCCTTCAAGGTCAAGGCCGTGACCGGCTTTGTGGATTCCGACGGTAACGGTACCATCGACACGAATTTCCCGGTGGAAGGACTCACCGTCCGTTTCTCCAATTTCGAAGAGGACGCCGTCATCGAAACGCTGACCGACGAAAACGGCATCGCACAGACCGAGGTCGCTCCGGGCAACTACACGATCTCGGTGTTCGGGGAATCCGAATCCGAAGGCAATACCTATTACCTGAACGGAGCGGTGCAGAACAAGGCCATCACGAAAGACATCACGCCGGAACAGGCCGAGGCGTCGAACGATTTCTCGATCGCCATCCGCCCCGCCATGGTGGGCCCGCTCTGCTTCAGCCAGATCTTCTACTGCGGAAGCACCAATCCCGAGACTCAGTCGACCTATTTCCGCGACCAGTTCTACGAAATCTACAACAACGGCGACGAGACCTATTACCTCGACCACCTCTGTTTCGCGCGTCTCGTACCCGAATTCGCAACGGCGACGCTCCCGGAATGGCCTGCCGAGGACGGTCTGAACAACTACGTCTATGCCGTGACGGTCTGGCAGCTGCCGGGTAACGGAACCGACTACCCGCTCAAGCCGGGCGAGTCGTTCATCATCACCCAGGAGGCCGCGAACCATGCCGACCACAGCAAATACGGCGGCCTGATCGACACCTCGCTGTCCGAATTCGAAACGTGGGCCGGCAATCCGCAGCGTGTCAACCCGGACGTTCCCGACCTCGAGTACGTTTTCTGGTCGGGGTACATCGTGACCATGCAATGGCTGAACACCGTCAGCGGTCCGGGACTCTGCATCTACCAGCCCGGCAAGCACCTCGAATTCCCGACCATCAATACGGGCGTGTTGGGAGAGACGACCCAGAGGCAGGTGGGCAAAACGCAGGAGTACGTCCGCATTCCGGCCGAACAGCTGATCGACGGCGTGGAGATGCTCCCTACGTCGAACAGCCTCAACATGAAGCGTATCCCCGGATTCGTGGACGCCGGAGCGGCTTCGACGGAGGAAATATACGTCGGCAAGAGCGTATGCCGCAAAGTGATCGGACAACGGCCCGACGGCACCCCGATCTACCAGGATACGAACAACTCGACGGAAGATTTCGAAACGCAGGTCCCGCAGTTCCGCCGCAACGGCGAAAAGATGCCCGCCTGGAACTGGTCCCTGAAATAATAATCCCCCTAAATCGAATGAGTTATGATAAAATATAGCTACATCAAACTGACGGGATGCCTCGTGGCTGCGGCCCTCGCGCCGCTCTGCTCCTCGGCACAGCGGATCAATACCGAGGCTTCCGTCGAACGGCTGAAAAGCGAGAGTCTCCAGTTCAGCTACTCGGACAACGCGTCGGGCATCCAGCTCGACCAGATGGACTATTACAGCCAGGTAGGACTGGGATACGATATTGAAAAAGGTTCGTTCAAACGGGCGCAGGAGGGGGAACACAACACCGGGTACCGCTTCTTCACCGACGGCGGCGGCACGATGAAGGCCCTCAAGGGCGCGTTCATCTGGGGTAGTTTCGAATATTCGCGCGACCAGCTGCGCGATGCCGAGTACAACGCCTCGCTGATCGACCCGCTGCGCGGCACGCCCTTTTTCATCGCCGACACCTACAAGAGCAAATGGATCAACCAGCTCTACGACATGACCGTGAAGGCTGCGGCGCCTAAACTGTGGAACCGCCTGATCTTCGGTATCGAAGCCAGCTACCAGAACGGCCAGGGGGCCAAGCAGCACGACCCGCGTCCGCTGGTCAGCCTTTCGAAATTCGAGATCAAACCGGGCCTGACCGTCACGCTGGGCAAACACGCCATCGGAGCCAACTACCAGTACTACTCCCGGCGCGAAGACGGAACCGCCTCGAATAAAATCTCGATGAGCACCAATCCGGTCTATATTTTCAACTTCCCGGGATTCTACGTCGATGCCTCCATCACCAGCAGCACCGATGACAACGAGCGCATCTACAACGCCAACTGCATGGGCGTCGGCGGCCAGTACTCGTTCACGACCCAGAAACTGCGCCTGCTCGTATCGGGCAAGTACACCCGGGAGGTGGAGGATGTCACCAACAGCTACACGACGCCCAAAATGGTCGGCACGACCCGGGACGAGCGCTGGTCGATCGGCCTGAACGCCGTCTACAAGCCTTCGAAGGAGAATACGTTCTTCCTGAATGCCGCTTACGGCGACCGCAGCATCGACGGCATCCAGTATGTACAGGAGTGGGACAACTCCTTCGAGGTCGCCAAGTGGATCATAAAATCGAAATCCGTCCGTTCGAACAGCTCGAAGGCCGGTTTCGAGGGGCGTTTGCAGTATATGCGCACCACCCGCGGCGATTCCTACAACTGGACCGCCGGCGTCGAATTCTCCACCGAGAAGCTCAGCGACATCTACTATTTTCCGCGCAGCACCCAGGACATCGAGAACTGCAAGATCGGCATCTTCGGACGCAAGAATTTCATCTTCAACGAAAAGCACTCGCTGCTCGTCGGAATACGCGCCTCCTACAAGATGAACAACAGCAGCGACATCGACTATAACGGCTACAAGGCCGACACGAAATGCTACACCGATTTCACGCTCCGCGACTATTACTACCTCGGGTCGGGATACGCTGCGTTCGGCGGTGAAATCACCTATTCGTTCGCCCGGCTGTTCAAGGGCCGCGGTTCGGTCTTTGCCGCAGCCTCGGCCGACTATGTGCGTGCCGACGACCACCGCGACCTGTTCAACCGCCGCGGTTACGCCAATTTCAAAATCGGACTGATGTTTTAAAACCGGAACCCTCCGGAGAGGACGACACATATCCTCCCCGGAGGGTTTCAAATAACTGCTCCATATGAATTACAGAAAACCGTTTTTTGTCCTGCTGGCCGGAGTTCTGCTGCTTTCGGCCGCGCCGGGACGATCGCAGACGTTCGAAAACCCCTCCATACAGGGACCGAGTTCCTTCGCCGTGATCACCGACTCCCGGACCGCCCGGGAATGCCGGCCCCAAATGACAGCCTACAAACAGACGCTCGAAGCCGAAGGACTGCCCGTTTACATCGTTTCGCACGACTGGACGACGCCCGAACAGGTGCGTGACATCCTGCGCAAACTTTATGCGGAAAACGCTTTGGAGGGATGCGTATTCATCGGCGACGTACCCATCGCCATGATCACCAAGGCGCAGCACCTCACCTCGGCCTTCAAAATGGACGAACGCGACCACCCGCTCCACGAAACCTCGGTTCCTTCGGACCGCTTTTACGACGATTTCGATTTGCAGTTCGTCCCGCAGGGCACTCCCCCGCAGGGACTGTTTCATTATTACGAAATGTCGCCCGATTCACCGCAGTACATCTCCTGCGACATCTATTCGGGCCGCATCAAGGCGCAGAAAGCCTACGGCGATCCCTACAAACAGATTGCCCGTTACCTGGAGAAAGCCGTGGCCGAGCACCGCGACGCGACGCCTTTCGACCAGTTCGTTTCCTACACGGGCCACGGCTCCTACTCCAATTCGCTCATCGCCTGGCGCGATGAACAGCAGCTGCTCGACGAGCAGTTCGGCGACGTGTTCAGCCGCACCCACAACGCCAAATTCCTGCGTTACTCGATGCAGCCCTTCGTCAAGGAGTCGCTCATCCGCGAGGTCCGCCGCGACGACGTGGACATGATGGTCTTCCACGAACACGGAATGCCCCACCGGCAGTACCTTTCGGGCACGCCCTATGTGGAATCGGCCGAAGATGCAGTCGCCGAGATGCAGCGCAGCCTGCGCGAACTGGCCCGCCGTCCCGGCAGCGGCCGGGAATCGGCCGCCAAACGCGCCGCGGAGAAAGGACTCGATTCCACGTGGTACAACCGGGCCGAGGAGCCCGAAATGCTCCGTCTCGACTCGATAGCCGACCTGCGCACGGGCATCATCCTCGAGGAGGTCGAAGCCATCGCCCCGAATGCCCGCTTCGTGGTCTTCGACGCCTGCTACAACGGCGACTACCGCGAGGACGATTTCATCGCAGGACACTACATCATGGCTCCGGGACGCTGCGTCACGACGTTCGCCAACAGCGTCAACGTGCTTCAGGACAAGTCGGCTTTCGACCTGCTGGGACTGCTGGGCGAAGGGCTGCGCATCGGCGCCTGGGCCAAGAACATCCACATCCTCGAGTCGCACGTGATCGGCGACCCGACCTACCGCTTCAAGGCCGCCCATCTCGAACTCGACATCAATTCGATGGCGCTGAAGCGCGACAACGGCTTCTGGCTCGGACAGCTCGACAATGCCGTGCCCGACATCCAGAACCTGGCGATGATCCGGCTTTGGGAAAACGACTACCCGCAGCTGCCCGCCATCCTGCTCGACAAGTGCGCCGAGTCGCCTTACAGCGTCGTGCGTTACAACGCCTTCCGGCTGCTCGAGTCGCTCAACGGCCCCGAATACAAGCAGGCGCTGATGCTGGCCGCCTACGACCGCTTCGAGTTCCTGCGCCGCATTGCCGTCACACGCATGGGCCGCATCGGCGACGAGGCGTTCATCCCCGTGCTCATCGACGTATATGTCAGGGACCGCAATGCCGCCCGCATCGTTTTCAACATCAGCGAGGCGATCCGCTGCTTCGACAAACAGCAAGTCGAAAAGGCGATCGAGACCTATTTCGCCGACAAGAATTTCTACCATGCCCGGGAGGAGAAACAGGAGCTCCTCGACAAACTCATCGAGCGCAACGAGCTCTCGCCCGGCGAGTCTTCGACGCGGGAGATTCTCGACCCCCAGGGCAAGCCCCGCTGGCGGCAGGCCCGCATCAGCTTCCTCAAGAACCGCCCCTATCACCAGCACGTCACGGAATACCTCACCCTGCTGGGCGACGAGCAGGTTCCCGAGATTCTGCGAGTGCGGATGGCCGAGGCGCTGGCGTGGTTCAACCTCTCGGTGCGGCGCCATGAAATCGCCGAGGCCGGACGCAAACTGCTCGCCCGCGGCAACTGTTCGCCGGAACTGGCCAAAGAGGTGCAGCGCATGATTAACCGCGTAGAATCCAAGAAATAATCCGTAATGAAAGCTATGAAAAGATATTTATTGGCAATCGTCCTGCTGCTGCCATTCGTCCTGCAAGCCAAAGTCGCAGTCGAAAAGCCCCGCAGCAAACAGCCGACGGCGTTCGCAATCGTCGTCGATCAGGCGACCTACGACAAAACGGCGCCCCAGATTCATGCCTATCGCAACGCCCTGGAGGCCGACGGACTCTCGACCTACATTCTCCGCGACAACTGGCAGACTCCCGAGCAGGTGCGCGAACAACTCATCGCGCTGATGCGCAAAACCGCCAAACGCTCGCCGCTCGAAGGCGTGGTCTTCGTGGGCGACATTCCGATCGCCATGGTACGCAATGCACAGCACATGACCACGGCGTTCAAAATGGACGAGGACAATTTCCCGATGATCCAGTCGTCGGTCCCCTCCGACCGCTACTACGACTGCCCGGACCTGCAGTTCGAGCTGATCGCCCGCGACACGACCGACCGTCTGCTCTCCTATTTCAACCTCGCCTGCGACTCGCCGCAACGGCTCGACCCGGCCTTCTATTCGGGACGCATCCGCTATCCCGAACAGCTCGGAGGCGACAAATACGAAGGGATTGCCCGCTATCTGGAAAAGGTCGTCGCCGAACGCGGCAAAGTCGACCAACTCGACAATCTGGTGACCTACGCCGGCAACGGATACAACTCCGACTGTCTGGTCTGCTGGATGGACGAGCGCATTGCCATCGACGAAAATTTCCCGCTGACCGACACCCGCAAGGCCGGGAACCTGCGCCAGCTCAATTTCCGGATGGACGACTACATGAAATACCGGGTTTTCGACGAGTTGGTGCGTCCGGAGGTGGACGCCATGTTCTTCAACGAGCACGGATCGCCCGACAAACAGCACGTCGGCAGTTACACGACCGAACCCGACAGTTTCGACGGCCAGTACAGCCAGCTCAAAGCCGAGGTCATGATCGCCCTGTATATGGAACGCCGCAAGGGCGACAAAGCCGACATAGAGGGCGCCAAACAGTATTTCAAAGAGAAATACCACCTGACCGACGCCTTCTTCGAAACGAAAAAAGCGGAGGTGGACGACGCCACGAAGGCCAAGGGCGACCAGACAATCATCAGCCTCGAGGACCTCGAGACGCTGGCCGCACAGCCGCGCTTCGTGATGCTCAACGCCTGCTACAACGGTTCGTTCCACAAATCCGGCTACATCACGGGCTACTACATCTTCGGCCCGGGCCGCACGGTGGCCACGCAGGGCAATACGGTCAACGTACTGCAGGACCGCTGGACTTACGAACTGGTCGGCCTGCTGTCGCACGGCGTGCGCGTCGGGCAGTATAACCGGCTGATCGCATCGCTCGAAGGGCACATCATCGGCGACCCGGCCTTCCGGTTCCGGCCCGTCGAGCCCAATACGCTGGCCGCCGACATGACAACCCGCAAGGGAGACGCCGCCTACTGGCGCAGCCTGCTCACGAGCCCGTGGGCCGACGTGCAGAGCCTCGCGCTGCGCATGCTGACCGACGCCGGTGCCATCTCGGCCGGCGAACTGCTGGAGTTCATGAAACAGTCGCCGCTGGCGACAACCCGCATGGAGTGCCTCAAACTCATCGGACGCTTCGGCGACGAGGAGATCTTCGCGCAGGCCATCATCCGGGGACTAAACGACCGTTATGAACTGCTGCGCCGCAACGCCGCGAACTATGCCTGGCAGTCGGGCCGTCCGGAGCTGCTGCCCGCGCTGGCCGACACCTATGTCAACGACAGCGAATCGAAGCGCGTAGCCTACATTGTCATGAAGGGGCTGGAGCTGTTCCCCGAAAAAGAGGTCGAACAGGCGCTGCGCACGGCCGTCGAAGCTTCGCCGTATGCGGACAGCGAGGCAAAATTCGCCGAACTCTGGGAAGAGGCCGCCGGCGAACAGGCGATGAAGGAGCGGCAGCGGAATCAACTTTTCAACGGCAAAACGCTCAAAAGCCGCATCTCGGCCATCCGTTCGATGCGCAACAACACCTATCACGAACTGGTGCCCGAGCTGCTGAAACTCGTGGCCGACGCTTCGCAGCCCCTCGAACTGCGGGTCAACACGGCCGAGTGTCTGGGCTGGTTCGCGCATACCCCGCGCCGCGCCGAGATCATCGACGCCTGCCGGCAGGCAGCCGCCGACAAAAACCTGGAGAAAGAGCTCCGCGACGAACTGACGCAAACCGCGATCCGGCTCGAAAGCACCGTATCCGTACCGACCCGATAATCCGACATGACCATGAAATTGAAAAGAATCGTCTTACTGATTGCCGTCTGCCTGCAGGCCCTGTCGCTCGCAGCGGCACCGCGGATCGTCCGTCCCGGCGTGAAAAGCCCCACGACGTTCGCCATTTTCATCGACAGCCGGAGTTATGAAGCCGCAGCCGCCGAGGTCGACGCCTACCGCGCCGCCGTGGAGCGCGACGGATTGGGGACCTACCTGCTCATCGACGAGTGGCAGAATCCCGAAAGCGTGCGCAGCGAAATAATCCGGATGACGGAGGCGCAGCCGCCCCTCGAAGGCGTGGTCTTCGTCGGCGACATCCCCGTTGCCATGATCCGCGACGGACAGCATCTCACGTCGGCGTTCAAGAGCAGTCAGGACCGCGACTGGAAAGATTCGTCGGTCCCCTCCGACCGCTATTACGACGACCCGGGACTGCAATTCGAGTTCCTGCGCCGCGATGCCGACGAACCGCTCTACTTCTACTACTCGCTCTCGCCCGAATCGCGCCAGCACATCGCGTCGCCGATCTATTCGGCCCGCATCAAGCCGCCCAAACGCGAAGGCGCGGATTCCGACGAACTGCTGCGTGCCTACCTGCGCAAGGTGGTGAAGGCCCATGCCGAACAGAACGAGCTGGACAACCTGTTCGTTTTCCGCGGCCACGGCTACAACTCCGAGGCTCCCGAAGCCTGGGCCGGGGAGCAGATCGCGCTGCGCGAACAGCTGCCCGCACTTTTCCGCACCGGCAGCACCGTGCGTTTCTATGATTTCGAAAGCCGCTGGCCCATGAAGCCCTACCTGCTGGAGAAGATGGCCCGCAAAGGCGTCGACGTCGCCCTGTGCCACCACCACGGCGCTCCCGACATGCAATACCTGAACGGCTACCGGAACGGTTCGAGCATGAACGTTTCGATCGAGAACATCAAACTGTTCCTGCGCAGCAAACTCGACGGACGCAAAGACCCCGAAAAGCGCAAGGCCGAAATGATCGCCTATTACGGCGTACCCGAAGCGTGGTGCCAGCTCTCCGATTCGCTGCACACGGCCGATTCGCTGCTCAACCAGGCAATGGACGTACACATCGAAGACCTCTACAATCGGCCGATGAATCCCCGTATGGTGATGTTCGACGCCTGCTACAACGGTTCGTTCCACCTCGACGACTGCATCGCCACGAGCTACATCTTCGGCCCGGGCGACTGCATCGTCACCCAAGGCAATTCGGTAAACGCCCTGCAGGACAAATGGCCCGACCGCTATATCGGACTGCTCGACTGCGGCGTGCGCATCGGACAGTGGGGACGCCATGTGCACTACCTCGAAACGCACCTGATCGGCGACCCGACCTACCGTTTCGTCAACCGGGCGCTGCCCGGCACCGACCTGAACACGGCACTCACGGCAAAAGCCTCGGACAATAAATACTGGCTCCGGATGGCTGCCGAAACGATGCCCGCCGACGTACAGGCCATCGCCATGCGCAAGCTGGCCGACAACGGTTACAACAAGACTGCCGACCTGTGCGAAAAACGCGTTGCCGAATCTCCTTACGGGCCGGTGCGTCTCGAAGCCCTCAGGCTGATGAGCACCAGCCGCTCGCCGCGTTTCAACGCGATGCTGGTGCAGGCGGCGGGCGACAGCTACGAACTGGTGCGCCGTCTGGTGTCGCAGTGGATCGGCGACTGTGGTGACGACGAGCTGGTTCCCGCGGCCGTCGAGATGCTGCTGGACGACGAACTCTCGCTGCGCGTGGCCTACCATGCCGACGAGAACATGATGTTCATGAATCCCGATGCCGTGAGCGCCGAACTCCGCCGTCAGTCCGCGGCCAAACACGAACTCTACCAAAACGAAGAGTCGCTGCAGAAGCGGCTGAAGCGCGTAGCCGACAAGCAGGCCGAACAGACGGAAACGTTCAAATTCATCCGCGACCCGCAGAACAAGATGAAGCGGCGCCTGAGCGAAATCACCTATTTCCGCCTCTACCGCCACCACTACTGCGTCCCCGAACTGATCGCCCTGGCCGAAGACGCCGCGCTCGAAGAACCGCTGCGCGTAGCCGCCGTCGAGGCGTTGGGCTGGTTCGGCCGCTCGTACCAGCGTCCCGCAATCGCCGCCATGTGCGAACGGCTGCGTCAGGGCGGGCAGCCCGCAGCGGTTGCCGCAGAGGCGCTGCGCACGTCCAAACGGCTGGCAGCCTACTGACGTCTGCCGAAGCCATGAATGACAAAGGCCTTTCAGATTCGTATCTGAAAGGCCTTTATCATTGAAAAGCCGTCTGCCCGGCAGGATGCAGAGGAACTACAGACTTTTCAGCGTCTCACAAAGCAGGTCCCAGAACTTGGGGACCGTGGCGATCTCCAGCCGCTCGTCGGGCGAATGCACCCCGCGGAGCGTCGGACCGAAGGAGACCATCTCCAGATCGGGGTATTTCTCGAGGAACAGCCCGCACTCCAGTCCGGCGTGGATAGCACGGACCTTGGGCTCGGTGTGGAACAGCCGTTTATAGGCATCGACCGTGACCTCCAGCAGCCGCGACTGCGGATCGGGGGCCCAGCCCGGATAACCGTCGGAATGGGCCACGTCGGCACCCGCCAGCGCGAAGACCGACTCGACCATCTGCATCACATAGGTCTTGGCACTCTCGACCGACGACCGCTGTGACGAGGTGACGACGATGCGGTTGCCGTCGGCGAATTTCACCGACGCGAGGTTCGTGGAGGTCTCGACCAGACCCGGAACAGCGAACGACATGGCCACGACGCCGTTGGGCACGCCCACGATCGAGTAGACCAGCGCGAACTGCGTCCGCGCGTCGAGGACCTCCTCGACCTGCGGCATCTCGTTGAGCGTAATACGGAAATTGGGCTCGCGGAAACGGAACTCGGCCTCGAGGTCCGCGGCGAAAAGGTTATAGCGTTTGACGAACTCGTCCTTGAGCCGGGTCGGCACGCCGAAAATGGCGTAGGCTTCGCGGGGAATGGCGTTGCGGAGGTTGCCGCCGCTGAAATAGCTCAGTTTCAGCTCCGACGACTGTATGCCGTCCCACAGCAGACGCGCCACGGTCTTGTTCGAATTGACACGCCCCTTGTCGATGTCGTCGCCCGAGTGTCCGCCCTGCAGGTCCGACACATCGACGCGGAAAAAGGTGTAATTCTTCGGTGCAGGCTCCATCGTGTAGTGAAACGTGGCGATGGTGTCGATGCCGCCCGCGCAGCCGATGAAAATCTCGCCCTCGTCCTCCGAATCGAGGTTGACGAGGTATTTGCCCGTGAGCATCCCCTCGCCCAGCTCGAACGCACCCGTGAGGCCCGTCTCCTCATCGACGGTGAACAGCGCCTCGAGAGGTCCGTGCTCCACCGAATTGTCGAGCAGCACGGCCAGCGCAGCGGCCATGCCGATGCCGCAGTCGGCACCCAGCGTCGTGCCTTCGGCCTTGACCCATTCGCCGTCGATGCGCGTACGGATGGGGTCGTTGTCGAAATCGAACTCCACGTCGGAGTTCTTCTCGCAGACCATGTCCATGTGCGACTGGAGAATCACCGCAGGACGTTGCTCGAAGCCCGGCGTGGCGGGTTTGCGCATCACGACATTGCCGATGGCGTCTTTCTTGTACTCGATATGGTGTTTTTTGGCGAAATCGACCAGAAAGTCGATGATCTTGCCCTCCTTCTTCGAAGGACGCGGAACCTGCGTGATGGCGTCGAACTGTTCCCAGACGAGCCGCGGTTCCAGAGAGGTGATTTGTGACATATTGCTGATTGTTTTCGCAAATATAAAAAAAATCGATAACTTTGACAATACAAAATACGGAAACCAATGGATTTCAGGATAGGACACGGATACGACGTACACGCCCTGGCGGACGGCCTGCGGCTGGTGCTCGGGGGCGTCGAGATCGCCCACACGAAGGGATGCGTCGCCCACTCGGACGGCGACGTGGTGATCCACGCCCTGTGCGACGCCCTGCTGGGCGCTGCGGCGCTGGGCGACATCGGGATGCACTTTCCCGACACGTCGGACGATTTCAAAGGTATCGATTCGAAGATACTGCTGCAAAGGGTTGCGGAGCTGCTGCGCAGCAAGGGATACGAGATCGGAAACGTGGACTGCACGATCCGCGCACAGCGGCCCAAACTGAGACCCTACATCGACGCCATGCGCACCGCGATGGCCGGTGCAATGGGTGTAGACGATGACCGGGTGTCGGTCAAAGCTACGACCACAGAGCATCTGGGCTTCGAGGGGCGGGAAGAAGGCGTTTCGGTCTCCGCCGTGGCATTAATATACAAGAAATAGGTCAAAGGCCGCACACGAACGTAAAAGGCTGCCCGCGGGCAGCCTTTTGTCAATCCAGCCGGTGGTAGCGCGGGTCGTTCACCCGCTTGTTCCACAGCCACCCGACGTAACGCATCGTGACGGAGGGCGTCAAAAGGGTCAGCACCGTTTCACCCGTGGCCGTCGAGACGGCGAAATCGGCGTGATACGCAGCATCGCCGTCGGCGACGTTGAACGTGACCGACCACCCCCACTGCGTGCGTGCCGCCCGGTAGTCGCGGAGCGACATCGAGTCGAAATTCACCATCTCGACATATTGCGTGATGCCCCGCTCGGTGGGCAGATGCACCTCGACGTGGTCGACGAATATCCCGAAAAAGAAATAGTCGGCGTAGATCGAGCGGATCATTCCGCCGGGAATCTCCTGCATCGAGTTGGGGAAGAACATATAGTTGCGCGACTGCACCAGCGAGTCGATCTTCGCGGCATAGACCTTCGCCTTCCAGGCTCGGCGCTGGGCGCGGTCCATGCCCCTCTCCGGCTCCTCGTAGACGGTCGTGCGCTCCACGACCTGCACCGCAGGCTGCTGCACGGGGACGATCGTGGTCTGGGGAACGCTGTCGGCACCCGAAGTCCCCACAGAGAACTGCGGGGACTGGGCGACGGACGAACAGGCCAGCAAAAGCGCTGCCCCGGTCGTGAAAAAACGGTTCATACTCAATACAACTGCGAAATCGAACCCGTATATTGCACGGGGCTGTACCACGGATTGGTAATCGTGAGGTTGGCACCGCCCGTGCGGGAGAATATCTCGAAGGTGAAGGTGTAGGTCGAAGCCGAGAACAGCGACGTCGAGAAAGTGACCATCCACCCTTCATGGGTCTGCTCGGTGGTGTAGCCCTGCACGTCAGGCACCGTGTAGTTGATGACCGTCACGTAGTAAGGCGGCACGTAACCCTTGATATAGGGCAGGCAGATGTCGATCGTGCCGTCCCAGACGCCGACGTTGAACGCGGGGTTCATGATCTGGCGCATGGGACCTGCCGGCTGACGCTGCATGGTCGAGGGATTGAACTGGAAATTACGCGACAGCACGAGCGAATCCATAAATTTCTCGTAGTTGGCGATGCGTTCCGCACGGCGCTTCTCACGTACCTCGCGGCGTTCCTCTTTGGGCGACAGAATCTTCTTCTGCCCGATCACGGTGAAGGCCGTTGCGGCAAGCAGCAGCCCCAAGACGATAATGACTGTTTTTTTCATAGCACATAAGGTTTGTTACGGCTATGACTGAACAATTTTTATGCCGGAAGCGCTAAATGCCCAATTTTGCGAGAAATTGCCCCGTATAGCTGCGTTCGCACTGCGCGACCTCGTGCGGCGTGCCCGCGACGATAATCTCTCCGCCGGCGGCCCCGCCCTCGGGACCTATATCTATAATATGGTCGGCGACCTTCACCACGTCGAGGTTATGCTCGATGACGATCACCGTATTGCCGCGGTCGACGAGCTTGTTCAGCACCTCCAGCAGCAGACGGATGTCTTCGAAATGGAGTCCCGTCGTGGGTTCGTCCAGGATGTAGAGCGTGCTCCCCGTATCGCGTTTCGAAAGCTCCGAAGAGAGTTTGATGCGCTGGCTCTCGCCGCCCGACAAGGTCGTGCAGGGCTGGCCGAGCGTCAGGTAGCCGAGGCCCACCTCCTGAATCGCTTTGAGCTTCTGATGGATATGGGGGATATTCTCGAAAAACTCCACGGCCATGTTGACCGTCATGTTCAGCACGTCGTCGATGTTCTTGCCCTTGTATTTCACCTCGAGCGTCTCGCGGTTGTAGCGGTGGCCGCCGCACGCCTTGCAGCGCACGTAGACGTCGGGCAGGAAATTCATCTCGATGGTCTGCACCCCCGCACCGCGGCACTCCTCGCAGCGGCCGCCCTTGACGTTGAACGAGAACCGTCCGGCCTTGAAACCGCGGATCTGGGCGTCGGGGGTCATCTCGAACAGCTTGCGGATGTCGGCGAAGACGTTCGAATAGGTCGCGGGATTCGACCGCGGAGTGCGTCCGATGGGCGACTGGTCCACGACCACCAGTTTGTCGATACGGTCGATGCCCTCGGCCGCATCGTACTCCAGCGGCTGGTCGTAGGAGCGGTAGAGCGCCTTCGAAAGAATCGGACGCAGAGTCTCGTTGACCAGCGTCGACTTGCCCGAGCCGCTGACGCCCGTCACGCAGATGAACTTGCCCAGCGGAAACTCCGCCGTGACGTTCTTGAGGTTGTTGCCCCGGGCCCCGCGGATCACGATGCGCTCGCCCGTGCCTTTGCGCAGCGTTTCGGGAATCTCGATCCGCCGGCGTCCCGTGAGATAGTCGGCGGTGATGGTGTCGGACCGGAGAATGTCGTCGAAGGTCCCGGCGGCGACGATGTTGCCGCCCTTGCGGCCCGCACGGGGACCCACGTCGACGATGAAATCGGCGGCACGCATCATGTCTTCGTCGTGCTCGACGACGATCACCGAGTTGCCCGCGTCGCGCAGCTCCTCGAGACTGCGGATCAGCCGCTGGTTATCACGCTGGTGCAGGCCGATCGACGGCTCGTCGAGGATGTAGAGCACGTTCACCAGTTTCGAGCCGATCTGCGTGGCGAGGCGGATGCGCTGGCTCTCGCCGCCCGACAGCGAGCGCGACGAACGCGCCAGCGAGAGATACCCCAATCCCACGTCCATCAGGAAGCGCAGGCGTTCGCGAATCTCCTTGACAATCTCCTGGGCGATCTTTCGTTCCTTCTCGGAAAGCTGCGCCTCGATGGTGGGGACCCACTCCGAGAACTCCGAAATGGACAGCGCCGAGACCTCGGCGATATTCTTGCCGGCGACACGGAACTGCAAAGCCTCCTTTTTGAGGCGCGTGCCGTTGCAGACCGAGCATTTGCGGTAGACAAGGAACTGGTCGCGCCACTTCTGGCCGCGTTTCGAATCGTCGTCCTCCGTACGGCCGATGTATTCGGCAACGCCCTCCCACGAGAGGAACTGGCGTCCGCCCGGGGAGCTGAACTCCGAAAGATCGACCGTCAGCGGTTCGGAATCGCCGTAGAGCACGGCGTTCAGCGCCTCCTGCGAGAAACTTTCGACGGGATCGTCCAGCGTGAAATCATAGCGGCGGCCCAGCATCTCGAGGATGGCGAAGAGCATGTTGTTGCGGTATTTACCCAGCGGCTCGACGGCCCCATCACGCAGCGAAAGCCGGGCGTCGGGGATGATCTTTTCGATATCGAACACCGCCTCCTCGCCCAGTCCGTTGCAATGGGGGCAGGCGCCCTTCGGGGAGTTGAACGAGAAGGTATGCGGCGCGGGGTCCTCGAAGGCCATGCCCGTCGAGGGGCACATCAGGTGGCGCGAGTAGAAACGCTGCTGCTCGGTGCCGTAGTCGTAGACGGCCATCGTACCCTTGCCCTGGCGCATCGACTCCTTCAGCGAGGTCATCAGCCGGTCGCGGGCGTCGTCGTTCACCACAAGGCGGTCCACGACGAGGTCGATCGTGTGTATCTTGTAGCGGTCGAGACGCATTCCCGACGATATTTCGCGAATCTCGCCGTCGATGCGGGCATAGATATACCCCTTCTTGGCCAGCGATTCGAACAGTTCGCGGTAGTGGCCCTTGCGGCCCTTCACCACAGGAGCCATCAGGGCGATCTTGCGCCCGGCAAACCCCGTGAGGATCAGGTCGGCGATCTGCTCGTCGGTGTAGTGGACCATTTCCTCGCCCGTGACGGGCGAATAGGCCCGCGACGCCCGCGCGTAGAGCAGGCGCAGGAAGTCGTTGATTTCGGTGACGGTGCCGACCGTCGAACGGGGATTCTTGTTGGTGGTCTTCTGCTCGATGGCCACCACGGGGCTCAGGCCCGTGATCTTGTCCACGTCGGGACGCTCCATCGTCCCCACGAACTGTCGCGCGTAGGTCGAGAGCGTCTCCATATAGCGGCGCTGCCCCTCGGCGTAGATCGTGTCGAAGGCCAGCGACGATTTGCCCGAGCCCGAAAGCCCGGTGATGACTACCAGTTTGCGGCGCGGGATTTCGAGGTCCACGTTCCGAAGGTTGTGAACCCGTGCGCCGAGTATTTTGATCGTATCTTCCATTGTCTTTAGCAAACGAACCGGAGCCCCCTTTTATTGAGTGCGCGGGAATCCGGCGCGAAAAGTGCGTAAAGATACGACATTTGCGCCTGAAAAACAAGCCGTGTGAATCACATTCGGATTTGGAAATCGTCGGCGTCCTGCCAGGCGGGGAATTTTTCGCGGAAAGTCTCCAGCGCGTCGGAATCGAACGCCGCGGAGAGCGTCTGTTCGCAGTCGCCGGCCTCAGCCAGCGTGCGGCCCTTGAAATCGACGAGGACCGAATCCCCGGCATAATGCGCCGAAGGGTCGTCCCCCACCCGATTCACCCCTGCGACATAGCATTGGTTCTCGATAGCCCGGGCACGCAGCAGCGTCCGCCACACCTCGCGCCGCGACGCGGGCCACGAAGCGCAACATAGGATGGCGTCGTAATCCCGGCGGCAACGGCTCCAGACCGGGAACCGCAAATCGTAGCAGACGAGCAGCAGAAAGCGGAAACCCCGGTATTCGACCACCGTGCGGCTGCGGCCCGGGGTGTAGTTTCGGGCTTCGCCGCCGGGCGTGAACAGGTGGCGTTTATCGTAAAATGCGCACCCGCCGTCGGGCATCACGAAATACATCCGGTTGAAGAACCGCCCCGCTTCGGCAATGGCGACGCTGCCCGCGACGGCCTTGCCGTACTGTGCAGACCAGCGGCGCAGGGCCGTGACGACCTCCCCGCCGGGCGTTTCGGCCACGGCGGCGGGTTCGAGGGTGAAGCCCGTGGCGAACAGCTCGGGAAGCACCACCACATCGGCGTCGGCACCGGCCACCAGCGGCTCCAGCCGCGCGAGGTTCCGCATGGGCTGTTCCCACGCAATATCGGTCTGGCAAAGAGCTATACGCAGTTCCATCAGAATCAGAGTTTATACACGGTGACGGACGAGGCGCGGTCGCGCTGGTGGAAAAGCGTCACGCGGCAGGGCACGAAATCCGCCGCCGTACAGCTCCACAAATCCATGAATTGCTGGGGACTGCGCTCCATGAGCGGAAACCACGAACTCTGCACCTGCACCATGATGCGGTGTCCGGCGCGGAACGTGTGGGCGATGTCCGTCGTGCGGAAAGGCACGGTCTCGGGTTTGCCCGGGACGAAGGCTCTCGGACGGGTGAATCCGTCGCGGTAACGCCCCCGCACGGCATCGCCCCGCACGAGCATCTGCATTCCGGACTTTTCGCCTTCGTCGGGGAAGCAGTCGATCAGCTTCACGACGAAATCGGCGTCCGAGGTCGACAGCGCCGCCTCGAGCGCCGCCTCGACGGGCCCCACGAGAGTCGTATCCTCCGGGAGCGGGTCGGAAACGAAGGTCAGCACGTCCCCGCGTCCCGCAAGGAACCGCTGGTCGGCGACCATGTACTCCTTGGTCCGCCGGAGGCCGGAAGCCGCGACATAGGGCACGGGGTCGGCAGGATCGGACAGATAGCTCGTCGAGGAGTTTTTAGCCGTGGGTTTTTCCGTCGTGAGGCGGCCTCCGGCGGCCAGATAGAGCGTCAGCCGGCGGGCTTCGGCGGGCGTCCAGCGGTCGAAGGTGTGCCAGCGGTCGTCGCCCGAGGTGAAGACCGCCACGGGCGGCAGGCGGTCGACCGTATCGCGTGCCCAGAGGTAGCAGTCGAAGAAGGGCGCTTCGAAATGTTCCATGTAATAGCTTCCGGAGGCCTGCTCGCCGAAATCAAAATCCCCCAACCGGCGTCCGTCGCCCCGCCACGCGCCGTGCGACCACGGCCCCGCGACCAGATGCACGGGCGTCTGGGAACTCTGCCGCACCACGGCACGGTAGAGGTTCCAGGCCCCGTAGCAGTCCTCGGCATCGTAGGTACCGCCCACGACGAGCATCGCGGGGCGGATGTTGTAGCAGGCCCGGCGCGTGTCGCGGGCCCGCCACCATTCGTCGTAGTCGGGGTGTCCGGACATCTCCTCCCAAAAGGCGTTGGGGGTCAGCAGCGTCGTCAGGTCGGCCCGCGTGGGATGCTCCAGGAAAAAGGTGCGTTCGTCGGGCGCAAAGGTCAGTTCGCGCCGGGGCATCCGGTCCGTCGGGGTATGCCCCGGAGGGGTGTTCATCGAATTGAGGAACCGCACGGCGTCGCTCAGCATCAGGATGCCGTTGTGGTGCACGTCGTCGCCCATGTACCAGTCGGTCACGGGTGCCTGCGGCGAGACGGCCTTCACCGCCGGATGGCCGCTCAGGGCCCCCATCAGGGCGTAGAACCCCGGATAGGAACAACCGGCGAAACCGACCCGCCCGTTGTTGCCGGGGATGTGTTTCACCAGCCAGTCCACCGTGTCATAGCTGTCCGTAGACTCGTCCACATCGCCGAAACCCACCGGGCGGACGTGCATGAACTCCCCTTCGCTCCGGTTGCGGCCCCGCACGTCCTGCTGGACGATGATGTAGCCGCGGTCGACATAGCTGCGCAGGTAGCCTTTTTCGAGTCCGGCGGGAAATTTGTCCGCACCGTAGGGACCCGTGCCGTAGGGCGTGCGGAAAACGAGGATCGGCGCACGGCCCGGAGCCTTGGGGGTGTAGACCGAGGTATGGAGATGCACGCTGTCGCGCATGGCGATGCGGTATTCGGCCTTGTCGTAGAGCGAACTGACGGGCTGGGCGCACACGGCAGCGGCAGCCAGCAGGCCGCTCCAGAGCAGCAGCAGGAATCGGCGGAGTATCATGGCAGAATGGTTTTAGCTTTCCGTAAAGATAGCTTTTTTCCGGTCAAAACACAAAACGATACGCCGAAGCCGCGACAAAAGCGCTATTTCTTCCGACGGACAGAGCTGAGATGTTTGGATTCAGCCGAAAATAAACGTACTTTTGTAGCCTGATATACATCTCAACGAACGACAATGCTCAGAGCAGGACGCACACAAACCCTCACCGTAAGCCGCGTATCGGAATACGGCCTATACCTTGCAGACGAGGAGCAGAACGAGGTTCTGCTGCCCAACCGCTACACCTCGCTGACGGACAAGGTCGGCGACACGAAAGAGGTATTCCTCTACCACGACTCCGAAGACCGGCTGGTGGCGACGACCGAAACACCGCTGCTGCGTGCGGCCGAGGCAGGATACCTGCGTGTGGTGGACAAAACGGCCCACGGGGCTTTCCTCGACTGGGGACTCCACGGCAAAGACCTCTTCCTCCCGAACCGCAACCAGCAGGGCGGCATCCTCGCCGGGCACAGCTACGTCGTCTACCTCTACGAAGACAATATCACGGGCCGCTGCGTGGCCACGACCAAGCTCAAGGGATTCATCAACAATGACCTGATCTCGGTGAAACCCCGCGACGAGGTGGCGCTGCTGGTGGCCTCGGAGAGCGAGATCGGCTACCGCGTGATCGTCAACAACCGCCATTGGGGCATGATCTACCGCAACCAGATCTTCCGTCCCGTGACCGTGGGCGACCGCCTGACGGGTTACGTCCGCCGCATCACCGAGGACAACCGCATCGACATAAGCCTCCAGCAGGCTGGATTCGCGCAAGTGAAGGACTCGGCCGAGACGCTGCTCCAGCTGGTCCGCGACAACGGCGGATTCCTTCCCCTGAACGATGACAGCGCCCCGGAGGAGGTGACGCGCCTGACGCAGATGAGCAAAAAGGTCTTCAAGCGCTCGCTGGGAATGCTCCTGAAACGCGGCGAGGTCGAAATCGGCGAAACGGGCATAAACTGCAAGACCCATGGCGAAGATTAACACAGCAGAGCGGGTCTCGGGCGAGGCTTCCGACAATTTCGTTTTCCAGCGTTCGCTGCTGGCCTATCACGCGGCGGCGGAGCGTATTGCGGGCGACGTGCTGGAAATCGGCACGGGAAGCGGATACGGCATCGAGGTCGTGGCACCCCACGCCCGGCGGTTCGTCACCGTGGACAAGCACGTCCCGGCGCCGGAACTGCTCGAACTGCCCAACGTCGAATTCCGGCAGACCGAAGTGCCGCCGCTGGATTTTCCCAAACAGAGTTTCGACTGCGTGATCTCGTTCCAGGTTATCGAGCACATCCGCCGCGACGGTGATTTCGTGCGCGAGATCGCCCGCGTACTGCGTCCGGGCGGACGCTTTATCGTGACGACGCCCAACGCCCCGATGTCGCTGACACGCAATCCGTGGCACGTGCGCGAATACACGGCCGAAGGGCTCCGGAAGCTCCTCGCCGGGAATTTTTCCTCGGTCGAGGCCCTCGGGGTGTTCGGAAATGAAAAAGTGATGGATTATTACGCGGAGAACCGCCGCAGCGTCCGCCGCATCACGCGGTTCGACATTCTGGACCTCCAGCACCGCCTGCCGCGCCGCCTGCTGCAGCTGCCCTACGACCTGCTGAACCGGCTCAACCGCCGTAAACTCCTGAAGCAGAACACCGACCTGACGACCTCGATCCGCATGGACGACTACCGCATCGACCCGGTCGGGGCGGATTGTTTCGACCTGTTCTACGTCGCCACGAAATAGCCGGCGACACAGGTTTTCAATATAAAAAATGCGGAGATCACTCTCCGCATTTTTTTATTAGTATTCTTCCTCGTTGAAGAAGAAATCGTCTTTCGAGGGATAGTCGGGCCAGATGTCTTCGATCGATTCGTAAATCTCGCCTTCATCCTCTATTTCCTGCAGGTTTTCGAGCACCTCGAGCGGCGCTCCCGAACGTACCGCATAGTCAATTAGCTCCTCTTTGGTTGCGGGCCAGGGGGCATCTTCGAGTTTCGAAGCCAATTCAAGTGTCCAATACATAGTCACAAAATTTTTAAATTCCCAAATATCAACGGATTACAAACCCCGCAAGGCTCTTAATCCAGTATGACTGATTTGCAAAAGTATAAAAAAATTGAGAAAAACAAAGAAAAAACGATAAAACATCGTTATTACATATTCAGAAGCCTTAAAATCAGCATATTAAGGAATCCACAAAACCTCTTTCACCTCATAATGAGCCGTCAGCGTGCGTCCGAGCAGGTAGAAATAGTCGGAAAGACGGTTCAGCCAGACCAATACCGACGGCTCGACACCGTATTTCGCATCGGCCCGGAGCGCCGTGCGTTCCGAACGCCGGCAGACCGTGCGGCAGACGTGACACAGCGATACGGCGGTATGTCCCCCGGGAATCGTGAACTTGTCGATCGGCTTCAGCGCCTCCTGCATGGCGTCGATGCGCCCTTCGAGCCACGTAACGGCCGCAGGGTCCAGCGGGGCGACCTTGTCGCTCCCCGACTCACCCTTCGCCAGCAGCGCCTCGACGGTCATCAGCCGCGAAAGGATACGGTTCAGGTCGTCGACATAAGACGCCAGCGCATCGTCCGGGCGCAGGTTGTCGGCCAGCAGGGCCGTGAAGGCCGCCAGTTCATCCACCGAGCCGTAAGCCTCGACCCGCTCGTCGGTCTTGAAAACCCGTTCGCCGCCAATCAGCGATGTGGTTCCTTTATCGCCTGTTTTAGTATATACCTTACTCATATCCGGAAATGTTGTTTCGGCAGATGATTGTTGAAAATCAGCAAATAACCGCGGTTGTCGACCGTCGTCGAACGGTGCTGCGCAACGATCTGAGCGCACAGCGCCTGCCGTATACGCCCGTCGTAGGGCGACATCACCGCCACGGTATGCCCCGCTCCGGAGGCCGCACGCACCAGCGCCAGCGTCTCCGCCCGCGGCAGGCCGCGCAAAGCCACACACAGGTCCGCATCCGCACGATTTAGGCCAAACGTCGTGTAACCGCAGTGGATCATCAGATTTTGCAGCTGTCCGGCCCGCCGCCGGGATATGCCCGCGGCTGTCAGGGCCTCGTAAAGCGACCGGTCGCCCGGAAGCAGTCCGTCGCGCATGAACACCTCGCGCACGATGTCGTAGACGAACGGCGAATGCACCCCGTGACCGCGGAAATAACGGGCGCGGGAGAGGCGGTTGCGCAGTTCTGCGACACGTCCGGGCAACCGGAGCGAAAGGGGGTATCCGCCGAATCTCATCGTCTCTATTTTTTAAGCATCCCGGCCAGACGCCCCGTCGAAAAGGCGATCTGGAGGTTGTAGCCGCCCGTGTTGGCGTCAAGGTCGAGCACTTCGCCGGCGAAATACAGTCCCCGGACCTTCAGCGATTCCATCGTATAGGGGTTCACCTCTTCGCAGTTCACACCGCCGGCCGTCGTGATGGCGTATTCGAACGGCGCATAGTCCGTAATCGGGAAAGTCAGCCCCTTGAGCGTCCGCACCAGGCGCGTGATCTGATCCTCGGAAATCTTGCTGACATAGCTTTTCGAATGGATGTCCATCTCCTGCGCCAGCGGCATCACCAGCGGCTTGGGAACCAGCTTACGCAGCAGTTCGCCGAAGAACTCCGTAGGCTCCAGTTCGGCCAGCTCGCGGGCGATGCGTTCGCGCAGAACCTCCTCGCTCAGCGCGGGTTTCAGGTCGAGGACCAGTTTCACCCGTTTGCCGTCGATCAGGGCGTCCACCGCGTCGCGGCTCATGCGCAGCGCCACGGCACCGTCGATACCGCGGTCCGAAAAGCCGATCTCGCCGAACTCCTCGCGCACGGGTTCATTGTCTATGTACAGCGTCGCACGCACGTTGCGCAGCAAAACCTTGTCGAGGTATCGAATCTGGGGGTGCGACGTCACGAGCGGCGTCAGCGACGGACGCAGCGGTTCGATCGTGTGGCCCAGGTCGGCGGCGAACGCATAGCCGTCGCCCGTCGATCCCGTGGCGGGATAGGACACGCCGCCCGTGGCGAGAATCACCTGCGCACACTCCTCCTTGCGTTCGAAGCCCCGCTTGTTGATATATTTCACGCCGAAGACCTTGTTCCCGAGGGTCATGATCTCCGTAACGCGCGTGTCGTAGATGATTTTGACACCGTTTTCGAAGCAGTATTCCAGCAGGGCGTTGGCGATGTCCCACGCCTTGCCGCTCTTGGGGAAGACCCGTTCGCCGCGCTCGATGTCGAGCTTCACGCCCGCCCGTTCGAAAAATTTGATCGCCGCACGGTTGTTGAACTCGGCGAACGCCTGCGCGAAAAAGTCGGCATTGGTGCGCACCTGCCCCGCAAACTCCTCGGCAGGACGGGCGTTGGTGACGTTGCAGCGCCCCTTGCCGGTGATGCGGACCTTGCGGCCCGATTTCTCCATCTTTTCGATCAGCAGCACCCGGAGTCCGTTGCGTGCCGCGGTGCCCGCGGCCATCATGCCCGCAGCCCCCGCCCCGACGACGATCACGTCATACGGCTGTTTTTCTTCCATTTGTTCCATACGGGTGCAAAGATAAGAAGAATTCAAAATTCATAATTCACAATTCACAATTAAAAATCGAGAAAACGCCAGAATAGCCGTTTTATGGCGAACACGCCAAAAATAATTGTGAATTATGAATTTTGAATTATGAATTTTCATTACCTTTGCCGCCGTTAAAACCGTTCCAATCGTTCTAAAAAATATGTTGAGCAGAAGATTACTCCGTATAAAGGTCGTCAAGGCGCTGTTCGCCCACCTCAAATCGGGAGCCGACAACATGATCGCGTCGGAAAAGACGCTCATGGCGTCCGTAGACAAGGCCTACGACCTCTATTTCCAGATACTGATCCTCCCCGTGGAGATCGCGCACTACGCCGAGCAGCGTCAGGAACTGGCCAAACAGAAGAAGCTGCCGACACACGAGGACCTCAATCCCAACACCAAATTCGTGGACAACGCCGTCATCCGCACCATCGCCAACAGCGACGCGGTGAACGACTATGTCGCCGCCCGCAAGCTGGGCTGGACGAAATACCCCGAGCTGATCCGCACGCTCTACACGCAGCTCACCGAAAGCGACTACTACAAGGAATACATGCAGCGCGAGGAACGCCCGTTCGACGAGGACAAGAAACTCCTGGAGGAATTCTTCAAAGAGTTGCAGAACTGCGAGGCGCTGGACGACGCTCTGGAGGAGATGTCGATACTCTGGAGCGACGACCTCCCCTACATCGTCATGATGATTCTGCGCACGCTGTCGGGACTGCGCGTGTCGCACACCGAGCTGCGGGTTCCCCCGAAATTCAAGAGCGACGAGGACCCGGCGTTCGTCAAGACGCTGTTCGAAAAGTCGCTGGTCAACTACTCGACCTATCAGGACTACATCGAAAAATTCACCTCGAACTGGGACGTGGAGCGCATCGTCTTCATGGACAACCTCATCATCGGCACGGCGATGGCCGAGCTGACCTCGTTCCCGTCGATCCCCGTGAAGGTGACGTTGGACGAGTGGATCGAAATCTCGAAATACTACTCCACCCCGGGCAGCAGCACCTTCATCAACGGCGTGCTGGACAAGATCGTCGAGTCGCTGACCGCCGAGGGAAGCATCAAAAAAGCGGGGCGCGGCCTGATCTGACCCCTTTCCCGGCATGATCCGAGCACTCACGATTCTCACCCTGGCGGTCCTGACGGCGGCATGCGGCACACGGCCGAACACGACCGAACGCAAAGGCCGGATCATCGCGCTTACGGATTCGATTCTCACCACGGGAGGCACCGACACCGTGCGTTTCGGACGCCTCGGCTCGGGCGAAATCGCCCAGCTGCGGCTCTGGCTGGCCAACGATGCGAGCCGTCCGGTGGCCGTCGCCTCCTACCGGCGCAGCTGCGGATGCACGACGCTCGAATTTGATTCACAGCCCATTGCACCGGGAGACGCCCGGCAGGTGACGCTCACCTTCGATTCGCGCGGCGAATGGGGCTGGCAGCTCAAAACCCTCGACATCTCGCTGGCAGGCGCCTCGCAGCCCCTGCGGCTCTTCATCGAAGCCGATGTGGAATAGATACTTGTTTATTCCGCAATAATTCGTATCTTTGGGGTCGTAACGACCCTTTTAGGAGTCGGACGTTTTGCCGAACCGAGTCCAATCAGGTTTTGGTATTGTTCGTTCTTTTTCGTATCTTTGCTTCGTTCATTAGAAATAAACACTTAAAAACAGAATAACAGTATGATTAATTTTCTTCAGGGTGCGCCCATAGAACCCCAGCCGGGCTTCATGCAACAGTACAGTTTCATCATTATGATCGGCCTCATGGTGCTGGTTCTCTGGCTCTTCATGTGGCGTCCCGAGGCCAAGCGCCGCAAGCAGATGCAGGCATTCCGCGAAGGTCTGAAAAAGGGCGACAAGATCATCACCGCCGGCGGTATCTACGGTGTGGTGAAGGAGATCAAGGAGACCACCCTGCTGATCGAGGTCGACGGCAACGTGACGCTGCGCATCGACAAAAGCATGGTCGTAGCCGACAATTCGGACCTCCAGCGTCAGTAGAGACGACCGACATATCACAAAGAGCTGCAATACGTTGCGGCTCTTTGTGTTTCTTTCGACACACGACAATCCATGATACGGAAGATAATCCACGACTGCCAGGGAACCTGCTCGCGGCAGATCGAAATAGAACTGGAAGACGGCGTCGTCCGCAGCGTTGCGTTCACGGGCGGCTGCCACGGCAACCAGCAGGGCGTTGCGGCGCTCGTGCGGGGAATGACGGCCGCAGAAGCCGTGGCACGCCTCGAAGGCATCGACTGCCGGGGCCGGGGCACGTCGTGTCCCGATCAGTTGGCAAAAGCGCTGAAAAAGACGCAGTGAGCGGTTCGGGAACGGATTTTGCAGGCAGTCGTGCGTTCTAAAACGTACGACTATGTATTTTCTATGGTATCTGCTCCTCGGCCTGGCGGCCGGGTGGATCGCCAACCTGATCGTCAAGGGAGGCAGCTCGGGACTCTTCGTCAACCTGATCGTCGGACTCATCGGCGGCGTGCTGGGAGGCTGGATATTCTCGTTTTTCGGATGGATGCCCGTGGGCACGCTGGGCAGCCTGGCCACGGCCGTCATCGGCTCGGTGGTCCTGCTGTGGATCGCCGCATTGGTCTCGCACCGCAAGATACGCTGAAAAGACGGGATATAATGAATTTTTGTTACGGCGCACGCCTACGGCGTAACATGCGCCGTTTCGATCGGTGGCGCAATAACCCTGTGTCAAACCTCTCCCTCCGGAGAGACAACAAAAAACAGATGCGACAGTTTGCGTAAACGCACTATCGCATCTGTTTGTCATTGGGCCTTGCGGCCTTTGCCACAGCGTCTATTGCTGCTGCGGTCGTTGAGCTGCCGGGATTCGAACCCAGAACGACAGAACCAAAATCTGCTGTGTTACCATTACACCACAGCTCAAACATTCGCTCGAAAGCGGTGACAAAGATATATAAAAAATCCCAAAATCCAATCCGGACCTTAAAAAATGCCCTTTTCGACAACTGGAACACCGGGCAATTTGCTAACTTTGCAGGCAACGGACTTTTAACGATCAGCAAATGATAACGACAATGATTCTGCTTTTCGTGGTGGGCTACCTGTTCATCGCGCTCGAGCACAAGACGAAAATCGACAAATCGGCCGTGGCCCTGCTGATGGCGGGAGCGATCTGGACCGTCTTCAGCCTGCTGGGCAACGACCCCAAAATCCAGCACGAACTGGTCGATCAGCTGGGCGACACCTGCGAAATACTGGTCTTCCTGATCGGCGCCATGACCATCGTGGACCTGATCGACAGCTACGGGGGATTCGGCGTCATCACCGACCACATCACCACGCGCAACAAGCGCAAACTGATGTGGCTGTTAGCAATCATCACCTTCTTCATGTCGGCCGCGCTGGACAACATGACCACCACGATCATCATGGTCATGCTGCTACGGAGGCTGATCGCCAACAAAAAGGAGCGGTGGATATTCGCCAGCGTGATCGTCATCGCGGCCAACAGCGGCGGCGCCTGGTCGCCCATCGGCGACGTGACGACCATCATGCTGTGGATGCGCGGCAACGTCACGGCCGGAAACCTCATCGTCAATCTCTTCCTGCCCTGTCTGGTCTCGGTCATCATCCCCACGGCCATCGCCAGCCGCTACGTCGCCGACAGACCCGCGGCGGCGGTCAGCGCCAAAGCCCTCGCAACGGGATGTCCCGAGTGCATCGGGCCGCGTCTGCGCAAATTCATCCTCATCGTGGGCGTGCTGAGCCTGCTATTCGTGCCGGTCTTCAAAAGCCTCACCGGACTGCCGCCCTACATGGGCATGATGGTGTCGCTGGGATTCATGTGGATACTGACCGAGATTATCTACGACCGCAAACGCAGCATCCGCAACATGGAGGAGTCGATCCAGCCGCGCGTGGCGAAGGTGCTGAAACACATCGACATGCCGACGATCCTCTTCTTCCTCGGCATCCTGATGGCGGTGGGCGCATTGCAGACCGGCGGCGTGCTGACCGACATGGCCGACTGGCTGGACAAGACCGTGCACGAAGTCTTCACCATCGCGGGGGCCATCGGCCTGCTCTCGTCGGTGGTGGACAACGTGCCGCTGGTGGCCGCCTGCATGGGCATGTACCCCGTGGCCGACGCCGCAGCCGTGGCCGCGAACGTCGATCCGGCCTTCGCGCAGAATTTCGTGCAGGACGGACTGTTCTGGCACCTGCTGACCTACTGCGCCGGTGTGGGCGGAAGCCTGCTGATCATCGGTTCGGCGGCGGGCGTCGTGGCAATGGGGCTCGAAAAGATCAATTTCGGATGGTATCTCAAACGAATCACGCTGCTGGCCCTGGCGGGCTATCTGGCGGGAATCGCGGTGATCTGGCTCGAACACATGATTGTCGGGCTTTAAGACAAAAAGAGCGGGGTTGCAACCCCGCTCTTTTGTTTTACTGCTTTCCGGTGGCTTCAGAGAGGAACGGCGAGTACATCATCAGCGCATCGTTGCCGGTAATGTACTGCACGTCGACGCAGCGGCCTTCGGTGTCGTAAACCTCGCGGAAGAGTTTGTTGTGGCGGCTGTAACCGCCCCACCACTCGCTCTTCATGCAATGGTCGCGCTCGACGACGCGGTAGGCGAACTCCGGACGCCGGTCGGCACGCCACTCCCCTTCGAGACACTCCTCGCCGACGGTGACGTGCAGCCGGAAGGTGGTTTGCGTGCCGTTGCGGATCATCAGGTCGCGGTAGGGATAGACGCACGTGGCGCCGCTGCCGAAGGGCTGCGTGCGGCCGCTGTCGGGAAAGACATCGTAGGAGTGGCGGTAGCGTTCCACGACGGTCAAAGGGGTGTGGAGCGTCATCCAGAAAATCAGGTTCGACAGCTGGCACAAGCCGCCCCCGACTCCCGGGCGGAAGGTTCCGCAGAAGAGGACGATACCGTCGAGATAGCCCTTGCGGCGCGTCGGACGCCCGATCAGCCGCCAGTAGCTGAACGTTTCGCCGGGGTGCAGGACCACACCGTCGAGACGTGCGGCGGCCAGCCGGAGGTTGGTGATCTTGTTGTACTGATACTGCATGTCCACGTCCTTCAGTTTGCGCAGGAGCGGCGTCCGGTGGCGGAAATGCAGGTGGGGACATCCCGGGGCCGAGGCTTTGCGGGCGAAGCGCAGTCCGCCGAAATACCACGTTCCGTAGCGCAGGAACGTGTACCAGAGGCACCCGCACCAAAGGCGCAGCCGCGAACGTTTCAGCGGCCGGGGCGTGGACTGCTCCACGGTCAGCCGAGTTTGGCCATGAACTTCGCGCGGTCCACGATGTAGCGGATGTGGACGCCCTCGCCTATCATCCCTTCGGCATCGCGGGCCCCGACGTTGAAAGTCAGTTTGCGGCCCTCGACTGCGGTCAGCACGGCCGTGGCGGTGATTTCGGCTCCCGGTCCCGAGGGTTTGATGTGCGTGACGTTCATCTCGGCGCCGACGGTGGTCGAGCCTTCGGGCAGTTCGGGAGCCACGGCCGTCATCGCCGCGTTCTCCATCAGCGCCACCATGGCGGGCGTGGCGAAAACCCCGAGATCGCCCGAACCCATCGCGGCAGCCGTATTGCCGGCAGCGACAACGGTCTCGCTGCGGGCGGAAAGTCCTTTTTCAAGCATAATAATCGTTTTACGGATTTCGTTATTGCGATAAATAATTACCTTTGTCGCAAAGGTACGATTTTTCCGCCGACAATGAAAAAATGGCTCATCCTGCTCGCTGTTATGCTTGCCGCCGCGCTTTCCGAAGCGCAGGCGCAGGGCGGACGCGGTTTCTGGCATCAGGAATGGGCGGTCGAGAAGGGCGATTCGATTCCGCTGGTCCACGTCCTGCCGGTCTACGTCTTCAGCCGTCCGGTGGACCTGCGGCGTTACCGCCGGCTGGTGGACGCCGTGAAGAAAGTCTACCCCATTGCCAAGATCGCCCGGGCCAAGATGGCGACGATGGAGGAGGAGCTGACCCGCCTGCCGACCAAAAAGGCCCAGAAAGAGTATATCAAGCAGGTTTACCACGAAATCAAGGACGAATACACCCCCGTGCTGAAACGCATGACCCGCACGCAGGGCCGGGTGCTGCTGAAACTCATCGACCGCGAAACGGAATACACGGCCTACGAGGTGCTGAAGGAGTTCCGGGGCGGCTTCGTGGCGGGATTCTGGCAGGGCATCTCGAAAATCTTCGGACAGGACCTCAAATCGCAGTACGACAAAGACGGCGAAGACAAAATGATCGAGCAGATCGTCATTTATTACGAGGCCGGATTGTTACGGTAACGCCTCCGCGCCTTGTCTGCCGGGAGGTTTTACCGAATCGCAGGCAATCCGGTTTTGAATCATCCGGTTTTTTCGTATCTTTGTCCCCCGAAACAAGCCATAACCACCATGTTTGAAAATTTAACAGATAAACTCGAACGGTCGTTTAAAATCCTCAAGGGCGAGGGCCGCATCTCCGAGATCAACATCGCGGAGACGCTCAAGGAGATTCGCCGTGCGCTGATCGACGCCGACGTCAACTACAAGGTAGCCAAGAGCTTCACCGACGAGGTGAAACAGAAGGCACTGGGTCAGGACGTGCTCAAAGCCGTGAAACCCGGCCAGATGATGACCAAGATCGTGCGCGACGAGCTGGCCGAGCTCATGGGCGGGACGGCCGCGGACATCAAACTGGAGGGCACTCCGGCCGTGATCCTGATCGCGGGTCTGCAGGGTTCAGGTAAGACCACCTTCTCGGGCAAGTTGGCCGCGATGCTCAAGAGCAAGAAGGGACGCCAGGTGCTGCTGGTGGCCGGCGACGTCTACCGTCCCGCGGCCATCGACCAGCTGAAGGTGCTGGGTGGACAGATCGGCGTCGAGGTCTACACCGAGGAGGGCAGCAAAAACCCGGTGCAGATTGCCGAAAACGGTATCAAATACGCCCGTCAGCACAACTGCAACGTGGTGATCGTCGATACGGCGGGACGTCTGGCCGTGGACGAGGCGATGATGCAGGAGATCACGGCCATCAAGGCCGCCGTGAAACCCTCGGAGACGCTCTTCGTGGTGGACGCCATGACGGGTCAGGACGCCGTGAACACCGCCCGGGAGTTCAACGACCGCCTCGATTTCGACGGCGTGGTCCTCACGAAACTCGACGGCGACACCCGCGGCGGTGCGGCCATTTCGATCCGTTCGGTGGTCAACAAGCCCCTCAAGTTCATTTCGAGCGGCGAGAAGATGGACGCCCTGCAGGTGTTCCACCCCGAGCGTATGGCCGACCGTATCCTGGGCATGGGCGACGTCGTGTCGCTCGTGGAGCGTGCGCAGGAACAGTTCGACGAGGAGGAGGCCCGCAAGCTGAAAAAGAAGCTGGTCAAAAACCAGTTCAATTTCAACGATTTCATCTCGCAGATTCAGCAAATCAAGAAGATGGGCAACCTGAAGGACCTTGCCGGCATGCTTCCGGGCATGGGCAAGATGCTCAAGAACGTGGATATTCCGGACGACGTGTTCAAGCAGACCGAGGCGATCATCTCGTCGATGACCCCGGCGGAGCGCGAGCGGCCCGAGATCATCAACGCCCGCCGCCGCGAACGCATCGCCAAGGGTTCGGGCACGACGATGGCCGACGTGAACCGCCTGATGAAGCAGTTCGACGACACGCGCAAGATGATGAAGACCGTGGCCGGCGGCAACCTGAAGATGCCCAAGATGCCGGGCGGCATGATGCGGCGGTAAAAACCAAAAATAAAAAATCCACGATAACAATTCCAAATTGTAGTTGTTTCGAAAATTTATTGCTAAAATGAAAAACGCTCTTGTCTCTCTTAACACACATATCGCGCTCATATCAATCCAAATTGAACGCGATGATGGAAAAACGAAACAAACATTGGAGAATTGAGCGACGGAATCTTATTTACATCGCCAAAATGAAACTTTTCGCAGCTTACAGCGAGGAAAAGATCATAAACGGCGAACGAATCAGAAATGCACGATGGATCGACTTGTTTAAAGCAAATTGGAATCCCGTCTACAAATCGGTGCGTACCCCGTGCAGTTGTCCGTTATGCCGGAGCAAGCGGTATAATCGCAGCCTGCATAGATCGGCAACACGCAAGATACTCGACGAGCAGCTCTGAAATTTTACTTTCACACAACAAAGAAAGGCCTTTCCTATCGCAGGAAAGGCCTTTCTTCGGACATAGCATCGGGAGCAACATGCAAACCGCACCGCCCTTGTTTTACTCCGTCCAGCCGTTGCAGAAAATTTGTGTTAGGCAAATATGAGGATTTTTTCCCGAAATCCCGCCGCCTGCGGTCAAAACGGCAAATATGCCGGGCAAATTCTCAGCGCAGCGTTTGCAGGGCTCTGTTTTTATAACTACCTTTGCTCAGATTATATCCGAATCAATCATGCACAAATCGGGCTTTGTAAATATCATCGGCAACCCCAATGTAGGTAAATCGACGCTGATGAACGCCCTCGTAGGCGAAAAACTCTCGATCATCACCTCGAAGGCGCAGACCACGCGCCACCGCATCATGGGCATCGTCTCGGGCGAGGATTTCCAGATCGTCTACTCCGACACGCCGGGCATCCTGAAGCCCTCGTACAAACTGCAGGAGGCGATGATGAAATTCGTCACCGGAGCCGTGACCGACGCCGACGTGATCCTCTACGTCACGGACACCGTCGAGCGGAGCGACCGCTCGGCCGAGATCGTCGAACGCATCAACCAGAGCGGCATTCCGACGATCGTCGTCATCAACAAGATCGACCTCTCGACCCCCGAGGCGCTGGACGCGCTGGTGGACAAATGGCAGACCGAGATTCCCGGGGCGCGGATCGTTCCCGTGTCGGCGAAGGAGAATTTCAACGTCGAGGGGGTGTTCAAAACCATTCTGGAACTGCTGCCCGAAGGCCCGGCGTTCTACCCTAAAGACACGCTCACGGACAAGACCCTGCGGTTCTTCGCCTCGGAGATTATCCGCGAAAAGATCCTCAAATTCTACGACAAGGAGATTCCCTACTGCTGCGAGATCGAGATAGAGAGTTACAAGGAGGAGCCGACGATCGACCGCATCGCGGCGACGATCTACGTGGCCCGCGATTCGCAGAAAGGCATCCTGATCGGCCACAAGGGCGAGAAACTCAAGAAGGTGGGCCAGACGGCCCGCGAGGACATGGAGCAATTCCTCGGCAAAAAGGTTTTCCTGCAGCTTTTCGTCAAGGTCAGCGACGACTGGCGCAACAACGAACGCCAGCTGCGCCGTTTCGGATACGAGCAGGAATAATAAATCGCATAAAAAGGCCGTTTAAAAAGCAAACGAAAATCAGATGCGGAAACTCATCTTCGGAATCATATCGGGAGTCGCCCTGTTGTGCGGCATGAAGGCGCACGCACAGTACAACCGGGAGTATTTTTTCTGGATGGGCCGTTCGTCGATGATGAACAACGACTACCAGGAGGCCATCCGCACGCTGAATACCCTGCTGCGCTTCGACGAGGATGCCTTCGAAGGCTATTTCCTGCGCGGCATCGCCAAATACAACCTCGACGACCTGCTGGGCGCCGAAGCCGATTTTTCGACCGCCATCCGGCTGAATCCCGTCTACACGCAGGCCTACACCTACCGCGCCATCACCCGTTCGCGGCTGGGCAACTACGACGATGCCCTGCGGGATTTCCGCGAGGCTATCGAGCTGCGTCCCGACCTGCCGAGCCCCTATTACAGCCGCGGCGTGACGCGCCTGCTGAACCAGCAATTCAAAGAGGCCATCGAGGATTTCGACAAATTCATCCGCCAGGAGAACAAGGTCGCCGACGCCTTCATCTGCCGGGGTCTCAGCTACCTCCACCTGAAGGACACCACCCGGGCCTACGAGAATTTCAACACCGCGATCCGCACCAACCGCGAGAATCCCAACGGCTACAACCGCCGCGGAGGACTCTACCTCCAGCAGGAGCGTTACAAGGACGCCGAGGCGGATTTCAACAAGGCCATCGCCTGCGATTCCACCTACCTGCTCTCCTATTTCAACCGCGCGTTGGTCTACAACGCCACCAACCGTCCGATGCAGGCGCTCGCGGATTTTGACAAGGTGATTCAGCTGGACTCGACCAACTCGCTGACCTATTTCAACCGCGCCATGCTACGCACGCAGATCGGCGACTACAACCGTGCGCTGGAGGATTACGACAAGGTGGCGCTCTATTCGCCCAACAACGTGCTGGTTTACTACAACCGTGCGGGCGTCTACGCCCAGCTGGGTGAGATCGAGCAGGCCGTGGCGGATTACACGTCGGCCATCAAGCTCTACCCCGATTTCGCCAACGCCTACATCTACCGCGGACGTCTGCGCGAATATCTGAATGACCCGCAGGGCGCCCGGGCCGACCGCGCCGTCGCCCAGAAAAAGATCGCCGAATACCGTTCGCGCCTGAGCGACAGCACCTATTCGATCTACGCCGACACCACGCAGCGTTTCGACCGCCTGCTGTCGTTCGACAGCAAGTTCGCGGGCGGCAGCTTCGACCGCATCACGGGCCACAACGGCGGCCGCGAGGAGATGCGTCTGCTGCCGCTGTTCAAGTTCACGCTGATGCACGCCGACACGGTACCGGCCGTCAAACCCTACCACCTGCAGCGCGTGGAGGATTTCCGCAAGCGCATCGACAACGACCTGCTCACCCTCTCGTGCCGCGAAAGCAACATCCCGGCCGACTCGCTCGTACTGTTGGACAAGCAGTATGTGCAGGAACTCAATGCGAGCAATCCCTCGTGGACGGTGCTCTTCGAGCGCGGCGTCACGCAGTCGCTCATCAAGCAGTACACCAACTCGGTGAATACCTATTCGGCGGCCATCGAGCTCAATCCGTCGAATCCGTTCCTCTACCTGAACCGCTCGACGACACGTGCCGAGATGATCGATTTCATCTCGTCGATCGACAATTCCTACCAGCGGATCACGATCGACTCGGACCCTGCCAACCGGCTGAACAACAATTCGAAACGCACGTACAGCTACGACGAGGCCGTGGCCGACCTGAACAAGGCCGTCAAGCTCTACCCCGATTTCGCCTACGCCTACTACAACCGCGCCAACCTGCTGGCCCTGTCGGGCAGTCTGCCGGAGGCTTTCGAGGATTACACGAAGGCCATCGAGCTGAATCCCGCGTTTGCCGAGGCGTATTACAACCGCGGCATCATCCAGATATTCATGAAGGACACGCGCAAAGGCTGTCTCGACATCTCGAAGGCCGGCGAACTGGGCATCCTCGAAGCCTACGAGGTGCTGAAACGCTACGCGCAGCAGGAGTAAAAAACACGGCCGATTTACAGGCGCCGGTCTTCCGGGACCGGGACCTCGAATTCATGCACCCCGGATGCCAGCAGACGCGGCGCCGGATCGCCGAAAGGCATCACGAGGGTCGCCGTGGTGTTGACCGGAACCCGGACCCGGATGCGGACCCGGTCTCCGTCGAGCTTCCAGCACGACTCGATCAGGCCGTAAATGCTCCGGTAACTGCATTCGACCCATTCGAGGTCCCCGACGACCGCCGGTTCGACGAAGAAATGGCGGAATCCGGGATTCTCGGGATCGGGGCGGATGCCTGCCAGCGAGTTGTAGAACCACTCGACAATCTGTCCCATCATGAAATGGTTCCACGAAAGGCCCAGACGCGGGTCCCACTGTTCGGTGAGGGTCGTGACCCCGGCGGCGACCTGGAATCCGTAGCCCGGAACGCCTCCGTGGTTGTGCATCCGGTAGACCCGGTCGTTCATCCCGCAGCGGGCCAATGCCTGGAACAGATAGCGGTTTCCGATATCGCCCGTCGACAATTTCCCTCCCTTTTCATCCACCGCACGGGCCAGATTGCCCGCCACGGCCTGCCGGTACTCCGCGGGGACAATTCCCAGAAAGAGCGGAATGGCGTTGGAACACTGACTGCCGTTGCCGTATTGGGCGGTTTCGGGTGTGAAGAGCCGCGTGTTGAAGGCCCCGGCGATATTCCGGGCGAGGGCCGTGTATCTCTCCGCGCCCGCCTTGTCGCCCACGAGGGCTGCGGCGCGGGCCGTGCAGTCGGCGACCAGGTAGAAATGTCCCGTGGCGGTGATCTCCACCGGCGTATTCTGGGAATGTCCGGCGGGCAGCGGCCCGTAGTCGCACCAGTCCCCGAGTCCGTAGGAAAGGATGTAATTGTCGGCGCGGCCCGCAAGGTAGTCGGCATAGCGCCGCATCACGGGATAGTACTCCCGAATCAGCGAATCGTCGCCATACCACTCGTAATACATCCACGGGAGGATCGCTCCGGCAGAACCCCATTCGGGCGAGTCGACGAAACCCTCCCGGAAAACGACGTACTCGGGAGCGATGTCCGGAATCAGACCGTCGGGACGCTGCGTATCGGCAATATCGCGCATGACCTTGGGCAGGACGCCCCGCAGGTCGTAATTGAACAGCAGTCCGGGACCGTTCAGGTGGGTCTCCTCGAGCCATCCCAGCTTCTCGCGGTGGGGACAGTCGGTGAACACGGCGTGCATATTGCTGCGCATGGCCTTGTCGATGATGAACCAGATGCGGTTGAACAGCGCGTTGGAGCACTCGAAGCGCCCCGTGGCAGGTGCGGACGCATGTACGAAATCCGATTGCAGGTCCAGGATGACCGGCACCTCGCCGCCGCTCACGGCGGTCAGGTAGTCCACCCCTGCGGCTTCGAGGTAACGGTAGCCGTAAAACGCGAACTGCGGCGTCCACTCCTCGACGCTGTCCCCCCTGAGCGTATATTCGAACCAACAGGGCGATCCGGAGGTCGCCTGCCGGACCGTGAGGCTGTCCTCCGAGAGCTGTTCGGCAGGTATGAGGCGGACTTTCTGCCCGGCACGGCCCTGCACTTTCAGCGTCGGGAATCCCGAAAGGTTCTGGCCCATGTCGAACAGGTGGCGCTGCGGACCCGTTTTGCGGTGCTCTTTCACCCCGTAACGTTCACATACAGCGATCGCCGGGGCGGTCTGGGGCGTCAGCGTCCCTTTGGGCGGCTCCTGCTCCACGACGTCGCGCCACGCGGCATCGTCGAATCCCGGAAGGTCCCAGCCCGGCTGTTCGAGCCGGGCGTCGTAGTCCTCGCCGCCGAAGATGCAGTTGAAGGTCACGGGCGAAAGCGCATAGCGCCACGAGGTGTCCGAGAGGATGCGTTCGCGGCTGCCGTCGGTATAGGTGATATCGAGCTGCATACAGAGCGTCGGAGGTCCGTCGCTGTGGCGGAACTTCACATAGCGGCCGCCGCAGACGTTGTACATGCCGTTGCCCAGCACGACGCCTAAGGCGTTCGGACCTTCGGAGAGCAGGTCCGTCAGGTCGAAGGCGTTGTAATAGACGGTCTTGCCGTATTCGCTCCAAAGAGGTTTGAAAACCGTGGTGTCGACCTCGCGGCCGTTGACCCGGAGGTCGTAGTGCCCCAATCCGCAGATGCGCACGACAGCCTCGGCGACGGGCCTTGCCGCCCGGAACTCCCTGCGCAGCATAATGCTGCGTTTGGCCAATGTATCGACCTGCTCCCAGAGGGCCGCCTTCTCGGGCGACATTCCCCAGGTGTGGTAGTCGTTGCCCTCGGGCAGCCGGGCCTCCGCACGACGGATGGCGCCGATCCACCGGGCCTCCCAGTCCGAGGGGTCGAGGGCCGTCGAAAAACGTTCCGGGGCGCTCCACGCCGAAGGCCGGTCAGCGGCATCCCATACGCGCACCGTCCACCAATAGGTCCTGCCGTCCTGCAGGGGTCCGCCGCCGTAGGGAACGGCCCGGCTCTCGCCGGAGAGCACTTTGCCCGAGTTCCACACGTCGGAATGGCCCGACAGTCCGGGATTTCCGGACACCCGTATCTCGTATGCCGTCTGCCGGGCCCCGGGTTCGGAGGCATTCAGCATCCAGCCGAAACAGACCTCCCGGGCAGGTATCTCCACGGCATTGCCGGAGAGGGAGGGCCGAAGTTCACCGATCTCCAGACTGCTCCCGCACGACACGGCAGCCGATGCGGCCAGCATGGCGGCAAAAAGTGTTCGAATCGCTCTTTTCATGCTCGTATCATTTTGCTTCCGGCCGCACGCGGCGGCCGGAAAAAGTTCAGAATTCGTAATGTCCCCGAATGATCTCATTCAGCCGCGCACGCATCGCCGAGACCTTTTCGGGATATTCCGCGGCGAGATCCGTCCGCTGGGAAACATCGGCTTTCAGGTCGTAGAGCGCCCACGCATCCGAATTTCCCGTTTCAATGTCCGTCGCATCGACCGCAGGGCCTTCGAAGGGAGGTATCAGCTGCCAGTCGCCGTGACGGTAGGTCAGCCGCCCCATCGAACCGTAAACGATCTCGTCACGCCCCTGCGGGCTCCGGCCCAGAAAGGCATCGAGCGTATTGCGGCTGTCCAGCCCTTCGGGAACCGGCTGCCCGAGCAGCCCGGCCAGCGACGCGAAGAGGTCCATCTGGCACACCAGCGCATCGGACCGCCCCGGCCGGATGTGTCCCGGCCAGCGGACGAAGAAGGGCACATGGGTTCCACCGTCGAAAAGGCTGTATTTCCCGCCCCGGTAAGGCTGTGCGGGGCTGACATCGCCCCAGAGCTCCCGGGCCTGGTCGACATAGCCGTCGTCGAGGACCGGGCCGTTGTCGCTCGTGAAAATGACGATGGTGTTGTCGGCCAGCCCCGACTCCCCGAGGTGGCGCATCAGCTCGCCCACGCACCAGTCGGCTTCGAGAATGGCGTCGCCCCGGGCCCCCATGCCGCTCTTTCCCGCGAACCGCGTGTGCGGGACGCGCGGGACATGCGGCTGGTGAAACCCGTAATAGAGGAAGAAGGGGCGGTCGCGGTTGTCGTCGATAAACCCCTTGGCCCGGGCGAGGAACTCATCGGCCATCTCCTCGTCGACCCAGCAGGCCGAATGCCCGCCCCGCATGAAGCCGATGCGCGGGATGCCGTTGACGATCGAGCAGCTATGTCCCATCGAAGGCTTCAGACGAAGCATTTCAGGATTCGTCAGCGCCGTGGGTTCGCCGGGGAAATTGGCCGTATAGCTCACCTCCAGCGGGTCCGAGGCGTCGAGTCCCACCACCCCGCCGTTCTCGACATAGACGGTCGGAACACGGTCGACGGTGGCGGCCATGATGAACGAGTAATCGAACCCGACATCGGCCGGAGAGGGCGAAATCGGACGGTTCCAGTCGATCGGCCCGCGGCCCAGCCCCAGGTGCCACTTACCCACGGCTCCGGTTGCATAACCCGCCTGCCGCATCATCCCCGCAAGGGTCGGCTGGCCGTCGGTGATCAGCAGGTTGGCATCGCCGGTGAGCACCTCGGCATCGCTGTTGCGCCACGGATAAAGGCCCGTCATGAGCGAATAGCGGCTGGGGGTCGAGGTCGGGGCGGCGGCATGGCCGTTGGTCAGGTTGAGCCCCTGCGCACAGAGGCGGTCGAGGTTGGGCGTGTGCAGCACCTCGCACCCCAAGGCGCTCAGGTCGCCGCACCCCAGGTCGTCGGCCAGGATGACGATGACATTCGGCCGCTCGGCGGAAGGTTGCCCGGCACACGAGGCGAGGGCCAGCGCAGGCAGGAGTATGGAACGGGATTTCATCGCACGGAAGGTTTTATTTGCGTTGTTCGGCAACCCACGCTTCGATCTTGCGCACCATCGGAAGCTCGAACCAGAAAACCCAGTCGCCGTTGTTCGTGCGCGAAGCCAGGTGGCGGTGATGGCTGTTTCCGGCCACGAAACCTTCGGCATTGCTCATAAAGCGGGTCTTCGAGTAGGAATCGAGCACGTCGCGGCGCAGGTCGTAGAAATAGCCGCACAGGTCGGAAAGCTCCGCAAGGGCCTGTTCACGCGCCGCACCGGAGGCTTTGTCGTACTTTTCGAGCGCAAGGAACACCCGCGCGGGGAAATAGAGCATATCGTTGGTGCAGTCGTAGATTTCGAGCGTATAGCGGTTGCGAAGGGCGCATTTTTCGGCGCGTCCGAGCGTTTCGCAGGCGCGTTCGTACAACGGCGTGCACATCTTCGCCGAATCGAGGCGTCCGGCAAAAGTCTCGCTCCACGCTCCGGGGCGTGCCGGATCGGGCAGGTCGACGAGCGTGAACTCCGCCACAGCGAAGCCCGGATTGCGGTGCCCGGCGGTAACCAGCGCAGCATCGTAGAAGGGACGCATGGCCTCCATATCGGTGATGAATTCCATGTCGGGGCGCGTGAGGCCGAACTCGCGGCGGGCATGGGCGGCCTTGAACTCCTCGACGGTGCGGCCCGTGGGATTCCACCCGAACTCGCCCTGCGCGATGTAGCTCCGCTCGACGGTCTTCAAGTGGGCCGAGGTGTCGTCCCATGCGGTGGCGAAGATCCCCTCGAAGGTCTTCCGCTCGGCGGTGATCTCGCTGAAACCCTTGATGTAAGGCAGGCGACCGTCGGGGGTCTGGATCAGCACGCAGGTGCCCTCCGAGGCGGCCGTAGCGGCCATCACCTTCAGGCCGCTCTTGGCATACCAGTCCAGTACCAGCTGATTGCCCAGCAGCGTGGCGTCGCCGTAGAACCAGCGCATGTAGACACACTCCTTAGGGAAGCGGTCGATCACTTCGTCGACCATCGTAAAGTCCATCAGGCGGCGGGTCTCCTCGTCGGAGAGGTCGAAATTGATCGGATACCACAGCCCGGCGAACTTGAAGGGCATATCGTCCCAGAAGATCGGCGTACGGCCGTTGGCCACGGCAAAGTCGCAGACCTTGTTGAGCCACTCCAACTGGAGCTCGAAGGGAGTCTTGCCCGTCGCCTTGCAGCGTTCGTCGGAACCGATCTGGCTCACCTCGTCACCGCCGACATGGAGGTATTTGCCGTAAGGCATGGCCTCGATGGCGTCGCGGTACATCGCGAAAAGCACCTCGTAGGTCCGCGGGTCGGCGGGGCAGAAATCGCCGTCGTTGTTGGGGTCCTCGCGGAGCTCCCAATGGTGTTTCAAGATGTAGGTGGCGTGCCCGAGCCCCTGGATCAGGGGACTGATTTCGATGTTGCGCTCCTTGGCATAGCGGCAGATGGCCTGCACCTCCTGCTTGCTGATGGCATTGGGCGCGGCGACCTCCGGGCGGCGCCCATAGCGCAGTTTGTCCTCGATCTCCCAGATGACGCCGTTGATTTTGTAACGGGCCAGCCGGTCGATCAGGTCGTAATAGTATTCGACCCGGTCGAGGTGGTTCTTGTTGTCCCAGTGCACCGAACGGTAAGCAATGGCCGGCCAGTCGGTGATCTTCATGCGGGGAATGACCAGCCCCAGTTCGCGGCTGTCTTCGAGCAGCTGCTCGAGGGTCTGGCAGCCATAGAAAAGACCCGCATCGCCGCGCGAGGAGATCGTCACGCCGTCTTTGGTCACTTCGAGCACATAGCCCTCCTCCGATTCGGGAACGCCGCTTCCGGTCATCACCAGCCGGACGCCCCGGCCCGGACGCTCACAGCGCGGCAGCGCATCGGCAATGGCGCCCAGCACGGGAACCTGCACCCCCTCGTCGGCGACGAGGTAAGTGAGTTCCGAACCGCGGAAGCCGTTCCCGGCCATGACCTCGACCCGCTGCGGCTGCGGAAGCAGCTGGAATTGGGGATTCAGGCCTTTGGCCTGCAGGGCGGGGAGGGCGACCCATACCGCCAGTCCCCAGCAAATCACTCGTTTCAATATATTTTTCATGCGTTCTCGTTTTAACTTATTTTACCGATGCCTTTGCAATGAGCGCTTCGCCGGTGGCGACATAATATGCCGCGCTTGAGCCGGTCGTCTCGCCGATGCCCGCGGCGAAGGCATTCACCTCGGGGTCGTTCAGGATGCGGATTTTCTCGTAGTCCTGAATACCCTCGCGAAGCAGTTCGAGGCGGATGCTCGAAACCACATCGTTCGCGTTCGAGGTCTTGTTCAGGTAGTAGACCATCGAGGCGTCGCCCGCCGTGGCCCCGGTGTCGCGGGCGCTGGCGGGGTCGCCCGAACGCCAGTTGTCATAGGCCCAGCGCAGGTAGCCGTTATAGCCGTTCCCGGCGGCATGCCAGGCCATCCAGGCCATCTCGGCGGAGTTGTTCTGCGGCGTGACATAGTTGTTGGGATGGATGTGCGAACAGCTCGTATAGAAGGTCCTCACGGCCGTCGATTTCTGGCTCTGGCGCGTCAGGAAGATGCTGTAATCGTACATCTGAGCCTCCATGTCGGCATCCAAACTGCTCCCGGCCAGTCCGATCTTCCAGTTGCTGTCGTGCTCCCTGATGACGCGGATCACCTCGCGCATGGCTTCATGGGGAATCTCGTCCATGTAAAGCACAGCCTTCGAGAACCACCCTTTCGCGTTGAGGTGCTCCTTAAAGGAGTCGAGGAAAGCATTCCACGTCGCCTGGTAAATCGCTCCGCCGATCTGGTCGGCACCGCTCGTGTCGGTGGGGTCCACGAAAACCATCTCCCGATTCGAGCCCGTAGCCTCGTCGTAATAAGGCACGCTGCGGTTCCAGCCTGCCAGCGAGAAACAGCTGATCTGTTTGGTGATGCCCCACGACATCATCTTCTCGACAAACTTGTCGAAAAGCGTGTAGTCGAAACTCCACGTACCGTCGCTCTTCCGGGTCCATTTGACCATCGTATCCTCGGGCGAGTAGAAGACGCCGCCTTTAATATAGGTGGTAATGGTCTTCTGCCCCGCATCGGCGAGTTTCCGGTAGATCGGCTCCATCAGGGCGAAATATGCGTCCGAGCACATCTCCACCTTGGGGGAACATTGTCCCGGCAGCGCATAGGGGAACTGCCAGAGGTCGAGATGGAACTGCCAGTCGGCCACATCGGGCAGGACACGGTTGGCAACCTCCAGCCGGATGTCGAGCACATGGGTCGTCTCGCCGTCCGACTTCACCTCGAACAAGCCGGTATAGGTTCCGGGCGCTGCATTCTTCGGCGTGTCAATGGTCATCCAAATCTTGATGGGATCGTCCACCGTCACCTTCGTGACGGGGCTGTCCGACAGGGCATCGGCGATCCACATGTCGGGACGAGGGTTCGGGGCCGAGCAGTCCTTCGGCTCGGCATCGCCGAGGATATAGCTACCGAAGCGCAGTTTGATGTGCGACTTATCGATGACGTTGGAGCCGTTGGTGAGGTCGCTCACCTCGTAGGTCAGGCCGTCGTAATCGTCGTCGTTGGTCCACACCACGATCTGGGTGTGGGTCCGGTCGTTGAGCCACACGGTATCGGCCCAGCTCTCCCGGACTTTCCAGGCATTGTTCTGCCCGGGGTGCTTCTGGCCCTTCTGGTAGCGGTTGTACTTGCTCTCGAACGACACGCCCAGTCCCGGCTCACCCTTGGGCGGACGGTAGGTTTTGTCGTCCGAAAGCTCCTCGGCGCAGGAGGCGATGCCCAGCACCATCGCCAGGCTTGCTGCAAGACAGATCATTCTATTTTTCATTTTCGTGCTTATTTACTTGACAACTGAATAAACATAGGCGTGCGGCGTGCTCAGGTCGAGCGTGATCGTATAATCGCCCGCTTCGGCCACCTCGATCTCCGGTCCGTCGGCGGCGAGTTCACCCGCCTTGCCGCCCTGTCCGTAGGTCAGCACCGGATCGCCCTCCGTGCAGGGAACCGTCGTGAAGCGGAATCCGCCCTGCGCGAGCGTCGCCGAAAGCGTCCACGTCCGGCCGGCGGCGTCGTAGGTCATCGCCTGCACGCCGGTCACGGCGCTGCCCGAGACCGCCCACTGGGTGCAGAGCAGCATCAACTGTTTGGCAGCCGTGTCGTAGCTGAATTTCCAGACGCCCGGGCCCAGCGCCCAAGGTCCCCAGAGACCGTCGGTCGGGAAATAGTTCGCCGCAGACGGGGTCTTCTCCGCAAGCGTGAACTGTCCGTAGGAGGTCGTACCGTTGAGGCCCTCGGAATCGTTGCTGTAATACTTTTTCAGACCCGATTCGACGATGCTCACATTCATCCAGTCATAGGGTTTGAGGTAGGCATAGCCTTCGAAGGTCGCACCGTCGTCGGCCGAGGCGATGACGGGATACTTGTCGCGGTCATCCCGGTTGGCGGGATCGAGGTAAGCCTTGCCGTCGGGACCCGAGATACCCAGGTTGACGATGTACATGAAGGGCAGCGGATCGGGTTCGGGCCCCTCGCCCTCTTTGAGCAGCGAATAGGTATAGTCGGGAGCCGCCGAGAGGTCGAGCGTCACGGTGTAATTGCCGGCCTCGGCAACGGCGATCTGGGGACCGTCCTCGGTCAGCATGCCGCCGGAGCCGCCGTAAGCGATCGTCGGGTCGCCCGCATTCACGGGAACGGTCGTAAACCCGAATGCCCCGGCATCGAGCGACACGGTCGCCGTCCAGCGGTTCGCACCCTTGTCGTAGATCATGGCCTGCGGTGCGCCGGAGGTCGCGGTGCCGGAAACAGCCCACTGCGTGCAAAGCGCCGTCAGTTCGCCGGCCGCTGCATCCACGCGGAACAGCCAGACGCCCGAACCCGCGGCCCAGTTCGCCCAGATACCGGCGCTGGGGAAGAGGTTGTCGTCGCCGTCATAGGCGTTCTCCGTAAGCGGAACGGTGCCGTAGGTTCCCGAAAGGCCATCCGTCGGGTTGTTGTAGTAGAGTTCCCGGTTCGATTTCACGAAGCTCAGGTTCATCCAGTCATAGTCGCCCAGCGCGGCGTAGCCCTCGTATTTCCCGCCCTCGCCGACGGGCATGAGTTTCGGATAGGAGTCGAGGTTGTCGGGATCGAGCCACGAAGCCGCCCCGTCGGGGTCCTTGATCCCCGAATTGACCACATAGAGGAAATCGGGCACGGGATCGGGCTTCTTGTAGACCATCGAGAGGATGTATTTGTGCTCGTCCGCACGGTTTTGATTCAGGATGATCGGATATGCGTCCTCGACGAAGGTGATCTCCTGCCCGTCGGCAACGGTGGCCGTGGCGCGGCTGTCGGCCAGGATGATCGTCCGCACGGTCGCCGTCTCGCGCCCTTCGGGAACGTTGAAAGCGAGGGTGTCGTTACGCAGGCCCTTGGGCACGGCCGTATAATCGCGGCCGTCGACCGTGACGATGAGCGTCTTGATGGGATACTGCACAACGGCGTCGGCCGGCAGTCCGTCATCCGAACACGACGGGAGCCCCAACACGACGGCTATCGCCGCAAAAATGAAGAATATGCGCTTTTTCATTGTCTTTCGTTTTTGAGATTACAAATAACCCTCGTTCTGTTTGATGCCCGTCATGATGCCGAACTGGTCGTGCGGCTTGGGCATCCAGTAGTTATGGTCGTCGACCTGACGCTCGGGATAGTACCGCCCGATCACCTCGGGAAGCAGCCGGCGGCGGCAGATGTCGAACCAGCGGTGGTTCTCGAAAGTCAGCTCCCACTTGCGCTCGTCGAGCACGGCCTTGTCGAAGGCGACCTGATTCAGCCCTTCGAGGTCGCCGAGCCCGGCACGGCGCCGTACCCGGTTGACCGCTTCGTAAGCCTCCGTCGAGGGTTTGCCTTCGGCCAGATTGGCGGCCTCGGCATAAATCAGCAGCACCTCGCTGAAGCGGATGACGCTGAAGAATCCGTCGGCGTTGCCGTTCGGGTAGTTCCACGGTCCGGCATAACCGCCCGAGTTCTCGCCCGCATCGCGGAGCTTGCCGACGAACGGCTGGTTGTCGGCCGTCTGGTACCACGGCGTGCCGTCGATCAGCGTCAGGTAGAAGGTGCCCTTCACACGGCTGCCGTCGCCCTCGGGGAACTCCTCCAGAAAACGCTTGTCGCCGGACCAGTCGCCCCAGCCGCCCTCGCCGCCTTCCCACGGACGGATGGCGCAGTTGACATAAGTCTGGTCCCCGCGCCGCCAGTCGGCGAAGAACGTGAAGATGAACTCTTTGTTGGTCTTGCGGTTATCCCACAGCCAAAGGTCGAAATAGACCGGTTCGAGGTCGAACTTCTCGGGTGAGATCACCTCCCAGGCCTTGTCCCGGGCCAGGGCATAATATTCGGTCCGGTTGAGCGGATAGCCGGCCATCGTCAGGTAGACCTTCGACAGGAGGGCCTTGGCCGCCCACGACGTGGGCCGGAAAAAATCCTCGCCGCCGCGCCCGTCGGGCAGGCTGCCCTCGGCGGCCGTCAGGTCGGAGACGATCTGGGCATAGATGTCGGCCACCGGCGTGTCGGGATGCGTCGCGGCCTCGGTCATGTTGTCCTCGGTGATGAGGGGCACCTCCTTGAACCAGCGGGTCATGTTGAAATAAGCCAGCGCCCGGAGGAATTTGGCTTCGCCGACGATCGGAGCCAGCTCCGTGGGGGAGAGGTCCGAATCACGCACGATCTGCAGCATCGTGTTGCAGATACCGATGGTCTTGTAGCTGAGGTTCCAGGGGTTGTTGGTCAGTTCGTCGGGATTGCCCACCGAATTGATGTCGGCATACTCGAAGCCCTTCCAGCGGTCGATGGGCACGTAGATGTCCTCGGCGCCCGCCCCGAGGCAGTAGAGTTCGTCGGAACCGTAGAGCTGGATCATGGAGGTATATCCGCTCATCAGGAAATTGTAGTAATCCTCGGTCTCGTCGAAGAACTTGTCCGACGTAGGCTGCGCGTCGATATCCTCGTCCAGACTGATGCAGCCGGTCACCGCAAACAGCACGGCCGCGGCAAGCATCTTTCGCAGGCATGAATCGATATATTTCATGGGTTATGATGTTTTAAGGTTGGGTATTAGAAAGTCAGGTCGACGCCGAAAACGAAACTCCTGATCGAGGGGTAAACCCCGTAGTCGACACCGCCGTTGGCATCCATGCCGTTGGAGGACTCGGGGTCGTAACCGCTGTAATCGGTGATCGTCCAAAGGTTGCTGGCGCTGGCGTAGACCCTCAGCGACGAGATGCCGATTTTGGTCATCCATTTCGAGGGCAGGCGATAACCCAGCGAGAGGTTCTTCAGGCGCAGGTAGGAGCCGTCCTCGACCCAGCGCGACGAATTCTTGTACTCCTTGCCCGTGAAGGCCGGGTATTCGGTCTGATTCTCGGGCGTCCAGTGGTTGCGGACCACGGGATCGGTGCCGAACTGGTCCCCGTAGGTCTCGCGGCGCACCCGGTTGACGTTGTAGATGTCGTTGCCCCACACGCCCTGGAAGAAGATGTTCAGGTCGAGATTCTTCCAGCGGAAGGTGTTGTTGATGCCGTAAACGCCCTTGGGCTGTGCGTTGCCGATGATGGTGATGTCCTCCTGGTCGATTTTGCCGTCGCGGTTCACATCGACGTATTTCGCGTCGCCCGGCTCGAAACCGTACATCGCGGCCGTCGAAGCCTCGTCGGTCTTCCAGGTTCCGGCAAAGGTGTAGCCCAGGTAGGTGGCCATCGGTTCCCCGATGCGCTGGATATGCGAGCCGACCATGCCCGGATAATCCAGCTGCGTGCCGATAAGCGTGCTGTTGATACCGTCGAGTTCGAGAATCCTGTTCCGGTTGAGGTTGAGCGTATAGTTAATACTCCACGAGAAATCGCGGGTCGAGAAGGGCGTGCCGCCGATCGAGAAGTCCCAGCCCTTGTTGGACACGGAACCCACGTTGCGAAGCACCTGATCGACGTTCGACACGACGGGAACCTTCTGCCACATCAGCAGGTCGGTGGTCTTTTTGTCGTAATACTCGACCGTCAGCACCAGACGGCCCTCCCACAACGTGGCGTCGAAGCCCGCGTTGAACTCGCGGGTGCGCTCCCACCGCAGATCGGAGTTGGCCACCTGCTTGATACCCAGAATCAGCTGGTCGTTCTCGCTGTCATAATTCGAATTGAGCAGCAGCAGCGACGAATAGGACGGCACGGCGGCGTTGCCCACGGTGCCGTAGCTGGCGCGGAGCTTGAACTCGGAGAGCACGGGCTTGACCGGCTCCATGAATTTCTCCTGCATCAGGTTCCAGCCGGCCGACACGGCCCAGAAGGTGTCGAACTTGTGCCCTTCGGCAAGCTGGCTCGCACCGTCGTAACGCACCGAACCCGAGAGCATATAGCGGTTCTCGTAACTGTAATTGACACGTCCCATCACCGACTGCGAAGCCGACTTGCCGTAGTCCGAACCGGGAGCGGCGAAGCGCGTTCCGAAGCCGATGCCCTGATAGCCCATCTTTACGGGGATACCCGTGGAACTGCCGTAGACGGCGTTGTACACGGATTTGTAGACCTCGTAGACGCCGGTCGCCTGTACGTGGTGCCCTGCCCACTCCCTGTCGAAGGCGAGCATGGTCGTATTGCGGATGGAGTTGTTGTTGGAGACGGTCTTGCTGCCCTCGACATCCTTCGACGGACCGTTGCGGACCACCTGATTGTCGAAATAACCGTTCGTGGTGCTGCCGAACTGATAGGAGAGCTGATTCGAGGCTTTCAGGAAATCCCACAGCCGGTAGTCGACCTTCAGCGAAGCGTGGAAACCGCCCGAGAAGGACTCCTGAATCAGCTCCTTGGCGGCGCCCACCGGATTGGTCCCCAGCACGGGCCCGATTCCGTTGGGCTGGGGCTGCGAATAGCCGCCCGGGCTGTCGGGATCGTAAACGGCCACCGTGGGCGACCATTGGAGGGCATCCGGAATCGCACCTTCGGCAGAACCCCGCTTATTCTCGTCGTAGACCGCAAAGATGTTCAGCCCCAGGTCGAGGCGCGGCGTGGCCTTGGCATTGATGTTCCCGCGCAGCGTGTACTGGTCGTAATTGGTATTGAGGATGATGCCTTCGCGCTGCGAGACGTTGGCGGCCACGAAATAGGAAATATCCTTCTTCGCCCCGCCCAGGCTGAGGTTGTGGTTGTGCGAGATGGCCGTGCGGTAGATTTTGTCCTGCCAGTTGGTGCCCTTGCCCAGCGTGGCGATGGCCTCCGGGCCGAAATACTCGCTCAGCCCCGACTCTTTGCGGAATTCGTCGAAGAGCGTGGCGTATTCCTTCGCTTCCAGCGCCGGGAGCAGACGGCGGACCTTGTCCACCGACACGAATCCGTTGTAGGTCACGCGGGCACGCTCGCCGTCGCCCTTTTTCGTGGTGACGAGGATGACGCCGTTGGCGCCGCGCGATCCGTAGATCGAGAGGGCCGCAGCGTCCTTGAGTACTTCCATCGATTCGATTTCGTTGGGATTTAGACTATTCAGTCCCACGCCCTGCACCCCGTCGACAATGACCAGCGGCGAATTGCCGTACAGCAGCGAATTGGCGCCGCGGATACGAATTTCGGGCGCCGCCGAAGGGCTGCCGCTGGAGTTCTGAACCATGACACCCGCCACGCGGCCCTGCAACGCCTGCGAGGTGTTGAACGTCGGCGCGGAGACCAGTTCCTTGGCCTTCACCGAAGTCACCGACCCCGTGATGTCGCTCCGCTTCTGCACCCCGTAGCCGACGACCACGAGTTCCTCGATCTGCTGCGTATCGTCCGCCAGCGTGAAAGAGAATTCGATTCTGTTACCGACGGGCTGCTCCTCGTTCTTATAGCCGAGGAACATCGCCTGAAGCACATCGGAGGAGGTCGCTCCCGTGAGCGTAAAGCGCCCTTCCGAATCGGTCGTAGTACCCTTGCCGGAGTTTTTCACAACGACGCTGGCACCCGGAAGCGGATTGCCGTACTGGTCCTTTACCACGCCGGTGACGCTCCCTGCCGGGGCACCGGCACGTTGGGGGGGGGTATTTTTCCGCTCCCGGATGACGATCATCTTGTTGACGATCGAAAACTCGAACCGGTCGCCGAGCACCGTGGCGAGCACCTGCTCGACCGGGGTATTTTCAAAGGTGGCAGAGACGGGTGCATGATTGTTCAGATTATCCGAATTGCAGATCACCGAAAGTCCGGTCTGGGATTCAATCTCTTTCAGAACAGACTTGAGAGACTGGTTTTTGAAGACCTTGTTTACCGTTTGCGCATCTGCCGCAAAGGCAATCGCACAGCAGGCGACCGTTGTGAGAAACAGCCGCAACATAAGTCGCTTTAGGTTCATAATAAGTAGGTTAGATTAAGGGTTTGGTTGTCTAAAGGGCTGAATAAGCAGAGTTTAGGTTCAGTTCATCATTTCATCTCCCGGATATATATGTCGTCGCCTTTGTACTCGTAACGGACCGGGATGATGTCCTTCAGGGCGTCGAGTACGTCGCGTATGGTTTCGTCGTTGCGGAGCGAGACGTGGAAACGCCGCTCCTTCACGCTGTCCGATTCGAGGAGAATCCGGACGTTGTATTGCCGCGAGAGCTTGGCCAGCAGCATCCGCAGCGTGATGTTGTCGAATTCAATGCGGTTCTCCGTCCAGCTGTAAGCCTGTGCGGGGTCCACATAGCTGCGCAGGAAAGACTCGCTCTTCCGGTCGAACTGGATGGACTCCCCGGGCTGCATCCGGATTCGCTGTTCGCCCCGCGTGAGCTCCACGCTGCCTTCGGCAAGCGTCGTCGTCACGAACTCGTCCTCCGGATAGGCCGACACATCGAACCGCGTTCCCGTCACCTTGACCTCATAGACCCCGGTGTTCACGCGGAAGGCCGCGCCGCGCTGTTTCGTGACCTCGAAATAGCCCTCGCCGCTCAGTTCCACCCGGCGGTTCAAGGCGCTGAAACGGTCGGAGTAGGTCAGCGTGGACCCGGCATTGAGCCAGACGACCGTTCCGTCGGAGAGCACGATGCGGCTCTTCTCCCCCAGCGGCACCTCTACCGTGTAATAGTGTGCCGGGGAGAGGTCGGAGGCGATCTTCCACACCCCGAGGAGTCCGCACACGCCCACGGCGACCATCGCGGCCACGGAGGCGATGCGGCGCAGCAGCGTCGGCGTCCGGGAGACCCGCATCTGCGGCATCTCCCCGCGCAGCGCCAGCCGCTGTCTGAGCCGCTCCCACTCCCGGGCCGTACCCGGATCGGCGGTTTCAGAGGCGCACCACTCGCGCTCCCATTGTTTCAGCAGCTTCAGATGCGAGCGGTCCTGCACGACAAAATCGTACAGCGCCTGCTCGTCTCCGTCGCCGGCCTGGCCTCCGAAATAGCGGAAGGCAATTTCCCGAATCGTGTTTCGACTCTCCATTTTCATCCCTTTTCTATCTATTAAACAACCAAAAACAGGTTTACCCAACCCCGGAAACAGAAAAATCGGCAGAAAACACGAAAAAAATTGTTTTCTGCCCCGAAATTCAGCGTATGTGCGTCAGTTTAAATAATTGAAAGCGACCCACGCCATAACCATAATATAGATGTCGGTCGGATAGATCGCCTTGAAGTGCTCGGAGAAAGAGCGGATAGCCCGGGAGATATGCTTCTCGACGGCCGTCTGCGAAATGCCCAGCCGCTCGGCGATCTCGCGGTTCTTCAGCCCTTCGAAGCGGCTCAGCGCGAAGACTTCGCGCGAACGCTCCGGCAGGCGGCTCATCACGATCCCGATGTGCTCCTGCAACTCCTCGCAGAGCGTCGCCTGATCCGTGTCCATGTCGAAATCGACGTTGTAAAGCCGCTCCTGGCCCCGGATGTCGGCCAGGTAGGAGAGCTGGTGCTTCTCGACAATCGAGCGGTGTTTGAGGTGGTTCAGGCAGGCGTTGCGGACCATCGTGAAGAGCAGCGACGAGAGCGAGATCGACGCGAGCAGCGCACGCTTCTCCCACAGGCGGACAAAGCAGTCCTGAATCAGGTCGCGCGTCAGGTCGTCGTCCTTCGTAAAGCGGATGGCATAGCTGCGCAGACGCGGATAGAAGCGCTTGAACAACTGTTCAAAAGCACGTTCGTCCCCGTTTTTCAGGGCTTCGAGGATTTGGCTGTCGTCGCTGAATTTCATGGTCGGGAGCGGTCGGATCCTGTCTGCGGGACGTACCGACCGAAAAACAAATATAAACCAGCTTGTCGGATTTTCCAAACCTTTTCAACAATTAAACACGCGATCCGTTGCATAAAAACATTTAAAAACGTACTTTTGTCCAACCAATGAAATCATTATGGTAGAAACTATCCAACGCAAACTCAACGATTCGCCCGTGGCCCGATGGACGGCGTTGTTACTCATCGCATCCACGATGTTTTTCGGCTACATGTTCGTCGACCTCATGTCGCCGCTCCAGAGCATGATCGAGGCACAGCGCGGGTGGACTCCCGACGTGTTCGGCATGTACGGCAGTTCGGAGTTCATCCTCAACGTCTTCGGATTCCTCATCCTCGCGGGCATCATCCTCGACAAGATGGGCGTGCGGTTCACGGGACAGCTGTCGGCGTCGCTGATGTTCATCGGAGCCTGTCTGAAATACTATGCCGTGAGCGACTCGTTCGCGGGTTCGGGTATCGAAACGTGGCTCGCATCGTGGTGGACCTCGTTCCCCGCTTCGGCCAAACTGGCATCGCTGGGCTTCATGATCTTCGGATGCGGTATGGAAATGGCCGGCATCACCGTCTCGAAAGCCATCGCCAAATGGTTCGAAGGCAAGGAGATGGCCCTGGCCATGGGTCTCGAAATGGCTATCGCACGCGTCGGTGTCTTCGCCATCTTCTCGATCTCGCCCTGGCTGGCCAACATGGCTCCCGCAACGGTCGTGCGCCCCGTGGCGTTCTGCACCGTGCTGCTGCTGATCGGCCTGCTGACCTTCGTAATTTTCTCCATCATGGACCGCAGGCTGGACAAACAGCTGGGCCTCAACAGCCGGGGAGGCGGCGGCAGCGAGGAGGAATTCAAAGTCAGCGACCTGAAATTCATCCTGAGCAGCAAGGTGTTCTGGATCATTGCGTTCCTCTGCGTGCTCTACTATTCGGCCATCTTCCCCTTCCAGCGCTTCGCCACGAACATGCTGGAGAGCAACCTCGGGGTCTCGGCACAGACCGCTGCCGACATTTTCCGCTGGTTCCCGATGGGCGCTGCGGCCATCACCCCGTTCCTGGGCCGTTACCTCGACCACAAGGGCAAGGGCGCCACGATGCTCATTCTCGGCGCGGTGCTGATGATCGTCTGCCACCTGACCTTCGCATTCGTACTCCCGGAGTTCCCGAGCAAACCCATCGCCTACGGCTCGATCGTCCTGCTCGGCATCTCGTTCTCGCTGGTTCCGGCGGCGCTCTGGCCTTCGGTTCCCAAGATCGTGGAGACGCGCTACCTGGGTTCGGCCTATTCGCTGATCTTCTGGATTCAGAACATCGGGCTGTGCCTCTTCCCGATGCTCTTCGGATTCGCGCTCAAATATTTCAACGCCAACCGGGCCGCAGGGGCGCCCTATGACTATACGCGCCCGATGCTGATTTTCGTCGCCTGCGGCGTGCTGGCCATGCTGCTGGGAATCTGGCTCAAGGCCGAGGACCGGAAAAAGAAATACGGGCTGGAACTGCCCAATATCAAGAAGTAGCCCAAGCTACACCCGAATAAATGAAGAAGGTGACCCTGCCGTGCGATGCGCGGCAGGGTCCGTTTTTTCAGGGCTTCAGACGCCCGCGCAGGGCGAAACGCACCATCAGGAAATTGACCGGAAAGGCGACCAGAAAAACGCACAGCGGCGCATAGAGTTTCGGGACGCCCGCCCACAGCCAGAGTTCGAGCAGCACGAGTTCGTTCACAAGGTTGATGAGGTGGGCCGTCAGGAACCGCACGGCACGGCGGGCCGAGGGCCGCACCCGAAAGGTGAAACAGCTCGAGAGCAGAAAGTTGCAGACGATGCTGACGCAGAAGGCGCAAAAATAGGCAAGGGCCGGCCAGAGGTCGTCGAAACACCGCACCAGCACGACGTAAACGGCGTAATTGACCGCCGTGGCGACGCCTCCCACCACGGCGAAGCGCACGAACGGGCTCTCATAGAGCCTCCGGAGCATCATCGCTACTCTACTCATCGCATCCGAGGTATTCGCGGGTGGTCGAAAACCGGCAACCGCGGGCTTTCAGCCACTCCAGCAGCCGGGTGAATTTCCGCTGCAGGTCCGCTCCCGAACAGTGCGTGAGGTAGCCCGGAACGCCGAAAGCCGGTTCGCGCAGCCGTGCGGAAAACTCCCACGGATGGAAATAGAGGTTCAGGTGCCCGTCGCGGCGCAGGGCGCTGCGGCACAGCAGTTTGTAGAGCGGCAGCGGCATGACGTGGAGCGAAATCCAGAACAGCGGCACGCGGAAAGGCGCGGAGACCGAAACCGGATAGATCGTGAGCCCCTCCTCCCGCGACACGGAGCGCGGGGCCCGGAGGTTGTTGTAGCGCGTCGGAATCCACGTCGGATTGATCGACGAATTGTACCTGTACCCCGCCGCCGCAAGCGCCGCGGACGAAGCGGCGGCCAGCCGCGGGGCACGGTAGCCGACAATGCGCAGTCCGGTCAGCTCTTCGAGCGTCCGCCGACTGCCGGCTGGGTCCGATCCGGCGGTCAGCCCGTGGTAATAGTCGTGCGAAGCCACCTCGTGGCCTCCGGCGACGATACGGCGGACAAGATCCGTGCGGTGGAGGGCAAAATTGGCCGTCGTGTAAAACGTGGCCCGCAGCTCCAGCCGGGCGAGCAGGTCCAGCAGGAACTCCAGCCCCTCGGAGCTGACCGCAAGCTGGGTGTCTAAATCGATTTCGCGGCCCCTTTCGAGCGGGAAATCGAACTCCTCGACGTCGAAACCGAGTGTCACAGTCATAGGCGGATGGCGATACGGAAAAAGTTTCTCAATTCACGGAACAGCACCCGCGGGGACATCGCCGACATGACGATGCCGTCGCGGAGCATGGTCTCGACCTCCTCGATGCGCAGGCGTTTGTCTCGTGCGGCGAGGACGACGAATTCGGTGTCGAACAGGAAATCGGAGATGCGTGTGCGCAGCATCACCGCCCGGGCGCGAGACGAGAGGCCCTTCAGACCGCCCTGCGTGTCGGTATGGCGGATGTTGAGGAAGATGCGGTTGAGCAGTTTCGACCCGTAGGACATCATCTTGCGCATGGGCGAAAGCCGCGAATGGTAACTCCGGTTGCGCACGGCGATCACCACGTCGGTCCCTGCGAACACCCGGTCGATCACCTCGCACATCGATTCCGCCGTATAGGGCATGTCGATGTCCGTATAGATGGTATACGGGGCCCGTGAACGGGCGATGCCGGCCCGGATGGCAGCACCCTTGCCGCCATGCGGAATATCGACGATCTCGACATCCGGAACGGCCTGCCGCAGCGCCCCGTGCTGTTCTTCGCCGAAACCATGCGGCGAACCGTCGTTGACAACGATCAGGTGCAGGCGCTTGTCCGGATACCGTGCGCAAAGCTCCGCATAGGAGCGGGCCAGCGCAGGGACGAATCCCGGAGCCGGATTGTAACACGGGCATACGATGTCGAGCCCGTCGCCCGGCCGCGCGGGACGGGATTCTGCCGCCTCGTCTGCCGCAGGCAGGGTTTTGTAGTCCAGAAGGACATCCGTGACGGCGAAATCCTCGCGCCACAGCCTCCGGATGCAGTGGAGCCAGATGGCGAAGAACGGCAGCGAACGCAGCGCGTAGGCTACGAATACGCCACGGTAGAACTTAGTCGGGAGTAAGTTATAGGAGAAGCTGGCGAACAGGGCCAGTAGGAGCAGCATCCATTCGAGCCGGCCGCGTGCGGGGGGGGGAAATTCACCCACCAGATACCCATGCCGAGCGCAGCGATCACATAACCGCTGTGTTCGCTGCCGCTGCTGAACAACACGATGAACAACAGGAGCGAAGCCAGCATCGTCAGGCGGTAGCTGAGGTGTTTATACTGCCCGATGCGCAGGTAGGAGAGCAGGAACAGCACCATGGCGGGGACGATGATCAGCAGGTCGGAATAAGCCGGCGAACCGCTGATCTTGCGCACACAGCCCACCAGCGAGATGTTCGTATAGGCACAGAACATGTTCTCACCGTTCTTCTGCACGATGTCGGCGGCCCATGCCGCATACTGTGACCAGAGGTATTCGGGACTGACGAAGAGCAGGGGCAGCAGCAGGGCCACGGCGCTCCACAAAGCCATATAGCCGATGAAACGTCCTTTGCGCCGCACGAAGAAGAAAAAGGCCAGCCCGACGATGCCGTAAATCTTGACGAACGTACCGATGACGATGAACAGTGCGGCCCACCCTTCGCGGCGTTTCTCAATCATGGCCAGCGCCCCGACGACCAACGCCGCAACGGCGATGTTGAACTGCTGTTTGAAGCAGGCTCCGTAAAAGTCGTTGAGCGTCAGCCACAGCACCAGACTCGTCAGCACCACGGGTATCGGCAGTTGCCGGACGGCCCAGTAGAGCAGCAGCGAAAGGCTCATGCACCACAGCGACATGCCCAGCCACGGCGGCAACACGGCGAAAGGTGCGATGATAAAGGCGAAGACCGGACCGTAATGGTTGATGTCCCCGTATTCGAGCGGATAGGGCTCGTAAAGGGGAAGCGAGGAGAACAGATGGTCGAACACCCCGCGGAAGACCAGAAAATTGTTGTAGTTCTGAGGCCCGGCCAGCGACTGCGTGATGCAGATCCAAACCGTGCAGAGCATCCAGACGGCAAATACCACATACGGGTTAAGCAACCTGGATTTCAGATTGATGAATTGTGACGCCACAATATGCAAGAGTATGAGTTAGGTCCCGCAAAGATAGGTCTTTTCGCCTGAATAACAAACGAAATGCTGAAAAAGCAGTTCTTCCGGGAGCTGCGACGCCCCCTATCTCCCGGAAGCCACCAGCCCGTACAGCTCCGTGATGCGGCTGCACATCTCCTCCCACGAAAACCGACGCCGCTCTTCGACGCAGTTCTCCCGAAAACGCTGCAGCGTATCCCCTTCATACATCCGTTCGATCGCATCGGCAACCCCTTCGGACGTGGGTTCGCAGACATACCCCACCCGGCCGTCGGGCACGATCTCGGACAGTCCCCCGACCTTCGTGACGACCATCGGCACGCAGAACTGATAGGCTATCTGCGTCACACCGCTCTGCGTGGCGGTTTTGTAGGGCTGTACGACGAAATCGGCCGCCGAAAAATAGTGTTTCACCTCCTCGTCGGGGATGAAACGGTCGTGCAGCAGCACCTCCTCCTGCAGGCCGTTGTCGGCAATCTGTTTCAGATAGGGCTCCTTCGCCGTGTAGAACTCCCCCGCCACGATCAGCCGGCGGCCTTCGGTCCGTCCCGCCCGTTTGAGCCGCGCCCATGCATCGAGCAGCAGGTCGAGGCCCTTGTAGTCGCGGATCAGCCCGAAAAAGAGCACATAGCGGTTCGCAGGGTCCAGACCCAGCCGCACGCAGGCTTCGGAACGCGCGACCCGTTCGCCGAAATTCTCGAACAGCGGGTGCGGCGAAAAGAGTGCCGGAGCGTCGGTGTAAGCCTGCAACTCGCTGTGAACCTGTTCGGACATATAGACGAACCCGTCCACCGAACGCAGGTAGTAGCGGTTGAAGAGCTTGTCGGTCAGGTGGTGTTCGTGGGGTTCGACGTTGTCGATCTGGCACAGCACCTTCGTATGGCCGTTGCCGCGGGCCAGCCGGGCGATGGTGCCGAAGCAGGGCGCCATGAAGGGCGTCCAGTATTTCATCAGCACGAAATCG